>JAABUS010000274.1_pt1 | contig 130565 bp, 123 predicted proteins | sample 5560161 | NCBI WGS metagenome assembly JAABUS01 (sample SAMN10711885, study PRJNA513376) | rock metagenome | isolation source: Antarctica rocks | place: Antarctica: Victoria Land, Trio Nunatak nord | collected 2016-01-04 | reverse complement strand
GTGGTGGGGGGGTGGTTTGGTGGGGGGGGGGGGGGGGGGGGGGGGGGGGGGGGGGGGGGTTTAATTGCTATTGCAACATCCTTCCGACTAGATCTTGGATTCGACACCAATTCTTTCATCTTTCTCCTCTCTCATTTCGAGACTGCGAGGTTGCATCCGTCAGATTCGGACGATGGAGTCCCCACTGTCGACAGTCAAAGTTTCATCAAGCAAAAAAAAAAAGGCTGTCGAGAAATATCTGAAGCTTCTTCAGACTTCTCTGAATTATCTCTAAGAAAGAGGAAAATCACTCGCTAAGTTTGGTTCTGGCAGGTGGTACGGAAGCTATATCCGCTGATTGTTCAAGGAGCTGAGCATTTTGACGGTTTCCGAGGTTTGTGGCCTTGCTGTCTTGAGTTTTATTTAGAAACAAGTGTGTTTTGTATGTCATAAGTGTGTCGGATTTATGGTTTTATTAAGATACCGTAGAAAAGGGGGTACTGTTGCTTTAACGATCTGGCCTTAGCGTTAATGAGCATGACCGGCGAGATAGTAGCTGTGACTGACAGGTCGTTTGTGCCTCGACAATAAAGACAGGCCAACAACGTTAAAGACAGCATATGCTTGCTTTGGATGGGTCGACGTGGTTCTTCTCTAGGAGAAAGCTGATTGATCGTACGCATCACGCGTGGCTGCAAATCAGTTGCGCGGGTCACCGAGCCATCATGGTGTTCTCTAAGAAGTATCAGCTGCACCATTCGCTATGTTCTCTAGAGAATATTCTCCGAGAATCAGTGCTTCGATCTTGATCCAGACGGAGAGGCTCATCCGGGAACATGCTAGGCGATGGCTCTATCCTTGCTCAGAGCCGTATCCGAAGGCTGACGCTGAGCATTTCCGTATCACTGGTTTTCTTTGAATAAGCCCAGGAGCTCATGAGCGGGATTAGCAGATGTCGTAATGTGGTCAGGAAAGATGTCTCATGGGTCCTACGTGTGGCATCCGATGTAGTCTAGGATCGTGTTTAGTGATAGTGATGATAAGGATCTAATGAATAGCAGTTCTAGAATCCTGTGAAGTGTTTGAGAGGCATAACGGAATTCTGGATGTGCGGGTGAAGACACCAATTCCACACCTTCACATCACGAGCAGCTTCGTCATGCTCTCCCCCTCGGACCATCTCAGGGGGCAGCACTGCTTCTCTTTAGGAATGATTAAAACTTTGACCATCTTCTTGTATGTACGCCGTATGAGATATGCATGCTTGCATGTGATTGTCTCGTAGGAGGGATCGCAATGCCAAATGCCCTGGAATTGGTTTTTTCAGTCCTAGCAAGTTTGCATGCTTTCGGTCTTGATCGAATGTACGTCTATGCTTGTACTTGAGAGACGTGGGCCAGGGTAATGGACCTAGGTGATACGCCGTAACCTCTCCGCCATAGCGGTTATGCTATCCGGCTTGTCTTCTTCTGTTGCTGTATGTCTTGAACGAGTATTGTGTTATGTACTATCTATGCTGGGTGGTTGGTTCTTGTTAATTCGCTTGTGAGATTGTGAAGATTAACGTTAGGATATGCTTTTACTATGAAATCCGACATTAGCCAGCAGTGTGGCAACCGATTCGAGAATCTCTTATTAGTATTCTTTTTTTGAGGTTATGCTGCGCTCGGAAAAGCTTTCCAATCTTGCGATTGGTGCGGTCTTCTTTGCGCTGGCTCACCACTCTCGCTTTGGCCGACTCCTTGATACCTTCCAAACTTCTACGCATATGCCCGTAGCTTTAGTAGTCAGTCACTCTCCATATATTTCTTCGGCCAGCGTGCAAACTTGGGCTTACGAGGCAACAAATCTTATCTCCCAAGAATCAACGCAAAATGGTCTAGTGTTCCTTTGATTATCCGCTTTCTAGAGTGAAAGTAATAATTCTCGTAGATAGAGGAGGGCACATTTGCTATGAAGGCGAAATCGTAGTCCTTGAAAATTCAACGCTAGAAACCCCGGATATAACAGAGTTGAGGGTAAGACGGAGATCATGTGCCAGGTGGAGGTGTCACAATAGGACCAAAGCCACATTAACGGTAAAGAAAGTGGGAAGCAGTACGCCACTTAGCCGAAAAGCGCTGACATTGACCCAAGTCCGGACAGTAGTTACCACTAAATTGCTCTCACCAGGTAAGGTCTTGGTCGTGGTCGGTTTTGTGGTTTAGATTCCAAAAGCTGAAAGAAATGACACCAAGATTTGCAAGGAGAAGGGTTATAGGGATGGCATAAGAGTAGATATTTCTGTAGAAACTATCGACGGATCAGACCAAGGACTTGTTGAGACAAATCCTGTTATTAAAGATGTGGAATAACCTAGAGTCTCGTAGAATCAATCTAAGTAAAAGCAAACAAATTTGGCAGACGGGGTGCTAAAGAGAACAAGACCTGGAACAATCAGAAAGCTTTAAGTATTTGTGGGAGATTCGTATTCACTTCCCTTGGTAGCGGATATGCTCTATGCACAACGGATGACATAAATATGAACCCAAATTGGAATGATTAGGATGATGGTAAGGTGATATTCACTTCTGGTTTTGAAGTTCAAAATATTTTGCTGGAGGTTGAAACATCTGATATAAAATCTAAAAACCTCTAATTAGCTACATAGAGTCTAATATCACATCGTAGTCGTAGCACATTAGTCGTTATGTCATCACCATTTCACCCCACAACAGCTTTCAGGGCTTCCACTCCAGTTTCCAAGACGGCTCTGTTCTTCGACTTCTGAAGCGCAGCTCTTATGATCTCGACACCTTTAAGCTCCTTCAACTTGTGTTTCCCCTTGACGCCCTCTTTTCCTTCAAGACAAGCTATATTCCTTACGCAAACGATGCCTCGATGAACAATTTCTTCGTCTTCGTCTTGGCAGAGCGCCAATACAATTTCCATACCTCTTTTTCTTTCAAGCACACCTTTCACAGCACCCTCGAATTCCGTAAGAGTTGCTAGTGTGCCACCCGCAGCCTTCCTAGTCGCATTGTCGTCAACATCTGCAAGAGCAAGTAAGATATGCAATCGCCTTGCCGCAACTTTCGAATCGTCAGCAAATATCTCAACACCCGAAGGACATGCGACAAGATTGCACACAAGCTCCATTGAGGCACGTTGAATCAAGGTATTATTACTTAGAAGAAGTTCTTCAACCTTGGCAAAAGCAAGGCGGATGATAGTCTCGGCCGCTTGGTGAGAAGGAGCCGATGCAAGATTCGTAAGGGCAAGTAACGCTTCGAAGGTAGGAAGCAGATCACGAGGTCCATCCGCAATTTGGGAGAGATCCTCGGAAAGGAGCGACAGCAGTGGCCGAATGGCCGATGTTAACGGTGGTGACCCAGATGAGGAGAATAAAAGGCTGGGGTCTACCGATATCAAGATACGAGCAAGAGCATGAGCTGCTGTGCGACGAGATTGAACGTCCGTGCCTGAGTTTCCAGTGATTGATGTGTAAGTTTGTAGTAGTAATCTAGCTCCACCCTGCTGCGCAATAATTCCACGATGCGACGCAGTCCTTGACAACGACAGCACTGTGCTGAATACAAGGGTGAGGGAAGCAGTCGAGAGATGTTTACTGATTGCGACCAGGACCGAAATTGTACCAGCGTCAACCATGAGCTTGCAGCGATTTGTGACTGCAGCATCTTCGTTTAGTGGATCTGGTTGCAGCGAGGCTTTAGAGGCATTAGCGTAAGCCTTCAGTTGAGTCATGCGCTTCTGCTCTTCGGATAGTGTAGGTAGATAGCGAGTGAGATTATCAATGAGAGTCAAAGCCCCGAATGCAGTTGTTGGCTCAACTGGACTAGTCCTCAGCGCATGGAGGAATTTTTCTAGAAAATCCTTGTCTGTCACAAGTGCTTCTTTAACTTTGGGATCAACTGTTGCATATGCAAGGCCCTCAATAGAGCTCTGCCTAGTGAATCTTTCATTGTTGCTCATCATTTGTTTGAACCTGGAGACAAGGTCATCAATAGTTTTCGTGTCTTCCTGTATTTTTGCGCCTTGGTTTCCTGGTCCATGGCTGGTGGGACCTCGAATCTTAGCTAGGACTACTGCTGCAAGGGCCGCTCTCGGGTCTTTGCCAGTATCCATGATATGTGAAAGCCATACAGTGCAGTGTTTGCCGATAGCTTCTCGACATGCACTATCGAGACAAGCGGCGCTCAACATATCCAAAGCTGCGTGTTCAACTTTCTCCGACTTGGCTTTCTGTTCTAAAAGTGGTATCAATGACGGCGCGAATCCCTCAGTCAGGAACAATGCCGAGGCTATAGATGGTACAATTGGAAATACTGCTGTGGCTGCGGAAAATGCGAGCACCAGGTCCTCATTGCTATGCCGCGTGATTCTGGATGTGATGAATTTTGTAAGAACAGCCTGCCCTTGATCGTGAGAAGCCTCTAGATATTTTGCTGTCGCCAATGTAGCTTGACTTCGGACATCTATCGGTAGGCGGTCATCCAAAGATACAAGTATCGCGTCAAACGTAGCTTCATCTACTAACACGTATAACTTGTTCGCATCTGCCACCAGAAGCCTAGCAATCCCCTTAAGAGCTCTTCCATCATGGTCGTGGCCGACTTCCATCAGCTTTGCAAGGAACAACTGGAATACATCTGTTTCACACGTCTCTCGGACAGATTCCGCTGCCCAGACTGATGAGTCGAGAACAACGGCAGTGATAGCGTTGGCAGAACCATCTCCGATTTCGTAGATCTCTTCAAAGTTCTCCGTTGCAGCTTCCTTTAGCCGTTTCGCAAGCCAAGCCTTTGCTGCTCGAGACTCGCGGAAAAGTCCAGAGACAATACTATCTTGAATCGCTTTCTCGTTTTCTTGAAGATCTCGACGCTTGATAACAAGCTCAAGACATTCAGTTGCAACATCTCCAGGGACCTCGGCTGAGATATTGAGATAGTTTACGGCTTCTTTTCCCGCCTCTTCGTGGTGCTCTAGGGCGAATCTTGCGCACAGCTTCTGCAACAGGTGTATCGTATCATTTGATTGGATCTTCAGAAAAGCCTCTTTGACTTTGGGGTTTTCAGGAGCGAGCGAAGCTGCTTCCCGTAATATTCGAGAACCATCCTACCGCGGTTCAGTCAGCGACTGTGGCGAGCTTTACATAATTGGTGATGGACCTCAGCTCGACCGGTGGCTACAAGCTCTACAGCATGACCCGCCAACTGAGCGGCTCTCTGGTTCCTTTCCACATCGGCCATTGAGATGTTCTACATTAACGTTGAAGAATGTTGGGTGTTGAGACGTGCTACGTTGTCGGAACGCGCTTAAGACGCGGTCAAGCGCTATCATGTCATCCAGCACGTGACATACTTCAAAACAATACCCTTACTCTTGAGTAAATATTTTGCTGCAGATAGGGAAGGCAGTAAGTTTTTGTTGGAATACAAGGCGCATTAGTATGTAGGTTGAAGCTGGATAGGAGTCTGTCTAGGAGGAAGGAGGTGGTTACTCTACTAGCGTGTCCCAAGCCCTGCCAGCCCTGCGGGGATTGCCATAGCCCCTATCCCATAGTTTGATTCTCAATGGACGGACCACTGAAGAGCACTGGATGTTCTTAGGACGAACCAAAGCAGGACCTCAGCTGCCAAACCATTCACTAAAAGCTAATGATATCTGGAAATAAAATGGCACTTCAAGCAGGACACCGAGCTCAACAGGTCGATCACACTCAAATTGCATACAGTCATTAACAACCGTGATTCCAGGGTAGCAAGAAGTCTCAGACCATATACCCCTGTTATAGCTTGCGCTGAGCAATTTCCAAGGACTGCAAGGCCTAAGGTAGATTGCATTCTGAGCATTTTCAAATCGTGGCTTGTGAAGTCAGAACAGCCGGCGCAAACTATACCATTTTCGAAGATGAATGCCGTTCTAGATTATCAATATTCCGTACACAGATTCTACTCAGGTCGAATGCTTTTCGCTTTATCCTTAAGCGCTACGATAGCTAATAATCCTCCGCCATACCATGTCGACTTCTAGTAGTACTACAGCCAGAACATTCCATTGGATAAAGTGTCCCGACGCGCTAAAGAATTATCTGTTGTACATGGGTCTAAGTCGTTCCATCTATTGGTTGTTACTGATATACTTCGAAACTGACAAAGGCAGTATCGCGTGTTGGGATAACTGATCAAACTAACCACAGCCACGAGAATACTACACAATATCTAGTGAGCCCCGCTGTGTTGGTGCTGCTTATCGCTTAGCAATCGCCGTAGCGAAATAAGAGGTGAATCATTCAAAATACAGCTGTCCGTCTAGGCAAGCCAGATACAACTGGGATAGCAGACGCTTCACCATTCAAAAGACATCTCTTGGTCTAGGACGGGACGGATACCTTCACTAGAAAGATGATTGCGCCCGGTCAAGTTGAACAAAATCTCAAGCCTAGTGTAGTATCTCAGTGTGTGCTCCACATGCAGCAAGAGAACTGTTACCCAAAGCAGCGCTGCCAACGATTTACTTGGATTCAGCTGCTTGAGACTGTCGTAGCACTGAGCATACTATTGAATGATGAGACTCTGGTGGTGAATATTACAACATCTAAACTTCACTTCCGTTTCCCATTACAAACCGAATTAGCTTCTCGAGCGGGTGTTTAGGGGCAATCAACAGAGAACAGAACCTTTGCCGGTCCTTACCCATTTTAATTGGAGACTTCGACAATAGGCCCATGAGCGAACATACGAGGGTGCGAGTTGGCGGACACTTAACAGCAGAAAAAATGTCCGGTTTTTTTGTCTATGTTTTCAAACCTCTTACGAGGCAACCCACCGATACCTCGAAGATTTGAAGTGTTCAGGCGCTACCTTAGCCGTTTTGGTCAGCCTAGCGAATGATTTCTCCCACCATATTGAGAAGCCTATAGATATAACAAGAAGAGCTTACACGAAAACCTAGGAGAGACCAAATAAACAGACTACATCTCTTAATCAAGTATTGAAGACTGAGATATCCCAATAGGAACGTGTTGGACTGCATGAGAATTGTTCTTCTCTAAGAAGATCGTCAATTTTCTCAAATATCAGGTCTTTTGTCAACAGACTAATATACATTTCGACTTTTCATATACCAAAGCAACTCATGCGATCAATCGTACAATGCTCGACCTATGATGTAAATTATATTCAAGATCGGCCATTCTACTTCTCATGCCCTTTAATTATCACCATTTATTGGCGATGAAGCGAAGCTGGCTACATAGGACTACCAATATCTGAGCGGCTCTTTCAGAAACAAACACAACTCAGCACCACTTCTTGCCGTGACTATAAACGACGAACTTGAACTTTATCGAAACATGTATCAGTCACTGACGGGCATTGCCATTTTCAAAGCAAGGACTGTTCCCTTAGAAAACTGAGCTGATGATATTCAGCGTAGCTATTGAGGGAGTTATCATCATGATCTGTTCTCATTCTGCTTCTCCGGCCTTATTGTTGGACTACTTTTACTGCTGGAAAATTGCCCGAATTAAGCTCAGACTAACTACGTTCTTCGCGGAAGCGTACAGCTTGATCATCCAAGCTAGAGAGCGAGTGATACAGATTCATAGCGGATCGGTGAGCTCTCAACAAAGCGTTTGAAGCGTAAGGGGCAATTCGATAGCAAGCATGTTACCACTTCCCATTATAGCTGCCTATGCTAATGTAGATTCTTCTCAGATACTAGGAGAATTGCGTAGAGGTGTACCGTTTGTCGTGTCCTAAGAAGCCGTTGGAGTAAATCTTATCTGGATGTCAAGCGAAAATTTCGGCGTCCCGGAAAGTTCACTATTTAAATCCACTCACTTTATGAATTCCTCATTTTCTACGGTTGGCTGTCGCTCTTCTTTATACAGCGCGTTTTGCCTTTCGCTGATATATATAAAGAGGAGAGAAGCTGTAGTAGAATCGATGAGAGACCTGCAGACTTTGGCAAATACATCGTGCTATGCCCAGACAGAGGTGAACCGGGCAACACGAGAGATCACAAATTTACAAAAGCCTAGATATTCCGGTAGGTAACTCATCTTGTATCCGAAATGATTACCCGCTTGACATATTTCTAGCAATCCATGAACCTGTTCCCGTGTTCTTATGCAAATCGCCATGTTCAGAGAGGGAGCGAGCAAATCGTCGGCTCGTAAGCGGCGAAACCCTCTCAGGAACTAAAAAATATAAACAAAGCAGATATCCCAGAATTACACTGGTCAAAATTTAAACCCTATAACCAGAGGCCAGCTCGCAAGCAATTTTTCGATGAAATCGCCATGAATTGGGAAAATTGACGAAAGGCTTTCAACACCCAGAGGAGGTAGATCCATACACAGTGTTGCCACAAGCGAGGCTCTTCCCACGTTCCAAAGACCAAGCTTTTGGTAGCCGATCCACTCAACCCACACCTTCGAAGGTCCTCAACCTTGGCCTGGCCCCCTCAGCCGGCCCCTTGGGAACGACACGGACCCTATGCTAGCTGACTCCTAACCCTAATCAAGGTATACTTATTGAAGCAGTTGTCTATTCTTCGTTAGACCTGAAATAATTCAATCCCAAGACGAAAAACTCAAAGCATTTTGCGTCGAGCTTGAGGTCCCTTGATAAAGTCAAAGCAGTCTTTATCTAAATTGATCACACTGGATGTCACTTACGAAAGGCGGCATCTGGAATATCAATGAAAAATAATGTGTCTGTAGTATCAAGTTGGCAATCGACCGACCAGCTCAAATACGTTAATGGCAGGCAAAACACCACAAAGTATGACACGGAACGGGAAGGATTAGGCTCAAAACGCTTTAAAACCCATTGTGTTACATAAATCGATATTGCTGAGATCGATCAGTGGAGAAATATATTCGTTCAAGTGGAGACCAGACGAGTTTTCGTAGGGCACTTTTTGATGTAGCCAATCAAGGCCCCGAGCCCGCGAGCGATGCAGTCTGGTGTCCAATTACGGGCAGTGAGTGGCCCAAAGATTTCATGACGGCGGCGCACCGTGATTAGTAAAAGTACAATGGTACTCCATGTTTTCCTTTCCCTGAATAGATGATATGACGGCAACGAAAACAGGGGATCTTACGAATCGTTGAAGCCCACGAAATCATGTCTTGGAAGCTTATTGACACGAGTTTTGAAACGGCTAAGAAAGCAGGAACAATATACAAAGGAAGGAACGATAGCGATTGGTATGTTTCCTTTAGCTCTCTATGTCATCGTGTACCTGTTGGGGTACTTTTCTTCGCCTATCTGCTACTTTCAGGCCTTTTCAGTCTTTTCACCATGTCAATATCTACTTAGATAAACCCTTATACCCAATACTTTCTGTATACTCTTGACTATTGAAGAAACTTTCAAATATCGCCGAAAATAGGCCAGAAAAGAACACTTCAAGCAGGCTGTGAGGAAGACAGGATCCGACCTGCTCAAGATACTGGTCATTAGCCCTATTTGCTCCGTCCGAGCCATGGTTTTGAGCTAAAACCTAATCATAGTACCGCCCCCTGGCTACACCAACGCCGCGAAGTGTTCGACCCTGGGGCACCAATGCCCTATAGACGGTTGCAGTGTCATCGCTGCATTACATCGAGGTGGGGCCGACTTGTCGAAACTGCGACCCATCTCGATATACACTTCAGGCGGTGTGAGTTTAATTGTCACGGAGTGCTCATGGGAGAGATACTGGCGACAGGCATTGACAAACCACACCAAGTCTTGGCACTTGAAATATAAAGAGTTTACCGGGGAGATCTGCTCGGAGCCCTTCTCCAATCGCGGTAGCTACAGCCGCCATGTGTGGAAGCATGCCGAGCGAGACGAGATCAGTCACGTTCGGCGCTCCACAAACCCCCACGAGCGCTGCCTTCACGTACCCTTATTCAATCCCAGCAAACACAACCCAAGTACGATCAATATTCCGCCCAACAACGTCAAAATGGAAATCATTGCGGATTATCCGATGTATCATAGGTTCATGAACCAGTATTTCAGAACGATTGAGCCAAAAAAAAATCCAGTTGCTGGAACTATACTTACCAATTTCTGGGTGTGGAAATTTTTAGACTAAACCAGAACGTGGATTTTGCAAAGCTTGGCCTTCGCGCCAACAGACTTCCCTATGGACGACCAGCTGTTACTCTGCTCACCGATCACAACAGTTCTGGACTGGCAATTACACGCCCGGGCCAATAGGAAAGTCTATGTACTGAAGACTTAGGCCTTGACGGAAGGAAGCAGTCTTGCTAGAGACTCATGCGACTTCTGTGTTCCTGCTACGTCAGCTTGCAAGGGCTTCCAAGGGGATTACTAGGGGCAATATGCACTACGAATTGACGGTACTGTTGCAAACCTCAGCTTGTACGTTTCAATGAGACTGAAGTGTTAACCAAGCCAACCTTCAACTTCTACGCTATTTCGCCTACAAGTTGCTCCTGGTAAAAAAAACCAGCTATTTGCTCAAAAGCTGACATTACCATTTGCTGCGATGCTGAAATGTTTACTTGCTTCAAAAATAAGATACGTGTTTTCTTTAAGATCGAATTAAAAGGTCCCTTTAATCCGGGGGTAAGGACATCGTCTCCCATACCTACCTCAGCTTATTTTTAACTCGATTCAACGGCCCAGCGAGTAAAAGCAATGAGCCCCGAACGGCCTGACAGATATGACGCCTTTGTTACGATGAACTTCGATAGAGGAAGTATTTCGCCTACTAAACAACCCATTTCAACCCAGGAAGAAATAATTGCAAAACACCGTCCAGTAGCGAGGATCATGGTTACCTACCGACATTAAAGACGGTGGTTTCCTTGTGGTATTTCGTAATTGGACCTGGCCAGGAACTTTTTCAATGCTCGTGGAGAACGGACAAACTTCATCTATGCCACATCGGCTGTCCCCAACATGTAGAAATCTAACACGATTTTTCTTCCCAATGGGTTTGTTCGCTTTGCATACGACCTATGAAAAGCCGACTTTTGAGTTTGCATCCACGGAAAGAACGATTGATATACAAGGCTTTTAAAACGAAAACGTCTGAGGTTCGTGGGAGACTCACAAATATGACAAAATAATAATATGTCAGAGAGCCAGACTGGGACTGCTTCCAGCTGAGTACGAACTATTAGAGAACAAGACATATTTACTGTTAGCATCCACACACGTAACTACCAGGAATCGTAAATAACCAAGAGAGATGGGAACGAATAGCCCCTAACCGATATTGCGCGCAATTCTTAGGATTACAACAAGCAAACAAACCTCAGCAGGTCAACATGATACCGGAGATGGCCACGATGGATACACCAATATGGTCACGCTAGAGTCCAATGGGGATACATACACTGCCAATGGGGTTCAAGGAATGACCTTTGAGGATATTGAGGACTTGAATTTACAGATAACCAGAGGAACAGCGCAGAAAGACGAGGACGCACAACTCCCAATCAACCACCAAGCGTTGTTCTGTAAATTTTAGCAAAGGGATTCAAATTCGATCAAGATTAATATGATATATGAAGATCGGCGGACGTACTAGAATAACCAGTGTGGAGTTAAGACACATGCATTGCGTACCAAAAGAAGCTTCACCGAGACCCTGGCTTTTATGCCGACCAATTTGGTGACAATTGTTGACGTTGAGAACTTCAAGAATAGAGGGACAAATGTAGGTTTGATAGAGCTTCAGTTAAACAACCAAAAAAGACAGGAACATACGACTCTCAATCAGTTACCGGCCTCCATTCTTACACTTTGAGCACTGAGGATTTAAACCGCAGTGAAGGTGGATATGGTTCCTGAAAATGATGCAGACTGGCGTACTTCGACAATCTTGCTAGACTTTGAGGTATCTAGTGGTTATGTGACTTACAATGCCCTGGGTTATACGTACCAGCAATACATCCATCAAAACGCTCACATACAAGCCCATCAAAAAGATGATCGTCGAGACTATCAAGGATTTGGTTTTCAGGAACAAAAGGTACCAATATAGCTTCACTGGAGAACTAGGAAGGATGCAGATTCTGGATGTACACGTTGGTCTCGGACTTGGAAGGCGGAAGAACTCAGTCTCCCTGTTTAAGATCTCATGATTTCTGTATGGACCTAATACTTGACATGCGCAGGACCTAGCGTTCCCACCATCTTGTGTTAGGATACATCGCCATACGGTTTCGGGGGTCCATTACTGCCGATTCCTCACCGTACACTTTTATTTTCTAGGCCTTCTCACGAATCTCTAAATTCCAAAAACAGAAGTGGAAGAGGCAGAGACAGAGTTGAAGATCATCAACTGGATTCAGCGAAGCAGAAGATCGATGGCCTTCTCATACGGTACAGTCTACCATTGCATGGAGCGAAATAACCGTGAGGCGCTTTTATAATGGCGCAGATGACTAGAAGTATGTTCATTTTTGTTTGAGAAAGAGATCGGGATGCTTCAACTTTCTTGAGCGGTTTGGCTTCAATCAACCGGGATGTTCACCCACGCACAGTCAATAGTGTCATATCAAGATGACTTTAGTCGTGGCTCAAACCTCAATTCAGCCTTCACAGTACTGGTATGATCACCCCCCTCCCAATATTGTGAGCGATACCTGTCAGAAAGGCTTTGGATGAAATAAGTCGCAATTGGAGGCCGTATTCTTTTGCATCTTTCGCTGCTAATCTTTGTTCAATGCTTTCAATCAACCCCTGCTATTATTATAATCATGATTCAAGAGCTGAAGCATTAATGTGTCGTACTTCGAACATTTTACGACGAAGACTCAGTCAATTCATAACTCTGTTTCATTGGAAACACGTTGATTCAATTAGAAAACGATTCGAAGAGGAAGAATATTGTCAATACTATGAGACCCTCGACGAAGGCCTTGAAGACCAATCTTGTTCAGCATGGCAGCACACCCGCGACGGCACAACGGTCGTCTAGGTTTCACCGCTTGTGAGCTCGGTAGAGCAAACGATGATTATGAGAACGATAAGTTAAAAGAGAGAAATTGATCGACAATGCTCTTTGAGCAACGAATACATGGGTGAGGAAACTTTTTCTAAGGGAACAAGAAAGTAAACAAGAGGCGAAAAGGATAGACACGATCGAGAGGAAAGAGACTCTTGGAATCAATGATAATCACGTACTGTTTAATATAAGAAAATCCTCAAAACAAGAACAGATCTAAGGCGCATAATATCTCCAACTATACTTTTCACATCCAGGCCATCAAGAACTCACCCACCTGAAACTTGGAAACTATATGCAACTGAGAAGTGCTGAACAACTCGGAGGGATCAACTCTTATACTTCTTATCTTATAGAAGCGTTACTGATACACTCTCGGTATACGCATCTAGAAGCCTCATATGATTGATAGCTCTTCATCCTTTACCGATCGAAAGATCGTCTTGGGCGAAGCGAGCTTGAGAGACTGAGAAAGCTTTAGCGATGGTGACGAAGGAAGGTCCGTTTGTGGAAAAGGAGAATACTGGCCTGCAACGACCTCGAAGAGTACCAGGCGGAATTTGGTAAGGCGTCCGCCGGGTGCTGGAACCAAAGCCGGTCAATGTACACGAGGGTACGTATGAAAGCCTATGAAGTTCATACTATGTATGTTTCATGATCTGACTGATAAGTTTTTTGATTTCTGCTCAATATCTACAAACTTTATCTTTGCTGTTTATCATGCATGATGCACATGACTACATTTTCATCAAAGAAAAGATTAATCTTACAACAGTGACTTCTAAAGTTGAGCGAAAAGCGACATGAATGCACTCTCAACTAAGCACAACAAAAGCTTATGAACATTTTTCAGAAAGAGAATGAAGAATTGAAGATGAGATCATGAGAACTTAGTATGTCGACCAGCTTGTAACTGAATTCCGTGATGATATTCAAGTTGAAGAATATCTTATGTTCATCTATCAAGTAAGTTCTGAGACGTCAAATAAAATCAAGAGAAAGATTACCAGCATGTTGCTCTCTGACTCATCGAGTCAGAAGACAGCAGCAGCAAGCTCAATTCTCTTCGAAATCATTTCTTTCACAATAATCACTTTGAACACTCTGTCTTGTTGATTTCTTGAAGACTTTGATTCTTTGAAATCAATTGTAGATTTAAACAGATCTTACGAAGACTGATCTGCAAAATTAAAGTTGTGCAGATTGCATAATCTCAACTAATGAAAAAGCTTGAACTGACTGATCTGCGAGTTGAGATGCTTTGAGACTTTCTTCAAACTCGTCATCTTGTCAGTGATCAGAAGTAAGAGGCTTGAAACACAAGAATCAGACAAGTACATCAAGTTATAGCCTAACGTTTTTATACTTTTTTTTGAAGTAGACTTAATATGAGAGAAAATATGTATATCAGATTGAAGAAAAAATAAAACTCAATGAACGTCATTGCTACTGGCGACGGGGCACTCGACAGACTGCAAGAGTAAGACCGACGCGACAAAACGTACGGCTTCAGATTCCAGTCTGTTGTTCCCAAGCCCGCATCCATGACACAGTCGCCAGCGAATACCACGACATTCTGTATAAGAAAGAGAAGTCGGCTCTAGCATCATACAAATGAGAGGAGGGAGGTTCGAGCTTGCAAGATGATCAGTCATTTGAGTCCAAGTCTTTCAATCCCCATACCACTATGAAGATCAAATTGAACCATTACAAGAGCAAGTAGGCAAATGTCTGCCTGTTGTGATTGTCCGTCCGTCGTATCACTCGTCCTCCGTGGTACAACGGATGACTCTGTATTGACCTTTCTTCCGTTCTACGTGCGAGACGTTGGAACGGGTTAATGTTGGGGAAACACAAGGCGAGGGAGATAACAAGGAGGAAGAAGAACGTGAAATGGAATTACTGCGCTGTGGATTCTCGTATAGTAGGCTCATATTATAGTATGATATATCGTACATTCTTCACAAGCCAACGATCGTCCATCTTCGACTCCCGTGTGGCCTCCTGGCGCTTCTCAAACCATCACAAGCCTCTTCTCACAACCCAACCAAGCGTACAGCTATTTCTTAAACTGGCTTTCCTTCACCAGCCAATCGCCCAAACCCAGTAACCCAGGATGCATCTTCCTAAGCGCAGGTATATCAGCCCCATACCCTTCCTCATCAAACCATCGAAACATGACATTGAGCTCCGTGACCATCCATTTGACAAACCGGGCGAAGAATTCGTAAGTAGTTGGGATGTTGTACCCGATCTTCTCTTTGAAAATCTTGTTGAGGCCGTCGTAATTCTGCGCGTCGCCAGCTAGCGAAATAGCCTTGTTGTGATACTCCGGGCTTTCGGATTGGAGGAAGCTCTGTGCGGCGAAGAATCCGATGTCGGAACACGCGATGAATTGAAGGGGCTTCGAACGTTTGAGGATTTTGATCCACGTCGCCATCATCTTGCCCGAAAAGTCTGCGGTCATCCCGTCCATAAAGGCCACTGGCCTCAGTATTGTATAAGACATTTTCCCGTCTGCAGTTTTCTCTTCTAGATGCTTCTCGATATTGTGTTTGCTGATGAAGTGAGGAACATAGGTCGGGTTCTGTGATGATTTGTCTCCTCCTCTGTCGACTGAGCTGTACACAAAGTGGGTGGCGCCGTTGGCAATTGCAGCGTCGATCAGGGCTTTCCCTTGTCTCTCTTCACGCTCCTGCGTGGCGCCATCTTGGACAGCTTGTTGGACACTGAACACGCCCCAGATAGACCTGTTTTGTGTGGCTTTGAGCGCCTCGGTGAAGATAGCAGGACAGTCGTCGAGGTTACCTTGAACGAGCTTGATGCGAGGTGACTTTTTCGCTAGGGCAGCTGCGGAAGCAGAGGTGGTATTGCGTGTTACGGCAAGGAGAGTGTAGTCGTCGTGAGAGGGCGAGTCAAGGATGGAGTTTATAACGTTCTTGCCTTGTTTGCCAGTCGCACCTAAGATGAGAAGATTTTTAGCCATTGCGGAACGAATCGTAATGGATTCAATCGGAGCATCTAACCGGTTTATATATCTATATTCTACAGGGAAAGCTGAAAGCTGAAAATTTTCGCAATTCGAGGAATGATTAATCATATCAACATCTTGGACGCCCGAAAGGCCGAACTTTCGACCATCTCTATTCTAATGGGAACACCGTTCGGAACGCGATTTCGGTTCGACCGAGCTTTTCGTCCAAAAGCGAGGTTGACTCCATCATCCACCATGAAGCTGCGCTCGGCGCCCGGGCTTAGGCATCCAGTTCATCAGGGGCATGGGTTGAGAAAGCTACTTGCTGGTGATGAAGTAAGGCTTCATGATGTCTTTGATTGACTAATCATTCATTACACCACACCACACCACCATGGCTTACAAACCCCGCCCGCCTTGAGCCTTGGAATACTACATCTACTCCCCATATCCTCCAAGCTCCCTATGCGCCCATCTCATCGCCTGTCATCCGTCCTAACACACGTCCATCCCAATATGTCCCCTTACGCCATCGTCGCTGGTGTCGGCCCAGGAACTGGCGCCTCAGTAGCTCGCAAATTCGCCGCCGCATACCCGGTGGTATGCCTCTCGCGCACGCCAGCTAGCTACGAACCCCTAGTCAAGGAGATCAACTCAGCCGGCGGCAAAGCCATTGGTGTCAGCGCGGACGTGTCAAATGCAAACAGCATGAAAGAGGCGGTCAAGAAGATCGAGAGCGAATTTGGGAACGAGGGATGCGCTGCGGCGGTGCTCAATGCGGCGGGTGGGTTTGTCAGGAAGCCATTCCTTGAATTGAGCGAGGAGGACTTTATGAGTGGCTATCTTGCCAGTGGGTGCGTATTCGTGTTGAGACATGCAGTCTTGCGGTTCAGCTACAGTTCCTTTGAGTCTGTGTGGGAGCGCGATGGAAGCTGTGCCCCTTCCTTACGCTGCGCATGGCCTTCTTAGGATCATTACTGAATGACGTCCTCCTATCAGCGCCGGTGCCTTCCTCTTCTCCCAAGCTACTCTGCCGCTCCTCCTAAAAGCCAATGACAACAGCCCAAAACACCCTCCCACCCTCATATTCACCGGCGCCACCGCATCCATCAAGGGCTCAGCGAACTTTGCCGGATTCGCGGCTGGTAAGTTCGCATTAAGAGCGTTGAGTCAAAGCTTAGCACGAGAGTTCGGACCCAGGGGTGTGCATGTTTCTCACGCCATCATTGACGGTGTGATTGATATCCCAAGGACGAAGGAGTGGAATTTGGGGCCGGATGCTAAGATTAGTTCCGAGGCTGTGAGTGACTCCTGCAATGTGCTTTCCTTTGGAGGATGCGAGTGAGTCTTGGACGATTTGCTGACGTTGGGGGTGTTATCTCAACAGATCGCCGATGCGTATTGGCACTTGCACACCCAACCGAAGACGTCGTTTACGTGGGAAATCGATATGAGGCCGGGCGTGGAGAAGTGGTGATCCACCATGATAGTTGCATATCTGCACTAACTCTCAAAAGCGAGATACGAAATATATCTGAATCTCCAATCATATACTCAGCCCACACCGCCCGCTTCAACATACCGCGAACTCCATTCAGGCCTCCCCTCTGAGATCCGCTCTTCTCCAAATACACAAATTCCTTTCGACCACCCCCCAAGAATCCTTCATCTACCCTCCAACCCCGATCAAAAACCCCCCCCAACTCCCCAACTCCAATCCGCGCCCCGATCCTCCATCCCACCCTCCCCCAATTTCATACCATTTCTATCCAACCCACTCCCCGAAATCCAACTCAATCCAACCACCCCCTCACACCACCATCGTACGCTACGCTACCCACCACCACTAAAACCACTACAGTAACACCAACGGTTCCACTACCTACTTTACCATACCCTACCCTACCCTACCCTAAAAACCTCGAACCACCGCTACTGTGGAGGTAATGCGGAACACCACCCCGCCCTACAAGGTACTTGAAGGTGGTACGGTAGGTATGTACCTTACCTACTTATGCTACCCCCGCCATCCCCCCAAACTTCCCCAAGACCCCCACCCACCGCTCGACCCGATATGTACAGTACTGTACAACCAACGTTCCCCCTCCCCCCTCCCCCCCCCCCCAAAAATATAAAAAAAAATGTTGCCAAGCACTTTCAGTCACGCGGCATAACTACACAGGGTAGCAACTCATTCTATGGGTTTGTAGGTAAGGTAAGGTAAGCTACGGTACGGTAGAGTAGGGTAAAGTAGGCAACAGAACATGACCAAAGAGACAGCAGGACAGGTCGCCTGACACTGACCCGCTGTGGTTTTCGGTCGGTTTTTGTGCGAGACTAAAGTGCTTGATTTTGGGTGGGCGAGGCGGGGCGGGGGAGGGGAGGGGAGGGGAGGGGAGGGGCGGTGAGAAGATGCGGTGGTACTCGTACATACTGTATGTAGGAGGGGGGGTTCTGGGGTTTAGGCAGTCGGGTTGGGTGATTACTGTAAGGTATCAAGTATTAACCTAAACTTCGCAGATGGTGGATTTGAAGAGTTTTCGGTTCTCGCGAAAGGAGAATCAAAGATGTGGTATTATTCGAATTGCTACAAAGAAGGTAAATGCTGTTGTATGCTAATCGTATATATGACCATGCCCATGCCCATGCCCACCTTAAACCCCCCATTATACAAAACCCCTGCTCAAACGACTATATACTCCCCCTCCACCCCTTCCATCTGCCTCCTCCATCGAAACCCCTCGCTCCGCTCCCCAAACCCCAGTCCCAAACACCCCCAGCGCTCATCCACCTCATCGTCCCGCCACACCTTCTCGAGCAGCTCCAGGCCACTGATATTATTAAAGAAACCCGAATCCTTCTGGATATCCAAACAGCGCTCCTTGATCAGCCGCCGGCCGTGCTCGGTGACGCACTCGGTGCCAGTAATAAACAGCGGCCAGAGCAGGAACACATCCGACTTGACGTGCGCAATGTGGTACAGCGCTTGCGTGACCAGGGTCTGGAAGTTGGGCGCCGCGGAGGGCAGGGCCGGGTAGGCGAGGCGTTCCGTGTATAGTAGGGCCGAGTGACGGAAGGATTCAGAAATGTGGTACAGATCGCGGCGGTCGCCTTGCAGGGTGCGGAAGTCGGTAGGGGATGGGGAGGTGGGGTCGAGTTGCCAGTCCTCGAGGGCTTTGCGGACTTCGGTCCATTCTTTCCAGAACTGGGCGCGGGGGTCGGTTTCTTCGCTGAAGATTTCGTCGTCGTCGAGCATTGTGGACCAGCCATTGCCGTCGAAACGAGTGTAGTTCATGCTGTAGTAGTCTAGAGTCTTCGAGCCGGGACTCGGCGTTCGCTTGGCCCTTGCAGCCGCCGCGTTCCGGGGACCGTCGGCTACGGGCTTATTTTGACTAAGGAGATTGAGGCGGCCTAGCTTGGCTATTGCTCTGAACAGTCTCCCATCACAGCCTGCGAGGTTCTCTAGCGCCCATTCGTGATCGTCAAGTGGAAGCTCGTGCAGATCGTCACCAGAAAGTTGTCCTTCCCGATCATTCACCGTAGCGGTCATTGCGTCGAACCACGTAAACATTATCGTCAGCCAGTTTGTCGCTTTGGAATTGCATCCTTTGTTGCCAGCACGTAGAGCAAGAATCTTCTTCACCCCCGCAAATTGGGTTTTGAACTTTGCGACACCGGTATCGCAAATGTGATAGAGGCATAACATCAGTAAAGTAGCTAATATGGAGTCATCCTGTCGGCGCTGGGGGTCCGCGAGTTGCTCGTTCAAGGCCTTGATCGAAACACCTTTGTGATAAAGCTCTTCCATTGATGGCTCGCCAGCGGATGTATGTGATGGTCGTTCCACGTTAATGTCCAGTACACTGTGGGCCATGGAAGATTTGCGAACGGAGTTGTGATGCGATGAGTCTATGTTACTGTTGGTGCTCCGGTTTGAACCCGATGCATTGTGTTCTCTTCGTATTCTCAAATTGCTCGCCGAGAGAGCTGCTATCGCATGCTGAAGTGTTTCGCTCTCAACCGCTAAACGCAGGATGTGCGATCTATATGGATTTGTGGGGCTGTCAAACGCAACAATCACAGGAGAGATGACTTTGTCAAAGTAATTAATCAGAAATTGGAGGCCTGGGGTTTTGCCAATCGACAATGAAGGAAGTGGCCGCGGAATCCTCAAAGACGCATGAGCTCCACAGTCATCTGGAACCAAAATTGGCGGATGGCCGATGTTGTCTAGATATTTCGGTTCGTCAGCAAGCTCTAGATCTTCTTGCCCGCAAGCTACAGAGAGATCGTGATGGCTTAGAGCATGCTGGGTTGATAAAAGGTTGTCCAAAGTATTTGCAACTATTGGATCAGCGTAAAAAGCATCATCCTCGCCAAAGTCCCGGCTACTCTGGTCGGAACTTAAGCTCGAGCTCATGTTTTCCCGTGGCCAGTCCAGAGTTTCGTGACCCGTGAAGAAATTACCTTCACAAGGGCTACCGACCAGCGGTTGATGGGCGTAATAGTCTTTGTACGTTGGCGACATGGCACTTGCACCTGAAAAAGTCGATGTGACGGGCGAAGGCTGCATTCCAAATTCGTGGTCTCTGAAGCTTCCCAATACATTCGCGGTCATGGGGATCGCCCCCAGATCACCAATTTCGTGTAATGCTGGCACCTGGAGTGGTTGTAGCGAATGTCTCCGGGCTCGCTTTGGGTTTGGACGGTATAAATTACCTCCGCGCATTTGGGGAGCTGGCGGTGCGCGCCAATCAAAGCTGGGAGGAGGAAGCATGGGCGATGGCGTCGACATACTCGGATCCATGTTGACGAAATTAAAGGTAGTACTTCTTGAGCTATGCGGCGTCGAAAGGCTGTTTGGGGGGCTGTATTGGCCATTGCTGTTGGCATGCTGCGAATCTTCGCGAGTCGGGCTCAGCTTTGTCAAGTTTTTGGGGGAGTTCGGGTTCTTTTTCTTGTTGTCCGTTTTCACGTCCGATCCCTGGTCGACTTTCCTGGATTTCGCTATCGGCAATGCCAGGCCTCGTAGCTTACCCCTGCTGGCTACTCCAACGCCCCATGTCAGCGTGGTTTTGTATCCTGAGCAGTCTTTGCCTTGGTCAAGACACTGCGTGCAATACGGTCTTCTCCTGTCGCATTTGGTATGACGCTCTTGGCACGCAAAGCAATCATCTGCGGCTCCAGATGTGGGCGCCCTTCGACGGCGCTTTCTCGGTGACGCGACTGGTTCTTCAGGAATGGCCTCGGCCTTCTCGGTTTGTACCTCTGTTTCTGTCATCTTTGCAGCTCCTGAGCAGGTACTTGCGCTTCGAAAGTTGACGTAGGAGGGTCTTGCTCTTCAAGGAAGGATACTGGAGTGGCCAATTTAAGGTTAAGACAGCTTTGCAATGGTGGGTGCGTAATGGTACAACGTCGGCGACTGTTGGTGGGTCTTGGGTACCACAGCGATGCTACTACCCGCGCTATAAAATGAGGCGAATGGCGGATGATCTTTACTCAGCATCACATAAAGGTTATACTTGAGGAAGTCTGGGCATTTCGAGAGGGGGGCAGTTGTCCTACATAACTTAAAAGCAAAGGCGGGCCTTGGCCGCATTGGATATGAAGGGGGTTCAAGACGCAGAGCGGGTACCTATGGGCCTCCCCGAGCACGGTGGTAATTTTTAGTTCGCGGTGTTGCATTTTGGAGAGCGAGGAGTAGGCCGATAACGAGTGGTGAAGATCCCTGGCAGGGTCATGGGTAGAGTGCGCGATGTCGTCAATTGGCCACAGCGCTCAGGACTATGTTAGTGGTATGGGAACGGTGCAGATAAGGTATGGAGTCGGTGGAAGTGTGGGTTACTGCAAGACTGCAAGCTGTCTGCAAGTCGAAAGTGGTGTGCCTCGAGACAGCGAATCAGCTGGACGGCCCCCTCTTTTGGATTTGGAACGGCCACGGCTGGCGTCCAGACGGATCGACATGGAAGCTGCATGGAACGATGGACGAAGCTTTGTTCGAATGGATGAAAAGGCTTGACTTGTCTTCGGGCGGACTTTTGGATATGTGGTACTCCGGGTCCATCACGGGTGAGGCGGACGCGGACCAAGAAGGCCTCTCCAGTGGACGATAGGTCACAAAGGGTATCTTTAGGATACTGCAGTCCGACAACTGGTTCTTGCAGGGAAAGGGTAAACGGGATAATTAAAACAGGACTTGCAGGGTTGGATTACATATTGCGACGAGGACCGACGGGGCGAGGGTGTGACTCGGCCCTGTGGGTGGATAGGTAAGGTAGGTAAAGCTGGTTTGTCTGTTTCGGTTGGTGATAAGTAAGGTAGGGGCTGGTGTGAAGGCCTGTTTGGATGGGTTGTGACCGTAATTCGATGGTAATGTGATGCTGAAGAGGCATCTTCTCCGAATATCAACACATCCATATCAAGACTTCTCGGTTCTTGTTCAGGATGATCGTTGTTGATGGTTGGAACAAGCATAGAGTTGGCGATAGAGTGCCCTCAGAGACTGTCGGACTTGTTTTTAGCGACCCCTCGGACCGATAGAACTAGACATTTCCTTTTCGCCGTCCTCCGACATCTTGACCACCGACCCTCGGCAGAACCCCCCACTTTCTGCTCTTCACGGCAACCATCTCCTCCACGGTTGGTAAGCAACCATGTACAGGTCCAAACTAGCAGAATATCGCACGAAACTGTGGAGTGCAGAGTGCAGAGTGCAGAGCTGTGCAGATGCAGAACCAGTGAGACCTCCTCCGTACCTGAAAGTGTAAAGAGGCCCTACATCGACTCACTCTACTCTACATGCGAACCAATACATTCGAGTGTTCCCAGATTCAACTACCCTTCGCCTCGGCTCCGGGATAATTATAGTTTTGGACGACATGGGGATTGATGGGAAAGCAGAGACATGCTAGATTAATGACTTGTCATATCCAAGCACCTGGCGCCCATGGCAGATTGACATTTCTATCGTGGGTCGGATTCGTGGCGACAGTGCGCATTGGCCAGTGGTGATCGGTAGGTATACGGCCCTGTCCACGATTGCAGTCAGACCTACCACAGTAAGCAGATATCAAGAGGATCAATAAAGGAATCGTGCACAGACATAGCTGTCCACGCCCGCTACTGCATTGCCTAGGTATCGCTCCCACGAACAGGGTGATAGAGTGCAGCGTCGCCTAAACAGCCGAGATATGTTGACACATCGAAAATGGACTTGAGAGTTGTATCTTATCAAAAGATCCATCCTGTAGATGCACATTAAGGTAATCGTTAGGGTGTTGGTCAGCCTGAGCGCAAGGCAGATTCTGTACCTTAGGTATTCCGTATGTGCCTACCTACCTACCTTACCTATTAATGCAACGTAGCAAAAATACAGCAATTCCCTACCTTAGTACGGTATTAGTATACCTTAGATACCTCAACTAGGTATCCAGCGATCGAAAATGCTTTTACCGAGGTAAGTAGGGAAGTACCCCCTTACACCGTTACACTTGCAGGGTGGCCTCCATCATCAATTTCCGTCATCACGTGATACTCTAGCGGATGGACAATGCCCCACTTCGCCTTGCCCGTCCGTACTCCGTTGAGCTTTGCCAGTGTTCGTCACATGCATACAGCAACGGAACGCATACTGTACCTTAGCAGCCATAAGGTGAAGTACCGTGGGCGTCCAATGCTCTTCGACTCGTGCCATCTTCTCGTTCGTGCCTGCTGAACCGTAGGTTATCGAGCCCCATGCGTGCTGCGCTCCAGGCGGCTTGGGGCCCTACGCCACTTGCTTTGGTCGATCATTGGGCATCACAACTTCTACGGAATACTCGTAGTGGGAACTGATAGTGAGTCGGAGCAATGTCCTCCACCCAATCACACTGTCTTGCTCATGGTGGCCCTACTTGGACTGTGGACTTGTCGAGCCCCGTGCCCAGCCAGGCCCGCCACAATCAGATCCGAGGCGGCTATCACGCCTCAATTCTTGCGGTAATCGTACGGGCTGTTTCCTCATTGGCTGGCACCGACGCTTGTGGTGACTGGTGATCATGATGTGGTGCTGTGGTGCGCTTCTGCTAAAGATCCTCGCGGTAATGAAATCGCAGCCTCATATCCCATTCTCTTTTCGTCTATGCTTTGGTTCGATTTGGATTCCAGATATTCCATTCTTGATCTTTACTGTCGTTCATTGTGGTCCTCTTGGGCACCATTTCTGTGGAGGGGATGACAACGTTAGTTTACGGTCTTGAGCTGATGTTTTTCTGGTTTGATTCAAACGTTCACAGTGAACTTTGTTACCTGTCCACTATTTCCCCTTATTGGTGGAGGAAGGGCGTCATCCGTCGCTGAGGGAGCGCCGCGGCTGGCCCAAAGCCTCTTGGAGTACTTTCCTTGACCATCGATGTGCCGCCTTTCCCATTCCCAAGACTAGCGCAGTGATATCTTTGACTCTTCTATGACTTCAAGGAACGTTGTTCTCCTGTCACCTGACTTCATCACCCCAGCCGCCGGGTTCATCTCCCCGCCCAGGCGCTGTGCGTATCGTACGGCACATTCATCCAAATAGGTACTCGTTTGCTTTTCCAAGAGCGGTGACTGTTTCATAAAGTGAAGGATCAGGACAGCCCTACGGCATGGTAAATGCAGCCACTCACGGAGCTGCATGTGTCATGAACCGATTGCACCGGTATGGTTTTGTGACCTCTTCCACGGATTCCAGACGTTGCCATGGCGAGGTGGCTAATCCGACTAACTCACACCAAGTTGTGGCACAGTTCATCAGCCTATGATGTGAAAGTCTTTTCACCATTACTCTTGCCCTTCAACAAAATGAGTTGGGCTAATCCTCGAGTCTGGGATGCTTGGCACCAGCTATTTGACAAAAGCATGTCAGCTCTAAAGCATCCCAAGGCTGAAGTGTGTGGGCCGGCTATGTATGTGTCCAAAATCGGTCATCTCTTCGACCAGGAAACGTGGAAGAAGACCAATAGCAGATGGAGTTCTGGATAAGTAGGCTCTTCTCGAGAGCATCGATGGATCATCAACCATGTATATCCTCCTGGCGGAGCAGGTCGAATGCGAAGGTAAAGCAAGATGTTCCTATTTGTCGTAGCTCCTTCGCCAGGTTTGTTCCTTCCGTGGGTGTATATAAATTAACAGGCAATTTCTCTTTAATTGAGCACCATCCATCCAGGCAAATCCAAATCTTCCTCAGTCGATTTACGTCTCAAACAAAGTTTTCCACATCGATAATCAGTCCATCTTCAGAAACATGGAAGGAAGTTTTGGTACATATTACTGTAAGAACCGGCAAACGAGGCCTTGTCCGAGACTTGTCAAGTCAGCTGGCACAGCCTGCACTGAATGCATTGTATGAAGCTATTCCTTTTATTGCCTAAGCCTATTGATAGCAGTATTTCTTCACTACTCTTAAACATCTGACATGTTTGCAGCGTGATGGATGGGATGCTGTCGAAGGTCTTTCTGGGAGCATATTACAGACACCACCAGGTTCCGAGATCTTGACGGACCAGCCTACTCACCCAGCGGAAAGGACCGATGAGCTCATGAACAAGGCTTTCTCTCTGAACATGGCCAACGGTGATACGGGGTACAAGTGCAACATTCATCCCATTTGCTCGAATGCCGTCAGAAGCGCAGGAATTGCGTGTACTAAATGTATAGTAAGCAGTTTCCTCTCCTCCTGCGCTGCTCTTATATAACTACCCTTCAGTCATCTAGTATTCCTAACCAACATCTAGCACGAGGGCAAGGATGCTGACGACGAAACAACACTCGGAGTAGTCAACATGATTCCCAGCCAGCTCGCCTCGGAGGACGACGTGTCAAACGCGTACTAGCGTCGTACACTACCGACATCTGCCTAAGTTCCACAAGCTCGAGGCATTGATGTCCAGAGCACACATTGCTACAGGAAGTGAATCATAGGCTTGGATATCTTGTGGAGGATCAGAATACATACTTGGAGAAGACCAACACACAAGTCTGGCAAAAACGAACACATAGGGGAGAGCGTCTGCAGTTCTTGGGAGGAAACAATCATGGTTTATGGGAGGTAACATTCGCAATCTTTGGAGGTACCTTTCGCAATCTCTACAGTTCTTTCAGCTGGTAATACTCGCAAGTCTTGGGAGGTAAGCGCTGCAGCATTCTTTGGTGCTGGTGGCAGAACACATTCTGGATTCGCAACATGTAGCTTAGACCACGCTCTTTTACAACAATAATACAAGCACCTCATTCAAACTCATAACTCCAACACTCTTTCTTTCCTCTAGAGCTTGCTAAACGCTCTTTCACCATAATTACATCCCACCATCAAGCTCACAAAATCACTTCAACGGGATTCGCAACACCTTTCCCCCAAACTTTACCACCCATCCACCCACCCATTTCTCACCAACCTGACTCCTTACAAAATTCACAAACACGTTTCCGCTCCAACATGACACAGGCAACCGAGCAGCTGACCCGTAGGATGCCGGCTCCATGCAAAAGGACACATATGGGAGTCACGAGCCACCGAGCTGACGCAAGGTTGATACGAGGGAAAAGTCATGTGCCATTGTTGGGTGCGGCGAAGCGGGTGCCTATGGATGGATAGGGGAAGAGGAACGGTTTTTTTTTATTTTTGGTTTTTTTATAGGATGGTGAGGATGAGGATGAGGATGAGGAAAACTCCGTCGATTACTTGTTGTTAAGAGCAGCTGGTCGAGTCGTTGGAATTTATAGTTTAAAAACCATACCAACTAAGCCACCCATCCTCCTTCCCCCCCTTCCATCCCCCCTCCCCCCTCCCCTTCTCCCTTGCCATCCCATCCCATCTCACGGGGAAAAAAAAATGTTCCTCACCATCAAACCCCCCTCATCCTCAACCCCCAAAAGAAGATTTCCGAGACAGTCTGCAGGCGAGAATGTTGTATGTATATCGTTTCATCTGCGCTAGTCGTATACCTCGACAACCATGGAGAGGTTTCCCGGAAGGGGAAAGGCTATGGAGGAGATATATCTGGCGGGTTGGGGTTTTTGGGTGTTTGGGATGGTTGGTGGGATTATGGCGGCAAGCATTTGGAAAGAGAGTGGGAAAGGTGGGGGAAGAGATGATCTGGCAACTTGGGGTTTAGGGACGGGGGAGGCCTACCGTAAAGCTCTGGTACTCGAGTAGGAGAATATAATACGGTGCATTGTTGAGGGAGGAAATCTTGGAACTTGCGGTAGCTTTCGATTCTAGAGCCTAGCCTGCCTGCCAGATCCTGGCCGTGATCAGGCATCGACCCGAAGCATTTTCCACATGACCGGCCCAGCAGAAAAACCCCAACCTTACGCCTTCTCCTTCTTCGACTTCCCCTTGTTCTCCTCCCTCCCCTTTGCAATTCTCTCCAGAATGTTTTCCCGGTCCTTATCCAGCTTCAACTTCGTAATGACGACTTTCGAGGGGTGGACGCCTAGCGGCACTGATTGACCATTTGACTTCTCGCGGGCGACACGCTCGATGTGGACGACATATTTCAGGCGGTAGACGGATGTGACTTTGCCTTCGCGGCCTTTGTTGGCGCCGCGCATGATGATGACTTCGTCGTCCTTGCGGATGGGCATTGAGCGGACCTGGAGGGGGGGTGGGTTAGTTATGGGTGATCTGGAAGCTCTTGTTCGTGATTGAAACACAGTTGGAGATCTCCGTGAGGTCGTCGGTTTTTACTTACGTTGTGCTTCTCTCGTAGTTCCTTGTTGAGGGGCGCGCTCATTATCACCCGTCGGACGCTTGAGGGAGCGCTGAAGTGCGCCTTGCGGGACTTTCTCCGCGAGGAGTGGAGGGCTAGATTTCGAGCATGGTTAGCATAGCTTCTTTGAGTCATGCCGGCAAATACACACAGGTATTGATTTTCGTCATCGTGGCGGTATTGTCGACGTGATTCCCTGGCGCTGCTTCTATAGAATGTCGGTTTTGAAGATGCCGCTTCTGGAGTGTGGGCGCTAAGCTCCGAAACTAGCGGCTCTGTAAGCGAATGCGTGCTAGCATGAAAACGGTTCGCAACTGAGATGGGCTTCCAGGTAATCACTAAAGTATCTACAGGAAGTGAGGTACGAGCTATGAAGTGCAGTTTCTGTAACAGACACAGCTGGTCAAATTCCAGGCGAACAGTCTTCGATGGTGTGAAGCCAAGCTGAACCAGCTTTTCCCGCCGCAGCACTCCGAACATCCTCACTTCGTCCCTTCAAAGAGCAACGAGATCCAGATCTACAGCGAGGATCTCACTGGAGGTTATCTTTTGGACGCGCCTCGAAACAATGATGAATTGTCAACTACCCTCTTCGCGCCAAACTCCTCATTGACATGCTCCAAAATGTCTTACAACAACTATAATTACTCGCCCTACTTTCAGCAGGGTACTGGACACGATGGGCACTCTCAGCAGTCATACCCAGATCCTAACACCGGCTCATATCATCGCCAAGCTTATCCAGCTGTAAGTCCGAATCAGACCACTCAGGGCCACACGTATACGCAGCAACCGACTTCGATGAACCATACCACGAATGCTTACAGAAGTCAAGAATACGGAGGTGTGGACAACGGACGAGCCGAGAGAATCAAAGGAGGTTATATTCAAAGCCCCAACCCACGCGCTTCTGTGGATACCACTGCTCTCGGTAGTCTTGCATATGTCTCCGGTTTGGGCCAGGATTCAAGAGGACAAGGAACGATGGCCAGGGGCAATCCTTCAATGCAGCAGATAGTAAACTACAACCGTACTGAAGGCAGAACTAGTTATACTGGCTCGTCTTCAAACGAAGCCGTCATGAGCTCATACGACCACCACAGATCCAGCAGTGGGGGGGCAGTGAATGCGGTACCTCATGGCGGAGAATTACGACCACCTCAATCAAGAATGGCTTCTTATACAAACTATCCTTCTACTAGCGGTATCCCCAATGTTAATGGGGGCGTATCAACGCCTAGTAGTGACACCTCTGGTAGAAGAATCCGACGAGGATCGCATTCGTCTGATTCAAGTGAGAACCGAAGGCCAAGCCAGCAATATCAGCAACCTCCGCGGCCCACCAGTGCGTCACACTCGCAATTGAGCACTCATTCAGGCCGGTCTTCTCCTACACCTGCTCATTACGGCAACAAGCAGTCACCCAGACTCAACGGTGCCACACGTCTATCAGATCACCCACAAACCTACACGACACAGCAATTGCCTAGCTCGTCAGCTAATGTTACAACTGTGCAGGCGAACTCACGGCCTGGCGCTGTCAACTCATATGAACAGCAAAGCCTTACTGATGGGAGACACTCGGCTATGTCGGATCCACCACAGCCCCACAAATATCAAACCAATGTACAGCAGACCAACAATCGGCAACTCAACCATCTAATCCCTCCTCTTTCGCCTGTTACGGATGGCCACACCAAAGATCAATCACCGCAATCACCTCCGGCTGTTAATAACTCTTCTCTGCAATCTACGATATCGGTTGATGATGATCAAGTCGCTAGAACCGTCGACCCTAGTCAAATCTTCAACCAGTACGAATATCAACGCCGTCAGGTTGCTGCCGCTGTCGAGGCTGCCGCTACAGAGGAAATTCCGAAGGCTAGAGCTAGTGCGCTGATTAACGCGGATCCAGATTCAACCAAGAAGGCACAGATGGAGCTTGAAATGAAGCAGATGATTGAAAAGATGCGCGACTATAAGGCTAAGGATCCATCTCTGTTCTCGCAGATTTGGGAGCAACTTAAAAAGGTCAGAATTTCTTGCTACTTGTTCTAACATTCCTCCGTCTACGCATAATGTCAGATTGAGCTGACCATTCTAGGGGCAACCTCCAATTCGAGCGTCTTCGCAATCGGTTGTTCAAGATGTCACTCAGCCAGAATCACCCGCTGATGCGAATTCTTCTTCAGCGATGAATGGCAAAGATCAATCACGTAGTCCTAGCCCTACACATAATCAGCTGCCTCTGGAATCCGAATTAGCAATCAACAGTTCAGCACCGAAACCAGAGCCTGACCACGGAAGGTTTCCGGCCCAGAGGCGACGACGAGGTGGCGGTAAAGCTTTGACAAAGAAGTTAGCTGATTCCGTTCTTGATAGTACTGAAACGCCTACAGCTGCCCAAGCACATGAAGACAAGAACGAAGTAGTTGAAAATTCGACTTCTGTTTCTATTGATAACCAAGAAGTAGCTTCGGGAACAATGCAGAAGGCCATGGAACCTAATCATGGGAACTTGGATCCTCGACTGCAGTCATATCAATCGCCCTATCAAGCACCTTTGCAAGCGCGCCCGGAGGTAGTTTATGATAGTGGTATGGGACCTACGAACCCTGCACCACCAGCCAATGCTGTTGTCTCTTCGCCGACCAACACAAATGGTGGGCTTAGAAAAGGCACCCCCAGTTCTGCTCCAGTAGCCAACATGACATCTTCTTTTCCTATCAACGTAGCTCTAAACCGTGCTGAGAGCAACGTCACACGCGATCCACCCTCCGGAGGAACAATATGGCCTGAAACCCACAAGTGGCAGTTGGCAACTGCCGCGAGGACTGCAATTACCTCAATTCCAGCAAATGCTGGAAAGCGACTCTCTGCCGATGAGGTCCATCAAATACTAGGCCAAAATCCGAGCTATACAGAGCTATGCGAGACTCTTGAGGCCAAGGGCTTCGTCATTGAACGGGGCCCTTTTGCTCGCACTCTGCTGGCGGCCGTCCCTGGTTTAGGGTCTGTTCGAAGTCAAGCAAAGAATGAGACGCCTCCTCAACAGCAACCAACGTCCCAACAGCCGCCAATCTCTCAACAGTTGCAAACCCCTCAACAGCCGCCAATTTCCCAACCTTCATCCGCACTTTCCAGCTTTCCCAAATCTACTAGACCGCCCACATCCGGCATATTGGTGCCACACAAAGTGCAAAATGCAGCTTCAGTCGAACTTCAACCCGCAGCCCCTTCTGTACACGAGAATTACAACGTTAGGTGGGCGGATCAGCGCAACGTCACTGGTACTCCCAGTTATCCGGTAACATCACTCCACAAAATTCAAGCACCACCACAACTACCACCACAACAACCGTCCCAGCCACCTATGTCTGCACCTGCACCTCGGCCACCTACTAAAGAAGAAATGGCTAGAAAGCGAAGCTTTAATGATATTGTGGATCTCACGCTATCGTTGTCTGACGAAGATGACTTTCAGCATCAACCAAAGATCCATCGAACTGAAAGTTGGCAAGTCGATGATTCGACTTTGATGACAGCTGGTCGTGTCTCCACCTCGACGCCTCCACAGTCTGCGTCTCCAGCCCCATCTATCGCAACGAAAAGCGCTCAAATGCCCATCTCATCTATGCCACGGACTAAAGAATTGCAGAAAATTGCAGCAACCGAACGCAAATCTGGCCGAAGCTCACCTGCTGATGCAAGGGGAAATATTGACCTATCTAAGTACAAGTATGCACCTTTGAGCGAACCGCCTTTATCCAAACCATCGAAACGAGAACATCTTCGATCTGCGGATGTTGTACGTTCAATGGACCGACGAGATGCACTACGCCGGTCTAGTTACAATCCCAAAACAATCTGTAGAGACATTCTCGTGTCATCTGGAAAACACCCCACAATGGCGCCACTGAATTCGCATCTAGAGGTACTTCGCAAGAATTTTAAAATCGTGGATAATACCTCAGATCTAAGCACTTTCAACTGGGATCTCATAGATCCAGGAGGCCACTCTGGGCCGTCTATCTCGGCTCCCAAGTCCATAGACAACGTTGAGATGGATGAAGCAGATGAGGAGGAAGCACAGCCGAGACTTTCTCCACCGGCAATCCGCCGCCGACATGTCACCATGGCAACCACGGTTGATGGCCAGGGCGCTGCAACAGCAGTTGTCGCTGGCACGAAACCCGTCAAGGGCGTTTTCTCTACTAGAGGATGGAAAAAGAGTCAAGGCCGTGTTTCTGGTACTCAATTGATGCCAATTGATGTTGACGCTTCTGCGAATCATCTTCAAGGCAAAGGACCCAAAGATCAGGATTTATCCAGGCAGGGTGCGGGTGCGGGTGCATCGAAGAACTATGCTCATATGCGTTCTGGGGAAGCCGATCAAGGATTTCTTACGGGAAGAGCACCAAGTTTCCGCCGCGGCCCTGCACCAGATAGTGGCAAGAAATCGTTCTTAACACCAACTGCAAACACGGTACGGATGCAAGGTCCTCTAGGCGCAGGGTCTGAATCAGACCAGAAACGGAGAGGACGTTCCCCGGGTTCCAAAGACAAGAATATTCGGAAGAGTGCAGCAATCCTGAGAAGTACAGACGTGTCGATACGTACACGTCCTGGATCGAGCGCCACGGACACAACGCCTGCTAGGCCTAGCGGGCTGAGACAGACCATGACTCCCGCCGATGGTATCGCAGTTGTCATCGAGTCACCAAGGAAGACCAATGATGACGAGAGAAAACGCAAGAGCGAGTCCAAAGATCCCAGAAAGCGAAGAAAAATCTCACCCGTTACCCGTCACCCATCTGCGCCAAACCACAAAATTTACAGGTGTCAATGGAAACGTTGCCCATCCAAACTCCATAACCTCGAGACTCTTCGCAAACATGTAAGACTGCATCGAAAGGGGTCCTCGACAGGGGCCTTCCCTTGCTTGTGGGCCGGCTGTGGGGCGGGTAAGGTGTCCAAAGACGAGGAAGGAGAATGTGAACTCCAACCACTCGAATTCGAAACGGAGGCTGGCTGGAATAGGCACATGGAGGGCAGGCATTTGGATCGCTATGCCTGGGAACTTGGCGATGGACCCTCCACGCACCCCTCAGGTAACCCCGAACCTTGAACGATCCTTCGATGCTTGTTACTAAGAAATCCAATCTAGACACTGAAACCTCCGACTATGTCAGCGACTCCCAAGGCCGCCAAGTCACTCCCATAATCTCCCCCGGCCACGGCCCTCCAGACCCTCTGCCCTTAGGCACCACTCCCAAAACCGCCCGCGTATATCACAAAGCTCATGGCAATAAGACGGAATTGGCGAAGGCCGAGGCATACGTTGCGGCTGAGAAAGCGAGGAAATGGAAATCAGGTCATTTGGGTGGTGAGGAGGACACCTAGGGATGTTTGTTGGAAAGGCCTGCTGCGGCTACAATTGCTGGATGCTGGCTGGCTGCTGTTGGCGTCTAAACCCAGGCTTCCCATCCAATTCACTTATCAGGAAACTGAGACTCCTTTGCTGGGGACACGGTCTTGAGGTTCGAAAAATTCTCCACGGACGGCTTGTCCTTTCAGCTCCAGCCTAGTGTTTACAGCTGCTATTCAATAACACTTGCGACTCTTAGGTAGCATAATTACACTCAAACCTACAGATTCAAGGTCCGAGGTCGTGAATGTACTTCAGGGAACCGGTCTGACGTTCCGGCGGTTCTTACCTGTCTCGTAGACAAAGGACGGTTAGTGACAGATCTCTGTAGCTCGTTGATGAAGTCAAAGGTACCGCATGTATCGCCCTGCATTGTTCTCAAACTACTAATACCCGTGCATAATAGCTGGAACAGAAAAGGAAAGTGACTAAGACAACCCAAAAAATCATAAGACATCCCAACTTTTCCTACCCCCTCTCCCAAATCCTCGTAAAAACACAAGAAATAAAATTCAAACGCGCCGTCTCTATTCCCAGCCCCTATAACCTCATTCCTCTCCCCATCTATTCCTAACCAAACCCCCCCCCCCTCCCCGGCAACATCCTCACATCAAACACCCTCCGTCCCTCGAACACCCGACCTCGCTCACGCCCAGCCGGATCCGCTTCTTCTCCCCGCTAACCAGCATGTTCCAGCCATAGCTCTCGACCAGCCACTCGTACCAGACTTTGCGGTTGTCGGTGCAGCGCCAGATGGATGCCGTGAGCTCGCCGTGATCGGGGAGGTAGAGTGGTGTCTGGTTCGGGCTGGTGTTAGAGGGGTTGGGTTGGTTTTGGGGGGGTGGGGAGGGGAGAGAAAGAGGGAGGTTGAGGGTGGGGGTTGCTCACCTTCAGGGGAAAGTAAATGGGGAACCAAGACATCATGCCGCCGCTCTTGGCATCCATGGTCAGCGGGTTGGTGCTCAGCTCGGTGCCGGGGTAGAGCACGGCTTCGAAGTAGCCGGCTAGGCCATGGCAGACGGCTCGATCGCGCGTGCGGAACGTCAGCCGCGCGTGCCGGGTGTTGTGTTCGTTCTGCGACCTCGGAGGCAGCGGAGCCTGGGGTCCATGGGTGAACGACCAGGCGGGCAGGATGTTGGGCATGGGAAGGGGGGCCGGCTCTGCGGCGGATGGAGACGCGGGAGAGGTGGTGGAGAGGTAGTCGATGGCGTGAAGCATGACGACGTAGGGGGTATTGGAGGCAGTGGGGTCCGCGGGCATACGGGCGGCGATGTCGGCGTGCAGTTTGGGGGCGGCGATGGGGGTGAGGTAGGCGGTGTAGGAGGATGGGATGGATAGGCCGTGGGTGGGGTTTAGGAGGGGGAGGATGCCGTCAAGGCATTCGGGGGAGAGTTCGTTGTCGGCGAAGGAGCCGAGGAGCTCGGAGATGAGGATGTCGATGGGGTAGTGCTTTGGTCCTGAGTCACTGGGTGAGGCGATATCGCTCTGGGGATAGTCTTGAGGTGCTTCTGGTAATGGCCCTTTCCAAGATCGCATGTCGGATTTGACGAGGTTAACACGGTTCTGCCAGGTATGCTCATTGTGCCGTTGGAGGAGAACGTAGGCATTGGGATTCTTTTCTAGTGCCCAGAGTTCGATGTCAACGCCGGTGGCTTCGCCAGCTTGGAGTGCTCTTGTGACTAATGGTCCTCGCCCAGCACCAACTACTGCTACGACGATGCGTCCATTCGGACCCGACGCTGGCTTTCCTTGCTGAACCCAGTCGCCCAGCGCTTGCGCCACAGCCTTTTCGTATTGGTCGTACTTGATGGGGTCTTTTTCGAATACCTCGTAGGTGATACTTTCGAGATTATCAGCCAGGGGCTGCAAAGGAGCTTGGAGGTAATCTTGGTAACCGGCGCCAAAACGCTCGAGGATAGTCCTCGGAGGCTGTTTGCGCTGCAGCCACCGGATGTAACTCAAGTGGGGATTGGGATCATCGGGTTTCTTATTGCCCGTCTGCTTCTGCTGAGCTGCTTCAGCCGGAGTTGGCGCATCCTGTGCTGCGTTTGGGCTGATGAAGCCATCGGCCGTGGATACACGAGAGTCTGGACTGTCTAGACCTGGAACCGGGCCGACATCACAAAGCAGGATCCATGGCGGGTTCCTTATGCGCATGTACTTGCTGATGAGTTCCCGGTGATGTTTGGATAAGACCGGATAACCTGGGGAATTTCGAACAAATGTCTGGGCGCTCAATGAAATGAGACGCAGAGGCTCCGAATGCCAGCGAGACTGTATACTTAGAGGCGGGAGGTGTCTGGGTATTGATAGAGCTAAACATAGAATTGTTAGTTAGTCCTCCGAACCGTTTGGTGTAGAGACTAAGAAACATAAGGAAGTACCTCAGGTATGGGTCATTGACTGCCGCCTTGTTCCGGTGTCCAGGAAGTGAACCGTACGGGAAAGGGAGCGGAGTAGAATCTCACGGAGTGAGGTGAAAAGCAATGAATGTATTTCTGTATTCTTACCTACGAATAGCCTAGCATTATGTTTACATACACTCCTAATGATGTTCCACGCATCCCACGTCCCAAAAATATCACTTCTGTTTGGTTTGCTCTCTTCTTGAGCTCCAACATACTCTTCTCTTGCAAAAGGCGTTAGGCTACCCTCCACATCTTCGCCATCTGCGGAATGATCAATCATTGGCAGCCAGATCTGAACCTGAATGTAGTTGCCAATAGCAAGAGCTTCTTGTATTGCATAGGCATATTGTGTAACGCCTTCTCCATGCAGTTTTCCATGGTGCAGCTTCGGACCCGGGATGATGATATTCCCAATACCACAGAATGCGGCATATGCTATCTCCAAGTCCAAGACCTGGCGCGATATGTTATAGACCAACGGGTCGGGAGAGCAAAGATCAATCCAAGGGCTGGCGACTGCGAGCAATTGAGATATGACTTCTCCAGGGGATAACGATGAGTCCACCGGTGACAATTCTGGTAGAGTTGGTGGTGAAAGGTTTGGATGAGATCGCAGTGCCTCCAAATGGTTCGAAAGCTGTGCAATTACTCGGCTTTGAAAGTGAGGTGTTGTGATGGGGGTTGTTAGCATATCATACTGAGAACTATCAGCTTTAGACAATCAAGGATCCTGGAGACTTACAGCGCAATCTTGCGCCTGCCGCAGAACTTGATCTGTGACAGGCAGAGTCCGTTTGCTTTCATGTTGGCCAACGTAGAAAGTTGGCATGAAATCATCCCCAGATACGGATGTTGGAGATTCCATGGTAGACTTCATGCTACAAGAACCGATGCGTGATAAAGTAGAGCTCAACTCTTGACAAGGACTGCAGAAGCTCTATATGTCGCAGTCATGCAGTCCGAACCTCATACCATTACACCGTAAGTTGAACAAGAAAGGTCCGAACAACATAGATAAAGTAGTGGAATAAGGCGGTCTATCAGTAGAGTTGTACTCGAGCCTTGCTGTGTCTCTGGAATGGTCAGCTTAGATAGAATACATAAAGTTATGCTCGCGCCCCTGCATAAGGTAGAATAAACACCGTTCCAATTCCGCTTAGCCTCATTGGTAACCGCAGTCATAAAAGCATGGTACGGTTTCGGAGAACGTCAGTACATTGAGTGAATGAACCCACACCGATATATAGGCATACCGAACCAGCCATGGCACACCGTAGGCCTGACGCCGAGGAGATTCTTCCTTTCAAGCGTCAAAAGACCTCAGCCGCGGATATGAATCCAAAGGCCAATCCGTATCTGGCGCACATGTATGAGGACGATGCGGATGACAACAGCTACAGCAACGGCTATGCAAACGGATATAGCAATGGTTACGGGAGAAAATCTAGGGCGAATGGGACATCAGGAGGTTCGGGATTACCAAGTTTCCCACGACATGCTACAACTGCAGATATGGCGAAGAAGGTAGAGGATGGGCCAAATAATCCGTTTAGTGGAAAGCCGCTGTCGACACAGTATTTTAATATCCTGAAGACCCGGAGGAACTTGCCGGTACATGCGCAGAGGTATGCACAAATCTTCACGTATTGAGATTTTTCGATCTGACCATTGGGGCAGGGACGAATTTCTCAAGATGTACCAAAAGTCCCAGATCCTCGTCTTCGTCGGTGAGACTGGTTCAGGCAAAACCACTCAGATCCCTCAATTCATTCTGTTCGACGACTTGCCTCACATCAACCGCAAACTGGTAGCTTGTACCCAACCTCGCCGAGTAGCAGCCATGTCGGTAGCACAGCGTGTGGCCAATGAAATGGATGTGCCCTTGGGTGATGAGGTCGGTTACAACATTAGGTTTGAGGATGTGACGAGCCAGAAAACTATCCTAAAGTATATGACGGACGGAATGTTGCTCCGGGAGGCCATGAACGATAACAATCTCACCCGATACAGCACGATTATATTAGATGAGGCACACGAACGTACACTTGCGACTGACACTCTGATGGGACTGCTCAAAGAGGTGGCTGTTCGAAGGCCAGATTTGAAAATAGTCATCATGTCCGCCACCTTGGATGCGCAGAAATTCCAGAGCTATTTCAATGATGCGCCTTTACTCGCTGTGCCAGGGCGTACGCATCCCGTTGAGATCTTCTACACCCAGGAACCGGAGCGAGACTACGTAGAGGCCGCCCTGAGGACAGTGCTACAGATACACGACAGCGAGCCGGAAGGGGACATCCTTCTGTTCCTGACAGGAGAAGAGGAAATTGAAGATGCATGCCGAAAGATCAATCTTGAAGTGGATGAGATGATAAGGGAAGCAGATGCTGGACCGCTGAAGGTATACCCTCTCTACGGAACACTACCTCCTCAGCAGCAACAGCGTATTTTCGACCCTGCGCCGCCCGCAAGAAAGCCTGGTGGCCGGCCTGGACGAAAATGTATAGTCTCGACAAATATTGCCGAAACCTCACTCACAATCGACGGTATTGTGTACGTGGTGGACCCCGGTTTTAGCAAGCAGAAAGTTTACAATCCTCGTATCCGAGTTGAATCTCTGCTCGTATCCCCAATCTCAAAAGCTTCTGCACAACAACGAGCCGGTCGTGCCGGTCGAACACGGCCAGGGAAATGCTTTCGACTGTACACCGAAGGCGCTTTCAAGAAAGAACTCATCGAAACCACATACCCTGAGATTCTTCGCTCCAACCTTGCTTCTACTGTCCTCGACCTCAAGAAACTCGGCATTGAAGACCTTGTCCACTTCGATCTAATGGACCCCCCGGCCCCTGAAACTCTCATGCGCGCACTTGAAGAACTTAATTTCCTTGCCTGCCTCGATGACGAGGGCAATCTCACGGTTCTCGGCAAACTCGCGTCAGAATTTCCCCTGGACCCCGCCCTCGCCGTCATGCTCATCTCCTCCCCCGAATTCTACTGCTCCAACGAAGTCCTCTCCATTACTGCTCTTCTCTCTGTTCCCCAAGTCTTCGTTCGTCCCGCCTCCGCACGCAAGCGCGCCGACGAGATGAAACAGCTCTTCGCCCACCCAGACGGCGACCATCTGACCATGCTAAACGTATACCACGCCTTCAAATCCCCCGCCGCTCAAGCCGACCCCAAGAAATGGTGCCACGAGCACTTCCTCTCCCTCCGCGCTCTCCAATCCGCCGACAATGTCCGTCAACAACTTCGCACCATCATGGAGCGCTCGGAGATCGAGCTCGTCAGCGTCCCGTTTGAAGATAAGAAATACTATGAGAACATCCGGCGCGCGCTCGTCAGCGGCTTCTTCATGCAGGTCGCTATGAAAGAGAGCAACGGCAAGACGTACGTGACGGTCAAGGATAACCAAACCGTGCTGCTGCATCCGAGCACGGTGCTCGGGCAGGAGAGCGAGTGGCTGGTGTACAATGAGTTTGTGCTGACGACGAAGAATTATATCCGCACGGTTACGAGTGTGAAGGCGGAGTGGTTGCTTGTAAGTACTCTTTGAAAGGGTCTATTGTGAAATCTGTGAGAGGGAGACTGATCGGTGATGTACAGGACATCGCGCCGACTTACTATGACATCTCAACATTCGGCAAGGGCGAGGTCAAAACGGCGCTGATAAGGACGATGGAGAAAATCCGCAGGAAGGAGGCGACCAAAGGGGCTGGACGGAGATAAGCCTGACCCTGACAAGAGTGTGCTTGCATGTAATCAAAGAGAGATGCGTGGACAAGTTATGATTCGATATCCATGCATACATAGAGCAGAGTACCCAGATTCCCCTTACCAGGCGTATATTGTAGAGAGGATGATTTATCATCAAGCCGGTGTATCTATTGGAAGGATACTTTCGTGAAGCTTAATTGGAAAGGATGAGTATATACCACTCACAACCCCCTCTTTTCCCATTCCTCTCTTACAACCCCATTCTCATCAACCCGAAAAAGAAGAACATACATGCCGCTAAATCGCAACAAAATGTCATCCCCCCAATCTCGCCCCATAGCCTTTTTTACTCAGAAGCATGCCCATTAACCCCATTCGTAACCACCTCCCCCACGCCCACCGCTTGATCCTCGATCTCTCCATCGACCCCATTCGTCCCCTCGATATTCACCTGGCCTCCTCCTAACCCCGCTATCCGCTCTTTTTCCTTCTCAGCAGCTATCTTCTCCGTCTCCAACCTCAATTCCTCCATATTCCAATTATCCCCCTCTTCCCCTTCTTCCTCCCCCTCACTCTCATCCTCCTCGCTATCATCATCATCCTCCTCGCTATCATCATCATCCTCCTCATCCTCCCAACCCCCCTTTTCAAACATCGCCCTCCCGGTCGCCTCCTTTGCCTCTCGCGCCTGCTGTTCCGCAGCTTTCTTATCCAAGCGCTCTTTCTTCCATTTTGCAAAGGTCTCTGGAGTGACGGGCGTGAGGGTGCCGGAAAGCTTGTGGCGCTCGGATTCGAGGAAGTCTTCGAGGGTGAGGGTTTTGAGGGGGGATTTATCGAGAAGGGCTTTTTCGGTGGCTCGTTGCTCTTTGGTTTTGAGGACGAAGCTGTGGGGCGGGGGCCTGGGGTTAGCTTTGGAGGTTTCAGGGGGTTGGAAGGAATGTGAGAGCGGGGGACATACCCGGGGGGAAGACTGTGTTTGTACATGCATTTATCGCCGCCGTTGGGACACGACCAGAACCAGCCGTATTTCCCGTTTTCGACGGCGTCGATAAAGTATTTGCAGACTTTGTCGGTGGTGGTTTTTGGGTTGCCGTGCTTGCTCAAAACGACTTGCCGTAGTTTCTCTGGTGATATCCGAATTATATCAGTATACACTCTGGGGGGAATAATCAATCGCCGAACGCTATGCCCAGACTCACCTTCATCCCAATCCACCATGTCGTCCTTCTTCTTCTCCTCCTCCTCCCCTTCCCTCGTATCCTGATACAGATTCCTCTTCTCTCCCTTCCTCTCTACCGCCAAATCATGACTAAACTTGCACTTTCTTCCCTTGTCGCAATTCCCCTGCTTATAAAATATACACACCACTGTCTTCGGGTCCACACCAAACGCCACTTTTTGTACTTGAACAGGCTTAAATAGATCGGCCGTTTCCCGCTTGACTTTCTCGTCCGCTGCTTTTTCCTTTTCTCGTTGTAGTTTGTCTGCGTCTTTTCGTTTTTGCTCGGGGGTTTTGGCTTGGGCGGCTTGAGATTTTAATTGTTCGATTTGTTTCTTGGCTTGGCCACCTTTTTTCTGTTTCCTGGGTGTAAGTCGGTGGCTGAAGGTGTGCCGGCTTATTGAGCGGGGACTCTGAGAGTGGGTTGTTTAGAGGAGAAGGTGGACTAACATTTTTCATACCAAAGGTCTTATAATGTCTCAATCAGCAGTAGCACAGGAGGGAGCTCAGGGGCAAAGACTTACCTTGTCTTCAAGAATCTTAGAAGACGAAGGCTTCACCTTCGGTACATCTTTCTTGGGCGGCATGTCTAAGAATAGTAGGAGAAAGCTGGGGAAAAGGTGGTAAATGGATGGGGACGATGGGGGGGGTGAAAGGTCAATGAGAATGGGGAAAAAAACAGTTTGAACCAAAACCAAATATTGTAAAAGTATTTCTGTGTCTTTTGTTCTTATACTGAGGAGTGCGGGGACTCTTGAGAGTTCAAGATAATGACCGGGGCTTGGTAGGGCAACGGATTTGCTAGCGTGGATTTGCGGCGAGGCAATCTTCATCACAAGTTAAAGCTGTCCTCCCCAAATCGAGAACATCCTAAACGCGCGCTCTCCTTCATACATGGCCTACATTCTTTAAGATAAAAAGTAACCTGTCACCACTATCCCTCTGTTCCGCCAATGCACTAACAGCAACCTCCAGGACACTTACAATCGCCCTCTCGCACTTCAGTCCCTACAGCCATCTTCTCTCCTCTCCACCCGGCAGAATGATCACCGACGACCAACTCTACAAGCTCGCCATATTCCTGGGCTCGCTGGCGATGCTCCTAATTGTGCTCTACCACTTTCTCGAGGTCAACGCCATAGATGACAGTCACAAAGCTGATTCGGGGGAGAAGGTTGCGCCAAAGGGAGCCGCGCAAGTACAGGCCAAGGGGCCTGCGAAGTCATAGGGGTGAGGATAGTGGGACGCGTATGGCTCAGATGAGGAGGGCTTAGGGCAGTGAAATGGAAGGCTAGAATTAGGGAGGGACAAGTCAGGAGAAGTCCGCTGAAGAACGATCAGTCCGGAATAGCAGGTGTTATATGGTTACAATCTCAGACACATTGCCAAGAGCATAGTCGCCTTGTATACTGGAAGAATACACAGAAAGACTATTCACAAACGACCCGAGAGTCACATAAGATTACAATCTGGCAGGGACCAAGTTGAAAATCTAAGCCGAAATCTTTTGGAATTATCCGCCTGTCTAATTCTCTATCAATCATCGCTTTTCTTGTAGCTAGCATGAGACATCATGTTATTGTCGGGGTATTGGGTTGTTGTGAAAAATCTCTCATGTTCTCTAGCTGAAATTTCACTATTAGCACTCAACCTTCAGTAGCGACAGTTGCGGCTTTGGGAGCGATTTTGCTCTCAGAAGCTGTCAAGCCTTTTCGAATGGCAAGTACGCTGTCAACGATCACGGCATCGATGCCCTCATCAACTTGCAACTGATAACAATAGTTTAGCTTCTCGTATATTGAGGTAAGTAGTGTGTTGGGCATGGGGAATTGTACCTTGACTTTGTCCGGGTCGTTATTGACCGTACCGTACGAAACGCATACGAGCCCCGACTCCTTCACCACCTTTACCAACCTCGGACTGATAACCAACGGTTCCGCTGCCGAAACCACACCCAGAAGATTCCACCGCGACGCAAACCGAATGGCTTCTTGCAGACTACTTGCTCTTATGTCACCTGTTGGGCTGGTACCAGCGTCGGTAAGGAAGAGAATGGGAATGGAAGGCTGCTTGAAGGACAAGAGGAGGCAGATGTCTGGATTGAAGCTCGAGAAAATGACGTTGCGCTTCTTGCCAAGATCATACACCTTTGTAAGTACGGTGTCGACGAAAGAGTTAAGTTCGACGGCATAGGTGTCCATTTCTTGCTCTTCACTTTCGTGGAGCATGGGATACTCTAAATTCTGGTATCAGTATGATACACTCGCTCCCAAGGTCGCTGGAATTGACATACTCATCTCAATGTTGAAACCTATGCTTTCCGGAAGCTTCTTGAACATTTCTTCTAGCGTGGTGAAAGGCGCTTGGATAAAATTACCACGACTATTGCTTTTGAAACCCTTGATCTTGAAGTCACGAGTATGCTTCATGCGTTCGCTCATTTCCGACACGTCATCTTTAGCTAGATTACCAGCGGACATCGATCGATGCCTGCGCGGGTCTTGGACTTTGTTAGGTTGGGCCTTTCCATCTGTCGGATCTGGAGAAGATGGGCGAGATGGCCGCGGAGTTCGAGCGTCGTTGACATGAAGAAACTAGAATAGGATTAACATTTCCATATTACCGGAGCGTAAAGCTCTATACCCACCTGCTCAAGAGTAAGGGTATGAACAGGAGCATCGATGCCTGTTTCGCTGACGAGAAAGTCGTGATATATCACAGGAACATGGTCTTTGGTCAACTGGACATCTGTTATGCATTAGTCCAACAAAATGTAGTGATCCACGCAAGTCAGCGTACCAAACTGCGAACAGGTCAGTAATTGCCAGTGTCAATTAAGGTAGTAATCATACCTCGACATATGACGCTCCCAAGTTTGCCGCAGCGATAAATGACTGAGACGGGTCAGATGCATCATACCACCGTTCACAACGGACATTGAGGTACCTGAATAGTGTTTTCACCAAGCTGAAGAGAGCTTCGGGCGGCAACATTTTTGCCCAAACCTTCGCATCGGTTAGGTAGAGACCAAGAGGGAAATACTCTGGTGGCGAGTCACCTCGATGCCCAATAACCATTGTCGAAGTCATGCTCTTCCAATATGTCTGGTTCTCCGTGATGGTCATGTTAGGGTGGGTGAAAGGTGTAATGACAAGAAAGTTAAAATTGACTGATCCGATGACTTCGAGGGTGTTGGCTGCTATGATAGGCACAGTAACATCTCCTTGTAACGATATCCGCTTTGATCCAATGCTAGGTTTAATGCTAGAAAGTAGGGCGACAGCACGTCCAACAACCTGTTCGTTGGTCCCAGCATAAGTCGGTACAATGTCGAAAAGCAATTTGACCTTCGTAGCGTCATTCGTAGTAAAAACGATCGGCTCCGTGCTGACGTTATCTTGCACAGGTAAATCAGTGATTGAAGGCTCACCATTCGCATTAGTAGCAGAGACTACAACTGAAAGTGCAGTGTCGAGTAGTGTCGAATGGGCACTGGTGAAAGGGATACGGTCGAGGTTGACGGCTTCAATAGCTTTTCGCGTATCCATCGTTCCTAGACTAACAAGAACCATAGTTTCTTTTGTGAGATAGCGATGTCCAAATGTTTTGACAGGCTCTGTAGTACGTACTGCAGTGTTGCTGCTCGTCGCCAAGTTTGACTTTCGGTCGGCGATTGAACCGTTGGAGGAGGGGGGAGAGCAAGAGTTGAAGACAGACGAGGGAGGGGAGGAAGAATTGACGGTCGAAGCTTCAGAGTCTGAGCCGTAAGGAGCGATTGTTGTCGCTGCCAAAAGCCTAGCAATATTCATATGCCCTCTCAAGGCAGCATGCTCTTTTGCAGTCCACCCCGAAGTGTCCATCTTGTCCAAGTCGGCTTCGGCAGCGATTAGAAGCTCAACTATACCAAGGTGGCCATCTACGCTTGCAATGAACAGTGGTGTCCAACCAAAAGCATTCTCTCCTATTTCTGTGTTGGCACGTTGGCTACCCGAACCATCTAAAAGAGCACTAGCGCATTCAGTATGCCCAAAGCGGGCAGCTACATGAAGAGCTGTTTCGCCTTGATCGTCCTGGTAGTCCAGATCTACCCCTGCCTCCACCAGTAACCTGACGATGACAACGAAATTGGCTTTGGTTGCCAGAGCAAGTACTTCACCAGACTTCGATATATTCTGGCTTACTGCGGCCTTTCGATCGCTTACTCCTCTCCAGTCTTCAGCTTCGAGAAGGGCTTTCACCGTCAGCGGGTGACCACCAATGACGCTGAGGTGCAGAGGTGCGTATCCATCGAGGTCTTGCCAGTAGGGCGCGTCGAGGCCCGCGGATACATCGAACTGTCCCCAGGCTTGCATGCGTTCTGTGATGACTTGACAGACAACCGCCAATCCGTGTTGCGCAGCGTAATGTAGTGGCATCCGCCCATACACGTCTCTTGTACACAATGCATCCCGCTGCTCTAGCCGTAGCTTATCCAGAACATGTTCCAAAAGCACAACCGACTTGTCGTCTCTGCCAAATCTTTTGCTGCCGTCCAGCTCCTTTGCGTAAGATGAAGGTGGAGCCAAAATCGGCGGTGCGGCTGGGGTAATGTAATTGGTTGTGTCGTCAAGATGGGTTTCATCAGCTGTTGTGTCACCATCACTTGAGCGCTTGGGACGCCCCATCGTGATGACAAAGCGGTGTATACAATTGCGCTTGTTCAAATCATCGCCTTCGTCTAGCGATTCTACCTGGTCGAGAAGCTTATCAACGCAGTTTTTGGCTTTACATGTTATGGCCCGCTGCAGAAGATTCAGCAGCAACAGCGCGATGTCCTTGTGGCCACCAGCGGAGAGATTGAGCTCTTCTAGATAGATCATCAACGACGACGCATCGTCGTTTCGTATTGCATGATCCACCTTATCCAACGTGCCTACTGGTAGATCTAAGATGACCTTGGATGAGACCCGGTGCAAAGAATGAGAGGAATGTGTAGAGCTCTTATCATCGAAGAGTTTGACGTCTCCAAGCTTCGACAGCCAATCATTAACTATCTTCATGCTGTCGGAAAGGTTGATATTGGTTGCAAATTCCTTAGGATCAACCTTGGATTCCAGGTACCGTCGTTGTGTTGAGTCCTTGGCTACCTTTTTATCAAGTTTCTTCGTGATTTTGATGAACCCTCGGCGATTGACCTCGCCGTACCATTGTAGCTTTCTCAATTGACCCCGAAGTTCCAACAAAGCCCCCATAAGGTCTTCCACCTCATCTCTATCCATGCTAGTAGGTAGCTTTGCAGGTTTCCCATAACGGTCTTCGAGAAGTTTGAGCCGTCGAGCTGCATCGGCGTACTTTTTGTTGTAGAAACTGTCGACATCTTCTAGGTTCCGGTCAAGTGAGAAGAAGAACTCTAACAACAATTAGTCTCAACGGACAGAGTTTCTCTATCCCGATTACTTACCAGCAGTGTCAGCGGTGTTATCCTGTTTCGAAGTCTCAGCTGTAGACTTTATAAGCTTCTTCAAAGCTTTATATTTAATGTAGTAGGTTGCCCATTCTGGCACCTCGTTCCGCGATAGATTCCTTCCGAATTTCATTTTGCAGGGCTAGCACCTCGGGGATTGCGAGTATCCAAAGCTTCCAGGCACTTGCTCTGCTGATCACAAACCAGGCCGCAATCTTACCCTGCTGGCGGCAGCGGAGAAAAGCGGTGTTGAGGATGTCGAGACCGCCATGTAGAGAGTTTAAGGGATTAACGGCTCCTGCAGTAGAGCATTTTCTAGTCGCGCTTGAGGATGCTGATACGCGCTACCAGGCGAAGTTCTGATCGTGCGTGCTCGGATTTGGGCCTTTCGTTGGTCGAATGGGTTCCGAAGCAGTAGGAGGAGTGTAATAATAGTGACTGACCACCAAACTTTCTCTCGCAACGAGCTCTATTCGAGGCTCACCTTGGTAGGTGTATTATTGTAAAAACTCAAGCTATGGACTCAACCGACAGTTTAAGTGCATAGGGGCACAAAGAATAAATTTGTTGATAAAGGCGTGATTGCGGTCGATATTTCTTTTATCACATTCAACCGTTATCAGCTCCGTTGTGGATCACAGATCACAGTCCATTCCATTGACACCTCGAGGGAATAGTGCGGATAGTGAGGGCTATGTAGTCCTCGAGAATACGAGTATCCATCTTCTCGATCTACTATCAACTTGGCAGCAGCTGATAACGACATGGGGGTTCGGCCGTTGGTTCGTGGGTCGCGTAGAGTAGCATGTCTTCCGTAGCAGAACGTTAAGGCGCTGAAGGGCGGTCAATTCGACTAGCTGCAACCGTCATCCTCCGCATTGTCTACGGAACAGCGTTAAGGTAACCATATCACTGTGCATCTTTGAGGTTTTACAGATTCATCTCACATGAGGAGTCTTACTGGCTACAGTGCTCCATGCAATTGACCTGCAGCTTACAGAATGCGCAGCTACTACGTGAACCAATAGCGCCGGCTCAATGAAGTAGTCCTCCTGTTATGCAGTATGATGGTTTACTCTCATACAGGGTCCTATCCGATTGATATCCTAATTGACAACATAATTGCATGCCTCCTTAGCCTCTTCTTAGTCTCCTCCCCGTTCCTGTGTGATGGGATGAAATTTTTGTTGGTCGGCCTAGCTCAGCGTCATCAAACCGAAAGGGTTCTCATAGAGCCGAGTTCTAATGTGGCTATACAAAGTAAGCGTTGTAGAACATACTGAAAATAAGTATGGTGGTGCCTCGTGCTTTCTTTCGCAAAGGTTTTGACGAGTGAGGGCAATGGATACAAATCTAATGACACCGCCATGAGACTCGGTGGAACTTGATCGACTACACATAACATTTCCACGGCACAAATCCCCACCACTTCGCTTCAACCCTATCGTGTGTATCAAAACGCATTCAAGTATTCTTCTCCGAAATGCCCAGCTGACGAGTCACGGCCAGGGTTTTGCACATTGCGAGAGTCGCGGTACGAATGGTTGAAAGAGTCCGAAGCATTGTACTGATAATGCGGGCTGGCCTGAGCGGGAGCACGGGAAGCAACACGATGATCGTTCGGGCCTTGGTATCGAGGAACAAAGCCACCATTAGCCTTCAAAGCGAGCTGATTGCCTGCACCATCATATTGAGGCATGTAACCTTGTGCGTGATATGTTGAAGATGCCAGTGAATATGGAGCCTTGATGGCACGAGCATCTTGTCCGGAATAGATGAGATCGCTTGGGTTAAGTTGAGTTGCCATCGAAGGCTTATTCCCGCTGTCGTTGCTGTTACTATGCTGGCCTTCAGCCGATAAATCCTGTTTGTTTAGAGCATCCTCTTCCCAACCGTTTGCGTCGGTAGTAAAATGCACTGGCCCGCGCTCCGAGGCAGGAATATATCTGGCGTGCCTTACACAAGATACGTTGGCGCGAGCGGAAGAATTAAGAGCGGAGTCAAGCATGCCACGAAGAAATTCATGCTTGCTTTTGCTGCTGGAATTGCTAAATGAGAGGTCAGTTGATGGTCTTTGGTACGGCATCATAAAACCCTGTTTAAAGTCACTAACCTCGAGGAATCTACTGATTTTTTATTCCTATAGGTAGCTTTTAAGTTCTTAACCTCAGGCAGGATGAATGTAGGCTTGATTGGTGCGTTGAATATACCGCCTGAAATTGTAGTCGCCTGCTGTTCAGAGGTGGAAGTGGTTGGCCTTGATATTTTGCGAGACTCCGTGAGATAATCCCCAGTTGAAGCAGGATGATTAACAGTATGAGTCGTTGCGACCGGCTTCTCTCGAGCACTAGTCATCTCATTAGCATTCTTTGACTGATCTTTTCCAGATCGATGCTATTTACCGTGCTGGCTCTTGTTTCCCGCTTTGACTTGGTATGCTCCAACTATCAGTAGACAAGTTGTCTGAATGCTGATCTGGTTCCCAGTTGTCTTTCTGCTCTGTGACAGTGCTCCAAGAATTAGGATCGTCGCCAGGCTTGCTTTTCTCAGACGGCATCTGTTCATTGTATGTAGCGTTGTCTTTTACCACTTCAGCAGGCACAAAGAGAGCTGTGAACTTGTTGCGGGGCGTTAATGGACTGCCAGCGTAAGATTCAACGTAGGCGTGATACTGACGGCGATGTGGAGTTTCAGGCTGCTGTTCAGTGGGTCTGGTGATGTTGATGTTCTCATTTGTTTCCACTTGGGCCTCTAACTCATTGAAGCTGCCGAGGTTGTTCTTCGTTCCGGATGCCGAGTTCTGTATGGTTGGTACGAAGGCTTTTGTGCCTGTTTGGGAAGGGTAAGCATTACCACTTGTTGTCGAAAGAGGACCGTGATTAGCAGCAGTGTTTTCCAATCCTCTTCGCTCTACAGACTCAGAAGGCCTTCCCTTAGCAACATCTACGGAAGTCAAGCCTAGCCAGCCAGTTGTTTTTCGATCTCTGTCCCAGCTGTCCGCGTGTTGGTGTGTTTGGTGCTCATACTTCGAACTGTTGGGCGGTGTTGACGGGCAGTTTGCCTCCGACTTGTTGCTGCTAACCGACACAAGATTCTGGGAAGCGCCTTTCTCAAGACCGTCGCTAGTGTGATGAACAACCCGGTAATTGTAAGCACTATCATTCCAGTTCCAGGGACGGGGCTCCGCAAAATGATCGAGGGTTTTCTTTGGCAACATAATGGGCTCGGAGTCTGACATGGCCCAGCGAATATCCTGCTCAGCATCATAGGCTGGGTCCTTGCTCTGGCCCCCCAGACATCCGTATAACGTAGCCTGTTCACGAGCGCGACGAATGACTTCTTGAAACTCAGCGGGCACTCTGCAGTAGAGCCTGTGGCCGTTTGCAGGATTGAGACCGAGTCTATCAACGTACTCGGCTTCTTGGTCGGACACTACTGGCAACACGTCTTGCGAGGAGCTCCTCGGGCTTAAATTGGTACCGGATCGATGAGCTGCCGCAGATTTTTCTAAATGCATTTGTCCTACCATCTTTTGGCAGGCGTCTTTGACTCCGTACTTGCCAGACGCGGAAGCACAAACGGATTTGTTGCCGTCTAATGTGCGAACTTTAGCACCCGAAGCTGATGCATGATTGCGATGCCCATGCTGGTTGAGCTCGTCAACGCATTTCTTACCAGATTCAGAAGATGTACGTTGTGCAAAGCCCGGAATGAAGGCTGGCGCGTCAGGGGAGAGGCCCTTATTAGTAGCTGCGCCCCAGCTGTTGTTCGCTGCAGATCCGGTCTGGTCAATGGCACTTTCCATAGCCACATGAGTCGCAGCAAACCTAGGCGTAATGAAGCTAATCGGAACGGTGGCTGCTGGAATAGCAAAGTTAGGCGTAGTGCCTTGAGGCCCAAAGCTGTGCTGATGATCGCCTATATTGGCCATTGCATATGGGCTGAAAACAGACGTAGCAGTGGAGCCACAACGCTCGAATTGTTCCTTGGCGACTCTTACACTATCCAACTGCTCCACCAGGTCTTTGCGCTGGGCGACCAAGGCAGCATGGACTGTTGGTGGAAGTTCGTGAAGATGTAAGGCCATATGTTTATCCAGCGCCGTAAGCCGAGACTGCAAATTTTCGAAATGATTGTGCAGAGCCGGGGCACGCAAATCATGATTTACTGGTGGAGGGTAGGCTTGAGGTTCACTCGCCGCGTTTCCAAAAAGTGTTGGCAGGTTGATTGTAGATTGAGTCCCAGTCCAAGCTTGCGAGCTCCCAACACCTGGCATAGAGTAGTCGTGGAAAATAGGTGCTGTTGGCGGGACGTTCAAAGGCTCCAGTACCATCTCTGTCCCGTTCCAGTAAGATCTATACATTAGGCCGTTCATAGAGTAAATCGTGCTGCCATCCTGTAGCATCATAGTTGACACGGGTCCAGAAGGAAGCTGTACCATAGGTCCCATCGGTTGCAATCCATACGTACTGGTGGCGTGTGATTGAGTGACTCCGTTACCTACGTTATATTTATTGTTGCTAACACCCTGGGTTTGGATAGTGGAACCCAAATTTTCGGTATTGGTAACACCGTTTCGACTTGGCCGGAACTCTCCCAAGCGCAAGTCAGTGTTGGCAATTTGGGCACGTTTCAAAGCCAAACTCGTTCGGTCGATCTTGCTAAACGGCTCTGCCGCTCCGGACTGCTCATCCAGCAAACCTTGGATTGAACCTAGGGTTAACATTGGTGGCGGCGACAGTGGCCCAGCAGGAACTATTTTGCCCCCTGCAGTCACGCGGTGATGCGGAGGCGAGGCATATTGCTTCAAAAAGCGCGCAAATCCTTCGTTCTGCTGCGCATGAGGCGTTCTGGGTGGCGCACGAGGCTGTCGAAGCGGTTGGTGCATGAAGCGACCTTGAAAAGTAAGCTCTTCATCAGAGTCCGTTGACCGACGTGTGAAACTGGACAGGCCACGAGAGAACATATTTCTCTGGTGTGTGAGATGCGCATTGGCCGAATCTTTGAAAACGTTTTCTGGAGTCAAATCTGTTAGCTAGATAAAGGCAATGAAGGGGGATGAAGTGCGTAGTGGTAGATGCAGCGGGCTGCGAGACGCATCTGGTAGCCTTTCACCGCATGGAACGACAGAATAAGTGTTCTAACAAAGCTAAAGGTGGAAAAGGGGTCATGAAATATGGAATGGTCAACAAGGTGTTGAAGCTTACCGGCCAGGGCAGCAGGATTGATCCTCAGCTCCACACGTTTTCCATCCATTGCTTGCCGTAGCTTCAGCAAAGTATCAATATCATAGACTATTGATAGGGGATTTTGAGGTTGTGGAGTTTTGGTGAAAATCTGTGTGAGATTGAAGTTCCCAAGATTAGCCCGTCGTAGTTGTTGTTGTTGGAACTTGGTCACTGGTGTTAAGGACTTGCTCACCGATGTGTGTTGACTTGGGTTCGCAACACTAGCCGATAGCGCGTGTGGAGACTGCTGGTTATCCCAACCTATCTCGTACGAAGTATTCGTTGGGAATGATTCTGGTTCCTCTTGGTCGCCTTCAAATGGAGCTGTCATATCTACAGCCATGTCGACCAAGATGGTCGTATCCCCGAATCGAGCAATATAATTGCTGGAAATAGAGGAATTACTATCGAGCTCGAAGATGGAGCTGGTGCTTCGTATAGAAATGTCGTCAACCTCAAAGCTTGGATCTAGGTTCTGGATGTACTCCTGGACGGCCTCGAAGTTGAACTCAACGCCATGTGGTTCGTAATAGTGATACCGGATGTCTGCTCGATAATTAGTGCTAGGAGTCTTGGTAGGCGTCCCGCGCTCGGTCCAGACGAGAGAGGGAGTGCGGAACTGAGCCATCTTGACATTCGCAGTACGGTGTTCGTGTCGTGTGATATTGATCTGGTCAGATCGCGAACGAGGGAGACTCACCACGAGCGAAAGCTATCTAAGCTCACATACAACACGAGAAAGCACTGATTCATCGATGATGTTGTTCGAGCTAGCGGTAGGAAAGCAATGATCCGAGGGAGGTGGCGGGGATGCAAGTATCGTGAGAATCGCCACTTGGTACGGAAGTTTTGTTGATTTCCATCCGTGCTAGTCGCTTTTCTTAGACTTCGGCTGTTGCCCGTTATGTTGCTCCTACCTTACTTGGCAGCTACCTGCACACCAATCGATCTAAAGCAGGTGCAGTTGCCATTCCAAGGTTTGCCATTCTCTTCTGTAACGTAAAGAATCCTTACAACACGTGAATCTTTCAGACGTGGTCTGCACAAAGTAAGAAGAAGAGGTCGGCATGTAACGGTTCAGGTTTAATTTGTCTTATCTGTGATTCCAAGTTCTCTAAGGAAAAACATACAAGATTCATGATCATCAGTCTTGGACATGTAGTGCGGCGTGCTCTTTCTAAATAAGAACGGCAGGTCGTTCTTGAAACCATAGTAGCCTATCGCTATTTCTTCATACTACAGTCAGAGTATTATAACTTGTGCATGGTTGCCTAGTGACCTTTTCTAAATCATCAGCAGGGAAAATAACTCACGTGACTATTCGATGGTGATACGTACCTGGCTTTCTACCTATCTATTTTAACGGCTCCAATGTGTACATCGAAGCCATTATCATATTCGCACTGGAGATAGCAGGAGACTCATAGCTCAAATCACAGTTTCATGAAACCTTTTCATCTAGATCCAAACAGGCGAGATTTCTCATCGAAAGGAACCACCTAGATACCGAATGCTACACCCTTTCATCGATTTTTATTGGCTCCAATGGATGGCTAATGTCAAGATCATCAGCTTCGAAGCTGGGCCTTGCGGCACTTTCCGGAATAGTAAAGCTGCTGATGTTGGTTTCCTTCACATGATTATGCTCACGAAGCTCCCAGCTGCCGACTCGCCCATTATCATTCCCAATCACCATGGCGCCGACTCCATTCTTTGCCGGAATGTCTGGGTCTGACGTAAGCTTTTTACCTGCTTTGAAGCCGCCAAGTTCAGACATCCGCTTAGGTTTTAATCGATAAAAGCGTACTCCACTAATTAAAATGGCAAGTCCGAGCATACGACCGACTAGAGAAAAAATGACGATCGCCCCAATTGCTCCAGCTACGGCCGGGTTCATGTTACTCTTCTGCGACCCTTGTTTAGAGAACGAGCCACCAATGCCGGACAAGGTTGAGTTCGCGTATGAAGCACAGAATATACTAACGTTCCCACTTTGGCATGTGTTACACCAGGTTGCCCACAGATGGAAGAGTAAGATTATGTATGAGTGCCAGAAAATCTTTTAGTGACAAGGTCCTTCGAGCATCGTTACGACCAACAAAATGATAAGTTTCCAAGTCGGACGTTTGACTCAGTACCATTGCGGAAAAGGAATCGAACCCGGAGATCATTGATATTGTGATAAGTAAGATTGCTATTCGATCCGCTACTGAACGACTCAAAAGCCATGGGGGAGCCGTATTCCGGAAGCCCATAGAAGTTCGTATTTGCTTGTGGTAGCTGAGCCAAAGCGGCAAACGCTACCATTGGCTCAAAACTGTCAAACGGAATATCTAGCTTACTTGCGGTTCCTTTGGTCTCTATGTTGTTAATCAGCTACTCAATGGCCTGTGCAGCCATTGTCCGCCCAGAAACCGTACGGATGTCGGTTTCAGATCCTGTTGCCGACGTCTTTCCGTTTGTGGCATAAATCCATTGATTAGCCAGCGCCTTTACTTGCAAGAGATCGGTTTCGGACTATTGCTTTTTAACCGTCTGATTATGCGTGTACTCATAATTTAAAATAATCATATATGAGGTAAGCTTCATCGTAATTGACCTCGGATCTTTCAAATACTCCATTCAAGACTGTCGATCCAAGACTGTCATAGAAATCCATGGTCGCAGACCTCGCCTATTTTGAATCCTGAGATTTAATGTACTGTACTCCATTGCAGCATCGTCATACACCGGACAATTGGCGGCGCCAGAGACATAGAAGAATTGGTTCCAGTGGAGACGCCGTGTATATATGGGGATACTGATAGCCATCAAGAGGAAAGCCAATAATCGATCCATTAGCAAGATTTGACATTAGATTGAGCAGCGTCCCCGAAGATACATTAAGCGGTGGATACAAGCCTTGCATAAAAGCTTGCGCTGAAACCACGATAAATTCGTCCGAAGCCGACATTGAAAATGTTTGAGTATTGTCGAGCTCATCCTTAGATAGGCCATTGATAGCCAAGTTGGACTCGTTCGTTCTCGGTGCAACATAGCGATGGCGAAAGAAAGATGCGATGGCGTACAGCTACTGCGCCCCTAATGGAGTCAACCCGTTTTGAACGGGAAGAATCAGAGACGTGCGTACTCCATGATAATTGTAGACTCCCGAAGACCAGATAATCTCATTGCTCCTAGCCGGCGCCAAAGTGCAGACTGCGAGGCCTACGCCAGTGACGATTCCAGTCTTGAACATCTGCATGTTGTCGTATCCGAGAAAGTGTACAATACAGCCCAGAGCAGAGTATGTGAAGTACAAAAGGAAGCTGGAGTCAAGTGGCGAATTATAAGGCTAGATGGAGCATTCACTCAAGCGCTCCGGAAGGAAGAGCGACAGAGATCAACCACAGCTAGCGAGCAAAAGACTAAGGTGGAGTTAGATGCACACCACATCATGAGATGCAAGCCTATCAAAAATCAACTACTTTCACCTACCTAAGAATCTTATGAGTAAAAGAATAGATAGTTGAAACTGACGTCTAAGCTGTGATCACTTCGAGGGACATTTATATTAGTCTTGGCTGGGCCAGAGGCACCTACAGTAAGGTAGGTAGATGAGTGGTCAGTATTGCTGCAAATTGGAACGGCTTCCTTGCTGGTACATTCTACTATGTACTCGACGACAGCCGCATGGTACATATATGTTAGCTAGGACATTTATACAAAAGAGCATTTAGGCGATGCGACGAAGGCACCGGAAAGTTATCAAGATGCTTTAGCTGAACCGGCTTCAGTATCCTAGATCCGAAGAGTTGCTCGAATGGTTCCTTTAGGTTCGCAAACTGTGTTATCGAGTAAGCCATGTTCGACAGCTTGTTCCAATAGTCACCAACTGAGACACAAGCGAAGTTTTCATGAGTGATCACGCCTGTTGGCATGTTTTGCAGTTCAGGTTGTGACTTGTGAACTGAGGTTTTCATGTTGGAAATCTCAAGCCAACGCAATCCAGCTTAGCTCGCTTGTCGACCGATTAGGGTTCAAAGTGCGTCAAAAAGTTACGAACGTCGGCAACCAGCAAGCTTATAATCTCCGCACGTTAGAATGGTGACTACTCGAGGCCAGCACCCTGTCGTGGCATCAGGAGTCACCACAATCGAGCATTCGAACGTGACCGATCCGCCTTCACAGCCCGGTAAGCCCTGGAATCTCTTTTGCTCTCCCTGCCCGATTGGTTTGGATCTACCAGCGCTTCATGGCATGGTCTACATTAGCTTCTCCTGCCAAACCGTATACCAATGCCTGACTTCTTTGTACACATGCTAAAACAATGCCCTTGTCGCTAGAGCCCTCGACTTCTAGATACGATGACCTCGGTAATGGCGAGAATGGGACAATTGGGTCCAGGTTGAGGAAGAGACGTCGCACCGGGTCATCGCCAGCCACGCTCCCAGCTCCCAGAGCCACAAGTTCGAGAAAGCCAAAGTCCCCCAACAGCAAACGAACGCCGAATAAGGTATCGTTACGAGAAGCTTCACAGGACAGTCCTCAAGACACCGCTGTACACAATGCGTCTGAGAGGTCACCGCGACGTGTTACGCCAATTCCAACAAGCGATGCTCCTCTAGAAAATTCGGTCACAACCGAGCTGCGAGTCAACGGGCATACTGAACAACCTCACATCCCACAAGAAGCCCCTTTTAAGCCTCCACCAAAGCCTCGAGAGCGCCCTTCCTACGCTTCGGTGGCACCAGATCTAGCTGCAGTTATCGCCAGAATCATCGATCACGGTGAACATATAGACAATCATTACGCCGCTCAAGGCTATGACGATATGGGAATGGTGGATACTGAAAGCTTTTTGCCTCTTGGAGCAAGCCTACATCTTAAAACCCAGAGCTTGCCGATTCTAGATAACTTAGTAAGTCATTCCGTTATTTGAAATTACATTTACCTTACGAGAAACAACAGGCGACCCAAATCTTGAATACGCTAGCAAAATCCACGTATGAAGAAATCCTCACTATAGCCACCGACCCTGAGTCGGACACTGGGCAAGCATACGCGATTTTAAAATCACTTTTCGACCATACCAAGAAAGTTTACTCAATCACCGAGCCTTTCTTGTCCCCTTATTTGTTGGGTCCGAATACGGAGCAAGCACACATTGACACGATTCGAAAAGCGAACCTGGCAACATTCGTATCCAGCGTTTTTGGGAGCCAGGATGTTGGGTTTTTCCATTTGAACGAATACTTTCTCGATACTTTCGTTGCTGACGGAAGTCGCTTACTAAAAAGTCAAGCTCAGCTGTTTCTAGATTTGAAAACACAGGCATATATATCGGCTTTGTCACATGGGGAACGTTTAAGAGAGGAGATTCTCGAAGACCTGTTTCCAGCTGATCTAGAGGAAAGGCTACTAAGCAGGAGACCCGGTGCTAGACAACTTGCACCAAGCGAAGCGGAATTTCTACAGCGTGCACGAAATCGAAGCAGAGCTTTACTGGAGGAGCCCATGACTCAAGAAATTGTTGCGGCATTACCTCGCAAGTACATATGGGAAGACTTCTTAAGAGACGTCAGTGCATATGTCAGCAAGAATTTCGCCACAATTGTTGGAACGCCTGTAAGCCATATGTATTTGCTGAGTCGTTTACCGTACTGAAACTCCTGCAAGTTCCGTAAACCCATACGTCCCGGTCGTTCCAACTTCTTTGTTACAGATCAGCAGCAGCAACAGCACTTGCAGCGTCAACAGCAAGGTCAGCAAAGCAGACAAATCCTGCAGGATCATCGTCCGCAAGACGTGCCGCGGCCTTCCACCGAGATACCGAATCAGCAAAATTCCCAGTTCGTTATTGATACTGATGACATCGCGGAAAAGGCGGCTCGTGCGGCACATTTTGCTATGCAGGGCTTTGGCCTGAATCAAGGTGCACCAATGCTACCACAGCATCAGGTATCGAGCCAGATACCACAACACCAGCTACCAGGTCAAGTACAACAGCAGACGCAGGGTCAAGGGCAGCAACAGATACCGCCTCATCCTCAAAAATTCCAATATCATTTCGAGCATCAACCTGCACCATCCCAGTACTACCAGCAACCTCCATTCCAACAGAATCAGCACATGTCGAACCCGATGAATCAACAACCTGTCAGCATGAACCAGCAACATCAAGCCTACGCCGACCAGAATGCGATTCCATATCCGACACAGTCAGCACCTACACAGGTATTGTATGAGCGGGCTCGCATGGCCGCAACCGCCAAAGCTTCGCCGAGCAGCCGCCGTGCTGGCCATCCAAGCCAACGGCGGCCATGGACCACAGATGAGGAGAATTCGCTTATGGCCGGTCTTGATCGTGTCAAAGGTCCGCATTGGAGTCAGATTCTCGCCATGTTTGGACCGGGTGGTACCATCAACGAGACACTAAAAGACCGTAACCAGGTACAACTCAAGGACAAAGCTCGGAATTTGAAGTTGTTCTTCTTAAAAAGCGGTATCGAGGTACCCTATTACCTGCAATTCGTGACCGGTGAGCTCAAGACTAGAGCCCCAGCACAAGCAATGAAGAACGAGCAAAGAGATCAGAGCCAGGTAGTTGATGACCGTGCCCACGTTGAGGGTGTCATGACACTTGCTGGAGGGCCAATGCAAGATCCAGAGCACATCAACGGTGGAATGGAGGACGACATAGGAGATGCAGAAGAGGGCGACATATCAATAGAGAGTTTTCAAGATGGTGCTCCCCACCAGAATGGTAGCTTACCACCTAATTTTATCACCGGTGATGCTGTGCCTGTGGGACGCGAGCAACAACAATACGTGGGACCGAACGAAGCTACTTCTCAACTCAATGGAGTACATGCCGATAACAAAACTAACTACGAACTGGAACTGGCAGCCAGAGGCTTCAATATTAGTGCGGAGGGTGCCAAGATCGAGGCCGTTAGTCTCGTTTAGATCACAAATACATCCTTTCCATTTAGCCATCCCTTGGACGGAGCCGGCAATTTATGAATATTGATATCTGTCGTTGCCTGGATCTACATTCTACGATACGCATATCGGATGAGTTCTCGGAATTCTGGTCGTGGTTGACAGAAACCACTTTTTCTTATCTCCATATCATATCCATCATCGAGTCGTAGGGTGCAAGTGCGGCGCATGGCGTGTCCATAGTATGTTGACTGCATAAGAGTCAATGGTGGTACTCTGCATGCCGTTTCTTCTGCTTCGTCTCTATCTTCTTCTACTTACATGCATGGCGATACCAAGGCTTAAGAGTTGGCGTTGCTGTATGATACGACTTCATGGCACGATACCAGGTCCCGGCGAGGTCACATCAGATGATTTTAGTCTTACGCTTATGCGTGTATTTGTAGGTCATGGTTTCGCAGCTATGTGTAGCCATCGAAGGTGCAATTAACGATAGATTCGCTCAAATACGGATGTTTTGACGCAGTCCACTTTCGTCCTAAGGCATACACGGCATACTAGCCAAATCCCGTGTCGAGACCCTCACTGATTAGGATTTGATAACCAGCCCTATGGCCCGCCTTCTCTCTTCCCCATTCATCAGAATTTCCATCATCACACGTCTTTGATATAAATTGCTCTTAGTGGCATGCCATAAGTTCCGGCCAGTCTCAGCATGGCAGACCCAAACTTTTCTCCGTCACTCCAGGATCCATCAATCCCTCCTCCCTCCTCCGAACCCATGGGCTCTGTAGATCCTACACTCGAGATAGACCCCGATGTTGATATGGCTATTGATAGCGGCCCTGTCCCTGAACCCTCGGGTCCAAACGCTACAGGACTTCCTCCAGAACCCCGCATTCCCACTCGCAAGGACATATCACTCCGCGACTTTCTTGCGAAAATGGACGACTACGCACCAATAGTACGCTGTGCTCAAACCACCGCTACATCTATCATGCCATTAAGCTAATGCAAACCGTCGGTTCCTAACAGATTCCCGACGCCGTGACACAGCATCACCTCAGTCTCGCCGGCCTTCCTCCAAATAGCACGCCATTACCCCTCACGCGCCTCCTAGCTCTCGCTACACAAAAGTTTATCGCCGACATCGCCGCCGACGCGTACCAATATAGTCGCATGCGCTCTTCAGCTTCAGGATCCTCTGCGCCTACCGCCGCTACAGCAATAGCTGGAGGAATACCGGGAGCCCAGGCGACGCAATCACAACAGCAGCAACAGGAAAAGGAAAAGGAGAAGGGTAAGGCGGGCGCTCATGTACTTGGAGTACAGAGGGCGGGATATGGAGGTGGGGGTGGAGGTGGAGGGCAGGGGAGGGCAGTGCTTACTATGGAGGATCTAGGATGCGCGGTAGGGGAGTATGGCGTTAATGTTAAGAGAGGAGAGTTCTATCGGTAAGAGAGCACACCTTGGGCAGTCACTTGTTAAGGGGGTAGTCAAGGCGTTCTGGATCATAGGTTGCCTGCATATGGATGTTGAATCTATCAACGGGGCAAAAGGTGCATACAACAGATACCCTATTAAAAGGTGCATTCGGCGTTAGCAATACTGGTAAAGGCACAGTGGTTGTCTGTGGGTCAATAGTATTTTCACATACAGAGAGACCTCAACTATCTATTCTTACTTAGCCTATACACAAAGGCCTTTCTCGTCCTATCGGCCGTCCATTAGCTATTCCTCCCCTATACAGCCATCTGCGCAAAGTCCAAACTTACGGCGAGAACTCCCCAAGCTTATGCCCAACCATATCCTCCGTAATCGTCACATCATGGTATATCTTCCCATTATGGACCTGAAACTTCAACCCCACAAAATTCGGCAGTATGGTAGCGGCGCGGGCCATTGTCTTGATGGGAGGGACCTTCTGGCCGGGGGCGGGGCGGACGATTGGGAGTCTGTTAGGTACCAAGCAAGTCAGAGAAGGTTCCGGGCTGGCAAAAAGGGCGCAAATCTTGCAGAGAATGAGTAGTAGTGCTTGTGAATGGTTTGCGCTCGAGAACCTACGGCACAATGTGGGGACCTATTATATCTGTCAGATACGTGAGTACATAGGTAGAGACCGAATGTTAGGTACCTTTCCATACCGACCGCGCAAGAAGCGCTTTCGTGGGAATCATTGCGGATTCTGTTTCGAGCTTCCAGGGAGGTCGGCGTATCGGCGAAGAAAGGAGAAAGAAGAAAGAAGAAAGAAGATGAGTCACGTGGGTACCTGGACCCTAGCATGGCACAGATCGCGTCACTCTCACAGACCGTGTCTGCCTTTTAACAACACCGTACTGGGTCATTTATACGGATTTATTCAACATGTAATCAGGCACCGCTTCTTCCCTTAATTCTCAGAAGACCTGGATAAGGGAGAGTATCCATCCCTACTACAATGCCACCTCTCACAGGTCAGTGGAGATGCATGCAGCGATAGCTCTCTAACCTCGTGACTTTACGCTCATGTAGTTCTATAGCAGCAGACACTATTCGCATCCTTGTAGCGACAGACAGCCACGTGGGTTACAACGAGCGCGACCATATCCGCGGCGATGATAGCTGGAAAAGCTTCCACGAGGTTATGTGCCTCGCAAAAGAGCAGGATGTAGATATGGTGCTACTGGCTGGGGACCTATTTCATGAGAACAAGCCTTCAAGGAAATCTATGTACCAAGTAATGAGGTCTTTGCGGATGAGTTGCTATGGTGAAAAGCCTTGCGAATTGGAGATGCTTAGTGATGGCAGCGAGACATTCCAAGGGTATGCATGATGACCCTATACATGTACAGCTAGAATATAGGCATTTAATTTGAAATACAGGGCATTCAATCATGTCAACTACGAAGACCCTGATATTAACGTTGCCATACCCGTCTTCTCCATACACGGCAACCATGATGACCCGTCAGGGGTACGTTTGTTTTACCAGCGGAAGGGTTTACGCAGCTTACATTTGCTAGGAAGACCGTCTAGCAGCTCTAGATTTGCTGCAGATCTCTGGCTTAATCAACTACTATGGGCGAACTCCAGAATCCGACAACATACACATAAAGCCTGTTCTGCTACAGAAGGGAAACACAAAGCTTGCTCTATATGGCATGAGCAATGTCAGGGATGAGCGACTGTTTAGGACCTTCAGAGATGGCAAGGTCAAATTCTTCCAACCGGGTGTGCAAAAGGAAGATTGGTTCAATCTCATGAGTGTACATCAAAATCAGTATGTGTCATAGGTATACTACTATAGCGGACTTACTTACATGTGGACAGTCACGCATATACTTCTACGGGATATCTACCTGAGAATTTTCTACCAGAATTTCTCGACCTGGTAGTATGGGGACATGAACATGAATGCCTTATAGATCCTCGTTATAATCCGGAGATGAATTTCCACGTTATGCAGCCAGGTTCATCCGTCGCAACATCACTTATGCCCGGTGAAGCAGTGCCGAAGCATGTTGCGGTTCTTAGTATTACAGGGAAAGAGTATAAAGTGGACACCATAAGACTGAAGACCGTCAGACCTTTTGTGATGAAGGAAATAGTTCTCTCTGAAGACAAGACAGCTCTATCTTTTGCAAAGAAAGGGGACAACCGAACAGCGCTCACCCGACACCTCATGGATATTGTGGAAAGCATGATCAAGGAAGCAAAAGTGGAATGGAAGGCAGCGCAGGACGATGCGGACCGAGACGATGATGAAGAGGTGCCACTGCCGCTGATCAGACTCAGGGTTGAATATTCGGCTCCAGAAGGAGGAAATTTTGATTGTGAAAACCCTCAACGATTCTCCAACCGATTTGTTGGTAAGGTTGCTAACGTCAACGATGTTGTGCAATTTTATCGCAAAAAGGCGGGGACCAGCCGGAAAGCACAGAATGGGGCAGACCTGCCTGAGGAGTCAGTGATGGCTCAGCTATCAATCGACTCGGTCAAGGTGGAGAAGTTAGTTAGGGAGTTTCTTACGGCTCAGTCACTTACCATCTTACCGCAAAATTCTTTTGGCGACGCGGTTAGCCAGTTTGTCGACAAGGATGACAAACACGCAATGGAGACGTTTGTCGAAGAAAGCCTGTTGGATCAGTTCAAGCTCCTGATGAACGTGGATGACGTCGATGAAGATGACATAATGGCAGCTATGGTCCAGAACAAGTCCAACCTCGAACAGCTCTTCGCGGCTGGGCTGCTCAAAAATGCAAAGAGAGCGAAACATAAACCTCGCCCCGAGAATTGGGATACGGAGCTTGAGGGTGCATGGAGCGATCAGCCAGCGGCAATTATCCGTTCCGATGATGAGAACGCCGACGACGCACCTGCGCCACCCTCGACAACGACAGCAAAGGGGCGAGGAAAAGCGACAGCCGCAAAGAAAGCCGCGGCACCAGCGAAAAAGGCCGCTCCAGCAAAGACTGGTAGAGGCAAGAAGAAAGTCGTCGAGGAAGAAAGTGAAGAAGACGTAGTCATGATTGACGACGACGGGGACGAGGACGAGAGCCAACTGTTTGTCAGCTCAGCACCCTCGACCCGGACGACCAAGAAATCGGCGCCAACCCAGAAGTCTGATTCTCCCGTCAAGCGTGCACCTGCTCGCGGTGCTGCCGCTGCATCGGCGAGGCAGAGCAAGCTCACATTTTCCCAAGCGCCAAGCCAGGCACCAGTCCGAGGCAAGAAGGTGCAAGAAGTCAGCGATGATGAGATCTCGGACGATGATGATGCATTCGAGCCAGCGCCGTCGACAGCAGTGGCAAGGTCTACGAGGAGCAGGAGGTGACGAATCCACCACATTCATTCTTCGACAAGAAACCAGTGTGGCATTTGCACATGAGGATCTTACGCCTCAGCTCTATCCCATCACGCTAGGTAAAGCCAGCAATGTGCCTTGATCCAGAGCCAAGCATTGAGATTTACTACAATGCTCTTCCCATTATTCTCATCATCAATGTTTGGGGTGTCTCAAGTGGTCAAAGGGTCCGAGGGGATTTAATCATCAATAGGCAGTAGTAGTGTCCTATTGACGAAGGATCAGAGATGCAAGTCCGACGAACCGATGGAAATAGATAATGGTTCCAGGTGTTTGGGGCAACGGGGTAGATGTGTGACAGTGTGGAGAAGCTCCGGTGGCCCTAGCCGCGGCAGCACCAGCAGCCTCCATTACTGTACCTAGTACAGCATTGTTTTGGGCTTGAAGCTATTTTGTCATGTAGGTAGTACGTTCGGTAGCAGTAGAGCCTGGGGTAAGTGATCTGATCTTCATCCTTCTGTGCGGTTGTAACCATTTCCCCTTTTCGCTGACTTGACAAGAATTACCTGGTTGATGGAGGGACCCGTCAGCATTATTATTGGTGGCGCTGCTCTTTCACGCTTTATAAGGTACCAGCATACCTACGACTATCAACTTCTAATACTATTACGGACAGATTCCAGTGCATTAGGTAACGTCGATGGAGTGAGTACTATCATGCAGCACCAACCTTTCAACGCCTGGGGTCTCTTGCAGTAAAAGATTGGCGAGGATGCTGCCACATATGAGCCACACCCAATGTCATCCTTTCAAGTCCGTTTCCTACGAGGCAAACGTTGTGGCCTTGGCAGTGCGGAACAGGCGCACGGGAGTTGCAGTGTATGATCTAGACCACATCCGCCCCGAGGACATGCCACTACTATGTACCTTACTCACACCTAGGAGAAAAGAACAAAACCACAACACCATTGTACCAGCGCCATTAGGAATCGAACCTACTATAATTAAGTACTCTCGGCAAACACTAGGTAGGTACGGTAGGTAGAGAGACTCAGCAACATCGGAGCCAAGCTAAGGTACTGTGATTACTTTGTGCTGGTTATTAAGGTATTGAGGGGTAGGGTAGCACAACTCTAACCCCCTCCATGGACCCCCCTCATGAAAGCAACCCCGACTGGGGCCCCTGGTCTCCCTTGACTGCTGGCCCGGACTCGTAAAGACCAAAGTAAGATGCGATGCCATGTGGAGAGTCTTAACCCCATTCGAACGTCATTGTGCCGAGTGAATTGCGATTTGGTGTGGGGAATAGTCAGTGAATGGAATGTCGCCTCTCTGGTCTGACGACGACTAAAGTACTTAAGGTGTTGATAAACATTAGAAATGGCCTTGTGCCTGTTCCGAATCTTCTTTATAATAATCTCTAACCCCCGCCAACCCTTTCCTCTTCCACGCCACGAACGTTGAATTGCCCCAGAAATCAGAAGTCAGAAATCAGAAGTCAGAAATCATCACCTCCAAGCGTTACTCGTGTCACATACCAACCATGTCTCTCTCGGCACATTTGGAAACGCCAGCTACGGGCAAATACGAGCAACCCACTGGACTGTACGTCGTCTCACTTCCCTGTTGTTTCCCCTGCTGTTCGGCCTCCTGCAGTATCGATCATTGAATCCCCCACCGTCGGCACCTTCTGTGGCCCGTTTTCATGTTCTCAGTGTCGTCACCCTCACCCCTCACCCCTCACCCCCCCCATTGCCCCACCTTTACCCCGCCAACCTGAAGCTAACCCGTCTTCTCACTAGCTTCATCAACAACGAGTTCGTCAAAGGCGTCGACAGCAAGACCTTTGACGTCATCAACCCTTCCACCGAGAAAGTCATCTGCGCGGTTCACGAAGCCACCGAGAAGGATGTCGATATCGCCGTGTCTGCCGCCCGCAAGGCCTTTGAGGGCTCATGGCGACATGTCAGCCCGGAGCAGCGCGGACGATATCTCGTAAATCTAGCAAATCTATTCGAGGAGAACCTGGATACGCTCGCGGCCATTGAATCGTTGGACAATGGGAAGGCCGTCAGCATGGCCAAAATCGACATTGGCATGTGCGCGGGGACCTTTAGATATTACGGTGGATGGGCAGACAAGATTGAGGGCAAGGTCATTGAGACCAACTCGGATACCTTTAACTACACCAAGCAGGAACCAGTGAGTGGACCATGAAGCGAATGCTGATCATTGCACTGACAAGGTCAGGTCGGTGTCTGCGCTCAAATCATCCCGTGGAACTTCCCGTTGCTCATGTTCGCATGGAAGGTTGGTCCCGCCATCGCCACTGGTAACACCGTTGTCATCAAGTCCGCCGAACAGACGCCCCTAGGGGCTCTCTACGCCGCCAAGCTCATCAAGGAGGCTGGGTTCCCTCCGGGAGTCATCAACGTCCTCTCGGGATTCGGCAAAGTGGCTGGTGCTGCCATGTCCGCCCACATGGATGTCGACAAGGTTGCCTTTACCGGTAGCACTGTTGTTGGCCGACAGATTATGAAGGCCGCCGCCGGATCGAACTTGAAGAAGGTTACTCTCGAACTTGGTGGCAAGAGCCCCAACATTGTCTTCAATGACGCCGACATTGAAAACGCCATCTCATGGGTGAACTTTGGGATTTTCTTCAACCACGGCCAATGCTGCTGTGCTGGTTCAAGAATCTATGTCCAGGAAGGTATTTACGACGAGTTTGTTCAAAAGTTCAAGGAGAGGGCTCAGAAGAACGTTGTTGGAGATCCCTTTGGCGCCGACACTTTCCAAGGTCCTCAAGTTTCTCAGCTTCAGTTTGACCGCATCATGAGGTATGCCGCTGATCCCAAATGCACCTGCACAATAATCTAATATTACATAGCTACATCGACCACGGCAAAAAGGAGGGCGCCAAGGTCGAGATTGGCGGCCGCCGCCACGGCGACAAAGGCTACTTCATCGAACCGACCATCTTCTCCGGCGTCAGCGAAGACATGAAGATTATGCAAGAAGAAATCTTCGGCCCCGTGTGCTCCATTGCCAAATTCACCGACGAAGCCGACGCCATCCGCATCGGCAACAACACGACCTACGGCCTCGCCTCCGCCGTCCACACGTCGAACCTCAACACCGCCATCCGCGTCTCCAACCAGCTCCGCGCCGGCACCGTCTGGGTCAACCAGTACAACATGCTGCATCATGCGCTGCCGTTTGGCGGGTACAAGGAGTCGGGGATTGGGCGCGAGTTGGGGGAGGCGGCGTTGGCGAATTACACGCAGACGAAGACGGTGTCGATCCGTCTGGGTGACGCGCTCTTTGGTTAAGCTGATGGAGAGATTGAAGGGGGGGTTTTACTTTGGTGGTTGGACTGTGAATAATCTGTACCTGTGTCGATAGGAATACGCTCTTGCAAATAAATACGAACCCTTTGAAGCCAGCCAGTCTTGCTCTCCCTCCATCCAACTCATCCAATAAACTAACTACCTTCCTTTTTCTACTTTCACAATTTCATCTCCTATTTGACATACATACATACATAGCTCTAATTCCCCATCCCTCTACTGTATCCCATAACCCCCCCCCTTACCGCACCTTTCCCTTTCAAACCCGGCCAAATCCCACATCCCAGTGCTTCATGCTGCTCTGCTTTACTTTGCTCTGCTTTGCTCTGTTTACGAGCCAGTGCATCTTCCATCACATCACATCTGTACTCCCACGTTTCGTGAACCTTGTAGGTTTTCGAGAGCTGATTTGGAGCTTTTTGGGGTTTTTCTTTCTTTTTTGTTTTTTTTGGCGGGTGGGAAGGGGGGGGGAGGTGGGAGATGAGGGGATGAGGGGGTGTGTGATGAAGGGTGGGAGATGAGGGGGAGGGGGGGAGGGGGGGAGGTGGGAGATGAGGGGTGAAGAGGTGGGAGACGAAGGGGTGTGTGGGAAGGGGGGGGGAGGTGAGAAAAAGAGTGGAGGTGGCGAGGTATGTGTGTGATTGGGGGCGGGGGGCGGGGATGGGAGAAAGAAGGGGAGAGGGCGGCTGAGTGGGAAGGGTAAGGGGGAAGGGTAAGGGGGAAACGAGGAAACGAGGAAACGAGGAAAGCAGGAAAGGAAAGGTAAGGAAAGGTAAGATAAGGTAAGGTAAGGGGTACGGGGGTTGAAGTGAAGTGGAGATGCATATCGCCGGCCAACGAAAAATCATAAAAGCCTACAGTATCAGCAGCCCCCCCTGGTCCTTTTGCCTAAAATTTCCCGCACTCAATGCCCCCCTTTCTTTTCACGACATCATCACCATCATCATCACCATCATCCAGTACGCTTCCCGCAATGCCTACTCCACCCCACTTCCATTTTTCTATTATCGAATAAACCATCGAGCGTAAGTAGAAGCGCACGCTGAGTGAGGAGGTGTCAAGACCGTGTTTCTGAAGATGAGACGAGCGCTTTTGTGTTGTTATTGCGCTGGGGTTACGCGATACGAAAAAGTTACATCTACCTTGACTTTCGGGTTATCCGTTGGACCCACTCGTGCCAGACTCGCCTTCTTTTTCTCATTTTTGCTTTTCCGCCTTTTTCTATTCCCCGACCCCCAGTCGATGCAGGTGAAGAACGCGCTGACTCACGAAGTCGACGGCTCTCCCAAGCTCATCATCCGTCAACGGGTTAGATTATGGGGTTGTGCGGGTTGTGGATCGAATTCGAATGAGAGGATAGGGAGGATGAAAGGCGAGTCGGGTGCGATTGTTGAGAGAGAGAGGGGCGAATGAGAAGGATGAGAAGGGAGTAGAAAAGTAAGGAAGAGCGGGAAGTGACTGTGAAAGAAATAGAAGAAAGATAGAAGGGAGTAAAAGGCGGGGAAGGAGGAATTTTGAGTGGAGGGGATGTACGTTTTGGTTTTGGGGTGGGAGAGGAATAAATCAGGATGGCGGAGGAGTTGGTGTTGATGGTCCCTGGGCAACGATGGAAGTCCGAGAAAGGAGGGTTACTTGATTGTGACTCCTGTTTGAAATTAAGCTGATCGATAGAATAACGGTGCTTGACTGGAAAATGGCAGAAATGATGAGAGTTATATCCCAAGCATTTTTCTTTTGACAGCTAGATTCAAACTAGCTTGACGAATCTGGCTATCACAGCTTAGCATACATAGCTGAGAATTGTCCCAAAGCAAAGGGAAACAGTCAAAGGTTTTTTCCGATTGGAAGAACGTCCGTTTGGACTTTTTTCTCAGAAGGCCATGATTGTTCCAACCAAAATAGTTCCAGTTCGGTCCCTGTTGGGTGAAATGATAGGTGAATTGACTCTTCTTAGTCGACATAATGCATGAGCCATGTCGAAATGCTTTTTGGCTTTTCACGGATAATTGGGGTTAGGGCTGCGGATTCTGAGATGTGTTTGGAGGAAATGCTTGAAGATTTGCTGGTGATGAACAAGGTGGTGGTTTTTGAGGATAGGGAAAGTATGTTCGCTGATCGTTGTTGAGGTTTTTGGTTCTGCTGTTTGCATGAGGTTCTTTCTTGATGATTTTTTTTAGCTTGTAAGGTTGCTCAGAAGTCTTCTTGCGAATTGGCCAGTCGCAGTTTGATGATTCTGTTGATTGAAAGTTGCTGTGTTTTGGATGACGCTCCTACTCTCCTGCTTCTAGTACGATGCTGTTATCTCGGCTCATGGTGGCAAGTGAGATCTGCTGTAGCCGTTCGGCGGACGTGTCGAGCTAGATTCGTTAGGGTGTTACCCTCAATGTGGACAGAAGGGGTTTCCTTGTATTGTTTGCAAGACATGACTATGATGTAGAACTCTCAACTTGACGAATCCCAATATACGAACCTTGATGATTGAACGATCAAAATATATATTAAGAGCTCCGTGTCTTCATTGCTTTACGGATATAGTCCTGGTTTTATCTAGCCCTTCTCACACCTTATCATCGTCAAAAGCTTCTAGAGAAAGCCATGAAAGAATCCGACAGCAAATTCCGAGCTCGACAGCGAATTGATGACAAGGGTACTGGGAGCAGCTGACCTGGTCAACGGGTCGCTAGACGATTTCGAAGGATAATTATTCAGGCGTGTGTACCAATGTGATGACTGATGTCTTTTTGAGCAGTAGAATAGTCGAATTACAACGGTAAATATCCCAGTGCATGCGATAGAAAATGTCTGATGTTTGCCTGATATTTTTTCTGAGCAGCCAATTGAACCAACTGAAGCTGGATGCTGTTTTGGTGGTTGATACGTTAAGAGAGCTGAGAGCTAGAACAGTCGTGGGCGGCGTGGACTTCCCAGCAGCAGCTCATGTCAGGTAAAATGTTCTGCATACGGTGTGGTGGCATCAAGTTGGCATGAAGTAGTGGATGAATAGAAGTTTGGCTGTTACTTAGAGAATACAACTAATCTTCGGCAGACAAGACATAAAGCAGAGAACAACCTCGTGACTGGAAATATATCTCGTATTTATCTGATTAACGTGGCAAGGCCAGTTTGTGAGACTTGCCTGTCCGACGCCATCGGAGGGTTTGTTTATGTTCCTTTGCTCGATTCAGCTATGACGCGGCATTCTTGACGCGGCATTCTTGACACGACCTGTGGGAATCTAGTAGAGCTTCACAATTAGATGATCGACGTGTATACAAAAGGTCATGGTGTGGTTGATATGTCCAATTTATGTCCCTATCAGTCATCCCTCTTATCTCATAACAATTGCTGATAACAATCATACCTTTTCAGTTCAACATATTCTTAACAGAAATTACAAGCACAATTATGACAAACTTCAACCACGGTGATCAGGCCACCAGTCGCGATGATGAGCTCAATGACGAGTTATTGGCAGAGATCGCTGAAGCTAAACAAGTCTTTGAACGGATGAACGATTTACACAGGTGATCTTTCAAGATTTCGTAACGGCAATGCAATCGAAGCCTTTCTGATAGAAAATTGGATCCATTTGTGCAAGGGGCAGCTGTTGTGGACGACAGGATAAGGGTGCTGAAGGAAAGTCTTATTATACAGGAGGTTGAGCGGAAGCGTAGCGAGCAGAATAACATCAAAGAGGACGGAAAGGATGAAGAGAAACAGCAGGGTTAGAGAATTACTAAGAACGCAGAAGAAGGCAAGGAGTACGAGTCAAGGGCGTTGATGCAGGGGCTTGCGCGGGAAAAGTCGTTCGGTTCGATTGATGTACTATTTCGAAGCCCGCCAAAGGGTCCTGCTAGTAGTATGTTCCTGGTCTCCTAGCGATATTACTGTCGTATCCCTCAGTAGTAGTCTTGATGATTCCATCAGATTCCTCGATAAGTCGACCTAAAATAACTCGGTGGCATCTCACGTATGGCAAAAGATATTGGCATCTGGAGTGGCTTCGAGGGCATGGAACTGCTTCGGGAAGATGTAGGAAGCGTAATAATCAATCTCATAAACAACAAATCGATGAGCGACAAATCGATCGTCTGTTCAATCTGTACCAAAAAAGGGTTCCTTGAGCAGATGGTTTGTGAGTATCCAAGGCCCGAGTTCTGTCATTGAAGTACTAGTAGGATAATATCTAATCATTTCTCTTGCTTCTTCGCACCTCTGTGTACTGGACGGTGCGAGTTTAAGCTTTTGGGAACCGTCATGTAAGTTCTATGCTTGACTCCACTGGGCCTGGTGGCATATGAAGAGATACTGTATACGAGACTGAAATGGATATCCATACTCGACGAGCAGCTGGCGTCTCTATACCAGTCCAAGCGAACTATCGTGATGGGGTCGGAGCCCCCTAGGCTATTACGCTCGTGGAGTAGTAATCGATATCAAACTGCTGTAGTTGGGAGAGTACTGCGAACAACAGAGAACATTAGCGGAGACACGCAGACCAGTCTTTAGTCGAGGGTATGAGCGGCCATAGCTCAAGATATGGCGGTCACATACCTGTATAATCAGCTAATTACCCGACAGTACACAGCTGTTAAGGCAGAAGGCGTAACGTTTACCGGGGGATCATGCAGCCCGTAAAGAGTATCTTCGAGATTCAAGGAACGAAAAAGCTTTGGTGAGCGAGAAGCAAGAAGTGACAATTGGACAGAGCATATCATACGAAGTACCAGTTAATTTCGCAGGTGAAAGCCTGCGTCAGCAAGTATCATTGAATTGTTCATGCCGCGTTTGAAACCCGCAAAGTAGATAGATCATCAAAGAAGAGCACGACAATGCCCCTAATCACAAAATCGCAATAAAGCTCTACACGCATAAACCAGGTACCGAAACCCTCAAAAAACAATCATATTAAAAACCTCCAAAAAGTCGACACACCAGCCCACCCACACATCCCATAGCGAAAGTAGATGTAATCCAGTATCGCCACTCGACGGTGAAAATGTCTCTGCAGAATTGCTTCCCTTAAGGGTCATTTTCATTGCTTAGAGTCAACAATCTTCGTGGGTTACCCGCACGAGTTGATGACTACCGTCGGGTTCGAACTAGGCACCTTATCCATCGAATTTTATGTAGGATGGGTATGGTGGGATACGGGCGTCTTCTTGAGTTATGACCATTACAGCCAATCAAAAGAGGGCTTATTTGATTTAATAAATCTAATTGCCGCAAAAATACTGCAACAATGACAAAAACTAGGTTCACTTTCACGCATTCAGGACATATCTATCGAGTAGAGATAGATTCTCATTTTATTGGATACTGAGCTCTCTCAGCACCACTCACCCCTTGGTCGATATGCAGTTCGATCAAAAGAGCGAGTACTCTAATATTAGACATGTCGGCTACCTGCACTGCTGCTGCTGCCTCCTTTTTACTTGAAGAAATCATGCAGCCACTCTGCAGTGGAGGTGAATATAACTTTCCGAGTGTAAAGCAATAAGCCGAAGGCTTTAAGAGTATCGTTGATATGGTGTTTGGCTGTCTCATCGTGTCTTCAGAAATCTAACAGCTGGGAATCTTACAGACCAATCATTGTCGACATCTACATGCAGAGTCCCAACCCCACTTCTACTCGTTTACATGTATGATCTTTTCGATACAAGCCGATGCGGACTTGTTTCTAGATTCTAATATACATAATATTAACAGATTTATCGCCTTTCTTAGGTATACTCCATAGAAAGATTAATCGATCTTAAAGGGATCGGGCACCGGGGCAAGAAGACTTGAGACTATCAGCGAAAAGTTTTAAACGGGATCGTCATAGGCTCACAGCCAGAGATCAGAGACAAACATCTCCTTCAAACTCATGCGCAGGATCGAAACAGTAGTAGTACCATGTATCTGATATAGCATAAGGTAATGAAGACAGAACATGGATCCGCCGCAGGGATTCCAAACCCTACCGTAAATGCACAGGCGAGGATTGCAGACCCCACAAACGTCAGACTGAAATTATTCGCGATGCATATCCTGCACACGGGTCGCTTGGGTTCTTGGTACATCCGTATGCTGCTTCTGGGCCCCCGTATATCTTAATGGCAGTCCAATGCAGAGAAGCCTAAGGAAAAGCATCTTAATCGTTCTCGATGCCTTAGCAGACACACAGACTCCAGTTCATTCATAAAACATTCGTAATATTGATGATTATGGTACGGTACTGTTCGAACAGTTTCCAGGGTTGCAGTGATGCATTAATATTATGCCAACATTCCCAACTTCCCCAAGCCTGACCGCCTTCGGGTAAGTGGCGCTTTTAGAAGTCGCATGGAAGTGATCATCCCGGGTGCAGCAGGGATTTCCTAATCTGCCTGCAGTTGGCCGCTTTGACGACCTCCATCATACCACCCCAACTTAAAGCCCACCAATCGCAATACATTCCGGCGTTTGGGAGTTTCTTTCCGTAGATCTATGGGGACGGGGCGCATGGTGGGCTTCGTGGAACTGGACGCTGGCGTTGTGATTTGGATTTGGCGTGCATAGGCAGCATCCAGCGAGGCCTTATGTTTTTAACAAGAGCCAATCGTACGCTGGTTCCCTAGAGAGTAGAGAGAGAACATCGCGGTGAGAGAGAGGCTAACAATAAGGACCAATACCACGAGACTTTCTAATATCGCATTCAGCTACTCTTGATGCGTTGGACAGCTCCAAAAAAAATAGCTCCATAGACGTAAAATTCTCCGCAATTAGACTATCCTGATGTTCAAACAGACATACCGTGCTTAGATAGAGCAGGAAGGGCACTTCAAGGCCATAGCGTGTGCCCCATGCCAAAGATTCGGGCACCCTGCATCGCATGCGAAGAGAATCCTTTCTTCCTTGGGAAAAAAGGAACCCAACCACAGTATCCAGGGAATAATACAAAACATCCTATCCGTTTGGTAGTGAACACAAGACCGACTGTCGCCGGTACAATGTCCATCAGATATGAGGGACGACCATCCGGTCGGTATCATAAATGACTCAAGTGGGAGCTGGTACAACAGTGACCTAGGCATCCATGCGATCGGGCCAGCATATCGTAGTCCTTCTTTATCATCAAGTCCTTCTCCAGACCGCATGGCTTAGGAGATAGACGCATATAGAGGACTCAGCCTTTGGTATATATAGTAACTCACGACGATGCTGACATGCTTTGTGCCGGTGAAAGAAATGGTGTTGATGCGCATCGCTGACAGACCGCGATCTGTAATATATTCTGGAAAATACTGGCAGCTTCGCATGAAGGGTGTGAATGAATGGAAGCCCAAGACACAAACATAGAGCACCTGGAATTCCAAAGCCTTTTATCGCTTCCTACCATAGCGATTATATATCGCTTTGATAGGTTGTCGCAATTAGGCACTTCCAGATAGGGCCGCCATACACTTGGTAGCGGCCCAAGGAATCCTCCAAAGTTTCGCGGGGAGCCTCAAAGTGCCTAATTTCCACAAGAGACAAATGAAATTGCAACCGTCAGAGTTTTCCTTGCAAAAGAGAATACGAACTCCAACAGTGCAGGCATGACTCCTTTTTATCATTGCTTTGAAGGATTAGAACTGTAGAGAGCCACACCCTGTAATTCTAGTTGTGTGCGCTGATAATAATCCCCCTTGTATGGCTGAGTGAAGGTTGCTGACTTGATTGGTTCTCCCTTGTTGGAAGAAGGCGGACAGTATATTACAATACCGCGCTATGTAATGCTTAGTGAAGCACTCGTACATCCCCTAGATACATATTCCCCAGCCATTCTCCTTTCTCTTCCCATTAGGAATTATATTGTTCACAACATTACATACAGGACTCTCTTGTACAAAGCAACATTTGGATCTCAATAGATCCATTCACGGGGACATTACAAATCAATCAGTCCAACCCGACCGACCATATGTCGAGAGACAGTCAAAGTTCTCCTCCCTCGCTCCTCTTTCGACACAACGACGCTCCACGACAGAAGGCGACCGCCTACCTAACTGTTGACATTCTTTGTCCGCATCGAGAAAAAGAACGTCACAGTGCTTGTACATAACCTGCGATATCCTTCAATGCTTACGATTATACGACATGTATCACTACGGAACTCCTCCAGTGGAATATGTTCGCCATTTCGAATATACAACATCAGGAACAACCTCACCCTCGAGCTCGCCCTCACATGAAGGCTATGCTTATTACAGACCGCAACATAAACCGTCCCCAACATCGCCGATATCGCGTAACACTACTACGAAACGGCACTCACGCAAAGATAGTTGCACAGGACCAGCGGGATGGCATTCACCCGCAGGCTACCCATCACCAAGCTACTATGCTTCTCTACCAGCGCAATACGCGTCGCCGCCGGCATACCAGTACCATGTGAGTGAATTTGGCCGCGACAAAGGGAAAGCTCGCCGGTTTCCAATCCACGACCATCGTGGCGGTGGCAACACCCAACACCACGCGTCCATGCAATCGCCGACACAGCGCATCATCATCGATACGTCTGACGAAGCAGAAGATTTGCCTACGTATACGTACATCAAGCCCAAGGCACGATCAAGCCACAAAACGAAGAAGTCTGCCAGCGCTAATGCCAACTTCTTTTTCAACCAGGAATCGCGATACGCCGAACCCTCTGACTCACAACCACAAAGATCACGCGCTCGCCGCTCTTCTCAGTCAACCAATATCAAGCCTACAACAAAGAAAGCAGCAAAGCCACCGCCACCGCCCGAGGCAACCGCAGCGGACGCGGCGAAGGCCGGCATACCAGCTGGGTACTCGATCAAGAACTGGGATCCAACGGAGTCACCGATCTTGTTGCTTGGCAGCGTGTTCGATGCCAATTCGCTGGGCAAATGGATCTATGACTGGACCGTCTTCCATCATGGCGCCGCAACACCGATGTCAGAGGTTGCTGGCGATCTCTGGCTGCTCTTGATCAAGCTAGCGGGGAAGATGAAGAGAGCTGACGAATGCTTGCCTCGGATACGAGCGGTCGACAATCAGGAAATGGTGGAGGACTTCCTTGAAAGCGGTGATAGGCTGTGGGGTCGTTTCAAGAAGCTCCTTAAGGCATGTGAAGAGTTCATGTGGAAAGCTGCCAAGAGAGAAGGCAGCAAGGGGACGGTGAAGATGGGAAAGAACAGTGGCTGCGAGTTTGTCGATTCGATATTTGGTCGTGACAGGGAACTGGAGAACACGGAAAGTCTGATGCAAAGTATCAGGCTATGGAACCTGCGGTTCGACGCGAACTGCGAGGATATTTTGAGGCGACCTTCGGCTGCCTAGGAGTCTTACGTTCATTGGAAGCATCACTGCGTTGAGTCATTCAGGAGGTCATTTCCATGTTCTCGGTTTGGTTATTGGCCAACGCATGATCGGGCGCTTTATACCATTGCTGCGATACTGGTGTCTTGTTTCATATCTATTGGAGGCCTTGGACCATTGAAGCATTTTCTGGGGCGATACTTGTACCACTACACTACGGGGATTCACATCCAGGTTCTGGGAGGATTTCAGCATTATCATTACCCTGTGAGTTGTTCGAGCGAGGGTGGCATGCTTGGCTGGAGAGCTCTACTTGGTTCACGGGAGTTACGGGTCTAGAAAAGTCGATTCATCTTTGTTTCTTTCTTCGAGTCATACTTGTAATACTATCTATACCCATGGAGGTCCGTCAGATGAATGGTTGCCTTACCACTATCCATATAATACATATCCACAATTGATACGGTTTCGATGTATAATTCCCTCCTCCAATGACTGCAAGATGCCTTATTCTCTACCTCGTATCTCGACCCTCTCAGCCCTGCTGTGCCTGCAGCTGATATATCCAGCCCCAGTATCAGGAACGTCCGGGCCGCCTAGATGCTTTAAGAAGCAGTAACCACTAACCTACCCGTCCCACATCCTTTTCGCATTCTTTAGCAGTCCCTCTTCCCTTCGCATCAGTTGGATTCCTGGGATATTCCCGATCCTCCCATATGAAGCCCAGCTCTTGCCGCCCCAGCTACAGTATTTCATTTTCAGCCAATACTACTAATATTTAATACTCCATGCACACCATCTTGCATCGCAGGACCTAGTGTTAATAAGGTACCACACATGCACCGCTTGCTTGCTTGCTTGCTTACCCCACAGTAACCCATCGAGCATCAATTCGAGCGAGCACCCCCGCCCTTGAGGACTGTGGGCGCAGGACAGCTGATACATTTCTTCAAGGCGCTTACATCCAGTAATGCAAGTCATGTCACCTTTGCCTCTTCGTCGGGTAATACGCAACTCGAATCTAGACTCCAGCGTCATCACACCATTTTGTTGTGTAACTCTGCGTGTTTCAGAGAATTGGTTGGCGACTTTGAGGGCGTACAATCGCCGTGGCTTTCCTCTTTTGGTTCTCGTCACGCTCTCAACAACGGTCATCACATCCGTACAGATCAAGCAAAATATATCCCTGGTAAGCCTCTTATTGGATGCTGCCGCTGCTTTATTCCGTACACCCACTGGATACCGTTGCGGGCGCATGCAAACGCAATCACCCATAGCGAATAACGGGGGCTTCCCTTATCATGGTACTAAACTCCGAATCAAGACATTGTTAATATTGAGCGACAGCAGTGTAACCACACCTTCTCTTCTGTCCCCCATCATCTTCGGGGAAGAAGGCCGTGGCGTTGGGGGTTGCCACTATCACAATTCATCACTCACCACACCACAATCACCACTTACGTTATCTCTGCCATCACTGTGGGTATCAACAATAAGGTAAAGCATCGACCGTCACACTGCCTTTCAAGCTTTCTTGCCGCTGGGAGCCGCACCACAATCATGTATGTCATCATGCTTGATCTAGCTAGGCTATCACAGCCCATGACCGGTCCCCAGCGTTTACTGGAACTCCATCACTTTGCTTTGCTAGACGCTGAAGTGTGATATTCACAAGGCTTATCCACATCCGATTACTATATGCTACCCACTCAGCTCATTGAAACATATTCCACCGCCGGAGTAGTTGCCTGGCGCAGGCAGAGTCAGTAAGGCGCGGCTTACAGGCGCCATATTTCTCTTTCCCTTGGCGGGTGCTGGAGTCTCTGCACAACCTCATGGTGTGCCGTAGTGTAAGATCAGTGGACAACGACGAGCCGCAAAAGTCTCGGTATCAAGCCGTTTATTTGAGGCAATTCCAAGGCAAATGGGGTTCACGGATGCAGCCTTCCCTCCTCAGCCTCAAATTGCACGGTAAGACCACCACGGGCAAAATCTAGCAATGGGATTGAAGGTGATACAGGCGACGACCAGCTCTACCACAGAGACTGTCTCAGGTTGCCGTTGATTGTGGGGCAGCACCATGGCTTCGGCAACAAAAAGCGACGAGAGACAAAATGGTTTTACGTCTTCTCGCGTCTATGTGGCAATGACTGCTAAGTTTGTTCACGTTGCCTGCTTACAGGCCCCAGGCTTTCTATCCGACGTCCTGCCTCAAGTCTATCATTCCGCGTGAATGGCCTACAGCGCACAGCAAGCTCGTCATCATTAACCATTATAGTTCATTCACCTATCCAGCCTCCTCTCGGTGTGCATTCCACATAAAGGACTCACCCCTCGAAGTCTTCTCTGTTAGCAACCAGAAGTTCCGCTACGTTCTGCCTTCCATTTTTTCAACACTGTGACAGTAGCCATGAACGATCAATATTCATCCGGATACAATTGACTGTATCGCCCCGTAAGGACGCTGAATATAAGATTCCTGGGTAAGAATAACGACCTAAGTCATTGTATCACGAATCGACCATTCCACCTAGTCATTATCTAGCTAGGAACACTTCGACTCGAACAAAGATGTGTACCAGAGAATAACATCTAGGTAGACGTTCTTCCAATTAGAAAAACCTGTTAGCTTTTTTCTTCAGCTGAATCCTCTACCATATATATAATCCTTCAACTCTCCTCAATTTCTCCTACCATTCGCTCTCTATCTGTTTAAGCTATATCAACCCACCCTAACCCCAACAATCTCTTCATTGCCCTACCTTGCCCTCCCCGATTCTCCTTCTCTTTCTCAACCTCCCCTCCCGTTCCTATATCAAGCTCTCATAGAATCACCCATCGGTATTTGTAAAGATTAAATATTTTTCTTAAGATCAAATGAGCTAGATAACCCCCATCTCAAACGACCATCTCCCCCCCGCCCCCAAAAAAACCTCCAACCAGCCACCCTCCCACTCAAAACCCCGTTCCCCTCCCCCTCCCCCAAAAACATTTCCACACATCCACCTACATTATTCCCCCCGCCCCATATTCACTTATACTTTCACACCTCCACTCCCCCCGCCAACTCCTGCCTTACCTTGCCTTTCACATCGTCATTACGCCATCACCGCCACGACCAACTACTGCACCCACATCACCCCAAAAACCCACCTCATCGGAATTTTTTGGGAAGTCGAACAAACACGGAGGATCGAGCATGAGCTTAAGCAGGCTGTTTAGGGGGGAAATTGAGGTGGTGATTACTTTGGTCTTGAATGAGAGTATGTGTTGGGATAACATTCCCCTTCCCTTAAAACTTATCAATACGCTCGGGGTGGACCGATTGGGAAAGCTTTGAGAAAGCTGTGCGATGCTTGTAGAATTTTGATGACGGTCGTGTTTTGTTGTTGCGGAGATGTATGGGGATAGAGATGAGAGTGTGGCATTGAGTAGATGTGAGTGTTTCTTCGAGTAAAGGTGCTATGCTTGTTGTACCTTTTCATTGACTACTCGAGCTCCATCTCCGCTATGCTAAGAATTATCCCAAGGATGGGGTTAGAGGAATTGGCTCTTATTCTGCTACCTTTTTGTGGGGGTTGAAAGATGGCAAACTGTATTCGCATCTGACTCCGCGTCTCTCCCTAGTTCGCCGTTTAGATATGAGGCTCTGCCTGCGCCAAAGGTCTAGTGTTGCGCCGTAGCATTAAGCTGTAGTGATATTCCCAATCACAGGGTTGACGTCTCCATTCCCCGGGCTAACATACCCCTTTACTGGACTCGGACCAGACATCGTCATACTCAGCAAACTATACAACCCTACAACCGAAACGCACACATTAGCCTCCAAATCCATGCAAAACCCCACACACACGCACCAAACTTTGCCTCTCCATGCATCCCAAGCCTGATGCACATTCCTACAATATCAACCACAGTATTCCAGACCTCTCCCCAGGTACTAGTATCGGCGCCCGCAGTGGTGATGATGGAGGCGTAACATTGGCGAAGGTCTGGAAATAGCCAACAGAATGAGCGAGCATCCTTTGTTCGCCTTTTGAAAAAGCAGTATAAACGACAACTAAGAGTGAGCACTCACTATCGAAAAATACGAGCGGCAACCCAACATCTACCCCCGGCTGTCCTCGATTCCCGAATACCAGAAACGCATTGGGTGATGACGGGATACGACCCATCATATTATGACAAGCGTCCCTTATTGGCACGGTGCCAGGAGGGGGAATCTTGCACGTTACGGCTGGATTATGTGATCGTATGATCAAGGCTAGATTACCGAGAGTTCCTGATGTACGATGAAAGGCAAAATCAGCATGCTTGTCCTTGTCTAAAGCAGATTCATCGCTTTGGTTTACCTAAAAGAGGGGATCGAAATGAGCAAACAATATATTGGAAGGAATGGAGATAGATTACCTCTACCCGTCGCGATGCCCCCAAGCTTTGAGGGCGTCATGACAACGCACTTCGCCAGCAGCAGTGCAATATCACTTCCGATAAATGTGCCGGTGGCATGGTCTTCTGGGACAGTCGACTGAGGGGCCAAGACCACGTCGAGGGCACAGAGGCCATCCACTACCGATCGCGTTTGTCATCAAGTTCCGAGATCTACAACACATAAATAACATCGGGTAATGGGGAGAACCTACAGCTTATTGCTCTATACGGCAGCAAGACGTCGTAGTCTTGTCCCGTTCCTCTCAGTCCAAAGCCCAGCGTGCGTGAGTCTCTCCGCCAATGAATCTGGTTCAGTGCATCCTGGCAGCTTGCGAACCCGAGATTGTGGCCGTATTGGGCGTCGCAGTGGAAGACAACATTTTCGGAGGGCGGAGAGGTGGTGTTTGTCTTGAAGACGGCAGAGGGTCTAAAGGCGGTGGGGAGGGTGGGCGGGATTGGGGCTGGGGAGGAGGCTGGAATGTCGAGAGCTTGAGAGGGAGGGAGAATGAGGGCAACGGTGGAGGGAATGACAAGGAATTGGGAAAGAAGGAGAGAGGCTGGCAGGGAAAACATGGCTAGGGGTCGAGGGTGAGGATGGTTAAATGTATACGCTTGAACAAGGATGGACGGGGTGAAAAGGGTATTGCTTGCCTTGTACATACCTTGCGGGAAATAGACTTGGGAAAATGTAGGCCCCACGATTGGGCGTAGTCGGTGGTTCCTTGATACAAGCGCTCTCGTGTCCTGGCGTCGGACAATGTGAGACGCAGTACGCGACCCGCGGGCCATGTTCGTAGCGGAGGCTGTTCTCTTCCACGTCAACGGATTGCGTTACCCGCTTGCATGAAAGGTTTACCTTTTCCCTCGTCCTCCTGGATTGTCTAAAAAAGCGGCCCGAAAGGGAAAGTGGCATTGGGAAATATGGCGAAGCGCATTTTCAAGGAAGCGCATATTCATAGTATCTAATATAAACGATGTGGTACCAAACCAGGGCATACAGAAGAAATCAAATGCTCATGATGAGTAGGAGTGGACTAGGACATAGTAACAAGACAGGGCACGGCCAACAACTCGAAGATTCAGCCGGAAAAGGCTCAGCGAGGAGCCGAGTATGGCCCCTTGAGCAAAAAGCATTTTTAACATGACGTTGAAAGCACACATAGATCAAGATGATACTCGCAATCCTTTGCCGTGTGCAGCCCTTTTTTGAATGGATTCATCCCATATGGAATTATCGTGCCTATGACCATTTCGAGAGGAGGACATGGAGAAATACAACAACATGCTATGTTCTCAGGAAATCAATGTTCGTCATCTGTGCTGATGTTCAACACTGTCTGTGTTTTATTAGACATTGACTTGGAGAGAATTCAGGCCTTAGTGACACTCTACTTTCCTATTGCAGAATACTGTGCAAGGGGATGTTCTTGTATTTGTGCCGAACTCTGACCACAGATATACAGTAGAATACAATTATCATTGCAATTACGGTAAGATGGAAGTGATGAGTCCTGCAGTACGGAGTATTGATGCCATTACCAAAGGGGGTGAGGACTAAATTTGTTGGAAAAATCTAAGCGAGAACCCACCACCACTGTTACCCTGCACTCAGGTCAGGGTCATTAATAACGAAAACCTCCGCACCTATTCCTTTCCTTTTTTAGTCGACTTTACTTGTAAGAAACCCCACGTCTAATTTGTTGCAGAACGTCTCTACTAACACATACTTACCTACCAACAGCATAGGATCAATTCTATAGTAAACGTCCTCCTCTGAGCTCCTTACCAGAGCCACAGAATCTCCAACCTGGCTGATGACTGTTATATCCTCGATGCCCAAGAGTGAAGCCTTTATACTCTCGCAGACACACCCTCTTACTGATTCGGTGGAGCCTTCGGGTGACGCTGAGGAGGTTTGGGGGAGAGAGTGGTGATGATCTCAACCCTGTTCCTCGGTGTCTGGCTTCGGTCGGCTGAGCTGGGTGGGTGTTGATGGAGGTCTGACAGGCTTGCATGTGCTGGATTTAGAATGTGGGATTTATATTTTGGGAAAGACCTAAAGGTACAGATAACTAGTGTCATGTATGCTATACCGATTAAACTACATTTACTACTGCTCATATGTGCCTTTGAATGCTTGATATGAATATTGTCAGCGCTCAATTGCACATCTGCTTCCCACAGAAACGTAGTGGAAGATCTCAAAGCGTTCTCTGTGAGCTGCACCGTAAATCCAAGTTCATGTCAGTGTGCCACAAAATCTTGGCACACTAGAATAAGTTTTCTCAAGCTATCCCCAGTTTAGAGCATACCAACGAACACCTCACCCCCACACCGTACCTTACCGCAGAACAGTGTAAGACATGGGCAGCTTAGACTTTCATGTTGGACGAGATTTACTTGGTGCTCTGTGAACTTGAAAAAGTTTGAACTATCTTAGCACGAATACAGCGACCAGCCAACCTTTCTCAGAACCGCAGGGACCGATAACCTGGTCATCTATTTGCTGGTGTCCACAACATATCGGCCCGCAATCTTGCCCTCGTGCATCAAATCGTACACCTTTTGGAGCTCGCTCATTCCTATAGTCTTAAAGGGACAGTTGATGAGACCGCGGCGGAAGAAATCAATGGCCTCGCTGGTGTCCTTGCGGTTTCCCACATAGGACCCCTTGATGGTCTTCATACCAATAACGGTCTCGAAGACGGGGGCACGGAGGTAGGCACCGGCTGGCAGACCAATAGCAATCACTGTACCGCGGGGTCGGACGTACTGTTCGAAAGTTAGCAGAGACCCAACCGCGTGGGAGTTTGAACATACCTCAGCTGCCTGCTGGAATGGCTTCTCGTTAACAGCGACTAAAATCACAGCATGGGGTCCAGTGCCATCCTCGGTAGCAGCTTGCACGTCCTTGACTACGTTTGATGATGTAGCAAAGTCGACAAAGGTTTCCGCACCAAGCTTGTGGACCATCTCCTTCTTCTCGTCACCAGTGTCAACAGCAATAACCCGGAGACCCATAGCTTTTGCGTATTGGCAGGCAAGGGAACCAAGACCTCCCCCAGCACCCACAATGGCAACAGTCTGCCCTGGGCGGGCTCCCGATTCCTTCAATCCCTTGTAGACCGTGATACCGGCACAGAGGACCGGGGCAATGGCGTCGAGAGGCACGTCTTTGGGTATCCTTGCGATGTGAGCAGCCTTGGCAATACAGTATTGCTGGAACGTCCCGTCTACGGTATAGCCACTCAAAAGTGCTTTGGTGCAGAGTGGCTCATCGCCGGTCTGGCAGAAGTCACAGGCCAAGCAGGAGCCATTTAGCCACTACACGTATAAGTCAGTACCGACTCCCATGGTTTATTAGACGAGATTATACCTTGACACCAGCGTGGTCACCAATCTCGACGTCCTTGACGAGGTCACCGCGAGCCACTACCACACCAGCACCTTCATGCCCCCCGACAAGTGGAAGCTTGGTAGCTAGTGGCCAATCTCCGTTGACGGCGTGAAGGTCAGTGTGGCAGACACCAGAATACTTGATGTTGACAAGGACTTCATCTGGTCCTGGCTTCTGGACCGGGATTTGCTTGTAGTCGACGGGCCCACCTGTCTTCTCGATAACTTGCGCCCACTGCTTCTCGGGGATCTGTGGTGCCATTGTGGTCAAAGTAATTCTGGAAGCGTGAATTCTTGGAGGTGGGTACGTTGAGTTTGGTACTTGGCTTTGATTGTGAAGAGGTGAGATGCTTTGAATAATTGGAGGGCGACAAGCCGTTTGCGACAAACGGCTGGGAGCGAAGGTTATGAAGGCAACGTTCGGTACGATTTTACTCGGTCGAATGCCAACTCGACAAGATTTACCCCACATTCAGCGAAGAGGGGCAAAAGAAATAAGCAATACGGGGTCCAGTCTAACTTCGGGACAATAAGACCACCAACCCTGAATGCTTTTACGCAGACTCGTCTGGTAGAGAGTATTGAGGTGTGAGAGGGCTGTAAGTAAGGTAGATAATGTTTGGCCAAGTGGTGGGTCACTCGTGCTTGCCCCGCATTCAGTGCTCCAATCATAAAGCTTTATGTCTTTGGATTGTGGCAAGTAAGGTACTCTATCGAATTGGACCCGAATACCTTATCATTCTATGAATGTACCTATGTCCACCAGATCTTGAGATCTTTAGTATCAAAACGCTGCCTTGAGGGCGTTTGATATTGCGGGGAAGATATGAAAAATTGCGGGGTGTGGATCTCGGAATTCTCAAATTATTATGGCTGCTCTAGTAGCCAATTTTACCTGGATTCCGGGCACCTCTATTGGATGTGCACAGTGCATCCCTTCAAGCTCACGGGTAGGTATTGGGGTACTAGCCTTTGAAAGGATTTCCCTTTCTGGCCTTCCCAACCCTTGAAACCCTTTATGCACTGCTGGGTAGGGAATCCCTTCAAGCGGAGAAACCTTACGGAGCCGTAGAACATCTGACAATAATGTCTGATGAGGTACGATCGGCCAGATACCGGGCTTTTATATGCAGCTCTCGTCAAGTGTTTGGGGAACTCCCAGCCGCCTCCGCATCCAGCTGATGTCAATGTTCACACAGGCAGAGTACGGTTGGCGTTCCAAGGAGGAGATTAAATCATGCCCCCAGTGTGAGGCACAGCAAGCATCTGTACAAAGGAAGCGGTCGAGATGGCCGAAATGGCCGTAATGCTAACAACTGACATATATCTCGTATCTCCGCTGGAGAACTTCGCAGATAAAGATGTTTGAAAGCGATGATCCCATCGAGTCGAAGGTGTGGGAGCTCAGAAATCAATAGGAAAAGATCATCACCATACGCAGGCTTAATGATTTAGGACGCCTTGCCCCATGGTCCTTGAAACATATGTAACCATCTTATCCATTGGCAAGGCGAGAGACGTCAGTGCAGTGTCATTCAGATATCCGTTTGGGGTCCTTCATACATGCACTGCTATCTATCACATAAACAACCTGTTTGCCAATCTCTTCAATGCCACGGATAACATATAAGGCCGAGTAATTTCTTCTCGATTACTGAACGGGCTGAAAAGTTCCGAGGTCTTTTTGGAAGTTGGTTCTATAAGATACAGCATAATCCCGAGATGATTTTGCAGCAGAAAAGCATTCGTCTGTCAATTTATTTGAATTTTCAAGCAATAAGCACGGTCTTTCAAGTGATCGGAGCCATCTTCGCACGCCTAAAATCAGTTACGTTGAATTGAAACATTGCTATATACCACCGTGTATCGGGGTCTGCGAGGCAAGCAGGACTGATGTAGATCAAGCCCCGCATCTCCAGAACAACGAAAAGAATGTGCGTTTTTTGGATATCTCTGAACGATCTCTAGTGGTTAAGTGCTTCGAAGCGAGCCTTTCCTTTCTGCCTTTGATGGCCAAATGATCTCCTCTCCCGACTGCAGATTCCCAGGGCTTGCTCTGGCACGACAGTGATCCAAAGGTACACTACAGGAGACTATGGATATACAAAGAGCAGAACTTCAAATCTGACCGGATAGGCTCCGATGTTTGATGTCCTAAACATTGTACATACCGACCTTGTTAAATTTGTGATCTGTGTATTAACAATGCATTGGCAAAGCTCTACGATAGGGGGCATATGGGCTTGAAGCAAGGCGCCCGAATTTTCGACGTGGTTTCGCATTACATATCATAGTTTGGAAGCATGATTTCCTCAACTACAAGTCCGACAGTTGTTCTTCGATCTAGGATTACCTTGACAACGGTCCAACCTCGAACCTTAGTAAACAAAATCCAGAATGCTGCAGCTCTCACAAGTCTACATCGTTGAAGTCCATCGACCTTGGTAAGCTCTGGCGTGTTTTCTGTTTGCTTCTTATAGGTGATATCTTTCGCACTACTATATCATCAACACTCATCCTCCTTTGTCCACTACAGATGGTTCAAAGCCGAATGTTACTGAATTCTAGGGAATCAAGTCTACATTGGTCCTAAGGATCGATGATTTACGAGGTTCAAGCAGAGCGCAGACCTAAAATTACAGTCGATGTAGTGAACGCAGTTCCTTACAGAGGGAAAATTCTGATGTTGTTTCGACAAAGGATAATAGGATCAGCAGCTGGCGACTTGGTTCACAGGTCAGTCCACTTGAAAGCCTTTCACGTCCTTCAAACAGTGCGATACTGTGTCAAGCACTGAGATCTTTTCTTGCTCAATGAACCGTTGACTGTTAAATGTCAAGGCTTGATTGAAGCTTTATAATCTGACAGCCTTTTCAGGGCAAATGTGGTTGGCCGAGATGTCGGATTTAGGACTTACTGTAAGCCCGTTTTCACAATGGCGTTTGCCGCACTAATCTCGCCGCATCACCGACGACCCCTGCCTCCGTACTCCGCAACCTGGGGGATGGGAAGTTTGGGATCAACAAGGCGACGATACAACACCAATCAAAGACCATGGAGATGCATGGAAACGGGACAGGAGTCGATCTACAACCCAACAATGCGACAGTACCGAGGCCCCACACGAGATCCCGCTCCCACGGTGCGGGGAATCCGTGAATTCTCTCTCTTGCCACATTATTACGTAGGTAGCCCACAATCGTCTTTTGCAGACAGCATACGAGGACGGTGATATGCAGCTTTCTTTCCTAGGAAATACTACATTTGCCTGCTCTCAATTCTACGTGCTCTCTTCTTCATGGTCTTGCTATGTCGTGAGATTCCTTGCAGCTACCTAATCTGGTGATCTATATCTCTTGATATCTTTAACCCCAGTTATTAAACGCCGAAACTGCTACGGCGCAAAGACTGCCGTGCTAGATCCCCGTGGGACTATCTTGCTGTTTACAAGCTAGATTCAAGCGCCAGCAAGTGCTAAAGACATCACTCTTTGCCAATCTACCATATTCACTTTCTCTACCTCGGCCATTTCCATATATTTAATATTACTTCAACACTGGCATCTTCCCCCATCCCGCCTGCCCCGTGTGCCCTTCTCCCAAAGCCAAAGAGTAAAGCAACACTTGACCAACCAAGCCCACCAAGCCCACCATGGCATCCGAACACCACCTGAACCGATTAGCCACCAATGACTGTAGGTTTCAGCTGGACTTGCGGACATGAGTTTCAATTAACGTCTGTAGTGGAAATCGGTGCTACTGATGCAGTTCAGAGGCATATCCATAGACATGTTGTACCTCCCAAGCCAGTATCGCAGCGAAAACTCAATTTCGAGCATTCGAGGTGAGTACTGCCTGTTGCGTAAACCTTTGTTGATGCTAACTGGGCTGTAGACCGCGCTGGCTGAGAGAATGCATGGCAGAAGCTACTGGGGTATTCTTCTATGTGTATGTCCTCTATCAGATATATGCAGTAGGCCAGTAGACTGACGATTTCCATAGCTTCCCTGGCATTGCTGCAATTGCCACGTTCACCCTCAATGCCCTCAGCCCATTAGGCGCCTCGGCCTTTGGCGGCCTTTTCCAGATTGGCTGGGCGTTTGCAATTGGTATCGCGTTCGCCATCATCACCTGTGCGTCCACATCTGGAGGCCATTTCAACCCAGCTATAACGATTTGTTTCGCTATTTGGCAAGGCTTCCCATGGAAAAAAGTGCCACACTACATCCTGTCTCAGATATTTGGGGCCTTCATGGCGGGGATCCTTTTGATGGGAATGTATTGGCCAGAGATTCAAGCGTTCAAGGCAATCACTCTTAAAGAACACAAGCCTTTGGTTGCCAATGGCGGTCCTGCCAGTATACTCTGCTCGTTCCCCAACCCAAACCAGACGTAAGCTCGGCTATCGAACTCGGATTTATGACTTACACTAATTGTCCATTTAGGAATCTCGGTTACTTGTTCTTGATCGAATTCTTTGTCGACAGCTACATCGTAAGTACTATCAATATCTCATGGTGAACTAAGAGCTAATTTTGATCAAGGGCATCGTCATCTGGGCCTGTCTGGACCCCGCCAATCCCTTCATGTCTCCCCAAGCCGCCCCCTTCGCCATCGGTCTTGCATACGCAGCCATGGTCTGGGGATTCGCCGACATTACCATCTCGACTAATCTTGCAAGAGATCTGGGCACTCGATTCGTTGCTGCCATTTTCTTCGGCCGCGAAGCCTTTACCTACCTAGATTACTCCTGGATTGCCATTCTGGTCAACATCCCTGCTACTATCTTTGCTACCGGCTACTATGAGTTCCTGATGCGGGATTCCGTAGCGAAAATTGCGGGCGGCCATGCCATGCATGAGCATGGCGAGGAGGGTCTGATGCGTCACGTTACCAGAACCGTATGTTCCCCGTTCGCTTGTTGAAGAGGCGTGCATTTGGCAATGCGGTTTACTAATTTGTTTGGTAGGCACCAATAGAAGGTGGAGCCACCAACATGCTTAATGGCAGCGGCTCGGACGACTACGCGATGGGAAAGCGAGAGCACTGATTGTGATGCTTAGAGTTGGTGCAAGGGGCGGTTCTTGCCAAATTCATCCGCTTGAACAGGTGGCATCTGGTGTTGCAGATCTGGAATATCGACAGTATATAGTCCACTGGCTTTCCTCCCTGGTATATAAACGCTTGCTTCTTGTGGTTCTTCGTACCCACTGCAGCTGTATATGTATAAGATGGAGAAATATCAGGCTTGCAGGTTGTTCTGGGTTTATCAGATCCACAAAATTATGGCTATTGTACATAAAATCGAGGTCACCAAATACCAGGTGTATAGGACTAGCCATTCAAACCTTCCATTGTACAGAGACCTTGCATTTACTAGTATTTATATAGCTTAGCTTTCATTACTGAGCTACAGTGTCATATTGAACACCTCCGTGCGTTCTCTTCCCTTTCCAGATCTCCGTCATCAGCAACTCCTATCAACATCAGGAGACCCGAACTTGGTTCCATCAATCGATATGCCGATTGAAGTTCAACTCGCATTCCGAGGTCTCTGCTACTCGAACACAGTATGTGCGAATAGTTTCTAAGAAATTGGTGGGAAAAAGGTAAGGAAGGAAAGCGAGGACAGGAGAAAGTCAGAAATGTAGTTGTAATGCTTGACGAGGAAAAGCTAAGAATATAGACAGTTGAACAATTGGTGAACGCAAGAGAGTTGGTGCTATCAAAATATTATGACCGTATCGGTGAGGGAAGTCACAAGAGGTTTACATCAAGTAAGGTAGATGAGGTTGACTCGAAGGGGTTGCATAAAATTTTGTACATCAATTGCACAGAATTGTGCAACAACCATCATCCATGTACGCAGGCACCTTACCTACAATACCTTAGGCTTTGTCCTGGGTATGAAATACATACAATGGAGTTACAAGCATGCCAAAGTACGAAAGCAAGGATGATGCAATAATATTCACCAGAAAAAGAGCTTTCTTTCGTCGAGCATCGGTCAATTGAGGCACACTCTCCGCAACAATCAAGTACACCTTCCCCCAACCCATTGTTCCCATCTCCACAATCATGGTCCTCGACGAAGCCTTCCCCACCTCATCCCCCGACCCCTACGACACTCCCTCCTCTTCAGACTCTTACTCTAACCCCGACCCCGACATCTCCACCCTCCCCAAGCCTCTTCCCTTCCTTGGCGCCTTCTTCGGCTACACTTCCGCCTACACCCTTCGACTGATCCGCTCCCGCATTATGCAGAGGTCACAAACTGTGAACCGCCCACTCACCCCTAAAGAGTCAGAAGCCATGGCCTATCATACTGCCAAAAGTCTCGCCATTTCCAGTTGGGGACCTCCGCTGGGCACAATAGGTGGTGCTGCCAGGTACTACAAAACAAAACAAAAGTATCGGTTTCCGTTTGCGGGCAACCAGCTGAAACCGGACGGCTGGTGGGATGGAGAACGGATACGGATTATGGGACAGGATGTCATGAAGGGGCTCAGAGCAAAACAAACCGTAAACATCCTCCGGGCAACTCTCTACGTGACCTTCGGCAACGTAATCGTCGGTCTTCTGGTGGATGGCTATGCGGCGACGGTCGCTATCGTAGGCGAAATGCGGGATGAGCGGTTAAAGGACATCATGCAGGCCGTTCGACGGCAGACGGCAAGGGAGATGGAAGGGAATTCTAGGCAAGAGAGGCAGAAGAGGGCGGTGGAGGTGGCGACGGGACAGGGAGAGAAGAGCGCGAGCGATCTCTGGGAACAGCACAGAGGGGCAATTGGGGCGGATGATGCGAGTCCCACTTCGGCGAGCTTTGACGATGCTAGCCCGACGGCGGCCGGCTTTGATTACGGGGATGAGGCAGCGCAACTGAGCGGGAATAGTGGGAACGGAGTCGTGATGGGCGACGAGCAGATGCGAAGCCAGGAAGTAAGACAGCAGCCCAGGAGAAATCCCGCAGGAAACAGAGCAGCCACCTTCGACGTCGAAAAAGTCGAAAGGCAACCCAGAAGCTTCGGCGACGACTACGACGACGCAAGCCCAACCGGCGGAACCGGCGTCGCAAACCCGGGCGAGAGCGCCTGGCAACGCATACGGCGGGAAACCGCATCTGGCAGGGCTACATCCAGCCCAAGAAGTGGGAGAAGGCCGGTAAGGGGGCCACAGCAGGAGCAGCAGGAGGGTTCTACGGCGGGGGATAGTTTCTCGTTTTCAAGCTCGGAGGAGGAGAGGCAGTTGGCGCGGGATGAGGCGCAGAAGCAGTTTGACGAGAGGGTGGACAAGGAGCGGAGGGGAGGCGACTTCAGCGATGGGAGGAGGTGGTGATTGCATCAATATTTTTGAGCGGTTAGATTCAATGCGGCGTTCAAGACGACTGTAGGCTACGAAGACTTTCAAGTCCCAATACCTTTGAGCCATGGTACAGTCTCACGAAAGCGACAGAGCCTCCCTCTGCTTCCATCTTCAGCTGTTTGTCTCTGGCTGTTCACGTTCCACGGTTTCTTTGATCTTGGGAGCGTGGGGTTTCCGTGAAAGGGGCAAATATGGTAAAGTTCTTCTATGCCCAAAGTGCCGGAGATTCGGTTAAGGGAACTGAGTGCATGGGTTGGGCGTGGGTTTAAGAAAAAGAGGGGGGGCTGCAGTGCGGGAGGGATGGTTGGAATGGGGATGTTGCATTTACTGGTATAAATGGATGAGCTGAGTGAGGTCCTGGGAAGGGCTAGATAGATAGTCGAGTTGTATACGCCATAAAAAGATGAACATCCCTCTAAAAAGGCTCAGAGGCAGAATTATTGTATATTTTCAAAAATACGAAAACACACGCAACTCTCTGTGTTTTTGGCAAGACGATAGCATCCACGTCTGACCGTTTTTCGAAGCAGCCTGTCTTTCTTTAGACGCGGGGGCGCTGTGCTGCAATGCGAGCGAATCGAGCGGGAGCAGGATCGAGCGCAGTGGAAGTTTCCAGAAGGGAAGGGGTATGATGAGAGGAGCTGTGAGAGGGAGAGGGATGTTGGTATAAGGGAACCATAGTAGGGAGATGGAGGTAAGAGGGTTATGTACAGATTAGAAGAGAAGTACAGAGTGCTGAAGAGGGGAAAGATTTTAGATGTGCTTGATTCTCACGACGGTGGTGGCGGGGATACCATGGTGATCGGCTGAATTGTTCTTGGAGCTGAGAGAGAGAAGATAAATAGGGATATGGGCTTGAGAAGGTGGATGAATGAGCTGGAAGGATGAGAGTGAGGGTTTTTAAAGGAGATTTGCTGGTGTGGGTCGGATTGGAGCTTGGGTAAGTGGCGAGTTGCTCGGGAATGTTTGTCGTTCGAGGGCGTATGCTTGGCTGGGGGGGATACGGAAGTGTGAAGGTGTTCTGAAGAAGGGGGGGATGTCTTTTTCTTAGCGAAAGGAAGTAGAAGGCGAATATGACAGTTGCTCTGACTGGGGGAACCCAGGAACGAACAGTATGGAGCTGGCAAGATGATAACAAGCCATAGTCACAGAATCAGAACATAAGGCGGGTTGTGGAACTTTCCTGCGAGCGTCGCTTCTGCCGAACATCGCTAAATAGGTGTCTATTATGCATGACCTCGTAACAGTGCTAGTGACATAGCTACATCCATTTCCTCCTTACTGCGGCCCTCGTTGACTACCTAATTCGTTAATCACATTCACGAGACTTCCTCGATCTTGGATTTGGCGGGAGCGCTCTCTTCTGCGGCCTTTCCTGGGGCGGTCTCCGACTTCTCTTCTGCGGTCTTTCCTGCAGGAGCCTCTGACTTCTCGGCAGCTGGTTCTTCGTCTTCGAGGGCTGGCATCTCATCTTCATCGTCTTCATCGCCTTCTCCCATGTCTCCCAGGTCAGGCATGCCGCCAGCTCCTCCACCGAGCTTTGAGAAGTCTGATAGCGTTAGCTAGTGTAGCAGAAGTATTCCAATAATTACTTACCAATACCACCGAAGCCTCCATCTCCACCCATGCCACCCATGCCACCCATACCAGGCATACCACCCATGCCGCCCATACCCTCCATACCAGGCATGCCTCCCATACCGCCCATACCGCCCATACCGCCCAGGTCTGCGTCATCGGGTGCAGCGTTTTGCTCGTCCTCATCAACCCACTGCCGATTTATCAGTACGGGTGGGATAGAGAAGAGCGAATCTCCTTTCCTACCTTGTCAAAATCTGTCTTCAAGAAATGAACCTTCTTGCTCTCCTTCAGCAGTCTAGGCCAGTACTCCTCTTTCATCTCCTTCTTACGCAATACAAACTCAACCTTGCTTGACGTGTGATGCGTCTTGCTGTTCTCGACATCAATCTCACCCCAGAATTCTAGTTCAAGGTGGTATGTAGTCTTCTTTGTAGTAGATGTGCCGGTGAAGGTGAGGCTGGTCGATTTTAGGTCGACATCAATTTTCGGTACATCGGTCGCAGATATGGTGAGATAGATAACATTCTTTTCAGGCTCAGAGGCAGATGAGCGCTGGGCCCAGAGCACTAGAAGATGTGTTGTTTAGCAGTGTTCGTTGAATGCTGGGGTTTGGCTTGGGGATTGGTGGTATGGATTGGGCTCCTACCTTCTGGTATCGTCGTAGTGGATGACATGGTAGGGGTCGGAATTTCGTCAATTAGACCAGAGGCGAAGCAATGTCAAGATGTAAATGTAATGCTGAATACCTCAGTGTTTGAAGTTTCAAAATATTTGAGTGGACGTCTAGCGCTATAATTCCACAAGGCTGATATAGAGCTGCATGGAACATCGTCGAAGCTGTAGAAATCCAGGAGGCACATACAACGAGAAGTACTTCAGACACTGCATAACTATACAAGTTCCTACGCATACAATCTCTGCAGTTCTTCCTTTTTTGAACCTGCGTAATTGAGCAATCACTACAATAATGAACGATTGTGCTCCAGGCTCGTTGTATCGTAAGATTCCCCGCGCTTGCCTAGGCCGAGACGTCACTTTACACCACCATGAAAGCTGCGTTTAGTTGCCTATCATGTTACGTCCATACAACCTCCGAGAGTAGACCTTTGTAGTCGTTATGGAGTCTATCAAGGCTGTTTTCTGGAAGCCAGATCCAGCGGCTCAGGTACAGCTCTTCGCTACTTACAGGGCAACAGCCGCTGACTCTAAAAGATGCGAAAATGTAATAGCCTGATTCGCTCCAACACCCGTAAGCTGGACCGTGATATGGCCCTATTAAAAGTCTTAGACTCCAAGACAAAGCAATACATATTACAAGCGTCAAAACGAGGCCAGAAAAATCCCTCCCAAGCCAAACAAGCAGCGGCAGAAACTCGGACGTTTGCCAAGGAAATGATTAGGATACGAAAGCAGGGCTCAAGGCTTGCGACAAGTAAAGCGCAGCTGCAGAGCGTGCAAATGCAGGTGAATGAAGCATTCTCAGTACGGAAAATTGAGGGCAGCATCAAGGCCTCAACTGGGATCATGAAGGACGTCAATAGCTTGGTACGATTGCCAGAGCTTACGGGTACTATGAGAGAGCTATCGCAGGAGCTGGTCAAGGCGGGAATAATAGAAGAAATGGTAGGAGACAGTCTTCCGGATGACCAGTTGATGGAGGGCGAGGATGATGAGGCCGAGGCAGAGGTAGACAAGGTACTTGGAGAGATACTGCAAGGCAAGCTCGGCCAGACGAAGGTGGCTGAGAAACCAGTCGATGAAGAGCCTGTGCCGGAAGAAGATCTGGAAGAGCAAGAGGCGACGTTGGCACAGATGAGAGGCAGACTAGAGGCGTTGAAGAGCTGAGGACACCTGCTCTAGGAATTTGGATACGTGTTTCACGACTTGCATGGTACCGGGAAGTTTAGGCGCTAGGACGGGATTTTCGCAACTGCTATCGGTCCAGGGGACGACTTGCTGAGCATGGAGTTTATTAGCAGATGTACGATTTGGATGCAAAGCATGTTAGGGGCCGGAAGTGCATACAGCTCCGCTCGACTTATCTGTTGAACTTCGCTTTCATTGCTTCTGTTTTTTGAAGTCTGCATGTGTTTTCCTACCAGTGGATTTGACCTCCCATGCACGCCCTTCCCTCTTCCTTCTGACATATGATCATCTCTCACAGTACCAAGCAAGATGCCAACCGTTTCCAGCAATTTTTAGCTCCAAAGGTCCACATTAACCATGCTTCCCCTCCTTGCTCGTCAGACCGGTCCCCCTCTCCATACTCCACACTCAACCGAAAATCCTAACCACCCTGATGCCTTCACCATCAGTAGCGGAACTCGCCCTTACACAGAAGGTTGGTGAACCACAAAATCATTTATCACGACAGTCAAATGCCTTATCAAGATAGGGTGTACCTCATGGGGCATCCTTAATGTCATCACAGGTTACAACAACCGTAGAATTGTCAAACGCTACTGCGGCAGAAACTCTTCAATAGCGATGGTGGTGGCAATCAACCCCAGTGTGAGAATATATGTGTAACACGTCCTGCTATCAAAAAGCTGGCTATGTTGGAAGGGGCTGCGATGAGGAGGGAAAGTGCATGTGTGCAGAAGCGCATGGAGATGTTAAGGATGAAATGTTTACTATAAAGGTAAGTTCTGTTGGACCTTACCCCCAAAAGGCCAGGGAGCGCCATGCTGATCGATTGAACCAGGGCTTGGTACTAACAATCCCAACGACCCGTCCTTGTTGCAGAGGCTTTTTATGGGAGTGATTTGCTGAAAATATACCTCTTCCGCTTACGGGCTCGACCTACGTCAAGTGAGTTTCCAACGCAGCACTCTGTAACATTGGGGCAGTAGTTGAAAGCGATTTATATGTTTTGGATAACATTGCGTAAAGAAAAATGACGCATGTATGACCAGGGTTTTCACATTTCGTTCGAATGGTTTAGCCTAGGACGGCAGAGTGCTTCCACTTGTCCCTCTATTAAACCTCTTTCCAATAGTCTTGTAGTGTATCGTTCCTTGTAATGGTTGATATAAAAGTACTCAATTTTGTCTTTGGATCACTTTTTTCGTTTATTGGCTTTTCATCTCGATATAGGGAAAGAGTATTTGCGACAGCAGGCTTAAAACAGAATATTTACTCCGTCCACAACGGCTTGTTGCTGGAGGAGTAGTTCCAGGATTCAGGCTGGAGGTCGAAGGAGTCTGGCCTCTTTTATTAATTGATCGTGAATTGAGAAGAGGTGGCATGCTGTGCAACAGTCGTTTGTCAGCAGGACTTACCCATTCACTCGTCTTCATTAAATATCTCGACTGTTGCCCTGATAGTTGCAACTGCAATCGTAGTAGCAGCTTTCAATATCACTAGTGAAGAAGACGGGCCAAGCCATGATTGGAAGTCTAAGGACTGGGTCACGAGCCGTGAAAAAGATGTCGATCGCTCAACCGTAGACTGGGCGACACTCGGTAGCTGGGAGATCTTGGGCTATTATACAAGTGCGCTCTACGCTGGACTATGGGCTTTCGGTGGACAGGACAGCGTAAGATCACTAACTTCGGTGTGCACTCGTGGCATGCAAGAACACTGACAGTGAGCAGGTGGACTTCATTGCTGTCGAATTACGGACCACATTCCGCGATCAGTCTGGAGGTATCCATCTTGCTATTCCAACCGTCATCACCTGTTAGGGTTATCCCTCTCTAGGCAGCTGAAAGGAAAACTTTTGGCCTATTGGAGGCCTCGGAGTTGCCACGCTCGTGTCCATTCCATGTTTAGGAACCTTGAATATCAATGTTCTTATCACATCTAGATTAACCGCCGCCGCAGCCTTCCGTGGCTATCTGCCCAATTTTCGAATAGACACAATTCATCCGGCTCCATCTTGGCTTTCAGAGCAACATGCCCACCAAAGCTCAAAAGAAAATAGGCGATTTTTGCGCCTGAAAGCAGCAACGTTCGGGAATCAAGGACCCTAGAAGGCTCCAAAGGAAGAAGACATGTGAGCTACTTCTTTTGTATCCTAACACGCCATACATCAGAAAAACCATTGTTTTCAACGCTTGCATGACATGCGGCTACATTATGGTGGGCACTTTCGGACCGTTAATCACCTTTCCGGGTAAGATTAAAGACCGCTCCTTTGCAGCATCGATCTTAGACAAGCTAAGAGAGCCGTTCAAGCCAAGGGCTGGTACAATACATGTTCAACTTCCTTACTATTCGCACCTCTGCAGGGAATAATGTTAGGGACAACTGGAATTCTTGGAGCATTATTACATCTTTACAAGACCTAATATTTATACCAAGTTTGATAACAGAAGCTCTCGAGGGACGAACAAGAAGCTTCGATCCGGATTATGACAGGGTAGTAAGCATGAGTGAAAGCCTGCTGTTTCCTTGATATCAGCAGTAGCATAATCCATATTGCTTCGTTGAATGCTCAAATAGACACAACATTTTCAGGTCCGCCGTTGTAATGTTGATGCCAAGAACAAGGACCGGCTATACTCATTTGAAGCTAGTGCGCCTTCCGCAAGCGTTTGCGGCTTTGGTGTCCCTTTTTCCTTTTCAACACCACGTCTGATTCATTCACCAACACCACTTCACGCCAACACATCGAACATCACTCAACTTCACAGTCCTTTGACTCATTTTCGCCATATCTTTGTATTTAAATACTTCTTTGAACCTGATACATTTCAATACCAGCCAGGCAGCAACACGCGCAACAACCCCAATTATTCTCCGATTATCCACCTACTTGTTACCATCAGCCGTGGACTCGTAAGCATATCATCCACGACTACTCCAAAGCCAAATCCTGCCCTGTTACCTGAAGACTACTCCCCTCTTATTTCCCGCCAACCTTCTGGCCCACTGAGAGAGGCAGCCTTACAAGCAGCCGCTTATCCAGCTAAAGCTCATCAATCCACAATCCAGTCCACCCAAGTCACCACTTCAGCATGTCTGGAAAGTTAGATCAGTCTCTTGATCAGATTCTCAGCACCCGTCGTTCATCTGCTCGTCGTGGTCGAGGAGGCCGTCGCGCTCCCAACCCAGCTAAAGCCCATGTCGCAGCACCCGTAGGAGGTATCAAGAAGAACACGAAGCTCACCAAAGGAGCTGGAAGAGCTATGGTACCAAGTGGGCCAGCTGCCGGTAATGGAGAATCCAAGATCATCGTGAGCAATATGGTAAGAACTTCCCAGTCTTCCTACAGTTGCAGCAGTAACTTATATATTTATCCAGCCTACCGATGTGAGCGAGGTCCAGATTAAGGTATGTTGATTGAGGCCACATCGTCTTGGACTTTCGTCGCCGGCTCTTCTATTATCGCCCGTTCTACGGCCCTTTTCGATCGTCCGTGTGGAGCAGGCGCCTTTGTACATCCCAGTCTGTTGGTGGTGATGATCTGAGGTGGCTCTCCTCTCGCTCCTTCCATCAACTTTAGCTCGCTTTTCCTAAGCCTGATGCAAAGTGTGTGAAGTTGAGCTTAAGGCATAGTTTTGCAATATACTTCGCTGCGATGTACGTCCGTCTGGCAAACAGACTACACCAGCTGTTGTGCAGACTATGGCATGATGAGAAACCATCTTGGAATATGGATGGTATATTGGAGTAAGGTTGATCATGTTTGGTCCAGGTGCATCATATGAGCACCAGCAAGCATAGCAGTGAGAGCAAATAAGCAGCCCACATGGACCCTCACAAGCATCCGCAATATGCGTTGACGCAGCAGCAAGCTGCACTTTTTCGGTAGCGGTACTGGCTTCGAACCTGGTCCAAACCTATAAGTTCCTACCATGGAAGGCAACATTTATCCACACGAAGTTCTTAAGCATCGACCATCAAACAGAGGACGGACCTTCAAAGATAGTTGAGGATGACCTATTACGTGCCGTTGGCTGCTTCTTTGGGTGCAACGAGGAGTACTATATATTGTGGTCTTTACATTCAATCGTTTGCATGTTCCTATGACCGACAGGAGGCAATCGCCGGCTCTTTGTGAGCTACACAATCGCTGCAGCGGTGCGGATCTAGGCAGACTTACTACTTAAGGCACGACGAGACCCTACTATAAGATTCACCTTTGGTGGTGGCCGTGTATCGTCGGACATCGAGCTCACCCGAGGACTGGAAGACCAATGGTTGTATCGAAGACCCATAATAGGAGTACTATCCTGACCTTACTAACGCTCACTGCTCGCTTGCTGGTGCTCTTTGATGAACCTTGTACCTCTGGAGGTTGAATTTAGCCAGGCCTCGTCTTCCTGGGCTCGAATGCCGTTTTGTCGTACTTCTTCGCTCTCGTCTTTCAAGGTGCTTCCTACGTTTACCGCATACCAGTGGACTAATTCGGTACCCAACTTGTTTGATATAGGAATATTTCGGAAAATCCGTTGGCCCTGTCAAGCGTGCTATCATCACCTATGGTCCCAACGGTGTCAGCCGTGGCATTGCAACAATTATTTTTAGCAAGCCCGGCAGCGCCAACGAGGCTCTCGTCAAGCTCAATGGCTTGTTAGTCGACAAGCGTCCCATGAAGGTATGGACCATTGTTGGATCTATGTAAGACTCTATAGACTAACATTCGATAAGATTGAGGTCGTCCTTGATGCTTCCAAAGCTCCTCCTCCAGCTCTTGTCAAAGGTCTCGGTGATCGTATTGCGTAAGTCCCACCACTTCTCCATGGCCACGTCACGTGCTTATACGACGCAGTCAACCTAAGAACAAACCAAAGCCAGTCGCTGCAGCTAAGCCTGTAAGAAATGGTACAGACTCTCGTGGTGAACGTGGCCGTGGCGGTAAACGTGGGCGTAATGCTGGGCGAGCAAAGCCAAAAACTGCTGACCAGCTTGACGCGGAGATGACTGATTACTTTGTTGCCAATGATGCGAACGGCGCGGCGACTGGAATGGATACTGCGGCGAACGGAACCGCTCAGCCGGCGGCACATGGTGGAGATGATTTGGGGATGGATGAGATTTTGGTAGGTGACCTTCGATTTTTTCCAATGGACATGTATGCTAACTCATGGGCCAGTGAAAGATGAAATGGATGCGGTAGGGAAAGAGGATCAAAGCTAGAATGTTCCAAGGGCAGCGAAATGAGGTTGTCATATGAGATACGAAGGCTGGTTTTCCTCTTTATTCGTGCATGTCTTATCAGGTCGCCCAAGCTTTCCGTATTTTTGCGGCTTGATGGGCTTTTAGTGTAAGGAAGAGCTTTACAAGGAGCTTTACGGTCTTATTTCGTAGGTCCATTGGGTCAGAACGGTCTGATGAGTTTTCGTAGGGGAGAATGTATTATCTTTCCGGCCATGAGTGTTACGCAAATGCGATAACTATGGTGACTTGTAACCTGAGTTTAATGTGTACCGACCAATTGACAAACAGAGTCTCCATTGGGAACCATCTCAAGCTTGCATATCATACATCTAAACTCCGCTGAACACATCGACTATCAACACAAAGTAAAAAAAGTCACCCATCACGCTTCGAGCCATAGGCTCTTGTGCCACCACCAAACCGGCGCCCGCTATGCAGCTCAGGGGAATCGCAAAAACCACACTCTTAAACCTCTTATACAATCACACCCGTGCATACAACAAGCCTTCCATACACATCATAGGAAATACTCTGTCCTCCTTCCCGTAGCGACAGGTACAGCGCGTTGGTTATCTGGGACGGCGGAGAAGATTGTGAAGCGCGGATTTAGGTCTTCGCCGAGATTCATGATGGAGGCGACGTTGCCGCAGCGGTAGCAGTAGTTTGGGGCGGACCAGACCGTTACGACGGATTTGTCGTCGAAGTGCCACTGTCGTGGGGGAGAACGTTAGCATGGGAGTCTTGAGGATTGGTGGGATGGGAGGGGGAGGGGGGCGGACCTTGTAGCCTTCGTTGACTAGCTGGTGGGCACGAGCGATGAGCTGGAAGCCATTGACGTGATTGAACTCTGATGCTACTTTGTTCCCAAACAGCCATCCGGCGCCTCGAGGGGAGATAGCCCAGGTTCCGACGTCTTCAGGGTCGCTCCATACGAGATCACAGAACGCGCCTTCATGAGGGATCTCCTGAGCGCGGGCGATAACGCGTATTTGATCTAGTGTCCTTATCTCGGGGCTCAAGCCACCGTGAACACATAGAACTTTGCCGTCAATGACAGCGCCTAGGACGAGGAAGTCAAAGACTTGGCAGCAGCATTTCCAGACGGATGCGTTGCCATATTTTTGTTGGCATTCTTCGTAGAAGCCGTAGACTTGGGTGATTTGGCGGGATTCGTGATTGCCGCGGACCAGGGTGATGCGGTCTGGATACCGGGCTTTTAGACAGAGTAATAGAGTGAGGGTTTCGAGACTGAAGTAGCCGCGGTCGACAAAGTCGCCAAGGAAGATGTAGTTTTGATTGCCTGGGATGCCGGTATTGCCTTCTTTGTCTACACCGAGACTGGCTCCGTTCCCACTGGTCATTTTGCGGCCGCGCTGCTCTTCTTCTTCGTCAATGTCTTCGTCGCTCAGGACATTGCTGGCGGTACTATCACTTCGATCTGGAGAGGAATTCTTCTTGAGTCTCTTTTTGAGCTTGGGATCTGTGATTTCGGAGGGTGGTTCAATGTCATCTGAGGTTATGATGTTGGTAGGGGCGGGGGAAGGTTCAGTATGCTCGTCGGATGGGATACCGCCGGCGACGCGGAAGAGTTCGAGGACATCATAGAATTGGCCGTGTAGATCACCACAGACCGTGACGGGGGTAGATACGGGTTGGATGTTAGACTCTGATGATTTTGAGGTGAGCTGAGTTTCTGTGAGTCCTACACACAAATTGAGCTCACCTTCCATCAGTAGCTCCTTGCACATCTCACACAGCTTCTTGATAATTGCCTCTGGTAGGTACTGGTTATTCAGAGCGCAGTTGAGCCACTCATCTGGCCCAGAGTTCTTGGTAAGCTTTGCGGGCCCCGGTTGGGGGACCTTTCCAGGAGCCATGTTGGAGAAATCTACAAGCCGTTGCACATTGGCCTGTCCTCTGCTGGTGGTGGTGGTTGTGGTGGTGGTGCTGCTGGTGCCGGTGCCCGATGTCTCAGTCGATCTTGGAAGGCTTGGCGGCGTGCTTGAACATATTCTTCCGGCAAGAAGTCCTCCTCCCGATATAGCAAATCGGCTGCGGCGAGTAGTAAATCCGAAAGACGGGCCAGTAGCGCTACGATTAGGTGGATCATGTCTACATTGCGTTAGCACTCCCGCTATCCGCGTTTAAGCAGCCTGATTGTTCTTACCGAAGACTCGTGATAATTGTGGATGTCTGTGGGGTTAGAGTACATCCTAATTAACAGGATCTCGACATGGGATTGTCGTTACTTCGGTGTTGAGGACTAAACATAATTCACAGGCTGCGACGCTAGTGGATCACATGATGTCGTCCGCACCTCGTCCAAACGGGGTCCTATCTATACCAGCCTCTGCCACCCAAAGACGCGCCGGCGGACCAATCAACATGTCTTCTAGAGCTGCTACGCCGAGACTCAAGGTTATCGTGAGGAGATTGCCACCAGGTCTCAGTCAGACAGAGTTTGACACGGCATTGGGTGACGATTGGAAGATCCATGGAGGCAAGGTTGACTGGGCGATCTACAAGCCAGGGAAGATATCAAAAGAGTAAGGAAGCTGATGGGCCTCTGCTCCGAAGATAATCGTCTAATACTGCTATGCTAGCCCAGCAAAGCCATCAAAGCCCAGTCGAGCGTACATCCATCTGACAAAGCAAGAGTTTTTGGGACAGCTCTCTGAGAGGGTTCGCAGCACCGCGTTTAATGATGCCAAAGGCTCTGCAAAGGACCCAGCTCTACTGGGGCCAGTCTCCGTTGAGTTTGCTCCTTACGGACGTGTTCCACACAGCAGAACACGCAAAGATCTTCGTCAAGGAACCATCGATCAGGACCCGGAGTTCATTGACTTCCTAGAGAGTCTCACGAATCCCATCCCCAAACCCGTTACCGTTGATCAAGAGAATGATGGTGCCGGCAAGAACAAAGAGAAGGTTACTGTTACACCGCTGATCCAATATCTCCGAGACAAGAAAGCCAATAAAAGCAAAGAGAACACCACTCCGGCAAAGGTTGTCAAACAAAACCGTCAAGACTCTAAAGATGGCAAGCAAAGCCCAAGTGCAGAGAAGAAGGCTGTTGCGAAAGCTCCTACTGCCACGACTCCCTCTCCAGACAAACGGAGCCCGCAGGCTATCAAAGTAGAGAAGGCTGCTAGGGAAGTGGTGCGAGTGTTGAACAAACAGGCAGTAGGCACCACCAAGGGAGCAGCAGCAGCGTCATCACCTACCCCTACGCTAGCAGCTACAGCACCAGTAAGCGCTACTCCTTCGCCTTTAGCTGATAAGAAGCGTGAACGGGGCAGTGCCAGTGCAGCAGCTAGGATCCTACAGCGAGACCTGGGGCTTGGGGTAATTCCTGGTGGGAGAGGAGGGAGGCGCGGCGGGCCTGGAGTCCCTGGACGAGTACCAGCTAATAACCCTCTCTCCGCGTTAAAGCAAGACTCTGGGTCCACTTCCCAGACTTCGAAGGAGTCTGGAGCTGCGGCCGTGGCTGCACCTGCTAACAAAAATCCTAATGCGTCACCATCGACTACTACGCCTAATACCAACAAAATACAAGCTTTTGTACAACCACCAACAGGCCCTTCCGCCGAACGAGCACCTCCCAAATCTTCCCCATCTGCCGCTATTAACAGCATTTCCTCGAGCTCTGGCTCTGCTCTTACCAAGGCCACACCGGCACCGTCAACAGCGACTCAGGCTTTCCTTAAACACGCAAATCCATCACAAGGAATCACCGAGCCATTGCTTGAAGTAGCGTTTGCTAGCTTTGGTACGATTAAGAAGGTTGAGATTGACAAGAAAAAAGGCTTTGCGTACATCGAATTTGCGGAACCGCAAGGCTTACAGAATTCTATCAAGGCCAGTCCAGTCAAAGTTGCTCAAGGGCAAGTGGTGGTCTTGGAGCGAAAGACGGGGCCTACACTGCAAGCGAGGAATTTGAGAGGAGGTAGCCCCATGATGGGCAATCGTGGTGGAGGGCTGCCCATGATGCGCGGTGGAGGGGCACCAATGTTGCCCCGAGGCGGAAGAGGAGGTTCCATGAGGAGAGGAGGTGGGGTCGGTCGAGCAGCAGCCCCGTTTCCAAACCCGCCCGCCCCCAAGGTACCGACGACAACCATAAGTCTTTCTAACCACGAAGCTGCTACTGCGGGCCCTCCTGTTACTTCCGCCCCAGACAAGGCACATGATACTAGTCCAACTGGTGACTCGACCCCTGTGCCAGCTGCAGCACCGCCTACCACTGCACCGGCAGTGTCTGCCACTCCGCTGGAGCCTCATGGTACATAGGATGCTCTACAGGGACTACGCAACGTGGTATGATGACATGAAGTGAAATGCTTACGCTCCGGAGAGTATCCAAGCTGCGCCGACGGCACCGAGAGATTTGGTGAGTAAGATCAACGAGGTTATGGGGGTGCATCAGACGCACCGGCAACCCGTGTGATTGCGTTTGATGATACAGTCAGTTGATAGAAGAAATCCCATGAGGAATGTGCAAAACATTCGTACCACTCTTGCAGCGTCCCCAATCAAGTCAAATAAATACCATTGCTGCCTCACACATGTTGCTGACCCCAATTTAATCCCAGTGTTTCAGGGGTTGCAAGGAGCGATTACGGCACGCTTTGTGGCGGCGGCACACGATGATCCTTATGAATCCCACCGTCCCACGTGAGAGGTGGCGCTCTCGGTGTCACACATCTAACATTCTTTTCTCTGGAGCGCTTGGAGTTGAATGCTGCTATTCCTAGGTTCGGCCCGGAGCTCGCAAATTCGCAGGTGTGAGATGGTAAAAGGTCGAATCAGAACAGGACAGGAGTCAACCGGTGTAGATAATTGGCATTCACCATCGTTTACTTTACCTTAACTGTACGGTCATAAAGTACACTTGGACCCTGTCACTTCTTTTTTCCCGATTTCTAATCTGCGATTCACTGCGACGTGGGTTTACATGAGGCCTACCACCCTAATTATACCTCCCTTACCTCGCCCACCGCCTTACCGGCTTCTCCAGCTCTGCCCCACTCTAAGTTACTCTGGGGCTGTCACTCACCCCGCCACATGCTGACTACAGCTGATAAGTATCCAGAAAACGCCAATCGGACCGTACCCTCCCGTCACCTCTAGTTGTACCGTACAAGTACTCGTTATACTGTACTCGCATGCTCCAAAGGTTCGGCCACGATCAATGGAGAACAAAAGGCGAAATCCATTTCTGGTCACGATCGTTGATCACAATTCCCCGAAGGTCTCCTCCCCCCCTCTCCCCAGGCCCCCATTATCCCGTTGACTCAGAAGATCACTACTCGGTACATGAGACTGGTGCAGCACAAGGGTCCTTATCACCGAGAGATACCTTCTACTGCACTTGACTTGGAGTCCCCTTTGTGTACGCCGAACACTTCCCCCACGTTTCTGATCGGTAGCGTTTGTTATTCGTTATTGGTTATTGGAGCGATGGCCAGCAACACCGCCTAGACTGATCACTACCTACTCTCACATGGCACCTCGCACGTCGCATCTCGCCCCGCGGGGAGACGAGTGCCCACGCTCCGCAAGGCGGTCAACTAGATCAGCTTCACCGCTTCAGCCCGAACGAGATTCGGCTTCCAATCCTACCCAATCCCTTTCGATGCGTCATCCATCCCCCGGGGCTACTGGACCCCAAACTGAGATGGTCTGAGGCAAACACGGTGAAATAGGTGATAAATGGTTACGAGAGTAAACGATGACCTGACATGACTGTCTTAGTGTTTGCGAGTGTAGTTTGCGATTAGGTCTCATTCGGTGAAGGCTGACTAGAACACAAAGCAACACACATCAAAGCGTTTGGGTATTATTTAACAACCACATAAGGCCTCCGTTGCCCCCATGATAGCTTTGCTGTTTGATGATCTTGTTTGCTGCCTGCCTGCCTGCCTGACACAGACACGTCGAATGACTACTGCGGTACGGCGGTGCACACAACATCAAACCTTTAGAGTCTTCGTGCCACCACATTGATCCTGCACTAATTTCGACTTTGCTTTCAGCTTTTACCACGAAAGATATCTATCTCCACATTCTTGATGGTATTCCTCATGTTGAATCACTTTTCTACGAAAACCCTCATCACTCCACTGCTCTAAGCTCGCTTGGCTACGCGACTCGCAATGTTTTCCGGTAGCAACAGCGACGCGTCGCTTTCGCCGTCATCATTTAACTCATCACTCACCTCCTTATCAGCTTTCGCCAACCCCATCGGCATCCCGTCGAAGTCATCAGTCTCTCCGCCATCACTAACTTCATCCGATATCTCACTTTCGCCCGCCACACCCCGATTGTTGCTCTCTACTCCATCGGCGATTTGCGCGTACCCATCATGGCCGAACCGCAACTTCCTCACTCTTGGCTCTTCGTCGTGTGTCGACAACGCTGTTCAGGGCAACTCTCGCATCTCCGATGAGGATCTGCTCGACCTCGCTGAACTGGACTTGAACAACGATTCTGGACTATCAGCTGGTACATCAGCTTACGGGTCTTCGATCCCATGTATCTCATGGACAGCGACGAAGCAACCACCACTGGTTCTCTCGTCGGTGCCGCTTGTATCGCGCCAGGAAGTGGTTCGAACAAGAAGGAGAAGGAGAAGCTCGCCGTTGAAGAGGAAGATGCTGGTGAAGGGCATGAGCCCCATTCCTGAGGCACCAGAGTGAAAGACGATCAACCGCGAGGAACCACAACGTACTTTTACGGTCAGCTCCACTGTCCAGATTTCATTTGGGATGTGCTAACACCTGGTAGATTGTTGGTTACTTAATATTACAAATGCAGAAAGATGAGCGCTGAGCACCTGTCGCTAGCCGCGAACACTGGCAAGCCACTTATTCGATGTTCTACAACATCCAGAGTATCTGACACCGCATGTTGTCGGAGCGATGCGAATCTGCAATAGCAGTGCGAGATTCGATCGCGGAGTTGATATGGGACCTGGCATGCATCGATGAACACATTATGTAAGGATGGATGTCCTTTTGTCACGCTGGTATTCGACAACGAGTTAGCACCCATCGGCCGACAAGAGCTCGATTAGGTCCCAACTCCATACAATCCTAGCCCTCTCACCAAATGAAAGGCCCACACATGGCAATCGTCGACTGTACGACAGGCGACATGTAGACTGAGGAAGGTGCCATGAAGGACAAGCGACGAGCACATTGCTTTCCAGGGAACAAGTGACGCGACCAACATGCGCTTGGTGGACAGCATTACGAGATTTATTCTGCTCTCGCACAACGATTAAAGATAAGGTGGTTGTTGGTAACAACAAGTGGGATGCAAAGATGACTTGGCGTTGTGGGAACAGCGGACACGGCGGTCTAGCAGGCGGGGAATGGAAGCCGAGATTTTCCTTGGGCGATTCCGCATAATGCACGATGTGTATGGTAGCATTACATTTGCGAGAGAAGTTCCTATGCAGTATGCAAGACCTTGTACCGTGGTATACGCTATTGATTTGAATGCCGATGTTGGAATTTCAGTATCCGTACAGCGGTCAATAGCTACAGCAGTCAGTCAATCTCGTACTACTCCAATAACAGCAAATATGAGAATGGCCGACAAAGGATATCAGCTCTTTTCAATCAACAGAGCATCAGACTCTCATATTGTCGGAAGCGATGAAAGATTGTGCCATTTGTAAGATTTCTCCGAATAAGATGTACGATCAAAAAAGGGTAGTTCTACGGGCGGCGGCTTGGTGGGAGGATATGTGGTGTGCCTAACGAGGCAACCATAGAGATGAACATTACCATAGACAGCGGGATGCCATAGAGTAGTTTGCATCATCTCTACAGTCCCTGCAGGTCTTGCGCAGTGCCTCGACGACTTTCTCGAGTTCTCGTCGTACATGAACGAGGGCCGTGTAATAGTTTCAGGGGAAGACAGATGTTTTACGTGCCCTCCACAGCCTCCACGCACCAAGAACGAAACGTGATGCTCGTGGACCCAAAGGACTCCCGGGGTGGATCATGCATCATAGCCGTCACACTCACCACAGCCAAGTCTCCGGGAGCAGCTACGAAGAAAAGGAGTGGCAGGTGGACGGTACTCGGAGCGGAAAATGCGAGCAGTGTGTTCTAGCAACCCCATAGTGACTTCGATCTCTAAAAGGCCATAAGATGTACGCGCTGCGCTTGCCCCGAAGTGTATACTTTAGTCTTTGCTCCTCCGTCAGTCAGGAAATGGCAGAGTGTGTACTTGTTGAGTGTGATTGGTCTAGATGTGACCGAGCTTGCATATCGCTTCGACCAATCCCCGCGCCCATACGCCTTTTGCGTTCCTGAATCACTCTCTAATCACTACCGGCCATGCATGTTCAAGCGTCAAGCGCACACCAAAACCCAGCCACGCCAACAATCACCTTGTTCTTGCCCTTGCCCTCGGCTTCTTGCTTTGGTGCTCTCCAGGATCCCTGGCGGCGTCAGGCGGGACATGATGGAGGACTGTGGGCACAATTCTGCAAGGGCGTTACCGTGCGGGACTCGCTGGTCTGGGGGATCAAAATCCTACGTTCAATGTTGGGAATATTATCTCTCCAGGTCTTCGCGCTCAAGCCAGTAGAGATCTGGAGAGTACTCTGGAGCTTTTATAATACCGCAGATCATCTCATCACATGCTCTCGAATGGGATTCTCATAGAGGAGGAAGCCAGTCACTTATCGTGTTTCAAGCGCCAGCACTTCTTTGGCTGACCTATGACTGCCAGCTCAAGCTTTGATAGGGCAGAATCTCAAATTGCATTTTGAGATTCGTTCTCAACATCTCACTCAAAGCTTCGGAATCTTTCCCACTTTCTTTTACATTTACCAGGTCTCCCGACACCCTCAATATCACGCTGCACACTCTATTCTATTCCATGTTACATGCATGAGGTAAAGCAGTATTAGCCGCGCAGGCGAAGGAATTGACCTGCAGAACGTTTCAACCCCAGTTTGCCTGTTTCCAATTCGAGACATCTAAGTTTACTCCTGCGTCACGGATTGAGCGCATTACATTGTGCGGGAGTTGTGACAAATACAGCTGGGTATGCTTATCCTTCAATTGCTCAACGATGTTTTAGGGCTATCGGAGAACACACTGGCGTTTCTTGAAGCTATGCTACCAAGCGTTTCAGGCGTCAAGCAGTTTTCTGTTCGTTCGTGAGCTGATCAGACCTCAGGACTTGATTGCGAGGCCTTCGCCATGTCCACGGGACAGCTGGCAAGGCATCGTTCATCATCTTCTGGAACAAGACCTGTCGTTAGGTCTGCGACTCCAGATGCTCCTCCACCATACACGGATCGTAGGAACAATCAGGAATTTGAGCCCTGCGCCGCCACTGCTTCGCACTTCCTGTTTACGCAAGACTCCTCGATAATATGCCTACATCACGATACGCTGGCCATTGACCGTCGATTCGAGAGTCATAAGAAAGAGATATTATTCCTGTCAGTAGACAATGTGAGCGAACAAGGGGCCGGGCGTTTAGTAGTCAGCTATGATGCGGGGCAAACGGCGATCGTATGGGACCTTTTCACTGGCGACGAAGTTGCTCGATTTGCATCTTACGAGCCCATACGTGTCGCTGCGTGGATGAAAAATGGGAACATTGCATTTGGTGAAGGATTATACTCCGAATCTGAGAGGGCGCTGCTGACGGGCCACAGGTAACGAGCAAGGCAATGTCATTCTGTTCGAGCCATCCACATCAGAGCACATATCTGCCCGAACGATCTTCGATCCGATCACAGCTCTTGCGCCCGCTTCAGATTGTCAAATATATGCCATTGGGTTATTATATTGTGTCATCTTCCAATGCAGCCGCTAATCCGAGGTCAGGTACATGAACGGCTCGATCTTGATAGTAGCTCTGCAGCCTTCCTTTACGATCTTGCATACGTTGACCACCGCGCGCGCACCTTCGCCGATAGTAAATTTAGCATGGCACGCCTCATCAACCAAGCAAAAGTCCGATATGTTGGCCACGCAAACCTCTGATGGAGATCTGCGGGTCTGGAGTGTCTCCAAGCCTCCAACGGCCGAGACACCGAAGACGATTCGGGTTCTCAAGAGAACCGACAATGTTGAGCCTGGCATGAATTGGATGGCATGGTCGAAAAATGGCAGGATATTGCAATATTCTGATGGGTGAGTGGACGCGCGGCGCTTGGAACAAAAGTTCTGGTAAAAATACTTTGCTAACAGTACACGGCGACTTAGGGAGACGTGGGCTTGGGACGTTCGCACAAAGCACATCTCTTGCGAACCAATTCCTACACTTGAAGGCGTGAGGGGCTTGGCGAATCATGGCCTTACGGCAGTTCTGTTTACCCTCGGACCGAACCACACAGTTCAACAATATGAGATGAGTCCTCCGAGTATGGTCAAGAATGTTCAGTATCTCCCGATGTTACCACCACCAGTACCGACGAAAATAACGCAGAACGGGCAGCAGTTGAAATCCCATAGTATTCCGGGTACGGCGCCGCCCATGCCTGTTTCACGTACTCCGGAACCAATGGGAGGACCTGTCAGTCTGTCAACCATTCAACGAACTACTAATGAGTTACATGCCATTGAGTATGCTCGCCAGCAGCGCGCTGAAATGTCAAGCCCAACGGTATCCACAAGAAGTATGACGGAATCTCTCAGCTCGCAATCGACTAATCCTTACCACTACCAAAGAAGTAACCGCTCTGTATCGTCAAGAGGTGCGAGTGGAACGACGTTCTCGACGATATCACCGTCGATGGTGGGCCGGGAGAGTATATTTTCTGGAGGGTCGTCAGCATTCCCAAACACCGCATCCATGATTTCCTCCAATGGGCGGCGATCCAAGGGCTCTCGTCTCCGCCAAGAAGTTGTCATGAGTCCCGAGGGCTCATATGTCGATCTCTTCCCTCGGACTCGTGCACGGCTAAGCAATGTGACATACAAGCAACCCCAAGCTCTTGATCAGGAGAATGCAACTGCGGATGACCTTCGAAAGCAGATGTTGGATGTAGTCTTTGGATGGGAGGATGACATAGAGTCATTGGTGAGGGATGAATTGGCTCACCATCAACCAGGCTCGACTAGCGCCGTCCTTCTGTCGAAGTGGCTTGGTGATGTCGATACGGACCAAATGGCGGCGGCAATCGGTTCTGGCAACATCAATTCCTCGGACTGGATGTTGCTTGCTCTGAGTCAGATGGGTGGGCAGGCTTCCATGGGGAAAATGGGTCAAGCTTTCGTGCAACGACTACTTCAGCAAGGCGATTTTCACACTTCCGCGACAATTCTTTTGGGGATGGGAGATCGTGAAGATGCCGTGGAGGTATATGTTTCCCGAAGTTTCTTCATGGAAGCAATATTGCTTACATGCCTTGTCTTCCCAACCGACTGGCAAAGACAAGCTCACCTGGTAAGGCGGTGGGGTGAGTTCGTCGTGGAAAACTCTCAGCAGCAGCTTGCTATTCGTTGCTTTTCATGCACTGGCGTGGAACCTCCAGTGCCTTGGGCATCTCCGTCCATGTCAAGTCATCAGGGCACACCTTCGCAATCCTCCCAAAGTGTCGCTTCCATGATAAGTCCGCCCATATCACCTCCGCCCGCGCTTAAGCCAACACCCTCCGTGCGGATGACCACAAAAAACTCCTCACTAAAGGTCATAACCTCCTTTGGAGTTCCGGACAAGGCACAATTCAAATTCCCAGGTCTGAAGTCAGATGATCGCACGCCTACCAACGGTCCAGGGGTCACGCCCATTGCAGAATCTGCCATCTCACCCGGAGGAACACCTGGTGGCTTTCTTCGACCCAGCGCGAGAGGAAAATCTAATTTCACTAGTAGGACGGTGACACCAGGAGGTTACCAGAGAAATAGACTGCCGTCAATAGGGGAAACCCCTGTTGATGAATTCATGCCCTCATTTTCCCGACCAAGCTCTCTGCCAACCCCCGATAATTCAGAGTCTGACCTCGAAAAAGAACGGCGACTCGTCGATAAGGCCCACGATGATAAAGTACCGCAGGACGCTACTGAGCCGCCGTTACTTCTGAGTTCAGCACGCTACAATCCAGGTAGTGCAGTGCCAGGCAAAAGCCCAATGACTGCGCTTCCCACTACCGCGATTCCACCAACAGTTCTACCGGATCCTTCGCAAGATCCTTTTACTGCTTTCAGAGAAAAGGAGAAATCGAGATTACGCAATGCTTCCAGAGATAGAAAACCGGATGGTCTACATATCCAAATGCCACCGCAAAGTCAGATACAAACAACGTACATTTCCTCGGCCGGTACCGGCTCAGTACGTTCAGATCACCGACGGTCCAATACTTTATCATCTATGACTTTGAATACCAACGGGAGTGCACCAGCACGGCATGAGGCAAGGAGTGAAACAAAGAGTCCACCGCCAAGCGGCCAGAGCTGGACATCAGCAACAAAAAGCCCTAGCGCAAGCGGACGCAGCATTGACCAGTATATTAGTAGTCTAGATGAGGCTGGCTATCACTCTCGAAAGCGCAAGAGCTCTTCTCGGCGCCGCCACAAAAGTCGAGAAGGTCGATCAGCTACCAATGGAGAACACAAGTCTCGAAGCAAGAATAGGATCAAAGATTCCTCCGAGGATCGTGGCCGTGTAAATCAAAAATATATCAGACCAGCCAAACGATCGCCATCCTCACCTGTGCCTATGTCCCCGGAAGACATTGATCTGTACAGAGATAATGCTACTATAGAGAATGTAGATGCTCAGCTGGCTGGCTTCCAGGCGCTTGACCTAGAGAGTAGAAATCACCGCAAGCAAAGCAATCAACCGAAGTCCGTCTCGAAACTTAGGTCTGGTTCGAAGGCATCTGAGAATTCTTCACGAACGGTGAGACGGATCTCTCCGGATGGCTTTTACGACAGTCAACTAGGGAGTGAAGCAAGCTATAACCCTAGGAGTAAGGTGGGTAGTCGACAACCAAGCCCGAATGGACTGCTATATCCTAACGGACGAGGACGGAGTAAATCTAAGAATGGAGGAGGTTCTTCCATGCGATCGCCGTCGTCTCCACTTCCCATGTCAGATCAATCGAAGTTTTACCAAAGAAGTGAAGATGAGGATGACCCGTTGCGACTTGTTGATGCGAATCGTCAACGAATTCGATCCAGGCAGCGAAGCTCGAGTCGAAAGCCACGTGAACGTGGGGCTTCTTCGCGGAGAGACGGTTCTCCGGACCGTAGACGACCGAACCACAGCCGTAACGCTCGCGGCAGTAATAATGGTGAAAGTATGAGAGAGCCGCAGTCAGCCATTGAACCACGCGCTCATTCTGGTGACATCTATACCCTTGGTGCTAATCATCACCGCGAGAAACTCGAAAGGGCTCAGAAAAAGGAATTAGCAGCTGCGGAGCTTGAAGCCCGTCGAATGTCACTAGCTCAACGAACGGAGGCACCGCAGATCCCTCATCCTACTGATATCTCTAATCAAAGGCCTCCAATGGTCATGCGCTCCCAGACCGATCTTGGCAACAGTCCTACGACGTGGGGAAATCCACTTCTACCGCAGCACAACCAGAGAATTCCTACCACCACAGCCGGTGGAGATTATAGTGATGTCGTCAATCGTGCCGCGAGCGTGGGACCTTACGGACTTCCAGCGACACCACGAGCAATGCGACATCCCAAGTACGATTTCAACCATATCAACCCAATACCAGCCGTACCAGAGATACCCGACAGCCTCCAGAACTTGAGTGAGACGTATTATACCGGTCAACCCATGCGCGAACTCCCACGTTCAATGTCTGCTCCAATTCCGACACAAGAACACCCTCCTTTGCCCGCCGATCTTCCTTCGCATCCAGCTTTCCATAAGGCCTTACGATCCAGTAACAAGCGCTCTAACTTTTCGCCTTTGGGCGATATCGGCCAACATCGACGCAGGCCATCTCAAGATGCCAGTGCAATGACCCATCCTTCTGTCACACCTGGTATCTACGAGACACTTCATGCCGCCGACTCAGTTGTGAAAATCACCACGATCGAAGAGCCACCATTGCTTCCAGAGTTACAACACCTCTCAGCAATTCCCCCTCCTCCACCGCCACCCCCAGCCTTCCCTCGTGACACAGCCCACCACTCTGCCAGCAGCGGCAGCGGCCTTGGCGTCATCAGCATTGCCATCGACGATCAATCCCGAGGCGATGATTCACATGTCATTGATGTCCCGCCTCTTCAGCTAACAGTTCAAAATGCTCGCTCCCCACCTCCAGCGGCTACGCGCTCTCCTCCACCAACGGTAATGGTTCGAACAAACTCTAATCATCGCAGGGGAAGAAGTGATAACTTCAAGAATAATGTTAAGAGCTTCACAGATCGGCTCAGGAGTACGAGTCGTGGAAGGAACAATGCGAAGAGTCCACATATGGAGCAAACGAATGAGCCAAGCCCGTATGAGAGTGTTCCGCCGTTGTACTTCTAGATGCGACCAAAACATCTTCACCCTCCGGTATCACGTTCGTCTCAGTCGTTGTCCGAATAATCTACATCGCCAGCTCTTGAACCGCTTTATCCTTACATCTTCCGGTATTATCCAAGCGTCTCTACAAACATACACGAACCTAGGTCTCGACCTCTACGCAAGAAATCAATGATATCACGACCTGCTCTACATCCCTTACCAACCGTTTCGATTGATTTTCCGAGAACCGTTTGGACTCGTACCCTTTTCTGGCACAGCGATGGCGTTCATCTTCTTACCTATCATTCAAAACCCCTTATCTGACAGCGGTGTTTTGGAGCGCTACAACCCCCACTTTTGGCCTTAGCCAGCGAGTTCACTTGTGCATTGTTCGAGGACCCTCCACTTCTAAAAGCCTACAATGGATAGAGGTTCTGCCTCGCGGCAATGTTTGTGTAGTCGAGATTAGGTCGAGCTTTTAGAGTGAGAATTGAAGAGATGATCTATGATAGTACCTTCATTTAATGGCTCTTTGCTTTGTGAATGTACTGTGTCTTTGGTGATATAGAAACACCAACGGCAACCTACGTAGTCACCCCATATCTAAGCCTCCAATCGTCACTCTGTCCTCAGAACGATGGTCTGGGGATATATCGATATTGATAGCTGTTGACAAGGGTAGGTAAATATACTTATGGGAGTTGGATCTTACTTTTGGCCGCCACCTGTACTTCTACACAATCACCAAATTTCCAATCTCATACGTCCATACCCCAAAGCGCAATGTCAGTCACAAAGCCATCATGAACGGACGAGGCCATCCATAAGGCGGTCTACTCCTTTCTGTTGATTAGATTACCGGAAGGTCGTGGATTTATATCTTCTTACTGCACTGTTCCATGCGTCTGGAATCCTTCAGACACCCTGCACCACCGCCTACTCGAGGTCTTCTTTTCGCTACTATGTTTTTTTCAAATTCTCTTTCTGCAATTACCGACTTCCGCAAAAAGTCGTGGTTGGGCGCTCGGGTTCGATGTGCGACAGGAAGGTTTTGAGAGAAAGACGGCAGGGCTCCCCAAGTAAAGCGGGGGAGTGCAGGATTCGCTGCAGGTAAATACAGAGCTTGATAACGAGTACGCTCGTTGAGCCAATAAGAGATGTCGCCTCGTTCTGGCGATAAAACCTAGGTCGAAACCTCTGCGGTTCTTTGGTTGACACAGGCAAGGTTGGTCGGTCTAGGGCTATGCAGGGCAATTCCAGCATTGCGTTCAGATCGATCTTTCATGCTGTCTGCTTCTTCAATGGTAAGATAAGCGTCTCTTTAGTAAGACGCATATCCTGTTCCATAATGTCTTCACTTGACTCTTCTTAAGTCCGCCTGTTCCTCGATTTCTGCTCGATTTCTATGCTGTCAGTGTGATATTTGCAGCACTCGGGCCTTGATTGTTCAATAAATCTGCAGTAATTGCTGTCAACCATACATTTCAAGCACAATTTTTCTCAATGGACACCCAAACCACCGAGAAAACTTCATATGTCTCCGAACTTACGGTTCATACGAGAGAAGGGCACGACGCTCGAGTCTTGGCTCGATTGGGCAAGAGGTCTGTACTGGAGGTACGTATCTGCGATCAGAACGCTGTACTCCGGGCTAAATGAGAAAAGCGACGATTTGGTGTAATATCGATCTTAGGTTTTATCTGTACTATCTTGATCACATGGGAAGGTTCTTTGACGTAAGGAGCCCTTCAAACAAGATTGAAAATGCGTGCGATCTTATTGACAAGACCTATAGTCTCTTCACGACTGGCTTGACAAAGTAAAACAACCGTTTGAGAGTGTCCTGTACGCGCGACTGACATTGCCGGCTATACAGTGGAGGTTCTGCTGGGGACATATATGGCTTCCTGTTTGTCTGGGTTGGGACGCTCGCGGTATTTACAACCATGGCAGAGCTGGCGTCTATGTGAGGTTTTTTCCATGTGGAGTCTTCATCGCAACGCTAGAACCATGACTAGGGCTCCCACATCAGGCGGTCAATATCACTGGGTGTCTATGCTCGCTCCACCATCCTATCGGAACTTCATGAGCTACATCATGGGTATGTATTACTTACCCAGTACTAGATGCTAAAGCTGAGATACTGTAGGCTGGCTAGTAATTGCTGGATGGCAAGCGGTCCTTGCTTCCGGCGGCTACCTTTGCGGTACCATGATCGAGGCCTTGATTCAATTGAATAATCCTGGATATGTTCCACAACAATGGCATGGAACACTACTGTTCTGGGCCGTTGTTGTTATTGCAGTCCTTATCAACACCATTACCAGCCATATCCTGCCTCAATTTGAGGTGTTCATCTTGGTCGTCCACATCCTAGGTTTCTTTGCCGTCCTTATTCCTCTGGTTCGGGTAAGTACCGGAAAGTTGGCTTGAATGTCACTCGATTCTCATTGAATGCAGTTGGCGCCGGCCAAAGCTTCCGCCCACGACGTCTTTACCGTATTCTCGAATGGGGGAGCATGGCCAACACAAGGCCTGTCGTTCTTCGTTGGTTTGATAGGAAACGTTTTCGCCATGTTTGGTACAATGCCCTCCCAGTTTCGCTACGAGATGGAAGCTAATGTAAACCTCCTGTCAGGATGTGACAGCGCCGTTCATGTGCACACCTTGATTCCAACTTGGGTATCTATCGCGCTGATGGTGATTAACAGATGGCTGAAGAAATCCACAATGCAGATACTGTTATACCTTGGTCGATGGTTACATCCGTCTTGTTCAATGGAGCTCTTGGCTTCGCAATGAACGTTGCTGTCCTCTTTGTTACAACCGACATCACTGCGGCGCTCTCTAGCCCAACCGGGATACTTGGCTATCCATTCATGGACATTTTCTACAACGCCACTGGCTCCAGAGTTGGAAGCTCGGTAATGATAGCAATCGTCATTGTCATGGATACGGCTTGCACCATTGCAATCCTGGCTACACAGTCTCGAGTGGTCTGGGCTTTTGCCCGTGATCGCGGCCTTCCAGGTTGGCGTTTCGTGAGCAAGGTTTGTCATTCGTGCTCTGTCAGTACTAGAGCTCTCGATTGATGCTTTGCAGGTCCAACCAAAGAGTGCAATCCCCCTGCCTGCAATTATCGTCACGTCGATCATAGCTTGTCTAATTGGGCTGATCAACATCGGCTCCTCCACCGCTTTCAACGATGTCGTGTCTCTTAGCGTCAGCTGCTTGTATGCTTCCTACATCATCGTGGAAATTTTTCTGCTCTGGCGGCGTCTGACTGGAGCGATTGTGTCGCCAAAAGACATTGCTAAACATACCGGCGAGGTCAATCAACTGATATGGGGACCGTTCCGTCTTCCTGGGATTTTTGGGGTATTGGTCAACGTCTTTGCCGTTGTCTTTGGCACTATAATCTTTGTGTTTAGCTTCTTCCCAGTAGCGACCCCAGTAGCGGCAAAGACTATGAATTTCAGTGTCCTCATGACGGGATCTGTGGTACTTTTTGCCACACTCTATTACGTCCTCTCGGCGCGGAAGACATACAACGGGCCTCTGGTCGAAATCAATCCTTACTCCACGACAGAATCGACAAGTTCGTAGGTTTTTCTGTTCAGCATAGACGAACATATAAGGGGTTGAACGGAAGAGACTTGAAATGATTATCAGAAGGTGCAAAATGTCCGCAAAAAATAACTGGTAGCCAAACGTCCTGGTCAACTATTCAACCCGGTGAAAGTTTGAGTATGAGTAATTCAACATTCACCGCTCCCAATCCTTTCTCCGCCCAATTCGTCTCGTTGCCAAGGCTTCAAAGTCAATCCCAAGGTAGTAAACCTGACAAGGTATCCCGGAAAACCGACGAGTCGATGTATCTCCGAACATCTCTAATCAGAACGATTTACCTTTACAGAACCTCCAATAGACAACTTTTCGCCCAAGCCCCTTTAAAAAACCCGATATGACATAAAAGCAAAACATCCATCCACTGCCCCCTCCATATCTCAACTCGAAGACAGCACCCGTCCCGTACCGACCGAACCCTCACCAAAACAAGCATTTAAATCGACGAGCAGCGGGTACCAGATTCCTAGAAATCCATATCTGAAAAGACCACAGGTCGAAAAACCGCCCTTCAACCGCTTTTCGAGCGATGCCATCACTTCTTGCGCTGCGTTTTAGATCTTACAAAAAACGCGTCTTTGTACCTTTTCTTTTCTTTTCTTTACAACACATCTTTATACATAGTAGAAAAGTGGTCAACCGTGGTTTTTTTTGGCAGCAGCAGCAGCAGAAGATAAACCGGGCTTTTTCAAGGAAATACAGTGATATCGAGCTTCAAGGGAAAAACGGGTTGAAAGTTTGGAAAAGCCGAAAAAGAACTGAAGATGGCGAGTAATTAAGCAATTGTCTGCAATTTGATTTTCTTTTTTTCGAGAAGGGCATTTGATCTTTTGTACAATCCCGCTATAGTATAACCGCTAAACTGCCTAATACATTTTATACTAACAGCTACTCTCATCTACTCATTCTATAAAAAAAAAACCCCTCTCTCTTAAACCCAACCAAAAAAAAGACCTCATCCCCCATCTACCTACCACTCTTCTTTCCCCCAAAACCCCTTCGAACCTCTACCTCTACCTCTACCTCTATCCCCACCACCACCACCACCACCACCACACCACCACCACCCCCCCCAACCCCCCCCAAAACACCAACCCCATCACCACCATCACCACCAACCCCCCCAACACACCCCCAACACACCCTCACCTCACCTCAACCCCCCCAACTCCCCCACCCCAAACCCCCCAGCCACGAGCAAACACGCAAAACCCCCTCCGCAGTCCCAGTCCGTTTTTCTATTTATTTCTAACGGCCTTGACGGAAAGGGTGATTGTGGTTGGCCTCTTGGAGGAAGGTTTTTTGCTCTCGAGGATCGTGGGCGCGGACCGCGGTACTGGAGAGAGAGAGAGAGAGAGAGTGGTTAGGACGCGGAGGGGGGGGGGGGGGGGGGGTTGCATGCGGGTTTTTTTTGCGGATGAGTTGGGTGTTTGAGGGGGAGGGGGGGGGGGAGTGTTTGAAGGGTGGAGAATCATGATGTTAAGGGTGCGTTTGAAAATGCGCAACAGACAAATCTCAAGTTGGTGGATTTGAGACGAAAAGAGGTTTGTTAACTTTGTCGATATGATGACTCCAGCATCCAAGAAAAAAAAGAAAAAAGAAAAAAGAAAAAAGAAAAAAGAAAAAAAGAAGCAATGGGTTATAGAAACACCTCGCCTTTGCAGCCACGAGCTGGTGGGACCTAGAACTGAAGCACAAGATACAGCCGGCCGTATATAACTATACACAACCTATAACCCTTTCCTCATCCCAACCAATAGCTAATTACCAACAAGAACCATCCGTCACACACAAAACCGCCTCACAGCGTATCGTACTCCGGATTCACCCAGCCCGGCTGGCCGGCCATAGCCCTCAATCTCGGACCCCAGACGTGCAATGCGGCCAAGACGGGGACGGAGGCGAAGAAGGTGATGATGCCTTGGGCGGCGAAGGTGAGGGTCCAGCCGGAGTGGGCTTGCCAAGGGGCGATGAAGAACTGCACGTGTGGGGGTTAGGGGGGGTGAAAGGGGTGGTTGAGGGAGTTGTGAGGGGGGATGGGGGGAGAAGAGAAGACTCACAGGATTTATGAACGCGCTGAGGTTGAGAAAGACAGAGTAGAACGTTATAACGCTCATAGATTGCAGGGGATAGCTGTCGACAATGTACGACGTAACCACCGTATTCCCCATCTGGATGCCCGCCGCGAACAGCACAAACGCGATTTGGCCAACGATCCAATGGTACGCCTTGTCGATGCTGATTCCCCATATGATGAGACCGATCGCGCTTAGTAGAGCGGCAGGATATGCCAGCCATAACCTCATCTCCGGGATTCGCACGCCGTTGTTTCTTTTGGCTAGTCTCATGACGATGTAATCGCTCAAGCGACCGGAGAAGAAAATTTCAGAGAACAAGGTACCGATTAGGAGGCCGAGGAAGAGGAGACCTTGGATTTGGGGAGAGTAGTTTGGGTACGCAGCCGGGAGCATGGTGATGATTGAGAGGATCCACCAGTACCAGGCAAAGCAGAATATCAAGACGCCAATGACCACGACGGGATATTTGAAGGTTAAAATGAAACGGGTCACTGAGTCCCAGGGTTTCGGGTGCCGCATTCCAGGAACGGGCTTGAAGTTCAGGAACATGAGTTTCTTGGTGCGCTTGAGGTCAACGGCTGCTGCATCGCTCTTTTCGCGGCCGACTTTTTCGACATCTGTGCTGTCCAAACTAGTATTCCAGGGCATGCGGGAAAGCATGTGGTTGCGAGGATAGAGGGTCTCCGACATGAAAGCTAGCTCGAGGACCAGGAGTAGAGCAAACAAAATAGCAGTAAGCCACTCGATCCAGGCAGAACTGACAAGATCCATAAAACCTCCAATGATCGGACCGACGAGCAGACCAGCATCGATAGCCAACACCCAAAGCCCTAACTTCTGCCCCCGCTCATACTCGAAAAACAAATCCCCGACCACAGCCATGCCAACTGTAGCGCCTGGACTGACTCCAAAGCCTTGAAAGAATCTTGCAGCCATATACCCGCCATAATTCTTCGCGACCGCAGCGCCGATAGTAGCGACTAGAGCGATTATAGTGCCAATGATGAAGATGATGCGCCGGCCGTAGATGTCTGCCAGCGAGGACCAGAACAGCGGGCCCACGGCTAAGCCGAGGGCAGGGATGGCGACAGTCCAGTTGACTTGGGAATAGGAGATGTTAAGGTCGTTCTGAAGTTGGGTGAAGGAGGGAACAGTGGTGGTAGTTATGTAGGTGAACATAAAGTATCTGGGAAGATATGTAAGGTTAATTTTTATATGCATGTATATATATGCAACATCAACGGAACATTGGTTGCCGATATGTTCTGGACGATCGCCAGCAACAATTGTGCGACAGCGAAAGGACTACTAGCTGCATCTTGTGAAGGGAATTGATGCCTTACAAGTACATGACAATGGCCAATATGGTATGCTTCCTCAAGCTCGTCCAGTTCAAGGGATCCAATGGATCTGCAGTAGGCTGTGGTTGCAATTTGAGCCCATTCTTTGACACCGCTACATCAACTGAGTTATTACGGCCTGCGTTCATAACGTCTTGTCCATCCTCGACGTCCTGTGTGCCTTTGCTTCCGTCGCTTCCGCCCAGTATTCCATTGGCCTTGTCCTTGCTGGAAGGTGCAATCTTCTCGCTAACGTCGTCGGCCATGCTGGCAAAAGGGAGACAAATTCGATATAAGAAAGGACTGAAAGGAAGGTACGAAGCAGTATCGACTACGCAGCTGACGACGAATTGATCGAGATTGATATGCGATAATGTCACAGTCTGCAGTGCGGTTTCACGGTTTCATACAGCAGCAAGGAATGGCACTTACCGAGCATTGGAACAGGCCAGGCACCACCCTGGACTCCACACCGGCATACCCAGGTCCGTGGGATTGGACAGCAGGGGAGGAACAGACCAATGGACACAGTCGGTTGGCAATACAATCAGTCAACCACTTGGACGGGCAAGGTGACTTTGATAGCAAGCCGTTGTTATCTGCTTATCTATCTCCCACCGAGATGATCTTTCCAGGCTTTCCATGACCCCGCCGCTTGGGGGAAACACAACATGGACAATGTGCTTTACGCCCCTCAGGTACATCGATCTCTGCGATACAAGAACTCTGAGCAGAAATCAGAGTCATGAAGTCATGAAGTCATGGAGATGAAGAAGAAGAAGAAGAAGCACTTCATGGAGACCTCTTGGACCGATTGATTCCGGTGATAGTTGGAGGTCGGTGGAGGTGAGAAATGCGAACCCACGAACGATTATCGGTTATCGGTTATCGTGACCCCTCCCACGCTGTTGGTTGGCTGTTGGCTGTTGCTCGTCCAATTAGACTTCTAGCGTGGGGGGAAATGGCAGGGGTGGCTTAGCCTTACAGAAATGGCGATCACTGTGCTTCACCTTCGTTTGTTTCTCCACCACCACCACCATCATATCACATACTACTACTCCATGCGCCTGCATCCTCCCGCCTGCATCTCGAATGCTGTGATCTCATGGTTCCCCCCCCCGCCTTTGGGAAATGCTATGATTACGGTATCCCTGGCTAAAGGATGCCGCGATGCTTCGAAGAAGCGCGGCAAGCTCATGTGTCCCCTCAATCCTATCGTGTCTTACGTATAGTGTGTGTGTAAGTGTGTGGTGCAATCCTGACGAGAAGAGATAAGGCATTGGTGCTGTGACACGCATGTCCTTCTGCATGTCCAAGCCGGTTGCGTTGAACCGGATCTACGTCTCTTGTTCCCATTGAGGAATAGACTAATATGATCCCACCTTCTACTGCGAAGTGATAGGAGATTCTCAATATGTATTATTATTCTGTGCGTTTTCTATGACCAAACTTCTTTTCGATGACCGTTCTGTGTTCTGTTCTCGGAATGCTTTTATGACCATGTCCTTCTTTCTTTGCCGGAATCTGTTGCAATCATCCTAGGCTAATCCTAGCCTTGTTTTCGCTCTTCACCCTGTATCTTGCCACTTTTCACCCGTTGCCAGGTCTTTCAAGGGCTCGCTAAATATCCCACCAACTGTTCACTCAATTTGGTGACAAACAAAAAGACGTTGCATAGCGTCACTAATCCAATCGTGCCTGATGGAGGAGAGTACGGCTGCCCATTCCTGGCTGCCAGAATTTCTACAGAATTCGAAAAGCAAGAAAACCTCATCGGGGGATCCATCTCCAGATGAAAGGTCTAGCCTGATACCAAAATTGAACAGCCCCGAACCTTCTGAGAGTGATGAAAATGGAGAAATCTTCGACCTTGAAGACGACCCCAAATCGACATCGAAGCACGTGCTGAGAGAGTTTAAAGTTCTTCTAAAGGGCTCAATTCCGGTCATCTTGGCTTATATGCTACAGAACTCATTGCAAACCATATCGGTTGTCATTGTGGGACGGGGATCACCCGAGGACCTGGCGACCGCAGCTTTCTCATACATGTTTGCCATGAGCACGGCTTGGCTGATCGCCTTGGGAGGAACTACTGCTCTCGATACCCTCTGTTCTGTGACGTTTACTGGTAGTAGAAACCCTCATGACTTGGGTGTCCTTCTCCAGCGGGCTTTCATCGTCTTGGGGCTGTTCTACGTCCCTGTAGCGATACTATGGTTCTGCTCAGAACCAGTCTTCAAAGCATTAGGGCAAGAGGACCAGCTATCGAGAGATAGTGCCCGGTTCCTCTGGTGTTTGATTCCTGGTGGGCTTGGCTACATTTACTTCGAAGCCATGAAGAAGTATTTACAGGCACAAGGTTTGTCAAGCCATTTCCGCCCTACCAGTCACTCACATGTCCCTAGAGATTATGCGGCCTGGGACGTACGTTCTCCTCATCACTTCACCCATTAACGCAGGCCTCAACTTTTTCCTCGTCTACACTTTCAAGATGGGTCTGTTGGGAGCACCAATCGCGACCGGTATATCCTACTGGCTCTCGTTCCTGTTACTATTGGCATATGCACGCTTCGTCAAAGGCTGGGACTCATGGGGCGGATGGTCACGTAAATGTCTACAAAACCTGGGTACTTTTTCGCGTCTTGCCATCCTCGGTGTGGTCCACGTAGGAACAGAATGGTGGGCATTTGAGATTGTTGCTTTGGCTGCAGGCAGGCTTGGGACGATCCCTCTGGCCGCCCAAAGTGTTATCATGACCTCAGATCAGGTCATGAACACAATTCCCTTTGGAGTCGGAGTGGCTGCAAGCGCGAGAGTAGGCAATCTATTAGGGGCTAAGAACGCTAAAGGCGCTGCGAGAGCTGCCAATACTGCAGCTTGGCTGAGCATGATACTCGGTGCTGTGGTTCTTGCTATTCTTATGGGGACCAAGGATCACTTTGCCAAGATCTTCAACAACGATCCAGATGTGGTCAAGCTTACTGCAGAAGTGCTTCCTTTCGTCGCTCTGTTCCAGATTGCTGACGGTCTAAACGGAAGCTGTGGGGGCAGCCTTAGGGGAATGGGCAGGCAACATATTGGAGCAGCCGTCAACATCGTAAGCTACTACTGCGGTGCCCTGCCCCTTGGGATGTATCTTGCATTCCATGGATGGGGATTGGAGGGACTATGGGTTGGCCAGTGTGTTGCACTGTACATTGTTGGGATCCTCGAATGGGCTATCGTCGCGTTTTGCGATTGGGACCATCAGGTGAAGAAGGCCTTTGAGAGGATGGATGAGGGTGAAAGGACTGAGAACGGTACGCTTCCTCCGGACAATGACAGTGCTGACTAGGTTTGCTGGACCTCCAAAACCCTCTTTTTGGATGACGTATATCTTCGGTTCCATAGAGCCTTGCTTCCAAAAACGCTAGACTAGATTGTATATACGAATAGGGAAACCCTCCACGGCCTTCTTATTAGTGAGGAAAACTACAAAACAGCCATACAGACATCTTCAGCTCGAAGTCGCCAAACAAAGTCGATTGCGCACTCCGCTAGACCTTGGCAGAACGTCCGAAGGTCTCCCAGTTTAGGGTTGTACAACTTAAAGATGCTATTACAAACCTCACGACTATGTGATTGTCATAAAATAGATACTGGTCACGTTTCTTCCCGATAAGATCGTGCAGGTCTTACGCAACTGACAGGGGTAGCGGCAGATAAGAGACTTAAGAAGCCAAACCATGATATTTCCGTCAACGTCTCTCCACCAAGCACCCAATCACCAAAACACAATCACTGCTAATGCTGCCTAAGGAGCTTTACCTCATCATATTCGTCTGCCGTGAGATAGCACAACGTCATGATGCCATCCATACGGACCTGGAGCCCGTTAGTATACAGGAACAAGTTAGCTGCTCCAGTAGGATGACCTGGAGGCGGGGGTTGTCGCTACCTTCGACGCGGGGCTCACGCGGGAAAGTCTTCTCGAGGATTCCGATGTTTTCCTTCTCTGTATTCAGTGCGACCTTGGAACTTTCCACTGCGCTGCAACTGTAAAGAGCTTCACGATGTTGTTCCATCTACTCTCTGTTGCTGTGTGCGTCGCCACTACCTTTGCGCATGGTAGTCATGATCAAAAGCCGATTGCGGGCCCTCACAAGAGCCTATGGTACAATACACGCAACGCTATCCCAGGTGATGGGGGAACACAGGTATGCCGTCGTTGAAGTTATCAAACGAACATCTGTTGACGAGCGAAGGCCGATTCTGTGTTTTCTGGCATCTCTACGTTTGGGCGCCTGCCGTATTTCCCATGTCTGGCCAGTGACGAGGAGAAGTACGACATTGCCTTCCTGGGTACGGATTGTGTATTGCGAAATCTAGCGAAGCGATGACTGTACTGACCCTTCATGCAGGAGCACCGTTCGACACTGGAACTTCTTACCGCCCAGGTGCCCGCTTTGGACCCAACGGAATCAGACAAGGTTCTCGCCGTCTCAATCTTTAGTACGTAATACTGGAGCTTACTCTTGCCTTGGGCGCAAAGGCTCACGTAAAGTGCGATTCAGCGGCGGATACAATGTTCCACTTAACGCAAATCCTTTCAGCAGCTGGGCAACCGTCTTAGACTGTGGAGATATCCCAGTGACTTCGTGAGCCTTCTAATGGAGTTCCCAAGATCTCACCCAATCACTAATCCTGAGCTAGGTATGACAATGCGTATGCAATTCAGCAAATCGAGGAAGGCCACAACAGCCTCTTGTATCGTGCACCTGCCACAGATGCAGATAAGAAAGGTCCCTCAAAATCTGGCAAAACTTTACCGAGAGTCATCACTCTGGGTGGTGACCACACAATTACCCTGCCGCTTCTCAGGAGCGTAAATAGAGCCTATGGACCTATCACTGTGATTCATTTTGACAGCCATTTGTAAGGCCTTCCACAGCAATAAGAGCACATTTTCTCATCATATCCTAGGGACACTTGGAGGCCTAAGGTGTTCGGCGGTGCTCCCACGGAGCAAGCCTCGATCAACCACGGTACCTACTTTTACCACGCTCACGAAGAAGGTCTTCTTGCCAATGACACCAACATCCACGCGGGTATTAGGACTACGCTGTCTGGCCTTAGCGACTACGATAACGACGGCTACTGTGGTTTCGAGATTGTCGAGGCCCGTGAGATCGATACTATTGGCATGAATGGTATCATCAAGAAAATCAGAGACAGGGTCGGCTTGACCAAACCTGTGTATTTGAGCATCGATATTGATACTTTGGACCCTGCTTGTAAGTCCCTTCCTCTCTTTCTTCTCTTCGTCTGCCAGACCATCACAGAACCATAATCCCTCTTCCGTCTAGGATGGAAAGAGGTCGAGTTTGAATCTACTAACAAAAAATTCTCTAGTCGCTCCTGCAACGGGTACCCCCGAAACTGGCGGCTGGTCCACACGTGAACTCCGCACCATCATCCGCGGCCTCGAAGGCATCAACTTCGTCGCGGCCGATATCGTCGAGGTAGCGCCTGCGTACGATACCAACGCCGAGCATACGACAATGGCGGCTGCGGATACGCTTTTCGAGGTCATGACCTTGATGGTCCAAAAGGGCCCGTTGAGTGCGATGGTCGCGCAGGATGACGAAATGCAGAAGATTACAGGCAAGGCAGGAGAACTCTGAGGTGAAGGCCCCAAGGGAGAAGAGAGTCTAGGGTGGGGTTTTTAGAGGTTGTGGAGATAAGAATAACTGGTTAGGTCGTAACTCAAGTACTACCTGACATAGCCAATGATAGAAGGATTCAATCACACTTTATTTGAAGCTTGTTCTCATCAGCACCACTTCTGGCGTTTATACTAAGACTAGAGGGAGGTTGCCTACTATGGGTTGTTCAATGTCATTCCTTATATACCTACTGTACCTTACTCTCCCGGGTTTAAGCGAGCCTTAACGCCTAAGCAAGCACGCAAGGTCCCTTACATTCGTGATCCAATACAAGCACTTTACAATTCCTGGTTCTTGCTTCGTTTCGATCCTGATAATTCGCTCTGTTTCCAGTATCACTTTGGCCCTTTCTTTCCATCGAAACAGTTCCTGCTCAAAGGCCAAATCATGACGTCATGGATATGATATGAAAACCTTCGCGTCTGAGGCGCGCAGCTTCTTAACCACCTGTTAGCAAGCGTGTCTCCACGTGCAAGACTTTGGCACAGCAAAGTCACTGACCTGCATGTACAGGCTTCTCACCAAACAGCACACCGTTTGGCAACGGAAGATTCTATCCAAACTCTTATCGCCACCACGACATCTTTCGCAATTAGAATTTCGCCCGAATTCGCCCTACGGGCTGTTAGACTTGAGAAATCATTACAAACAAGAAAAGGTAATGGGTAAAAGGAAGAGCTCCACGGCGCTGGCGTCCGGGCCTGCTATTACAACCGTGCCAATACCTGTACCTTGGGATGACAGCGTAACTCGGCCTGCTAAGAGAAGGAAGAGCCAGCAAGAGACCCTAAAGACCGAACCCGAATCACTTTCTACCAACCCAAACAAGAACCCGAATGTGCTTGATGGCTCTCAGGCATTGCGTGCCTCTCCAGATGCGGACGAACAAGATGAGAGCATGGACGCAGCGAAGGCGGGAATGGATGTTAAGGAACAGGTCAAGGAAGAGGACGATGAGGTTCCATCATTGGTGACTGGAGGCGATTCTGATTCGGCGCTTTCGGATTTGTCAAATATCGAGTCGCCTGTGAAAGCTGCATCAGTTAAATCGAAGCCGGGAAAACCGGGGGGCCAAAAAGCGGCATCAAAGGAAACAACAACAGCTGCCAAGGGCAAAGTCGCAGCCCAGAAGAAGGGAAATATAACGGAACCGCAATTCCTCGACCCAGAAGCCGAGGGCGAGGAAGAGGCTGACGAGGAAGAAATCCAAATTGCGCTATCAAGGCCACCGCCAGTCAACAGTGATTACCTGCCTTTACCTTGGAAGGGCCGATTGGGATATGTGAGCTTTGATGGAGCAGCTCGAAAACCCCGCTAATCCTATCAAGGCTTGCCTAAATACGTACCTACGCTTTTCGAACCCGCCTGTATTCAGCTCTCGAACCTGCCGAATTGCATCTATACTCGAGAACCGTCACCCACTTAAGGACCCAAACCAGCCGCCACACGCAACCAAGAACAGGCCTGATAAGGACCAGCCTGCAGACAAGAGCCGCGGACAAGCCTTTGTGGAAAGCCTGGGGCTAGCGAATGCTCAGGATATTGTGAAGATGCTCAGGTGGAATGACAGATATGGCATCAAGTTCCTGAGGTTGAGCAGCGAGATGTTTCCCTTTGCGAGTCACGAAGAGTATGGCTACCAGCTAGCCCCTTTCGCCTCTGAGGCATTGGCCGAAGCTGGCAAGCTTGCAGCTGAGCTCGGCCACAGGCTTACGACCCATCCCGGCCAGGTAAGCCCCTCATTAAAGCAGCTGACATTTCCCTCTAACCTTGATTTTAGTTTACTCAATTGGGTTCGCCGCGGAAATCAGTTATTGACAACGCACTTCGGGATCTGAACTTTCACGCAGAATTGTTGAGCCTGTTGAAGTTACCACCTCAGCAGAACCGGGATGCAGTCATGATACTGCACCTTGGGGGCGTCTTTGGGGACAAGGCAGCAACTCTGGACCGGTTTCGAGACAACTACAGAAAACTTCCACAAGGGGTCAAAGACAGATTAGTGCTAGAAAACGACGATGTCAGCTGGTCTGTTCATGAGCTATTACCCCTATGCGAAGAACTCAATATCCCCATGGTGCTCGACTTTCATCATAACAACATTATTTTCGATACTGATCAAATACGGGAGGGTACGAAGGATATTATAGACGTCTTCCCGCGGATACTAGCAACATGGAAGAGAAAGAACATAACACCGAAGATGCACTACTCTGAACCCACGCCTGCTGCTATCACTGGAAGACAGCGTAGGAAGCACAATCCTCGCGTTGCCACGTTGCCACCATGTCCTCCAGATATGGATCTTATGATTGAGGCTAAGGATAAAGAGCAAGCCGTGTTTGGATTGATGAGAACGTTCAAGCTGCCAGGTTTCGACACTTTTAATGATATAATACCCCACGTGCGAAAGGACGATAATAAGCCGGTCAAGGTTACGAAGAAAAAGACACCTAGGAAGAAGAAGGCGGTCAAGAACGAAGATGACGAACTCGAAGCTGCAGAGGAAGCGATCGAGGTTGAAGAAGATCCTGTCCAGGCGGAAATTGCCGGCGACGAAGTCGGCATGGGTGGCCCAGACAGAAGAGTCTACTGGCCTACTGGCATGGAACATTGGCTAAGACCAGTGAAGAAAGTTGTGAAGCCCAAGACCGAAAAGGGAGAAAAGATGACGCCAGCGCAGAAACGCAAAGCCGCTGCTGCTGAGGCTGCAGAAGCGGCGAAAGAAGAATCGAAAGAGGATGGTGTAGCTTATGCTATAACTGCAACGCCTACGCCCGCTAAGAAAACCAAAGCCGGTCCTAAGCCGAGTGCGAAGAAAACTGGAAGTGCAAAGAAGACGGCGAAAAGCGTTCCGACTCCTTCGACTTCAGATGATGAGGACTCGGAGCTGCCGGTGGGTCTGTCTAAGGAAGGGACTCCCTTTCCCACAGCGAAGAAGGCGGCTCCGGCGCGGAAAAGCGCGAGGGCGAAAAAGGTCAGCTATGCCGAGGAAGAGGCGGACTTGGATTGATGTGGGTAGCTTTTGAGGCTCGACATAGAGGGATTAGATTGGCAATCTACATGAGTCCGAACTATTATCTATCTTCCTCAAGCATGCTCAAGAATTTTTCTCTTACTAGCCCTGCACTATCTCAAGAGCTTTGTCGTGGTGGATGATGGTGTTACAGTAAGGCCTGGCTATAACGATGGCCAATTTTCCGCCTAGATACATCATTACCAGGAGGATATCGTGATATCAAAGGTGGCATACAATGTACATACAAAATAATCCTTGGTGGTCTCAGAAAGTATATCTGCCACTGTTATGTGGAATACTGTTATGTGGAATACTGTTATGTGGAATACTGTTATGTGGAATACTGTTATGTGGAATACTGTTATGTGGAATACTATTATGTGGAATGTTGTTATAGGGGGTTCTTACTGTATTACCGGTACCATTGAACGGGAGGTCGTCGGTAGGGCAGCCCACGTGACAAGGGCTCCATACTCTAACGCTAATGTGTTCCAAGGCAATGGATTCTTGACCAAAGCCTGCTCCAGCCATTGTCTCTTCCATAAATACTAGAACAGCCCCCGTAGATCGATGAAATCAATTCTCTGCGCATGAACACATTCATTGGATATTTCCCATGAATATCTTATAAACACACCTTGGCTACCACTACTGTCATTGACAAGTCACTTCTTTTGCTGCCGTACTTCAGCTTTTTCCATGAAGCCGTCAGCTTAGCACCTTCTAAACATCTGACTATCAATATGGTGTCTCAAAAGGTAGTGGGCCTGTGCCAAGGCTCCACGACCGCTAGTTCCGAGCTTGGCAGAGATCCGACACTTGCCCCTGGCAAAGTAGTCAAGAAGCTATACGGAGAAGACGTCGGCGGTCATGATGAGCATAAGAAGTTGGCAACGAATTACTGGCAATCTTCCGATGCCTCGACCCTGATCACGAACGCGCTCAAGGAGCTGTCTCGACGCGCTGGAGGTCGGGGGGAGAAGGCTGTCGTGAAGATCATGTATGATCGGGGGAA
>JAABUS010000273.1_pt1 | contig 130684 bp, 32 predicted proteins | sample 5560161 | NCBI WGS metagenome assembly JAABUS01 (sample SAMN10711885, study PRJNA513376) | rock metagenome | isolation source: Antarctica rocks | place: Antarctica: Victoria Land, Trio Nunatak nord | collected 2016-01-04 | reverse complement strand
TATTTATTTAAATAATTATAAATATATATATATTTAGAGTTATTTTAATGATTTTATTCTAATTTATATATTTATAGATATTAAAATATAATTATACGTAAATATATTAAGATATAATATATATATTGAAATAACTCTAATTATATTTATATTATAATATTTTTATAATGAATTATTAATAAATAATTCTTAGTTAAACGATTATTAATAAATATAAATAGGATTATTTAAATATATATAATAAATTTTTACTATAAAGTCTTTGGATATATTTTTTCTATAGTTACGATTTAATATAAAGATTATACGGTTTAGAATAAATTCGATATAGAAACTTAATTAATTATATTAATTAATATAAAAAGTAATAATTTTATAAATATTTATATAGGGTTTATACTTTATTATACCGATTCTTATTACCCCCCGTTATCCTACTATATTTAATTTATATAGATACGATCTACTATTATTTAATATAAAGTCTTAAAATTATAATACGCGGTTATAATCTTTTTGTATAAATTATATACTTTAAGATTTTAAACTATATACCTCGATACTTTAATTTACGTAGACTTCGGATTAACTATATTAATTAATATAACTCCGTATTACGATATATATTTCTTTATTAAAAGGGTCTACCGCTTTATAGTTTTTTATTTCCTTAACCTCCTTTATATAATATTAATAAAATTATTATATTAAATTATATAATACGAACTAGGAATAAAAGAATACTTTAACCCGTCGTTAAAGTATATATAATTAATATATACTTTATTACGGTATTTAGATAGAGTTTTATAAAACTATATAATCCCGTTCCCTTTTATATAATAAACGTAACGATCTTTATTTAAATATATAGTATTTATATAGAATTATAAAAGAACGCCCTCGATATTAAATAGACGCGTAAAGTTCTATATAAATTAATATAGTTTTATCCCGAATTTATATAATATAATAATAATATATACGATAGTCCTACCCTTACGTAAACCGATATTACGGATAACCTCTATATATATAAAGATACGATATTATATAGGAGTATATAAATCGAGTACTCTCTCTTTAATCTTTAATATATTTTAATCCTTAATTTTATTATTTAATAACGTTTTATATTTAAGATATTTTAAATTATATAAATCTATACCGAATTCGTCCTTATCTTCGGTATCGTTTATAAATATTATATTTATTATTATAAACTAGGTACGGATAAATATAAAATATATATAAATTAATATAAATTAATAAAGAATAAAATTAAAGTAAATACCTATTTATATAGGATTATATAGTTAGTTGGGATTTAATATAAATAGGGATTTATTTATAATAAATAAAGAGGGGCTTTATAAATAAAGTATAAATTAATATAAAAAGTTTTATACGGGTTCTATATATACGTACCTTAAGAGTAATATAAGTTAAAAGATTTTTTTAGAGGAATTATAAATTATATAAGTATTTATTCGGGGTCTTTTTATTTATTTTTTATTATATAATCCTATATATTTATATTAAGACTCTCCGTTTAATATCTTAATATAACGTCGATAGGACCTAGGTTAATATTTATAAAGAGGAGTATTAAAGATTAAAGGATAGTAGGCTTCGTATTAATATAAGATAAAACTAAATAAATTTAATAAATTTAATTAATAGTTTAATAAACGTCTATATTTAGAATTTAGAATTAAAAGTTTTAAGGGAAGTTAAATACGAAGCTCCTATTTATTAAGAAAGTACGTTATTTATATAATAAAAAGAAATCGTATTAAGACCTTTATAGTCTCCTATAATAATATAACTATTAAAAGTTATTAAATATAATCGTTTATAATAACCTAACTATTAAGAACTATTAAGTATAGTCGCTCGCTTAGTACTACGATTATAACTATAATTACCCCTGTCGTAGGTTTAGTTAGTCCTATATTAAGATTATAATACTAGCTCCCCCCTCTCGACTTCTATCCTCGGAAGTTAAATTATCCTTTTTAATACTACTTTATCGAATCGAGAAATCTAAATCTCCTATCGTCCGCCGTAAGGAGTTTATTTTAATTCTTCTTATTATAGTTATATACCCTTATAAGAATTATTCTTTTAATTTTAAGGAGTATAAGATTAATCCTAAATTAAATCGGTATACCCGATATATATGTAATAATAGGAAATATAACCTAGTAGTATCGCCGGTGGATATACGTCGTATAAAAAAAACGAGGAAGGATCTCTAGCTTAAGATAAAGGCCACGTAGACGAAGTTTATTCGTTTATAATCTTAATATAATAAGGTAGAGGATAAAAAGGAAAAGTTAATAAAACGCGAGTTTTAAAATATCGAGGAGCTAGAATTAAATAAACGGGTAGTTAATACCGTTAGTATTATTAAACCCGACGATCTTCTATTTAATATTTCGTCCGAGCTCTTCGAGTTATCTCTTGATTTCGACTAGTTAGGTATCGCCTACTCTTTTTCTAATATTAACGGAACTTCGTAAAGAGTTATCGATAATTCGTAAGGTTAGTATTAGATTCTTATATATTCTCCGATTCGTTATATCCTTTCTATTTAACGAGGTAGTTTTAATTATTACGATCTAGAATCTTTTCTACCTCGAACTCCGTTTCTTCTTTAGTCTAGAAATAAAAAATATCCTATAAGAGTATCGTAGAGTCTACTAGTTTTAATATAGAGACGTAGAATATTAAATATACCTTAACGTCGGTTAAAAGATTTAATTCGTAGTTAACTAGTCCTTTAGTCTTCTTAATCGAAAATAGTCTAATTTTAACGTAGTTTAATTTCTTATTTAGTCTTTTACTCTTTATATTCTTTATTAAGAGATATATTTTATCCCCCTCCTTTAATTAAAGATACTTTTTTCGATATTTATTTACCGTCTTCTTAGTCCGAGTATTTATTTAATTAATCTAGGTTTATATATCTTAGTATAATATTTTTATATTAATTATATAAATTAAGGCCCTTTACGCGTTTAGCCCTTCTTTAGGTTCGAGGAATATATTAATATATTTATTATAATTCGCGAAGAATAATGTAAACTTTATCGTATTAAACTAGTTATTATTAAATATTAGTTAAGTTATAGGTAAAAGCCTTACCTAATCGTTCTATTTTTTATTAACGTAATATCGTAAATATATTTTTATCGTTTAGTTTATCCGCTTTATTTATCTATCTATCTATAGATAATATACGGTTAATATTCGTAACTTAGTTCTAATAGTACTAACTAGTATCTTCTAATAATTAAATATAAACTATTTATCTCTATTAGAGGTTATCGATCTAGGGATATTATAATCTTTAATTAATTAATCTAGTAATATAAAAACGATTTATTCTACTTTATAAATTTTCTTAATTAGTATTATTATAGTATATTTATTAAGTTTATTATAGATTACTATAATAGAGTTAAAGGCCTCTATCGTAATAGGGTCTTTTGATTTTAATAATTTAATAACGAAGTCTATTATAATATCGTCCTATAGTATCTCTAGTACCGGGGCGAATTAGATCTAACCGTATTTAACGTATCTCGTAGACTTATTCTATTAATATTCGATATATTCTTTAACGTATTTCTCGACGTGTAACCTTAGTCCTAGTACGTTATATTCTCTATAAATAAATTCTATAGTCTTAGTAACTCTAGGGTATCCTTAGGCTAGATTATTATAATAATCTCGGATAATTTCCTTAAGATATCCTTTAGGAAGATAAGTTTTTCTATTATATTCTAATAGTTTAGTTTATAATTATTAACTTCTTAGTATTTTAGTTAAAGTATCGTTCTTATAATTCTTCCGAATATTATTAATAATTCCGGGAATAGAGATATATAGTATCGCTATTAGTTATTATATTAGGATTAGCGATCCATCCTATTATTAAATAAAGACTAGTTATATAATTACGTCCTTTTCCTCTATATAGTCTTCTCGTTTATTAAATATATCGGCGCGACCGTTATTCTTTCCTAGGGTATAGAAGATCTTAAATTTATATTATCTTAATAGTTTTAACTATCTAACCTATCTTCGGTTTAATTATTTTATCGTCGTAAAGTTAAGAAGGTTCTTATAGTCTGTAAAGATAATAAAATCCGAATAACTTTCTACGTATACCCTTTATTATTCTAGTAAAGATACTACTACTAGTAATTCCTTATTATAGATATTATAGTTTTATTCTACTAATGATATTTTCCTAGAATAATATATAATAGGGTATTATTTATCGTCTTTCTATTAGAGTATATAAGCGCCTATTATTAAATTTAAAGCGTCGGTTTCGATTCGAGTTAGTTCGTTACTTCGAAAGGAATATAGTACCGGCGGCTTCTCGTAAACCTTCTTAAATACCTCGAAAGATCGTTATTATTCTTTTCCTTATTAGAAAGCGATATCTTTCTTTATAATATCCGTTAGTAGTAAAGCCTTCTTAGAGTAGTCTTTAATAAATCTTTTATTAAAGTTTATAAATCCTAAAAAGCTCTATACCGTCTTAACGTTATATAGTATAAGTTATTCCTTAATACTTTTAATCTTTTTAGGGTTTATATAAATACCTTTTATATTAACTATAAATTTAAAGAATTTAATTAATTTCTTATAAAACTCGTATTTCTTTAATTTAAAGAGAAGTTTAGCTAGTAATAAATAGGTTAGAATATTTTATATATATTAAATATATTCTTCCTTATTAGTAGAGTAGATTAAGATATTATCGAGGTATATAATTATTATTATATTTAAATATACTCGTATAATATTATTAATTAATACTTAATAGGTTATTAGTACGTTAGTAAGTCCGAAGGGTATTACTAAATATTCGTAATAACCGTATTTAGTTCTAAAAGTAGTCTTCTACTCCTCGTCTTTCTTTATTCGAATTAAATTATACGCGCCTCGAAGATCTAGTTGTATAAAGATTTTTATTATCGTAAACCGATTTTATAACTCGTTAATATTTAGTAGAGGGTACCGATTCTTTACCGTAATATCGTTTAACTTTCGGTAATTTATATATAGTCGTAGACTTTTATCCTTCTTTACTGCGAAGAGGATTAAATAACTTATTAATAATTTAGATTCTCGAATAAATTCTTTTTTAAGATTCTCGTCGATATACCCGCGAAGTACTCCGAGTTCTTTTTTTAATAAAGTGTAAATAGGTCTAAATATCGGTTATTTATTAAATTCGAGTTCGATTTTATAATCCTATAACTAATATTTAGGTAATACTTTTATAGTTATCTCTTCTTAAAAGAGGTACTTCTATTATTAATACTCTTTAGGGATATTAGGAGGTTCGTCTTTACTTTTAGAAACTCTAATTTATTCGCCCTATTAACCTCTTTTACTAGTACGTATCGAATCGGATCCTCGTACGAGGTTATCTTTATACGAAGATAAAATACTATTAACTTCGACCGGGCTACGGTTCGACTTCTTATTTATAACCATCCTCTATAAGTATATAAATATTATATTAACGATATCTTTAATACGCGGAAATATAAGTACTCCTCTCTTTTAATTAATTATTAAATTATATTTCTTTAATTAAGGTATTCCTAGAATAATATAGTAAATAATTATTTTTATTATATCGAAGGTAATTTCCTTATAGTAGCGTTAAATACTAATTAATAATAGGAATATTTCCTCGTCTACTCTTCCTATTAATAGCTTCGACCCGTCGGTTAATTAAAGTTTATATTATTTCTTTTTTTCTCGTATTAATAGGTTAGTTATTTAAGTTATTATCCGAGATATAAAATTATTAGTTACTTTTAAATTTATTATCGTAACGACCTTATATCCGTTAACTCTTACTAGTATTCGTATATATATACCGTACTAAACTGAGTATAGATATTATTCTAGGGTTAATATATTAATCTCCTCGTATTTCCCTTTAATATAAGGGACTAGTCTTTTCCCGACGAAGATAGAAACCTATAGTACTTTTTAGATTCGAAGTACCTTTCGTAACCTTCGACTAAATAGTAGTACTATTCGTCCTAATTATAGTATTTCGTTTTTTATTATATCCTTTCTAGTCTCTTAACTATAATTACTATTCTTTATCGTGGCCCGGGAAGATTTAATTTTCCCTCTTTTTAATTAGGTACTACGGGTAATTATCTTTAATATAATTATTCCACTAACTATAACTATATCTTGGTTTTACGATATACTTTCGCTCTTTTAAACTATCGTAATAGTATTTATAATATTCGTTTACGTATATTAACTAGTATATCTCTTTATATCGTAGGTGATATTTATTATAAATATAATTAACTTTAATAGGTTATTTTTTTTCCCTTTTCTTTTCTTCGGGTTTCTTTTTTAATACGATAGATTAAATTTTAGAATTATCGAGATAGTTTATTACTTAAAGTTATTCTTTAGAGCCTATTATATTTTATTTTTATTTCTATCCTTCCTTTAAGTCTTTCTTTAAAGTTTTATCGTTATTATTATTTAATTCTTCGAGCTCTCGAATTCTTTAGGTAATCTCTTCTTTAATATTCCCCTACTTCTCTAGTAGATCGTTAAACGTAGTATCGTTTTATACTAGATCTTTAAGGGACTCGACTATACTATCCGGTATCTCCTTCTTAAGTATATTTAATTATTATCGATTTATTATATTTTTCGAACGATAGTTCCTAGCGATATAGCCCGGTTTATTATAATTATAGTAATTTATTACTTTCTTACCCCTTTATTATTATTTACCCTCTTTATAAAATTCTTTTACGGGTCCCTTCTTCGTGAAATCGAGTTTTATTAAAGTATAATTATATAGATTAGGTTTTTCGCGGCGGTAACGGCTAGCCGAATTATATTCGTTACCGAAAACTCCTAAATATTATTATCCGTTAACTCCTCTATTATAGCGTTTCTCTATTATACGTTTATATAACTTATCGTCGATTTCGATTACTTATTCTATAAATATATCGAGGTCCTCGATTACGGCTCCTACTCGTATAAATTCGTCTTTTATATTATCTTTTAGTCCTCGTCGATATATTATTATAAATATAATATTATCCTAGTCCGTTAATATTATATAATATTAGAATTATACCGAGTAATCGGACGTAGACCTTCGTTATATTAAATACTAAATAACGCGAATTATTATACTACTTTCGTTAGATAGTCTAAATATACGGCGAATCTCGGTTTTAAACTTAGAGAAGTTCTCTATTTAAAGTTTTATTAATAAGTTATCGGTATCGTATACTATTTCTATATAACGCTTTAGGAATAATTTAACTCATTTCTATATATTACCTCTTATATAAGTTATTATAAAGATTATCTATTTAATAATTAATATAATATTCTCGTTAAATATAAAGAATAACTAGAGTTATAATAGTTAATCGTTAAACCTCTCGCGCTCTTTATAGTAATAGTCTAGTCGGGCGACTTTAATACGGTCTTTTTCTTTTATAATATTACGTCTTTTAATACCGTTTTAGGTATTTAGAGCTAGGGTCTTTATTAATTTTAAAGTACTTATCCTAAAGGTATTTAAAGTATTAAGACTCTCCGTTTAATATTTTAATATAACGTCGATAAGACCTAGATTAATACTCGTAGAGAGGAGTATTAAGGATTAAAGAATAATAGACTTCGTATTAGTATAAGATAAGGCTAAATAGGTTTAATAAATTTAATTAATAATTTAATAAACGTTTATATTTAGAATTTATAATTAAAAGTCTTAAGGGAAGTTAAGTACGAAGCTCCTATCTACTAGGAAAGCACGTTATTTATATAGTAGAAGGAAATCGTACTAAGACCTCTATAGTCTCCTATGGTAGTATAGCTACTAAGAGCTACTAAGCATGATCGCTTATGGTAGCCTAGCTACCAAGAACTACTAAGCATGGTCGCTCGCTCAGCGCTGCGATCATGACCATAACTACCCCTGTCGTGGGTTCAGTTGGTCCCGCGCCAAGATCGTAACAATTTACTTCGTAAAACGTATATATCGTTATTAATATTTAGTGATCTTGGTGGATTTATAAAGTTTAATATTACGTGACCTAGATCGTACTACGCCGTACACCGCCTATACCTGTTCCTACCGCCCCCGTAATCTCCTTGCGGAGATGGCGACCCTCTAGTGCTTTGTCTTGTTGAACCTCGATCAGTTTCTTGAATTAAAATCAAGAGCTGAACCCACCTAGGCAGCGAAAGGTACAACAAATTGTTCTCATAGTACAGTACCCAAATTCGCGAAGCTTCCTTGGTAGCTATACTTCATAGAATAGTGATGTTCATGCTCCTGTGGGGCTGGGTCACTGACTCTATTCCAGCAGATCCGGATATCATAACTTACTTTCGTAGGAGGACCTTCCTTGCGTGATCATTATCTCTACATTTCATTTGTTGCTACAATTTTCACTGCAAGTACTACTTGTCGTAATAAGACAAACTGACTAGTTTGATAATTCATTTGGTTCAAGGGTTCTTGAGCGTTGAGGAGCACTGAGCTACGCTTAGTGAAAAACCAGGCTATGTATAATGCTGCCAATCCTGCTTTCAAGCGCTTCCGAGTACAAGCAACGCTCGCCTGCCACGTAGGCCTCAACGTAGAAATCCACGTAATGCACACCGATAATACAAAGCTCGCAGCTAAAGTAGCGCGCTCGTCGCTTGCTCGAAACTGATCACGCACACCAGATCCAACCATTCCTCTCGCTTTTCCTTCTTCAAGCAACAGGACTCCAGGGCATAGCAATCAACACCCTACTCTTCATCGTCTGAATCAGCGGCACAGTCTTGTGTACCGTATCTCCCCACCCCTCCACCCCCCAACTCATCTCCCTTCTCGCCTTCCGCTCCTCCAAATCCGCAAACTGCCAAAGATGATGCACGGTGTTCAGCTCTCCAATCTGCACAAACCACGCTCCGACTCCCTCCATGACTTCTCTCCTCGCCTTGAGGCCTCGCCGCCAGTGAGTTTCCCATTCGAGTAGATTTCCCGGGTGGAGCGTGTAAGAGCGGAGTTCGAAGAGGCCGCCTAGTTGGCGGGGTGGGGTCGTGGGCCAGAAGGAGAATTCTTGCATTAGGGAGGTTTGTTTGTGGGTTATGAGGGTTTTCAGCTTGGCGTCGAAGGTGGGGAAGTCGGGGTGATGTTGGATGGAGTGGAGGGAGGCGTGGTAGCCGTGGTAGCGTTGGTATTCCCATATGTGGACTATTCCCCGTTAGCAACTGCTCCTCTCGCTCTGGGCTAGGAGGGTCTTGGAGAGGGACATACTAAAAGTATCACAATCCCCCACCTCCGTCCGCCAGCTGCCGACTAGATTAACGTGGTTTTCCGGCATTCCTGCAACCCTCGGATACCAACTGCCAACCAACTCGACATACTCATCCACTTTATCAGGCTTCACAGTATGCATAACAATACTATGCACATACTTCCCCCTCGCCAACACCTGACTAAAACTCTTCTCAATATCCTGATCCATCTGCTGTCCCTCATGCGTCCCATAAATCAGACTACTCAACGCCCCCTTCCGCTTACTCGACTCCTGCTTTGTATTCTGTTCTCGCGCAGACCCTATATCATGCGTAGACAGTGAGCCCAAAGCCGCATGACCATGAGAGAGATTAGAAACGGCGCTGCTCGCAGCACTCGCTGGAACACCAGCAGCAGTGGCGGGAGCGGCGCCGAGAATGGCATTGTAGGGTGCTGTGGGGGAGTTGGAAAAGCTGCCTGATGAAGACTGACTATCTTGGGCTTTTTTTGCCGCCTCGGCTTCTCGAATTGCTTCTCGGAATCTGGCTTGCTTGGTGTCGAAGGTGGAGGCGCCGTTAGGGGTGATGTCGCCGAGGGCGGGGGAGCGTTGGTGGGAGGGGGTTGTGGTGAGGATGCGGAGAAAGGTGGAGGGGAGGGCCGAGGGGGGTGAGAAGAGTCGTCGGGTTAGCATTGTGGATGATTTGTCGTGGGTATGTGGGCCAGCAGCAGAAGCAGTTGCTGGTGGTGCAGCTTCGTGAAGCTGGCTTGGTGGGGTGGAGGGAGGAGGTTAGTAGGTTAGTATTGTTAGAGGCGCTGCGCTTCACTTCAATCGATCGAAGCGGGGTGAGCTTCAAGGTCGAGTGCCTAGATCGCGATACTGGAAGTGTGGGGTAAAGGTGACGGCGCTGGTGTCAATTGGCGTTAGTGATGGGTTGCGGTTGAAGTTCCAACGCTTAGGAGAAGCCTCCTGCCTTAGCTCCAACTTCCCCACATTTGATTTTGACAGCCCTAAGCGAACCCTAGAAACAACCTCATAGCATTCGAAGCACACGATCTACTACCTAACATATTCGCGAGCCGCGAGATATGATCTTTAGGCATATGTAATGGTAGGCGAGACTCAACGCTAAGATAGATACATCTCGTCGAAGCCTTTGTGCGACCGCAGGATACTGCAGTCATCTAAGGATTCGTCCCAAAATTCGACCTCTTATTACAATCAATGTGTCCTAAATTCCTGTTTCCAATCCTCCCTTCTTTTCTAGGGTGGTTTTCACACGAACCTGGACATCATCGTTATTACCATCACCATTACCACGACCATCTTCCACTCTACCCAACGAGCCAAATGACTCGCCCCACCAGTGAAAGCCGACGTAGTCGTCCTCGCAGCGCCTTGCGTCCCAGTAGGGATCGACGAGTTGGCTGGTGTCAGCGAAGGAGACATAGTTGAAGGCATCCCTCCAGCGCCAAGCCCACTCAAAATCAATCCACCCAAACCGGTACTCAAGCTTGCACTCCCCAGCGCAACAGTACTAGAGCCCACCACCAATCCACCAGCTGTGTCCAATGCCACTGGTGTCCCACCAATCACCACGCCCGACGCACCTGGCATCAAAGTGGCACTCTCGAGTACGACAGCAGATGGATTAGCCTTGATTTCTTGGCCAGCGATCGTGGTGACTAGCGAATCCGACGCTGGGCCTGGAGGTGCATAAGCAACAGAGCTGGAGCCGATAACGAGAGCAGAAGAGCCAAGCGCTATCCGAGTACCCGAGACGGCAATTGCTGGGGCCCCGGGGGTGAGGGTTGTGCCGGCGATTGAGACGCCGTTTGTGAGCTGCACAACAGGCTGGTTGTTGACAGTCGTCACTTGACCTACTGCAAATACAGGGTTGGCAAGCGAGGCAGTATATGAAGCTAGGCCGACTGCGGTGCCTCCGTAGATGAGATTCTGTGAGAAATCGAGGGATACTGGTGTCCCTGAGATGGTGACTGCAGAGGCTCCAGCAGTAATTGTGGTCCCATGGACGGAGACCCCGTTGGAGGCTACCGCAGCAGCAGCTCCGTTCGGCAGAGTAATTGTGGGTGCAGGATTCGTAGCAGGTAACTGATATGGTGAGTTGTCTATGTGTATTTGATTTGAAGAATCGACAGATACTGGCGTACCAGAGACAGTCACGGCCGCTGCGCCTTTTGTGATGGTGTTACCATTGATCACTGCACCATTTGCTACAGGAGATACTACATGACCAGCTATGACTGTGGTAGGCGCTGGTGTTGCGTTCGGGATGTTGTATATCTGGCTGCCGAGCACGATGCTGTTGCCATAGTTGATGGCGGCGCCTCCGGAAAAGCTGACCGGTCCCTCTTGAGATTGGACCTTGGAGCCGTCAACATGGACGCCAGATGGTTCGACAACCACAGCATGGCTAGCTACCAAGATCATCGTCGCTGGAAGTGCTGGAGAGCTTTCAGGTGAGTTGTATTGCTGTTTATGAGAATTTGGCGCAGGGCCTTCGGGAGAGCCGTTATTCGGCTGCTGTGACTTGTCAGACGGAGGAGAGGCAGCGGGCGGATTTTGCTGCTGTGGAGTAGCCTGCCCAGTTGCTTCTGGAAGGCTGTCATTCGGCGCTTGTGCTTTATTAGGAGATTGAAAGCCCCCAGCTGCATCGTCCTTCTGTTGCGGATTGTCCTGCGAGGGTGTCTTTGCGGTGCCTTCTGGGTTATTCTGCTGCTCTGGAGCGTTTTGGCTAGGAGCTTTCGGGGGGTCGTTGCCTGATTGCTGCGGTTTGTCGGCATATGGCAAGGTCCCTGACGAGCTGTTCTGCTGCTCTGGAGTGTTCTGGCCGGGAGCTGCTGATGCCTGATGGCCCGGTGTAAGGGCGTTGTCGAGTTGCGACATTTGGTCTGGGGAAACATTCGAGGGATCGTAATTGGGTAGGGAATTGTCTGGCTGCGTCGATATTTTACCCGGATCTGCTGCCTTTTGAGTATCTCCGTTGTTGCTTCCTGAATGTGGTGTTGGCTTTGTGTTGGCAGGAGGTGCAGGATCGGCTGTGTTTACTTGGCTTTCGTCCTGATTAACGCCAGGATGTGCTGTGATTTGGAGATTCCCATTGCTATCGTCCGGGCTTTGCATCGCTTTTGATTGTTGGGGGACGGCTGGGCCGTGGCTGCTTGCTTGATTAGGATCTTTGGGAGTGCCTAGATCTGCTGCGTCCCCGGGACCAGCATTGTTGCTTTGTGAACTCTGAGTATGCACTGAGTCACTAGGCATCGTTGGGTCGACACTGGGTTGTTCAGGGCTCTGTGCAGGCTGCGTCGACGAAGTCTCGGGTATTGTGGGATCCTTAGGTGAAGATTCAAAGTTTGGGTCATTCTTTGGGGGGCCCGGTATCACTGGTGTAAGTGTGGTCTCTTTTGGCTGAGTCGCGACTGGAGCTTTCGCAGGGGCAGGGGTAGGGGCAGGCGCTGGCTCATTGTTGGCGGCAGTGTTTTGATTAGCGGGTGCCGGCGTGTTGACCGGGATCGGTGCCATTAGCGATGTTTGAGGGTCAGCCATTACAGTTGCAGGCACCACCGTCCGAGGCGGATCGAAGCCTACGGGTATTGTCAGTACTCGAAAGACATGGCTCGACTGGTCTACGTCGTTGGGGTGGCAGGGAACTTTCGTAAAGCAGCACAAGGTTTGACAAGCGTCAGCGAGACTTACCTGTGAAGAAATCGACTTCGAGATTAGTCCACCAGCGGCGTAATGATCTGATCTGATCTGGTGGTGCTAGGAGTGGACGGTAAGGGTCTCCAGGGGCTGGTTTCCACCAATTCTCTTCCTAAGAGCCAGTGGTATTAGCATCTCACATTCTGGCTCGACGAGAACCTTTGGGGAAATTACCATTACGCTTTGTGGGGGGCAAGGTAGATCTCTGAAATTGAATTGCCTCGTAGTTACGGAACCGTTGCCTTTGAACGCCGCAGGAAATACTGCTGGACCCCCAATAATAGTCGATAGCTCACCGGGCAACAGCGTAAGCATAGTTGATGCAATTACATCAGATCCGCATCTATCCATTGCTGTAATCCCTAGAAAGTTTGCGTAGACTGTAGGAGAAGTACTGCCAGAATAGTGAGTTCGAGGGCCATCAAGAGGGGTGTCACTCGATTACTTACAAGGTAAAATATCCTGACACTACAGTGCTGACAAGAAGGCCGTTTGATTGTGTGGCATTTGGGGCGATTAAGGAGTGACCACGCGCTTGTAGACTTTTACGGGCAGTGCTGGCCGGTCCAGAAGAGTACGGCAATGAAGAACCTTGCGGAGCACCAGCTTTGGTGGTAGGAGATGGCGAAAGATCATAGATAAGTCCCAGAAAGGTAGGTCCGGCAACTGGGACCGATCCTCCTGTGCAAGGCTGCGCCGACCAGGGGTTGACGAAGTACTGCTTGAATTCGACAGATTTCGAGGTTATGACGGTCGCCGTGGTTGTGGTCAGTCCTTGACTTGCTGTTTAACAGTGTGGAGTCAGCACTGTTTATTTACTGCCAACGATGAGGTCTTGGATTAAGTTACATGAGCACACAGAAGATAGCAAGCCCACATGACTCCCAAAACATGTTCTTTTGTAACTCCTCTTTATCTTTAACATAGGTAGGGGAAAGATGCAAATATACATACTGCAGCCCCAGTACAGCCCTGACGCATCCGATGTGGCGCCGTGTGTCAGTGGGAAGGCGCTGTTCCCTACAATACTTTGGCAAGATGTGTTTGCGTCTGCTTCCGGCCAGTAATACACATCGACATTACTAGCATAGATGCCACCGCAGCCACAGCAAGTAGGCCCGCAATAATAAGGCGTGTGAGAGCCATTGAGTTGAGCAAATTCCTCTTCGAGCGCCCTACACTCGGCTGTCCTCATCCAGGCCTTCAATCTCTGAACTTCCGTCAGATCACTAGGGCTACAACTTGACGTCTCATTCTGAAAGCATTCATTCCATCCAAGGATATCCTCCGTTCCACCAAAAAATCCAATCATCGCCGCTGTTTTATTCCCGGTACAAGAGGAATCCCACAGCACGCATTCCTCTTCCAGCTGCTGATAGGGTAATGGGCCATTATTGATTCCAGAAGTGCTGAACGCTGGGAAACTGAGGCTCGAGTTCAGGAATCCGAGCCCAAAGACCCCCGAGCTCGCTCTTGCTGTGACAGAAGCTGTAGTTAGGGCAGAAGTAATTATGTTCGTCTGTCTCTGGCTGTAGGACAGAGTTGAAATAGCGACCGCAGATATACGAGAGCTATTTGGTGGTTGAGCCAAGGAGTAAGAGACCGCAGGCTGTGACACTTTTGGCGAAAGAGAGCCTAATGACGATGCGCTTGTAAATCCGGAGGCTCGTAGCGACTGGCAGAATGTGCAGAGACCGGAAAAGTACAGTGTCAATTTCAAGCTGTTTAGTAAAGACATGCTCTTTTCGACCCAGCGAAGAACGACGGACACCAACTTGAGAACGAATGGTGGCCAAACGTCTGGTAATTGAAACGACAGATAGTAACAAGCAGCGAAAACACTGCTTGCATACAAAAACTTCAGCTCCCTCCAGCTCCAAAGTCTGGAAGACATGCCGTTCATTATGCGACTCGAATAACGAGAAGATTCAGCTGGGGTTTTCCTGAAACCTCGAAGGATGCCGACTAGTTTACCCCCAAGTGAGACTGGATGACATGCCGTACATTAACCCGAAGGTGGCGAACACTCAGCTGGCGTTTTCCTGCAACCTATAAGGGTGTCGACTACATCAACCTCAAATGCAACATGCTGCAGCCTTATTCCTTCGCGCTGGAAGGAAAATCCTTCTCGCTAGGGAAGATGAACGTGTGCCGCAAGCATGAAACCCGTTTGGGGGCGCTCAACCTCAATCGAGACTCTTTCCAACTAATAGTCGGCGTTTCACACGGGGCTACCGCCACAAAGGACAGCATTCTGCATGGTCATGACTGTTGGTAAGCATTGATCTCGCTGATGCCAACTCGGGGGCTGTGTTGAAGATGGCAGAAGATGTAAACGACGATTGTACCATTGGCGCGGAATTAGCGTGTGCAGAAAGCTGTGCATTCCTTGGCATTTTCTTTAATTTTTGGTACCTTTTATCCTCTAGCGGCACTCCTAGAGCTAGTACTGTAGCTAGTACTAGGTTATCCAGATCAGCCCTTCCGCTTATCTCCATACCCTAGTACTATTCTGTAGTAGTAGGAATCAGAGACGCGAGGAGTAAACAAATAAACTAATTTATTAAGTTTAGTTAAAAATAAAATATTACGACCGTCGCGTTCCTATATACCTATATATATCGTTATCGTTAACTCTACCCTTCTGTCATGGTTATAGTATTGATTTGGGTCGATCTTCCGTCTTGACGGGGTCGTATACTCTTTTGGCGCACTTGACAGGATCCCAAACCCTGTTTCGTGACACCTTCCCTCCCTCCCTCCCTCCCTCCCTCCCTCCCTCCCTATTAACGTCGCTACTACCTATATTACTACCGCTATAGAGTCCTCTCTTAAACTTAATAACGTTATTATCGGTTTTATTATTATCGCCGCGGATTACGCCCGGTTAGTAAAACGCCCCCGTTAGGATAAAAAACCTCTATTTACTATCCTCTAAATACCTAACTATATAGCCGCCTAACGATAGTATTTTTTCGTTTTTATTACCGAGCCTATCGAGTAAATAAGAAACCGTTAACGTAGTTATATCGGAGCTAGTAACGGAAATTATAATAATAGTAATCTTAACGGAGACCTCTTAGGTAGTTATAAAAGAGGACGATTATATAAAAGAGTAAAATTATATATAAAAGTAGGATATTTATAACGATCTCGTAGTTAAATGGGAGTAGGCGGAGGGAAAAAACTATATATAACCTCCGCTAGTTAAAGGCTATCCCGACTAGTTATTTTAATATAAAAATATTAACGGCGAGGAGTATCGGGATATTAAAAACGACGACGATATAACCTAATAAAAAAGTAAAGAGCGGGGACTATAAAGAGATAAAAGTAAATTGAAATAAAATAAACTAATAGTAAAATAAATAATTATAACGTTAGGCCTAGGATTAGGCGATAGCTATATATAAAAAATAGTAAAAATAATATTCTAGAGCCCCTATTTTATTTTATTTTTAACTTTCGATTAAACTTTTACCCTATAGCGGATTTGCCCTATAGCGACGCGTATACTCTATAGTATATATCTCCGGCTATTACTATAGGCGATATGTACTAATTTCGGGAGATACTTAACCTGGGGTTATATAGGAAGCTACTATACACCCCTTGATAATACCGCTAGAGGATAAAAGCGTCTTAATTTTTTTCCCCCACTACAGCCCCACTACCGGTACCAGCTCTACAAATAACTCTTCCGATATACTTACTTAATATGAGTAGATAGCTCTATTTAAGGCGACTCTAACGCCGTAGAAATTAATAAAATTGAGAAAGTATTCGTTAAGTTATCAGGCTTAAGATAGAATCAGTAGGCTTGCTCGAGTCCTCCGTTTAGTAATTATTAAGCCAAGATTTCAATCCCTGATATCTTCTATTAAAGTTATTTGATTAAGCTGATTCCTACGGCGTTAGAGTCGCCTTGAATAGGGCTATCTACTCATATTAAGTAAATAAATCAGAAGAGTTATTCGTAGAGCTGGTACCGGTGGTGGGGCTGTGGTGGGGGAAAAAAAAATTAAAGAAAATGCCAAGGAATGCACAGCTTTCTGCACACGCTAAAACGCTAAAGTAGGTGGGCCGCAAACCTTAGTTTGCATGCGTGAAAACCCGAGAGATGAGTTACATAAGGCAAGGATTGAGCATAAACCACGGCTAGAATCTTAATGACGTATGCTCCAATCTCTTCCTTCCGAAGATGAAACTGTTCTTCATATCAATAGAAGTTTTGACTAGATGTTCCTTCCTGCTATGGAAGGTCCATGAAGAGATCAGCTATATATATGAGGAATCGTATCATCGGACACTCAAAGCCGCTTGCTCCATAGATATTGACTGCATACTCTCCTTCCCTGAACCCTCGTCCAATCCAGTGCCCTTCACCAACTCGCTCAGACTATCAGCCCCAGATTCCAATGCCTGGAAGCCTGCAAAACCTTCTTCTACAATCCATCTGCCCTTTCCCTTCAAGTCAGTCAAAACCTCGCAACTCCAGCCGACAACAATTAGGCCAGGTGGTCTGCTTCCTTCTTCCTCTACAGCGGCACAGACGTGCTGTAGCGTACTGCGGATGACGCGCTGATCGGGGCAAGATGCTCGTTCGATGACTGCGCAAGGTGTCTCCTTTGGCCAAGGTTTCGGTTTTGCTGCTTGCTCTTCGCTCTCGGGAGTAAGTAAGGCCCCAGTCAGCGCATCAACCAGCGAAGATAATCGATGCAAAGCCATAAGAAAGACCACCGTCTGTGTCGGTACATAAGGCGGAGGGTCAGGCGCAGCTCCTCTCCGTCCCGTGCCCGTACATATCAGTACTTGATCCGCCACACTACGATGAGTAGCTGGAATGGCAGCGAATAAAGGAGCAGAAAGAGAGCTGGTGATGCCTGGGAGAACAATTGGTGTGTAGCCCTTCTCTCGGAAGAAGGCGTACTCTTCCGCCCCCCGACCATAGATGTATGGATCCCCTTGCTTAAGTCGAAGGACTGTGTGACCTTTCTGCAGGGCTTCCAGACCAAGGGACAAGAGTTCTTCTTGTGCTGCTTCTGCATTTCCGGGAAATTTGCGCGCGATATGTACGGGTGTGCGGCGAGGTATGAGGTCGAGTACAGGAGCTGGGACGAGCTTGTCTGCAAGGATAACTGAGGCAGTCTGAATTGCGCAATGGGTTGCAAGTGTCAGAAGTGAAGGGGATCCAGGGCCGGAGCCAGCGAGAATTATCTGTGGCTTGGGATGCCTCCGAGTGTCCAAATTTGTGGCATCAAGCGCAGGCAGTACCAGATCACTTGCAGTAGTGTATGATCTTAGTATAGTATCGATATCAGCATCTGTGATGGATGCAAGACGTTTCAAAGGCCAGTATTCGCAGATCTGAGATAGCCATCGCATCCGGCGCGTTCTTGCGGCATTTTGGTCAAATTCGGATACCAAGCGATTAAAAGTAGGCCTCTGAGCTGGCGCATCATCATCTTCCACTTCCGTCACCGCATCCTCCGCTTGGTAGATTCTGTGGTCTTCCTCCCATATTCGCCGCCGGACCGTTCCCAGTCGTTCAACTGCTGTACCGAAATTGGGTGGCAGAGACGAAGCGACTTCTCTCCGTATCCGTGAAGCGAGCTTACAGCCCTTTCCAGACGTAGTAATGCCGATTTGCAAAGGGCCGTCTGAGTGTGTAGACAAGAGCGTGAATGTGCAGAGATTGGGAGCGTCGACGACATTGACTGGTATTCGCATACGTCTGCATAGGTTGGAGATATGCGTGGCTATAATATATCGTTAGCATACAACCATCAGTAATAGCGAAGTTAAACATACTTGAAGCACTCTCTCCCCCAGAGGTCACAAAAACGGCGTCGACCACATTCTCCATTTCGTCTCTTCCCAACATCGATAGATATGCATCCTCGAACCCTTCTTTAATCCACTCGACCTGTTCATCTTCAATGCGTTTGGCCAGAACATAGTGAACGTCTGCTTCTGCGGGGGCAATAATTTTAGGTTTCGCGCCCACCTCAATGCTCTTCGCGCACCTTGCGCTGGCCAATGGGTTCGAGCCGATAATCAAGTGAACATGGCCCTCGCAGTCGAGAGCCGTAAGCAGAGGAGTGGGCATTGGCCTTTCGCAGGCAATGGTCGACTTGGGCTTTGATCAGAAGGTATGCAGGTTTCGTGGCACCACGGCGCCGGGGTCCTAGTCATTAAAGGACTTTATACTCGATGAACGGAAATGGTAGAAGGCTCCTTCCTAAGTAACAGCGGTCTCTGGTTGGAAAGTCCATGTTGCTTCTGCAATTTGTGCTGACTTTGTGAGGCAAAAGTTTCGGTATGGTCACCGATAACGCCATTGATCGCCAATTGATAATGGAGAAAATCCCCGGGGGACAACTCTAAATTGACGCCTGAACATGCAGGCGTATTTCTGATCATGCTTTGTTTTCCATGATGAAATATCCATCATGATCAGAAGTTCGCTTACAAAGAAATGCACGTGACCTCCATCCAAAAACTTGGTGCAGTCCCTTCGCTATGACACACTCCCAAAAAGGCCTAGCGCCTGTTGGGTCCTCCAAATACCATTTCGCCTACACTTCATTCCATTGGTGCTCGTTACTGTAAATTGCTATCGCTCTTCTGATAATGCAGACGCCTTGTTTGATACGGGGCCTTCGAGATTCCAGTGCCTGTATGAATTATTGAAAGATAACACTAATAAGAGCCTCTATGTTCCTGCAGTACACGACTTGACAGTCATCTGTGGGGGAACTCGTGGCATCAATTAAAGCTTTTCCTCTAACAGCTTCCTGTTGATGAATTGCAAGTCATCTGCTGCAGGAATTCGAAGTACAATCTCGTGGCTTTCTGAAAGAAAGTCATGCCGGGATATATGACCTCCACCTCTCGATCTAGCGTCGGCAGATCCACATCGACATTGCAACTTTGTTTGAGAAATGGCTTCACCAATGTTTGGCAATTCTTTTGCACAAGGTGATAGACAGGTGTCTTGATTTTCAGGCGTTCCCCTGTGTGAACCCAACAGTCGATAAAGATGCTCTTTGCTAACCTCTATGCCAAGCGGATTAAGATTGACCTGTCTGTCGTATCATCTCATCAGTCTTCGTCGTATGCCCAATCTCAACAAAATGCGACCACTCGCTGCCAGCTCCTGCGTGATCGTGTTCCGATAGATCACAATCTTGAACGGCTTCCACGTCTCGTTACTCATAAGATCCCACTGAAACGTCTCTCCACTCTCATCGTCGATGACTAATACTCCCCAATGGCTGACAGCCTCCAGACTCATCCTGATTTCGTGGGTAATGTTGTCATGAACCGTTTGAGAAATGTTGATTTCAGCAGACTCAACTGGCTGCCCGACGACGAAGACCGCACGGGTGCCTGGAGGAGCCTTTTTACTGTTGCTGCTCGAGGGCCAAAGGAGAGCGGCGGCACCGATGGCGCCGTAGACGGTTTTGGGGTCCGGTGCCATGGTTGCTGCGTAGTGGTGGGAGGATCAGTAGGTCCTAAAGCAGGGAGGGAGGGAGCAGCCTTCTCATCAAGCAATCGAGGCAGGCCGAACAAGCATCATGTCCGAGCTGCAAGCTGTATGACATGCACTCTCGTCACATTAGTAACAAATCATATGTAGCTGAGGCTTGCTGAGGCCAAGGAGTAATGCACAAGGTAGCCTTGTGTGTGGCCCAGAGCTATTCGAAGGCAGCCGTGACCCTTGGCAAGCCCAGAAGTGGAGTCTGGGCAGCGCTACAGGAATACCTAGCTTGAAAACATATAGAAGGTAGGTAGTGAAAGGGCTATACTAAGCTTTGCTATTCCTTGGTGTAAGGCAGCTTCCACTACCGTTTATAAGGCGAGGCTTTGGATTAAGATGTAGATAATCCTGTTCGAAGAGAAGAAGACCTCGAGTTTGGCCGTCTATTCCTAGCCTGTCTGTTATATGTCAACGTTGTTGTACATAGATTGAGCTATGATCTCAGTGAGCGGTACAACAGAGGACAGAAGGAGTGGTAATATGCTCTCAGCGAATGACGCTGCAGAAGAAAGATGATTCGCGGGCAAATGCTGCAAACTTGAGCTCAATGTTTCCGTTTATTTCCAGTACAGCTAGATTACACTTAGCAGATGTTCCTTGCAATCCTGCCTTCTATCAATTGGCAATTTAAGTGACTGCACGAACGTTGGAGTAGGAAGCTGAGGCGACAGCAAAATCCGCGTAATTGTCTTTTGTGCGAAGGCCACACACAGTCGTAGCCCGAAGCAACAGCAGCACTTGCGAGCAAAACGTCACATAGGGGTCGGGAACCAATGACTTCTCCAAATTCCATAATACCTCTCTTTCGTCATGTCCTTGTGCGTACTTGGGATGGGGGAATGGATGACCATAGCCATGGCCATAGGTTGCAGTTCGGTGTTCAGCGTCTCCCACAGCTTGCGTACATCAAACGATCCTCCACCGCGCTTGTCCCTCATGATTGCCTGCCCTGTTTCCTCGAATTGGTGGTACCCGTTGTATAACACCAGGTCGCTGAGACTCGCCATGTCCTCGCATAGGGCCTTGATGCCTTCAAAAAGCAATACCACGCAGTCGTCGGTGTATTGTTCCCTACCTTTAGAGTGCCTATCATTGGGTTCATCCCAGCCGTAGTCGGATCTGTAGTCCTCAACAATGCTGAAATCTGGAGTGGAAGCAGACTAGCCATAGCTTTACAGCAAGCTAGATTGCCTGGACGAGAATGGTCGTACCAACATTTAGCCTCCTGAGCAATGGAGTATGCTGTCTGAGAATTTCCGCGTAGATCGGAACCAACTCGAAACTGCTAGTTAAGTCACCGAACCACAACTCAATCGTCTCAATCATTGCTGTATTTTGTTGGCCAGCCTGGCGGAGGAAAGCCGGAAGTTGGTACCCTAGACCGTAGCTGTAGTCGACACTAAGTGCTGCTTCATTATCGTTGTCCGAGGTGGGGAAAGGCCAGTCCGGCAGGGAGTGAACATCTGGACCAAATGTCTTCCCAACATCTTTGACGAGATCCTGGTGTGTTGCTGCTCAGAGTCGTTGTAGCATCGGCGTGTTCGCTGGGGATTGTTCCCTTTGATTCTTGACCTTGAGGGTAGAAGCTCTGAAGGAACATGTGATGGATATGGTCCCAGCCCATATCAGAGTTGGCAGCGGTGGTGAAGCAGTTGCCTGAGTAGAAAATAGGATTGGCTTCAGCGTTTGTTGTCTTAGACACTTCGAGGATGCGGACCGGCAGAATCTCGTTTGGATCGTAGCTTGGAGATTGACTCATGACTTCGGCGTGGCTTTCCTTGGACACTTGTGGCTGACAGCAGTAAGTTGAGAGGAGTTGTCCGTAAATTTTCCGTCGTAGCTCTATCACTAGGTGAAATTCTTGAGCCTAAGACTGCCAGACAAAAAGGTAAGGACCAACCAAGAGGCAGACGCAGGAAGGGCGAGCAGCCATCCGGCACCGGGGCAGATGGTGGAGGCATGCTAGACACGTTTGAGTTGCGTCGGCTGGTCAATCACATTGATACTGATGTTTTGGCCACTTTTCGGTGAGATGGGTTTTTGGTGAGGTTGACCCAAAGAATTAGCAAGAACATTTCTAAGAGGTCTCAAATACGTTATGAACCACTTGCTAGAAGGGCAAAAATAAAACAAAAAAGAATGAGACTCAGGATATTTGTATGATAGTACCGATTCAACTCGACCACATCATCCAGATTATTTAGAACGCAGAGCCGCCAGGCTAAGCTACCTCATTTGTAGGTTTTAATCGCAGCTCAGCTTTTTAACAGTTAAGCTAAACAGCCGACTACAAAATTCCGCAACTAAATCTCTTTATAACTCATATTTGAAAATTAGCATATCGATGGGTCGCGATGCCTCACAAGCCACCTACTAAGCAAATCGTTTGCGAGGTTGAGATGTGAGAATCCGTAGTTTCTAGCCGCGCCATCGATCACTTTCAGCTAATTCGCCCCCAAGCGATGCAAGTGATGGATTGAACGCCACCGAGTATCACCTTCATGGGCCTAGTACTCGGTCGAGTGATCGTCTTCAGACGAACTAAACAATCTCGTTAGAGCTGCTGCCGGCCGCTGTCCACTTCTACTGCCTCCTGTGCCTCCTGCATCATGGGTCGCCTTCTCCACCAAGCTCTCCCCTTCGCTCATAATCCACACTCCGCTACTCGTCCCTATCCTCTCAGCCCCAGCCTCCAGCATAGCAACACATTCATTAATCGTCTTAACCCCTCCACTGGCCTTAACCTTCATGTTTTCACCTACAACACTCTTCATCATCTGCACATTCTCTCTCGTCGCGCCCTTGCCATTGAAGCCAGTACTCGTCTTCACAAAATTCGATTTGGCTGCTTCAGCTATCTTGCACCCTGCAATGATCTCGCGTCGAGAGAGTTGGGCGGTTTCCAAGATCACCTTCAGAATGATTGGATGGGGAGCAACATTCCGTACAGCAGCAATCTCGCTGTATACTTCCGAGTACCTTCCTTCCTTCAGCAAGACGTAATTGATTACCATGTCAAGCTCAGCAGCTCCTGCTGCGACAGCTCTTGCCGCCTCGCTAAAGATCTATGAGAATTCTCTACGATTTGATTGAGTTCAGGAACCAACTTACCTTGCCTTTTGTGCTAGATGCTGGGTTCCTTCATGGAACCCAACTACACAGGCTACAACAATTGAGCTGCCGTGTAGAACATGAACGGCATGGTCCACCCAGTTCAACCGTACACACACTGACTACGAACACGACGTCAGCTTTCTCATTTCACTTGGTTTCTACGACGAAGGGACACGTTTATTGCGAATATAAGCTTAGACTAGCTAATGTATCCATTCAAGGAGACTGATGGAGAAGGATTTTACATACTTTGAAATTGAACCTTCTAGCCTCTTCGCAAAGAGAATCTACCTGCTCCATCGTAGCATCGAGCTTCAACAAGGTATGGTCTATTGTTTTTACAAAGCCTTCAGACCCTACATTTGGTGCCCTATACACAGTCGGCGAGTTTGGCAAGCTTTTCTCGGCCTCATCAAAGATGGCAAGCCATTCATCATTGGTATATTTCGTAGTCTGGCATCGACCGTTCATCTTTTACAGCCAAATTGGCAGACTCATTCGTCATAACCAAATGCCCCGTGCAGAGACATTTTATGCCAGAAAAGGAGCTTTACACTATCGTAATCCCGCGTGAGGTATGAATCAGAGGGTTTTGCTCTGTCGTGGACTGCAGCACTCCCTTGGGCTACTCCTACTTGGCGCTAAGCTTGGACAAGTTAGACCAGCGGGAAGCCGAAGATACTTTAAGGTAAGGTAAACTCAATGTCGGATCCAAGCAAGGTATAGCGGTCCTGTTGGTAGCAAAAGTCCATATCATGGAGCGGAATATATCTCAGGGATCTGACCATAGTGACATCTCAGTGGAATCCAATGAGAGACTCTCGTGGTCGCATAGAGGGCTCGCATAGAGGGCTCGCCTAGAGAGCGAGGGGGCCTCTTCTTGAACTCCATTCTGGCGAGGGTGTGACATTGTTCGATAGCAAGTGTCAAGATGACCGAAACCGCGTAATGGAGCTTACGACGGAAGAGCCTCCTGTTGTCGACACCCCAAGCTTATTGCCACGAGAAAGCGACAACAGGCCCTCCAGAAGAGACGCGTACTCCATCGACCACGTACTGGATTTCACTTTAACGCAGCACTCAACACGGCATTGAGCGACGAGAGAGCTCTACATCCCCCATGACACCAGATTCCCCATAAAATAAGGGGCGCAAAAAATTGATGGAAGGAGACATCTTTATCGAGGCTGATTAGGAGTATTCCAGAACCCCCGGGGGACGCCGATCAGACCATGGCAACATACCTGCGTCGCCTCATAAGAGTCACGAAAGGAACAGAATACAGCACCTTCCACTTCTGATTTTCTGACCAGATGATACAGCTTCACCGATGTTACCACAGTGACACTCGTGGTTCGTGCATCATGAGAATTTCACATCCACGACGGACAATTCTCCGCAGCGTCCCCAACCTTCAAGTAGGCGTTCGAAGAAGCAATCCAGAGGCTATCCCACCATAAGCAACTCAAATCGAGGTAAGCGTGTCTCTGCACACGAAATTGACTAGATGTCTAACATTAGTACCACAGATCCTTCGATTGATTGATCTTCCTTGGCCTCCGCCAGCCTTGTTTGGGCAGAGATTCCGAAGTCAGCAGTCCTCTCCAAAGTCGCATTCGTGGAACTACCTACGGCCATACCTACTACCCCTGGAGACTGAGTCTCTTTTGGACCCAAGCTTGTTCGTAAAGCCAAGTACATAATCAGGGCCCGGAAGCCCATTTACCAGGATACTCTGCCGATTATTTCCCAGTACATCTTTTCGGAGAGACGGGTCTTGGGAGACAACGCATACCTAGTCACCGCGTCGTCATCTACAGGCGAGGAAAATCCTCAAAGGCTACCTGTGCCTACGAGATGCTGAGCGAGAAGGCTCTAAGTGTGTCTTTCGGGACAAGATTTCTTAGACCAGTCTAAAACATATGATTGACTATATAAGGTGCTTGAAAATTTATTCGAGTATAAAGCTGAAAATGCTCTTAAGAATAAGGTAGGCTTCTTACTGTCGACCCTATTTAAAAGCCTTTACTTACCTATCTTAGACTAAGAAATCCGACAATAAACAGGTCGCTCACCTCATTGAGTTTCAATAATAACAGGCCTTTGAACTAACGCAAAGCCACTAACTGCTTCTGATCGTCGAGTAGCGGCTCCAAAGTCGCAACGCGAGGTATCAATACCAAGGGAACGTACGGAAAAGCAGGAGTATGAGGAGCAGCATAATTTTCTCAATATCGAGATAACACCTACCTCACTACGGCTATGACCCGAATCTTCGATGACGAGGTCTACGTGATCGAGGATATTGTTGCGGAGTACTGGAGAACCGCCCGAAAGAGTATCTTGTCAAGTGGGCGGGATTTATCCTGACCGTAGGAACAGCCTCACTGCAGAAACCACCGCGAAAAGAAGGACAAATACTCAAGGATCACCTTGGGGATGTAGTTCACCAATGATGTGGGTAAATATGATTATGGCACACCCTAAATTTTTGGCTTCGCGACATAATCACCAATCCATCTGTGGCGAATTATGCGAAGACAATCCGGCTTGGTGGCTGTGAAGTAGAAGACAATCGTTATGAGGAAGACGATGAAGTGCTCATGCAGTGCAAGGATTGAGTGAAGCAGGACTTGATTGGGTGTCCTTACCTCTCGTAATCGGATGTGGTCCATTTCGAATCTCGGATTTTGCAGGGCAAGGTTGATCCCCTTGCGGTCCTTCTTGTCACGTCGCTTCCCAATCTTGAAAAGATCGAGATGAGGAATTTCTCCAAGAGTGCTTTCCACTTTCAGGCCACGGTGTCCAAGATCGTGGAATTGATTTACCATGAAAATGACAGCAATGACTTACCAAAACGACTGGATACCCAGAGAGAATTTTCAGTCTGACGAGATCTTCGACGATTGGCAAGCGCGGAAATGAGGATCTCAAGAGGCAAAGAACCAGCATTTGACGTCCGAGCTTAGGAGAAACAAAAGCAGGACTCGAAGAAACTACCGAGTCTCGGAGACGACGCCGCGTAAGGAAGAGGAGGCGTTTGAATTAAAAAGCTAAACGATTTATCGTTAGATTCGGAAGATAAGGCTCGTCTTACTTTTCTATGACCATAAGCCATACAGAAGCGGCCCTCCCCGTATTATAAGTCTTCGATATCCAGCTACAAAGAGGAAGCTAAGTAGGTAACTTAGATCGAGGATAAATAACGTACCTTAATTGAAGCTCTTTAAGAAGCCATCGGTAATACTAGCCGGAGACACTGGCCTTATCCAGAAGGCACGGAAATACAGGCCGAGATTTCCAAATTAGAAGCGTCCAAGACCTTGAAAAAGAAAGCCACGGAAGTGAGCAAAGAATTCATTGTTATACAGTACTTCGCGAATAACAACAAACAGCTTCAAAGTATTTCGCTTTCGCCAGCCACAGTATCTGCGCGCTCCGTTCTAGCCTTTGTTACGGCATGCATGTTACCTGACGAGTATCTTCTTAAAAAAAATTCGACTCCGTTCGAATCGTTCGAAGTCCGCTCTATGCCAAGCATGCTCCTTGAGGCCCAGTGGCCATGGATGACTTCCCCATTTTAACTCTCTCTTGGCATTCCTATCACAGCTTCTTCCGCGCTTCCTCCTCCACTGCTTGGCATATTCAGATCCTAATGTTAGATGATCGAAAGACGGTTCAGACCTCAAAGTTGGGGTACCACTATAACTGAGCTCCTTTCGGCGTGATGGCGTTCATGAGACCAGCTGAATGGACATTCACATCGGGAGATGCGGGTAGCCTCGATGTCTCAGGCGCCCGAAGTACGAAGTCCGATCACTGCATTTATCTTTCTACTATAAATCTTCCTTTGCTGCTGTATATTCTTGTCATCCCTTCTGTCTCTTACGTATCGTCGAGCAAACATCGGCGCAAGTAATGAGCATGATGGCCATTCATTCATTGTTGATCAGCTTTCTGGTATCATTTGGCGCTATAAGACATGTCTCTGCAGCACCAGGGTCTGTATGCTCAAGCCCACCTTCTAAAGACCTTCTCTGTTCTCTCTGCCTATTCCCCAGCACAGGCTTACTACTCATCCGATTATCCACAACTTACAACGGCCGCCACTAAGATTGGCAAAGTTTTATCAAGAAAAGATGTTGGAGCCGTGAACAAACGCCATGAATGTACTCAGATGACGACCACCCACGGTTCCACGAAATCTTCTACCAAGACCACATAGAAGACATCCAGCCCCAGCAGCAAAAAGATAACCGCACCGTATCTACCCACAAGACAACTACTCCTTGTTCCAAAAAGACTACTCCTTCGAGCACCCATCACACCACCACATCTGGTAGCAAAAACATAACCCTTACGACCACTCATAAGGTGACTACATCGGGTACCAAGAAGACTACTTTCCCTACAAGGCACAAGACAACCACATCTTATTCCGAAAAAATCAGCTAGTAAAGTCACGAGCAGTACAAAGGTCACCACTAGTACCAAGGCCACAGGAAATGCCTCGAAACTGTCAAGCATCGAAGGCAGGGACTCGTCATTCCAGAGAACCTTTTGCTCTTGCATTGAAATGCCGGAGCAGACACGAGCCCCGTCGGTGACCTTCTCCGCTTCGGACTGCGCTACTCAGTGTTTGGAGAATACGCAATGTCTTTCTTTCGCATACGAAGGGTCACTTGGTCTAGGATGTCAGGAATTATTATTTGACTATAGCTCTAGTATAGTCTAGACCTTTAAATAATTTAACTCTGTATTAATCAAGATATATAGGGTTTTACTAATTTCACGCTGATTTTCCACGAAGGCTTGGCGTAGGTCGGCGAAAATTCCGGATTCACCGACCTACGCCAAGGCGTCGCATAAAATCAACGAAACCCTTTAATTCCTAATAACTGTAGATCCTAATTATCTAAGAATAAGGGATACATTAGAGATATAGTTCAGTAATGATTCCTGAAGTTCTAATAAATTTATGATACGCGGCTGTGACGTGGTAGTCGGAACTATGGTTTTCGGATTTTAGATCTGGTGGGGGTATCCAAACTTTCAAAAATTCAAAAACGGGCTATCATTACTGGAATAGGGGTATATATATCTACTCCGGACCGGACCGCTATACCTACTTGAGATCAAAAAATATTATTAATCCAATTTCATATACTATTGTTACTTCCTCTTTTACCTTAATAAGTTTAGTTAATTATATACTACTTCACCCTCGATAGTGAAGCGGTATATAATTTCTAATTATACTAATAGAGGAATAGGCTTTTAGGCTAAATAATAAAGGTGAAGAGGGTAAGAGAGATAATAAAGATAAAGTATCTATTTAATTATAAAATACCCCCTTTAATTTTACTTTCCTTCTTTTAACTTCTTTAATTTCTAGATTTTTAGTATTATTTTAATATATTACTAACCTTGATTACTTTTAAATTTATATTTAATACTATATCTACTACCCTATAATCCTAGGACTTTAATTACGAGGGTATCGATTTAGATTTTGAACCTAACCTAAAAGAAATTATTAAAGATAAGTTAATACCCCCTACTTTAAAAAAATATAAGAGTAGTTTAAAGTAGTAGAGATAATATATTAATATTTAAAGAGAAGTACCTCTCGTTTACCTTAATTTTAAATTTATAAATATATATAATATCTCCGAGGAACGTTATTTTAAGCCTTAACGACCTCCTCTTATAATAAAATATCTACGAAAGTTCGTCCGCTAGTATATTACGCGCCCTCGGAAGAACTTTTAAAATAACTCTCGTTTTAAAGTATAATCGCTTTTAACCTACTTTATTAATTTCGTTAAAAGTTATAAAAGATCCACCTATATATATCTTAATAAGGTATTAACGGATAGTATCGAGGAGATATATCGTAAATTACTCTTTTTATTATTAATATCTAACTAAAATCTAGGTATAATATATACGTAGGCCTTTAATTAAAGAATATAACCTATCTATTACTAAAAGGGAGAAATATATATTAATAAAGAGCGACCTTCGGAATTTAATTCGGACACTCTAGTATACCGAAAAGTATAAACTTATATACGAAAGATAGTGTATTTAATTAACGCTTTTTCTTTTAATATATATTTTCTCTAGTACTCGCGCAGGTACCTTTATCGAGTTAATTAATTATAAAAGAATAATAAGATATTTAACCTATTAAGTTTATTATTCCTTTTACTAATAATTTATAAACTAACCGCCGAGATTAAGACGTACGACTTTATATATACTAAAATCGATATAAAAATATATTTAAATATATTCTTAAATTAACGAGGCGCTATACAAAGGTAAATTTTAATACTTCCGAGAATATATTCGTTATTTACTCTTTCTATTTCTACTAGACTATTAACCTCGTTAGGACTCGTATTCTTATAAAGAATCACGAAAACTTATTCTATAATCCCGTATAGTTCTTTATTACTCTCGCTTTCACGGATAAGGTTTTTAAAGGTATCTCGACTTTAGAATAATTCTAATATATTCGACCGAAAGATAATTAAAGAAGTTTCTAGTTCGAATAAAATACCAATATCCTTAATAAACTAGTCTTTCGAGTAGTTTTCTTAATTAAAACTACTTTAGAACCTTAGAAATACAAATTTATATTCTATTAATTTAAAAATATTATTTAAGATACTAGGTATTAAAAGAGCACTATTACTATTAATATAATATAATATAATTTCGTTAATCGTTTGAATAATAAGCCTAAATATTCTAGATCTCGATTAATATAAACCCGTTGATTAGATTAATTAGAGATAACTACTATTACCGAATAAAACTAAGCGCTCGGCTGGGCACCTTTATCGAATATATTTAAAATAAATTATTAATCGAGAATTTATTCGGTAAATAATTAATCGCTCTTCTTAGGCGAAGTACCCGAGATTTATTATATTAAACTCCTCCGTAGTACTACCCGTTACTAGAACGTTAATCTACCGCGAAAGTTATTAGGAAGGGCGATAAAAGAATTTAAAAAAAGACCCGATATATTTAAAATCTTCGAAGAAATATTATATCTTTTAGAAGGAGCTGAAAATAATTAGAGTAAACTAATATACTAACTAAAGAGTCTTTAATAATAAATATTTATAAAGTATTAACAATAATAATAAAATAGGGATTATAATAAAAGGATTATTAGGATTAATAATATAGATTATATTTAGAAGAATTTCCGTACTCTCCGGCTCCTAATACCCGAACGGTTTTATCTCGTAGATATAAGCGATTCCGTATTCTTATATTATAATATAACCCGGAAAACCGCCCTAGGAGCCCTTATTATAATTAATACTTATAAGAACTATAAGATATTATATCGTCCTAAAGAAATATTTATTTAAGGACACTATCCTATACCTAATTATCGAATCAAAGTAGAAAAGTATATAATATACTCTTTATAATAAATTAAATTATAAAAGCTAACAGGCTATAAATTTACTACTATACTATCGAAGTAATTATATTCACGTATATTATAAACGTAAGATTTCACTCGTTATAAAAAGAGTAGAATATTATTATAGATATTATATATAGTTTAAAAATAGTAACGATTTCGATCGTTATTATTTTTTATATCTGGCCGAATTAGATTTTATATACGAGGTTTAAATATACCGAAATACCCTCGTTACCTTAAGTATTTATCCGTTCTATATAAAATAAAAGTAATTACTAGCCGTAATAAGGTATTACTAATATTCCGAGTTTTAATATTTATAACGATACGTAGATTATTATTTAAAAAATATTTATTAACTAGGACCCTACCTTTATCTACTTTATAAATTAATCTTAAAAGATACGGAAGACTTCGATTACTATATAATCGATTTTTATAAAAAGGATATCGTTTTAAGGAATTTATTTAAACGTAAATTTAAGGATAAATTTATAAAAAGCGAGGGAAATATCGAGGTAGAGGTCCTTACGAGGTTAAAAATTAATAAGAGTTATTAAATTCTAATATAGGTATACCGACCTAAGAAGCGTACTACGGCGAATCGACCACTATTATATTAAGGAATATATATATTTTAAGTTATAAATCTTAGATTAATAATCGATACTACTCTCGCCTACGCTTTAACGAATTTTTTAATTAGTTATAACTAGGCTTCTTTATTAATAAATTAAACCGAATAATACGATTTAGATTTTAAACGTACGAAGATAATTTCTAAAATATAACTTAAAGGGTAAGGGAACGATAAGAAAATTAAAAGCGGGTACTATTTATTTTTATACCCGGAGGATAATTATTATTTATTAGTTAATATTTTATATAAAGAGTTTACCTAAGGCTAGGCGGTATAGCGTAACGATAAATAATAGAGTTTCGGTAGAAATATCGAACGACCTTTATTTTTAAATCCGGAAGAGGTTTTTAATTCTTTTATAAAATCTTACCCTAATAATCCCTTTTAAAATAAATTCGAGGATAATAATTATTTCGACGAGGATGAGATGGGTACTATAATTATTTAGAATTTATTTAACGATTAAATAACTACGCGTCTAGTAAATAAATTTAGAAATTATTAATAAAGTGCGTAGAGTCTAAGAAATTATAAAAATTTTAATTATATTTAAAATACTTTATATTAAAGTCCGTAGTAATATAAAGTAGTTTAGAATTTTTATTTTCCTTATATATATACCTAAAACACGGGTATTACTTAATATTAGATTTTATATATAAAGTTTAAAATAGGCGCTCGTAGTATAATTACGGTAAATACGGCGAGTTAATTTATAATATTTATTAATTACCGGATACCTTACTTTAAGATTATTATCTTAATTTTAAATTAATTAGTTTTTATCCTAAATTTATATATTTCCTTTTACGACTTTAAATATTCTTTTCGTAATATTATAATTATTAATTTAATCTTTTTTAGTTTACCCTTAAGTTTTATACGCGTTTTAGACTTTAGCTCCGCGATATTCTTCTATTATATCGCTTTTTATCGTAGGTTTAAGGCTTCGTCCTTAAATCTTAATATATTTACGGTTAATTTATATATTAATAGGTACTTTAGAAAGTTTGGTCTCTCTAACTTAATTAAAAGCCCGTTAGAGGTATAGACGTTATTATTAATAAAGGAATGAATAATCTTTTCTTAAGACTACTTCTTAAGGCGTAGGGTATCTAACGATATAAAAAGTCATAATATTACTTTAAAGAATACACCGATACCTTTTATAATTTAAATATATATATTTATTAATAGTTTACTTAGGTTCTTCTCGAATAAATATTATTTCTAAAAGAGGATACTTTATCTATAAAGGTCCTCCTATCGTAGATATAAATATACTTTTATTAATATAATTTCTATATAGAGCTTCGAGCCTAATAGTCGAGGTTAGTATATTAAAGTAATAGACTTTAAAGAGCCTTACGAAGGTATTATAATAATAAATCCCGATATTAAATACGGCGCCTCGTATACTCCTTATTACTTATATTTATAAGACTTATTTTTCAAGATTTTATAATATTTTAAGATATATATCTATTAACTAAGACTCTATCTTTATTTAAGAAGGTTTAAAAGGTAAGAATTAATAAATATAATAACTACCCATATAATAGTTTATACTTTATTTATATTTTTTACTATTACTTACTTTCGTCCTTTTATAATTCTCGTTAAATACGTTAATACGCGCTATTTTAAATATAATATAAACGGATTTAATAACTTTACTATTAAATAGGCGCCCGATAAAATCCTATAAATCGAAAGGTCTTAATCGAGGAGGCGAGTAAAGAGGAAAGAAGGATTCTAAATCTCTAATATAACGATATTTTATTTAGTCCGTTCTTCTTAAGGTAATTTTAAATACGGGATTTTCTAAAACTTAAACCCCCTCTACGATAATATATTATTTAAATATAATAGTAAAGTTACTTTACCTAGAATTAAAGCCTAAAAATAAATAAACGTACGCGATATAAATACTCGGCGTTATCTACGAGCTACCTTTAATCATCGTTAATATTAATATATAATAATTAATACTTTAAGGTATAAGATATAGGCCTATTAATAATTCGTAGAGATTAAATAATTATTATTCTATTTATAGTATTATAGTTACTATATATTTGTTTTAGATTTTTAAATATACTAAGCTCCGCTAAGCCTCTTTAGGTTAATTACTACTCGCGAAGTCCCTTCGGGCTAACGCCTTCTATTTATTAAAATACGGAGGTAACGGAGTTAATAAAGTAATCCGAACGAGTTTAACGGGCTCGGTAGATCTAAAAGATAAATAATTAATATTACGCGGCGTAGGGCTAGTTTACTAAATTATATTAAATTTAATAAAATTAAACTATAACGGAGATTTTATTTAAATATTAATAATACTATCCCTTCCCTTTAGATAAATCTTTATATAATTAATATTAAAGACTTAAGGTAATGGCCCCCTAGAGATATTCCTAAAAATAAACTTTAATTATATTAACTAAACTAGGTACTACCTAGGCGAGATAATATACTTTACGAAATTCTTCCCCTTCTAAAAGGGCTATATCTTTTAGGAAAACTTTAATATTTTTATTCTATTTTCTAGAATCTTATAGCTTTAAGATTTAGGGGTCTTTAAAACTAGTTCCGAGTTTTATTAATTAAATTATTAGAAGCCTTAATACTTGTATATCTAGGTAATTACCGTAAGTATTTATTATACCGGCGAGTATACTCTAACCGATATTAACTATTACTATATTAGTTAACGTAGGGTTAGTCCGTTATTTTCGTATTAATCTTAATACTATTATTTCCGCTTATTATAATACTATTTATATTAATAGAGTTATATAAGATCTTTAACTCTTTATATATAAATAGGATTCCGTCTAGAACCTTCGATTACTCTTATTAATAAAAGTAGGGTTAAGGGTATTTAATAAATATTATACCTCTCGGTATACTACTATAATTTAATAGGATACGAGATTATTATATTATATCGATTAGATTTCCGTTAACGAAATATTTATATATTTATAAATAAAGAATACTATCTCTTTATCGTAGAATACCTCCTGTAAAGAGACGATATTTTCGTATAAATATAGAGCGAGTCCCTTAATAGAAGCGCTATTATTATATTTTTATTCTTTTATAATAACGATCGGATAGTTAAACTCTTATTTATAAATTAGGGTAATATTACTAATTTAATCCTCTTTAAGAATAATATAGTACTCTTTCTAAGGGTTACCTCTACGATAAAAGGTATCCTACGTAATATAAAAGTTCTTTACCGGCTAAAAGGATCGAGATCTTAATATAAACCGTTAAAACTTCGTAAATAAGAATCGTTATAAATTTAAGTTTATTATAATAAATAATTGTACTAGACGTTTCCGTAACTAGTCTTATAAGAATTAAAGAACCTTTAGTATATTAGATAGAAAGAGTTTTAAGGAACTCTCGGATTCGGTTTCCGCCGGCCGTTTATTATAAAGATTAACGGCCGAATTACTAGGGAATACTATAACTCGCTTATCTAAAGAAGATATAATTATATAGAGAGGATATAAAGACACTAATCCCGGGAAATATTTATTTATAAATTTAGAAGTAACTAGTTAATCCCGAGGTATACTAGTATAAGAGTTTTTACCCGAGGCCTATAAATAATAAATTAATACTATTTTAGAATTATTATTTCCGATACCCTTTTTAATTCTATATACTAAGTATTTAACTAGAAGTTATATCTACCGGTTTTCTTACTCTATAATACTATAATTATTATAGAACGATATATTCTATCTACTACCGGCCAGCCCCTAGAGATTATAAATTTAAATACTCGGATTATATAAATAGGTAGTATTTCCTCCCGATTAGAACTTTTACCTAATCGACTCCGTAAGATTAAATTATAACTCTCTACGTTAGTAGTTATCCACCTAGAGGATTTAACCCGCGAGAACGACTATTTAAAATAAAAAATCGTATTCTATTAAGAATTAAAGAACGCGATATTAATATTTTATAATTAAATATTAGAGGTATATAAAGGATTATAATCGGCTCTAAAAGAACTCTCGGAGAAATTAATATTAACGGATAGTAGGTTTAAGAGATATTAAGGAATCTCTTTAAATAAAATATATAAAGCAGACGTTACTATACTTTAGAATTTCCGAATAAAACGAGGGCGTAGCCGCTCGTTATTAACGAACGTTATTTCTCTTTAATAACCTATAAACCTAGTCTATTTATTCTAGCTCTTATTATTAAGTGGCTTGGATACGGCCTAGGGAGACTATAAAATAATAATAATTAATATTAATAATTTAATCTTTTATATAATTATTTATAAAGTAGGTTAATGGGCTACTACTTATAAGATACTAACTCTATTATTTAATATATATAAGACCGGGGCCTTCCCTAGATACTATTATTTTTATATTCAATTATAATAAAGACTAAAATTTATAAAGGAAAGTCGCGCGGAGGATAATTACTAAGGAAGAAGAAATACTTATAATTTATATTTTATTATATCGACGCTAGGTCGCCGTTAAGTACGGAGGACCTCGGAAGAATTAATTTACTTAAGTCTCTTCTATAAAGAAAACCGGGTATTATAGCGGTAAATGGCGCTAGAATCTCGATTAATATAAATAGTAAATAAACCTTACCGATCATCTTTTTATATATTGATTTAATAATTCCCGACTTTTAAACCCTACGCAAAACTAGTTAGAGCCTCTTTAATATATCGGTATATAATTCTTCTATTACTATAGAATATTTATATATTTTAATTCGTTATATTTCGGAACTCTCCGAATAGGTAAGGTTTATTATTCTTTACGAATTCCTATACTAGTTAATTCTTAAAGACCGTCTCCTTCGGTATTATATATAGAATATCGATTATATAAAGTACTAGCGATTTAAGTTATAATAAAAAACTATCTAACTCTACGGCCGGATCGATTAATCGCGATATTAATTATATAATTAAATCGTACTTTTTATTAAATTATTATTTAACGAATCCGGTCTACCTAATTATCTAAGATATCTAAAGGTCTCTCGAGAATATAAAAGAAAAAGCCGACGGAGTCTAAATACGGGAAGACTTCGTCCAAATATAATACTCTACGACGAAGAAAACCCCGATAACGATCTAATTAAAAATATTGTATAATAAGATTTACGAAAGGGGGTAGGGATCGTATTTATAATAAAAACGAGTTTAAAAATACCGGGAGCGAGAAGGTTAATAAAAGAACTCTATTATATTATAAGAAATAAAGATAAGTAAATTATCTAGATTAATAAAGATAATCCGCCCTTCGCCCTAAAGTTTGATTTTAATACGGTAATTTATAGGGATTATAATAATATAGCTTTTATCCTATTAAAGTAGATTATTAATATTAATTTTAATTTCTCTCGATCCTAGCCGTTAATCAAGTCTAGGTATATATTAAATAATATTTATAATTAACCGCTAAACACGACGCTGGGCTATAATATAAATAAAGCGAATATACTCCTTTTACCCCCGGGTAAGATAACCGCGCGCTAACTTTTATAATTTTATTTAGTATTGATTTACGGAGGCTTATACCTTATTTAACGATAAAATAATCCGAGAGTCTACGTATTATTTTTTTAAACGGAGTTGATCTACGAAACTACTCGAATTTTATTATATATCCTTTCGGTGACTAAAGCCTATAGTAACGAGATTATATTATTATATCCTAAATTTATTAATCCCCTAGTTTACTTTATTCTATTTATAAGAATATCCCTAGATATTAATAGAGTTTATATAGAGATTATAACGAGAGGCCAAGGGGCTAGGATAAAAGAGGGGGGTTTATTATATAATTTTAATTTAATATTTAGGACGCTCGATATAAAGGCTCGGTCCCTCTAATAAATTCTTTATTATAAATTTTAATACCTTTCTCTTATAAGCTATAGCCTATTTACTCTTTCTAATTTACTTAGACTCTAGCGGGTCTAATATCTATATTTCATTTCTTTCTTAATAACGAATATTCCGAGAATATTCGCGATCTCTTTTAATCTACTTTATTAGACTTTAGTAATTTAATTTCTCGCCTCGTACACGTTAATTTAGATATTAATAGTATAAGTTTTAAAGAGGTAAAAATAACCCTAATTTTCACTAAATTTAAATTTTAATATATTAACTTATAATAAGTAGTGAGATTATTAATTTTAACTCCGTAAATAATAATAATATCTTTGGGCTAGCCCTAACCCTCGGTAGTATTACTAACGATAACTCATTAAACTTTTCCTTAACTAGTTAATTAAATCTAATAGCGTTAACTCTAACTCCTATAATAATAACTACTTTATCGGGGTCTTTAGTTAACGGGATAAACCTACTATCTTTCGAGAGTACTAAAACTATAAGACCTCTTATAAAAACCGCGTTATCCTCTTTTAAAAATAGTATTCGGTTAAACTACCTCTTTACCGTACCTTAAAAGGCGCCGACAATATCTATTAAAATAACTAGAATCTTATAAGCGATAAATTCCCCGTCGCTTTTAATAACTATAAATAACTCTATTAAATTAAGTTTAAATTCTAGGGTAAATAGAGTTACTAGATTAACTAGTATAAATTAACCTTCGGCCTCTATTAATAAAAACGGATTATAAACCTTCTCGAAGAGTAGAATAATAATCGCTCCGACTTTATTATCTTAAATATTATATAACGTCTTAACTCGGGTTTAGAGCGAGAATTTAACGTTAACGAAAATAATAATAAATAATATTACTAGTTATATACCCTAGACGAGTACGAATTATCTTAAATATCCTACCGATAAAATATTAAACTCTTCGTATTTAGTAACGAAGATATTTACTAGATTAGTATTTATATCTACCTCGAATTCTTTTAGTTCCGCGTTATTCACGGGGGTAATTAATATATTTAACGAAAAATTATTAACCTAAACTCTTATAGAGTTACTTCTTTATACTTTTATCTTATAATTTTACTCTTATTAAATATATAATATACGGAATCGCTCGATAGTATATAGTAATAGATAGTTTAGATTTTAGAATAATATCTATAATAATATATTCTTTATATATAGTGACGCTTGAAAACTAGCTATTCGTATATAAACTTATCTCGATATAAAAAGAGAATATCTTTTATATAATCTTAAACACTATAATAGTAGATAAGTCTAGACGAGGATATTTATAATTAAATTATAAATTCTCTTTAGGAAAAAGGAGCCAAAGATAAATAACTTTATTCGTAGGTTTTATTATTAAATAAAGGGTCTTAAGTATTATAAATAGATTTTAAGGCCCTTTAAACTTTTATAAAAAGCCGGGCGCCCGAAGACTTTAATTTAAAGAAAAGAATTCGGCGCGTAATAATATAAATATAATAAGATATAATCCTCTTAAATAATATATAACCGGATACTTTCTACGGTACTAACGAATCTTAATAAATACCGAAAACTAAAATTTCGAAGTATCTACGTATCTTTTTATTAAGATCGTAGAAGACCTTTAGTAGATATATTAACTTTAGATTTACCGTCGTTTTAATAATTAAAATATAAAATTAGTCGTAAAGGTCTATATAATCCTTTCGAAATTTCTAATATAATTTTAGAGTTAATCGAATTATATACTTCTTATCCTATATCTTAATTAATTTTAAATAAAACGATAAGATTACGAAAATTTTTTATAAAGGCGTATTAACGTAGCTGCGTCGCCGATTTTCTTTTAAAACCGGGAGATCGAATTTTATTAAAGGCGATAACGTGGCCGAAGAGAATAATTAAATTTATTAACCTCCTTCTTATATAGAGTAGTAGTATAAGACCGAGATCTAGCCACGAATACTTAAAGGGGAATATTAAACTTCGAGTAAATAAAATCTAATATCGGGAAATAAGATAACTTAAAAATCTTTAATATTATTAAATTAATACGGCGTTTACCTATCTTTCTTTTATCTCGGTAGAAAAGAGGTATAGGATTTAATCTTTAATAACGATAATACTAGAAGTTAACGAGGCTTTAATCGTAGTAGAATTATAGAATTAATAAAATTAAGATTTTATAAAGAAGTAACTAGTATATAATAATTCCCGTTTAACTACCTATTAGGAAGAGTTTTATAAATACGGAAATATCTAGGATCTTAAAGGTAATAATAGATATAAGGAGATTAAATTATAAATTAATCGTTATAATAAGAGTTTATTATATAATAAAGAGGCGCTAAGATTATTAAACTCGCTTTAATTACGTATTAATAACTCAAAATTAAAAATAGGTAGAACGAAGTTTAAGCGATTAGCCGGATAACCCTAAGAATAAAGATTTTAAAATATAAGTATACGAACTCGATAAATTAATACTATAAAAGATATAGGGACTAGCGAGGTTTACGTAAGTCTTAAAACTCGCCTAAAGGTACTAAAAGTATATAAAAACTATATTATTAAATTAATCTTAATTCGATATTATCTACTATAGATTATATATTAGGTTAATAGAGTATAATAAAATTTATTTAATTTACTCTCTTTAAAAATAACTACCCTATAGTATTAGATTATATCTTTATATTTAACTTTTAATAGTTTAGATAACTAAAAGCCCTAGTAATCTTTTAATTAAAATATTAAATACTTTAACTTTACGTCTTTATTAAAATATTTAGATACGAGTTTCTAGATATAATCTCGTATAGTACTTTTAGTAAATACTTTATAAAATTAATATTAAAAGTTATCGACGTATTATATCGAATATTATTCACTTATAATTAAGAGACGACCTTTTTTTATTTATACCTTTGAATTAATAATCTTTTTTAATTAATAATTCCCGTATAGTTTCCTAACCTTATTATATTTATTATAGTCCTTTTCGTGGCCGTAGAAGGTCTCCTCGTTATTAAAATCTTTAAGGATATATAATATAGTCCTTAGGATCTAAACCTATTAATAATAGGGTATTATTAAAGAGTAAATACCTATATAAAAACCTTTATCTTTTTTAAATAACTCTATTATTTAATCCTAGACCTAGTTTTTATCGCCTAATATCTTTAACTTAGAAGATATATTAATTAATAAAAGTATTATTTACTCTCTTTATCTAGTTACTAAACTAGTAAAATACTTTTAATATATACTTTATACTCTTTGAAACCTCTAAGAAACTCTTTAATATAGGGTATTTACGCGGTTATTCCGATCCTATTTACGAATATTACTATACTACTATAGTCACCGATCTTTATAATTTATTCATAAGGTCCGTTAATTTATATCTTTAACGCGTATACTTTAATATACTATATAAGTTTTTAAATAAATCTAAATACCGGTTATACTAGGAGATAGATATTAATACCCTTATTATTCACGTCTTAATCCTATTAAGTGATTATAAAAGAATGGCTTTAAAATAAGGACTAGAAATTTACTTTTAGAATCTAAATATATACGTATTACCTTATATATATCTTCCACGGCCGAGTAATAGTAATCTAGACCCGAATAACGTCTTTTACCTAAATAACTTTAGTGATTATATAAGATTATCGTTAAACTACGTTACGAAATATTAATTTTAAATAGCGAGTTATAGTAGTTAAAGCGAAAATAAAAGTCGCGATAATAATATAAATCCTCGCGAACGTCGGCTTTATCGATAAATACCGTTAAATCGAGTAAACGGTAAAGACCGCTAGCGTATAATAAATCTTTTAAAAGAATTCGAAGAATAATATCCTAAATATTAATATAAGTAATAAGAAAGCGATTATAATTATATTTTAAATATAATCGTTAGTATCTATTTAATAGATAACGAGTTTACGAGTATAAATATATTAAAAAACTATTAAATTACAGAGTATCGTTAATATAGAATATATTCCGGGAATAGAAGATAATTGTATATACTAGTATTTAAAGAAGTATTATTACGCCGATTAAATTATATAGTCTTAAATACGTTTATAGAGAGATTCCTAATAAATTAATAACGAAACTTAGACGATTTATAAATAAAAGCGGGACTAGGTAAAGGGTAGTTAAAGAACCGGCCTTATTTCCTATTTATATTATTATATTAACTCCGATTATATTATAAATTATTATACTAGATTAGTAAAGTATTATTAAAAGTATATACTAGCCCGAGAAAGGAGTAAAGAGACGGGTTCGTTTAATTAATATAAGATAAATTAGGTATTTAAAGATATAAAAGAGGGTACGGTCTTATATCCACCGCGAAATATAAGAAAAGACGTAGTAGTAGAGGAATGAAATAATATATATACCGCTAGCGGCGAGACCGTAAATTAAAATAGGATTTATAATAAAGAAAACGAACTTAAGAGGAGAGTTTATAATTTATAAATTAATTAATAATAGAGGTAACCGCGCGGTTACGACGAAAATAATTAAAGACTAAATATAATTTATTTCTAAAGTCGATATCTATAAATAGAAGAGCGCTTTTTCGAGAAATAATTTAAAGCCTCGATAGAAATTTTACTAGATTATTAGAAAGTCCCTTTAATATAATGAAACTATCTACCGGTCCAAGTTCGAAAAGAAATAAAAAAGAATCTTTTCGAAAATAATATAGGAAGTTTTTTAAGATAGCTCGTATAATATTAAAAATCGATATTAAAATATATATTATAGTTAGCCGGTTTAATATTTCTTATATTTATAATTTAGAGGAATCTTAAGAATAGTTATTAATAAAAGGAGATAAAATAAATTTAGATCTAATTAAAAACTCGGAGTTAATAATTTTAGGTTAAAGACTTATATTAATAAAAATCAAAACTCTAGGCTTAAGGTTACGATTAAGGTATTAACGATAATAAAATTCCTTATAAAGCCGTCGATAATGATTTTCTACGAATCGAGAATAATACTAGTAATATCCTAATTACACTAAGCCAATTATCTTGGAGTTTATATATAATAACCTCTTATCTCTCTCTAATAGAAGTATTACGCTGTATAAATATTATTAAAAAACTATTATAATTTTATTTACGACTATTTATACTTCGTAAATACTCGTAAGGAGGACGCAGGACTTTATATAATTAATTAAATTAATAATATTATCTTTACCGAAATACTCTACGTTATTTATTAGAATTCCTAGAAGTTTTTTGGAGCTATATAACTCTTTTATTATCCTATAATCTACGAAATTATATAATTCTCCTCCTTCCTATTCTTATATAATTTAAAAAATCATACGATTCTCTTTCTTCCTATTCTCGTATAATCTAAAAAGTTATACGATTTTCTTTCTTCTTATTCTCGTATAATTTAAAAAATCGTACGAATTTCCTTCTTCTTATTCTCGTATAATTTAAAAAATCGTACGAATTTCCTTCTTCCTATTCTCGTATAATTTAAGAAATCGTACGATTTTTCTCTTTCCTAGTTATCGTATAATATAAGAAATCGTACGATTTTCCCCCTTATTATTATCGTATAATCTGAGATATTATATAATTTAAGAAATCGTACGATTTTCCTCCTCCCTATTATCGTATAATCTAAGAAATTATACGATTTAAGAAATTATACGACTTTCCTTTTTCCTAATTATCGTATAATTTAAAAGATTATACGATTTCCTTCTTCCTATCCTCGTATAATTTAAAAGATCGTATAAATTTCTTTCTTCCTATCCTCGTATAATCTAAAAAATCGTACGATTTTCCTACTTTCTGTTCTCGTAGGATCTAAGAAATCATAGGAATTTCCTTCTTCCTAATTCTCGTATAATCTCGAAAATCATACGATTTCCCTCGGGGCCGTCTTGGTTATTTTTAGATAAATTAATTTAAATTAATTATAAAATAGGTCCTCTCCTTTATAATATTAATATAAGTCTCTTATTAATTAAAATATTAATAATATAATCTCGAGCCATCTAAGTGAAAATCTTTAACGTTATTAATTATTAATATGAGTTTCCACCTATAGGGCCAGTAGGCTCTAGGTTAATAAAATTAATAAAACTAGTATATTTAAAATTAATAGAGTTAATAAAGTAAGAACTAATAAGGCTAGTAGGTTTAGGGTCAATAGAGTTAATATAATTAATAAAATTAATAGGGCTAGTATACTTAGGGTTAATAAAATCAATAAAGTTAGAATTAATAAAACTAGTAGGGTCAGGGTTAATAGAGTTAATATAATTAATAAAGTCAATAAAGTTAGTATATTTAAAGTTAATAGAGTTAATAAGATTAATAAAGTTAATAAAATTAAAACTAATAAACCCTAAACTAATAGGGTTAATATATTTAGGGTTAATAGGGTTAATAAAATTAGAATTAATAAGGTTAGTAGGCTCTAGGCCAATAGAGCTAGTAGAGGTAAATTTAATAAAATTAATAAATTTAAAGTCAATAGGGTTAGTAAACTTAGGGTTAATAGAGTTAATAAGGTTAATAAAATTAATAAAATTAGAGTTAATAAACCCTAGGCTAATAAAACTAGTATATTTAAAATTAATATAGTTAATAAAGTTAGAATTAATAAAGTTAATAGGCTCTAGACTAATAGAGTTAGTAGAGGTAAATTCAATAAAATTAATAAACTTAGGGTCAATAGGGTTAGTAAACTCAAAGTTAATAAAATTAATAGGGTTAATAAAATTAATAAAATTAAAACTAATAGACCTTAAACTAATAAGGTTAATATACTTAAAATTAATATAATTAATAAAGTTAAAATTAATAAAACTAGTAGGCTCTAGGCTAATAGGGCTAGTAGGCTTAAGATTAATAAAGTTAATAAAGTTAATAAAGTTAAAATTAATAAAATTAGTATATTTATAGTTAATAGAATTAAAGCGGAATAATCCCCTCCAAAGTACTTAGTCTAACGGACGACTTAAGTTTAACCGATCGGAAACGTATATAATATAAGGAAATCGATCGAATAATAGCGGGCGGACTAGATAAAGTATTCGGTTAATTTTATTTAATAATACCTTAAGTAATAAAAGAAGTTTATAAATAACTTTCTTTATTATACTATCCCGATAAATAGTCCGACGAGTATAAAGATAAAGTAACTTTAGTAATAATAAGTAAATTACTAGTATTAAGATAATTTATACTAAGACTAACTATAATATAGTTTTGAATTAGGCTCGAGAAAAGTACCGAGTCTTAAAAATTATCCCGGACGATTATAATAAACTAATGAGATAATATTAGCGACTATATAACGTTCTTATATTTAAGGGAGTAGTTCGCGCGCTTTAATTAAATACCTATAATCGGAACGGACTAGGAATTATAGTACTAAATAATAATATACTCGGGAATTTAAATAATAGTTATAATTATAACTTAAACCTCGGAAAGTTTCCCCTCGCTTATTTTTAAAATAAGTACTAAATAACGTAAAACCTAAGGAAGGTATAGAAGGACGAGAATAATCCTATATAAAAAAATATATTAACCGCTCTCTACGAGATTATCGCTGAAAGTTTATAAGAATTTTATCGAGAACGCTAGTTTCCTAGTTTATGGGCTTTGGAATCCTTAAGAATTAATAACGAGTTTAATTAAATATAAACTAGGAGTAATAGCGGAGGTAGAATATAAAGTAGTAGTAATACCTCTAATAATAACGGTTTCTTTAACGGCTCTAGAATTGACCTAAACACCGATATAATAATAAGTAATTTTACTAAAGTAGTAGATAACCTAACTATAGATAGTGAATTTATTATACGAAAACGTAAAGTCTTTAAAAACGTTTAATTATTAATTAAGAATAAATTTAAGTTATACGTCTAGAAATCGGTAGTATTATATAATATTACGGACTCTACTAGTATACTCTTTACGGAAAAACCGACCGAAGTATTTATCGCTTAAAGAAAGAGTAAATATAAGGGTATTAATTAAATCGCCTTAATAATAAATAATATTATTACGTAGGGTACGGGTCTATATCCTTATATTTCGATTATAATATAATAGTCGGATTTAGAAGATACCCTAATATAGCGAAGTAATTTTATTAAAGTAATTAATTAGGTACGAGTTAAGTAAGATCTATAAAAATATTTATTATATTATAAAATAATTTAATTCGAAGGTAGATAAGTCTTTATTCTTTTACCCATAAAAACGGGACTCTTAAATAAAGAAATAAAAGTTATAAAACGAATTAAAAATAATTAATTCAAGGCTATTAAAGCGGCTCAAAGTTTAATTATAATATTATATAATATTTAATAAGACCTCGCTCAGCTAGTATTAATATAACTAGTATTAATATTCGGCTAGTCAAAATAACTAGTATATTAATAACTATAGTAAAGATATCTATAATTAGGGTTCCTATAATACGTATCCACTCAATTAAAGTACCCGTAATATATATTTATTTAGTAAATATCTACTTAGTTAGGGTACCCCCAATATATATTTATTTAATAAATACCTACTCAGCTAGGGTACCCCTAATATATATTTATTTAATAAATACCTACTTAACTAGGGTACCCCTAATATATATTTATTTAATAAATACTAGTTTAGTAAATACTAGTTTAGTAAATATCTACTTAACTAAGGTACCCCTAATACGTATCCATTTAATAAATACTAGTTTAGTAAATACTAACTTAGTAAATACTAATTTAGCCGGGGTACCCGCAATATATATCTATTTAATAAATATTTATTTAGTAAATACCTACTTAGTTAAGGTACCCCCAATACGTATTTATTTAATAAATATTAATTTAGTAAATACCTACTTAGCTAAAATACCCCTAATATATATTTACTTAATAAATACTAGTTTAGTAAATACTTATTTAATTAAAGTACCCGTAATTTTTCGTATCTACCTAGTAAATACTAGTTTAGTAAATATTTACTTAACCAAGATACCCCTAATACGTATCTATTTAGTAAGTACCCGCTTAGTAAATACCTACTTAATAAACACCTACTCAACCGGCTTAGGATATAGAATCGATAAAAATAATAATAAAAACCCGTTAGAGGTTTTATCCCTTAATATAATAAATAATATAATAATAACCCACGCCGGGACTAGTAGGATAAGATCGTATAAGAATATTATAAAGGCTCTTAGTAGATTATATTAATAGTAATTATTTTAATTTTAGTCGATACTTTATTTATTTAAATTATATTTTCTTTAAGAATTATTTATCCCTTCTAGTAATAGTCTTTACGTTTACGTATACTATATATTTTAAATTAAATAAAGATAATTAAATAATAATAACTATTCTAACTTCATATATTAAGTTATATAAACTAGCGACTCGAAAGTTTTATAAAGTTCCGATACTAGTATACCTTATCTTCTAAAGGGTATATATAGGTTAAGAAAGAGTCTTAACTATTAACTTCTTTACTATAAAATAATAATAATCTAATACTAGTTTATATTAAATAAAGTATATTATATATAAAGAGGGTATAAGCCTAAGAGTAGGACTTTATATATAAGATATAAATTCCTAATAGTTTCTTAATAATAAATATACTCTTTATAAAAAGTATAACTATAGTTTATCACTATATTAACCTCCGTAATATAATAAATCGGGTAATTAATAGGAGATTTTATATTTTATTAAAAAGATTTACGGATTAAAGTTTTAACGACCCTTTTACGCGCTAGCGATTTAACGAGGTTTATATAATATAATAACTATAGCTACTGCCGGTCTAACTCTTTACGAATATTATCGAGTTTTCTTTAAAGATTCCTTACTTTCTACCTCTAAGAGTACGTAATTTTCTAATAAATCTTTATAAGGTTAAACTTTTCGTCTTATATAAATTATAAAATATTTTAAGGGAGGGCGGGCTAGTTAGTATTTTACGGGGGAGATAAATAAATCTATAAATCTAAAAATTATTTACGATTTATTAACGTATTAATAATATTATCTAGGGCGAGCTCTTTTATATTATTTATTATCTTTATCTCTTATATTATACGAGTATCACTTAATATCTCTATCTCTTATATTATATAAATATTAATATCGTAATTAGAGTCCTCGTCGCCGCTAGATTCGTTATCCTCGTTATTATAATAAGAGTCCTTATCGTCGCGAGGGTCGATAACGATTAGCGAGTCTTTTTTAGCGATTAATAATATTTAATATATTTAAAATATAGATTTAACTTACCCGGTAACGTATTATAACTAGATAAAAAACTTAATAATCTTAATAGATATTAGAAGACTAGTTCTTAGGAAGGTATAATTTTTAAATATTAAATTAAATTAAATTTAAAATAAGAAAATAAAAGATAAATAAATACGAATATAAAAGAGTTTTATATAGACGTTTAAATCTAAACTCGGACTAAAGTAAACTAGCTAATATATAGTACCCTCGCGACGGCGTTTATTTAAAATTAATTAATTTTAGATACCGCCCTCTTAAACTAGTTTTATCTAATAAAGCTAGCGCGAAATAAAAGTTATTTTTATAATAAAACTAGTCCCTCTCTACTACCCGTTTACTTCTAATAGAGTACCTTTTTTTAGGGGTAAAATATAAACGTAATTACTATAACCTCTTCTACTATTAGAGGGTAACGAGTATTAATTATTTTTACGAGACCGCGCTAATCAGCTATAAATAATTTTTATAAAAAAAAAGATTTTAGAATTCGTAGTAGCTAGTAACTATTTAGGATTAATTAACTTCGAATACTACTTCTTTAAACTATTTTAACTAATAAAGTTAGCGCGAATTAAAAGTTATCCTCGTAATAAAACTAATCCCTCTCTATTACTCGTTAGTTTTTAATAGGGTACCTTTTTTGGGGGTAAAGTATAAATATATTTATTATAACCTCTTCTATTATTAAAATTTAACGAGTACGAGTTAATTTTACGAGAGCGCGCTACTCGGCTATAAATAGTTCTTATAAGAGAGAGGATTATGAAATTCAAGGTAACGATGATAGTAATTAAAGAAAGTACGTTTATCCTAAATTAATATATATATTAAAGTATTTACACGGGGAGCTAAAAGCGATAACGATAATATAATTAATATTATATAGTAAATATAGACCCGTTCTAAACGAAAGTATATAACCTATTATAATGATAATATAATTAAAGTAGTAGTTAATACTAATACCCGAGGACCTTATATAAGTAGATTCATATATTATAGATCGGGATATATAGGGGCTGTAAGTTAATAGTATTATATAAATCGGCGAGGAAATTAGTTATTCTTATTATAGTTAATTCGTATACTTTATTATAACCCCGAGTTAATTAAGGTATTGAATTATCCTATCTTAATTCTTAAATAACTCTTTTATAGTCGCTCGTAGTTTAATTATCCTACTCTTCGCGCAGCTTTACGTATCGATTAAATATAGGATATAAATATAGTTTCGCCTAATATTTATAATTAAAAACTAAGTAGTAGTCGTAGGTTTATATAATATTAATAAAATATTCACTACCTAACGAGGAAGTAATTATATATAATATAGTTACGGCGTATAACGAGGCTGTACTAGAGAAGCTTTAGATTATTATATATATATATTTATTTTTTATTACTTTCTTTACCGATCTAAAAAGTCTTTTATTATTAAGATACTATTTTAACTCTTTTCTTTAAAAATTATATCGTCCGCTTTATAAACTTCTATTCTTTAGAATCACCGAATTCTCTAAATAATAACGATAGTTAATAACTCTCTAAGTTATCTACCTAACCCTTTACGACCGTTAAATACTATATAATTATTTATAACTTATTAAATCCAAGTCCTCTAGAAGCAGTAACAGCGGGCTATTAAATTTTAATATATATTAAATTATTATATTATATCCGCAGAGGCTCCTTTTATTATCCAAAATCTAGACTTCGGGTTAAGCGTTTTATATAATTTCTCTTTAATATTTATATTTTGGCCCGTTTCATCTCAGCTCGTTAATATTATTATTTAATAAATCTTCGACTTATTTCGTTATAATAAGGAATATAATACTACCTTTATAGTAATAGATTATTATAATCCGATTATATATTACCCGATTTTAATATACGCTAGTATAGGCTTTTAATATACTAATAATATAATAAATACTAAACTAACTACCGTCTTCGATAATAGGTTATTCTAGTATAACTAGATATATATATTAGGCGACGTAGGTATAAGTATTTTATCCTAGGATTCTAATATTCCCCCTCCGTCTCTTTCTAAGATTTGGTTTAATATTTTAAATATTAATTTAGTATTAAATTCGTCTTCGTCCTTCTTTAATACCTTTAATTAATTAGAATCTTATAATAATTTAAGCGAAACTACCGCCGCGCTTTATTTTTTAAATATTAACGAAGAAATCTACGATATAAGTATTAAGGATTTAATAAGGTTTATATTCTCCTTTTATTTATTTTATTTTTTATTAACTAGATTAGTATCTTTATATTTAGTTAAATCTTTCAACTATTATTATCTAATCTTAACTACGTGAAATTAAATAGAATTAACACTACTTCGAATACCCGTAAATACTCGTTATATAAAGTTATATTTAATTTTAACGGTTTCTACCGCTACCCCTCTAATAATAATTATAATTATAAATTAGTAAAGTTTAAATACGATTATTAGTAAAATTTAAAATATTATTTAACTAGTTTAATACTAACACTTTATAATTAATAAATAACTTGACTCTTATATTAAACCCTACTAGTACAAGTAGTTTAAATATATACGGTTTCGTTTTTTATCTACTATATACCTCCTCCGATACGAGAAGGAACTTTATAAATTATATAGGTATAACGAGAGACCCTAACCGTACAAATTTAAAAATTATAAAAGATTTTATCCTAATAAAGGATTTCCTCGCCGTCTCAACCTTATAAACTATATATATAGGATTTATAATTATCGGCCGAAGGAAGACGTCTCGAATAAAAATATTATATTAAATAATAGTAAAAAACGGACTTAAGGGACGTCTAAAAGATTTCTATACTACTCTAAAAAATAACCGTCCGCTAGGTATAAATAATAATAGATATATTATAATTATTCTTTCGTTCTTCTTTCGTATATACTTCTATTCCCCCTAGATATTATAGTAAAGAGATATCGATACGGATATAAAGTAGGAGCTATTTACTCTTTTAATCGAGAGGTTATAAGAAAATTACTTTCGGAAAGGTATTTAGTTAACCGAAGATATCGTTTATACGGAATTTACGTATCTTTAAATATTAATCTTTATTATACTTTAAAATATAGGCCTATAAATAGGTATTCGTAGAGATTGAATATATACTATTCTATCTATAGTATTACTGCTATTATAGGGCTATGAAAAGAAATATAAATTATTATATAACTCAATATTTTATACCTAACTATAGTAGTATAAAAGGATTTAAATTATTTTTTACTTTAATCTCTTAAACCTACCGAATTACTATTAAGTCTCTTCGGGTTAACTCCCGCTCACTAAGCCCTTTCGGGTTAGAAATATTAACTTCGTAATATTTATTAGGGAATATAACCTCGAATATATTTTAATTTAATATATCCGGCGCCGTAGTATAAAAGTTTATTAATAAATAAAAGATATTAACCCGAAGGGGTTTAACGGAGTTTAGGATATATAAAAGACTTAGGTAAATTATTTTCACTTTTATTAATTAATTTATTAAATTACTTTAAATTTATTTAAGTTAGACTATAACGGAGATTCTATTTAAATATTAACACTATATCGGGTTTTATTTAAGAGATTAGTCGGTACTTCTATATTTAAAGAGTATTAGAAATACGTAGGTTTTTTAAACTACTAGTACTCGCCCGAGGCTAGACGACGAAAGGTATATATCGTTATATTATTTATTATATTTCGTAGGACCTTGATCTAGTCTCTTATATTTATAAACGGTTTATATATCGTATAGACTATTAAACTTTCTCTTTCTATTAACTCTAAAAATTATATGAGTAGGACTAATACTCGGAGAGCCTAATAAATCGTTAGGATTTCGCTTTACCCCCGTCTTTAAATCAACGTTACTCGGGTTAAATACACTATAAATACGATACCGGTAAAATTCTAGGACGCTATAAACTTTATTTCTAAATAAAGTATCTAACTACTACTAGCTAATAAACTACGTTATATTATAAAGAAACTCGTTAATCTTTCGTTATTCTAACCCATAGGCTTTAAGGTTAATATATATTATATCGTCGAGGTAACGAATATAAAACTATACTTTCTTATAATATAAATAATACCGGGAGTAAATATCCTTAGGGGTTAATATCCCTAGACTTTCGAATTTAATAATAAATTCGAGTTTATTATAAATTTTACCTAGAGATTCTAGGACCCCCTTAGGGTTATTACGGTATTAAATAAAACCGCGATAATAATATTAATTCGCGTTAAAGACGGGACCTAGGGTATTAAACTCGAAAAAGAAACTTAATATTAAAAAGGCGAAAACGATATTAATTATATCCTATAAATTATCTAGCTAAAGTTATATATTTTTTTTAAACTCGTTTATATATCTTACGTTATCTAGACGAGGCTCGTCTCCTTCGAATAATATATTAAATCGGAAATAATCGGCCTTGGTCTTATTATCCAAACGATTTATAAAATTTCTCTAAATACGTTTATTATTAAAAGACGATATAAATCATCGACCTAATCGTAGTATATAACTATTATTAAAAATATATCGGAAAATAGTAACTTTAGGAGATCTTAGGTCCTCTTTATTTATTCCTATATTTAATAAAAGGACTACGTCCGGGTTTATACTCGATATTTATAATTTTAGGTATTCTTATAGTGTAAGATCTATCGGGTTATTATAGTATAATCCTTTATCTTGGAAAGAGCTAAGAGATACGATAAATATAAACTATAATAATTTATATAGTATTAACGACGTATTAAAAGATATATTTAAAAGTATATACTTAAGGGCGGTAGAGGTGACCCGATTATTATTAAAATTTAATATTATTTTATTTCTTAGGCCACGTCTCGATTTACGTTTCCTAAATAAATAATTTATACTCGATCTTTTCGGGGCGTATATATTTATATTCTTTCTTATATTAACTCGTTACTTAAAGAGGTATAAAAGTACTTATTATAACCTCGTTCTTTAACCCTACTATTATAATTCGAAAATATATATATAAAGGTATTAGATAGAGTAGTAATAATAATAGCTACTTTTTATCCGGAGAAACCGGTTTTATTAATATTAAATAACCTTCGATCGTCCTTAAAGATCTCTTTCAGCGAATTCTCTAAAGAATTAATATTATAATATTTATCTCTTAGTTAGTAGCGAAAATAACCTCGGAGTCTCGTTAATAAATTAATACCTTTAATCGGGTATATACCGAAGAAATCGCGGATAAATATATTAAAAGTTCTAGAATAACGAGTAATATCCTAATATTTAATAAAGAGTCTAAAGATTATAAAGCCGCCTACGCCCCGTTAGAGGTTAATTTTATTTATATAAAAAAGAGTTTTTACGTACCTAAATTAATCTTTAATATTTATTTAAAAAGATCCTATAAATGGAGGCTAGATCCTAGATATTTTTATAAAGATTTAAAATATACTAAAGGAACTACCCTACGAACTCCTCCGCTATTAATATTTAATATACGGGTTTTAATTATAGGAGGTTTTAATCTAGCTAATAATTTTCCCCGAGTAATATAAAGAATATAATTATTTATATTAAAATAATACTCTTTACCTATAACTAGCTCTCTAAACCTCTCGATATAAATATCGTAAATCGCGTACTCGCAGGTAAGAATATATTTAGGCCTACGACGAAGATAATATAAATAAATACCGTGGCTTTTAAATCGGCCTTATTATAAAGAGAACGATCTAAGATTACTAGTATATAATTATACCGACGTCTCGAAACCTAGATCGATAGATAGGAATAAATAATCTATATAATTCTCTATATAAATATAAAGATCCTCGGCGAATATCGGAGAATTTAGGACCTACGTTAATACTAGTATAATATACGTCCTATATAAACTCTTAAATATATCTCGAGGATAAAACGTTATATAATATAAGTATTCTCGCGAGTAGGCGAGTTTAGGTATTTATTATATATTCTCGGCGGGTAAATATCTATTAAAATACTTAAAACGATAAAAGATATAAGGCTTTTATAAGATCTAAAGTATTTATAATTTAAAGATATAAAAACGGCGATATAGTCTCTATAATCGTCTTCGATATAATTATATACGCGAGTGTTTACGATAAAGTCGAATAATATATCGATCGAGGTCGTTATATATTATATAATATAATGAAAGAAGGCTTTAAAATAAGTCGCCGAAAAAAATAATCGATATTTAATATAATCCGTTTATAATATCTTTATTTCGGTTAAAAGGACCTCCTTTAATCGCCGATATCGAATTAAAGACGATATATAGTCTCTAGTAAAATATATTAAAGATATAAATAAAAATATTTAAATATATAACTCCGGATACTCTCTTTAAAGATATATTTCGAGGTTATAAATTTAAAGTATATAATAGGTCACGGCTGCGTCTTCCTTATATATAATAATAATAACGCGTAGTCGGATTTTAATAGGGAGGTAAAAAGGACTTTTTATTCATACTCATTTTATTAGAAAATTTATTACTCCGTCTAGACCTCTTAAATCGTCGGCGAAGATATAAATAATATCGTTAAATAATACTACTAGCCGAGTATATATAATTTATAAAATACTCTACTTATAATCCCGGCTTTAGGCGAGTGGAATTATCGTTTATTTATAATATATTATCGTTTTTAATCGATAAAGTATAGGAGCTAAAGGGTCTTTATTTATAAAAAGAAATAATAGGTTAAAATTAAATATAAAAGAGTCGAGGCGAAGGTTAATAATACTACTTTTATTTCTACGTCGAATATTATTATTTAGGAATAATTTATGTAGAGTAATATCCTTAAATCTTTTCCCGATAAAGAAGATTATTAAAGAGTATTAAATATCTAGACTAATTATCTCCTAGATAACGATTAATATACGATTATAATAATAAAAATAAATATCTCCTCTACTAAAGAGGTAGAACTATCTAAGATAATAATATAAATTTATTATAATAAATAAATACGGTAGCGAAGGTAGGACTTAATAAACCTAACGAGTTATTAATCTTTATATAATTCGAGACTACGGCGTTAAATTAAAAATAGATTAAAGTATAAAGGGGCCCTATACTCTAAGAATAATAAAAAAACGGTTAATTTACCTAGACTCGAAAGTGGCCTAAATAAAACCTAAGGGCTCTTATTTTAATTATAAAGGCGTATTTTATAAATAACGAATACGAAAATAACCTAGGTAAAATACGAGGGCTCTCGTTTTAATTATAAAGACGTACTTTATAAATAACGAACGCGAAAATTAACGATTCGCCGAAAGATAATTAAATTTTCGGGGAAATATAAAGGTCCCCCTTAAATTTTTAAATTTTAAAGAAATATTTATTTCTAGCTACCTCGACCCCAAAAATATCGTAGGTTTAATTTAGATTTTTAAACTCGAAGGCTATATTAGATTAGACTTAAAGAATTATATCTTAATTATTATTAATAATAACCTTTTAAATTAAAGCCTCTATTACTTTTAAATTACCGGTAATTTATTTAATTATCGAATACCTCTAATATTTAAACTACCGCCGAACTATATATTACGTTACCTATATAGTAAATATAAGATTATTACCGTAAAAACGTTTCTTTTATTAAATAATAAATAATAGACCGTGGACCTATATTTAAATAATATATAATACCGTACTTTATAATAATAGCCTTAACTTAATTAATTATAAAGTTTAGTGAATCTTTACGTCGAGATATCCGAGAGGAATATACTAATTTAAGAAATTTCTATAATAGCGATATATTCTAGTAGATTAGATATTACTAAAGAGTTTAAAATATCGAGAGCGAAGGATATTAATTCGCTAGGCTCTCCGAAGGTAAACGTAAAAATATAAAATAATTATAACGGAGGAAGGATCTATAAATAATTAGGTAGGCGCTCGATAATCTTTTATTATATATAAACTTCTAGCCGAGTCTTCCGATCGGGACTCTTTATAAAACTATAAATCTAAAATATCTAAAGGTTAATTACGTTTATTTCGTTAACTCGGTTTAATAATCGCGGTTTAAAGTTTTATAAGAGATAGAGTATTACCTAAATTATATATATATATATTAAGATAAAGTCATCGATAGTAATTAAAATTTATAGCCGTTAATCGACTTTCGGATAATATAACTCCTTTAAACGCGAAATCCCTAGGCGTCGAAAAATGATTACGATTTCATTATTAATTTAATAAATCGTTAATAGTTATTCCTAATAATATAAAACCTAGCTGCGCGATAGCGTATTCTTAATAATTTTTAAAATACTAACTATATAATCCCGTCTTTCTATATATTCTTCGAGGATATTAAATAGCTCGCGTTATATTTTAAAATTATTCGCGCTCTTCTACCCGACGATTATAAAGAGTCTACCCGTCGAGTATTTTCCCGGTATTATATAGGCGTTAACTAGAAAGCCGGTATACTATTAATTAAATATAATAATCCGAAATTCATTAAAGTACCCGGCTCGGAGGTATAAACCGTAGATAACGGATATTAATAACTTTTTTTATTTATATAATATTACTTTTCCGAGCTATTAATTATTTTATCTTAGAAGGATATAAATAGACCTAAACCTCCTATTATAACTTCGAATAAATAGTATTAATACCGTTTAGCTTAGTTAGTTAATTTATTTAACTTTAAATTTAAAAAGATTATATCTCTCTAAAACTAAGATCCCGATTTAAAAATAATTTACGAATTCCTTCGTTAAATACGCCCCGATATATTTTATTAAATATTTAACGAGGCCCGTATAGCCCTAGCTTTAGAGATCTACCGAGTATTAAAATTTATCCGCGAACCGGTATTTACGTTTTTTTTACGGGTTTTACCGGAGGCTCTAATATCGCTACTAATTAAATACCGATACGGAAGGCCTTTTAAATAATCCTTTAAAGAGTTAAAAACGTTTTTTTATTTATCCGATATATATCGAGCGAGGTAGAAAACTTTGTCCTATTTTATAATTAATCGAGATATCTTCTTTATTTTCTTTAGGTTTTAATACCCTATTAGTCTTTCTAGTATAACGATAGCACCTAGAATAATAAATATCCGAATCGAAAATACGAGCGATATCTTAATAACTAAGCCCGTTACGTAGAATTAATAAATAACGTAGTTATAACCTTATCTAGAAGCGTCCAGCCTTATATAAAACTTCGGAAATATTAATAATTACGTCGTTTACGAAGAACTACCTAACCGGAGTATATAAAAAGTATAAATAAAAACCGTAGATAACTCGAACTTAAATATAATATATAATAAAGATATATATATTAAAGATATATTAAATAAAGCTACGGAGGTTATAACGATCGCGAATATAATACTTAATAAGGATATACTTATCGAAAATATACTAAATAAAATTACGGAGGTTATAGCGGTCGCGAATATAATATTTAATAAAGATATATTTATCGAAGACGTATTAGATAGAGCCTTAAATATAATTTTATAACCTATAACTACGTTACTAGTTAAAAGAGTATTTAAAAACATATTTAATTAAAGTACCCTAAAGCTCCCTAAAAAGCTACGGCTCTTTTAATAATAAAAATAATAATATAAAAATAAAAATATCTTTCTCGTCGACGTTAAAATACTCGAAGGTATTAATTATAATCTCCGGGCTTCCGGACTCGATAAACTTTTAAATACTATTATTATTACTATAAATTACTCTTTCTTTATTATATATAAGAAAAATATTCTGTCCACTAGATATTTGGTATTAATTAATCCGAGACGTATATATAACTATAGTAAAGGTCCACGGACTAATAGAGTAGTATATAAATATATAAAGAATTATAGTATCCCTTCCTTTTCGGAGACTCTCCGGAAAAGTTTAGAATTAATAAATATCGCGATTTTTATTAAAGAGTTTACCGGTCTTAGTATTAAGAGTTCCGAAGAATCGAATACGGAGAGCCGATTACGTAATTTAAAAGAAGTTTATATTAAGAAGAAACGAACTACTCACTTTCCTTTAGATAATTTATTATATAAAAAGTAATTTAATTTTTTTTTTAAAGGACCGTTTATTAAATATATACTTTACACTCCCTAGTAGTAATATAGAGATAAATATAAATCGAGTAATTTTAAGGAATTATAAAGATTTCGTTTTAATTTCGGCCTTTTATCGCTTGATAATAATTTCCCTCTTTAATAATATACTACGAGATGGTCCCTATATAGTATAATTAATACTACGAGAATATATTTTCTTATTATTACGCAGTATATAAGCCTAATAAAAATTCGTAAAATTATATTAATATTATTATTTATAACTCGTCCTTACCCACTCCGACTAGTATACGAAAATTAGATAATTTTATCGTAACCCGCTATCGGTTAACCTCGATATAATTTTATTTAATTATTTCGCCGCGGAGGTTATTAGTCTAGCGGATACTATTAAACCTCTTCTAAACTTAAATTAATATTAATTATAAGAATACTTTATTATTTTAAAGTTAAAGCCTAGTAAAGCCTTTATTATCTATATTTCTAGAAACTAAATATACGATTATAATAGTTTTATACTACTAAACGTATATTATTATAAAGTAAAACTAAATACCTCGAGGAGCTAGGAGGGTAGAAATATTAAATATTAAAATATTAACGACGCCTAGGGAATAGGAAATTATATAATTATCTTTAGAAAGTTAAATAATTTATATATATATTTAAGAGCCCAGATTTGCCCGTTACGATATCCGGCTAGTATTCTATTAAGCCTAATTATACTAATTAAACCGACTCGTTTTTAATTAAAGAGATACGACTAGTTAGATTATTATATAAAAGCGCGGTTATATTCTACTTCTCTATTAATCCCTATATAAGGTTATCAATATCCTCCGTCTATAATTATAATTATTTTATATAGTCGTATAGGGTATCGAGCTTCCTAATATACTATTTAATATTATCTCACACTTATAATAAAGTAGTAAAACCTTGATTTTTCTTTTAATCTATAGTTCTCCGTTAGTTAATACTCCTCTTTAAATTATTTATTATATTTACTTAACCTATAACGTCCGTATTAAATCTTTTAGCTCGTTTTCGGGCGCTACGGGATACCTAAAAAATTAATTCATTTTTAAAATAAATATATTACTCCCGCCGGCTTTCTAGTCGAAAAAACTAATATATAAAGAAAGTAATAAAACTTGATTATAATCCTTCCTAAAATTAATACTATTAGTCGTAAAGTAATCTAGATTAATCTATTAATCTAGATCGAAGTCGAGACTCTAATTATTAGACGTATCGTAATTAGGATCTAGGGTCGATATTTTATATAAGGTTTTATACTACCCTATATCTTAACCTAAATTTATTGCGTTTACTATTTTAATCCGTCCTTTATATTTATAAAGACGACGGATTATATTAATCTTTATATATTTATACCGCTCTTATCTCGTGAACGTAGTTAGATTAAATGAATATATTAGTATAATCCTAGCGCCTATTTAATTTAACTCTAATTATATAAACGCTCGGGCTACTCGTCCGAAAATAAATATAATTAAAGTTAATCGGATTTGACTTTCCATAAAATAATCGGATAAAATAAAAATTATAATAAATTTACTCTAGTAATATAAGCACCGATAATCTATTAATATAAATAAATAGGATATAATAATAATTAACTCGTAATTCCAAAAGTTAACCGTATCTTAATTAAATTACTATTAATTAATTATTCGTTTATATAGATTATACCCTAGCGCTATTTAGTATCCCGTTTCCGCTAGCGCCTAGGGGCTCGTTTATAACTTTAATCGAGTTTCACTAATAAATATTATAAATAATTCGATTTATCGAGTTAATAACACCTAATTATTAATAGTATTCTTTTTTTGGTTAAACTAGCGTATAAATATAATATATTACACTCGTTATAATATTTATTTTTATATTTTAATCGAGTTATTATATAGATAACTAGTCGTATTCCCGGATTTATATAAATTTATCGGTACCCGTTACCTAGTATATACACCGCTTTAATAATAATTAACTGTTTTCGCCTCGTTTAATTCTCCTTCCCTTAAGGTATTAATAGGAACTCTAAATCTATTATTCGCTTTTTAGTTTATCACCGTCCTACTAGCTTTATTAATTCTATTTCTTAATTTATTTATCGTAGTATTAATTATACTTATACTATTTTCTTTATATTACTCTATATATCCTTAATACCACACTTTCGCGGGATCTATAATAGTATTTTAATTTATAGTATAAGATTATCCGTCTAGGTCCCTTGGCCTTTAAAGAGTAATAAAAGTCGTTACTCGTTTTTTATCCCTTTATATTAAACGAATTAAACGAACTTCTTTTATATTTAGGTCTTTAAAGGTCCAAACTTATTATAATAAAACTTAGTCTCTACTTTATTATTAATATTATCGATATAACCTTCGAATTAAAAAGTATAACCACGTCTACTAGTCCGGGGGAGAGTCTTATATATATATATACTTTATAATAAACTCCCGATTATAACGATAAAACGATACTCGAAGAAATCCTCGCCTAAAACCCTAATATTAAATAGTATCGTATTTATACTATCTTTAACGATTTAGTCCCTATTTCTCGACGTAGATCTATTAGTAGTATTTACTTTAAAGGAAAAAGACTAATAAGAGCCTATAATAGAATATATAATCTCTCGGATATAGTATAATTTATTAAAGTCGAGGCTACGAGCCTCCGTAATAAGGTATATTTATAAAAACTCTACTCGCTCTATTTTTAAATATTTTTAGCCACCCGTAATAACGCCCTATATATCGACCGAAGACCCCGTAATTTATATAGAGATATTTTATAACTTTTGGGATAATACGTTAGGCGATTAAAAATATACGAATATAATTATAAAGAATTTAAAGACGCTAGAAACTAAGAAGAGGATTATTATAGAAGTTATAATAGGTTTTTATAGGTTATGAAAATACTTTAGAGATATCTTAATGAGTTAGTCTTCTACTAGATTAAATATATAATTAATATCGATTCTATATTCTTTAACTTAGTGTACTAGGTGGGCCTTAAGGTTTTAATCTTTATTTAATATATGAATTTTAACTATTATCCTCGATTAAATTAATATTAAGATTCGAACTCGATGATTTTAAATATTAACTAGGCGGGGAAATACCCTAATACTTAAAGCCAGCTATATTTTATTCTTATATATAATATATTTACGTGTTTACTAAGCGTACCGAAATAGATTAACGCGCGCTTTAGGTTAATAGTTATATTTACTAGAGAATATTCAATTATATATCGGTATAACTTTTATTTAGTATAGATTAAATACCCGTATACTCGATTAAACTTTATAGTCTCTTTTTAATTATTCTTTAATTATTTATTAAGGAATTAATTACCTATTATTTAACTTTATTCTAAAAACTTTATAAATCTTCCCTACTTATTATAAAAATACCTGGCGAGAATAGTATAGATCGATAAATAAGATTTCTAGATTATTTTATTTCACTGGCTAGTTTTAACTCCTAATAAAATAATTAAATAGGGTATCGAGTTTATACTCGACGATCCGACTAGGACTTCCTAAGGGAATTCTATTAACGGGAAGAGATTATAAAGTAATAAATTTAAAACTTTAATAATTATATTATCTAGCTACGCGTAGCTTTATAATATACTAATTAAACTTTTTAAAAAGATCGTATCACTCTTAATAAATTATACGATTATATAGTATATTTATAGATAGGTTTTAACGAATCGGAGGCTATACGAGCTAGATTTAAAAATAAATTATACGAAGAGCGCTAGGAAAATTAGACGTACTAGAAGTTTCTAAATTATAAATATACTCGTTATTCCGAAACGGAGAAGAACTTAAATAGTATCTAGACTACGTATATAAGGCTCCGAGATACGATACTATAAATTAATTATTACGTCGAGGAGGGTATAGTTAATAGTCTCTACGAAAACTACGATATTATAAATTTAATACTTAAACTTTCCGTTAAATCCTAAAGAATTTCCGACCTCGAAGTATACTCGGATTAAATTTAGGATTATTATTATATTAAAGTCGCTTAATTAAAAGAGAAGCTCGACTTTAAGTTTATATAATATATAGAAGAGTTTATAAGGTAAATATAACGAATTTACGAGTTTAAAATTACCCTATAAAATATAAATATAAAATAGAATAAGGTAAAAGATATATTAGAGTTAAGAAAGAGCCTTAAATCCCCTAAAAGGCGTATATATTTTTATATAAAAAGAAAGATTAGTAAGAATACGGAGCCCGAGGAGGTAATTATCCTAAGTCTAACACTTAACTAAAGATAGTTTCGATAAAAGATTTACGTTTCCGTTATTAAAGAGGAAAGACTCTAGAGTTTATTAAAATACTAGGTATCCGTTATAAAGTTATAAAGAAGATTTATAAATTTATAATACTATTTAAATTATTATAATATATTTATACTATTAAATTATCCGTTTTATTAATATTTAATTATTATTCATTACTACTTATCCCAAATAAAATACGAATATTATCGATTATTATATTATTTAATAATCGTAGCCTGATTTTCCGAGACGAGTTAAATCCTTTATTTCGAGATAAACTTTTTAAAGTTATTAAAGAACTAGATCGGCCCTACTATTAATTTTTTTAATAACGATAAAGTTTTTATATTACTACTTTAAAGACGTAGGATTTCCCGATTATAAATTTTTTAATAATAAGTTAGTCGTTCCCCTCTTTATAGTTTATTATAATATAAAGGACGAAGGAGTAAATACTAGATTAATTAATATTAAAATAAAAAGAATTTATTCGAGGTTAAATTTATTATTTAGGATTAAATAAAAATAACTTAAAATGACCCTAGGCGCTAACTATATCGCTTATATTAATATTTAGTTAAGATAACTCCCTAAAAGTTTCCTAAATCGTTTTAAATACCTTTAAAAAGTACTACGAGTTATAATAAATTTTATTCTAGCGCTTATAACTCTTTAGGGGCCTAAACCTAACTCGTTATAAAAACTAACGGGTTCTATCCGACTATTCTTATTTAAATAAATTCGAAGAATTAGTTTAATCGTAGCCGATACCGAATAATATATCTTAGGAAGTATTAAATTAACTAACGCCGAAGGTTTTTAATAAAGACTCGGATCTTGGCCGATGAATATAATATTAATTTAATTTTATATTATTAAAATATCGTAATTATATTAAGATACCGTAGACCTCTTTAAATAATACTTTTAAACTTCTTTTTAAATTAATATAAACTAATCTCCTACTTTAAATAATATACGATATAATTATTAAGGACTAAGATCGACTCTATTATTTAGTCCCTTTATTATAATAAAAGTATCTATATTATTTCCTTAAAGGCGAAGGATCTCTCGGTTTATAAAGATATTAACTATATCTTCGATATTTATTATAATATTAGGTCGAGGATATCTAGACTAGTAACTAACTAACTAGCGCTAATAGTCGACCGTATTATATATACCTAGGAGTACGAGGTAGTTAGACGCCCTAATAATAACTATTAACGGCGAAAAAGGTAGAAGATATATAATAAAATTTATATACGGGTTTATACGAGTGGGTAGGGGAGAAAGAGAAGGAGCTTCGGTAATTTTATTCTATATTAATCGTTAATCGTGAATTTATTCTATATATCCATAAAGTTATATTAACCGATTTATAGGTACTCGAGTGAAATTATTATCTATAACGCGGATAATATATTTGAGTTTCCTCGTAAAGTAGTTACGTAGGTTAACGATTAACTTTTAAATAATATTTTTATTAAAACTATCGATTATAATTATTTTAAATTTATTTAGGTACTTTAGTCGAACCCCTAGAAACTCGTTTAAAATAATTAAATATTATACGATAAATAATCGAGGTAACGAGGGTATCGTATATTTTATTATTAACTCGATCGAATTAATTATTACTAAATTATAAACGGAGTTAGTAGTTATTATAGTAGTGGACGTGGACGTAGTAGTTAAAATAGTAGTTAAGATAGTAGCTAAGGTAGTAGGTAGGTTTATAATTAATTTTAGAAATAAAATACGATATAATGAACCGAGCGATAGTAGACTTGGTTCTAATATAGATTATATTATAAAAAAGTCCTAAAGAAGTATATAATACTCTATATTTATAAATAACAAGACTTGGTAAATATCTAAATACGATAATATACTCGGACTCGCTCGGTACTAAGATATTATATAAATAAAAAGAAAGTATAAAGGTATTTTAATTCCTAAATAATCGAGGTCGAGGTTATATTAATCGTAGATTCACTATAATTAACTTTCGGGGCAAGGAAATACTTTTAGGGTAAAGAAAAATTACCGTTAATATAAATAAATAATAAAGATAACTCGCGTAGCGTAGCGTTAGCCTAAACCCTCTACTAGCGGGTATAGTTAAAGTATTATTATTATTCTAGGATAAGACTAGCGTTAGCTAGTAACCCCTATTAAAAAGTAAATCTAGTATAAGTAGAAACTCTTCCCCTCTAATAATTATATATAGACGGGGGGAAACCCGATAAGAGAAATATATAATTCGGTAATCTTTATAATTATCGTTAGCTTAATTCAACTCTACTAGATAAAAGAAATAGAGTTTATAAATATATATAAACACGGACTTATATATAGATAAATATAATAACGTCGCTACGCCTTCATATATTAAGAATTAAACGATATATATAATTACACTCTATTAATTATAAACTTCTAAGTCCGCTCTCTATAACTAAGATTAACTAGAGCTCTCGGACCTTCGACGGGCGAACTAGAATAACGGGAATTTAATCGTAAATTTATAAATAAAGAGTAATAAACGGGATTTACCTTTATAACTTAAAAGAGTTTACGGGTCTCGTGATATAGAGTAAAGATCTATACTAGATTAAATAATAATCTAGTTATTTTATTATAAAGCGAGAAGTTCCCGATAATAGAGAGGTATAAAGTGTCTTCGGTACCCTAAATATACTTTATATTTAATACGATCACTATTAACGTGTAGGGTACTATTATAAATCCTAATTTAATAATAAAAAGAAAATCATTTACCCTCTAAAGTCCCTTAATTTTAATATAAGTTTATATTATAATTAAAATTTTAAATAATAAAGTACCTAGTACCTTAATAACGACGCCGTTACTTTCTCTATATCTTTTTATTCTATCTACTCCTCGCCGGGTTCTTAATAATAATAAGAAAAATATTAGAGTTACTACTTTTTTATAAATTAAAGTAGATTCTATCCGAAATTCTTTAACGCGACGGTTTAAGAAAGTCCCTTTAAGTGTAAATTATATCGAATATAATTTATATTTATCTAAAGTTTAACGATATTATTAGGGGAGTTTAAACTATATAAACTTTCTTAGATATTTAATCCCTAACCCTCTAAGGCCATCGACTCCGTTATATTATTATCGAAACTTAAGATAGGATCTTTAACGACCCTAAGAAAATCAATTCTCTTAAAGACCCGATTATACCACTTATTTAAATATATACTCGGGTTATCGTAGGTGTCTAATATAATCAACTTAATAATATAAAACCTTCTCGTGGGTAGTCCGATAGAATAATATTCTATTAATAAATTATAATTATAAAGATAGGACGGCTAGTACCGTTTAATACGATTTAAACTATTATACTAGTACTTTATAAAACCGAAAAATAGCGCGAGTCAAAGGTATCGTATCTATAAATTCTTATTAAATTCGTCGGACTAGTGAATGGCCCTAGTATATAAAGCGAGATTATTATAGAAAGTCTTTTATCGGTTACTAGAACGAAGCTTAGCTACCCAAATATCACGGGACTATTAAAACCTCGTTTATTTAAAAATATCCTTATACTTCCTATCGATACTTTAAAGATATAATCGGGTTACTCCCAGTTAAAAATATCTTAAAGATCGGGTTAAATTAATAAACTAATTTTATATAATATCCTTCGCGGCTAATAATTTCATATTATAGATATAATCTAATAAATAAAGTTATAAAGAAATAGAGTAGTAATTAAAAGACTCGGGTAGGGTATTAGAATATTAATTATATCGTATAAATCTCTATCTCGGTAGAGCGAATTAAGGCTCGATATAAAATATTATTAAAATAATCCTATAAACTATTCGCCTACCCGTCGTATATAAAGAGATTTAGATTAATTTAACGGTTTCGGTACCTACTTACTTATTTATATTAAGTAATAAAATATAGTTATTAGGTATTACTAGTAGGCCTAACTAACTTATTATACTATATATATTAAAAGTAAAGAAGATATAATTACTATAATTATATATTAATTTAAATTAGCTTTTAACGTTATTACTAGTTAGTATATAAACTCCGGCTTACGTAGATCTTTTAAAAGATTAATTAAACTATAATTCTAAATTATACCGTCGTTATAATTAGTAATATACTTTTATTTAAATTACTTCGCCGAAGATACCCCCCCTAGTATTTATTATAAAAGATTTATTTTATTATACTTATACCCTTTAGGTGCCTTAGGTGTCTCTCTTTTAACTTTATTTATATATACTTTTATCTTAAACCCCCCCGATTTATATTTATTTTCTTCTATTTTTATCGCCTCCTTGGGCGTCGTTTCCTCTTTTAGTTTAAAAACCTCTAAAGTCTCGAGGTTTTTTAAAGAGGCTTCGGAATCCTTTTTTAATTATAATAATTATTTAGAGGTTTTATCGATTAATTCCTAGATCGCTTAGGTTATAAGTTTTAGAAAGGCTTCGGTATTCTTTTTTTATTATAAAAATTACTCGGGCGTTCTTTTCTTCTTTAATAAATAAACTTTTAAAGTTTTAAGGCTCTTTAATAAGGTTTCGTAATACTCTTTTATTTATAATAACTCTTTACGCGTCGTTTTTTCCTTTAATTTAGAAGCCTTTAAAGTCTCGAGGTTCTCTAAAAAGGTTTCGGAATCCTTTTTTAATTATAATAATTATTTAAAGGTTTTATCGAGTATTCCTTAAACCTTTTAGGCTATAAACTTTAAAAAGGCTTCGATATTCTTTTTTCGTTATAAAAATTACTCGGGCGTCTTTTCCTCTTTTAATAAATAAACCTTTAAAGTCTCGAGGCTCTTTAATAAGGTTTCGTAATACTCTTTTATTTATAATAACTCCTTATATATCGGTTTTTCCTCTAATTTAAAAGCCTTTAAAATTTTGAGGTTTATTAATAAACCTTCGGGATCCCTTTTTAATTATAATAATTACTCGGAGTAAATCTAGAGCTCCTAGATATTTTAGGCTTCGACTTTTATTTCGTACTATAATAATATAAGAGTTAAGTATAAAGGGAAAAGGAAAAGTATTAATATATATAAAGGTAGGGAGCTAGGCTTAATGATTTAATAGAAATTAAAAAGACCTATAATATTATATAATGAACCATTACTTTAAAATTAATTTAATATTATTCGTACGATAGCTAGGGCCTTACGGTTTTATATAATAAATATTAAAACCTATTTATCGTATGAGCCTAAAGGTACCTCCCTCGTATTTATTATATTAAGATTATTTATAAAGGAAGTCGTTTATTTCTATAAATATTTTTAGATATTCTGAATTATCTATATATTTAAGGGTATAGTTATATTTACACGTTAGAAAACTAATAGTAAAATATATAATAATAGAGATTCGTAATCTACGAGAGTTAAGGAAGTGTAAAAGGTTTTATATATAATACTAGATAAAACCTAGACGTAGAGTTATTCGTATATATAATAAGAATATATAACTTATAACTAACCAAATTTAACTCTCTCAACTATTATGAAATATTAAGAAATTTCCGTAGAGATATAGCTAGATTTAGCTTTATATAATATTATTTTAAAAAATATCTCTACCTCGGTAAATCGTACCCCTAATTTATAATCTTTAAGGTAACGGGTTTATATTAAAATACTAAAACTTCGCCCCGGTTAAAATAAAAAAAGAAGAAAATAGGTTAAGAGTAGATAAAAAAGTATATAAGAAATAATATAGTACCGGACTACGCTAGTTTCGATCGAAGTTAAATAAAAATATCTAGATCTAAATTATTTAATTCGCTTATACTCGAACGCCTTAAGGATTATAAAAGTAATTTAAATTATAATATAAATTATTTATTATTAGCGAAGATACCTACGAGTAACCGATTATTCTATAAACTATAAATTACTAGGAGTATTCTATTATTCTTTATCGAGATCCTCTTAATATAGTGCCCGAACGAAAGTTTCTTTAATAAATAATTTAAGTTTAATTTAATTATACTACCGGTCTTTTATATAATCGAGGATATAATTATATAAAGTCTCTAAGGGGGAATTTTACGATAAAATTTATTAATAAATAACGACTTAAAAGGGAGTCTAGTAGTTTATATAACGACGTAATATAAAATAAAAACGAAGTATATCCTTATTAAGTCCCGCCTATTTTTCTATATATAAATCCTTATATATTAAGAATATAAGGGCCGTAGTAAAATTTATCGCCTAAATATCTTTTAAGAGTTATCGCTCCTCTAAAAATATTTAGATATTAAGGGAGAGTACCGAAACGAGTACTTCGTCGGTACCGGACCCGAACCAAAAATTTAGAAATATATTATTATCTCGGAATATTTCCTAAATAAAGTCGTAGGTTATAGAAGGATTATTTATATATAAAATAACTTAAAGCTCTAAAAGAAGGGTTATTTTAAATTTCGTACTCGTATTAATTATCTTAATCTAAACTATATAATAATTAGCTATGATTAAATATAAGTAATAAGATATCTAGTACCTTTATAGTTAAAAAGGTTCTTAATAAATCGAGGTAAAAGAGGTAGAGTAAATATAAATAAAAGAGGTAGTACTTCCGATATCTCGTCGAAAGACTTTATTATTTTAAATATAAAATTATAATTATTATTAAAAGTAACTAGATTTACTTAAGAGGGGTAGAGTAGAATAAGAATATTATAAAAAAAGATATAAATAGCGCGTTAAATAATAAGAGCGCTTATAATAGGCTAAGGCCGTTTACTATAAATATATAAAATAAGATATAATACGAAAAAGCGAGATCCTCCTTCGAATGATTTTATTCTTTTATAAACGGCGGGGAAGTTATATTAACGGGTAATAAAAATATTATTAAAGTCGTTAAAATTATTTAAAATATTATTACCGGGTTTATCCGGTTATTTACGAGTTACCTATAATTAATTTCGAGGGTTAAATTAAAACGAGAGGTTAGATTATACTTTTATATTTATTAACCCGCCTTTTATCCTTTATCGATTTAAATTATATTTATAAAACTTTCGTTACCTCTTCCCGATAAGACTTTATATAATCGGCTACGTCGTTATATTAATTTTCCCGTAATCTCTCGATTAATAAAGTAAATAGCTCTTATTTTATATTTATACCAATACTACTTTATATCGGAAGGTTATTTAGGAAATATATAAATATAATATCGCCGCTATAAAATAAAACTTTACTCTTTTAGTCCTTCGATAGTATTATTATTATAACGTGCCTCGTAAAAGATTAATAAATATAAGGTACGGCTCGTATAGGGGGGTTTAAATAATAATTATAAAAGTTAAAATATATTATACGGTTATATTAGTATACGGCCGCTAGCTAACGCTTTTTTAAGATTTTCGATATTTTATACCCCGTTATAGCGGTTTTATTAATTATAAGTTATTTCTTAAAATAAAGAGACTAGAGTATTAGTCTTTACGTAAGGGATTTCTACGGGCTCTATAAATTTATCGTATACCCTAACGGGCTATCGGGTACGATATTATTATACTTTAGATTTTAATTATTATAAATTATTATCTTTTAATAACCCCTCTTTAACGCGTACCTCTATTATTCGTAATTATTTTTAATAGATATTAGTAACCTTACGCCGTTAATAGTATATTAAATATATTGGGTAATAATATTACGAGTATATTTAATCGAGATTTAGAGAGTACTTTATTTTAGAATTATAAATCGAAGTATGAATATAATCTAAATTTCATAATATCGGGCCTATACTTATAAATAAATATTTATTCGATAAAGAATAACCCTACTTTAGACGATTTATATATATTACTTCTTTCAGGTTTATCGTATTTATAACGTTTATATAATAATTAATATATCTACGAACTTCTTTAATAAATTATATTTAAAACTATTTAAAATCCCTAGAGCGGTATTTATAACGCAGAGGTTATATTATCTATAAATTATATAAAATATAGTGTGGTACGACGAATTATATAAAGACCGGTTAATTAGATACTCCTATTTAATTATTCATTATTTTAATTAAAAACTTATATTATTAAGTTCTCGTTAATCGTTATATCGTTTAATGGTCTTAGTCTCCTCTTTTTAATTCTTTATCTTTACGCCTCCTTGGTTAAGTAGGAGCCCGTCCGTTTTTATATTATTTTTAATTACCTAACGAGCTTTATAAGTAATTAATAGTATAAAAACACGAGGCTTTAATAGTAGTAAAGAGGTAGTAATATTAACCTCGTTTTAACTACTCGGGATCGTAAAACCTTCTTCTCTAATAATATTACTAATTTTCACCGATTTAATAAAGACGTTAAATTAATTATCTTTAAAGAAATAAATAATACTAGCCTCGCCTTAACCGCTCGGGATCGTAAAATCTTATTTTTTTATAATATCGCTAATCTTTACCGATCCGATAGGGACGTTAAACTAATCCTTTTCGAAATAAATAATTTTTTCGATAATTTTTTCGATAGCTTTTAGTTTCCTAGAAAAGATATATATAATCTTATTATTCCTTAAATTAAAAGGGTATAAATTAAATTAAAATATTACTAAATCGTAGGAAATATAAAAGAATAAAGTATACTTTTTATATATAAAAATTAATTTACTTTAGAGAATTTTATCCGCGTATTAATATAAAGACGCGTCCTTTTATATTATAGGGCGGAATCGATTAATCGTTTATAAAGACTTTATACGAATACGAGTAACGAAGTTAGTATTTACGAGGTAAAGAAACGAGGCGAAGAGGGGTTAATAATAATTTAATAAAGTTTCCGCTCCTAATACCCTCTCTAAATCATCGCGTTACGAAGTACTATTAATTATATTTATTTATTTATTAAGCGAGGTCTTAACTTTATATCTTATATCGAATTTTAATTATCTTAAGTTATATTATTTATTATATATATTTATATTAAAAGAAATTACTACTTCCCCTCCCTAATTATCTTTATTTTAAAATTCGACTTTTTATATTCGAGTATTAATTATATCCCGAATCTCTTAAGTCTTAGAATTAATCGTACTCGAATTTTTAATATTAATTAATAATAACGGTTTATTCGTCGCTATTATTCCCTTATAATATTTAGCGTGAAATTCTAGAAGAATTTCGAAAAATTAATAACCGAAAAGGTTTATCCTAGTTTTAATCGGACACCCGTTATATTTTAAGAATATTTAAGGAGACGATAAAAGATATTTTTAAAACTAAATATCTCCCGAAGATTAAGTTTGGTTTACTAGTAAATAGGTTTACTTTTAAATAAAGTTAAGATCCCGATATATTATATTAATATTTTTAATAAATAACCGTCCTTAATCGAAGAACCGAGTATTTTTATTTTTATAATATCGTAGACTACGGAACTAGAGCCCTCTTTACGTACGAGCCGTATATTATAAATTTATAATATATTTATTATATAAAGGTACCTTTCGAAGTACTTTTATTTAAAGGCCTTTACGAATTAAGGCTTCTTAATAACTTACTTTATATAATTTATATCGGTTTAACCGTAAACGATACTAGGCTTCTAAATCTTTAAATTTATATTAAATAATAAAAGATTTCGTATAACTAAAGAGGTATATTTAATCGATTATTTAGGGAGGAGAAAATTATTATAAAAATTAAAAAGAAATATCCGAGTAATACGTTCGATAAAGAGCTAATAATACCGCGTGGATAAATATAGGCGGAAACGGAATTAGGGTTCATACTTTACTATTATTTAAATCGAATAAATATTTATCTTTTTATCGCTCGACGCGGTCGCGACTAACGTAGATATATAACGGAGACCGAAACGATTATCGTTAAAAACTTTATTATAAAGGATACCGTATATCTATCTAACCTTATCTCGGCGCGATATAAGCGAGAGAGCCGAACGAATTATTTATTAAACTAGTTAAAAGCCGATACCGAATAAAGAAATTAAAGCGGGGGAAGTGAATTAAGAAATTAATTAAATAATACGACCGAGGATAACCCGAGTAACGCGAGACTATTAATATAATACGAGATAAAGATAGAAGAAATAATAATATTCTTAGTAGATAAAGATTAAATTAGGAGGACCTAATACGTCGGTAGTTTTTAACTTTTAAATTTAGAGACGACGGGAATAAAAACGAAACTTTTAATAAAAAAATTAATAAAAGAGATATAAGTAAAGGGGCTATAAGAAGAGTATAATAATATAATTACGTCTTTATTTCTTCTAGCGGAAAAGACTTATTTAAAGAAAGAGTAAGGTATTAAAGTAAATATAATAGTTATAATTTAATAATACGTCGAGGTTAATAATATCCCTTAGAGGAGCTACCTTATTATTTCTTTTATATAAATAGGAGTAGGGTTTCAGAAATAATATTAAATAAATATACGAAATATAACGAGCCTGAAATTAGGATAATTAAGAGAGTCGAAATAATATAAAGAAATATAAAGTTTATTTATATCTCGTAGTTATCTATTAACGCCGTGCCTTTTTTAAATTATTTAAATTATAAACTTCTTATTAAAACCTAGGCTCGATACTATTCTTATCGGTTATAGTAGAAATATAACGAAACTATATTAGGTATTCGAGGAGTTCTAATTATAATACCCGTATCCGTTATAATAATATTAAAGTCTACGGATATTAACGCGGCTTTTATTTAGATATTAAATTTATTTATTACGTAATTTATAGTTATAAAGGATTTCGTCTTTATATTAAATCGTATTCATCGTTTTGCTTAAACAGAAATTTTAGTTAAAAATATTAATTAATCTTATAATAGTGTAATAAATAAATACTATATAATAACCAAGTTATAAAATCCGTTCTACTCGAATCTAGGTTAAAAAGGGTGACTAAAATTTATTATTATCGACTAAGATTTCCGTGAAACAAATATAGGGAAAATACTATTACGAATATATTTACCCCCGAAGTACGAAATTCTTAAATAGTAGTCGAGTTTTCTCTTTATTACTTTTATCGTCGCTTAATTATAGAAACTCCTCCTCGAAGATTTTAGACGAGCGATATTCCTCTACGATAATATTAAAAAAAAGGTAAATAATATATTAAAAGATATCTCTTTTAATAATTCTTTAAGTAGTATCTTTATCGAAAGATTTCTAATATTCTTAAATAATAATAAGGCTCTAGATAAATATAAGGTAGATATATACTAAAAGATAAGTATTTTTATTTATTTCGTAATTTAACGCTATTCTTAAGGTGACTAAAGTAAGTATAAAAAATCGTGCGATAAAGATAAACGAGATTTTATTATCCGATAATATAAGTATATTAGAGTCTAAGTCGGTGTCTTCTTTAATAATAAACGCGTCTTCGGGTTAATTTAGATTACGAGGTTTAAAATTCGCCGTTACGTCCTTTATTATTTAAGTCTTTTTATATATAAGAAGTAACCTCGTTTTTATATTATATTTCGGAGTACTATATTCGAATAAGGTAGTAATATTAGAGATCGTAACGAATATTCTAAACTTTCTAAACTTTAATATAACTTTACTAATATATTTATTAAATAGACTATCTCTCACGAGTTTATTAATAATTATATCGAAATTATCGTTAAGACCCGGCCTCTTACTAGTAAAAAGAATAATATAAACGTATATAAAAGTTATCTTTAGAGACGATACTCGTCTAGTCTTCCTTCTTTAAAGAATTAAATTAAATAAGATTATAATATTTCCTCTAGCGCCTTTAAACGAAGTTATATAAATAAGAGATTTTATATAGAGTAAGAGTTATTCTAGGGAATTAAGTCGTACTAGAATAACTAAATAATAATATAGGCGCTTAATACTTAGATTTTTATTAATAAACTTCTTATACTAAAAGCGAGTAATATTACTCTAGCGTTTACGGTTATTACTAGTAATATTACTCTAGACTTCGCGATCCTTAGGCTCGTCGATTTCGATAATTATTCGATATCTTCTAAAATTACTTAAAAGCGGTATAAGTTATTCTAGTCTTTATTAAATACGAAGAAGATCCTACCGAGATACTTAATCTATATATCTTTAAATAAAGATACTATTTCGTATAAGAGGGCTATCGTAGAGTAGGTAAAATAAATAAATACTAATATATACTCTAATAACTCAGGTAATCTATATCGTAAGACTTTTAAAAAAATATAAATTCCGTGACGCTATAGTCGAGTAGGTATTAAATACTTAGTAGTTAATTAAATTAACGCTAGGTTTATATTAAGATACTGAGATATTAAAAAAAAATCTATATATTCGTAGAGTAACTAATAGACGAGTGAATTAACTATTAATACTCGATATTTAATTAAAATAAATACTATAAGGAAGGTATATACCCGTTTATAAAGAGTAAAAAGTAATTACTATTAATTATTTTATAATTAAATTCTTAGACTTGGATCCTTCTCTTAGGCTATAATTTATTATCTTTCGTCGATATTAATATACTTGGCTTCCATTATAGCTAGCCTAGTATATATTTATTTAATATTTATTATTAACTCTTTATAAAATATTAGTTTATTCTCCGGTTAAAGTAATATCTCTAGCTCTACCTCGGGATCTCCTCTAAATCAATTTTCTAAAAATAGAAATATCTTCGGTCTTAAATTACCGGTAGCTAGTTTAGGTAGATTAAAAATAACTCGAATTAACTACTTCTAAGAAATATTTATTAATATAAATATAAATTACGGCTCGATAAGGTTACTTTATTTAAATACGGGATATTCAGCCTCCTCTATTTTAGGGCTAGAAACTTTATATTTTAAAACGAAGTAGGGTCTATTTTAATTATATTACTCGATATCCTTTTTAATATTTATCTTTATTAAATTTATAGAGGGAGTTACCTTCGGCGAAGGATTACTTTTAATTTAATTAATAATAATATAATATTATTTAATTATCTTAAATTAACGATATATAAACTAGACTAATATAGGTTATTCTATCGAATAATAAATATTTACCCTCTTTATAAGAATTATTTCTTCTCCGCCTTAAGTTTATCTTTATTATTAATTATTTCTATAAAGGCCTAGTATATTATCTTTATATGAATCTATAGTTCTACTCTTATTTAGAAGGATTTATTATATAAAGGATATCCTCTAGTCGTACCTCGAAGAGTATTTTAAATTCCTAGAAACGAATCTACGATCGTAGGCCTTTAAGTTATCTTAATTTAGGTCCTTTAATATAAGAATATCTTTCCGAGAGATTATCGATAAACTAAATAATATAAGCGATAAATAGAATTATTAGGGAAGTAATAATATAGTAGCGATAAACCTCGATATATCGCTTTTAATTACGGTTATACGGATTAAATTTTAATATTTACTAGACGAAAAACCACAGTCCTATAACCCTTTTATAAAGTACTTTAGAAAGTTATAATAATCGTTGAAATTCTTAGAGCTAGTATAGAGTTATATAAAATTATATAACTAACGAGTTTAATAAAGTAAAATTAAATAATCCTAGCCTCCCCTTCTTAGCCTAACGAGCTATAGCCTCGCCTTTATATAATATAGTTTATATTTAACGTTTACTTAATAGGCCGGTACTATCTCTATTTATTTATAATAAAAAAAGATTTAACTATAAGGGGCTAATAAGTGAGACCTAGTATTATTAATCGAACTAACGAAATCACGAATTAGTATAATCACCTAACTATACTAATATCCTGGCCTATTAAATAAGAGCGAATAACTATTAAATTTTAATATAGGAAAACCGATATTATTAAACTTATTAACTATTATAGAAGCCGTATCCTAACGTAATATATAATGAAAAGACGCCTCGAAAGGTTAGTTAATTAAATAATAAACTTTAACGGCCGCCCTAATTATTAATCCTATAAATTATAAATAATTTATAAGTTATTAATTTTCTAGGGGCTAGAAGACGTATTTTATTATATATTCGCCTTACCTCCTACTTAACTACGATTCCTTTTATATAAAGAAAAAAAATTATCGTTCGATTATTTTATACTCTTTATAGAGTATACTCCTTCGAGCCTTAGAGCTTAACGCCGATACGATTATATAAAATTTAACTAGTCCTTTTATTCTTAACCTAGTTATAAAGTTATAAATCGAGTACTTTTATACTCTCGGCGACGTTAATAGTACCTTGGCCGACGTATTTCATATAATTATAACTAATAGAAAACTATACGCGGTTTATAGAAAGTATTATTTAGAGATAAATTATTAAATTATCGTAAATATATATCCAAGTATTAATAGACGCTTTATTAACTCTCGAAACCTTATAAGACCAAGTTAAATATTCTTACCTACGATATCTTATTAATACGTTTATAAGCTCGATGGCCAAAAATATTAATAAATTTATTTCTAGACTTTTAGGCTGAATCTCCGGACTCTAAAACCGAATTATCGGAAAATTTATAAAACTTTAACGAAAATATACTCCCTCGGAATATTACTTTAAATAATATTTATAAAGCTCGAGGGTATTAAAAATCGTCTACTAAATATTTACGAGGTTATTTATAATAGATAAGGGTATATTAGTTCTTATCTCTCCTTTATAAATAAAGTTTTCCTACGAAGTTATTTATTATATCTTTTAAGTTATTAAGGATCGTGAGAGCGAGATTTATTAAATTAAATTTATTATTTCCTTCGACCTTTAAAGCACGCTTTTATAAAATATTAATATAATCGGAGATACTAAAGTACCTTATAATTTTAGAGAAAATAAACGTTAAATCCAATCTTAATAAAATATATCGGGAGTGGTTTAATAAGATCTCGAATCGTAATAAACGTTAGTCTTTTCTAGAATACCTCGAAGGTCTAGAGATAACTAACTTCGGGGTAGGTTTTCTACTATAGTTAATCGACTTTCCCTTTAATAAAGAACGAAGTAGGAAAACTTAATACACACGAGAGGAAACCGATTTATTATAAATTTATAAATAAAGAGGTTTATTTATATACCTTAATTTAATTAATTAGGTTATGAAACCCCTAGATAATTTAAAACGACTTATCTCAAGTAAAAGCCTTTTAAAGAACGTAGAGAACTCTTTAATATAAGTATAACCTAACTTTCGAAGGAATTAACTTTAAATAACTCGATATACGATATTTACTTTAAATAGTTTAAGTAAGGTATTAGCGAAGCTAAAGAAATAAATAAAAACTAATTTAAACGTAGTAACGATACTAAGGGAAGAAAGTTCTAGTATATAATAATAAATTAAATTAAAGGAGCGGCGTCGAGGCTTCTTACCTATTAATTTCGTTTAAAGATTCTTTGGCTCGATAATTAAATATTTTTTTTAATTTATATATTATTATATTAAGGGAGAGCTCGGAGGTACGTTTTTAAATTTAATAAAGAATTTAAAGATAAAGTTCTTAACGCCTAAATCCGAAAATATATTTATTAGGAATACGTCCAATCTTTTTATAAATAATATAAACGTAGTATCGAGTTAAGAAGTAATATTCCTTTATAATAACTCTTTTAACCTATAGAACCTAGCTTTAGAATAAAGAATTCGGGGGGCTAGAAATACGATATTATTTAAAATATTTGAAATACCTTGACTAATAATTACGTTATAAGTCGTGGAAGTCTTTAGGACTAAAAATCTTAAGTTATTACCCTTAAACATTATTTATATACCTTATAAACTCTACTTTCCCCCTTTTTAATTTCTATCCTCTTATCCGTTAGGTTCTTCCTTTATATAATATTTTTTTATTTCTTTAATTCTTTATCGTGTTAGAGTTTTACTCTCTATAAATAAACTTAATTAATAAATAACCTTTAAATTCATATTTAAATAAATTAATACTAAGGTTGGCCCCTTTATAACGACGAAATAAAACGTAGTTAAGATCCTCGTTAGTAGCTCGAGGATTTCTCGCGTTTAATATATTTTTATTATATCTTTATTTATAAAGTTATAGCCCTTCAGCTTAATACTAGTACCGAGTATATAATTAAATCGATATTATTTTATCTAGCTAGCCTTTTTTTATAATCTTTCTTATAACTTTAAACGGAGGGTCTAACTTTATATTAAAAACGAAGATAAATATTTTATTCCTCTTTAATAGTTACTCTCCTCCTACTTTTAATTATTTAGGTAAATAAATAATTCCTCTTTAACTTCGTATTTAAAGAACTAATTCCTCTTTAACTCCTTTTATAAAGAATTAAGAATCCTTTACCCCCTTTATCTTAATACTTTTTATTAGGAATTAAAATACCTCCGACTCTTTTACTATAACTCTCTCTCTCGAGAATATAGGCCCTTTAACTTTTCCGAATTTAGTTATTTTAATTAAGAAGAAAGGCCCCTTTAAACTTTTTATTATTATTCTATATATCGAACCTAAAAAGTACGGCTACGTCGGTTATAATATATTTTTTCTTCGTACTCCTAAAATACGACCGAAGGCCCTAAATAATAAGTTAAGAAAAAGAAATCGGCTAATTATATCGAAGGGGTAGAATATTTAGGCCGATAAAAATATTAAAGAATTAAAAATATAAAGATTAAAGAGTTATTTTTATTTTTAGATAAATAAGGTAGGGTTATAACCCTTTATAATAAAACCCGGTTAAAATATTTAATAGGTAATTATTAAATATTAAAAGCTCGTAGAGTATCTAGGTATAAAAATTAAATAATTTAAAAAAGTAAATTTCGCCCCTTAACTACGACGGTAATTATTTACCGTAATCTTCGGTAGGCGTAGAGGTAAGTTTTCTCTTAAGAAGCCAAATATTAAGTAAAAATCGAATAATTATTTATAAAGAACGAATCGCTTATTAAGGTAAAGTTTTTAATTCAAAGTATAATATTTACTAACTATTAATTCGGTAGTTAATACGCGAGTATAGGTAATAGTTAATAGTATATTTATAAAAAATTAAGTTTAATAGCGATACTAAATCTCTAAAAACTTATTTATATAAATCGAGAACGAATTATAAAATATTATTTTAAGACTAGTTTATATAGCGCCGGCTATTAAGAATATCGACTTAATTATAAAGAAAAGGGGCGGTAATACTCTTACTTTAATAAAAAACCCAAAAGTATATATATATAATTATCGAACTTTATATTAGGAGTAGTTAGTTAGGTTCTTATTTATTCCGTTTATAAACTTCTTTAGTTTAATAATTAAATAATCTTTTTTATCTATATAATTATTATATTAAGAGAGAGCTCGGACTATAATAATATATACGTTTTTAAATATAAGAATCTAATAGGACTATACCTATAATAAAGACCTTAAAATTCTAGTATAACGACGAATATTATATTGTATTACTTCCCGATTTTCGAGTTTTATAATACTTTAGTTTATCTAACGAATTTAATTCTATACCTCTTTAGAGGATTTTACTATTATATATTACGGAATTATATAATATAGTAGGTTATATAAACCGCTATAAACGCCTAAAATATTTTTTTAATAAACTCGACTTTACGAACTTTCTTTATATTTTACTTTATTTTAATCGATACCTTAAAGGAACTAAATCTTGATTTTAATATAAAGAAAGAATAGTCTTTAATTAACCCGCGTTTAGTTTATAACCCTAATAACTCGTAATTTATAAAAGAGTTTATAGAGTAACTAAAGGTAGCGCTTTTAAATTTAAAAATTATTTAAAAGAAAACTTTATAATTGGATTAAGCGAGGGAAGTAGGATTTAGAATTTTTAAAATTCATCTTCCTTTAAAGCTGTGCCCGTCGCGATTTAAAGGAGTTAATTTATTAAATATATAATAGGAAAACCTTAAAAGAAAGTTAAATATAGTATAAAGATTTATAATAGTCTTAGTAGTTTTTATAGTTTATAATCCTTGAAATAATTTCTAATAATATATATAGTTAATTAATACCGACGCCGACGCCCCCTAAATTAAGGTATTATATATAAAGTATATTTATATCTATTATAAGTAATACTATAGCCTAGCTCTTATATTATTTAAATATAATATAATTAACCTTAATCGAATTACGATATTTTATTTTAAATCACGTCTCTTCCTTATTATCTATATCCGTAGACCGGTGTTTCGGAGAAGTATAAAGGTTTTTATTTATACGTCGGTCCTAGTAGTTTTCCGTAACTATTATTAAATAGTTTAGTTTTTTCTCTTTATTATATATTACTTTCTTATAATTATAAAACCCGTTTATCTTTATTATAACCCTAAAAACAATCTTAAATAACTTTTTTTAATAACTCTATTATATAAAGTACCTCTTAAATATTCGAATTATAAATATAATTATAATGAAAGCGCTCGCGCACGAAGAGATTATAAAAGATTTTACGTAGGTTATTACCTTATATCTAGGAACGCGTACCTTAGGTATTTATATATATTAACGAAACTCGTTTTAATATTTACGTTTAGGAATTTAATAGGCTTAGGTCCGAGAGCTATATTTAAAACGTATTATCGATAATATTATTAACGAATTTAGATTCATTCCCGTCGAAACTTTAAAGGTATAAAGTTTTATTAATTTTATAATCTTATTATAATTACGACGGGGTTAGGAGGTATAGAAGTCTTTATTTTTAATTTATCTTTAACGCGGCTCGCCTTCGCTAACCGTTACGGGTCTTTTATATACCCTACGGTTACGCCGCACTAACTTAACGGCGGTATTAATATTTTATATTCTTTATTCTTTCGGCTTTTATAATAAGACCAGGTATTACTCGGGGAGAGTTTTCGTTCGAATAATATTTTATATTAAATTAATAGAATAGGTCTATTTTTTATATAATAAAAATAATAACTCGACTTTTTATTACGACTAGCCGTTTTTTCTTCGATACTTTCGTTAAAATAATAATAATATTAGACCTAGGTCGAAGCTTATCGCGTTAACTCGTTTAGTTTTTAATTCTTAATCGAAGCCTACCCCGCTAGAATACTTAATCCTTTATTATAGTTATCTTCGTTCCGGGTTAAAGACGTATTTCTCTAGATAATTTTTCTCGAAGCTAGCGCGTTTCTTTAAATATTATTAAATTTCTTACTTTTTAAACCGGCTCTTTTAAGCCAATATTTAAATTAAATTACGACGACGTACGGAGCCCCTTCTCTAGATATTACTAGTATTTCGAGTTCCTCTATCGACGTATTCTAGCGATTATTTCGTCCTCGGTATTATTATAATCTAGTTAATTACGGTCTTATTATACGATATCTAGTTTATTTAGTAGTAAGGGTAGGAGGGGAGTATTAACTATTATAAAATCGGAGTCCCTATTAATTATTAATTTTATTTAATATAATATTTCGATTATTCGTAATTTTTTCTCTTTATCGTCGAAATAACCGAACACTATTTTAATTATATTTAATCGATTATTTAAATATTATAGTTTTAGGAGCCGTTCGACTTTAGCCTTAAGATTTTACTACTAAAATAATAATAATATCCTTTATCCGGTAATAAATTTATAGTTTTTTTAGAATATAATTAATATTTATATCTTTTTCTCTACCTCTTTAAAAAGGGTTATATATTTTCTCCTTTCGTATTAAATTACCTCCCGGTTTAATTCGTTTAGGTTATTTATTAAATCCGCGGGCCAAATCCTATAAATAGAAAATAAATCGTTTATTAATATCGAGTCGGGGTTTCTCTCCTTCTAGCGATTAATTACTCCCTCTCTTTTAACTATTACGTTATTATACTCTTTATTATATACTTTATCCCCTTAATCGTCGGTATAATTACGTAATATAATAAGTCCTTTAATTAAATATTAAGGGAAGAATATTCCGCCCGGACTACACTTTATATTTTTTAATAAATATAAGTCGGGTAAAGGCGTTAATTTTATATTAAACTCGACTTCGGCCTACCGATCCTTAATTTCTCGATAATACTAACGATATTAATCGGTTAAGTAACGGCTTGATCGACTTTTTATATAAATTATATTATATAATTAATCGAATAATTAATATAAATAAGAAGGCCTTATCTTAAGGTCTTTTTCTTCTAAAGGTATAAGGCTTTTCTACGATATAAAAGGATAACGGAACTTACGGAGTTCGAAATTATCGGACGGTTTTAATATATATAGTCGCGCGATTAAATCCTCCGGCTTTATATAGCCTTATTTTAATTTTTAAATTTTAAATATAATAACTACCCTTAGTTAAGTAATTTCCGAAATAAATAAATATTACGATTTCCCCTCGTAGTATTACAGCGATCGTAGTTCGAATATTTTATAATATATTATTTAATATTTTTCGAAAACGGCGCGTCTCTACTCCGGTGTTAATACCGAATTATTATAGTCGAATTTTTTACTTAATATCTATATTTACTTTATTAATATCTCGTCGTTAAACTCTTTCGCCTCCTTATAAAATTCAAATAATAAGGTATCGAACGTAGTATTATTATAAATATAATCGATCTTTATATCTTCTATATCTATTACGCGTAGTAAGGAGAGAAAGGAGTAGAATTCTATTACCTACGATAATTAATAGGGTTAATTCGTAGTTAGGGTAGAGGCGTAGGATTATTTATATTTCTAATAAACTAAAGACTAATGGAAGGACGGGCGTAAAAAATTAAAAATTAATTTATATAAATTAAAGGCGGACAAATATTTACGCGATTTAATAATAAATAATACACTAAGCGGTTAGGCCAAACCTATAATAGAATAAAAATCATATAAATAAACTCCACTAATATAAATCTTAATCGATTACGTAAATCACGTTATTACGTTATCGTTAAAATAGTTATTAATAAGGGGCCCCTAAAGTGGTTTTAGGCGCTAGAATAAAAATCGTCCAAAATGACTCCGGGGTAACTTTAGGGCCCTTATTAATAATTATTCGTATTAAGGAATAATAGGGGATTACGATCTTTTATAAAAGAGATATATAAAACGCGTTTTCTTAACCCCGTATTTAAATAAGGCCCTTCATTAGCCTATTATACTTTATATCTTAATATAGTATAAATACGACCGATAAAAGTAATAAAATAGTTCCCCGCTCTCGTTCTCTCTTCTTTATTATAATTCTTCTTATACTCCCTTAAAGATAGTAAAGTTAGATAATTCCGTAATTTAAATAATTCTATATCTTAGACTATAAATAAGTATCTAGGTATTAAATATCCTCGTTAATAATTCTTATATATTTGGAGTAACTCTACCTCCCGAATTTATTAATATTCCTTTAAGAGTAATTTTTGATTTTTTCTTTATAACTCACCTTTCTCCCTACGATATTTTATATAATTATAGTAAAGAATCTTACGAAAGTATATTTAATTTATACCTTATTTCCTAGAGAGTTTTAAGACTTAGGTTCGATTCTATTAATAAATTATCTACTCGAGGTTTCGAGTTCGGAATCCGATTTAACTCCGATATTAAAATACCCTATTATAACGGGAATCGGATAAAGACCTATACCTATTTTCGAATTTATTATAACTTTAATAGTGGCGCGCTTATAATTACGGTTTTAGATACGATAAAAGTTAGATTTATTTATTTAAAAAAATAATAGTCCCTACTTCTTATAGCTGGTACGAGTATTTATTACGGAGAGGAGTTTAAATTTATAATCGAGTTTCTAAATACTAGTAATTACGCCGAAGAGTATAAACGGAATTATTAAAATTATACTACGAAGGTCGGTTTCCCCGACGCCCTATACTTAGTATCTTCTTTAGAGGAATTATTATTTATTAATATAAAATATAAGAGTTAGGCCGTACTCGGTAAAGGGGCTTTTAAAGAGGTTTATAAAGTATTAAATATTAAAGACGGGTTAATCTTTATTATTAAAGTCCTAAATAAAGGAAGAGAGAGTAAAATAAAAAAGATTAATATAATAAATAGACTTTATTATATAAATTAATTAATACTTATTTTATACTATATATTAATATATAAAAAGGAGAATATCGTTAAATACGAGCGCGCCTTTAAAATCCCTAATAGTTAAATATATATCGTGATAAAACTTACCGTTAATAATCTTGGGATATATCGGAAAACTAGGTAAAATAATAAACGTAGATCTTATTTATCTCCGTTATATATTCGATTTATCGGCTAGTAAACCTTATTAGGCCTCGTTTACCTTTATAATAAGAGTTTTATATATCGGGATTTAAAATTATAGAATATATTAATAATAAAATAGGATACTAGAACGAATACTTTAATTATTAAACTCGTAGACTTTAGTCTTATAGGTATAGGCCTTAAGTATTAGATATTTTATAAAACCGAAGGCTATATCGCCCTCGAGATAATTTAGGCTAATAAAAGGGCTAAAACGCTTTAAAAATAAAGAGATAATTAGATTAAAATAATTATACCTAACTAATTTCCTACGTATATTAATACTATTAATATTTAGGCGTTAGGGAAGATTTTATTAAAGTTTATTTAAATTATTCCCTTATATCTTTCTTTACTCCGTAGAAAGAGGGTTTTAGTTAATAAAGAACTAATACTTCGTTTTATTTATCGAATAATATAGAATAATCCTAGGAGGCGACCGATAGTTACCGAATATTTAAAAGACCCTTAGATAGCTATAATTAATACTTTTAATAATCGGCTAGTTTAAAAACGGGGTAGATTATTTATTTTATTAATATCGAGTCTTATTTTAAATACCGAATAACCTTTCTAGAAAGTAATACGAAGCGCCTTTATTAATTCTATCGCTACCGACGAGGGCTTAACGAAAAGGATAATAAATATTATCGAGAGTTCGTATTAAAATAGTTTTATTTAAAGCCTACGTGGCGCGCCTACTCCTTTAGATATAAATATAAAAGACCGTTCTTTAATTAAAGAAGGCTAAATATAATATACCTACCTTTAAGTAATTTAGCTAACTATATAACTTAAGGAGGATAATTATTTATCGTTTATTATTAATAATTATAATAACGTATTAATAGGTCCGTTAGTTATTATTTAAAATAAAAATTTCTTTATAATTATTTTAGCCGATTATACCGGTCCTTAAAGAGCGTTATCTTTAATATAGGATATTATACGTAGGCTATTTATAGCCCTTCGAGTAAAAGGCTACGGTAATAATATAATAATTATAAATAATAATATAAATATAAAAGACGTCCGCGAGAAACTTTCATAATTAAGTATTTTAAATTTGTAAATTCGAGAGGAGTTATAGAGTTTAATTATACTTAGATTTAAATTTAACGGTAAAGAGTGGACTAATAACTTCCGGAATATAGTACTATCTTCGTTTAATTATAATTAATAAATCCTATAGAGCGAAACGATACCGTCGCCACGGATAATAATTTTTAAAATAATATTTAGTTAGGGCCCCGTATTATTATTCTTCGAATTTATTACGGATCTTAACTAGTTTTCTATACTAACTATCGTACTTGATAATAATTAAATATCGCGTCCGTTTATTCATAAAAGTTCGGGCCTCGTTCGGGGGAATACTAGTAATATTTCCGACCTTATTAAATCAAGTATCGGTAATTCGTCTTTATAGTAATTCTTTCTTTTATAGCTCGGAGTATAGTACTATATACGTTTTTAAATATAATAGAGAATTTAATAATCAAATTCTTAACGATTAAGTCCGAAAATATATTTATTATAAATATAGGTTTTATAAATATATCCCCTCGGTCTAATCTCCTCGGGAATTATATAAATTAAAGGGTTCATATCTTGACTATCTTAATCTAATATATTAATATAAGTAATTCTCGCTCGTTACGGCCTAGTATATATATTTAACCTAGGTTACTCTTCTAGAGCCTCGCGTTAAATTTATCGTCGATCTTATAAAAGTTCGGGCCTCGATCGTAGGAATATTAATAATATTTCCGACTTTACCTAATTAAATCTTGGAAGTAATTCGATTTAAACTAGTATAATTAATAAAGGCGTTACCTACCCTCGTTATATAATAATTTAATAACGGAAAGTAGACGACTTTATCGATTAAATTACTTAATAAATGAATATAACGAATAGTTAATACTAGAAGAGGTTATTAGGCCCGTCTATTTCTTAACGGATTACCTCCCCGTCTTTCGTTAACCCTAAGAAATACTATCGCTACCGAATTATTAATTAACGTTTAAGGTCTTATACCCACTAATACCCGCTAACTTTAAAGAATAATATTTATTTAAATTAGACTTTATATCTAAAAGTCCCGTATCGAAATTTTTAAAAGAATACCTCTAGTAGTTAACCTCCTCCTTTTTATAAATATATTTATTATTTAGGTCCCGCCGGTAGAGATCCGAAAAGACTAAGGAATTAAATATAAATAAAAACTCCTTAGTTATAACTCGTAGGTTTAGTTTCTCGCTAAGATATATTCTTATTAAATACCGATAATACTACGGGACTTCCTCTCCCGTATTATTTAATAATAACGGCCGTGGCGCTCGTTTAAACTCGTTTTACTTTATAATTAAAACTTATAAAATTATACCTAATTAATAAAGATTAAATTTTACCTCGATATATATCGAGAGCCTCTACCCGCTTTTTAATAAGAGTATTATTTTAGGCGATTCCTAACTCTTAGGATATCCTCTTCGATTTATATTAATAATTTAAGCTTCGTTATTCCTATCGACTATAATATTCGAAAGTATAAAGTCTTTATATATAAAGTTAGTTTCGTGAAGATTAGATAGTCCCTAAATTATTTACTTCGCTTATCGTTCTCTTTTAACTTATAGTAAGCGAGGTATATAGCCCTCTTTACTATTATAAAGAATATTAATAAGAGTACCCTACTTTACGTAGGTAAGTAGAAGGCCCTTAATTAATTTTTTATTATTATCGATTACGAGTCCTTCGAGTTATATTATATTCTTTAAGCCTTTAAGTTTACTAAGCGCGATAACTTCGTATAAAAATTCGTCGATATTATTAGGATCTAGAATCTCTTTCTTAATTTATATATACTCGTTTATATAGACTCTGTAAACGAGGCCCGATATATATTTATCGAGGTATAATTAATTTTCTGAGTATTTATATATTTAAGGTAGATATTTTACCCGGTATATAAATAAATATAAAATAATCTCGTCCACGTCTTTTATAATATAGATTTATAATTAATTATCTTTTATCGTAAGCTTTAGATTAATTATTATATCGTAGAATTTAATATCTAATAATAATATACGTATCGACTCGAAAATTCGAGTACTCTTATCTTTTAAGTAATAAAGATATTATAAATCGAACTCTAAAGAATCGGTAGGAGCGTAATAATAGTCGTAGGAAATTATTACTCGTCTTTATCGATTAAGTATTTCGGCGTAGGTTACGAAAAACTTCTCTTATAAAGACTTATCCCTAAATTATATTTTAAGATTCGATATTTATTTTATTTTTAACTCTTCTATTAATTCCTCGTTAAAAATATTATTATTAAAGGAAATATCCGAGACTATAGAATTATTATCTTATTATGAATTAAGACCTTACGGTAGAGGTTAAGATAAATATAGAGATAAAGGTAGGATTTATTCCCCTTCGACCTATACGACCGCGAGGTCTATGAAATTATTCTAGCTAATACGTCCGTCGATAAAGTCGGGTAGTACGGACTTAGAATATAATAGATTTAACGAAGGTTATTATATAAATAATAAATAACGGGATCCTAACTTTTTAGAAACTATATTACCTCGTTATATTATTAATATTTAATAGGGAGATAAAGGTATAGTACGCGTTATTATTATTTAAATAATAGTCTAGGTGTGCTAATATATATACTAGAGAATAATAAAATTAATTATTATCCTTTTACCTCGTTTTTTTCAAGAGCTTTATTATCCGATTCCGATTCGTAATAATTATAAAATATTTCTCTTAACCTCCCGAGGAACCCCGTTTACCTAGAATAGTAGTTACTAACTCTAATAATTATTTTAGTTTTAATAAATAAAGATGGGGCTTATATCCCCGTATATATTTATTAATCCAAATAAATAGTTTAATTTAAAAGTTACTATATTTAATAAAAGTGAATACTTTAGTAATAAATTTTATACTAGTTATACGGCGTTGGCCTAGAAAGCTCGAAAACTAGATTAATAAAATATTAAAATCTACGATCGGACCGTATTATTAACCCTTATTCAATTATTTAGGATATACGATATAAATACGTATCACTAGTCCGTAGTATTACTTAACGGATTCCTCGGTTTAATAGAAAGAGTTATAGTTTATTAAATTAAATAAAGAGAAGGTATTAACCTCTCTTTTACTTTATCTTTATATTAACTTTCTCGCGGACACCCTATTTTCTAAAAAACCTCGTCGAGAGACTATTAAGACTAGTTTAGGCTATATATTAAACGTAGATACTATAATATTATTTAAAATACACCGAGCGTTACGTTTATTTTATTAATTAATAGGATATTTTTATATTTAATTACACTACTTCCGAAGTAGTTAGGATTAATATAGGTTAATAAAAATTAATTTAAAATAACCCCGTTAAGGTATAAATAATAGAAGTATTATATATACGTAGACTTTTATACTACTAAAGGATCGACGAGTAACTTTAAAGATACTTTATAAGTTTTTAAATATAAGGGTTTATTCCCCTTCGCTTTACTCCTTTCCTTATTCATTCTAAATTATACTAATTTTGGATATTATTCCTTAATATTCTAATTAACTATTACTATTAATTATTCTATAACGAATATATTTCTACTTTTTTATAAATCGGTCTTTTAAAGGAATAGATCCGTAAATATAAATAATAGTATTTCGGTATGAGTTTAAGAGGAAAGATTAGGAAATATTATTTAAATTCTTAAATTAAATCGGCTAAGAAGGTATTAATATCTAAAGTAAATATACTATTTAGGATTATTTATAGAGTAACTCGCGCGAAGATTTTTATATAAAGCGAGGTCTTAGATACTCCTAGCGAACTCGAGGAATATTTAAATAAAGTAAAGACCTCCCCTCGTTATTCTACGAATATTAAAGACCCTTCGGAAGAATTAATTACTCTTATCTCCGGTTATTATTTATTAAGCGCTTCCGAAATTAATTTTTACGAAGAAAACCCTTATACTTTTAACCGAGCCGATTCGATCGTTTTTATCTTTACTAAATTATACGCTAAACTATTAAGAGGAGAAAAGCTCGATATTTTAATTATAATTATTAAAACGTTACTATATTACTAGTATTTAATAAGAATATTTTTAATAATTTATATACCGGTCCTCGTCTCGACCCCTCGTTTAGTTACGATAGTATTCGTTATATTTAACTCCCTAGTCCTCTAGTTAATAATTTACGCTAAGGAGAAACTTCCGTAAAAGATCCGGTTTATGAGTTATAGTATATATCTTTATAATTAGTTAATCTTAACTCTTAAGCTCTTTATAAGGTACTATAATTATTATTTTAAATTAAAGGCGATAGAGTTTACCTCGGAGTTTATATAGATAATTATACTCTTTACGGCGTTTCTAGGTCTTTATATCTTTATAATATTTGGGTTAATACTTTACCCTTTATTTCTAAAAGAGCTACTAGAGGGAGCCGATATCTTATATAATATTTTCTCGAAAGACTGAAATAAGAATTAATATCTAGATAATATCGTCTCTAGACTTTCCCTACTATTTACCTTTTATTTTAATAATATTAACGAGGTTTATTTATCCTACCCTAATAATTATAATCCCGTAATATCTTGAACCGGGTCCCTTTAGTATATTATATATAATATATTATCTCTTTATCCCTAGTTCGGATATATAAATAAATAATATAGCGCCTATCGCGGCCTAAATAATTAAGGGGAGGTTTATATAAAGAAACTCGACGAGAGAGGTTATAACTTTAAAATATAAATCTTTAATAAATTTAAAACGATACTAGAACGTATTTTAATAAAATTTAATACCGAAATATTAAATATAAATAATATTATAGATCTCTTTACGGTTTATAATAACGCGTTCGAAGATACTATATTTATTCGTAACCGTTTTAGTAAACGGTATCTAATCTCGTTTACTACGGTTTAACGCGTATATTTAACCCGGGTAAATAATTATATTTAGAAACTTTAGTCCTAGGTTACTCTTCTAAAGCCTAGTAATAAACTTATCGTCGATATCGTATATTTATAACGCGATATCGTAGCTCTTTATATCGGCCTAGGTTATATTAACTCTTAAACCTACCGCGCGGTTTAATATAAATATATCCGGCTTTAAAATAATATTATATTTAACGAATATTATTAATATACTTAAACCCTCGCTACCTAGGTCTATCTCGTTATAATAAATACTATACCGGTATAACTCCCCGTAGTTACTACTATACTCGATATATAGATTTATAACTTTTATACTACTATTTTAACTAGTAGTTTAAATCGTCTCGAGTATATTTAATTCCGCCGTCGCTACGCGCAAGACTTTAAGAATCGACTAAGGATATATTTTTATATTTAATTACTATACGATCGTTATCTACCTACTTTAAATAATATTATAAATTTAGAATACCCTCTAAAAGATCTAAAGTGGTATAATAAAATAATCTTTTATAAATATAACGATAAAGACCTTAAGTAGGCTCTCTATATATTTTAATTTTATAATTATTTAATAGCCCTCCTTAAAACGTTTATCCCCCTCGGCTCTACTTTACTCTTTCTTTTCTTTAATATTTAAATAATATTACTTTATATACCTAACGGGATATAATACTCTTTCTATATTAATTTAGGATTCTCTTCGAGTTTATTTATATACTTTTACTCCCTCGCCGCGACTTTAGCCCGCTCGATAACTTTCGAGGGAATACTATATATAAAGATATAATATATACTGAAAGAGCCTTCTATTACTCCGTCCTTAAATTTATATAAAAAAGTAATACGATCGTTCCCGTTATCCACGCGGATATATATACGACGGTTACGGATCTCGGGGTAAAACGAGAACTCAACGGCGAGAGAGTAATAATATATAATAAAAAAACCGATATAACCGATATAAATAACTAAATAATAAAGGGAGGTTTATATAATTATTTCGCCGTTATAAGAAAAAGTACCGCGGCCGAGTTTATTAAGAATAATAAAGGAGTATAAAATTACTTCTAATAAAATCTTCTTTATTTCTACGAGTTTAACGAAGAAGGTAGATTAAGCCGCGAAGATATTATTATATACCCCTATCTTTAATATTATACGATCGATAAATATTAGGCGAGTAGTAAAGGCGGGGATAAAATATCTAATTTAAGATATTATAACTACGAGATAATTTATATAAAGAATCGTAGATTTACCGGATATATTAATACTAATTAGGAGGTTAATATTAATAATATCGCCACCGAGTTTAATATTATTAGGGATGAAGTCTAGGATATTTAAAAAAATATAAAAGTATCGGAGATTTTGGAATTCGATAATAATTTATAATTCGTTTACGAAGGTAGGACGATAGGCTAACTCGTTAAGAATAAAGAATACTCTAACGAGGGAGATAAAGTAGTTAAGATAAATAATAATTTAAATAACTATAAACTAGCTTTTATAAATTTCGTCGAACTTTTCGAAGAAACGGCTCGAAACTTCTTTAATAATTCGTTTATAACTTTTATATATTCCTTAATATCGATAGACGAGGGTTTAAAGCTCCGGGCTATTATACTATTTAATTTTTTAATTTACCCATATTTAATCCTAGTCCTTTAGAATTCCTTTAACTTTAATCGGAACTTCGAATTAATAGATCGTTTTACGGTAATTTATATATTTATACTCGATAGTAGTTAAACTAAGCTCTTTTTTTATTCTCTTTAATAAAATATCTAGATCGGCGAGTATCTCTTTAATATAATTTTAGTTTTCGTTAAAGTCCTCCTCCTCGTTATACTCTAAGATTAATAGACCTACTTCTTTTACTTTCGTATAATTAAAGGTAGTATTCTAGTATTTAATTAATTTAATTATCTCTAATATATTAGAGATTAATTATTTAATAATATTAACTCTTAACCTAGTATCCCGTACTAGGCTTACTGTATAATTAATTTATTTAAAATTATTAATTACGCGAACAAAATCTTGGACCTTATAACTATAAATATAAATCTAGGATATTATCCGTTCGAGGTTAAAAATTTTAATAAGATTTAAAATAAATTAATCGCGGACGGTAAGGTCTATATTTAGGGATTCTACGACGTCGAGGCGGGAATTAATCTTCGCGATATTTATAAAAAAATAATATATCTACTATTAGAATATACGCTTACCGAAAGGTATAATATAACGGTTAAATATAAAGAAGAGGGTACCGTTAAGATTATAGTTAAAAAGGGTAATAAATACCTCTAGGTTATTTAGAGTCTTATTATTAAATACTAAACTATTTATATTCTTAATAGGGTCGTACCACGATATATTCTTTAAAATTATAAATTCGCGTTTAATTTATAATATTTTAAGGTACCGTAATAAGGTACCGTAAACGGATATTATAAACTCTTTTATTATAATTTCTTATAGAGCTATCGGCTAGGCTTCCGAGTTATCGCTTTTTTTATTAATAAAGTATTAACCCGTATCGATCTTTTTATTAATAATATTTATTATCCAAAATTCCTTACCCGATTTAAAGTAATTCTATAATATAGTTGGCGCCGAATTATTCTTTAAAATCCTTAAGGCTTTATTTAAAATATACGATTTCTTTAATAATAACTTACGAGGCCTTATCTATATAATAAAGATTTTAAATTTCGTAAGTTTATTATTATCCACGAAGTCCGTTAAAGAAAACTATTTATTGGCGGTATTAACGAAAGTAATTTTAAAAGTAAATTAACCGTCTCGCTTTAACTCTTTAATAACCGCGTAATAAATAAATATATCATCGTTAATTATATTAATATCGATAGTGGTACTACTAGTAATAATCTTCGTAAATTTATATTAAATATTTTATTTAATTTTAGTACCTCCTAGATTATCTCGTTTTTATATCTCTTCCGTTAAAATAGGCTTTACCTAGTTAACTATAACGACTTTATAACCTTCGGCTATAAGTTCTTTAATCCGATAAAGTAAATAAAAGACCCTAACCGAGTATATATAATCTCGATTAATAAGTTAGAGGTTATAGATCTAGTATCTAATTATTATATTACTTTTAAATAACTTATAGTGTTTCCTTATTTAAATAAAAATAATTATATCCTAGATTTTCTACTTGATCCCTTAATATAGTTTTTCGAACGGTAGAAGTACGTTTATTATTACCTTCGGTATATATAGTATTCTTAGATCGTAGTTAGGATGACTTAGAGGATTATAATTTATATCGCGGATATTTACTAATTATAGATACCTCTAGTTTAATTCTATTTTACGAGTTTATCCCCTTATAATAATATTATTTATAGATACTAGGGAAATAATAGAAGGTCTCCGCTCTAGTAATATAAAACTATCGGGGTCGTAGGCCCATTACTATATTATAGAAGTTGAATCTATAATATTATCTAACTCTAGAGGTTGAACGGCTAACTCTTTTTATAACGTTAATTACTTCGGTACTAGTCGTTTCTTTTTTCTTAATATAAGATTAAGAGTATCTAAATCGTTATTATTAATATTAAAATTATCTAAAGTATTTATTAGCCATAATAACTTATACTTTTAAAAAAAAACTAGAGATATTATACCCTCGTTAGTTATATTATCCTTAATATTAATATCCCCGATAAATATATTATCCTCTTTATTATTCTCGACGCTAGTTTTTTTATACTTCGAAGCTCTTTCCTAAGATTTAAGCCGGGTTATAATATTATTTTTATTTATATTCCGTTAAAATATCTAGCCCGTGCCACGTAATTCTATATAAGGTTTCTTCTTCTTTATAATTTATTTATAGAGTTACTTCCGCGTGCCTTTAAAGTTATATATTTTTAAATAAATACGTTTTACTAGTAGAATTAATATTTAGTACCTACGCTTAATTTCACCGTTTAATTCTTCTAGAAATTATAAATCCCCGTAACGACTATATCTATAATCGCGGAGGTTATTAATATTTTCTTAATAATTCATCCCCTTGCCCGTTATTATATACGTATATATTTAATACGACCTGAGTTCTGTATCGAGATATTTTATAACGAAATTTATCGTATATTCTCCCCGAGAGTTAGACGTATAGAAGATTAATAATTATATTTTTAAAAATAACCGTTCGAGTAGTTTATTAACTTTATATTATATAATTTATAGTATCGCTACTAAGCCACGTAATTTCTAGTATATTTATTATACGATTTTTCTTATAGTTTAAGCCTTTATACTTTCGTAATATATAGAACCTCTAGGCTTCCCCTTTAGTAGATAAAAATAAATATATAACGGGATATTTAAAACGCTGAGTTCTATATTAATATTATTTAACCTTACACCGATTTGGAAATATTTCGGGATAAAGATAATAAATAATTAATTATCCTTAATAAAGTAATTAATATCTAATATATATTTACCTTATCCTAGTATAACGGTTCTAAGATAAATCGTTATTAGGATCGATATTATCTCGATTATTAATTAAACTAAAGAATATTTTATAATTTTATTTTTAACTTCACTAAATAATTAATATTTTAAAAGAGTAACGATATTTATCTTAATACGCGTTACGTCCTCTTTATTTAAAGTATAATTAATTAGGAACTTTATAGCCTTTTTAAATCTTAATATAAATAAAATTAATTTATATACGTTTTTAAACTTATCGCGGTATATTATTTTAATAATTTATTCCTACTATTTTTAAGTTTCGAAGATAAAGATAAAGTAACGGAATAAATTATTTCATAAATTATATATTTCGCGAATTTACTCTAAAGTCGTAAAGGCCGAATAATTAAATTTTACGGTATTAACTTCGTCGGTTATCGCCTCCTCTATAAAATATACCCTTTTATTTAAGACTTTAGAGAAAGGAAGAATTAATATTATTTATACCTAAGAATTAACTTTACTAGGCTACGATAAGATTTAATTATTATATTCGTCGTTAATATTTAATTCGTCCGACGAAGTAACGTCGTCTAGGTGAAATTAATTATATAATTATACTATTAGTTATTTATATTTATTTTTAATAATTATATAATTAACGTTACCCTTAACCTCCGAGTCCTCGGTAGGATAAATATAATTATTATCGTCTTTATTTACTTCGCTCGGACTCCAAGCTCTTTATAAATATAAAGTTATAATTAAAGGGCTTAAGTCGCTTTATATTACTCTCTTTATATAATTAATATTCTCTTTTACCTACCCATCGCTTATTAGTTAATTAGAGGCACGAAAGGTTTTTTTCGCGCCCGAAGAACTATAACGGTAGAGAATAATATATACTTTACGGGATCGTTTATAGTAACTACCCGATTCCTCGTTTATAGTAGGATTATCTCTACTTTTTTCTAAGAAAGATTATAATGAAAATACCGTAATATTCTTTCTTTATAAAAACGACTTATAGGATAACTTCTGCGAAGGTGTACTAAACTAAATAAATATAATACCGAGAGTATATAAATTAATAAATAACTTATCTAGGAAAGATCTCTACTTTTTAAAAAAATAATTCGATTAAATAAGAGCTTTCCTAGGTAGTTTAAGGCGTATTTTATTTAATAACTCGTAATAAATCTAACGATATACAAAGGTATCGCGTCCGATCTAATAAATATATATAAGTTTATCGTCTCGTTTCTTTACGTTCTAGAGCTCGGAGTCCTTTTTTATTTAATAATTAAATACCGTTAATAATAGTCTCTTAATTCTCTTCTAATAACTAGAACTAATTAATATTAGGCCGATCGCGATATATAAAATAATAGGGAGTAACGGGGTAAGTTATATAAAGAAGGAGCTATAATAATAATATATTTATATATCGATTTAAAATTATTAAGAGTGTGAATAATACTCCGGTAAAATACTACGTAGCTCCGTTTATAAATTACGATTAAAATAAAAATCCCTTTAATCTTATTATTTAAAATCTTTCGCCGCTTTAATTTACTTTACTTTCGAAGTCGTATCTTTCGAAAATATAGATATCCGGGTCCTCGAGGAATAACTTAAATATAAACTTCGAATTAATATACCTTTAAATATCGTTACCGCCGTCCGAGTGTTATTATATAACGCCTATAATACTAGAGTTATAAGTATCGAAGTAACTATATCTAGTAACGGTCTAAATTCGATTTAAATTACTAATAATAGTTATAAGATCTCGGAGGATAATTATAAATAAATCGCGACCCTTTACTCTACGAGTAAGATATTAACGAACGAAGATTTATAGAAGTTAGGGGGTAAAACTCTAGGCTTTTAGGGCCTTAATCTTATATATTTTATTAAATAATATTCGTCTATAAAGATCATAACCTAATTAGACGGATATTTAGTAATCTTTATAATTAAATTAAAAAGGTATCCGTCTATTTAGGTCCGTATAACTAACTATTATAATCGTAATATAACGGTTATAATTAATAATTTATTCTCGACGTATCTAATCCGTCACTAGGATACTTTAAGAAGGTCGATAATAAATAAATAGAAACTTAATAATATATTAATAATATCCGCTTTATCACGGCCGCGTATCTTTATCCGATTATACTAGGCGGGAAAATTAATCTAAAGTTATTTATTACCCTAAAAATATAATTATTTATTAAATTTTATACTCGATACTATATCTTTAGTAATAGGATATCTAGTATCGAGTTAATATAATATTATTTATTAAACCGCCGGTGGATTTATTATCGACGCCTACTTTATTTAATCCGGTTATAATATTACAACGGAAATACGTAATAAACTTTTTATTACTATAGACGGGAGGCCGATTTCGCGAACGAAAAAGATTATTAAAATATTAATTAAATATTATTAATATAAAATTAGGCTTTAGAATAGTAATTTATATAATAATATTTCCTAGTACCTAAAGATCCGATATTTAGAAGTAAACTACGATATAAATATCGATTTAAAGAAAGATAATTTTATATTTACTAAATCTACTATAGTAGAGTATTTATAAAAGTTAACTTTAAAAGGCTTTATTATAAAAATATAAAAAAACTCCGTAAAAGCCGAGCGAGTTAAAGTAAAGTATTCGGAAAGTTAATAAAGTATTATTAATAGCGCCAAAGGATATCTCTTAACGATATATAAATTATCGTTAACGTTTACACCCTATATAGGGCGAATAAGTTAGAAGGAGTTTATTATCGATATAAAAATATTATTTAAATCGTTTATATATAAAGAGCCTCGTTAGACTAAAGAGGGTAAGATTAAAAAGAGGAATAATAAAGTATCTAATAATTTTAATTTATCGAACCTTAGTCGCTCGATTATACTATATAATAATACTTTATTTTATAGTTAGGTACCTCGGCGATTAACTAAGAAAAGTCGTAATATTTTAAATTTTCTTAATAATATAAAACTATAGAAAAGAGCGAGGACTAGTTCTTCTAAGGAATATTTATAAAGTAAGAATAATGATTTTCGCGCTTTTAAATAATAGTTAAGACCTTATAAATAAAACGTAAAACTATTAAAATACGATTCGCGAATTAAAGTATTATTAGTAACCGTAATTCGTTCGACGATCTACGATATAAACTTTAATATAACTACTTTAAATAACCTTCGGGTATAGTTTAATAATAAAAGCGATTTTATAATATAAAGATCTAAAAGTCTATCGCGTACGTCTCGATTTAATTTATATAGATTTGGTCCTTAGCCGGGGAGAGCTCCTACGTTAGGACCGAGGGTAATTATTAATTTATAGGGTTATATTAAGAATAAAGCGTCTTAAAGAAACTTATCTAAAGTTATCCTTTAAAAAATAAAGATTAATAAGTAACGTAGAGGCCGTTCGAAGTAACTTATAAACGATATAAATATTTAATCGAGACGTTATAAATAATATTATTACTAGCGAGGTTATTATAAACCTTATTAATACTTTTAAAGAATTAATCGAGAACGCGATTAATACTAACTCGATCTCTATAGTTATAAAGATTCAAAAAGGTAATCTAATATATTTCGAGATTATAAATAATAACTATAATATTAAAGTAAAGATATATACCCTCTAAATATAAATTATAATTAAATAAGGATTTAAAAAGAAAATTTATTAATCTTATATTAAAGATATACCACGTTAAAGTTAATAATTATAAAAAATCTTTTAACGATTAATACGAACGGTTTCTAGGGCGAGGCTTTAGCTAGTATTAATTAAATAATTTTTCTAACTATAACTACGAGAATAAAGAACTCGGATTATATATAGCGGGCGAAATATATCCGTAGGGAGTTAAGTATAAATATTAAATTAACCTACGGTTAAATTAATACTTGGATCGAAGTAATTATTTCCTCGACGGATATTATCTAGAGTTAATGAGAAAAAAGTCGATAATTTATTTTATAACTAGAAAGTTCGCTAATAAATATATTAATCTAAACGATACTCGTCTAAATTATATCGTATAATCGAAGAGTATGTAGTATATTATATTAATATATACTTCTCCTATATACCTAACGGAATCCTATTATAGTTAGTTTTAAAACTATTACGTTTTACTATCTTCGAAGTAATATAAAAAATATATAGCGTAGACGTCGTAACGATTAAATTTCTTCTTAATTATTTATTATTAAGTTTTAGTGTATCTAGCTAGTTTAGTAATATATAATATTATAAAGAGTAAACCGTCTTCCTATTTATTATTAATAACTATTTAATGGAATCGAGTACGATTAAGAAAGGTATTAAGAATATCTATATAAAATTTCTTACTAAAGACTATTATTTATTTATTTATTTAAATCTAAAAATCGATCCTTATAAAATAGATATTAATATTTATCCTAATAAATTTAAGGTTTCCTTATTTAATTAAAACGAGACTATCGCCGAAATCTACGCCGAGATTAATAATTAATTAATAGTATCTTAATTTAATTACCTCAGTCGTAATAAATCGCCTAAATAAGATAATAAGTTATATATTTATTAGAGGTAACGCGCTATTATCTTCCTATTATATAAGTATTATTAAAAGGATATTTAATAAAGTTATAGTAAAGTTAAGTAAAGCCTAGAATATAAAATATTATTAATATTATAATTTTATAAACTATATTCAAGACTATTATATTAAAAGTTAATAACTTTAATTAGCTATAAGAATTAAGTAAATTATTATAATAATTATCGAATAATTAAAGATTAAAATAGGACCGCCCGTAACGTACTTACGTTAACTAGTTTATATATCTTAATAGCTAGTATTATCTCCGGTTTCGAGGAATTAAAAATCGATACTAAAGCTTCTAGTAGTAATATAATTTATATATTATTTAAGAAGCGCTAAGGGGCCCGTTACTAATATATAAAAAAAGTATATTAACGTAAACCTCGTAATTAATATTAAAAGGCGGTTTACCGAGAGCCTTTATTAATAGGATAAAAAGCGGAGTAGAACTTATAAATAATATTATTATTAATATAAAGTAGAGCGCCAAGGGCGCATTAACTTTATTTAAATATTATATATATTAAAGTAAAATATTTTTATATCTCTAGTAGGAAGTAACTAGAAAATCTCCGAGATTATATTACGTAGCCGGGTCGAAATTTAGAGTGTAATAAATTAATATAAATATAACCGCTACGAGTAAAGCGTAACGTAAATAAATTTATAAAATAAGAGTAGGTATTACGAGTATAATAAAAATTATTTTTATAAATACGGGTTATTAAAGATAAATATTAAACTAATTTAAATAGTTATAAGTAACTCGTTAAGAGTTTATATATTTAAAGTTACTAGGCTTTCTTTTTAAATTATAGTATTATTAACCCGTAGTACGTTTATATTTTAACTTCTTAGATACTCGCCCGGTTATTTAATTAAAGAATATAATTAATATAACTTCTTAAGAGTTTATAAAGTTTAATTAACTATTATCTTTATTTAATATAAATATAGACTCGGGGTTTAATCGTCGAGAACTCTAAGATTTTAATTAAGAAAAAGAAACTAACTATAAGAGGCCGAAATCGATATTAAATAATAAATTATTAATAACCGAGTAGATCCTCTCGTACTAAATAGGCTCCTATATATTATAGATATTCTTCGCGAATATAAGAGCCGCCTACTTCTTTTTATTATCTTATTCGGTAAAGCTGAATTTACGAATAGGATCTCGATAAAAAATAATTTTATCTCTTTTAATAATAAAATAATAACCGTAGATCTTTACCGATTTATAATCGTGCGAGAATAAAAAGGCGAGTATTTCTCGATAAAGCTCTTTCTCGCGTTTTATAACTTTATAGAGTTCGACGATATAATTTTTAGTAATAATTATATTATAAGTGTTCTATTAATTTATAATATCGAGTATTACGGCGCCGCACTTTACCTCGTATATTAAAAACGGGAAATATATCCGGTAGGTTATAACGAAAAATAAAGTATTATAAATACTACCGATAAACGGATCGAGTTTATTAAATTACTCGTTTATAAAAGCGGATCGTTTAAATTTAATAAAGTAATTTAGTTACGGTCGTAGACTCTTTATTAATATATTAATCGTCTAGGCTTCGTTAATACCTTTAATTAAATAATCGAGATATATAGCCCCGTAGGTAACGAGGGTTTCTATAAAAAGAATAATTAATCGAGAGATATTTTAAATAACCCTTATTTCGTTCTTATCTTAAATCTTTCGGTAAGTTTTTTTAAATAAATTATCTCGAAATAATAAATTCTTAAAGACGTTTTATTCCGATTCTAAAAAGCGCCGGTAAAAACTCTTATTTATATTTATAATATTTAAATCTAATTTATTTATAAAGCTCCCCTTAACCGTAAATAACGTAATATAATATATATTATAATATATAATATTTTTACTCTTCTTTTTATTTTAATCGCTAGAGCTAGTTAAGTTTAAATCCGATTATTTTCGACGAAGCGAGGTCGGGGTTTTTTTAATAGGCCGCGGGTATTTAAATCTATTAATCTTTACGTATTAAATAATCTAGGTCGAATATTTTATTTATTTCTTTAATTAATTATTTTATTCGAGGTCTTCTTTAATTTAATTATTTTATTCGAAGTATTCCTTAGGCTACTTTTTAGTTCGGGTTTAATATTCGAGTAAATTAATATTCCTCCCGTTTACCCTTTCTTTCTTTAATTTTTCTTTAATAGTATAGTTTAAAGGCGAGGATTACGGTCGTTTTAAAAAAGGCCGGTCTCGGTTTTAAGGAGGTTTAGTTTTATACCCTCGTTTCCGTTTCTAATAGGGCTTTAAGGGGTTATAAAGGACCTATAAATATTACGAGGCCTCGATTAAATTAATAATATAACGGAGTATAAGAGGTAATAGAGGAATATACTTTATTATTTATAGAGATATTATTTATATATAGTAGAGAGAGAGGTACTTATACCTTTAAAATAAAATCACTTTTAGATATAAATTATTTACGAAATTATTATAAGTATACGCTTTTACGAATAATTTATTTAATAATATATTAAGGCTACTTCCCTATAGACGGTTAATTAAAACTCGTAATATAGACTCCGAGTATTCTACTTTAACTCTTTAGTACTAGAGGTTATTTATTATTCTTTTTAATCTTTGATTTTACTTGACCGCGGGTCATATCGAAATAGAATAAAGGGGTAGGAGGAGTCTTTATATAATTATTAATTTAGAACTAAAGAAGAGGGTAGGGTTATAGAGCGCGAAAGTCTTAATAAAATCTATATTAAATATGGGTAGAATAATAAAGTCTAATTATATTATTAGTTCTATCTTATGGCCGAGGGCGTATAATATTATTTCTAGTTACGAAAAATCTACTCCTTATATCCACTCACCTAAATCGTATAGGAAGACTTCGAAAAATCGATAAACTTATTTTAAATCCTAGAGATAATACCGATCTAATTTTAAATTTTAGATTCTAACTAAATACCGGGACCCTATTTAATACTAATTATTATATATACCTCTTAGAATAAAGAACCTCCGCTCTACTATATATATAATTAAAATTAAGAGTAATTATCTTCCCGGGAGCGCTAAAGCTACTATAAAATATAAGAGTTAAATATAGAAGGTAAATTTGAAGGTTAAAACTAAAGTAGATTTAATCTAACGTTATAAAAGTCGAGGTATATTAAGAAGATAGAAAGAATATACTCCGACCTCGCCCTTAATTATTTTTAATTATGAATTTTAATTATTTATTATAAAGGATCCCTTCCCTCTTTTTTAAATATTCTATAAAGTTTTATCGAGCTTTTATTTAGTTTATTACTTATAATACGACCTTTAGGTTTAAACCGTAGGAACGAAATTATTTATAAAATTACGACCGAGCTTACCGTCGTATTAGAAGTTAATATATTTATCCTCTCTTTCTACTTCGATATCCGATCGCTTCTACGCAGTATAAAATTAGTAAATTAAAATTATATACTTCTCCCTAGATCGGTAACTAAATCCGCTTTTAATATACCGGACCTCTTTTCGTTAATAAATAACCGGCGGCTTCTACGCGGAGTAACTTTAATAAGCGGAGGTAGTAATAATATTATATTAGGGCCTTGGTTTTAACTATAACTATACTATACAGGGATTTTTAATTATTGTCGGGGGCGGGGTTTTTTCCTTTTAACGACTTTTAATACTTTTAATAAATAGATTAAACTAAACGTAGAATATATTAAAGTATACTTTTTATTCTTGTCCGGTTATTAATTACTTCGTAGAGCGGATTTATTAGATCGGTTAGATCTAAGGTCCTTAAATATAATTTAATTTAACCTCGATACTCTTTTTAATAATATAACTTAATTTTTAAAATAATCGGATATTAATACTTCTACCGATAAAGTAGCGCACTCCGTAAGAAGGGTTATAAATTATTATTTTATTTATTTTAATTATACCTCCGTAGGTCTAATTTACTTTCGTGCGTCTTTTATATACGATTATATTTTTTTATTTTATAAATAGTTTCGTTATATTTTACCTTTTAACTCTTAGTATACGTAGTCATCCTTTTTTTATTAAAAATAATTTATTTGGCGCTACTAGAATTCTACCTACTATTTAACGTATTCGACTTTTAGTTATTAATAGGACTAATATTCCTTTTAGAGGGATATTTAGGCCGGGCTCTTTATAAATTATTATTTTAACCGTTATTAAAACTCTATCTACTATTTAGTGTTATATAACTTTATTTTTTTATATACCCGATATTCCTTTTAGAGTTAGAGGTTTATTTAGGTCGGGCTCTCTAAAGATTATTCTTTTTATAATTATACTTTTACTTTTTTATCCGCCTTTTTCTTTTATTAATAATCTAAAAATTCCTTTTATTTCTTTAATTCTTTTTTAAACTAACTATATTCACCCTCTTAATAATAAAGGACGTAAAGGTATTCATTTATATATTCGCTATCGTAGACGTTAAGTATAGGTTAGATCGGACGAGATAACCTCCTACCTATATTTAATAAAGTATTATAAACTCGTTTTATTTCTAACTCGCTCCTCTCCTTTATTTAACGACGAGATATCGGTAATTCCTTTAAAGACGCAGCGTATTTTAATAGAACTACTAGAAGTTACTATTTAATTTATTTTAATTATTTCTCCTCCGGTACGAGTTTTTCCCGCCGGTTTTCTATATTATCCACCTAGCGTTCTTGGCTCGAACTACGGAATTATATTAATCCTCCCTTAGTTTAATATATTTTAGGATTATTCCGCTTTATTACTTTTACCCCCCGTTGATTCGCTTTAATTTACCTTTTCTAGTAGTCGATCCTTATTTGAAAATAAACTTAATACTCTTTCTAGTCCTTTAATTTTTTCAGGTTTATTATAAGGTATAGATTATATAAATACCGTTATTATTTTATATCCTCCTCTCTTATCTTATTTAGATAATCCTTACGGATACGTTACTAAATATCGCGAAAATCCTATTACCGTTATAGTTTTTCCTCGAGTCGACTACTATCTACTATTTAGTATAATATAATAATACTAACTTCCGTAGAATAAAGAGAGTTATTTAGTTTATAAATATTATAGTAAAAAAACTTATCTCGTATAATATATTTATATTATTATTCTTTATTTATAGTAACGGGTTTCCCGGGCGGGGGCGGGTTAAATAAAATCGGACGAATTAATCTCCTACCTATTTATATTAGGGTATCGTAGGTTTATTTAATTTCGAATTTATATTACTTTATTATTTCCTTATCGTCTTCGATTAGGGTTTTATTTAATTTGGGGGAGTAATCTCTAAATTTCTTTAAAGCGTTAATATAATTATTTATATTAATAGGATTAATCGGGTTTAAGAGTTTAAAGTCTTTTTACCGAAATTTCGCTTTAAGGTCTTCTAAATTCATAAGTTAAATATAATATATATTATGAGTTATATTTCTAGGAGTAGAACGGAGTATTAATACTATAATTTAAAATTTAAAGAAGAGTTAAATCTTTTAGATTATATTTCTTACCTAAATTTCTCCTATATCTTTATAATCACGTTCGACTTATCCTTTATAAAGAAGAATTTATCGAGAGAAAATACATTAATATAATTATCTAGTAATAAAGAAAATTAATTTTTCGATAAGTTATAATTTCTTACCTTTATTTCGCGATCGCTACTACTACGTCCGGATTATATAGGTCTTTGGCTAGAACTTCTATTATAAAAAATATAAAGAGCGTTATCGTATTCGCAGATATTTTATAATTTAAAAGAATTAAAGACTAAAAATTAATAAAGTAAAGAATATTCGATAAACGAGAAAATAAAATTAAATTATTAATAAAGTAATCGGCGCGTATTTATCTTCCGTTTTAAAGAATTTAAATAATCCCGAAACGGGAAATATCCTCTAATTTATAATATCTAAAAGTGCGGGGAGTTTATTATTAAATTTATCGGAAAAAATAAAATAATAATCTTTAATCTAGTCGTCTAATAAAGTATAATCGTATATTAAACTTTAGTTATTTATACGGACTTAGATTAACTCAAGGGTAAAATCCTTCGATATATTAAATATTAAGGTAATTAATTAAACTTTTTAAATTCGTACCGAGGTATTATAATACCTCTCGTTACTCTTTATTAAATATAATAGGAAGGTTAGGCGGAGGTTAAATAAATAAGATATTTTTAATTAAAAGAATTCTTCCTTTAAATAATTACCTACTAAAGACTTATTATTTTATTTTTTCGATCGGATAATTTTAGGATAAAGAAGGAAGACGATCCTAGATTTATTATAATACTAGAGGCGGTTAATATAACGGCCGAAAGAGTCTAGAATAAATTATAGAATTAAAATCGATACCTACCTACGTCTAAATTTATAGTGGGTATTTTAAATCGAGAAAATACCCCCGTTATAAACTAACCTAAATCTTAAATACGATTAACCTTTAACGATAAACCGAAGAACCTCGAGAAAGGTTTTATATTCGGAAGTAATTTATAAATCTACGATATCTTCCTAAACGAACGCGGTGCCGGGTTTAGCGGTTAATAATTCCGTATTACTTTTAACGAGCGAGGATAAATTATATTCGAGAATATATCTCGAAAAGAAGTACGAATTAATTATAACGGCGAGAATTTTTTTTTTCGAAACTAATTTACCTAGATCCTCTTCTATATATATTAGAATATTAAGATCGAAGTAGATAAAAATAGTCTAATCTTTAAAATTAAATAACTAAAATACGAAACTCGCCGGGCCGAGTATAAAATATACCGCGACGTTTATTTTAAAGAGCGCTATAACGCGCTCCCTTCGCTTAACTAGCTAGGTATAAAAAGTTAATAAACGACCGCGGATTTTACTATATAATATTCTTTTAAATAATAATTTATTTATCTAATAAAAGAAGAGCTCGGATATAATAACTTTAGAATAATTTATAAAACCGTCGATATAAATACGGGCGACGAGTATATAACTAAAAAGTTTTATACCGGTATTTAAGAGAAGGAGGTTAAGATTTTAAAAAATATTTTATATATAAATTTAATTACTAACCTATAATAAATCCATATTTAACTTATCGTAAAGGAGTATATTATATAATTTAAGAATTTCTTAACGGAGTAGGGACTTTTACTAGTAATAAAATACCTACTCTTTAGAAATCTAGTATATTAATATAATATTACCGAAGAAGAGACCCTCGGAATTCTTTATTAAGGACTTTAGGTTTTTAAATACCTATATTCCTAATATTTAACGTATCGAGATATTAAGCCGGAAAATATTCTTTTTTAATCTCGAACGTCTTTCCTTATTAAACTTAACGACTTTAAATTAATAAAAAACGATTCTATTTTAAAAATCTTTTACGGGAGTAATATATACGCCGCTCCTAAGATTTAAAAGAGTAGATCTTATATTACTACTATAAATATATAGTTATTAAGAGTAATTATATTAAAATATATATATAATCTTCCTAAACTAACGCGAAAGCGTAAAGGTAGTTAATAGTATCGAGATATAATTAAAACTACTAAGGATAAAGAGGACGGCGATATTTTAATAAATATTATCTTAATTAAGATATTAACGATGAATTATTAAAATAAACTATCGGTAAATAATTACTCGGAGTAAATATATCGTTTAGGATTTTATAACGTATATATTTTCGAGACTAGATATATAACGCCTACGGGGAGGTCGACGCGTTAATATAATATTATAAAAAGAATTAATTCTAGATTCATCGTAATATAACCCCTTTAAAAAATTTTACTAGACGGTAATATTTTATTAGGATTTTACGATATAAAAGAATTATTTAAATCGATTAAAATTACTCCGTCGAAGCGTAATCTTCGAGAAGGAATTTAGTTTTATAATTATATATCTTAACGATCCCTTTAGTATATTTAGGGAGTTATATAAATTTAAAATTTTTAATTTAAAGATATTTCTAAATTAACGTTAAATAAGCGGCGGCGGTTATAAATAACTTAATCTCTAACGGCCGATACTTTAGGAAAAGAGTAAATAAAACGGTTACGAGCTTTAATTTTATACGAAGCCGGTAAATAATTTTCTAAGACTTCGAACCCGAGGTAAAGTCCCGAGTAACTCGAATATAATATTAATTTAAATTATAAGGGGCTATTAAATCCGAAATATACTATATATATATCGCGTATTAATAACTTACGTCTTTAACTTCGGATTATAGTAAATTAAACCGGCCGGGAAATAATTCGGATATAAATAATATCCCTAGAAAATAACGAGGAAATACTTAAAGTTATAAATAATATTTATATCTAAATAAAAATCGAAGACTAGATCGTACTCCTACGAAAAGAAGACTATTTTCTAAATATAATTTAAATTATAAATACCGTAAAGTTAACTAAGTCGACTAAGGACTATCTTTTTTATAGAATAAAAATATATATTAACGTCGAGGCGAATACTCCTAGAGATAATAGATAAGTTAATTTTTAATACTCGCGAATCCTATATAAATATCTTAATTTAGAATAGCGGCTACGATTATTATTAAATTATATATAAAAGTCCTAAATAAATAGCGTCGAGATAGTTATAAAAGAAGATTAAGATTATTTAATAAAAAATTATATCGATTTAAAGTATATTATAGTCCCGGTATACTTTAAGCCTATCCTAGTTTAAAAACTAGACTTTAGAATTAACGCTTCTTAACTTTTAAAAATAATTAATAGTAAATACGATACTAAGAAGATTTAGAAAGTTATTAATAATAATAAATATAATATAATAAAGATTATAAGAGATTATAATACGGTATTTAATATTATATATAAAGATACTAGGTATCGCGGTATTTACGTAAACTTCGATATTATAATAAACCTATATCGAAAATACGGTTTAGTCGAATTAGAATCGTAGTTCTAATAAATCCGTTTAGAAGAATAAAGCCTCCGAACGATACTTCCTTTTAAAGAATTAAGTTTAGAAGTATAACCTAACGATACTATTAAATAAATACGTAAATTAATAAAACTAAACTCCGGTTTATCGTAAAAGTAAAGGGATAATTATAGGACCGAGTTAAAGTCTTAACCTAATAACCCCGATCTTAAAAACGATATTCGAGAAGAAAATCTAGGCGAGGAATATCTAACCTCGGACGAAATAATTTTAAAGTCGAGTATTAATTTAAATAAAATCTTAATAAAACGGGAAAGCGAGCCCTTATTAATCCGCTTTAGAGCGAAAGCCGCTCTATTATATTAACGTATATAATATTCTCTCGTAGAAATAAACCCTTAATTACTATTTATTAAAAGTTTATATTATTTATTTTAGGCCTCTTAGTTTTAATATTTATAATTATTATTATTTAAACCTAATTTAAAGTAACTTAATAAGATAACGTCGCCGTACGAAAGTTTTATTAATTTCTATTAATTAAATCTATCCCGAAAGTGCCCCGTACTACGAGATAAATCGCGCGAAAATCTATATAAAAACGGACGAGGTTTTCTTTAGGAAGGGCGTTTACCCTAGGAGCGGAAACGAGTATAAAAAAGATCGAAATACCTTCGTTAAAGTATAAAATTCATAATAATATAAGAGTAATACTAGTAAAGAATTTAGATAACGAGAACGAAAATAAAAATAAAATATACTATCTTTAATAAACCCGTTAAATATATTATATATACTAACTAATCCTTATTAAGATAACGGATTTTAACGCGAGATATATATATATAAAGATTAATAATAAAATTATATTTATACGAAAAGAAAACTATTTTCTTAATATAATTTAAATCCTAATATTTATTAATATAAATAATAACGATCGTAGGTTTATATTAAGATTTATAAAGAAATAAACCGAGGTCGGGAGACTTTCGCCTATAATAAATATCCCTTAACGATACTCTTAGGTTAACTTTTAATATAAACGAGTTCTTTATAAATATCTTAAACTAGAGTAGGAGTTAAAATTACTAATAAATTACGGGTTAAAAGTTTAATATAACGATTATAATAAGACCGCGGAATAGGTTTACGATTATATTATAAAGGTATAGCGCCGCCCTACTTTTAAATATAAATATATTAATATATATTTATTTAAAGATTTCCTCTCTTTTTTATAATTAATATATTTTCTTAGCCGGTTACGGTCCAAAAACTCGATTTAAGAATTAATATAAATTATATTTATTAAATGTCTAATTAGCCGAAAAACGAAATATTTAAAATTAGGGAAAAGTATAGTAGGGGTTATAATATTATATTAAATACTAAATATTATTAAAGTATATATATAGACCTTTAGATTATAGTAGATTTATATCGGAGGTACGGTCTAGTTAAATTAGAGGAGAAACTATATAATTTAAAAAATATCTCGTAAGAGCTAGAGCTTTTAAAGTTAATTAAAGAGTTAGAGTTTTTAATATTTATCGAAATCACGGATTTTCCTAGCCCTATTATAGTTCGAATTTTAGATTTTAGAATTAATATTTCGTATATCGCTAAATTTACTAGCCGTTTAAAAACGATATTAATAAACTTTAAAAATAAATTAAGTCCTAAGATTTACGATATTTTATAAAGAAGTTTTAAACGTTAAAGTATATACGTAGATTTCGATATTAAAATAAAATTATATCGAGAATATAAATTTATTAAACTAGAGAAGTGATTATATAGTTTAAAATCTTCTTTTAAAGGGTAGGTTTTTAATATAAAATTAAATTATACTAAACCCCCGAGTTAGATCTCTAGATTATTATAAAAACCGCCTAATTCGAATTTAGTCTTATCGCGAAATTCGAGTAATAAATTTATAAAGATCCGGGATCGAGATTAATATTTATTAATAATTAAAGAGTATATATTCGATGGGTTAATTTAAACGGAAGATATATATAAAATAAATTTTAGGTTAAATATAATAGGTTTAAAAACTAACGTTATATTATATAGAGTTTTATCGTAACGAAGTATTTAATTATAAATTTATAAACCTATCCGTCGTAAAAGAGACTCGGCGTTATCGCGTTACTCGGGCACCGATTTATACTACTTAATTTAAAATTCTAAACCTCGATATTTATAATTTATTAAAGTTAAGCCGGACCTGAAACTATATAATTAGAAAATAATATTACCGTATCCGAGTTTTACTAAGATATATTAAACGGAATATAATACTTTACGTTCGTTAGATAATATACGAGGTTACGTATAAAACTAATTTTATTTAAGGGACCGATTACGTTTATATATTAATTTATTATTTAAATACGATTTAGAAGATTTATTTATATCCTAGTTTCTTATAAGTCTCGTAAAGGAGCCGCTTTATCCGTTTATAACCCGGTTTAATAGGGGAGGACTTATTTATAATAAATTAAATCCGGTATAATCTAAAAGGGAGCGATTATTTAGTTCGATATAGTCTACGCTAAATAAATTCTTATAGCGTAGGAGGAATAGATTTTACGGATCGATATAATCTATATTAAATAAATTCTTAAGATTCCGTACCTCGTTCGAAAGGTTATATATCCTCGGATACTTTAACTTTAACGAGGTACGTAATATTATTTAAGATATTTATATTAAACTTCTAAAATAAATCGATCTTAAGACTATAAAGAGAATTATTAAATTTAATATAAAGTATTAGAGTACGCCCGTTAATTATTCCTTAATATTAATTAAAGAACTCTATAAGAACTTGGTCTTTTAATAAATATAGAAAGTTCTTAAATATCGTTAATAAACCCTATACTACGATATAAGTTTAGGTATCGTTAGTAAACCCTATACTATAATAAATTTAAATATCGTTAATAAACCCTATATTACGATAAATTTAGGTATCGTTAATAAACCCTATATTACGATATAAACTTGGATATCGTTAATAAACCTTATACTATAATAAACTTAATATCGTTAATAAACCCTATACTACGACTATCGGGTATTCTTCGAAGAAGTATACTCGATATAATATAGGATAATTAAATAAATCCTGCGCTAGGAGTAAATTCGATTTAGTATATTTAATAATAAAGTAATAAATTTGATTTACGAGAAGGCACGTATATTAATCTAGATATATTATCGTAAAGTCCGTCCGCGTATATACGTAAAAGAATAAGAGAGTAAAAGTAGAAAGTTCACTATTAAATAAAGGGGAGGACGAGAGGGTAAAAGTAAAAAGTTTACTACTAAATAAAAAAGATAATAAGAGAGTATAAATAAAAAGTTTATTAATAAATAAACTCGTATCGAAAAGATTTTAAAGATTATAAATAAAAGAATAAAAGGGTTAAATAACCGCGTTATAAATTACCTTATACGAGTTTAGTAATATACGAGTTTCCGTCTAAAAAATAGGATAAAAGCTACTTTTCTTATAGTCCTTTAAACGTAGGCTACGAATACGGAAATATTACGTCTATTAAACGGGATAAAAACTATTATATATAAAATAATCTAGGGATAAGAGGTTTATAAATAAAGTAATAATACGAATTAAATAATAGTATAAATACGGATTATAATTTATAATTACTATGTAATAATTAATTAAACCGTACTAGAAACTTGATTAGAGCACGAATTACTAGTAAGAATAATTATATAATTAATAATAACTATATTACTAGATACTAGGAAAAGGTAGATATACTAAACTCTAAAGTATATACTAATTATATATTCCTATTCTTTCTAAATATACCGAGGAGATATAATGTATTCCTACTCTTTCTAATTATATTATAAGAGGTGTAGTATATTCCTACTCTTTCTAATTATACCGAGGAGGTATAGGGTTTAAAGGAGGAAATAAAGTTTAAGAGAGAAAATAAAATTTAAAAAAATATAAATATCGAGGAAGGAAGAAAATAAAGAAGGTATAAATTAAAGGAAGTAAGATTTAAGGAGGTTTAGGCGTCGAGGAGGTATAAGCGTCGAGGAAATAAAGAAAATATAAGTTTAAAGAAGTAGAGTAAAATTAACGGGGTAGAACCTATATTATAAAGAGATAAATAATTATAATATCCTAATTATTAAGTCTTTTATATCTAGATCGAGAATATAATAAATAAAGGCTCTTAGTTAAACGGGTAGAGGGAGATTTATAAATATAATCGGCGAAGTAATAGTAATATTCGGTTAATAAGATTTTTTACCTTTATAACTTCGTATTAATTATTCTCGTACTTATACTTTTTAACTAGTTAACGATTTAAGATTTTATTCGTCTCTTTAAATTTATTAACCTCTTATTTAACCTTATAAAAGTTATTATCGCGAGTTATACGAGGTATTAAAGATAATAGATTTTTAATATTTTTAATATAGAAGACGCGCTTTTAGGTAGAGCTAAATAGTACGGATTAAAAAATATAAACTCTATTATTAACTTCGTTATTATAGTTACACCGCGGTTAATTACTACTCGTCGAAATATTCTTACTTATAAACGAAACTTTTTATATTCTAGTATTTTTAAGTTTGAATTATTTTATCTAATTATAAATACGCGTAGGATAACGGAAAAGTAACTAGTATATTAATTAAATAAATTTATTCCGATTTCCTTTTTATTTAATACGCGAGAATATTAGAACCTTAATAACTCGATTTACTAATTTATCGCTCGAGGTTCGAGAGATTATCTATAAATATTTAATATAGTAAACGGGGTTGAAAGAGATATTAATTAAAAATTATAAAAGAAATAAATTTTACTTTACCTCTTTATTTTTATTACTAGGTTTATCTACTCCTTTAATATTTATAAATTAGTCGGTTAAGGATGAAATTATCGCTATATTATAATATTTCTAGTATACGACTCGACGTATAATATTTAATATTAATAATATTTAGAATATTATACTAAAAATAAAAGCGATAGTTTAAAGACTTCGTTATAACGAGTACCCTTTTAGTTATAATTACGAGGTCTAGATCGATTTATTTAATAAAGTCGATTATATTATTTTAATAAATAATTTTTATTTCTAACTTAACTACGTCGTTTAAATCCTTTTATATAATTATAAGAACCGCCTATTAAATCAAGAAATTCTAATTAAAAGGGATATTTTAAATATTCTTTATAACTCGTTAAGTACTACTAAAATCAACGAAGTTAATAATACTATATTTCAAGCCGCTTTCGAATAAGACGGTACTATTATTTATACTATAAAGATAGACGGTTTAATCGCGTCGAAGATAATTTTAATTATCGATTACGTTATAAAAGTTATATCCTACGATATAAATACGATAAAGTTTATCTCCTTAATCTTTTACTCTTTATAAAATTAATGATTTAAAGAAATACTAGCTATCGCGTAAATAATAATTTTAATAAAATATATTATATAGAGTATAAAGTTTTAATTATTCGTTTTCTTCTAATTTAATTAATAATAATAGATATAATGGGCGCGAATAATAACTACGCTACGGGGGAGAAGAAGATTATATAAATTAAATTATTTTATATTTTCTAAAACCGACTACTCTATTTAGAGGGTAGGACTAGACTTATATAATATAAAAAGAAATATTATTATATAAGCGCTCTTAAGGAGTTTTTAGGTATTAAGCGGGATACGGTTAATAAGATTTAATAAATTTAAAGATATTATATATATAATTAAAATCTTTCTACGCGAAGACGGAGGCTAGTTTATTCCTCGAATTATAATATAAAAAGTCCGTTAAATACTCGACGAGCGAATTTTATATAAATATTCGGATATAAAGCCGATATACTCTACCTAAATAATAAATTAATTATAAATATTATATACTTATCCTATAATATCGCTAGTTTATTCGTTATATTTATAGCGAGTATAATTATCGAGAAATATTTTTAAGAGTTTAGTTTATAAAGTACTCCGCCGGATACTTAAGAGCCTATTATAATAAATTATATATTAAATATAAATTCGATTTCGCGGTAGTTTTTATCGTATTTAAAAATATATACCCTTAGTAATTTTAGTATTTATATATCTTATACCTCCCCCTCTCTCGGTTAGTTAATTAATTCATTATAATATCGACTTAAATATCCACGGTAAAACTAGTAAAAATACGAAGAAAACTACGAAAAAAGTAAAGAAAACGGAGGCGGAGAGGAAATAAATAAATAAAGTAAAGAAGGAGACGGAGGAGGGAGATAAAGGCGTTAGGTATATATTAATACCTCTTAAATAAAACGGCTACTAAAGGAGACTAACGGATAATATTATAATATTATAATAAGAATAATTAATAACTTAGGCTAAAGGGTTAGATATAATAATAATATAAAAAGATTTAATATAAGCCTAGCCCTAAAGGATTTTATAATTATTATTTAAAATTATATTTAAGGGACTTTAGGGCTCGTTTAAAAGCCCTTTTATTAAATTTTAATCTAACGAGGACGTCGCGATCTTTAATTATTAAAGTATCTCTACCTTTGGCGTCTTTATATATAGGAGGATTAATAGTAAAATTTATCTCTAACGGTTTATACTACTACCTAAGAATACGGCTAATAAACCGTATTAAGTTTATACCTCCGAATATATAAAATAACCGTGCGATAGTACTAAGATTTTAATTAATAGAGTTATAGTATTAATCGTTTCTCTCCGTATCCCTTTTATCCTCCTATTAGACTTCTTTTTCTATAATTAATTTTTATTACTCGATCGTCGTATAAGTAAGTATACCTGACTCTTATTTTTAGGTTTGAGAGAGTTAATTTATAAATACCTTACCCCTCTTTACCTTATTAGTCGATATTACCCCCGCTTTACCTTCGTTACCCCTGCCGCACAGCCCCCTTGGGTGAATTAGAGCGGCGGGACGGCGCTTTCCCGGTTTAGGGCGCTGCGTATGGTAGGATGCCGGAGATCTAACATTAGGTATCTAGTGTCCAGAATAGAAGTAATTCATACCCGCTGGTGCCGCGTTTATTTAATTATATTCAAGATAATTACGGGCTGCTTCGTCGAAAATATATATTTATATGGAACAGTCACCCGGAAATTATCCAGGAACCGACCAACTTACCACAGCATTTGAGGCTTAGATGGCAGTAAAATCGAGGAGTGACCACAGTCGCGCACACTGTCTCCATCCTGATGATGACATGCACAACGTTATAATTCCGAGGCCTGCGGAGATATGGAGTTGAATATACAAACTAGAAGTATGTATTGCTGCTAGACCTAGCTGGTGTATCTCAGAAAAGCCCTCCCAATCCGGCCGTGAACATCGAACGTTCCAACTCCCCTGATGATGCATGCATGCTTCCTCGATGCTGTCCCTAATGACCTCTTGCCACTCTCGAAGCTGGTATCAAGATCGCTTCAACGCTGTATACACAAATAACGAAAGGTGGCGAGTGACGGTTCATTTCTCCCCACCGGGCTGCCACCCGTTCAGCCACGTCATTATACCGACTCCAATAAGAACGACGCCAACCATGGACACATAAGGGGCACTCTGTACCATACGTCCGCTTTCGCCAGGGCCACCCCATTGCCGCGAATGCTGCTGCAGGACGCTCGAGACTGTCTTCTCCAGCTCTCGCTGTATATTGTCCATTGCAGCGCTTCCATTGGGCTGTGGTCGGTGTGACTGGGGGGATACGAGGCTGCGGTCCATATCTCCAGATTGGGGTGACTTCGTAAAATTCGAGAGAGCATTCGCATCGCTGTCACCAGGGAGTGTAGAATCGCTATCGGCCAACGATGGTACAGCGCTGTTAGCACCGCGACCTGCCCGAAGGTTCTCTACCATTTCGGCCAGACCTCTCCGACCCTCTTCCGCATCTTCCGCTCTCCGCTTATAGGACTCCATGACTTGCTTCATTTCGTCCATCTCTTTAATCATTAGACCCACTCTCGCTTGTAAACGTGATGTAGATGCATCAACCTCTTTAGTGTCTCGATGCATGTCCTCAGTATTTTTAATGGTAGCCATAGATGCAGATCTCGAGAGGAAGTCCTTATCTTTATCTTCGTCCTGTTCTTTGTGACCGTTTGTCAAGTCCTGGTCCATGAGTTCCACCGAGTCTAAGGGAGGCTCAAAGACTTCCTCGTCAACAGTACCATTCGTCTTATGATCCTGTCGAGGGAAATGGCCTCCTGACAAGCTCTGGGCATGTCGCTCGGCATGCTCACGTGCCTTACGTTCCCGTGCCAAGGCTACCTCGAGATACTTCATTCGATCGCCCTGTGAGTCTATCTCGTGTTTCGCGGACTTCAATGCTTCCAACAAAGACACTATTTGACCACTTGGGGCTTCAGTCCGTGTAGGTGAATTCAATCCTGATCTTGGCCTTTCAGTATCCGTCCTCTTGAGAGAGGTTGAAGGTAATGATTCTGGAATACTAAACCGAGCGACATCTGGTTTCTCTGGAAGAGGCTGCGAAGGTGGTGGAGCAGGCGGTTGCGAGAAAGGTGATATGGGATCGAGTTGAGGGGGTGGTAGGATGCCATTGGTCTGCTTTTCCTCAGTCGTTGCAGCTTTCGATGGTGACTTTGGAGGCTCTTCCCCAGGCTCCAAACTTAGTAAAGCTTTAAAGAAGTCTCCAGTCTTATTTAGCTCATGACTTTGATGCTTCGCTTGCCTGAGTTCCGTCTAAATCGACGGTCAGATGATCCACTCATACTTCAGCCCAAGGTTCGACTTACTGTAAGCTTTTTGACAACCTGCTCGATAGTGATCGGATTCATCCATAAATTCATTTGCCGTTGCGGTCCCATCATATTGGCATTACTGCTCGCCATACTCGAAGGACGATTGCTTCCCATTGATCCATTACTACCACCTCGCCCTCGCATTTGCGATAGTTGCTCCCTCATCGGTTCCCCCAGCATAGCATTACCGCCGTTGCCATTGTTATGGTTGAAGTCCATTTCCAGTAAGGTCGGCGGATTGGGGTAGATGCCCGCGAGCTCAACCTTCGCGGAGACTTTGTGATGAACAATGCTCTTCTGGTCTTCACTGACAATATCGATTCCTAATTCCAGGGTGTCTCCCTCGTGAAGCTCGTGTGGTTCGGAGTCCCTGTTCTCGGGTGATAATCTCTGACCGTTGACGAATGTGCCATTCGAGGACTTGACATCCCGAATCCATATCTTCCCTTTTTCCGCCCACACCTCCGCATGTTGCCTTGAGAGGACTTTGGAGTCGAAATATCCGTTGACCGCTGTTGGCACTGTCTTTGCATTCGTTTGCCTGCCGATCCTCAGCACTTCGGGATAGAAAGGCACCATAATCTGTTTCCGTTCAAAGGTGCCAGTCATTGGCAGCAGCGCTAGAATCGCTGGCGAGTCCGTCGAGCCCGAAGATTGTTCTGCTCTTGGTCCATTCTGCTGCCCTTGGCCAGGTAGCCTGCTTTGTGAGGGCAGGACCGGAGCAGGTTGATGCATTGCGGTATTCATGGTGGACGCTGCAGATTGACCGGAAGATGGAGTTGGCAGGGCCTGTGATCGCGCCGTCGATAGACCCGACACTGGCTCTGCCTTTGACGATGGCCAAAGCCCTCGAGCAGGCTTTTTCCGTATACCCCACCCTCCAGCTTCGCCATTCATAGTAGGGGTGTCGCCATTCGTCTGAGGAGCGGGAGCAGGGATAATGGAGGACGATGATGACGAGGAAGAAGTTGTGGAGCTCGAGGAGTTTGTGCGCTGTGCGCTTTTGCGGGGCATAAGCATTCGCGTGACTTCTTCGCTCATTGAGTCGATACCCTCTCCGCCATTACTCCATCTCAGCGGCTGCAAGCTAGGCGGCGACGCCACAGCAGTCATCTGTATTGCGGTATGCTTCGCCCGTATATATCTCTGGGTGGTCTCTCCTCTCCCGAATCCCACTTTTGCTTCTCAGTGACCTTGGCCTCAAATCCCACGCTGGTGAAACAAGCGCCGCTGCAGGCCTCGCGAGTGGGACGGGTTGCCTTGAATCAATAGTGAATTTCCTCATGAGAGTGGCAAATCTACAAGGACGACACTTGGTGGTCCAGTCACTGTTTACCAGTGATTCGGTAGGATGACCGTGGACGTCGGACCACCGCAAACAGGATCGTGATGGCGACCCCTTACCCCAGTCGTGAAGAACTTTGACGCGCGACGTGTCTCCGAGGCGTACAGAATCAGACAGGAGTCCTTCAGAACAGCTGAGGCGATGTCAGAATGATTCTAGGTGGAGGTATATGATGATTCTTTTTTGAGGGGTACCGTTGGCGTTTAGAGCACGTTGGGTTTTTCAGCAAGCGCAGACGCGGGCTGAACCAGGTGAGAACAAAGATATGCAATAGAAGCCACAACGAGAATTATTAAAGCTAAGGCTTGAGCCTAGTGAAGAACACTTGCATGTGAACGTATAGATCTTTCTTTTCATATCAGAACGAATTGTAGCTGTCTATTCGTGCGAGATGGAAGGACGGCACGTGACCTCTGGCAGCAGTCGGGCCGAAGTGGCGCCGTGTTGCCGCTGTTTGGCGATGTGGAGGCAGCTTCATCGAAGAAAGCTATTGTACAAAGACTGTGTTTGCTTCAGGACCGCTTTTCCTATCTTGTATCTTCCAGAAGACAGCGATACTTCAGAATGCCGCCAATGCCATCGAGCACAAAGGGTGGAGGCCGTATGCAAGGCCCCTCCACCTTTGACAAGTGTAAGAGCTCAATAGTCTCTCCATCGTGGCAGAATATTTGCTGACAAGCCGGTAGGGAAAATGGGTGCCATGATGGGAGGATGTATGTGTCTACGCTGATATACATACCGTCCCAATTCCGGCGCTGACTTTGACTCTTTTCACATCAGCTGTTGGCTTGATCATGGGCTTCATTTTTGGTATCCTACCACGGGAAGATGTTAGGATGATACAGGTGTGCTAAAACACCAGACAGGGGGTTTTAATATAATGCGATTTGGTGCTGGACCGAACGGACCTATGAGGACTCTGGGGCAGTACATGCTGGTGTCAGGTTCAACGTTTGGGTACGATCTCCAAACGTTCTTGATACTTTTGGCCTCACACGTTTCTTCGCCGAACGTACAGCGACACTAGCAGTACTTATATCGAACAGATTCTTCATGTCTATAGGAAGCGTGATCCGAACTGAAGGCAACTCGCCGTTCATGGCTGAGGCATACGCTCGAGCAAGGCGACAGCCCATGGTTCTGCCTAGGAGATATACGAGGCGGCCAGAGGAGTATCGAAAAGAGCAATAAAATAATACAATATGTGTACATCAGAAGCTGTCGGATTCAATTCAGCGAGTCACAGCTCTTTCCGATACCCATTACAGCATCAATTGCTGCGCTCGATATCCATTGACGGGCCCCCTTCGGCCATTGTTAAACCATGTTATCTTCTCTGACTCGCCACACAACTAGATAGTGATTTTGGCTGTACCATGATCGCGTCCTATTATGAAGTTGACACCTCTAAAGTGGCTATTGAGTGCAGCAAGCTTTTCTACCAACTATCTCGTCGCTACGCGATGACCTCCGTCTAGGCTTATGACGAGGCAGTTCATTCATCTTATCAACTGTTTGGGATCTTTGAATACTTGAGACATCCCGCGCGGCTACACCACCCGTGAGAACGGACGGAACAGCATGCGCAGACAGTCCAAGGCGGCAATTCCTCGTGTCTATATGCGAAAAATCAAGCGGACGCATCAAGGCGCTAGAAAGACACGACTACAATTTTGCGGCTCTCGCTGTGCAGCTGAGGAACTTCTCATTGTGCGACGATGAGAAATCTATACGCTTGTCTCCTTGTCTTGCTCACTCACCTTTGCAATGTTGTTCTCACAGCATCGCTGCCAGCCCTCATACTTCCTGATTCAGCAATAGTATCAGTATTCAAAGGAGCAGCCAATGGCACTCTCTCTTCAAATCTAACATTCGCTACCATGGTCAAGTAAGCCAAGTCCTCATCCAACAGGAACGCAAAATCAACTAACCAAACACCCCTAGTCGAGTGAAAGATCCATACGACTTCCCCATACCCCTAACCACCCTAACAGCCGAATTCTACGGCTACGGCGCCGCATTCCCAATCGCCAGCGCCGCCACCAACTGCATCAGCAAAGCCATTACCGATTTCCGCTCGCACGCTTTCGAGGCACAGGTGGCAATAGGAATGGAGAAGCTGACTTACTCCTCCGAGGGCTTGTATTTGATTCTGTATCCGGGGCCGCACTTGACGTGGTTTTGGTGGTTGGAAGTCATCATAGCGATCATGAGATTTGTACAGGTGCAGGATATGTATGTTGACTTTAGCTTTATTATAGTCAAGGAGGGGGTGGAGGGAGATATTGGGCGTGGAATCTTCAGTGCTAATTGAGAAGAGATTTTGGAGTTGAGGGCTTTGGTCGTGTTCAATGTGGGGAATAGCAGGACAGGCCTCGACTGGGATTAGCGCCATCGAACGTTCTCATTGTATTATTTGGGACCACTTTCTACCCTGTCGCCAAAGTGGTGGTCTTGTGTTGGAGAGCCCCTAACCTCGACGGCTGCCATAGGATAGTGTTGCCATGAAGGTCTTTGTTCGATTCCTGCGAGAATGGAATTGTGTCACTGTTTTGCAGACACGTTGACACTAAGGCCTCACATTCTGTGTCGAGGTATGCTCATCACATAGAAACGCATTAAAATCGCAAAACGTTTTCCAGAGCTCCTAATACTTATCAAATCTTCCCAAAAAGAACTTCTACAGTTCTTTGAATTATCGTATCATCACCAACCAGACCGAATATGGCACAAAATCAAAGCCCAACGCACATCGAAATCACGGAAACAATAGAAGGAATCGAAGAGTGTCGCCCATATACCAAACAATGGAACACTCATCTGCACGCGTATCCACCTCCAGGGCCCCAGAGGACAACACGTGGTAGGCGAGATGCTCGATCCTCTCCCTACTCGATGTCACGCCAGGTGAGGGCAAGAGCACCTTCACCAGACGACCTTCCCAAACTCCTCAGTACTATCTGTCTACTCGTGAACTGCAACATCAAAGACCTACACGGCCACCGAACGCAAGAGATACAAGAAAAGCTTGGTTGGACTCCAAGGGCTGAGGATGTACCGAGTGGTACGAGTACGTTGACGATAACACCGGTAGCACCCGAGATGGAGGGGATGTTTGAGAATTTGTGTTTGAAGATCACGACATGGAAGACGCCTAGTCAGGGTCAAGCGTCAGACAGTGGTCATGCGAATGTGAGCACTCTGCTTGATTTTCGTGGAAGGGGTACAGAAGATATGCGCCTTGCCTTACCTAATATTTCAGGTGCAAAGGACTCACGTTGACTAGAACGATGGGCTTTTACATGCAGAGATTTCGTACCTTTGCTGGAGAGGGGAGAGCTTGAAGTGACGACTCAGCCCCCCATTGAAGAAACAAAGGTGCCGAAGGTGAGATTGGAAGCGAGCAGTCGTGAATTGTTGGTGGTGATGGATCAATTAGCGGGAATCAGGATCGAGAACGAAGGAGATTCGAGCGTCGATGAGACCGCGGCCAAAGCGTCAAAGCCGGGTTTCCGGTCATGGTTCACTGGTAGTGGATATGTCTGACAAGTGTAGCTCGCGTTGAGGGCTGAGAGACGGTGAGGTTAGACTCTTGAATAGATAGAACAGACTGCCGAATATGCCAAATCAATCATTGAGATTGGATCATTTTTATACCTGTGCCGAGTGCTCTTGCGCAAGTGCTGCTGAGTTGTGGAAGCATCACGGGGGTAAGCCAGATTGTAAGCTTTCAAAGTCGCCCGGGCTGGAACCGGTTTCGTTGGAGCAAAAGACCATGGCAGACGCTGCCGGCGAACCCTCAGTTGACCTTGTAGCAATTTATTGAGCTCCAGATGTATCCATGTTGGAATTCTAAATGGGGTGCATGTTATTCATTCAGAAGGTTCTATGCTGTGGGAGCTATCTAGCGATATGCCAAGGCGCTAGGCCATGTTCCAACAATCCAAATCCCCCAAAGCGGAGGCTTGCTAGTCTCAGACATTGATTCTTATCCTCTTAAAACGCCGGCTTCTGCGCTCTTCAACTTCCGTTCTGGAGGCTACACTCCTCGTTGAGGCGAGCTAATCGGCCGCAATCAGTGATGATTTAGTGTTGGGCTGTGCACGAACATGGTAATGAGCCGGTCACATGCCGTCTCAGTTCAGAAGAATATTTTGAACTGGTATGCCTTCCGTGTGTATGATTTCTCCGTTCATAATCCCATGGACATAACACTCCCCAATCAGGACGTAATCTTCGCCATCTTGTCGAATGACCCATGGTACTGATCCGTCCAAGAAGACGCAGATCAGGTCACCAGGTTGCATCTCGGCTGGGTCCTGGCCCTTGTATCCACGTATAGAAGCAAAGAATCTCCGGGTCGGCCCAAACAGCCTGATGGACGTTCCAAAATGTCTGGAATCTATTTATATGAGAATTAAGTATATATTGGAGAGTTGTCACGGGACATCCATTGATCACGCCCTTGGGGTAGAATTTGGCCAGGAGTTGTCGAAAGTGCCAGTGATTCTCAGCAAACAGATGCTCTTGGGCGTCTATTCTGGTTTCGGAGCCATTGTTGTTGAATTGCTGGATGGCATTGGCTATTATCGTACGCAGTAAGCAATATCGCGAGCCCTATTCTCTGAATAGCGAAGACATGTAGATGAGATGGAGCTAGACTCGTTCATCCAGTGACTGAGGGTGAGGCTATCAAGTCCCAGTTCGTCATAATTGTTGTACCTTTTCGCCAGACTAGCGAGAGATGTTTCATCAAGTTCATTGTGTGTCAAGGTGGGAGCGATACTGCTCATGGTTTGCACAGCGTCATATGCATTACCAGATAGGCATAACTTGTCAGGATCGCCCCTACGTGATATCTCGACCTTGGAGTCTCCTGCAGCTTTATGGCATCCTTCTCGTGCTATGGTACGTAGATGCATAAGACTGGGGGATGCAATGTGGATGTCTGGAGAAATGCTCCAATGGGGAACCCACGTTGGTAGCGGTATTGTCTCACGGCCCTGACTCTGACTTAATATCGAAGTCGCACTTGCTGTCAATCGTTGTGTCAACGGTCCAACGAAAGAGAAGACCATTCGCTAGCTCACGGTAGACTTTAGCAACGGTCTTCGAGTAATCCAGGACAACGATAGAATCCCGGGGACAAAGACCAAGCAAGGCATAGATCTTGTCGTGGGGATCTGTAGCTGAAAATATTGTAAATTTATGAGTGCTTCCGTAATAGGAACACTGCCCCATTTCTCGAATCGATTCTTTACAATGATGATGTTAATGAGAAGTACGTCTTTTCGTGAGCCATCCACCTGGTTACGTCTACAAATTCAGTCCCCAGGGTTTCTGCCGGGCCACAAACAATCTTAGCAATAGCCGCGGTGGCTACCTCTTGCACGATCCACATCCTCCCAAACCAAGCTCTGCGTAGCAAGGCAGCTACTGCCTTCCATTCCTTAACTGTCTGGAGTGGGAATTCTTTAGCCAGCAGAGTCCCGTAATTCATAATATCAAGCTCATTCCTGGCTCTGAGAGTCACGTGGATAGATATCAGGAACGAGATGGCTAAGTTGCTATCTTCTCCTTCAGTGCCAAGCCAGATGCAGACGGTTTGAACGCCGCCATAGATTTCTTCTATCTGCGGGACCTGACCGTTGCGTTCTGCAATGTCCTCCTGGGTGATGCAGATTTGGTCAATCCAGAATGTGGCAACCTTGTTTTTACGACGAAAGCCTCTCAATGCGTCGAGTAGACTTTTAATTATGTTGAGTCGTTGCCCGTTTCAGCTAACCGAAGCTTTCTTCGTACTGTCTCCCCAGCAGTAAGAAAGCGCAGAAAAGTCAGAAAAGTCAGAAAACTCATCTGGAGATGTGACCTCAAGGTCACACCTGATACTTGCTTATTGAGATCCTGGTAAGGTGTGCACCAGCCAGGTTTGCCGAGATCTGTCCAATGCAGGGTGAATGAGCTTCGCCTTTAGGCGGCAGAGCCAACTGGGGGCTTTCAGCCTTAACTGCCAAGATGGTTTTGAAAGGGAGCACTCTGTCAATGGAATCTAGTGGCTACTTCCATTGCTGCAAAACGATGAGCTCTCTTAGAATATGAGTCATCAGGGTTTGAGAGAAGGGGACGACGAACAGCTTTTGGTGCGAGGTGGTGGCATGCGAGACTTTGATAGGTATAGGACAAAAGGCCACCTGCAACTCAAAGTCACAGGTTATTGTCCTTTTGAGCCAACATCCAGTGCTGGTTACATACACTAATTGTAATGAAAGTGGCTCGAATATGGAAGAAGAGAAGAGGGCAGCATTCCGTTTGAGGATCATCGTTGGACCCATATCGAACGGAAATCTCGATCAAGCTAGCGCCACATTGTTGATAGCATGCGAGGCAGCAACGATTGAAACTTTCAAGTTCCAGCCTCAACATCTTGATTATTACGATCAGGAATTCGCTGAACAGATCCTGGATTACCCTCTTTCATTTAGCTTTGTAGTTCCATGTTTTGCGGCAGACCCTGTCCTTGTTGAGTTATATTGAAAAAGGCGATACTGCTTCCATGGATCTCGCCGACTCCCTGGGAACGCATATTATACGCTAGTGAATGTGAACCTTAATCGGCATCTGGTTTGAGCCTCATTCCCTGGCGTACGGCCCAGCAATCAATCCAAACATTACACACTATATCGATGTTGCAAAGCGCATCTTCGCTCAGCACCACCTATTTACCTTAACCCGCCCATCTCCCACCTTCTACCGGCCCTTTTCCGCTAAACATGCCTCTCTGCGGCGGCGGCAAAACGGTCCATCGGAAGCTTGTCCTATTGTATGATACAACCTCATACACTGAGGATCCATTGACTGACCAAATCGCGTGCAGAGGTGATGGTGCTTGTGGGAAGACGTCGTTGCTGAATGTATTTACAAGAGGGTACGGATTCATCCACAAGGTTACGCAAAGAGCGCCACAGCTAATGCGCCTCGCGCGATTGCAGGTACTTTCCTACGGTATAGTACGTCTTTTGAAGCTACAATTCTCCGCGACAAGAAACGCGACTGACGTGATGTCTTTGCGCAAAGCGAGCCTACGGTTTTTGGTGAGATGAGCGCTCTATCTGGAAACTTGGTCTTTGCTAATCTTCCACAGAAAACTACGTCCATGGTACGCCTGTTCCACATCCCCTCCACCCAAGCATAATGGTCTGGTTCTCACGTGTCCGCCCACAGATATCTTCGTCGATAATGTCCACATTGAACTCTCGCTTTGGGACACAGCCGGCCAAGAAGAATTCGACCGCCTGCGATCGCTGTCCTACGATGACACCCACACGATAATGCTTTGCTTCAGCGTCGACTCGAAAGATTCCCTAGAGAACGTCGAATCGAAATGGGTGGGCGAAATTGCAGAAAATTGTCAAGGAGTCAAGCTGGTGCTGGTCGCGCTGAAGTGCGACTTGCGGGAAAGAGGTGGCGACGAGGAAGACGACGCAGGAACGAGAGCAGGGAAAGAAAAAGTCATGATCGACTACAAACAAGGGCTGGAGGTCGCGAAGAGAATACAGGCGCTGCGATACCTGGGTACGTCACGCCCATCTTCATCTCAGCGTGGCGAGGAATACGGGCGAGGGATAATGACATGCTAACTGCATGGCAAACAGAATGCTCTGCCAAACGGAACCGAGGTGTCAACGAAGCCTTCACCGAAGCCGCACGAGTTGCGCTCTCGGTCAAAGGCGCAGGCACGTCAAGCGGAGGCAGCAAATGCGAAATCATGTGATGCCGGCAAACATGCTCTGCTACAGTGTTTCGTCTAGCACAATTTCCTATTTTTACAGATACCTTTGCCGCGGTATTGCGGCGCTTGCACGAGGTTTCTTTGTCTATATACACGAGTAATTGGACGGAGGATCGAGATAATGGCGCGGAGTCTCTCTTGGGTAGCAGTGGTGTTTATAAGGGGTTTGCTTAATGTACTATAGGTTTTTTCCAGTGTGAAAAAGCATCCTTCGAAGATTAATTTATAGGTCCTGCGCCGCTTTATCAAAGCCGTTCTTGAACTTGGATTTTAGAAAACTTCGAGCCGCAGGTCGTTATATGGTGCTTCGGCCATTAGTGCAACCCTGGTGAGCTTGTGAAAGGACGAGCTAGCCAAGGTCAGCGAGAGTAAGCGGTTGGAATCTCGTTCATCCAGAAGATTCCTGAAAAGTTGCAAGCTTACACCGACGGTCTCGGGTCCTGCGGCTACAGCCGAATGCTCTCACATCAGCCCTGAAATATGTTTCGGTTCATGCCGACATTGCTCTATAGCACCTCAGACTTGGTAGATTGGGCCTACAATCGGATGTTCCCTGATTGCAACTGGACAGTCTCCAGCGAATGTTTGAAACTTTGAGTATAGGCGATGTTATCAATGAACGTGGCTTCCTGCTTATGCTGCTGGATAAGGCTTCAGCCAGCATCATCTAAGACCGTTGTAGCTTTTGTATCAACATCCAACCCTCCATACTGACCAGGGCCTGTGTTGAGCAGGAACATGAACTTCGGGCCGGCCTCAGTCGAGACTCACGAAATGTATGGTGGCCAATGCAGTAACATAACGGACAGCTGCACTGAAACTTCTTAGGTCAGGACTCTCGAACCATACTTCTCAGCTATGCAAGGGAACGCTAACCCGTACCCCCCCCTGTTCCTTCTGATATCTCGGCGAGCTGACGCATGTCTTTGGAGAGACATTTCTACAAAATCAGAAAACATGCTAAGCCTTCACCGCAATAGAGGGAGTTGTTGCTCTTCGTATCTATCTGTCTTCGTCTCACCCTTGTTAGTCCGTTGAGGGACGAATGCCGAGATTTCGAGCGACATCCCGATACACACTCGTCCACCACTCTCACTCCCCATTACGGACTTCGATAACCACTCATCGCATCCTTCAGCTCTCTTACTGTGAATCTCGATGCTGTTATGCATCGAGAAAGAACAGCGGCTCTGCCCTCACGTAAGCGCGGCCCTTGTCACACTGCACCCCTGACTGTCTCCGACCTCCACCAAGATTCCTGCTGTAGGCGCTAGCCTCTCCACTAGGACCACATCTGCCCATCGCGCATTCAGAGTTTATCTGGATCCAGACAAACAAGCTCCATGGTTGATGATATCCAGGAATGCCTTTCGAACCTCGCTTAAAACATTTTACCCAAGGCGCTAAGCCGCACAACAGAGCCAGACCATTCCACTGCGCATTCTCATTACCATGTATGCAAAAAGGGAAGATCCATGACCCATAAAGTCCTGGGATCGCCGGCATTGCACGCCTGGCTCTATGGAGCGAAGGTCTTACCACGAGCACTAGACTTCCTACTAGGGCTAGCCCTCCTCACACAAGCATACAAATTTCTCTGAATCCAGAAGAATTTGGCTTGGGTCTGATCATACCCTTATACTCCTATAGTACGAATCAACGACTTATAAATACCAGAGGAAACCGTGGCAGAGAGATGGATGGCAGAAGACCAAGGCCACTAACTTATCAGTTTCTACACCAGGATCGCAATGTAGGAACGAGGGAACGGAGGCGCCAGCAAACAGGGACAATACAACCCCGGGTTCTCTCCTCTTGAATCGCATCCTGGAGGCCTCAAAGATAGGAACCAGAGGGCCTGCACATGTATATATAACTCACTTGACGCCTCCGACGTCCAAGGCATGCAGCATAACATCCACCGCTCGCAGCAGCGGCTCCCCACTGCCCCAAACTTACCGAGCCAAAAACCGGAAACCATACTTTGGCATACTTTCCTCATCCATCTCTTTCTATATCTCACGATCATCCATCATCGCAGCTCCCATCGTACATGATCACTCTTCGATCTTGCAGGACCGCTCTTCGATCATAAAACATTACGGGCATGCAAGGTCTATATCTCTCAGCCGCGATTAGATATTGCATAGGATCCTCACCACCCCCACAGCCGCCCAAGTGACTGACCACCAACTCACCTATCATTCCCAATTAGCGCCTTCTGTTCCAGTCCAACCCGCAAATACAAATTTGTCCTGGATACCTACTCCTTCAGCAAATCGTTGTCAACTTTCTTGCTTGTTACTAGGGTCAGCTGCTGTGTACTCATTAGGGCCCGATTGTACGAACCTTCAACGGCAGATCAGCCTTGAGTGGTGACGCTTGGAGGAATCCGTCATGATATTGGGAAGATGTGTTTATGAGGTTGGGTGCTTGGGAACAGGATCATACTCGGGTTATTGTGACCTCAATGGATCAAGGACGGTGGACCGATAGGATCTATTCTATAAACCGGAGTATTTTATAACAAGTATTGTGAACACAATCGAATGATCAACCTAGCAGAATTCAGACCTACGCCGTTGGTTTAGTATACCAACAAACATAAGATGCAAAACCCAAAACTATAATTAATCGCATTCAGTCACGAGACTTGAGTCACGATGAATACTTTCATATGCTGTAATACTTCTCCTATCTAACTATGACAGCGGTAAACAATTCCTTCGTAAATCTCCCTATCTCGTCCAAGCCCGATAATCCTCGTACTATTGCCACTTGTCACCCCAGCCAACAGCCCCAATGCTCGAGACCGAGAAACATTGCTCTCGGTTCTTCACCCCCAGCGACTGCAGGTACCAGCTCGTTGATTTGGTGTTAATGTTGCTTCCGTTGAGAAGAACGACTCCGGTGCAACATCTTCTAGGAACCTTAGTGGTGGTGATTGCAGGCGGCCCTCGCTTTGCTGAGACGAAGGGATCGACCACATTGATCTTGTTGGGCGATTCGAGTCTTATACTGACATCGGGCTACGAAACGATGGCTGCGGGTATCGTCCATATGATGAAATGCGATGCTGCGATGCGGAAAGGCCGAAGCCATATACCGCTCGCTTGCCGTCGAGTCACATTCGGTGCAGCGCAATCATTCGGTTCGCTTCGATGGTTTAGATCAAGTCGCCATCGTCTGCAAAGCTTTCGGCGCCACCGAGGGCAGCTTTGATGGGGGCTGGGATTTTCTTGTACTGCGAGGAGAGGGACTTGAGGCCGACGCCAGCGACACCAACGGCAGCACCGAGGACGACGACGTCGGAGGCGAGGGTCATGAGGGCGGCTGGGGAAGACATCGTGATGTTGGTTGGGTCAATTTTAGATGGTTGGTGTGTGGGTAGGTTGGTTGGTTGTTGAGTGGATGTGGGTTTGGTAACGTTTTTCTTTTCTTTTGCTAATAGGAGATCTTTAGGAACGCAGTGAATTTTGACTGAAATAATACCAGATCCTTTTATAATCACGAGATATGTACCTTAGGCTCTCATGATTGTAGCGTTAGGCTTGCGAGTCCAGATTTACTAACGTCTTGGAAGGTTTTGAGAGTATACATGATGAAGAGCTTGGCATAAAGTCCCCTTCCACGTGGATTTGGTCTGGAATCCTGCAAGCTTCCTGTTTCTGTGGACCAGCGCATACAAAATTCGCGGAGAAGCTGGAGATTCAATGACAGATTGCGTTTTTGAACAGATAGAAGGGTTCACCCCCTAACTGCTCGCACCCCCTAACCGCTCGTCCCGTAGGGCTGAACCCCGGAAGACCCTTCG
>JAABUS010000272.1_pt1 | contig 130696 bp, 138 predicted proteins | sample 5560161 | NCBI WGS metagenome assembly JAABUS01 (sample SAMN10711885, study PRJNA513376) | rock metagenome | isolation source: Antarctica rocks | place: Antarctica: Victoria Land, Trio Nunatak nord | collected 2016-01-04 | reverse complement strand
ATCATGTGCGGGTTTTTCAAGGGGGTGCGATGAGTCATGATCTTGCGAGATTACTGTACCTACCTTAGGTACGGCCCTAAGGTAATTAATGTCCTGATGGGCCGGAAGGCCTAAGGTAGGTGGGTGGTAGGTGTACTTTAGGGGCCCCGGCATAGGTAAGAAGCGCACGAGTGGTGCCAAGCTTTCCCGCCGCCTGACCTTAATCCATTCCGCTGGGTCCACGTGGAAACTGGGAATATTCGTTACAGCAATGCAAATCAATTGTGCAACTGTTCGAACTGTGACGTGCTGGGCCTCTTTCCAACTACATATATGTCGTGCAACACTGCTACGAAGCAATTGACGTCGAACGCATCGAGTAACCCTACTACGTGGAGTAGTCATCGTCAACAGGTGGTACTCGTACTTGTCTCAGCGAAGAGAGCCAGCGCCTTAGGCACAGCCAGCAATATGAAATTTGCATGCAGCATTGCTGTAGAGTTCATCACGTTGGACCAATCATCCGATCGCATCCTCCAATTGTCGCTAAAGGCGAACCCCGTTTGATCAGCTATGAAGAACCCAGAGCAGCATCTTCGTCCATGTTTGCCCATGTCTTTCATCGATTGGGTGACTCTGGACACTAAGATTGGGGTCATTGCGATAGCCCCCAAGGCGGAACATAAATCTCCAGAAGTGGTAGCCATAGTGCTCTGTAGAGGTGTGGGGTCATGACAACCTTCCTAAATCGGACTCTGATGGCTTCTTCGGGTAAACATGATGGTCTTGAACCTCAAAATCTTGGTTTCCTTCCCACACTGCGTCTGAGTTACAGGACTTGAGTTAATCGAGGGAGTACAAACGACGATGCGTTTCTCAGTCTTGGGCTTACTGATTTCCTTTGTACATTTCGTGCTTATCACCGCCTCTCCTGTTGAGCGGCGCAATGCAACATGCAAGAAGACTAAAGTGGCAGTCCTGTTAGAGTTTCAATTCATCTCTTACTTGACCCGTTTTTCTGACTTTCGTTTGCAGTGGTGCTGGACTCGCAGGCATCACAGCTGGCGTAAGTCAAGCATGAAGATGTTCAAATCAAAAAATGGCGCTGAGCTCTACTAGCAAGCACTATCGAACGCCTCACTGACCGATTTTCTCATCGTCGAGTACAATAATGACATCGGCGGAAGAGTCGCTCATACCAACTTTGGGAAGAAGGCAGATGGATCCCCTTATGTTGTTGAGCTGGGTGCTAATTGGGTAAGGACAGAAACTTTGCGGTCTTTGGATCATCTGATAACTTGACTTTGAACAGGTGCAAGGTTTGGGAACACCCCCGGGCCCCGAGAATCCAATCTGGACGTTGGTAGGTTATCAATGTGTTTGTACGATCTCTTATGAAAATACTCAATTTCAAGGCAGGCCAAGAGATACAACGTGACGAATACGTAGGTTCCATATGACTTACCTATGCGTCAGTGGCTAATAGTGTCGAGGTTTTCCAACTATTCTTCCATTGAGACATTTAACCCAAACGGTCCTGCTGACTTTACGTCTTTGTTGACTGACTACCAAACTGCCTACGCGGTTATGGAACAAGATGCTGGCTATATCTTGTCCGAGAACCTGCAAGATCGAAGTGTACGCTCGGCGTTGAGACTCGCGGGTTGGAAGCCTAAGCAGAATATGGAGGCTCAAGCTACCGAGTGGTGGCAGTTTGACTGGGAATATGCGAATACTCCAGTCTGTATCACTTGAGATTTTTTGAAGTCCTTGATACTGATAAGGAACAGGAACAAAGTTCTGAGGAGTTCGCCATTGTCAACTATGTATGCCGAAGAAGTCTCATCTGTCAGCTTAGAAGTTAACAGGGTTCAGAATACTACCTTCTATCAATACTCGGCTGATAATAATTACGTCTACGATCAGCGGGGCTTCAATACCTTCATCAAGGGCTTAGCATTTACATATTTGAAGAAAAATGACTCGAGATTGCTGCTCAATACCGTGGTTACCAACATAACTTACACCCAGGATGGCGTCACCATTGATAACAAAGACGGAAGCTGCATCGATGCCGACTACGCTATCTGCACATTCTCGTACGTCTCCCCAGAGAGCGTTGACCTCAGCCAACTAACACACCAGAAAGCGTTGGAGTACTTCAAAATGATGCTGTAACATTCAGCCCTGCCCTGCCATCCTGGAAACAAAACGGAATAGAAACTTTCACAATGGCAACCTACACAAAGATCTTCTTCCAATTTCCCAAGGTCTTCTGGCCGCAAGATACGCAGTTCTTCCTCTACGCAGACCCCCTTGAGCGTGGCTACTACCCCGTCTTCCAATCTCTTGACGCTCCCGGCTTCCTCGTTGGCTCAGGCATCCTCTTCGTTACCGTCGTGGCGGAGCAGAGCTACCGCGTCGAAGCCCAGGACGACGATACCACGAAGAATCAAGTCCTCGTTGTACTAAGAACAATGTTCGGCGCCGGAAACGTCCCCGAGCCCACGGCGTTCATGTACCCCCGTTGGAGCCGGGAGCCATGGGCCTACGGGAGCTACTCCAACTGGCCACCTGGCACCACGCTAGAAATGCATCAGAACCTCAGAGCGAACGTCGGACGAGTGTGGTTCGCAGGCGAAGCGACCAGCGCCGAGTATTTTGGTTTCTTACACGGAGCCTACTTTGAGGGTCAAGCTGCAGGAGTGAACGTTGCCAATTGCTTGAAAGGGGAGGGTAACTGCAAGGGTGAAGTCAACTACAATGTTTTGCATGGAACGACACCAGAGAAGGACTATAATCTGGCCAACGGATGGGACGTTACTAGTTTCCAGACTTATGGGTTTGGTGGCGGTGCTGGAAGTGGTGCGAACGGAAGTCTATCGCGGTAGGATTGCTTGTTTGTTGCCTGGCTTTGCGGTTCAAGAAAGATCTTGCATTCGTAAACTCGCGATGAGCTGACGTTTTTGTTGCTCGGCTTATGACACAGCAGCGATCTGGCAGAGGTACAAAAGGTAGCTATTTTGTCTATATTGAGCCTTGTGTGTCAAGCTTTTTCAGCGTCAAATTTCTCCAGTTCAAGTTCTTTATGTACATATTGCACATCATCTCAAGTGAATATATTCACCTATCGTTATAGCGTCTGATATCTTTAGCTTCTATTTCTACGTATAGCACATTGTCTTAATTGAATATCTCACCCCCTCGTTCTTCCATACTTCCACTTCTTCATTCACCCCTAGCAACGAAGACTCATCCCCACACAAGTCACAAGCACATATCATGACTGATGTGTTATCCCTTCATGATGCATGAGTGTATATATACGGCACCTTGGACATCTTTTTGCTTTCTTGATATTAGTATCTTCGGTCTGCTTTTCTGTGGCAACTCATCCAGGGAACATAAGCTTGGAATAAACCACCAAAGTACAACCTCTGTCACAGTCAAGCTGTTACGAATCTCACCATTATGGGCGGAGGATATAGCGATGCTCCTGCTGCGGCAGCCGGCAGCAACTCAACCACCAAATACCCTCAACAGCGTTTGCCGATGCCTCCTGAATCACGGCCAAATCCTGTGTCCACCATGTTGGAGGCATGTAACCACTTCGCCAACAACGCAACACTTCCTACCACAGGAGCTGGTAGCAGATCAGCCGACGAACGTCCAAAATTACGTTTATCGGTGCAACCTCCGCCCCAGACCGTTCGCATCGCCGACTTCAAGAACGGTTCAACCATGAAGGGGCTATGGCAGCAGTGTATGCGCCTCCGACACCGCCGCCACTTGCAAGCTCTGGCGGATGAGAAAATTGTGGGTGTGGCTGAATGGTGAGTCTTTATCTGGTTGATCTGTGCACCGGGCGGGTGTGCTGATGCATTTGTCACAGGCTGGAGGGTGTGTCATCACCAGTGGATGCAAACCCTGACGATGCCTCCAAGGTCGTAGATGGAGGGCGTGCCAAGATGGAGCGTGATGTTGAACCATTGAAGTCGGCGCGTGCAAAGGTCCATGATGCCCAGGAAGTCTCTAAAGACCTTTCCGGCACTCGCGAAGGAAGATTCAAAGAGGCAGCACTATCGAGGATCGTAAAAGATATTTCCGACAAGCGGTCCAAACGATATGTATACCAAATCGACGAATCAGGTAGAATGGTACAACGCGCAACTGAGGGTCCCTTCTCAAAATCGCCTGCGATCTCTGGACCGCAAACACCCAAGGCGACAGTTGGAAGCTCACGGGGTAAACGGAATAGAAATTATATGTACCGGTTCGATGAGTCAGGTGTGCTCCGCGACTTGGGCCTAGAGGCGACTGAGGCATCTGGAACTGGGAAATCAGAGGTCACGGTTCGGAGGCCTCTGTTTCAAGACCCTTGTCCAGTCACTACACGGGAAGATTCGACGGAGAGATCAGAGGGCCCAGTTTGGACATATCTGTTCGAACGCCCCCGTCCAGCCACCCCCCAGCCCCAATCACAAAAGCACACCCCCCAACCCACCCCCCAAAACGGACCTAAGCCTGCAGAACAGAAAAAGCAAAAAACCGGCATACAAGCAATGCAGGAAGCCCTCGCCGCTCTTCACAACATAGGTTCCCAATGGAAAGAAGTAAACAAAACCATCGCCGCTGCTCGGGATATAGCTAGCTGTAAAGGAACCTTCGACGACGAGCTCGCAGGTCCCACCGTCGACGAGCCCCCTTCCAACATCCCCGTGCAGCCACCCCCCAAAACGGACCTAAGCCTGCAGAAAAGAAAAAGCAAAAAACCGGCATACAAGCAATGCAGGAAGCCCTCGCCGCTCTTCGCAACATAGGTTCTCAATGGAAAGAAGTAAACAAAACCATCGCCGCTGCTCGGGATATAACCAGCTGTAAAGGAACCTTCGACGACGAGCTCGCGGGTCCCGCTTTCGACGAGCCCCCTTCCAACATCCCCGTGCAGCCACCCCCAATGACCAGGTGGAGGAGCACGTCACCCAACAACCCGCTGAGCGAAAAGGGATCGAGCTTGCGCAAAAGAAAAATGAAAAGGAAAAAAACAGCAACACAGGCAGATCCAGCCGCCCTCGACGCTCTCGACGGCATCAAGCCCACCCAGCAAACGCCCAGCAATGCAAGCAGAAACGGAAGAAGAAGTCTACGCTTTCTTCGGCATCAAGCCCGTCCAGCAAGACCCCGCCATGCAAGCAATTATAGTAAAGGAGGAGGAGGAGGTCAACGCTTCCAACGCCACCGCGCCCACGCGGCAAAACCCAACCGAACACGAAGAGGATGATCGACCCTGGCGGGCTCAAAAAAAGCCTCAGCTGGGGAGAAATCAACAGAACGGCTCAAATTCAACTCGAGGATAATGATTGGGAGATTTTGGAGGGGACGGGGTTGTGGTGAGGATGGGGATGGGAATGGGAGAGAGCGGGGGTTTGTTGTGGTGGGTTTTTTTAGGGGGGGGCTGGGTTTCTTTTTTGTGGGGGTGGTTGGTTGTGGTGGTGTTTTGGGGTCTGTGTGGTTTAGCCTGCGAAGCTGATTTGAATCATTTGTTAAGGGAGAGGTTTTAACCAAAGGGGCATGCTTTTCACTCAAAACCTCACCTCGATTCCGTTCGGATGTGGGTTGGAACAGTAGCCGTGCGAATCGATTCTCTCGGTTCCTCGGAACAGCAAGTTTCAACGACAGCATAAACTTCCCTGAAGCTCAATTCCAGTTCAGAAGTTCATTTGAGCCGTAACCTGCATACATGCCCTAAGCACGGCGGAACCACAAACCCCACAACCCTTCACAAGCTCCCCTAATGCTTCTTCTGCTGACTCTCCTTGAGCACCTTCTTCACAATCTTCTGCTCCTCGATCAAAAACGCCCTGACCACCCTATCCTTGACGCAATTCGAACATCTCGATCCTCCGTACGCGCGCTGGACGGTTTTCTTGGGCTTGGAGATGTTGGCGTATTCGCGGGGCCGGAGGGCGGGGATCTGTTGTGTTTATGGAATACGTTAGCGCCTCATCTTCCTCGTATATATATATATTGCCAATGCAGGTATGAGCGGGATGTAGTAGGCGGATGGGAAGAAGTGCCAGGGGTGGGGGGGGGACCCACGCCTGGGAGTTTGATACCGCAGTCACCGCATTTGGGGGGGCTGCCGCGCTTCTTGATGTGCTGGTATTGGAGCTTTCCGCCGGGGGTTTTGACGACGCGGACTTTGTTGGAGCGGGTGTTGTATCTATATATCATCATGAATGGTCAGCCGTGGCCGCACATTTGTAGAGGATTTTGCGTAGAGAAGGTCTGTCGATGGTGGTGATGAGCTGGGGGTCTTACGGATTCCTCCGGCGCTGTTGCGGTGATGGTGTCAGCTGGTGCTCTTTTGGAGAACAGACAAGACCAAACTTACGTATGTCAGTCTTGTAGTCATGGTGGTTGTGGGGTTAGTCGTCGGCGTGAAATTGTCGATGGCAGGCTCGTCGACTATTTGTGTGGGCTGCACGGTTTCGAGTAAGCGAAACGCTAGTCCTACACAGTACACAGCAGTTAGCGTAATCCTTAGCGCTTCGGCTCTATCAAAACTTGAGGGGCGCCACAATTGGAGGTTCAACACTTACCTCGAGACTGGAGGAGTTCATCGCGTCTACAAGAGAACGTCCGGCGTGCCTCAAGACTTGGCAGTCTCATTCCGTCACAACAAGAGTCTCGTAATCACCAAGTTAAGATAGGCTTGCACCTACGATTTGAGGAGCTATCACATCCACCTACCTTCAGATGCAATAAGAGCAACATCGCCAACGATTCATCACCATGTCCAACCTTCCACCTCCACCGCCTCCAGGATGGGGAGCGAAACCTCCTTCGATGTCCTCAGCTCCACCTCCACCTGGCTACCAACCACCTCTTGACCCCCAAGCCGCCAAATTCGCACAGAAAAAGAAGGAATGGCTTCGATTCCAGCGCAACCGCTTCGGCGAGAAACGCAAGGGAGGTTTTGTCGAGACACAAAAGGCAGATATGCCACCAGAGCATTTACGGAAAATCGTCAAGGACATAGGAGACGTGTCGCAGAAGAAATTCAGCAGCGACAAGCGGAGTTATCTGGGCGCTCTGAAGTTCATGCCACATGCGGTTCTGAAGCTTTTAGAGAATATGCCAATGCCTTGGGAGTCGTCAAGGGAGGTCAAGGTGCTGTATCATGTGAATGGGTGTTTGACGATGGTCAACGAGGTTCCAAGGGTCATTGAACCGGTGTTTCACGCGCAGTGGGCAGCGATGTGGGTTTGCATGCGGAGAGAAAAGAGTGATAGGAGGCATTTCAAGAGGATGAGGTTCCCGCCCTTTGATGATGAAGAGCCGCCCTTGTCGTGGTCGGAAAATATCGAGGATGTGGAGCCTTTGGAGCCTATACAGATGGAGCTTGATGAGGTTGAGGATGGTCCAGTTTACGAATGGTTCTACGAACATCGACCGCTACTGGATACACCTCATGTCAACGGTCCAAGCTACAAAGAGTGGAACTTGTCACTTCCTCAGATGGCAACACTTTACCGGCTGAGCCATCAGCTCCTGAGTGATCTCGTCGACAAGAACTACTTCCACATGTTCGACCTGAATAGCTTCCTAACAGCGAAAGCTTTAAACGTCGCTATTCCCGGTGGTCCAAGGTTCGAGCCTCTTTACAAGGACGTCGATCCTAACGACGAGGACTTCGGAGAGTTCAATGCCATCGACCGCATCATCTTCCGTGCGCCAATCAGGACGGAGTACCGTGTCGCTTTCCCTTTCCTTTACAATTCTCTTCCTCGAAGCGTCAAGCTCTCTTGGTACTCATATCCACAAGTGGTCTACGTGCGCGCTGAGGACCCAAGTCTTCCTGCCTTCTATTTTGATCCTGTCATCAACCCGATATCTTCTCGCTCCGTAGCACCAAAGAACATTACAGTCAGTCATGAAGATGAGATATTTGGTTATGGTAACAATGAGGATGAGGAATTTACGTTGCCTGGTAAGATGGAGCCTTTTCTGGCGGACGAGGAACTTTATACGAGTGAAACTTCATCTGCTATTGCTCTCTGGTGGGCACCCTTCCCTTTCGATCGTCGTTCGGGACGTATGGTACGCGCTCAAGATGTGCCGCTGGTAAAGCAATGGTATCTGGAGCACTGCCCGCAGGGCCAGCCGGTCAAAGTCCGCGTGTCGTATCAAAAACTACTTAAGACTTATGTATTAAATGAGCTGCACAAGAAGAAGCCGAAGGTGCAGAACAAGCAGAATTTGATGAGGTCACTTCGAACCACCAAGTTCTTCCAACAGACCACGATTGATTGGGTTGAAGCGGGCCTTCAGGTTTGCCGTCAAGGCTTCAACATGCTCAATTTGCTCATCCATCGGAAGAATCTGACCTACTTGCACTTGGATTACAACTTTAACCTAAAGCCTGTGAAAACGTTGACAACAAAGGAGCGAAAGAAGTCCCGGTTTGGAAATGCGTTCCATCTGATGCGGGAAATTCTACGTCTGACTAAACTGATCGTCGATGCTCAAGTTCAATACCGTCTTGGCAACATTGACGCTTTCCAACTGGCGGACGGGATTCTTTACGCTTTCAATCACGTCGGACAGCTAACAGGCATGTACCGTTACAAGTACAAGCTCATGCATCAGATCCGGTCGTGCAAAGACTTGAAGCATCTCATCTACTATCGCTTCAACTCAGGTCCAGTAGGTAAAGGTCCAGGGTGCGGTTTCTGGGCACCAGCATGGAGGGTGTGGCTGTTCTTCATGAGAGGTATCATTCCGTTGCTTGAGAGATGGCTTGGAAACTTGCTATCAAGGCAATTCGAGGGTCGACATAGCAAGGGTGTAGCAAAGACGGTAACGAAGCAAAGAGTCGAGTCACATTTTGATCTTGAGCTTCGGGCTTCAGTCATGGCCGATTTGATGGACATGATGCCCGAGGGTATCAAGCAGAGTAAGGTCAACACGGTATTGCAGCATTTGTCCGAGGCGTGGAGATGCTGGAAGAGTAATATCCCCTGGAAAGTGCCTGGTCTACCTGCACCTATCGAGAATATCATCTTAAGATACGTCAAGAGCAAGGCGGATTGGTGGATATCTGTCGCACATTACAACCGTGAACGTATAAGAAGAGGGGCAACGGTCGATAAAACTGTAGCGAAGAAGAACCTGGGGCGACTTACTCGGCTGTGGCTGAAAGCTGAGCAGGAGCGCCAGCACAACTACATGAAAGACGGTCCTTATGTTTCTTCTGAGGAGGCAGTTGCGATTTATACCACTACCGTTCATTGGCTCGAGTCAAGGAAGTACTCTCCAATACCCTTCCCAGCTGTCTCATACAAGCACGACACGAAGATCTTGATCTTGGCTCTTGAACGACTGAGGGAGGCTTACTCCGTGAAAGGTCGTCTAAATCAGAGCCAGAGAGAAGAGCTTGCTCTTATTGAGCAAGCTTACGATTCACCTGGAACGACCCTTACTCGGATCAAGCGCTTCCTGCTTACTCAACGAGCCTTCAAAGAAGTTGGTATTGATATGAATGACAACTATAGTAGTATCAATCCTGTCTACGACATTGAGCCAATAGAGAAGATAACGGACGCTTATTTGGATCAATACTTATGGTACCAAGCAGACCAGCGTCACTTGTTTCCTGCTTGGATCAAGCCTTCGGATTCTGAGGTGCCGCCGCTCCTGACTTATAAGTGGGCTCAAGGTATCAACAATCTCAGTAATGTGTGGGAGACTGCAGATGGAGAGTGTAACGTTATGATTGAGACACAGCTTTCGAAGGTGTACGAGAAGATAGATCTTACATTGCTGAATCGTCTTATGCGCCTGATCATGGATCACAATCTCGCTGATTACATCTCGTCGAAAAACAATGTGCAGCTCAACTACAAGGACATGAACCACACCAACAGCTACGGAATGATTAGAGGTTTACAATTCTCGGCCTTCGTTTTCCAGTATTATGGATTGGTGCTTGACCTTCTTCTGCTTGGTCTGCAGCGCGCCAGCGAGATTGCAGGTCCTCCACAGAGCCCAAACGACTTCCTACAATTTCGCGACCGTGCTTCCGAGACTAGACATCCAATTCGACTGTATACAAGATACATTGATCGTATTTGGGTCTTCTTAAGATTCTCTGCCGATGAGTCGAGAGACCTCATCCAGCGGTTCTTGACTGAACAACCAGATCCGAACTTCGAGAATGTAATCGGATATCGCAACAAGAAATGCTGGCCTCGAGATTCTAGGATGAGACTGATGAGGCACGATGTCAATCTTGGACGGGCCGTGTTCTGGGATTTGAAGAACAGATTACCTAGATCGATCACGACCATTGAGTGGGACGATACCTTTGCAAGTGTCTACAGTAGGGACAACCCAAACTTGTTGTTCTCAATGTGTGGATTCGAAGTCCGTATACTGCCCAAGATACGCAACACCAACGAGGAGTTCCCCGTGAAGGACAGCGTCTGGTCTCTCGTGGAAAATACGACCAAAGAGCGGACTGCTCATGCCTTCTTGCAGGTCACAGAAGAGGACATACAAAAGTTCAATAATCGCATCCGGCAAATCCTCATGTCGTCAGGCTCTACCACGTTCACAAAGATTGCCAACAAGTGGAATACCAGTCTAATCGCACTATTCACATACTACCGAGAAGCTGCTGTATCCACTGTAAATTTACTTGACACCATTGTCAAGTGTGAAACTAAGATACAAACCCGTGTTAAGATTGGCTTAAACTCTAAGATGCCTTCCAGGTTTCCGCCTGCTGTGTTCTACACGCCCAAGGAATTGGGTGGTCTTGGTATGATCTCCGGTTCGCATATCCTCATTCCTACGAGCGACAAGCGATGGTCAAAGCAGACCGATACTGGCGTCACGCATTACCGTTCGGGAATGAGCCATGATGAGGAAACGCTTATCCCTAACATCTTCCGCTATATCATTCCTTGGGAGGCAGAGTTCATCGACTCTCAGCGTGTCTGGACAGAGTATTCGCAGAAACGTCAGGAAGCCAATCAACAAAATCGTCGATTGACTCTCGAGGATCTGGAGGACAGCTGGGATCGTGGTCTTCCACGTATCAATACGCTTTTCCAGAAAGACAGGAGTACCTTGAGCTTCGATAAAGGCTTTAGGGCCCGGACTGAGTTCAAGACGTATCAGTTAATGAAGAGCAACCCCTTCTGGTGGACAAGCCAGAGGCACGATGGCAAACTATGGAACCTGAATGCCTATCGGACGGATGTCATTCAGGCACTTGGTGGTGTTGAAACAATCCTCGAGCACACGCTGTTCAAAGCTACCGCTTTCCCCTCATGGGAAGGTCTCTTTTGGGAAAAAGCATCTGGTTTCGAGGAGTCCATGAAATTTAAGAAGCTTACCAATGCCCAACGTTCAGGTCTGAATCAAATTCCAAACCGACGCTTCACACTATGGTGGTCGCCAACAATCAATCGCGCCAACGTGTACGTGGGTTTCCAAGTACAACTAGATTTGACCGGAATCTTCTTGCACGGCAAGATCCCAACCCTTAAGATCTCCTTGATCCAGATTTTCCGTGCGCATTTGTGGCAGAAGATTCATGAGTCTGTCGTCATGGATTTGTGTCAGGTCTTCGATCAAGAGCTGGATCAGCTAGGTATCGAGACTGTACAGAAGGAGACGATCCATCCTAGGAAGTCGTACAAGATGAACAGCTCGTGTGCAGACATCCTGCTTTTTGCAACCCACAAGTGGAATGTTACGAGACCGTCGATACTGTTTGACACGAAGGATATTACGGAGCCCACGACTACCAACAAGTTCTGGATCGATGTTCAGCTTCGATATGGCGATTACGACTCTCACGATATCGAGAGGTATGTGCGCGCGAAGTACCTAGATTACACGACAGACAGCATGAGTATCTACCCATCCGCGACCGGTCTGATGATTGGTATCGATCTCGCTTACAACCTTTACTCGGCATATGGGCAGTATTTCCCAGGTCTGAAGACTCTTGTTCAACAGGCCATGGCGAAGATTATGAAAGCTAACCCAGCCCTCTATGTTCTGCGGGAGCGTATTCGAAAAGGTCTTCAGCTGTATGCATCAGAGAGCAATCAAGAGTTCCTTAACTCGCAGAACTACTCGGAGCTGTTCAGTAACCAGATCCAGCTGTTCATTGATGACACTAACGTCTACCGAGTTACAATTCATAAGACATTCGAAGGCAATCTAACTACAAAGCCCATCAACGGAGCAATCTTCATATTCAACCCGAGAACGGGACAGCTGTTCCTCAAGATCATCCACACCAGCGTTTGGGCTGGTCAAAAGCGTCTGGGACAATTGGCGAAGTGGAAGACTGCAGAAGAAGTGGCAGCGTTGATTCGGTCTCTGCCAGTCGAGGAACAGCCAAAGCAGCTGATTGTTACGAGAAAGGGTTTGCTCGATCCTCTGGAAGTGCATCTGCTGGATTTCCCTAACATATCGATTCGAGCTTCGGAGCTCCAGTTACCCTTCCAAGCTGCGATGAAGGTCGAGAAGCTGGGTGATATGATCCTTCGTGCTACTGAACCAAAGATGATGCTCTTCAATCTATATGATGAATGGCTTAAGACTATCTCGTCTTATACTGCCTTCTCCAGACTTATTCTCATCCTTCGGGCGTTGCATGTCAATCAAGATAAGACGAAGTTGCTGTTGAGGCCTGATAAGACTGTGATTACGAAGGAGCATCACATCTGGCCTACGCTCTCTGATGAGGATTGGATCAAAGTTGAAGTGCAACTCCGAGATCTGATTCTCAACGATTACGGCAAGAAGAACAATGTCAATACGTCCAGCTTGACCAGTAGCGAAGTCCGGGATATTATCCTGGGTATGGAAATCAGCGCACCGTCAATGCAACGCCAGCAAGCAGCCGAGATTGAAAAGCAGCAGCAAGAGCAGCAGCAGCTCACAGCTGTCACCACCAAAACTCAAAATGTCCATGGCGAAGATATCATTGTCACGACCACCTCCCAATTCGAGCAGCAATCCTTCGCCTCCAAGACGGAATGGCGTACTCGAGCCATCGCCACGTCCAACCTCCGCACCCGTGCCAACAACATCTACGTCTCTTCCGACGACATTCGCGAGGACGGTCACTACACCTACATCATGCCCAAGAACATCCTTAAGCGCTTCATCACTATCGCCGATCTCCGCGTCCAAGTAGCCGGCTACCTCTACGGCAGCTCCCCACCGGATAACAACGAGATCAAAGAAGTCCGCACCATCGTCATGATCCCCCAAGTCGGTAATACCCGCGATGTGCAGCTCCCGCAACAACTTCCTCAGCACCCCCAGCTTGCTGCTATGGAACCTTTGGGTGTCATCCATACTGTGTCTGGCAACGAACCCCCTTACATGACTGCGTCAGACGTAACTCAGCACGCCCGCCTTATGGCCGCGCACCCAAGCTGGGACAAGAAAACTGTTACCATGACCGTCTCCTTCACGCCCGGCTCCGTCTCTCTAGCGTCGTGGGCGCTAACGCCCAATGGCTACAAATGGGGCGCAGAGAACAAAGATATGAGCAGCGAGCAGCCGCAGGGATTTTCGACGAGTATGGGGGAGAAGTGCCAGCTGTTGTTGAGTGATAAGATTAGAGGATACTTCTTGGTGCCTGAGGGTAATTTGTGGAATTACAGTTTCATGGGGAGTAGTTTCGGGAGCGTAGAGAAGAAGGGGGTGTTTGTTAAGATGGATACGCCATTGGTAAGTTATTATGGATCATTTCCTAGCCACAGACTTGAGCCTCTGCTAAATTGTTGCTATAGCCTTTCTATGCGGATCAGCATCGACCGTTGCATTTCCAGAATTTCGCGGAGCTCGAGGACATTTGGGTGGATAGGACAGACAATTTTGCGTGAGAGTTCAAAGGACGGTCAATACTTACCGTTATGACACCAGGCAGCAATTCCGAGCAGCAAAGGAGGTATAGGCTGGCGTTTGGGTGTACTGAGTACTCGAGGTGTACGACTTCGGGGAAAGGACAATAGTTGATGGTGTAGAGAGTACGCTCTGTGTATAGCTACGGAGTAGCGTAGGTAATAGGTATCTATCCATTGTATCGATGAAATCAACCCCTACACGTAGACCGATTCTATGTGGCAAAGTGAGGCAGTAGTCTGATGTCCGATTCCCACAAACCTAAGGTAAGTAAGAGTCCAGTGTCATTGGTCGTTGCTTCATGTTGCCAAAAGGGGTACAGAGTAAGGTATTTATACAGTACCCCGCCTCCCGCCGATTGGAAACGGCGCGTGACAACGGCACTCGGGTATCAAATACTCTCCAAGTACCGAGCAGATAGCTATGACAGCATAGTCAACCACCCATTCGAGCTATGATATCTACTTTAGCCGGAGAGAACCGTCTGTTCGTTTTCACTGAGGCTTGATGAAGGTACTATTTGGTGCAACAATGAGCTTCTTTTATTGAAACAATTGGGACGTCGTTAACATTTCGAATGTACAGTAACGGAAAGGCCATGATGGCCGGCGAACGGACTCCATTACTGCAAACGGTGGTCGTTGCTCCCCAGCGGCAGCGTTACACTCACAGCACGACTCGACGCTTTTGTACTGTTGCTCTCGCCAGTACCCTTGTTGTTATCGTTATACTATTCCTCCTCCCAGCAGAATGGCTGCAAGGAGGCAGGGAGGACACCTCTACAAACCTCCCCGGAAAATCACTGTATCCGCACTCGGCGTGGCCCCAAAGCGAGGGTCTGCTGTATAAGGAGCTGCAGGAGGTTCTACAAAGAACGCCCCAAGAAGACAAGGCTAGGGAATGGAGCCAGTACTACACTGCTGGGCCCCATCTGGCAGGGAAGAATCTCAGTCAAGCCCTATGGACAAGAGAGCGGTGGCAAGAATTCGGCGTTCAGGACTCCAGCATTGTGTCGTACGACGTCTATGTGAACTACCCAACCGGTCATCGATTGGCGTTGCTAGAAAACCCGAACAAGAGCAAAGGGAACCTGGGAACGCGAACTGTGAAGACAGACAGTAGAACTGAATACAAGGTCAAATACGAATGCAGTATGACAGAAGATGTTTTGGATGAAGATCCGACTAGTGGAATAGACAATCGTATCCCAACGTTTCATGGATATTCCGCAAGTGGTAATGTGACCGCCCAATTTGTCTATGTGAATTTCGGCACATATCGAGATTTCGAGGATCTGGTAAAAGCAAACGTTAGCCTAGAGGGCAAAATCGCCATTGCGAAGTATGGTCGTATCTTTAGAGGGCTTAAGGTCAAGAGAGCGCAAGAGCTTGGCATGATTGGTACTGTCGTCTATACTGATCCTCAGGAGGACGGAGAGATCACGGAAGAGAATGGATACAAGACTTATCCTAACGGTCCTGCAAGGAATCCTAGCAGCGTCCAGCGAGGCAGCGTGCAATTCCTGAGTAAGCACATTTAAAAGATGAGAAGAATTCGAAGCCTACTGATGATTGCAGGCGTAGCTCCTGGAGATCCGACAACCCCAGGTTATCCATCAAAGCCAGGCGTGCCTCGCCAGGAGGTTGGTCATGCCATTCCTAGCATTCCTTCGGTTCCCATCTCCTACACAGATGCCCTTCCAATTCTGAAAGCCCTGAACGGCCATGGCCCAAAAGCGTCAGACTTTAACAAATACTGGCAAGGTGGTGGTCTTGGATATAAAGGCGTCGAATATTATATTGGGCCTTCCCCTGCAGATCTCGTACTCAATCTGGTCAACGAGCAAGACTACATAACAACTCCGATGTGGAATGTCATTGGTGTTATCAACGGCACTCTTCCGGATGAAGTCGTTGTACTCGGAAACCACCGAGATGCTTGGGTTGCTGGTGGCGCTGGTGACCCAAATAGCGGCTCAGCTGCTATGAATGAAGTCGTACGAAGCTTCGGCACCGCCCTTGCAAAAGGTTGGAAGCCCCTGCGCACGATCGTATTTGCCAGCTGGGACGGGGAAGAATACGGCCTTATTGGATCCACCGAATGGGTCGAGGAATACCTCCCCTGGCTCTCAAAGTCCGCAATCGCCTACCTTAATGTCGACGTCGGCACCCGCGGCCCACAGTTCTCCGCCTCCGCCTCTCCACTTCTCAACAAAGCCCTCTACGAAGCCACCTCCCTTGTTCAATCGCCCAACCAAACCATCAAAGGCCAGACCATCCGTGATCTCTGGAATGGCCACATCGGCACCATGGGCTCCGGCTCCGACTTCACCGCCTTCCAGGACTTTGCCGGCATCCCCAGCGTCGACCTGGGCTTTGGCCCTTCCGCCAACAGCGCTGTTTACCATTACCACTCCAACTACGACAGCTTCGCCTGGATGAATAACTTCGGTGATCCGGAATGGCACTACCATGTGGCCATCACAAAAGTCTGGGCTCTGTTTGCTGCTTCTCTAATTGAAAATCCCGTCCTCCACCTTAACGCCACTGACTACGCCACGGGGCTCGCATCCTACCTTGACTCTGTTAAGAAAACCGCTACAGACTCTGCACACCCAAGCATGCAATCCCTCTCCTTCCCCCTCCTCGACCGCGCCATCTCCTCCTTCCACACCACCGCCACCACCTTCGACGCCCACGCCGCTTCCTTAGCGGTTTCAATCGACGAGAGAGTGCCATGGTGGAAATGGTGGCAGAAAGTGAAGTTATATTACGAAGTCCGCAATGTAAACGACAAGTACAAGTATCTCGAGCGGCAGTTTTTGCATCCCGAGGGCCTAGATGGGAGGACTTGGTTTAAGCATGTTGTTTTTGCGCCGGGGATTTGGACGGGGTATGCCGGGGCGACGTTTCCGGGGATGACTGAGAGTATTGAGAGGGGGGATCGGGCAGGGATAGATGTGAGTTTTTGAAATTTCTTCCTCGCCTATCAATCGAGTTGCTGACGGCATGAATTTTTTGTAGCGATGGACAAATATTATCAAGGGAAACATCGATGCCGCGACGGAGTGGCTCAAGTGAACCTTTTGAAACGAAGCCTCGTTTTTGCCTTCCAGTCCAGCGAATTGGATAAGCTGCGCCGGCTGGTGCGCAGGTGTCTAAACGAGAAACGAGCTTTTTAGATACCATTTTTGCTACGCTCCCATATTATCCCATATCTCTCTACCTATTCTATATTCATCGCCCCCTAGCCCCAACCCTGCAAACCCCACCTCTCCACCTCCCTTCCCCCCTCTTTCCCACCCCATCCCTCACCAGCAGCGCTCCATCCTACCAACAACCCGATGCCAAAGCCCAAGGCAAACCCAAAACGCGGCAATGGGTACCTACGCACTCGGACTAAAAAGCCTTTTATTTTTCTTTCGAAAAACCAAAACCCTCCCCCCACCCCTTTTTTTTTAAAAGCCTAAAACCCCAACTCCCTACCCCCCCTCCTCGTCCTACATATGTACAGTAAATCCCCCTCTTCCCCCAAAAAGAAAAACTCAATCCCACCCCACTCCTTTCCCACCGACACCAAAAAAAAACCTGTAAAGAACGTGATACTCCTCCCCCCAACCCCACACCCCCCCTTCCAAAAAAAAAAGAAAACCCCAAAAGGAACTCGCAAAAGAATCCCCTTTCCCCCTTTCCCCCTTTTCCCGCGCCCTCCTCCCTCTTTGCTCTCTCCAACCCACCCACCCACCCACCTAACCCCCTAACCTATTGCCAGCGCGCGCCGACGGTCCCCTTCCCGCATTGAAGATTACCTCCTGCCTGTGTTTTTGGGTGGCTGTATATACGGTACATACCCCACTGCTGGGTAAAGTGGTGGGTTCCTGAGGATTTACTCGTAGCTACTTAGGGGGGTTTGTTGAGATGAGGAGGGGGGGGTCTTTGCGGGGTTGATGAAGGATGGGATGGGATGGATGGGTGAATGGATGGATGGGAGATGGGGTTCAGGGAGTGAAGGGATGGGTTTGCGGTGTGAGAGTGTGAGGTAAGAGAGAGATTTGGAGATGTGAGGGGTTGATATGACTGGGGTACTCGTGTTCGGAAATTGGCAGATGTAATGCATACTGTTCGGTGACTGTACATGATCCGAATTGATCATTGTCAATTGGGTCGAAAATGACTAAAGCAATATCGTGCAATACCATCAGCTCGCTCGCCACGCACCCATTCAAATCTTATCCGCCGTGTTGAAATCCACCAACGCCTCCACCAACCTCGCACTCATCGTCTTCTCGCCCTCCCTGACCCAAACCCTCGGGTCGTAGTAGCTCTTATTTGGCTTATCCTCGCCATCGGGATTGCCCACCTGCTTCATTAGGTAGTCCTTCTTCTTGAGCACATAGTCTCTGATGCCCGTAAGGTAGGCGTATTGCAGGTCGGTGTCGAGGTTGACTTTGACGACGCCGTGGCTGATGGCTTGCTGGTATTCCTGCTTGGAGGAGCCGGAGCCGCCGTGGAAGACGAGGAAGACCGGTTTTTCTTCCGAGGAGGAGGTTTGGTCCTTGACGTGTTTTTGGTCTGGGAGGGGAATGGAGGGGTTAGTTGAGGGGGTGTTTTCGGGGTTTTCAGGGGGCTTACGCTTTCCGAGGAGCTCGGGGTGGAGGCGGACATTTCCGGGTTTGTAGACGCCGTGGACGTTGCCGAAGCCTGAGGATGTTAGTGTTTGATAATCATTATATCTGGGTGTGTTAATTACCGGCAGCGATGGAGAAATAGGGGCTAATCTTGCTGAGGGTGCTCTGGATGTTGTAGATGTCTTCGGGTTGGGTGTACAGAGAGTTGTTGTCCACATTCTCATTGTTTACGCCGTCTTCTTCTCCGCCAGTAATGCCAATTTCCTACATTTTCTTTCAGTAACGGCCTCCCTCCTCGACTATGTCGTTCACCTACCATCTCCAGCCATTGTTTCATGGGCGCCGCTCTCTTCAAGTATTTGGCAGTCGTTTGAATATTCCAATCGACCTCCTCTTCCGACAAATCGATCATGTGGCTAGAGAACAATGGCTCGCCGTGTGCTTTGAAATACTTCTCATCTTCGTCCATCATGCCTATGCAATCGGGTAAGCCCTCGTTCAGTAGCTCTTTCTTTTTTTGATAGGAGCATACCATCCAACCATGGGAGTAGCTTCTTCGCACAGTGGTCGGTATGAAGAACAACTGGGATGCCTGCCGTCCTGCGTCAGCAATTCTATGCTGCATTCTCTCGGAGAGGGTTAGTCGAACCGTAAGTTGGGGCAATGGCGCGAATGTACTGTGCACCAGCTATAGCCCCAGCAATTGACGCCGACTGGTCCTTGTTGGCGACACCCTTGCCGGCAAAGTATGCAGCCCCACCCTGAGACATCTGTAAGATGATTGGGGCCTTTTTATCCCGGGCAGCCTCGAGGGCGGCGACGACGGTTGAGGAGGAGGTGACATTGACGGCAGGGATAGCAAATTCATGCTGCTGGGCATACTTGAAGAGTTTCCTGACGTCCTCGCCAACAATCACACCGGTCTTTCGGTCCAGTACGCTTTGAGCTCCCATATTGTTGGTAGGTTAGCGAAAATGGTTCCTAACGGTTGCAGTAAGAACGAGTCTTTTCGATTGTTCACAATCTGTATCATACGTCGAGCGTGGGAGGGGTGATTCTTAAGTAAAGCACGACCGTCAAAAGAAATTATGGAATCGATACAAACTAGAGAGTAGATATTACAGCGGAGACCTTAGAGACAGTGGTTTGGTGGGGCAATTTCTACGGCGACCGAAGCCTCGGAGAACATGGCGGAAAGTCAACAGGAGAATGTATCTTGAGACCGATGCCTTAGATACTGGAAATCGAAATCTACGGTAGCTCGCCACCTGTATGGATAGGGCAGATACTCTATATCATGAGTAGGAGTCCAAACTTCCTTCCAAGTACTCGTCGACTCGGTTGATGACATCCCACATGACATTCGGCTAGGGAACTCAGTGTGAGATCATAAGATGTGCCACTCACGTTGAACCCAAGATTCTAAACCATCTGATCCTACCTTAGAGGCATCGTATCTGATATATGGCGGTTTGACGGTAGCCGGGAAAATGTGAGCACTTCAACTTCGATTGAAGCGGATTAATCTCCGCTTTCGATGTTTTCCGCGTAATGGACGGTTAGGGTTAGGTCATCGTGGAATTGAAATGATAGCATACGGGGTAGATATCTTCTATCAACCTGTCTAGGAACGCCTGGCTGTATCAGAAATTCGCTGTCAATGCCCCTCATGATGTTAGCCTGCCCATGTACCCTTTCATAAACCACAGATCACGTTGTACTACCCACCATGCTCACGTATTTGGTCCCTTCCCGATACCGGAGCATACCTCGAAACCCAATTCAAGAGTAAGATGCTCCGCCAGCTCCATACCCACTCCTGGTCTGTCCTAACCCATTGCTGAGTTTCCCACCACCCCCTGGTCCAACGGCCTCCCTCAAGCCTAATGGACTGGACATCCTCCTCTCAATCCGTCCCAACCTTGCACCACCGCTGTGGCTCACTGTCTTTGAAAGGCGGACTGAGGACACCACTCCCTCGGCTTCAGCGGCGAAGCCATCATCAAGCTCCTCTTCCGGACTCGTCGCTTCTTGGATGGCTATTGGCGAAGACCTCTCATTTCCTGATGGTCCGTCTATACGAGATATCAGGTTTTCGTCTTCATCTTCGGATTCGGAATCTTCAGCTCCACCGAACCCTTCCATCTCGACAAGCCACCAAACAGGCACCGAACCTAACACGGCGAACGCCGCCAGAATCCACCACGGCAGGATCACGTAGCCTTTATCTAGACCTACACTAAACGTCCACCCCCCTACTGCTGGCCCGGTCGCTCTCCCTATAGCACTAAAGCTTGTCGCGACTCCATTGAGGGTCCCTAAGATCCTAAGGCTGACAGCGCTATTCGTGAGGAGAATGGTAGTGCAAGGGAAAGCGAAGATAGCTGCCCCGCATTTCAATAGCATGACAAGGAACATAGCAATTTGCTGAGCCGCAGGCGTTGGGAGGAGGGCCGTGAAGGGCGTGACAATGTAGACGATCGGGAACGTTAGCGTGCAAACGCGGAGGCAATTGAGGACACCGTAGTATCTTGCCAACGGTGGAAAGGCCGCGAATTGGATTATCATCCCACAGATTCCGTAAAGAGTGAATAGTAGACCGATGCGGTCTGCGTCTATGCCAAAGCCACCAGTGAACTTGAAGGGAAAGCGGACATTAGGATCGGCTCGTCGGTTCTCTTGCCGGGGGTAGTGCATGAAAATTGGGAGAAGTTGGTCGAAGGCCACAGAGTGGAGTGCAAGAAGGCTGTATGTAAGAAGGTTGATGTTGGATTGGCGGGAGAAGACCTAGAGAGGGGGTGAGTTCTTAAAGCTTTTATAAAATAAAGGAATCATAGGAAAACATCATTGGAAAGGTCTAGTACAACATGGTAGGATGATAAGTACCTCTCGATATGTTGGAGGAGACTGCTTGGCCGTCTTCGGTTCGAATGCACAGTCAGAGTCCCCAGTCATTGTAAACCCTGAGGATATACGGGAATGCTTGAGCAGGGAGGATGCTTGCTCGTCATGACGCTGCCATTTCGATTTCTTTTGCCTTCGTACAATTAGTCGTACTAGAAGCTTTCCAAGCACTCGGCCGTAATCACGCCGGTGTCTTTTGGATTCCAGCGTTTCCTTTAGAAACAAGATCCCCGCAGAGAGACCAACGAGGAAGAACATGCTAGCCACTAAGTTTGGCAATGCAAATGGAAAGGTTTTGAAAAACTTGATGTTTCCGAAGACTTCAGGATATCTTGTAGCAGGATCGGCAAGTGCACCACCAAATCCAGGACCGAATATGCTTCCTATAGTCCAGACAAGGGGCATGATTGAGAATGCTTTAGGTTGTAGTTCTTTCCAGGGCACCATCTCCGCTACAGTTGTTCTGATGATTCCAACGTTCCCATTGCCCGCCCCAGCAAGACATCTAGCGACGATTGCCCAAGACAAGGAACGTGAGAGTCCAAATAGAACGCTTGTGAGCATTGTACAAATCATGCCAGCTAAAATAACGGGCTTTCGGCCAAAGCGATCAGACGCCCGGCCCCAGGCAATACCGGTAACAGCTTGGCTTAAAGAGAAGACTGCGGAGGTTATTCCGGCCCATCTGGCGACTTTGTTCTTGGGAACACCGAAGCTCTCAATCATCTGGGGTAAATATGGGAATATATTTGATAATGCCAGAGGTTCTGAAAAGCGGCAAATAGAAAGTATAAGGAGTTGCTGTACAGGCAGCTTTGGCTGCTTGCGTGACTTGCCCATTGCCTTATAATTCGGCGAGATTGGATCTAGTACTGTATTAAGTGTTTTAGGACAAGTCTCTGCACGCCGTCCTCTGTATATGCCTTCCGTAAAGATTCAGCCCTTCCACTTTTGTGCTTAGGGTGAGGAATCAGCGAAGATTCACTCGACGGTCGAGTGCATCTGAGAAACACGAAGAGTCATATCACATGACATCGAGCCCGTTGTGGATAAGACGGCAATAAGGTACCCCCCACTTAGGCAGGTACCAGTACGGAAAGTCCATACGCTCCAAAGCGGAATTATCGATGATACTTGGAACGAACATTTGGTTCTAGTCTTGTGCCTAAGAGCGTCAGCTATTGGGCAGACAGGCTCACACCTTACGCGGGACCTTGATAACATAGAAAAGTGAGGTCGAGGAAAGATACAGTAGTCGCTCGGCCCCAGGATTCAGACTGAGGCTCAAACTAATCTCGATGCGGTTGGTTTTGGCACTAGTCGCGATCACCTTCAAATGCCTGATAACTTCAGCGGGAAAAAAGACTGGACCTTCACCTTAGGTCAACCCAACACCCCAACCCACCATCACTCTGCGATCAACACTGGAGAGGTCCGGTCGCAGCTGTGAATGTACTGCTGATGTCCATGTTGATCTCATAATCTTCAGATTCGCAAGGTGGACGGGGCGCGTGTTTCAAGTGTGCTGCCCCTAGGTCGAGGCAAAATCGATCAACTCAGTCTTCCTCAAGCGCTCATTTTTGGTCATTACATCCGTAGCTATGGCGAACTACGAGAGACCCTACGATGATGGATACCTTGATGACGAAGACGAGGGCATCACGGCCGAGGACTGTTGGACGGTCATTTCCTCCTTCTTTGACACCAAAGGCCTGGTCTCGCAACAGCTGGACTCGTTCGATGAGTTTGTTTCGACCACTATGCAGGAGCTAGTTGAGGAGAATTCACTCCTCACCCTCGACCAGAATGCGCCAGCGTCAGAGGATGAGTCGGACCCAATAGTCTTGAGGAGATACGAGATCAAATTTGGGACTGTTCTTCTCTCACGACCAGCCATGACGGAAGGTGACGGAAGTACCAGTGCCATGCTGCCACAGGAAGCGCGTCTGCGAAATCTCACATACTCGAGCCCTCTATACCTCGAAATGACAAAAAAGGTCACAGTAGCGCGAGAACGACCTATTGAAGAACCTAGCCAAGAGGACGGTGCCGAGCTGGACCTGGATACCCAGAAACCAAATGGAGGCACATATCTACACTGGGAGAATGAGGATGGCACAGAGGAGGATGAGGAACCTACAAAGGTCTTTGTCGGCAAGCTTCCGATAATGCTCAAGTCCAAATACTGCATCTTGAAGGATTTAACCGAAGCTGAACTTTATAACTGGAACGAATGTCCCTACGACCAAGGTGGATACTTTATAATAAATGGTAGCGAGAAAGTACTCATTGCGCAGGAGCGAAGTGCAGCCAACATCGTACAAGTCTTCAAGAAGACGCAGAGCCCAACTCCATACGTTGCTGAGATTCGTAGCGCTGTTGAAAAGGGCTCGAGGTTGATATCAAGCATGACGATCAAACTGTTCGCAAAGGGCGAGGGAGCGAAAGGCGGGTTCGGCCAGACTATCAAGGCAAACTTACCATACATCAAAGGCGACGTTCCTATCGCCATCGTCTTTCGGGCACTAGGCGTTGTGTCTGACGAAGATATTCTAAACCATATTTGCTACGATCGCAATGATACCCAGATGTTGGAAATGCTCAAGCCTTGTATTGAAGAAGCCTTTGTAATTCAGGATCGAGAGGTAGCCCTTGACTTCATTGGTAAGCGTGGAAGCTCCCAAGGTGTCACGCGGGATAAGCGTATAAAATATGCTCGCGATATCATGCAAAAGGAACTGCTACCGCATATATCGCAAGTTGAAGGCAGCGAGACACGAAAGGCATTCTTCCTAGGTTACATGGTCCATCGTATGCTACAGTGTGCGCTTGGTAGGAGAGAAGTCGATGACCGAGACCATTTCGGGAAGAAACGTTTAGATCTCGCTGGCCCTCTGCTCGCTGGCCTATTCAGGATGCTGTTCAATAAATTGACCAAGGACGTCTATAAATACCTGCAAAAGTGTGTCGAGAGCAATCGCGAATTCAATCTTACCTTAGGTGTCAAATCTACGACGCTAACGAACGGTCTCAAGTACTCGCTGGCAACTGGCAATTGGGGTGATCAAAAGAAAGCTGCATCTTCAAAAGCTGGTGTCTCGCAGGTGCTTAACCGCTACACCTTTGCTTCTACATTATCACATCTACGACGTACCAATACGCCTATTGGCCGTGACGGCAAAATAGCAAAACCACGACAGCTGCATAACACTCATTGGGGTCTGGTCTGCCCGGCTGAAACGCCAGAGGGACAAGCCTGTGGGCTCGTGAAAAATCTTGCGCTGATGTGTTACATTACGGTTGGGACGCCAAGCGAACCCATCATCGACTTTATGATACAGCGCAATATGGAAGTACTTGAAGAATACGAGCCCCTTCGCTCCCCGAACGCGACTAAGGTCTTTGTCAATGGTGTATGGGTTGGTGTTCATCGGGACCCCGCTCATCTTGTTAGTACGGTGCTGAATTTGCGACGACATCATATGATTTCCCACGAAGTTAGTTTGGTGCGTGATATTCGAGATCGTGAATTCAAGATCTTTACCGATGCTGGAAGAGTTTGCCGACCGCTCTTTGTAATAGACAACGACCCCAAAAGTTCTAATCGTGGCAACCTTGTGTTGACGAAGGAGCACGTCCAAAAGCTTGAGGATGATAGAGAAATTATAGCGTCAACGGATCCTGAAGAGAGAGTAGCCAAGTTTATGGGCTGGGAAGGGTTGGTCCATCAAGGGGTGGTGGAGTATGTAGATGCGGAAGAGGAAGAAACTGTCATGATTGTCATGACACCAGAAGATCTCGAGATATCAAGGCAAATTCAAGCCGGATTTGTACTGCCCGATCCATCCATCGACGATCCCAACAAACGTGTCAAGGCGCCTCTGAATCCAACCGCCCATACATGGACCCACTGCGAGATTCATCCGAGTATGATCTTAGGAATATGCGCCAGTATCATTCCCTTCCCCGATCACAATCAGGTATGTTCGACTGCTAAATCCGCTTGTTTTGCTACTAACACCATCAGTCTCCTCGTAACACGTATCAATCTGCCATGGGTAAACAAGCCATGGGAGTATTCCTCACCAACTATGACCAACGAATGGACACCATGGCCAACATTCTCTACTACCCACAAAAACCGTTAGCCACAACAAGATCGATGGAATTCCTCAAGTTCCGAGAGCTTCCTGCCGGCCAGAACGCCATTGTAGCTATCGCATGTTATTCGGGATACAATCAAGAGGATTCCGTAATCATGAATCAGAGTAGTATTGATCGAGGTCTTTTCCGAAGTCTCTTCTATCGAGCGTATACCGATCAGGAGAAGAGAATCGGCATGAGCGTGGTTGAGGAGTTTGAGAAACCAATGCGAAGCGACACTTTAAAGCTCAAGCACGGGACATACGACAAACTGGACGACGATGGAATCGTTGCCCCTGGGGTACGAGTGTCCGGCGAAGACATCATCATCGGAAAGACTGCACCTATTGCACCAGATGCTGAGGAACTGGGTCTAAGGACAAAGCTACACATGAAACGCGACGTTTCGACTCCATTGCGGAGCACAGAGAACGGCATCGTCGATCAAGTCCTTCTGACTACGAACGCGGAGGGACTACGATTTGTCAAAGTCCGCATGCGAACCACCAAAATCCCCCAGATTGGGGATAAGTTCGCTTCGCGCCATGGTCAAAAAGGTACCATCGGTATCACTTACCGTCAAGAAGACATGCCGTTCACTAGTGAGGGCGTTGTACCGGATCTCATCATCAACCCGCACGCTATTCCTTCCCGGATGACGATAGCTCACTTGATTGAATGCCAGTTGAGTAAGGTCTCGTCCCTACGCGGCTTCGAAGGCGATGCTACGCCCTTCACCGAGGTCACAGTCGACTCGGTCTCTCGGCTACTTCGTGAGCATGGCTATCAGTCTCGCGGCTTTGAGGTCATGTACAATGGCCACACGGGTAGGAAGCTGGTGGCGCAGGTCTTCCTGGGTCCGACATATTACCAGCGGCTACGGCATATGGTCGACGATAAGATCCACGCCCGAGCACGAGGGCCGGTTCAGATATTGACCAGGCAGCCTGTGGAGGGTCGAGCCAGAGATGGAGGTCTCCGATTCGGGGAGATGGAGCGTGACTGCATGATCTCGCATGGCGCGAGTGCCTTTTTGAAAGAGCGGTTATTCGAGGTGTCGGATGCCTTCCGGGTGCACATATGTGATATCTGTGGGCTGATGACTCCCATTGCGTAAGTCCCATATTGACAGACCGGGGGGGAGTCGAAGCTGAAAGAACGGACCCCTGGCTAACTTTTACGTCAGGAACCTCAAGAAGAATACGTTTGAATGCCGGCCTTGCAAGAACAAGACGAGGATCTCGCAAGTGCACATTCCGTATGCAGCCAAGTTGCTTTTCCAGGAGCTGGCATCGATGAACATTGCGGCTAGGATGTACACCAAGAGATCGGGTATCACCGTCCGATAGGCTGGAGGTCGGGAGGTCGGGAGGTTTGCCTGCAGCCCAGTTGGAGCACGAGTTCCGTCATCCCCTAAATCCCCTAATCTGCCATTACAGTTGGCGTGGCCTATCAGCAGTGAGGGCTGCCTGGGTACGCCCGATTCAAGTTCTCTGTCTCTGTCTATCATTCTTTCCAATCTTGGAAGAACGGGGGGGCCTTTCACATTTCAGCATTGCGACGGCGCAGGGTCGGGTGATAGGTGGTGCTTACATGCATGATAGGCCGGGCCGGGGCAGGGGCCCTGGAGCGATCACCTGCGGATTGTTTGCTTTTGGTCTTTTATTATTTGCATTTTGTACGCTGTATTCCTCATAGTTGAATAACTACTTATGTAGCTGTGTGGTAAAGCTCAGTCGCTCCGGACAAGAAGGTCGATATAAAGACTTGTTCTTATTATTTGTGATGGAGGTGTCGAATAACAAGGGGAGTATTCCGTAAACGCTCAACTAAAGTAAATCATGGACTGTCAAGGTATCCTGTATTGGCTCTGTTGAGGCCGGTTAGACGTACGCTGTGATTGGTTGCTGGTCGTGACTCGGGGCCTCGGTGAAAGAAACCCCGCTTCTTCATCACTTGGGCTCTACGGAGTAGGTACGGAATACTCCGTAGTATTCCCGACATCAAGTCCTACTCGTAGGTATTCTATCTATTCCGTACTAGACTACTACTGTGTAGTCCTATCACATCGCATTCCTCTCGACTCCCGACTGCACATTTTTCTATTTTTCTCTTTTCCTCTCTCTAGCCGCCATCTCTGCTTCTTTTCCTTCTCTGGCTCCTCTAAGCGCCGAGGAACTTCCCACTCGCTCATCGCTGCACACCCCAAGCCAAAGCAGAAATGCAGGTTACTGACTGTACGCAAAATACATGCAATCGAGATGCAGCTGATGCATGCAGCCTCCATACAGAGCTCGCAGAACCGGCCAGCTCCCACATAAGAAGCGCCCACCCCCTCCCACCCTTCTCATGTTTCTTCTTCAGCAAGCCTTCAATCTTCCTTGAGCTATCCTTAGTAATTCGTACTTTGTTTTTTTTTTGCAACTGTTTTGCCAAACAAGAGCTGTGCTCTTTGTTGTTCATTTTCAAAGTATTTCGGTAACCTAATTACTGTTGTTGGTCGCCGGTCGACTTTTGGGATAGCTCTTACTTGCTCGCTCGCGCTTACGAATTGCCCATTGTCTATGTACGAGGCATTCTGAGTACTTGCTTGTTTACTTCTATTTTCAACATCGTCGACGTCCTAATCCTGCTTAATTCGAGAGATACGAGTGCTCCGGTAGCCTCTATCAAGCAGTCACCACTACCATCACCACACCATTAGGACCTTCGAGTTTATTCTGTTCATCACCCTCGCGATCCAAGCCAGCATCATCGACGAGACTTATACTTACTATTTTACTTACTTAATCACACCACCACAATAATGGCTGCCACTCAACTATCTTTCGCTCTCCGTACATCTTCAAACGTCAAGACCACCCATCTCCTCGGTTCATGGGATAATTACTCTGGCCAACTTCCACTATCCAAAGACTCCTCCAAGTCTGGTGGATGGAAGGGAACCTTTCGCTTTTCAAGCTCGACGCTCCAACCGGGTCAACGGTACTGGTATTACGTAAGCATACCTTCGCCTGCCACACTTCCACTCTGTGTTCTAACATCCAACTCAGTACATCATGGACGGCTACCACGTCTCCCATGACCCAGCTCAGCCATCGACCAAAGAGCCAACAACGGGCCGCTCCCTCAACATTCTAGACGTTCCAGCCGGTCGGTCGTCGGGTGCACCAACGTCAGGCCACAGCAAGCGCGATTCCCGTCAATCAACGGAGATCCCCAAAGGCCGTTCGCTCTCGCCCAGCAAGATCGCCCATCCCAAACCCTCCAAACCCTACGCTTCTCGACGTGTTCGCGAGGCCGACTACAGCACCTCGCCCGGCGTCGATGACTTGACATCACAACTCGAACAAGCTTCCCTCTACAAGCTCCGCAACATCAGCCCCGCATCATCTGTTGGCTCCAGCCTATCTAGTCGGAGTTCGGATCGAAGCTCGCCGAGCTCGCTATCGTCCCTCAGTGACCCATCCAGCGCCTGCGGCTGCCGCTGCAATCGCTATGGTCTCACAAGGAAAGGCGACAGAGTCAAGCTCGATTGTGGTGGAAGTCGATGTGGTTACAGTGACGATAGCTCCTCGGCTTGTTCGAGCAGCGATTCCGAGAGTGAGGAGGAAGAGGAACGACCAAGGTACCAGGAGATCCGACCACGTCAGCGCGCCGAGGTTCGAAGACGATGAGTAAACTGGTGAAGAAGGGTTTTTCGTTTCAGTGAAGGATTTATTTCTTTTGAGAACAGTCATTATTCTAATGCTACCCATCTTGGCTGGTCTGAGATGACCACTTCAGCCATACCGCAGACACACACAAGGTCGTGCACTAGCACAAGACACAAGTGCCGCGGTAGGGTTGGCGTGCATGACAATCAGAGATTCGAGCAGATCTTGCCCGGCAGTCCTCTACACGGCAAAGAAGGATACCTGTACATAGCACATGGCCTATTCTGGGGAGAAGAGATTGGAAGAATGAGACGATGAAACGTAGATGGAAATTGAGATCGGAGGAGAGGAGAGGAGGCAGTCTCGTCAACCACACTGCGTATTGAGGTAGCTTAGTCTAATGAGATATCAACACTGAGGAATGCTCGTTACACCCATCGTTGTGAAATGTTGCAATACCTAGGACTATTCTTACTGAGATGTGATGACGAAGCAACTACTCCGTACGGAGTACTGCTATTGCAACTCGGCCTCCACTGCGAAATCAAATCGACATCCCCCCCAAACCAGCCTAGCGCCCTTTCCCGCTAAGCCGGCATCTCCAACCTCGTCACAACTCGCCCAAGCACCTGGAGTACACATCCACCTCCATGTTCCTCCGCCGCTCCGCTATTGCCCTCTCGCGGCGCGCCGCAATCACTCCCATCGCCTCCCGCAGTTTCACCTCCTCCACCATCCGCGGTGCGCCCCTCCTCCGCTGCCCCGTCCAGTATCTATGAAGCTAAACAGTCAAGCAGGAGCTGCCAAATCTGATGACCCAAAGCCCGGGGAGCCGGAGAAGAAGATGGTTCCCTTTGAAGGTGCGTCTCCTGCCTCTGGTCAAGCAGGTTCCAACGCTCGATGGGTCGATGCTCATGTGAACCTGAATAGAACTCAAATCAATGGACGACCTACTTCCCCCGGGAGCGGAGCCGGGCACTATCCCTTCGGATTTAGAGCAAGCGACTGGGTTGGAACGGTTTGAGATTTTGGGGAAGATGCAGGGGATTGATGTGTTTGATATGAGGCCGCTGGATGCGAGTCGGAAGGGTAGGGTCTGCCCTTTCAATTTGAGAACAGTGTGGAGGCATTGGTGTTTCTCAATTGACTTTAGGGTTTGAAAGTCTGGTTTGGCCGGTTGGAAAGAAAGCTCTTCGGGATCAGTGCTATGGAAAAGCAATCGGGGCACATGGTATTGGAAGAACAATACTGACAAAACCCCCGCAACCAGGAACCCTCGACAACCCCATTATGGTAAAGTCCTTCGGCGACGAACAATACGCCGGCTGCACAGGCTACCCCGTTGATTCGCATGTTACTATCTGGCTTACTGTATGCCCCCAACCACCTCCCCCACCCCGAATTCGTGTCGACACAGTCCCCACGTCCATCAACGTACTTCCCGTATCGCAAGCTACCATATGCTAACCAATGCCCTTTGCGTATGCCAGATGTCCCGCGACCGCCCCGTTGAGCGCTGTCCTGAATGTGGCAATGTGCTGAAAATGGAATACGTGGGTCCGCCAGACGATCCCCATGCGCACCACGGGCACGGTAAGTGCTTATTCCTGCTCCTACGTCGATACTGCTGCAGTGGGAAAAGGGACAATACTGATGAGATGGCACCAACGCAGACGCCGACGGCCACCACAAATACGAGGAACCAAAGACGTTTGCGGATTTCGTGAGGCCGGAGTATCGGTAGAAATGCCAGAAATTGAAGCGGAGGCAGGAGAAGGACCGGGGTGGAGGGGATTGTATCGTTAACAACGGATTGTAGCAAAATTTTCCACGAAACCGGAGACCACAACGCGAACGTCAAGCACACCGGTCCACAATCTCAGTTCATTCATCTCCAGACTTTGGGATTTTCATCTCCATCTTTTTTATATCTATGCGCACCCCAGCAAACTGCCCTAGAAGCCAACCAACCAACCAACCAGCGCACGCTTTGCCCAACCATCTGTAACCAAACGATCCCTAAACCGCATAGCCCTATCTTCCCTCTTCCCTCTTCCCTCTTCCCTCTTCCCTCTTCCCTCTTCCCTCTTCCCTCTTCCCTCTTCCCTCTTCCCTCTTCTCTTCCCTCTTCTCTTCCTCACCCCTCACCCCTTCACCCCTTCACCCTTCCACCCCTTCCCCTCCACCCTCACCCCATCCCAACTTCCCTCCACCCTGACAAAAACGGCAATCTTACGTTTCTTGAAAATGGATCAGTGCTTTGCTTTTATTTATTTTTTATTTATTTATTTATTATTTATTTATTTTTTTCTATATAGTTTGGTTTGGTTTAAGTAGAAGAAGTAGGGGGAGATGAGTGGGTGGGTGGGAAGATTTGGTGGGGGGGCTGGTGAGGGGATGGTGAGGGGATGGTAGTATAAGGGGGGGATGGTGAGGGAGATTTGATGGTGAGGGATGGTGGGGGATGGGGGGGATGGTGAGGGGGTGGTGAGGGATGGTATTAGGGGGGGGGAGGGGATGGTATTGTAGTATAAGGGGGGGAAGGAGGTTGGTGAGGAAGGTGGAGGATGGTGAGGGGGGATGGTGAGGGAGGGGGGGGGAGGAGAATTGGGGGGAGGAGAATTGGAAATGGAAATGGAAATGGAAATGGAAATGGAAATGGAAATGAGAGTGGGGTTTGGAAGAGCTGTAGTCTAATCGCAGACCTACTGTACAGTGTTTTGGATTGTTGCTAGTGGTTGTATTTCTTTTTCTTTTTGATGTTTTTGATGTTTTTGTTTTGAATAGACTGGACTATGATTGGAGAGTCTCTCGATACCTAACAATACTGACTCGCTTCGACACCAACAAGGAAACAAAAACCTCCACCAAACTACGCCATTCCCCCAATCTCAACTTCTCAAGCCCTTACTTTCGGTTATTCCCCCTCATCCCCAAGACCTGCACCATCCGCACAAAAATGTTAATAAAATCCAACTCTAGATGAATACTCTCATTCACTACATCCCTCCTCACCATCCCCCTCTCCGCCAGACGCGCATGCTGCAGTATTTTTTGTATATCATACAGCGTGAACCCTCCAAACACAGCCAGGCCACCGTACAGCCAGACCCTCTCGCTCCAGAGTAATGTCCGCGCTGCCGTGGCTGGCAATACTAGGGGCGCGAAACCGCTGACGGCGACAATGGCGACGCCGGCGAGTAGGGGACCACCGAGGTAGAGGTATTTCTCTTGCTTGGCGGTTGCGCCGACAAAGGCAATCGAGCCCATCATGGCGACCGTGTAGAGGCCGGCGCGGGCGAGGAGGGCGGGGTGGAGAAAGAAGAGGGGAGAGAGGATGGCGGCTTGGGAGAGGTTGAAGGTGGACCAAAGAGCGTATTTTTGGACGTAGCTGGTAATGAGAGTCAGCGAAAGACCAGGTCTGGAAGATTAAGGGTGGCGGTTTGGAAGGGGAAAGCTTACTTGTCAGGATGCGTAGCGAACGTGCCATACATAGATCCGATACTCGCAGCCAAGCTGACACCAATAACAACCCATGGGTTCGTGGCCATGAGTCTGTAGCTCCATCCACTGCGGTGCAGAGCTTGAGCTGCTACGCCAATCATACCGAGGCCGAGGCCAGTATGCATGAAAGTTTCGTTGAGATATGACCGCTCATAGGGCGGCATGCCTCCATCCTCACGAGTCTCGCGGTTGAAGACGACATTTGTGGCGACGAGGGTGGCGCCCACGACTGCGGCACCGTAGATGAGACGCTGGTTTAGGTTGCCGGTATTGGGCGCGGGGATGGGGCGGGCGGACTGCTGGTAGGAGCGGCGGAAGGTTTGTTGGATGACTTGGCGGTTTGTGAAGGTGGTGAGTGGGGATGTCTTCGAGAAGGTGGGGGCTTTGAGAGGGGAGGCGTGGAAGGCCCGCGTGGAAAGTGAGGTGGATTTGGGTAGTTGTTTGATTGCTGTGGTGAGGGCGAATGGTCGACGAAGCGCGAACGCCATACTTAATACGCTGTTGTAGCAGTCGGGGTTAATTTAACGTTGAAAGAGAAGAGATGAAGTTGAAGAATCTGGAAGAACTATGAGGTCAAATCTATATCAAGGTAACGTGACTTTCTACGTTGACCGAAGGCTACCATTTGCGCAGCTAGCTATTTGTGGTCTGTGGTGGTTTGCGGTCTGCAGTTTGCGGTTTGCGGTTTGCGGTTTGCGGCGCATGAGCACTGTATTTCTACTCAGTGAGTCAGTCTGCGGGGTAAGGTAAATACTCTGTTGGTATCTCCTGTCTATAATGTTTCACAAGATGCGCGACCGCTCGTCAACGAGTCCATACATCCTCCAGCCATGGTCACCTTCAACAGCCTCAACCCCTTCGGCACAAGCAACCTCCCGCCACCAAGCAAGATCATCTCTCTGCGGGTTTACCCCATAAAGTCATGTCGCGGCTTCGAAGTTACTCATACTACTTTAACCAAACGCGGACTCGAACTCGATAGGCAATGGATGTTTGTCGACGCCTCGACTAGGAAGTTCCTCACTATCCGGGATATCTCCGAGATGACCCTCGTGCGGACCTCCCTCAGCTTTGACGGAAGTCTTTTACAAGTAAGGATTGAGGGTACGAACAAGAGCGTTGAAATACTGGCGCACCCAAGCCAAGAGTGGCTGGAGGAAAATACCAAGCTTGTCCCTGCGAAAGTGTGGAGCGCAGATACCGATGGCTATGAGTATTCAGATGATGTCAATGGCATCTTCTCGGACTTCTTTGGGCGGAAGGTAGCCCTCCTCATGAAAGGACCTACACCACGGATCCTCTCTGGTAATGGAGCACCTAAATTCCTAGGGCGGACAGAAAGCACTCAATTTGCAGACGGTGTGTATATATCACCCTTACTCTTCTACACAGCCTCCTCAAAACTCCACGATACTAACTCTACCCTAGTCCTACCAGTCCAAATCGCCTCCCAAGCCTCCATCGACGAACTCAACACCCGCCTAAAAGCCCGCGGCCACTTCCCAATCACTATAGAGCGCTTCCGCCCTAATATAATCATCTCCGGCACCACCCCTTGGTCCGAAGACACCTGGTCCGTCGTCCGCATCAACGGCGCCGTCTCCTCTTTACCATCCTCCACTCCATTCCTCCACTCCTCCGCCCTCGACCTCAACGTCGCCTCCCGCTGTGCGCGCTGCCAAGTCCCCAACGTCGATCCCGACACTGCGGAGAAGAACAGGCACGAACCGTGGGATACGTTGGTGTCGTATCGGAGAGTGGACGAGGGGATCAAGTATAAGCCTTGTTTTGGGATGTTGTGCGTGCCGAGGAATGAGGGGGCGGTGGAGGTGGGGATGAGGTTCGAGGTTTTGAAGGTTACGGAGGAGCATTTTTACCAGAAGGGGATGTGAGGGGGGGTGATGAAGGGGTAGGTGGGGAGGCTTTGGTAAAGGCTAGGGGGTGGGCAGAAAAAGCGTAGACAATAGCCGGCTTACGTAGATGTAGCTATATAGATCGATAGACTTTCTCGATTTCCGGAAATAGTATAACCGTCAATTCGGGTTCAATTACATACACATCACAAATTACTTACAGAATCGAACAACAAGTATAGGAAAACACATCATTCTTTGACCTCTCCATACCCAAACTGCCACTGGCAATCAATTCTCGTTTACTAATATTTAGCACCCCCTAATGCTGAAGAAGTTTGTATAGGCATCAAAAATCCCAGAGCAAAAAGCTATCGACATCCCTTTTCTTATGCTACAAAGATCTTCCCCAAGCTGTGATTCGCTTTATGCGTAAAACCCTGGATTTTGACATAGCTGAACATTCAAGCCTATAACCGCTCGTCCCATCTGTATGCTACATACGATTGTACGCCCCTTTCCGCCTACCTGAACCCATATGTATCTCAGAATCATGAACTTTGTGTAAAAATCCGCAACTCCTATGTCCAGAGCTCCACTTAAGGATTATGAAAAAGCCTGCTAGCTTCCGTCCCTCACTGTCCCGTATCAAAAATCATCAACGGCCACGGCTGCCCTGTCGTATTCATCGTCTGGGGCATATTCGCTGTAGGCACATGGCCAATAGCTCCCTGATCGCTCCTTCCCCCAAGCTGCATCAGCGCGCTGGCAGAATTAATATACTCCTGCGGCTCCAGGTTGCTGGCCACGTTGCCCGCCCACTGACGCCACGATGACTGGCTGCCCGTGCTGTAGAGGTTGGCGGCTGCGTAGCTGTTGTCGTTGGTAGTGGGGGTGTTGGAGTAAAGGTAGGCGTTCGCGGCCGCGGCGGTTGCTTGTTGGGGGGTTGTGTGTTGGTGGGAAGCGGAAGTGAGGACGGAGGCGGGGTAGGTGGACGTGTCGAAGGAGTTGGGGTTGGAGACATAGGGGGCGAGGCCGGAGGAGGTAGGTTCGGGGTAGGAGTATTGTTGTGTGTTGTAGGTATCGGACGAATGGTTTGTCATGCCAGGGTCGTTCGAAGACGGGTAAGTGTTCCCCGTGTGGTTGCCATCGAGGTTGTTGTTTGTAGTGGCACCGTTGCTTGTTTCGGTGTACGACGCATATGCGTTCTGGTGACTGTAGGTATCTGGGTTAGGGACGAGGGCATGATTTGGGGAGACGCGAGGAGAAGTTTCATGCTCTGTGGTAGAAAGCGCCGTAGAAGCGGTCTTGGATGCCAGATGTTGCGAGATCATGTCGAGGGTGTTATCAACGGTAACGCGCACTGCTTCCTGAAGGCGTTTTCCGGATCCTGCACTATCATCAATATCTCTCTCGGCAGCTGTACGCTAAAAGTGAAACATACCTAGCAGTCTGCCTACATCACCCGTGATGCTTAACCAAGCGTCCATGTCCTCCCGCAGCGTTGCAAAGTCCGCGGACGTTATGCGGTCTCTTCGCTCCCAATAGCCGAACAAAGTCGTAGAGATAGCAAGAACGTATAGCGCTCCAGTCTGCCAATTTGTGTCCAGACTTTTGTAAGCTTGAATTTGTTTGACATGGTTAAGCATCTTCTTGGAAACATCCATACAGATAGCAAGGTTCTCGTTGTTGAACTCCGGATTCGTAGTGAGGGATAAAGATGGATGACGGAGTAAGAGACGGAACTCAAGCTCCCAGACGTTCATGTATTGAGAATGCACACGACCTTCCTCGTCATTGGAGGCTGATCGAGCGATCAGCTCGCGCGGGCACTGCTCGCAGCACTGGCGTAGACGATTTTCGAGTCGTAGGACGGTTTCAATGTAAGATTGTGGTGATCTCTTCACAGCATAGATATTATTGTACAAGTCCATAAAGATGGGCTCGATCTTGAAGACCTCGATACCAACAAGGAAAGTGCACTTCCCTGGTCGTGACGTATCAATTCCTTTCTCACTGAGTAGATCGTCATCGATTCCTTCAGGGAGCTCAACATCAAAGTCGTCAACGGCGATGGCCATGGGACGTCCAAGCTTGCCAGAAATGATAATATGGATAGAAAGTATCGACCAGAAGATACGCTTTCGCATCTCGATCTCCAGAACACTTCTCTTGGGGTTTGTGGGCGCCCACCTTCTGGAAGACCTATGCAATCCGAGCTCAATCGCTAAATTGAATGTTGTAGTGGTCATCATCCAGCAAGCCCCAGGTTTGGGAAAACTACGAAGATGCAGGGATATCATAGTCAAAGCTTGCACGTCATGCATAGTATGGCTAGCCATTAATTGAGGGAAGAATCCTAAAGCGTAGTGATAGTGGAGGTTTGAGGTATTGTTGAGCTTATTCTGCTCGTCAGCATTTTCCCAATTGCGCGCTGCGCACTGATAAAACATAATCGCGAACATCATGTGAACCAACACCGTATCAGCCGCTGATGGTTCGTAGTGGTCTTTTGTGTCGTATATTCTTGATAGCTAGGGAAAGTCAGTAAAGTTTGACTACAAAAGGTAAGCGCCAGGAGGAATATTTATCCTACCATTGACATGAATGACGGCTTATGCAGGAATGGTAGGTATGGATTGATCACTCTGAAATACCATTGAGCGTACGTAAGTCCCTCTTTCTTTGGCGGCAGCGAAGGTTTTTGTGGCTTTGGATTCGCACTGAAAGCAGTACGGATAAAGGCGTGATAGGACTTGTTGTAGACAGGCTCGTCTTGTGGTCTTGACGGGTCGGGGTCATCAAGATCGGCGGACATGTAGTCTGCAAGATCTATCTCCATTCCCAGTACGCTGAGCGCAGTCCCACGGATAGAGCTCAGAAACGAGTCACCGGAGGATACACCCAGGTAGTTGTCACCTGCAAGACCACTGCGGAATTCTGGGAGACGAAAGAGATTCGAGTCCGGCTCCAGTACCGTAGAGGATCCATTTGGTATAGGGTTGACTTGCGTTGCACTGCTTTTCGTTGGATTACCAACGTGGCTATTGCTTCCCCACCGCTGATGGTTTCTTCCACTCCCTTGAGATTGGCTCCACTGTTCCAGAGGCGCAGTCACAGAATCAAGATAAGTGTCAGTAGGCTTAAGATCAACACCCATGGAGATCAAGCGGCTCTGGAGTTCACGGTTGTGGGCCTCCATCTCCTGCACCCGGCGCTCAAGGCTTTGCACATACCCTCGTGTGGTGGCAACACCAGTGATCCGGTCGGTGGTCCTACATGGCGATTGGTTCTGCATACACGGCGAGCAGCCCTCCGGGAGGTCATCGCAGCGCATCTTACGAATCTGGGAAACGTAGTAAGTATATAACTCCTAGATCTAGAGGACTGATCAGATTTCCTTACCCTGCACCTGTCGCATGCCTGCCCAGTGCGGTTCGACGCTGAGAGCTTCTTCTTAACATCATTGCTGTAATCGGCAGTCGAGCCCTCTGCCTTGGTCTTGGACACTTTGATGCTATTCAAAGGTGGCCCGTTGTCCGGGGCTTGCCGTTTAATAGGCATCTTCCGAGGAGCTTGCCGTTGGATTGGAACAGGCTCTCTAGAGGTTAGTTTTACTGGCCGGCCGTTTCGAAGTACTCCTGGTGGCGTTCGTGCCTTGGCTGCTGGAACATCTGGCTTGCCATGGAAGGACTCGGGTTGTTACAAAAGGCAATGTCAATCTACCTACATCTCTTTTAGGCTGTTGCACTCAGCCGCTAACATGAGCACCATGTTTTGTATTACTCGCTTATTGCGGTCGCCTAAAGTGGGACGACAAAGCTTATCTAATCCTAAGACGTGTCCAGCTCTACTCGTACAGTTGCCTCAGGACCTCAGACGTGTGGGGGGCTAAGCCCCTGCAGGTTAGCGCTTTGCTTACGAAAGCTGCGCCTGCACTGAGCTCGCGAAGTAAGCAGAGCTAACCCGAAGGGGCTTAGCCACGCACGTCTGAGGTCCTGAGGCAACTCTACAGAGCACTAGAAGTAAGTACATATTGAAACCGCAGTCTAAGTCTGGTTTGCAAGAGGCATATTGCTACTAATATCATTCAAAGTAGATTCAAGTACACAATATCTACTACCGCCCAAGATTTATGGCAGACCTTCAAACTCTCCGGCTGGCCCACCTACCTACAGATCTCTTAGTTCACGTGGCTCTATATCGAGATCTTAAAAATGCTCCCTTCCTCCGCCAGCAGCTTCTTAATGGGAACAACGAGTACGAGTATGCACTTGTAGATGCCAGTGTAGTAAGCAGAGACGGTAGTTGACACCTTCCTATATCTGCTGAATGGTTTTTGTTTAGATCATCTCGACCACCCATGCCCTCGCAGCTGTGTTTAGAGCTGCAAATGATTTTCAGAACAAGCGTCTCAAATCACGAAATGTCCATTCAGAGATCGTCTTTTCGTTGAGCCCGAATAACAATGTAAGGTTATCCATGGACGATTTTCCAATTGGCTACGTTATTTTCACTTTCTCACTCAACTGAATTCTCTTCTCCCTGTGCCGCAGATTGCAGAATCCTTTCGTAGATTTGGCATCACAGATACGACATCAAATCTTCTAGTTATTAAACTGTCTACCTCGTCTGAGATCACCCATGAAAAGGTGCAACAGCACCTGAGGACTGCCGTTGAAGGCACGGCTGTCGAATTCTCGGATGCAGAATTGTCCAAGATGACTGATATGGCGCGGGTAGAGAAAACCTACAAGATCAACTCTCACCCCCAAGTTGTGGGTAAGGAAGCGAGTTGCAAGGGGACTGTGAAGGCGGAGACAGAGAAGAATGAGCTTGAAGTTATTGTGTTGGGAATGATGGCCTTGAGAGGGGCGAATTGAGGTCTTCTCCATCCGTAAGGATGGAGATGAATGTCGAATTTACACGCTGCTATGGTAACAGCTGTAAGTTCCCGGTACCGCTGCTAGGTTTCAGAGCTAAGGTTTCAGCTCGAACAGTACTATGTACTACCAATCCTTCCTCAAGCAACCTTTCAGGTTCATAAGAGAAACGCCAATCTCTCTATTTGGTCTTCCTTTACCCCTTGCTACCTACCCGTAAATCATCCCATCGTAGACTTCTGCTTATATGTCAGCCTTGTCGTCTTCCAATGGATGATTGTTAGTACGCGACTATCCAGTCATGCTCATGCTCATGCTAGCATATCAATATCACATCCTTTCTGTGTGGCTTTACGACCTATTTTCTGATGGTGACAAGCCAAACCTCTAAACATTGGCATGACAAGCTTGTCTTCGTCCATTAAACGAAAGGGAACCACTAAACGTACACCCCTTTTTACTACATTGACGCCCCCCACTTACTAGGTACATATACGCCCCCCAAAATAGGTTTAGTGGTTACCCAACTAGGGTTTGGCAGCCTTGAAACAGACGAACACCATACAGATACTTGATTTTATATGAGCGGCTCACCAAAAATCAAGTATCTTTGGGGTCGATATGTTTTTCGAAGCTGATTTACATTTGCAACTACATATCAAATTTGAAACACCCCGTAGAAGCTTCCACCGTTTGAAGCTTCTTGCTGATGTTCGGATAGAGACTCAGCCGGAGCTTCACCCCCTCCACCCCCTCCACCCCCTCCACCCCCTCTACATCCTCGACCTCCTCGACCTCCTCGACCTAGCCCTCTACCTCTACCTACGCCCCGCGCCCTACCTCCCCTACCCCTACCCCTCGCTTGTGTTTGCCCTAGCTCTTGCTCAGCCCGTTGTTGCAGATGCGCTTCAACGCGTTCGAATTGGCTTGGTTCGCGTTGAGTAGAGTCCTCTAGCTGTTGTTCACGGCGTGTACGAGCTGCAGCTGCAGTTGAACTAGCTGGTCTACCCCGAGCCCTTGCAGTAGGTGGATATTGCACTGAAAGTAGTGGATCGATGGGTTCCGGAGCTACCTCCGGTTCGTTGTTTGCACTCACTACCCTAGCTGGTTTGGTGAAACGCCAGTGAGGATGCACGTCCTCCAGCTTCAAAATGTAGGGCGCCTCGCTACAAATTCGAGCTTGAATTCGATGAGCCTTGAACCGGCGTGTAGTCTCTTTCGCCCGACAGGACTCGTAGATTTGCCACCCCTATCACGCTTCAACCAAATTTTATCCTTGATTCCCCGCTTGTTTTTGCTCGAGCGTTTGATATTGAGCGCGTAACCGTGAGCTCCAGCCCATGTATAGACGGCGGCGATGAGCTCTCCGTGGCTCACATAGAGCTCACCCACTGGAGGGGGTGCAAGATCCATGGCGGCGATGAGGTAGAGTGGGTGGAGGTAAAGTAGTTGGAAGAACGCGTGCGCGTGCGCGTTGTTATGATTTATTCGTCGCTAAACCCTAGTTGAGTAGCCGCTAAACCTATTTGGGGGGGCGTATATGTACCTTACCTTAGCGAAAGATTAAGAGACAGTATAACCGTAGTGCTACCGTAGCAGAATCACTAACCTTGATGAATATGTATTCTGCAATGACACCGCATAAAGACGGTCGCGCAATCTTAACATTTATAACAGTTATCTGTTATTTTTTCCAGAGACGTGTCAGATTCAATGCTTAGTCAGCTGTATTTTTGACTGTAACATAGAACTATTGTACAACCTTATCTTCCTTACAACCTCATGTGCCCTGTGCATGCTTCGCATCCAACATGCATAAGATACTATTCATGACGCACTTTTGCAGTCGCTTGCTTGATGACCACGCGTAGAAATTGTCTGAATCGATCGAATATAAGCTTAGATTTGCAAAAGCGTTGATGTTGTTCCAAATACAGTCTACCCGAAGATAAGGTTTGACATTTTAGCAGTATTGTATCTGTTATTTTCGATTAACTGATATTTATCTTGAACTGTATCAAAGATAATTACATTCATGAAAAATAACAGTAATAATTCTTAAACATTTCATTGAAGATACATTATTTTTAAAGTACTGTAACAGAACTGTTTCTACAAAATGACTGCATAAAGACTGTTTCAGTCAGAAGAACCGTAGCACAACCGTAATGTGTTCTCATAATCTTCCGCTAAGGTAGTAAACAGGGGGCGTCAACGTAGTAAAAAGGGGTGTACGTTTAGTGGTAACCAAACGAAATGCGCCGCTTTTGCGCAATAGGGGTCGTAATAAGACTTTGGGCGACCAAAGGTGTCTTAGCTGGGACGGAGAGTGGCCAGTACGAGGTCTGCGGTGGATAGAAGCGAGGCTGAGATCAAGGTCGCCTTACTCGTAGTCGTGTGAGTGAGGTGGTGAGCGTTGTTCTGCAGAGTGCCTTATGTGAATTCATAGGAGAGCGATGCACGATCAATCACATTTGCCATGGCGTTGACTACCTCAGGAGCACGGTCAGGCGTTGTATGGAGAGACATTGAATGCGTTGGAGATCCCACGTTACACCTCTTGGGACCCATTCATAGTTCCTCCGCTCTTCGATTCTCTACCTATCGTGTATTGTGTATACGTCAGTCACCATCCATCTAGGCATCGTCTTTTCTGATTTACGATTATTAATTTCCAATATTGAGCTTTCATCATCATAATAATAATAACAAGCTTTTGTTTCTACATTATTTTCAGCAATGATAATTGCTGCCAACGTGAGATTGACAACAGTACAGCGAGATCAATCTACAAGTTTGTATAGCTTCAGTTGCTGAGGTTCTCAGTAAATCCGAGCCCGCAATATAGCTACCGTCGCAACAATCCGAGCTCTCATAACCTCGTCACAAACAATGGTCTCTCATCTCAAAGCCCAGCCCAATATAACACTCTTCAGTGGTTTCCAAGGTTCAGGAGCCTACGTTTGGTCGCCCTTCGTCATAAAACTCGAAGCTCGGTTGCGCTTTACCGGACTCTCCTACCGCACCGAGGCTGGATCGCTGTTGAAAGCTCCAAGGGGCAAAATTCCCTACATCGCAATTTCGAGGAAGGACTCTGATGGTCAGGCTCCAGTCACCCCAATGATTCTTGGGGATTCTACGCTTGCTGTTGGTTTACGAATCGGCCAAAATATGAACACACTTTGGAACAATCCTATTCAGGTATCTATAGCATATTTCAACAATTGCCGAAAGATTCGTAAAGGAGCGCGTGTTGGATGACCTCAATGCCAAGCTCTCTCCAACGGAGAAAGCGCATGATTTAGCACTCAGAGCCCTGCTGGAAGAGAAGCTGTATTTCTACCAGGTGGGTGTGCTCGTCCAAATGCTTTCCCATGCCTACCGCCAGCTGAATTTTACCTGTCATCAAGTACAAAAACTGACACTCGACTACCCAACCCCTAGTGCTACGAAGGATGGCACGAGAACTATTACACCACGCGATCACACATTCTCTCAACGCTGCCTTACCCTGTCCAGCTCGTTGTTGGTCTGCTCACCTACCGCAAAATCAGCCAGATTCTGTATGGTCAGGGTACCGGGCGGTACTCCGCGGAAGAGATTAGCTCGTTTAGGCAGCAGATCTGGGAGAATGTCGATGCGCTTCTCGTTGCGTCGAGAAGGAAGAATACAGAGACCGGCGCCAATGACACGACGTTTTGGGTCTTGGGAGGGAATGGGCCGTCTGAGGCGGACACGGTTCTGTTCGGGTTCATAGCTTGGGCGCTTGTTTGCACTGCGTACGTTCCACTTAACAGTTAGGTGGTTCGTGATTATACTGATAGTTCTTGCTAGGGCGCCTGAGACGCAGAAGATGGTGCGAAGCTCCTCCGCAGTGGTGGACTATGCGCGAAGGATCCATAACCGTTACTATCCAGATTATGCCTGCTGGGACTAGGAATGCACTGTTATTAGGCACAGTACTCACTGATAAACAATTTAATGCTTTTCAAATCCCAAATAGTCAGAGTTAATTTATATTTGTTCATATCGGAATCTCTTCGAAGCCTTTTATCTATTCCTGAGATTTTCAATACTCTCGATGGAATTGATCTTTCGAAGAGCACAAATGCTCACGTCTGTTATATGCATACATCTTGGCATGAACTACGTTAAACAAGGGAAGGACTTGTTCTGCTGTAAAGAGATTTGAAGCATCGCTACCAGGAAAGGTACAGGGGGAAAGTGGCCAGAAGGTACGGGTCCTTCAGACTGATTTCGTTGAATGAACACCAACTTCTCGTCGCGTTTTCCGCGGTTTCGTTCCATCATATTCGAAATCGACAGATCATACTACCTGTTTGTGAGACCGAATAGGTTTAGCAAAAAAGTTAACTGCTCCTCTGACGGCATAATGTCACTTTGGGTCTCTATGATGGTTTAGGTAACTTCTTGACATTTGTGTTAGTTGTCATTCGTGCGGAAGTGGAAGACCATCAGCCAATGTTGTACGGAGCAGATAGCGAACTCGATATCTTTGGTGATCCGTAATGTGATGGGTGATATCGAATAACTACCAGGTTGGAGGTCGTACAGGACCTGTTAGCTACCTTACCTTACTCCGTACATACTGCGCACTACGCCCTAGTAGAGTAATACCGACCTTTACACTTTAACCCCACGGGATCAGCGAATCAGCACTGATCTGCAACAACTGCCGACAGAGCAATATTTCTCAATTCCTCAGCTAAACCAATTGTCTCACGCTGTCCTGTCAGCTTCCCTCTCTCTCCAGTCTCCACACGCGGCTGAAAAGACTGATCGACTGATTGACGATCTCCACGCGGTTCAAGCGTCATCCGTTATCTATCCGGTACCTTAACCCGAGCCCCGTTTCGCTACTACAGAAGACTTGAAACATGAGCACTGACTGCTCCCTGGGATGGCCTGAAAAGCTTCCACAGCTTCTTGCGTCTTCGCGTGCATGACACACTTCCTTGTCGTGCAGGGCAAGGGCAACTGCAAGTGGCGACTAGGTAGCCTTTAATTCAATTTGAATTCTCAATCGCGCGCCTACAGGAGAGATTCTGCCTTGTTAGCCAGCTGCCCTCGGGGACTTCTACATCCCAGAAATCCACGAGGATAAGGGCACTTTGGTTCTGTAGCGGGCGCTGTGTATTGCGGAAAGCAACCGTTGAAGCTATTAGAGGCACGTCCATTCGATGCTATGAGATTTTGAAGAGACAGCTAATCATGCAGTAAGCCTTGTAGCCTTTGGCGAGTCTGTAAAGGTTTTCATTCGTTAGCGCCGACGCTGTTTGATTCCTCCCAGCATACTATCCGAGATTGTCAAGAGAAGAAGCCAGTGGATGCGCATACACCAAGAGATGTTACCGAGTCATCGGTACTCTCCTTCCTACTTCAAGGCAGCTTTTGACATTTTACCTCTCCTTCCTAGTCACCACCTACTATGCGGCGCCACAGGACCAGTGCTGGAGGCACTGCATTTGCCACCAAGGCAAACGCAGCACCTATCCCGGATACTCTCTCGTTGATTAGGACGTTCAATTCAGAGACAAATCCGTCAAGACCAATCCGACCCTCACCATTGACTGCATCCACCATTCATGGCATGCCATTGGACATGCTTGACCGGATAAGAAATTTCCCGCTTTTCCTCTCCGCTCCTGATAGCTTCCTTGCGGCCATAGGGAAACATCTGCGACCTCAGCTGCATTCACCACATGACTATATACTCACAGAAGGTGACGACGCCAAAGCAATGTATTGGTTGGTGCGCGGAGCAGTTGCCGTAACTTCAAGAGATGGCGAAAGTACCTATGCTGAGTTGAAGCCTGGAGCCTTTTTCGGAGAGATAGGCATCCTCATGGACATACCTCGAACGGCCACGATTATAGCACGTACCAGGTGCATGTTGGTTGTCTTGAAGAAGGAGGACCTTACCAAGGAGCTGCCTCGATTTCCAGAAGTAGAACGGGCCATCAGAGATGAGGCTGCGGAGAGGCTGTCGATACTGCAACGAAAGAAGCGCGAAAAGCTAGCTACAACCCAAAAGGGAGCTACAGGGGCTACGGGACGGGGCAAAAGAGCTCGTGATGGTGAGGATAATGAAACCGGCGATATCGTAATGGCAGACAGTCATGGGACCTATTCCAACGGAACACAGATCAACAAGAAGCGGAAATCACCATCGCCTGGTCTTGTCGAAGCAGCAGCCTCCAGTGCTCTCGGTGATGGACTGGTCAACGTAAGGCAATTGCTTAGGGAACTCCCTCTATTTTCGGGGCTACCCAACGAAATTCTACATTTCCTTGGACTAAACGCTCAGCCGTGCAATTATCCGCCGTTTACGGACATCATACAGCAAGATTCGCAGGGTCGTGAGGTTTTCTTTATAGTACGAGGAGAGGTTGAAGTGATTGATGAGAATGTTCCGGGTCAAAACCAACGACTTCTCCCAAACGGAGCCGGAAGGAAATTAAAGCGTGGTCTACAAGTCAAGGCCCGCTTAAAACCGGGACAATATTTCGGGGAAGTTGCCAGTCTCTCACTTGCGCCTCGTCGGACTGCTACTGTTCGATCAGTAACCTCTGTGGAATGCCTCATGATTACTGGAGATGTCCTTTCGAATTTTTGGATGAGATGTCCCCCAGCCCTCAGAAAACAGGTCGAAATGACCGCAAAACAGAGACTACAGTCTAAGTCAGACAATGACGTTGTCATGACAGACATTGGAGACTCTACACCTCCTATCGATGAGCTTGCCATTGCGGACAGGTCACCAAAACCAGGGCGGAAGAAATCGGTCCCTAAAGTAACATTCACTCATAGTAAGACAGAGAGCCCTCATAAGCCCAGCCGTATCGAGGACCGTTCCATCATGGAACCTGCAGATCCTGATCCATTTCTGAACGTGGATTTGGATAATATTCGCTCAAGGTCTAGACGAGGATCTCTGGCGCCTCCAACCCCTGAAGGCGGACAATCCAATGGCAAGGAAACCCAGGAGAGGAGGTCTTCACCGCCAGGCGCCCGCTCAGTAACTGCACCGTCTTCGAAATCCAAGCCTGCGTTTACCACACCAGATTTTCGTGGGAAATCTAAACGGCCCAAAACACTACGACGTCGGCCAAGTGAATTCAGTCAAGGATCACTGCCAGACAACATCCTTATATCTATTTTCAGGCATCTTGAACTGCACCAGCTAATGCGATTACGTTTGGTTTCATTGCACTGGTCGAAGATCCTGAAAGGGTCACCGGAGCTGTTGCAGACGCTAAACCTTGCAATGTATAATCGAATTATCACGGACGAGATCCTCATCAACCGGATCTGTCCCTTTGTGGGAGCTCGGCCTCGAGCCATTAATATTGGTAACTGCTTTCATATCACGGATGAAGGCTTTGCAGCGCTCGCAACAACATGTGGTGCGAACGTGGTCTCTTGGAAGATGAAAAGTGTGTGGGATATTACGGCACAAGCAGTTCTAGAAATGGCAAACAAAGCTAAGAATCTGGAGGAGGTTGACCTGAGCAATTGCCGCAAAGTCAGCGACAACCTTCTGGCTCGTGTGGTAGGCTGGGTCGTTCAAGGATCCCCTGGTAATATCGCTCATCAGAATTTGCACGGCCGACAAGCAGCTGCAAGATCTGTTGGTGCGCCAGTACCGCCGCAACCGCCACCAGGAACAGTTTTTGGTTGCCCGAAGCTCAAGAAACTAACGCTCTCGTATTGCAAGCATGTGACTGATCGGTCCATGGCACACATGGCTTATCATGCTGCATCAAGGCTAGAGCAGATAGATTTGACGCGGTGTACGACCATTACCGACCAAGGGTTTCAGCATTGGGGCCAGTTCCAATTTACGAAGCTGACCAAATTATGCTTAGCCGACTGCACGTATCTCACCGATAATGCTATTGTATATCTGACAAACGCGGCGAAGGGACTACGAGATCTTGACTTGGTATGTCCTGCCCTGAAGTTCTGCTTCAGATCCTCTCTGACATAACCACAGTCCTTCTGCTGCGCTCTATCAGATACCGCCACCGAGGTCTTGGCGCTTGGCTGCCCGCAGTTAAGGAAGCTTAACCTCTCCTTCTGCGGCAGTGCCGTCTCAGACTCATCCTTGCGCAGCATTGGTCTTCACCTGCTCGAACTGCACGAGCTATCAGTCAGAGGCTGTGTCAGAGTGACCGGAGTCGGTGTTGAGGCCATTGTAGATGGGTGCCACAAGCTCAGTGCATTTGATGTCAGTCAGTGCAAGAACTTGAACAAATGGCTCGATGCTGGCGGGATGCAAAAATTTGCAAAAAGAGTTCGTTTCCAGACAGTCGCAGGACCTGCGAACAAGGCCCGGTGACATTAGTATTGGGGATTCAAAGACTAATCGGCTTCGTCATCGCGTTTAGCTCGGGTCGGGTTGGGTTGGATCAGAATCTTGGCGATGTTTTTGCATTTACAGTGGAAAGAGCTTCTTGAATTACGATGCCATGATATAGGACGGACGTATTTAGGACTTATAGCCATTAAGGATATAATTTTGATTCTTTCGTGAGACTAACAAACTGCTTGATGCGGCTCTCCAACGCTTGAGAGTGGTGTAATTACGTATTGACCACACTGGAAACACTGTGGTAGATACAAAGGGCAGCAGGAATACTGTACAAACCTTCCAGGAGAACTGTACTTCCTCCGAACAACATGAGAAGCACGCACTACAAATCTCAGCAACAGTCACACACTATACCGTCGCTCAATATACCCTTGAAGGAAATAGCCCACAATGTAGACATTAGCGGATTTTTATAACGTCTACTACGCGTGAGAAGCACTCCTGCTGTTCGTCCCTGTTTCGGTTCCTGCGGTTACGAGACGTTTAATGGTCGTCGAGAGACGAAACAATGTACCATGAACGTAGTCTCATAGTGGTCTTCATAAGCGTAGCACTCATGCATTGCTTCTTATCTTACTGGTGCTTGAGAAACGATTCTTGTCTCATATGATGATCTTTTGGTAAGGGGTATCATCTGGATGTGGACGGAGTAAACAAAGTTTGCCTAGCAACAACCGCGGCACCTTGTTATTCCAACCTCGTCAATACAAGTCACGATGTCGAACATCCAAGGGAGCTGAAGGCGAGTGCACAATCACTGGTTCCTAACTCTGACGTGCCTTCCCATCCTCCTGCGCAATTCGCGCTCCGCCGCTATGGCAGCCACAAACCCTATTCTTCTTTCGTCCTCGCCATCACATTCGATAATCTCAACTACTCCTCCACCCGCCTTGAACGCCGCCATGTCCTCTTCCCCTGGACTACCGTCTCCTTCTCAGCTATTTGTGAAGAACACCTTATGCCTAGCGACAGGCAGTAAGGTGGGTCCAGGGCCGAAGGGGACTGTGTTAGGATTCGCGAGCGCATCGAGTCTTCTACGTCAAGCATATCCGGAAGAAGGATCACGGTCTCCGCGGATTCCTGTAAGAGCAGAACTTGCCGAGAAGAAGAATCAGCAGAGCTGTGACAAGCCAGCTTCAAAGCGGAAAAAGGCAGCCGTCCGGCGAGAAGAGGAGGAGGGCATTGTGTCTAAAAAGCCGAGAGCGCCACGAAAGAAAGTCACAGTGAGAGAATCCAGCAACGAGACCCCTATTGAGGCCAATAAGCCTCATGCAGCAGAGCGAGTTGAGGCTTCTGAAGCGCATGTGGTGGAGAAGAGCCGCACGAAAAGGCGCAAGGACGAGGCACAGACGAAGATCAAGAAGACTAAGATAACTAAGCCTGGAGCTATTAAGGATACCGCCAAGGCGACAAAGACGGCCAAAACACCGAAATCAAATAAAGTCAAAGAGACCGAAGAGTCAGGTAGCGTAGCACTGATCAAGAAAAAAGAGGCGTCTGAGGCGAGCACAGAGCCTCTGAATTTGGAAAGGGCTGTCAAAAGGAGAAGAGACTGGACACCTACGAAGGATACTTCTTTAAATTTAACACGCTTGGTAGATAACAAGGTACTGTCTGATATATCTATTACAATCCAAACTCCTCTAAAGAACAACTTGCCTGCTAGCCAATTTGGGAACGTTTTGGGAGATTTTGGATATGTTCAGCCGAGCCATTCCTCAATGCCTGCGCCTGCAATCCTACGGGACGTCAATGGTAAGGGCTCGACTAAGAGGCGGAAAGTGGAGCTTCTTAATACAACCATCTGCCCACCCCCTCAGCCAGTGAAGGCGAAAAGAAGTACTTCGCCCAAGAAGAAGCCCCAAACTATTACAGAGAAGGCAACAGCTCCATTCGCTCCCCCTGCGCCGCAGATTACCTCGCCCTTATTACAACATCTTGCTGCTTCGGAACCTCAAAGCAATACTGATGCCGGACCTCTCAATCTTGCGAGCACGTCAGACAGAGAAAAGCAACGCAAGTCACCTGTGAGAAAGGTCAGAAAACCAAAAGCTGCCACTACCAAAGTGAAAAAGCAGACTTTCAAAGCACCAATTCTTCTATCGCCTGAGTCGGCTATAAAGACTGCCAAGGATCAAGAGCTAGTTTTTGGTACTTGCAGCCAACTTGAGAGCGAAGAATCTCCGACATTCATCAGAGATCTACGAAAAGCAATTGAAGTGTCAGAAACGATGGCTGAGCCGATCATTACCAGTCCAACTATTTCCAAATCCACAGGCATAATGTCAGGCTCATCTACGAAAACCAACGTAGCTTCATACGTAGCTTCTAGGAATCTATGGTCGGTTGCGTCTAGGGACTCAGGTGGCTCATTGCTACATGCCGAAGTGGTAAATCTTGTAGATTCGCCGTTGCCCAGGCAGATGCGTGTGGCTGAAGGTGTATCTCCACTTTCGAAGCCAGTGTCTTTAGATGTTTATGTGGCTTCGGTTGAAGCCGAGGTCGAGTGGAATGTCCCCGAGGACCTTTTCGGACCTCGTGAGAAAGGCGTTGAAAGACCATCAATAGTTGAACAAGGCACGGCTGCTACTGAACAAAGTATACCTAAAACTGTGGCTGAGGAATCATTAAACGGACGTCCAAGGAGCCGCTCTCCAGTCAAGAAAACCAGGAAGAATGCTGTCCCCTCAAAACCTGGAGCAAGTGCTGCTAAATCTTTGCCAGAAGGAATGCCCAACTACCAAGGGTTTACAACCACCGACCTTGCCAAAGCAGTTGCCTCGTATGCCTTCAAGCCCATCAAGAAAAGAGAAGGTATGATAGATCTCCTGGAAAGATGCTGGGAGAGCAAGAATCGAATAGCTCTTCAACCATTACCTCCCAACATAAACGTACCACAGCCGCCAACTGCTGAGGCGATGACCCTAGAGGCGCTCAAGCAAAGCAGCTCGCCCCAGAAGAAAGGAAGACCACCCAGAGCCACCATTCCAGTCACGACTGAAGTTGCAGCTGCTTGCAATCCGCCTGCCAAGAAGCCACGAGGCCGACCTCGCAAAGCGTCAACAGACACACCATCACCCAGACAGCGTCCTACAACATCGTCAAGAAAAGCTCCACCCCTTACTAAACCTCGCCGCTCCAGCACCCCAGCCCCCGTCGACGAAATATCCGACTCGGACTCTATTCCCCCCACCCCTTCTCCACCCCGCCGCCGCTCCTCGAAAACACCCTCTACCCTCCCGCTGTCCCCAGCAAAACCCAAAATCATTCTTCCCACCACTGTCACCCCCTCTTTCTCATCCTCGCCAGATATCCTCCACTCCATCACCCTCGCCATTACCTCGCACCCCCCAACCCACAACCCGCTCAACCTCACCTACCACGAAAAAATCCTCATGTACGAACCGTTGGTCATAGAAGATCTGACCCGCTGGCTCAATGAAGGTGGACTGGGAAGGGTGGGTGTGGATGAGGAGGTCGGAGTGGGGAAGGTGAGGGAGTGGTGTGAGGGCGGGAGTGTTTGTTGGGTTTGGAAGGGTGGCTGGAGGGGGAATAGAGTGGGAAAAGAGTAAGGAGTTGGGCGGGCAGGGGGTAGCTTGGGTTTTGGAATGGATAGGGGTTGGTGAGAAGGTGGTTGGATGCTTTGGTGTTGAGGTTAGGGCTGGGCTGGGGCGCTGGATGCTGGATGCTGCCGCGCTTATGCATTTCTTTGAATTCTTAATGCCTTGGCTGTAGTACTCTTAGCTCGATGTGAGCTGTGTATGGGTGGCTTGAGTACGATGCCGAGTACGATGACTACAGAAGAGGATAGAGTAACCAGATATCCACGTGTCAACACAGTAGAATTCTCTTTCCGTTGTGATCCGGTAACAGATACCCCAACTGCCAAACCCCCCCCATAACCCCCTCGCTCTGCTCAAAAAAAAAATCGATGCCATGGTCCTTCGTCTCCTTGCTCCCAAGGCAAAGTCCCCCTCTGACCCCGCATTCTGTCAACACAAACACCAGCTCCCCCCCACCTCCAACACACAAACACCCTCACTTCAACCCTACTTCAAAGCCTCTCGACGCTCCGTACCGGCGTCGAGGATGTCGAGGTGGAGGTGTATGCTTGGAAGGGGAAGTGGGGAGGGGATGCGGTGGTGGGTGTAGGTTTGTAGTGGAGGGGGGCAATGGCGGGCGTTCCCATTTTTTTTTTGGACTCTGGAGTTGGAGGAAGGATTACTGTAGAAAAGAGAGGGTCTAATAGAGTCGTGCTGGAGGGGTTGTGGGATTTTGTGTTTCAGAGCCATCTAAGTTTTTTTTTTCTGGAGAGTAAGTAGGATTTTGTGAGCAATTTTGTATTGTGAATGGGAGTATGATACAGTGGTGGGGGTGTGTGAGCGCGGTTGAGTAGTTTGTATGATAGAGGGGCGAAATAAATATAGGAGTGGTTATTGGGGTGGGAGAGCTTGTGATGGAAATGCTGAGAGTTTGATGTTTAGTTTTGGATGCCCTTACTTTTATGCACACCGCACTATTCCTTATCTTCAGTCCTTGCGAGTTGGCGATGTGCGATGTTCCTAGGTCTTGGGGTTCCGTGATCAAATAACATTGAGGGTGAGGGGTTGGAGTTGGCGGACTTGGGTGTTGAGAGGGGCCTGAAAGGGAAGGGTCAGAGTAACAAGATTTGTTTGATGTAGATGTAGGAGGTCATTCGACGTATTCTGACAGTAGAGCGGTAGCTTGCTTGGTTATGATAATATGTTTTATGACAAATCTACCTATACCCAGCTGGTTTGCATGCTTTCTAGGAAACAGATTTACTATTCGGCACCATCTAGCCTCCCAACAAACAAGCAAGCAAGTACACCCTTTTCATGCAAAGACAAGCTCTGAAAATGTTGGGTAATAGAGGAAATTGATATTGAAAGTCCTGCCTTATACATGGCGGGAGTTGAAGCCGTGTACCCAGTAGAAGGAACCACAATTCTTGGCAATTGACGCAGTCCTTTGGTGCGGAACAACCCTATCAATACCAAGGTGGTGGACGGCCATAATAATCATCAGCGTACCAACATCGGCGAACGGGCCGGTATGCTGGTACTAGGTATACCGGGCGTTCGATGACGGACGGAGCAATGACCACAGTATGATTCGATGATCCACCTTGAGTTGATCCACCAACGACAGCCGATTTCCCGTCGCCTGTCGATTGGCCATCACGCGGGGTTCCGCCAGTGCGTGTGGTTCCGCCTGTGTGTGTGGCTCCACCGTCGCGTGTGGTTACAGCATTGCTTGTACTTACGGCATGGCGTGTGGTTACGGCATTGCTTGTGGTTCCGCTATTGCGTACTGTTCCGCCGTTGTGTGTAGATTTGTGGTTTGTGGTAGGTTCAAAAATCGAACGAGCCGGCATGCCACCGTTCAAGTGCCGTTCGTTCTCCTGATGAGTATCATGCTTTTTGATCGCTTTCTCACACTTTTCGCGATCATTGGGCGTTGAGTTCTTTAGGAGCTTACTGATATCCGCGCGGTTTTTAGTAAGATCAAGGCGGATGTAGTGAGCTTCGCAATACTCGTCGAGCTTCGCTGGCTTGATTTGGAGTACATTCTCGAGTAGCTCTCCCAATTCTGGAAATTTGGTCAAGAGAAGCTGGCCGCTCATTTTCGAAAAGCGGTTCTTAGTAACGACCTCCTGTTCGCTGTCGGTTTCGTCATCACGAAAATCGGTCTTACGCCTGGAACTCCTCATAGTGGCGCCTCCGTATGAGGTCATCTGGCCATCATGGCCACGTCTCGTCAGTGCCTGTGATGGACCTACACTCCGTCCCATTGTAGTGCTAAAGCCGCGCTCGTCCTCCTCTTCGATTTCCCCAAGGCGGGTTGAGCTGGCCCTGCCAGGCCCATCGCGTGTAGCTATTCGGCTATGACCGTAACCTGCGCTCGAGGAGTGGAAAGGTCGTGAGCTCCTGAGCTCGTCTCTGTTTCGGCCATCGTCACGACTGCTAGCACCGGTTCTAGAGAGTCGAGAGGTGCCGCTCTGGCTCTCGTACTCGTCACGGCCAAAGTTGCCTTGATCTAGAGCATGGGAGCTTGAACGGTCCCCACTAATCCTCGCCAAAGATTGAGAATCTGACCGACTGCCTCCACTAGCTCTTTCCAAGGCTCTAGAGCTGCCGCTGGTACGGCTGCGATCCTCGATCTGGTGTCGGCTGCTGGTACGGTCATGGTCTGCGATCTGGAGCCGGCTGCTAGTACGACCACCTTCATCAAGGTGGCTTCCTCCATAGCTGCGACTACGATCGTCAGGACCATGACTCTTGCCGCTGATGGATTGCCTTGATGGCATGCTTGAACGACCTATAGCAGCGTTGTTAGTTGGTCTTCGCAAAGAGCTTCCGTACATTGAGCCACAACTGACCTTCGTAGGCTGGATGTGACCCTCCCTGTGAGGGCATCTTGGAGGTGGATATGGTGTTTCGGCGCCTCACAAAGGAATAATGATGTTCGAGGCTTGGATATTTGAAATGTTATGTAAGAGATGCTTTGGGTGCAGTAGAGCTTTGAAGATTCTCTTGGTTTGTAGGAGAAAGAAAGAGAAGCAGAGAGCAGGAATAATGGGCCTTTATATAGAAATCAGAGTTGCGGTGTTCGAGTCAGTATAATGAGTGAAACCTCGGATCCCCATATCCAAGACTCCGATCTTCCAATTCCACCTCGATATGACACATCGAGGCTCAGAATAAGATTGCTACATTAGAATCAGCTACTGCTCCGTCAATTGTACTATTGCTGACAGCGAACGCGCTTACACGTATATAATATTCACTAATAGCGGTGGTCTGACTTACACACATAAATGGTACGGATTAGTGGATGCCCTAGATAATCCAGGACAACTCATAACATTATTCCAACCATGGTCTTTGAAGGAGCGTTGTACCAGACCACCCTGAGCTACAGGCTTCGAAGTATTACAGGCTCCAAACTGCCTGTCAAACTCAGTGGCAATCTTCATGGCTCAGGCAGACCCTTTGAATTGCGCTGACGCTATGCCAATGTCTAAAAAATGATAGACTTCGTCGACTTCTGCTTGGACCCAAATTTGAGTGATGTGTTAGAACAAGGGTCTGCATCCACGGAACGAAAGGATAGGTAAATATTGCAATTGTGGGATAGCCGGCCTAAGTTCCTGGACGTTTGTATGGCTTTGTAGTTGACTCTTTCTTTGCTAACAAGAACAAAGTGTATGAGTGGTAGGGTGCAGTCTGATCTACCAAATGAGGGCCATTTGAGACCGAGTCATATTAAGTCCTACCATTTTCCATAACATGAGAGCCACGGTTTCTGCCGAGCAGAAAATCTACATATGCCAATTTTCGACCTCTTGCTAAGCTCAAGGCATCCTGGAGAAGCCCGAAAGCCAAGCTGCTGTAAAGTCCTATCTTGACTGTACGTGCGGCAGTGACGAGGGAAAACATGTCTGTATGCGTCAACCACTGGCCATTTAACACTTAAGCTTGTACTAATGGACCTACTCCAGGCACTGAAACCTCCGGCTACACTCAAGCCGGCCACCACCGTTGATGCGAAGTCTCTCTTACCTCCTCTTACCCTGTCGACGGCTTCTTCAATCACAAAGAAGCCTCCAGCCCAGAAGGCTACTTTGGATCCTAACTTCAGCCCCTCTTTGACCCCTCCCAGCATCATATGGTAATTCTTGCTTTTGTGGTAGAGGTACCAGCCTGTTGAGGTAATTGGAAATCTGTGCGAGTTTTCTGCCCGGAATCGTAGACCGGCTGTCTGGCTGCCATGGGAGAGCCCAAGGAACACGCCAGTAAAGAAGGCACAGGTTGTGGCAGCTGAAAGGCGATTTTTGTAGGAAAGGGAAAGGCGGTTTTCGTTGATTCGCCGAGACCAAGGTGCAGGCACGATTGAGCCGTTGGAATCAACGTTGGTTATGGTGTCCTCCATGGTAATTTGTTTTCTGTCTATATATCGTAGGGATAGATCAAGCTGTGGTCAGGAAATCTCGGAGCTACTTAAGACGTAGGGCACTTCGAAATGTTTGTCAGGGCGGTGACAACAGTTGTTCATACCGGGAAAATGGCCTTGCCAGATTGTCAGCAAACTCGCCCATGTGTTGTGTTGGTAGTCGGGCACCTCTACGGATGTACATGAATTACGATCGTTAATTAACGACCTTTTCATCACAATCTTTCTTACGTAAGCTGAATCTGTGCCGAAAGAACTCGAAGCTCGCCGCACGGAAAATACTTGTAGGCAACTCACCATGGTACGTAGGATTTTGTGCCATATATCAAATTTCTACTGATAACCGACCGCCCAGCCTCGCAAAACTCCAGACCAACACCAGTGGACTCTACGATTAAAGCAACACAAAACTACAATCCTTCTGTTCGTTGACCAAAGCCAGTCATTTACCTCCATCAAGCAAGACCTCCTAGACGCAGTGAAAGCAACAGGGAAATCTACCTTAAATGATCAACCTCTACCATCAGATCCAGATGATGTGATTCTTGGCGTCCCAGTCGATAAGAATGATCTCAGTAAAGGCTGGGTGGGCTTGGACATACCAGAAATGGATGGAGAGGATGGTTTTGGTGGGAAAAAGTCAAAGGCTGGGAAGAACAGTGTGCTGAACAGTAGTCCTTTGGGTGCAGGCCTGAAGGACGGGGCAGCTCTGGCATTCAGATTTAGAGATCATGCTAAGACGGAGGACGAAGTGGATATGGATGACAGTAGCTGGGATGTTATTCTGCCTAACTACGAGGAGGAGTATGGAAGCCAGAGTCAAGATCGAGAATAATGAGTTCAAGCTTTAATGAGCTGTGAGATACCGCCAATTTAGAGCTAGCAGACATGTTACATCAACGCCAGTCTACTTGGCTTGGTGGCATGTCGAAACACGCTTGAATGCTTTGAGGAGGAAACCAAGCTGCAAAACAATGTCCTATTTCAGTGCTCAAGGAAACGAGTAGTAATGGTTATATTCTAATGAGAATCAAGCCAGAATCTTGGGACATGGTAATGGGTTTGTGTATCACTACGCGAGGAGAGCAATACTCGTATTGATACTGTGATATTGCTCTACACGTCTTACTCCTGACGATCGTGTCTTTCTGCTAGGCTTGTAAAGAAAGCTTCTCAGAATCCCAACAGCTTGAACAAGAAAAGAGTAAGACATAATTCTAGCACAAAATGCAAAGATTGATACTCCGTAGATGTACCCAGTTATATGTACCATCAAATTGGACTGCATCACACCAATCTCGAAAAATCGACTTGATAGATCTTTCATTTACTTTGGTTAGCTTCTCACATTGTCAGAGCAAACCTGTGTAATTGATGGGCAGGTTGATTGATATTTGGTAGGGGCCGAAATTAGGGTGGTCGTACGTTGACTTTTGCCAGTTGCCTCTGGCAACCGGCAAGTTTACGCTTAAAGTTAGTCAACATGAACCATCGACATTGCGCAAATGCGACAGTTATCTTCTCATCATCATTGGACATACGTAGGAGATTCATGGGGGAATTTACAAGATCATATCTCCATTACGCCAGAGAAGGCGCGTTCTTCAATTTCAAGTGTACCGAAATACTGAGTACAGGGCATTGCGCAAGTAGCTCCGCTCGCCGCAACTTCACACCTTCCACATCAACATGGCTGCCTCGGACGGAGCCTCTTCAATCAGCGTAGCAATAAGAGTCCGCCCCTTCACTGTGAGTTTTATCCTTAGAGCGTGTAGTACCTCGATATTAATGAAATCCAGGTTCGAGAAGCAGCGCAGTTGACACACATTCCTGATGGTCCACTCTTTCTTGGTGATGGTTCTCTCGCTGGAGTCCCGACGCCCAAACTTGCGCAAAAGGGCATTCGACCTGTTCTGAAGGTAATCGACGATAAGTGCTTGTAAGAGATTCCCCAGTTTCCACAGTAGACGCCCCGCTAAAAAGCTATTAGAGTCTTCGACCCGCCGGAAGAACATGCAGTACAGCGCATCTCGAATCGGGCTGGGCCCACTGGCAGACGGTCGAAAGACCAGACATTTGGGTTTGACCGAGTTTTCGACGAGAACACCACTCAGGCGGAAGTATACGAATCCACAACGAGGAACCTGTTGGACAGCGTCTTAGATGGCTATAATGCAACGGTTTTCGCATACGGCGCAACGGGTTGCGGAAAGACACATACCATTACTGGGACAGTACAACAGCCAGGTGTTATCTTTATGACAATGCAAGAACTTTTCGAGCGGATTGCGGACCGTTCAGAAGACAAGGTAACTGAGGTTTCGCTGTCCTATTTGGAAATCTATAATGAGACCATTAGAGATTTATTGGTACCAGGGGGGAGTAAAACTGGGCTGATGTTACGGGAAGACGCTAATCAGACTGTATCTGTGGCTGGATTATCAAGCCATCATCCTCAGAATGTACAGGAGGTCATGGACATGATCGTGAGGGGCAACGAGTATCGGACGATGTCACCAACCGAAGCAAATGCCACCTCGTCTCGATCGCATGCTGTACTCCAAATCAACGTTGCGCAGAAGGATCGGAATGCGGATATAAACGAACCACACACTATGGCAACTCTAAGCATTATCGATCTCGCAGGAAGTGAGCGAGCAAGCGCAACGAAAAACAGAGGCGAAAGGCTGACTGAGGGGGCAAATATCAACAAGTCGCTACTTGCATTGGGAAGCTGCATCAATGCTTTATGTGATCCGAGGAAGAAGAACCATATACCTTACCGAAATTCCAAATTGACTCGACTGCTCAAATTCTCGCTCGGCGGAAACTGTAAGACTGTGATGATTGTATGCGTGAGCCCGTCAAGCCAACATTTCGACGAGACGCAGAATACATTACGATACGCAAATCGAGCAAAGAATATTCAAACAAAGGTCACTAGAAACGTATACAACGTTAACCGGCACGTCAAGGATTTCTTGGTCAAGATAGATGAACAAATGGCTCTGATCAACGAGTTGAGACAACAGCAGAAAGACCACGAAGGGGTTGCATATGCTAAGTTTCGAAAGCAAGACGAAAAGCGCGAGATAATTGTCAAGGAAGGAGTCCTGAGGATTCGCAATGCTTTTGATCACTCGGAAAAGGAACGCTTCGAAAAGGCCAGCAACATGAAAAAACTGCGACAACTCGAGCGACGGATATCCATGATCTCTTCTTGGGTTGCAGCATTCGATCATGTCTGCGATAGCGAGGAGGAAGAAGGCACCCTTAACAACGTCGCTGCAATGCGCAAGACCGCCCAGGGAATCCTGTTGGAACTCGAAAGCAGCAGACATCACTACCACCAACGTCTATCGAAGAGCAATTGGGAGCGTGCCGTAGACTCAGCGTTACAAAATGGCCTAAAACAACTTAAAGAGGCAGATGCTAGCGTTGATGGACAAGATGCTGCTACCTTGAATAGGGAGGCTGAGCTCTTGAAGGCGAATGCGGATCGCGAGGCTTTACTTGCCGTAGCAGAAGATGATAAAGGCGGCGACGCAGGTATGGTACAGGTCTTACTTCAAAGCCATTTCGAAACTATGGCCGCCATCCAAAACATTCTGGGCTTGGACGAGGGCGAGGCCGTCGCAACTGCAAAGAAAGTTTTAGGCAACATTTTGAATTCTTGCACAAGCGTGACGTCTCATGTTATCAAGCCCGATGGTAGCATGATGCCATCCGAAGCTTTTCCACCAACGAAGTCTGGTACGCCGAAACGGAAAAAGCAGGCAGCTCTAATTGGAGGAACACCACTCAAGAACATACTACCCCCTTCCTTTGCAATTGCACCACACATGACCTCATCTCCAGTGCGAGCGTCACCAAAACGGCGGAAAATGGGCGGTGCAAAGAAAGGTATATCTTTTACTCCAAAGAAAAAGTCGCCAGTTAAAGGACTGAAGAGGGGCGTTCGATGGCGAGATGACACAGAAGAGGGTACTTTAGCAGAATTTGAGAAGACACCACAGCGGAAGGATCTTACGCCAGAGTCATCATCCATCGAGCCTCCCACAGCACTTCCTTCAGTAGAGTCCACAGCTCTACCAAACCCACAGTTAGACTTCTATTCTGATACCAACGGTTCCTCTCCGATTCCTCCCCCGCCTGTACCTTCGAGAGAAGCATTGCCAAAGCACAATCGATTCAAGGCAGGTTTTCTAGCAAAGAAAACAGATGGCTCCCCACTACCACCAACCCTTACCAATTTCTATTCGGACTCAGATCACTCACCATTGCAAGACCTCGAGCCGAGCAAAGCTGCCAATCGTCCATCCCTACAACACATGCAAAACATCAGCAGCGACAACACACCGAATGATAGCGCTAACAACTCAGGCTCCGAAACGGAAGACAAATGGAGAGCAAACAGAGACGATGCCATGCATATTAAAGCTGCAGTGAAGCGAGCTTCATACGCTCCATCATCCAACAACCCTGCCAACCGCCCTCGTCGAACGCGGAGCCCTGCAGCAGCATCATCAGGAAGCCCTCCAAATGAAAACGCCATGTTCACTGCTTCGCACGCACGACGGATGGTGAAGAGCGAGAAAGAGAACGAGTGGAAACCCAACGTCCTCAGCCCCCGCACCGCACCAGTAGTCAAGACCTCGAGTCAGCGAAGGACAACTCTAGGTGATGGAAAGCCAAGAGAGATTAGCGTTTCTGGCAGAGATATGGCGGGCAGGGAGACTGTGAGGTTGAGCACTGCTGTTACAGGTAGTGGTGGAAGTCTGAGGGGAAGTTTGATGGTGGGTGGGAAGGCTACGTGGAGATGAGGAATCAGCGTAACGAACCTCGGTTTTCTCATCTCGGAGCATTCTTGGCGGTTTTTATGTTGCATGGCGTTCGTTGTTGTATTCAGCGGTAGCCTTTGTTGAGGGCGGAGTTGTCCAGTGGAGTTTTGAGCCGAGCTGTACATTAGGATTTCGAGGTACTGATCCCGTAGGAAGCATCGATCCAATCTCGCTGCGGTCCTGCGCTATGTACTCCGTACCTCCGTATCATGGTGAAATTCCAAATAATGAATCCTAATCATGAGTGGCTGAAATGTTTTTCGCCACCTCCGGATTTGTCATCCCTGCCCTTATCGATTGGCAACAAGTGCACCCTCGACGTCAATCGAATATATAAATCTACATATGCCTCCATTATTCAATAAGTAAACTTTCACTATCTCCTCAACTCCATTCATCAATCTGAAGCTCTCACCCACGACCCTCATTCTCTCAGTCGTCGCCATCATCATGGCCTCCACAATGCCCAACTTCCTCACCCGCCTCTTTCGGCCCTTCACCTCGTCTACCCGCATGTCGCTAAACCCCGACATGCCTGCGCAAAACTTTCCTCCAAACGCACAGAAATGCACTGTTGCTGCTGGATGCTTTTGGGGCGTGGAGCACTTGTTTCGCAAACACTTTGATGGAAAGGGATTACTGGAGGCGAGGGTGGGGTATATTGGAGGGGACATGAACAGCCCGAGTTATCGAGCTGTTTGTAGTGGGAGGACGGGACGTATGTGATACCTTCTCCAGGCTTCTACACTTTCAACCCTTACCTCTCGGAATTTCGAATCTTACAGCGGCTGACCGTGAATACCACACAGACGCCGAATCCCTCCAAATAACTTACGACCCCTCCTCCCTCGCCTACACCACTCTCCTCGAATTCTTCTACAAAATGCACGACCCCACCACCAAGAACCGCCAAGGCGGCGACAGCGGTACCCAGTACCGCTCCGCTATCTTCTACCACAATGAGGAGCAGGAACAGCAGGCGAAGAAGGTGACGGAGGAAGCGCAGAAGCAGTGGTGGAAATCGTCAAAGATTACGACGGAGATTCTGCCAGCGGGACAGTGGTGGGATGCGGAGGATTACCATCAGAGGTATTTGGATGTTAATCCTGGGGGTTATGAGTGTCCCGCGCATTTTATTAGGAATTTTGCGGCGCTGAAGTTGGATGAGTGAGGGGAATTAGGTGGTATAGATCTGTGTTCTCGGTTTGAAAACTTGAATATTCAGCAAACGAATCTGATTGCATTCCAGCTAAAGCTAGCTTCCACAGTCCGAAATAAAGGTGTTATCGAGCTCGTATCCTGTTCTTGATAGAAGAGCCTCTGCCGCATGAACATGTTGCCATCAAGTCCAGCCCCCTGTAGTAGACACTTTGCCCCGTGAACAAGTTGCCATCATATCCAGCTACCCTAGGATAGATAAAAGGAAACAAGCACCCCCTAAATCACCGCCTGGACATCATAAAAGAGCAGCACCCTTAGTAACCGCGTAGAAAAACCGGAAAGGAGCTTCCCTCAATAGCCGTGTAGAGAGAAGAAAGATACCACCCCTTAACAACCGCGTAGAAAAAGAAAACACGGCCGAGACAATCTTGCAGCCACCACATCAGCTTCGTCTCCTCTTTCGATCTTCAATCTCCACATCAAACGGCATCGATCCCTTGCCCCGCCCCCGCCCCAGCTCCACCAGCTCCACGCCCACTACGACTACTCCCCTGTTCACCTCTCCCACCACGCGCCGCCGCCTGCTTCGCCGCCTTCTCCGCTGCACGCCTCTCTTGACGACTAGCCGGCGCACCCGCCCCAAAGTCGCGCGTCGTAACCCCTTCTTCCGTAATTATCGGCGCAGGCGCAACCACTGGTGCCTGGTGAGCTTGGCTAGCCAGAATTGAGAAGCCAGGAGCTGCGAGATCGGCAGAGGTCATTGGTCGAGATGGATGGGTGGACGCGGCGCCAGGGGCGGGCGTGTCAGGCCCACCACGGACCGCCGCCGCTCCTCCGCCGGCGTCGAACCAGACTTGTTGCACCGCGCCATCGACCTGGGCGTCGGGGTGCGCGGCCACACCCATCGCTTCCAGATAGCCGGTGTCACGGATCGGCGCCGTGTGCGTCACCCAGCCATCTGGAAGGACGGTGTCTGGGCGGATTGGGGCCGCGGCGCTCGCCAGAATCGTCGTGGTGTCCGGGAGGCAGGTGTGCGGACTCGTCCTCCAGCGGCCGATGCATCGGCAGAAGAAGCGGGTGTGGGCCGGGACGTAGGGCTGGTCGATGTGCGGAGCCGTGAAGATGCTCCGCTGGACGTGCAGCACGTCCTCTGGGTCTCCAATTGGAAACTCAGGCCAGCTTGCCTCGGTGGTAGGCTCGGGAGGGCAGGGGACTGTTCCATCTACCCGATGGAGGGTTGGTCGGGGCGCCCCGTCTCCCATGAACAACTTGGTCAAGGGGTCGTAGAACATCCCGTGTACCGATCCGTACAACGGGATCCAGTGAGAGGGGACGCCCGGGGTCTCGTTGTCGTAGACCTTAAGTGGAGATCCTCCACTTGGAGGGGGAGGGGGAGGGGGAAGAGGGAGGCGAGCGGGGACGGGAGCGACAGGTCGATGCAGCACTGGGACTGCGAGGAGTTGTGTGGCCGCATTGGCTGGGTGGGATGCAGCCATTGCTCGGATTCGCTGTTCGTCATATGCAGCGAACGCGCGGAGTTCTGGCGCTATTTCTGGCGCTTTTTGGATGTTAGCCTATGTGGAACATTGTTTAAATCACATGCTCAAAACAGGAGAAAATTGGAGGTTGGACTGCTAATATTGCTTTTCTGGCTGGAGAAATAAAGTCCCACGAACAGTATATGTAGGTGGTTGTAATGTATTGGGTAAGATTATGGTTGGAAGAGGAAGGGCCGTAGATGTGATGCGAATGCTGAAATCTCGACCATTTCACGAAATGAGAGTATGAAATCACAAGGGAATGCGAAGAAGCAGAGGAGATGGAGGCGTATGATGTTTCCAGCCTGATGAAAGAGACGTGAGAGCTTACCAGCAGCAGGGAGGTCAGGAGCAGTCTGCTCAGTCGATGGTTCAGGAGGAGTCGAGGTGGAAACCTCAGGGATGGCTACACTCAGATCAGCAACCAGCACCCCACAGCCTTCGGATCTCGAGCTCTCGTTATAAGACATACTAGGCATTGGTACAAACTCTGCCGCCTCAGCGGACAAGGCAGTTGAAGGTCTACGTTGTGTCATTGTTGCTTGAGGTGCTGCATGTATGCGTGAAGTGAGGTGTGGGTCTTGGAAGGTGAGGTTAGTTAACAGCGGTCATTTTGTGGGTGAGGATATAGGGCGACCGCTTACTGCTAAGCGGCAACTCCAGCATTGCTTTCTTGGTCAACAACTCCGACTCAACGTCGCCTTGCGAACCTGACTCTTTTCCTACCACTCGTGGTATATTTAGTACTAGAACGCTACGTCCAGTATGTGTTAAGCTATTATCTAGCATCCTGGTCGGTCCCGTTGTATTCTTTTCTTTCACCTGCTACTGCACATTAGCGAACATAAGCGAACACGTGATTTGCGGTGAGCCCTAATCACGTGGGTCACGCCCCACTCTTCTCCAGGAAGGATTTTCACACACCGTTTGGGCTAGCTCTGGCTGGTTCTTTGCCACTGTCTGTACTGGCACGTTTTGCGCAGTTGCATCTGGGGTATGTCCGGAGGTTTGCGTGAGTCGCAATGCTTTCCCCTTCTGTTTGTCAACTGTCTGATCTTTTTCCGCAGGTGCAGTTTGTATAGGAGCCGCTCCTTGTGTGACTTCCGTCTCTACTTTGTGTGTAGGTTGTTCACTAAATTTGTCGGTGATATCTATCTCAGGTGACTCCTCTCCGCCCTCGAATTCGGGCGCTGGGAATGTAAGAAACCGTGTGTGGAAGTCTGGGCTATGTGGTAAAGATTCGGCTGTACTAGAAGCTGATTCTCCGATACTCTCTTCAGCGCATTCTTCATCAGTCTCCCTCTGTTTTCCTCTGTTTTGGGTCCCATGGTCTGAAGAGCTTGGAGATTGTTCGTGAATCTCTTCAATTGATGCCTGAGGGTGCACGACGTCTGACAACGCTTCTTCGGGCTGCTCAGTAGCGGAAAGATATGCTTCTTCAGTCTCAGGAGAAGCCTCGTCACCTAGAACATCGCTACCTGCCAAACCTTCATTTGGAGATTGCGGTGCAGTGAGGTAGTCTTTCTCTGGCGAAGACGACACGCTGGACTTTTCAGACTTTTTGGGAGACGACTGCTCTGGAATACTAAGGTACGATGCCTGACTTTGTTCTGCTGTTAAGAAGATAATTGGTATGGTAGTTGGTTGCAAAGGCTCATTTGTAGTGTGCAAGGCCGCTGACCCTGGTGGCGATCTGATAGGAGAACTTGCTGCCGGCTTTACACCTGATGTACGAGAACGAGGAGCAGACTCTTCGGCTTCAGCTAGTGGCCTTGAACTGGGTTTTCTCCTACGGCCAGTGGCGATTTGCCAGCCATGGTCTTGTGAATTGTCAGACATCGCCACGGTCGGCTTTAAGATTTTTGTGCAGTGTCCCTGGATGAGGTCAGCTTCTCTGCCGTGAATGACTTGGGATTCACTATGTTTACCTCAAAGTCTAAATAGCGTTCTCAGGGGTCTGTTACTGCAACTAGAGGCTACTGGATCAAGATGTGCAAATCAAAGCCAAGGCAAAGAGTACCTCTGCAAGGGACTGATGGTGGTTGTGGGCACGCTCTACAACAAAAATTGTGCGGCAATTTAAGATTGGCAAGAAGAATGAATGCCCGATAGACTGTCAACATTGTGATCTCGCCCTACAAGGCGGATTGCTAAGGAAAGAAGTAACACATTACTAAGAAAACGTTATCACAACACGGACTAAGGACCAGTGCAAGATGGTACGAATCAATGGCCATGAGAGCTTGACTAATAGCTAATTCATACCCAGGCTGGTAATGTAGACATCCGAGAAACCTCCAACCGATATACGCAGGTTTCTCCACGGAAATTCCTTGACAAGCCGGCCTTGTTGGGCGGTTAGCCTTGAAACGAAGAAGATTGAAGCCAACTTACGAATGTTGTTCGCCCTATAATTACCGGAGTAAACGGGCAATGGGCTAGGCCAAAGCAGCAGCTCCACTGCTATCATGCTTCAGATTCTGCGGGCTGGCTACACGAGATCTCACAGCCGAAGTTCCACATCTTAACCTTGGCTTTGCGTAGGATGGGTCAGTAGTCGTCTTCCAAACTTGTAGAATTGGGCACAAATGTAGAGCGCCGGTGCAGCGAGGATAGCCCAGATACTAAGCACGACGAAGAAGGTGGTCTTGGTTATGTCGCCATAGCCGGCAACCCGATAAGCAACGACGAGAACTGCACAGGTGATAAGGCAATTGATGCCCGCCAGAGGGACGGCGAGGTGAATCCATACCCAAACGGTGAGATAGGCGTGAAAAGTCGCGATGATGGCAAGGAGGATCGGTATAAGGAACAGGGACTGTGTCTCAATGAACACACCAACCAGCCCACCGCCCACAAGAGTTGTCACGATGACAAGATAGACGACTATTTCAGGATGGTTCGAACCTGCCTGGTGAGAGGGAGCCAGATGCGTCTTTGCCTTCTGGAAAAGAGTGTAGACAAAGCTTGCCATAATAGAAAATCGGTTGTTGGTTGTTGAATTGATTCTTGATGTTATGATGGGCCTGGAGAGCGATAGCTTTCTTGCAGATGGAAAGGTAGGATGGCTTGTTCGATGAGGAAGAAGTTCAACGATCTCACAGAAACCCCATAGGACCAATTGAGTGGTTACACTAGCGTTGATATTGGGGCTTATCCGAGAAACGAAACCTATCCTAGAACTTTCGCTTCTTCTTCTTTGCATTACTCTTGCTCTTCTCTTCTAGATTTCGCTTTAATTCCGCCCTCTTACGATTAGCCCTTTCCTGTAAATTTCCGCGAGGTGAAGGAGACCTTGCTGCAGTGTTAGCTCGACCCGTCCTTTCAGTACGCGTTGTTGTATGATCTCTACTGATGCTGCTCTCCATGTCCACGCCAGAGTTACGAAGTACCTTGTGCTTTGAAGTGTAATTTTCATTGATAGGCTGACTGAGTGACTCGCTTGGTTCGTCTGGTAGTTTCCTTTTACCACCAATTTTGCCCAGCTTGGCCTTTGGTTTAGGTGCCGAATGCGTCTCATAACTTTCGTCAAGTACGGGATCGGGGCTAGCTGAGATACTTTCTTCCTGCCTCTTATTCTTCCTCGCAAAATTGCTAGACAAGATGCCATCGTCCATGGTGTTTTCATGCCCACTATTTAGCTCTATCGGAGGCTCTATCTTCAGTGAATAGCCACGACGGGGTTGGCTATCCGCATCTCCTGCATCTTCGACAATAACAGAGTCTTTCCTCTGAGAGTTACTTTCTACCTTAGCTAACACGGGTTCTTCGTCACCTTCGTCCGTCGTCGAATCGTCATCGGCTGACTTCGGGCTTGCCGTTCTCGCCCGCGGTTCCTCTCCTGTGTTGGCCATCGAGGATTCTTGGCGAGCGTTTGCTAAAGTCTTTAGACCTAGAGGAATAGATCGTTTCTAGTATACGTCAGCCGGCTCAAGATGGACGTTGATTACCGTGGCAATGGTGACGCACCTGGAATTCATTGTCAAAATCTACATCATCCTTGGGTTCTATTACATTTTGCTTTGACACCGGTCTATCATCTAAAGCCTGAGAGACATTTGATATTCCGAGATTCCATTCATCTCCTAAACGATCCCACCATGTGTTGCAATCCGACGTTCTGAAGATCACGTTAGGGGTTTCTGCTGTACCGGGAGCAAATACTCCAGAACAAATATCTGACAGATTGCTGGATTGAGTAGCGGTGAATGTCCTCCACTGCTCTTCATCGAACACACCAAGCCCCTTCACTAATTTTGCACAATACTCTGTTGAGTCCAACCTGTTCGCAGCCTTTGATACTGCAACGGCAGGGAATATTTTGCTAAAGTCTGACCCATCTGATTGCACTTTTTGGGTTAGTCTATTGATGACATGGTCTTTATCTTTCAAACTCTGTAAGAGGAATTTGATTTGGGCTTTTGCATTCAGTTGCAGGCTTAAACAAGGCAGAACGAATTCACTGGTAAAGAGATGCTGAGCTGCAGGCGTCAGGCTTATAGGCCATTCAAGCGGCTCTAGAGGTGCTGGTAAAGGGGTACGAATATTTAGGACTAGCTGCTTCGGGGTATCTCCTCGGGAAAGGGTCAAGGAGGTACCTTTTGTACCCGCCAAGGAGTCCCGTAAATTGCGCAGGAATTGTTGCATCTGGTCGGCATCTTCGCTGGGATCTATACTCGGATCTAAAGCTCGAGCTCTTCGTAAGATTTCGTTTCGGTCTAAGTGCTCTGTCCAGATATATGTAAGGTCTGTAACTAGGACAGTGTAATTCGAGGGCCCAAATTCATACTTGACCAATAATGGTGGCGAGCCGACGATGTTTTGGGAGAGATTTAATGGTCTCCAGAACGATCCCATGGCACAGGCCCGTTCCGGTCAAATGGTAAATGTTTGTCAAATCAAGGTAGTCGTCAGATTTTGAGCTTACCACTCTTACCAGACCTAGCAGCCTGGCTCCAGTAAGGTAGGCTGATTACGGTAGCCGAGATGATCAATACACTAGTGTAATATACATCTACTTGATGTAGGGTGAATAATTGGAATCCTGCAACTCTTCACTCGTCTACATATATGATAACAGCTTCAGCTTTCGGCCTTACCCTTCAATACCATGACTTCCCACGAAGGTAAAGGGCTTCTCGATCGAAAGAGATCCAGGAGTCCTCCACAGAACCCTTGGCTTCGTCAAAACAAAGACTACAAACGCCACAAAGGACAAACTGGACCACATGCAGGAGACAGCGAACGTCTGGCCGAGGAAGGCATTACGGAACGGAAAGAGCATGAGAGCTTTGCCCGAGAACAGACACGACTGAATCAAATACAAGAGGCGGAACGAATGAGGGAATGGGTATCCCAGGAGGATAACTTTGTGTTGAAGCAGTCAAAGAAGAAGGCTCAGATCCGTGTAAGAGAGGGACGTGCAAATTCAATTGACTGGCTCGCCGTTACTCTCAGCGTTATAGATCCAACAAGAGACCCACTAGAAGACGAGGGTGTTGAATCAGATGTTGACATTGTGGACCCAGCTGGTATCTTTGAGGGTATGAATTATTCTCGACTACAGGATTTGGGCAAAGAGATCGACTCGTACTTGATTCTCGAATCTAACAGAAGCAATCGGGACTATTGGAATGTAGGAAATTCTTCCTCTTTACGGACCATGTTCTCCATACTGACAACACCTAGGCACTTAAAGTAATATGCAAGGACCACCAGAGCAATTTAGCCCCTTCAGGACCACAAACCCGGTCTGGCAATACTGTTTCTGCAGACGTAGAACGTCTTCTAGGACCCAAATCTCTAACAGAGCTTGACGCTTTAGAACATCAAATCTCTGCCAAGCTACGGTCAAACGAACCGATCGATGTCGAGTACTGGGAGCAGCTAATTCTCAATATAGCCGTCTACAAGGCAAAGGCGGAGCTAAACAAGGTTTACAAAAGTATCATTGACAGTCGCTTGAGTGACCTGAGGCAGGAGCAAGTAATAGAAGCGGAGCATGCCAAGGAAAAGTTGGCTTTACTCCTCGCCAGGCCCTCTACTTCCGGGATTCACCTGTTTGGACCTCCCATCGTTGCGAATAATGCACCGGCCGCATTCCCGTCTGTTCAATATTCGCGCCGCATAGATCCGGAGCCTTACTTAAAACTTCGAGCTGAAGACAAAGGCCATGAAATAGTTGAAGAGGCTGATTTCATGAGTAAAATTGTTAGTATACAAGTCCCTTTAACGGGTCGACGAGGTTGCTAACGCTAGTTTGACAGGCTCTAGAGCGGCGCAGGGTACTTAAGCTGGGATACGTGCCCTTGCGGCAACTCCAGTCAGATAGGCCAGCGGCTGCGTCCATTCCTAAACCATCGGACGCAGCAATTCCTGGCAGTTCTCGTTTCGCCGCTGTGGCCAACGAGGACTTCTCTGCTGCTACAACTGCTCTGTATGAGCGTGAAGTTGCTCGTGGTGTTCAGGAGAACGAAGAAATCTTTGCTGGAGAAGAAGAAATATCATCTGTATCGAAACCTCAATGGGCAAGTAAATATAGGCCGCGAAAGCCTCGTTACTTCAACCGTGTGCAAATGGGCTATGAGTGGAATAAGTACAATCAGACTCATTACGACCATGAAAATCCACCACCGAAAGTTGTGCAAGGCTATAAGTTCAATATCTTTTACCCGGATTTGATAGACAAAGTCAAGGCTCCTACCTATCGCATTGAGCGAGAGAACGGCCGAAAACGAGGACAATCATTTGCACCAGCCGGGGAAGAAGATACGTGTTTAATTCGGTTCATCAGTGGACCACCGTATGAGGACCTTGCGTTTCGCATCGTTGACAAAGAGTGGGACTATAGTGCGAAAAGAGAACGCGGGTTCCGAAGTAGTTTCGACAAGGTTTGTTACACATCCAGCCTCCTGTTTATTGCATTCATCGCTCTTTAACTATTATTGTGCATTGCCCAATGACATATAAAAGTATTCAGAGACTGATTGGCTAATTCTTCAGGGCATATTGCAACTTCATTTCCAATTCAAGAAAGTCAGTGGCTCTTCCCTGATCCTGATAGGGGGAATTCCAGTCACTGATTTTGATTTAGGTCTATTACCGCAAATAGATGAGGTGAAAGACGCACTGGCGTTAGACAGCTTTTCAATATTCTCTTATTACGTAGGAGAACATGAGACTCCAATGTCATCAAAGTATCCACATGCTAAAGAGCATCATTGGTTATCTGGACTAGGGCTCCATCCATCACGTGAGCTCTAGAGCCTTGTGGCGAATCGTTGACGAATATATTCACGTCCGCATTGCATAAGACCCCTAAGTCAACGGCACTTACTATAATGTGCAAGTCAAGAGGATGAATCATGCATGGCGACGCTACCCTCGCGGTGAATCATTCCGCGAAGTCGATTCTAATGCAGGAACCCTTACTTACATGCTGAGCAGTCTATAAGACTGGTATGTTAGTAAGTGCTGCAAATTTCATAAGCCTATGAAATATACTCTCGCTTCAAATTTTAGGATACCTATGCCTATATTAAAATTCGAAGAAGCATGATCCGCCGCCAATCCTCAAGGAACTTAGCAGTAAGAGCGGAGTTACCAGTTATCGATCCCTCTCAGCTTCAAATTGATGTTTAACACCAATTGCGGAGAATTCGTCGTGGCTCACCACATTGCTGTAAAGTCTGTCTGGACCCAATCAACTGGTTACAGGTAGGCTATAAGGCACCATCCGCCTTCGCTGCAGCTTCTAGAAGGATGGACAGAAGTTACGGCAATGAATGCGGTTACCGTTGGGCTAGTCCTCATGCAGCCACCCACGTCCAGTAAGGTCTCTCAAAAATTCCTAGATAATGTCTCCATGCTCCTGTGACAGAGGCAGGTATCCGCTCTGCACAGCAGCCCTAGAAATGCGTCAGCCTCGGGCTAAGGCGCTGGCAACAAATCACTGGCTTCTCCTTAGTAGGCGGTGAGTCTAACCTAGATTCGGATGCTCAGTACGATGAAGAAAACGACAGCGTCGTGGAACGTTACGCACAGCCAACTCAGGCCTAAACCATTCTTACCTGCGCCCATGCAGAAGCGATCATTCCTGAGGCTCACGCATCCGTTGTGTTTGCTCTATGCCGCAGGACCGGAAGATTGCACGAAATCTTTCAACCCATGAGCTGGCATGCCTGATCGCCTGGTCTATGGAGGAGCCTAATCTTTCCCTACATGTTTGGGTGGGGTGCGTAATATCAATGTCTCACAAGTTACGTCTTCCAGAATTTCCTTCGATTCTTGCACCTCCCGTTGAGGGACGAATTTTTGGACTGAGACCTTTGCTGCTCTGCATCACACGAGAGAAGATCCGTCGGTCACTGCCATTGTACGAAGAGGCTTGTCATGCAATTGCAAGATTCGTCATACCATTCTCTCTGTATCCAAGGTCTGCCCATGAAAGGTGATCTCTCCACCACGCATAAAGCTTCGCCTACTTTGCAATCCCGGATACCTGAGACCGGCTCCCAGACCACCATGCCTTCTCTGATCGATCATACCGCAAAAATTGTCTCAGATTATTGCTATGATATGAAGCCTTATCATGAAGATGGGCTCTTGCCTTCGAAGCCTCTTCCCTGGCCGAATGTTCACGATCCATCAACATCTGAACAAAGGTCCAACCGTTACCAAATAACCAATGACTCCGCGGAAAACCAACTTCAGAGCGTATTTGGAGCATCCTATATTGAAAAGCCAGTGGAAGATTCAGCGTGGGACTATGGATATATACACCATTCAGTTCCCCCATATACATCCTCGATGCGCCCACGCAGTTATCCCCTAGAAAACGACGTCAATATGGGAGAGTCTTTACAACCACAAGCAGAGACAAATACCCCGTCCTCATTTTTCATGGACCCTCGCCAGCAACCATCGCATGAGACGTTGATCGCAACTCTACGATTACAGCGCCACAGGGACATCTTAACAAATCCCACAAATATTTGCCAATTACAACTTGGAGACGAACAATTCCAGGACCCATGCTCAAGTCCCTCGCTATATTCGACAGACACACCAAGCTTTAATCTACCTCCGACTGATATTCCCGGCACCGTTGTGGGACAAGAAGTTGCAAATGACCTAACGGCACTAAACGGAGAGGAAAGTGATGGGGATGGAAACGCTAATAGCGAGCCTTATGCGCAACTAATTTTTCGAGCCCTCAAGAGTGCACCAGGCCACAGAATGGTGTTAAAAGAGATTTATGAGTGGTTTGCAAAAAATACGGATAAGGCAAAAACCTCGTCATCGAAGGGTTGGCAGAATAGCATCAGGCATAATTTATCAATGAATGGCGTAAGGCCATACGCTGACACCGAAGAATGTTCTCGAACAATGCTGACTAGACATAGGCCTTTAAGAAGGTTGACCAAGCGCCGCCGACCGATGAAGCCAAGAAAGGTTTCATATGGGTCCTCGAACCAACCGCAGTAGAGGAGGGCGTGAAATCAACCACAAGATACCGAAAATTCAATTCTAACAGGAAAATTGGCAAAGCTGAGCATCCTGCCCCCCAACGGCAACGCTCCGGTGCCAAAGGTGGAAAGGCGGCCAAAAAGGCAGCAAAAATAAGACGATCTGCAAGATTCTGCGAACCTAGTAGCCTTCGTTATGTCGAGACTCCCAGCGTAGTCTCATCCGCCGCTTCAGTGTCCATAACGGAAAACGGAGTACAAATAGTCCCGGACTCTGGATTGGCTCATTCGAACAATCTCCCCTACTACCTATCTACCCTAACCTCGTCCTCTGGATCGTCGGTCTTAGACTCCAAGCCATACGGGTACGAGGATATCACTGGATGTTCTCCCCACCTTTGTGGCGATCCCGTTTTCTACGAAGATCACGACCATGCCAATGACTCCGTGTTTTCTTATCCCTCGTTATGTGATCCCGGAGAAAGCATATTCAACTATGGCTTGGCCGCATGACTAGTTAGAATGCTTACTTGTTTACTCCCGGTACAGCATGCTTCGCAGCAATTTTACCTATTGCGCTATTTCTATGATTGAACACTATAGAGGGTTATTGTAGGCTTTACATATCTGCGTAAGCGTCTCTGTAACAACACACCTGCCTGCATTCACATCCTAGTCAAACATCCAAGCGTGTCTTCCATTTCCTAAGAAGTATGGTCGTTTCTCCTAATACCCAATAGACCGTTTGCTTTCGTGCATGTATATAATTGATCGAAGTTGATTGTTTGATGATGTCTTTTGGCCCTCGTGTATATACTCTATAACATTTTTCTATCAGTTTGCCTGTCCGCCCTACAATATCTGTTATAACATCATCGCTACATCGTACCCTTTAGTCTTTTACTTTCAATTGACTGATCACGACTTGTACCTCCAAAGGGTTGGACGTGATGCCAACAGAGGATCAGCATTTCGACCACACTGACTCATTGGAACTGTGTTGACGACTGTTGCTACCATTCCTCCTGCTACGTTAAGATGCATTGGGCTCTGAAACACGCCAATCAGTCCCTGGTTCTCGAGTTTGCCTGCAACCTATTCGTGACAAAGGCTTGAGGCCTGGAAGGTCCAGTATATGGGGTAGCGTGCAGATTCAACCTCGCCTGTCGTCAAGTGGCTTGCAGTAGCTCCTTATGGAATAACAACTAGTATGTGGAAGGATCAAGATTGAGAGCAGGTAGCTGTCAGCGGGAGCGGGCCGTTTGCCTTGCAAAATCACGTTTTGATATATTGATTTCGCATCGCTTGGCTTCTGAGCTGCCTTGGAGAGACTGATGTAAGTCTACTTGATTTCCTGTTGAAGAATATGGATGGCAATTCGATTTTGGCAACATCCTACTCATATGAAGTATTCAGAAGGGAGGTGGTGCATCAGTATATGCAGAAACAGCTTTGTAAGGGTTAGCGGGGTTGGAGAGGAACCCTGCACCAGCGTATGGATGCTAAGAATTATCTACAGACTAAAAGACTAGTGTGGAGAGCCATTGGAAAGGCTCATATGCACCAAGACATTTCGGTGTCGTCGTTCCATCTGTCCCAGGCATGGGAACTCTACTTTACGCACAGTCGTTACCGACATGATCGGCTCGGCCCCTGGGGATCCGGGACGTCAAGGTCCGAAAGCGCCTCTGGCTCGACCTGCATTAGGAACCAGAGAACCAGACAATCTTCGAAAAAATCACTTATTCCGGGCGCGATACATGTCATACCTGAAATCTCTCCATCCACAAGCAGCCTGACAGCCTGGTGGTCCTACATTACGTCCTCATCGACAACGGTTGGCGATAAGCCCAACACAATTGACTGGTTGACCACGGTTCAACAAGTCGATCTGATCTCTGATCGAACTATAGGTACCATGGAACAATTCCAAGATCGGCGTCCATATGGTCGATGTCTTCCCAAATAGGCGGAGAGCAATTGATGGACTTAAGGTAGCTGTCAAGACCTTAGTGTGGTGGATTCGTCAACACACACGTGGTTATCCGTGCACTCGTGCAACAGTACCGAGACTAGGAATATGACAGGTGCTTAAGACAGCGGGAAGTAGTGTCTTCCAACCACGGGTAACCGTTCGGCGGTCAACTCCGTTAGATCAATACCTGCGTGACAACCTCGGGATATTGCAGGCAGTTTCAAGTACGGCAATGCAAGAGTGGGTGTAAACCCGGCTTTGAAGAAATCACGGCGTGAGCAGCTAATGTCGGGATATGAGGCACTACTACCGGAGTTTAGTAAATGCAAGATGTGCAACAATGCGGCTCCAAGTTTGCAGTCATCAACTTCATGCAACAGTATAGGGTAGATAGATCGAGCAGCAAAACCCATTTCCCCATGTCAGATTCAAAAGAAATCAGCTTTGATTCATGCCGGCAAACACAATTGCCGCTGTCTTATCAAAAGGTCTCGGTTATCCAGAGGGGATGGGAGACTAGAACAGGTCGAGGACCAAGTATTATACCATATACGATCTAGGATCTACAGCGGGGAAAGCTCTTTTGGCAACATCGAACCCGCTTGCACGTTCTTAGCCGATATCAAGCTCCAGAGAATCGAAGCCACTATCCTTTCGTTACCCATTCCTTCTCGATCAGCGGCTGCTTCCAAGCGCCTACTATTTACACTTTCCACTGTACGAATCTTGCATATTGAGGCACTCAATAAGAACTTATCGGGATTGATAGATGCATAATGACAGGGGCACTACTAGCACGACACCAGAATTCCCTATCAGGGATGTGGAGAATATGATATCAAGCCCTTATCGACGTCCCGGATTCGGAACTGCGAACAGAAGATACAACTCGACAGGGTCTTTCTGACTCTCGGGCTCGATTGCCACCACCTCTCACGGTTAGGGCTTCAGTAAAGCTTTACCGAACAGCGGAATCCCAGCTCTGCAACAACCTACTAGTCTCACGAGGACGGAGTGGGGTGCCAGCCGACGTCACCAACGCTCAACCACTCAGGATTGAGAGGCTCACCATATTCTCCAATACTCGATGGCTCCCGTTATCGAATAGCCGTCGCTGTTCAAGCTTCATGATACTGTTTCGGTTATTGAACCGACGACAGTGAGACGGTCCTTTCCTCCCTCCTCTCCCATGCAATTTGAACGGTTAAAGAGCCTTCGGCTTATATCATGCCAAAAACCCCCTATGAACAGTGCTTACTCGGATACTCGAGAAACATAAGGTGTGAGTCAACCGTTTTCGATATCTGCATCATCAAGCTGCGACACCACTCGGTGACTAAATGGCATGTAAGTGCTATCACTGGCCGCTTCCGTGATTAGGCTCATAAAATAGTCCCAGGGGTACGGATCGCCTTTTTCCATGGCAGTCTCGACAAGCGGAGGCTTAGGTGACTCTGTAACGCCCCATCGATCGTTCTCGAACGTACGATACATCCATCTATTCCCTCAACCAGCTTCACTGTTCGGTCTATAGCCACCTTCTGTCACAGTATGGGCCCGTTGCCTTTTGAAGCTGAGGAGGTGATACAGAAGTGGCCCCCAGTCTCGTTAACATTTTGCCAGCCGTATAAGTAAATACTAACTAGCTGACCTTGTGTTAGAAAATGCAGATATTCCAAGAATTTCCTCTTCCACTGTGTCTATGGATACCCCAACCGCCTTCGAGCCCGGAGGATTACCTCACCGCAGCTTACAAATCTGTTCGAACTGTTGCGGAAGTTCAGAAAAGTGCGACACTATACCCCATGGGAAGTTTCCGAAAGAAGCAGTTGCCGCTATTGCATGGAGACAGGTTTTACAATCCCTACCGGCATCTGGATCTCGCAGCCGAGATATACGTTTCGGCTACAGTTTTTTCAGCTCCATAAAATGAATACGACAGCAAGCCTCTACAAACATACTTTTCATATCAAATCCTCTCCCAGATTCCAGGTATGCGGCTGGAAAACATGGCGGTATCGATAACTCGTAATTGAACACATGTTATCCAACTTCTTTTCACAAGTCGCTACTCCTCCATCAATGATCAGCAGCTCCATACTATCGCGCAGCCCACACAGCGATATTTCAAACCTCCGTCCTCATATCATCCATATTTTTATTCAATCTACGATGCACAAGGTCCCCTAACCCAATCATTACACACTAACCCCGATCTAACCAAAAATACTCATCAAACCTCATCCGATCATTCACCCCGCAATTTCTCCTATCCGCCCTTATCCCGACCACCCACCAATTCACCAACCCAGTAAACGCTTCACAAGCCCTGTATCTTCCAGCTTACCCGTCAATCATCTTTTCTCGCCCTGTCCTCTGAACGAGTTCTTCCGCACGAACGCCTAGAGAAAAGGGGCTGGGATGAGAAAGGGGGCGAAAACCGGGAAGTTTTGGAACTTTGAGAGAGAGAGATCGTGATGGGGGTAAAGCTTTGGGGGGGGGGTCCTTTATGGGAAGGGCTTCGGTCTCAGCAATAGAACAGCAAGAGGACGTCGTCTTTTCCAAGTTTTCATTACCCCCGTGCAAGCTCCGTCTCCAACCTTACCTTACTCCCCAACTTCTATTCTCCTTTCCCCTCTCCCGCCTCCCCAATTCCCACCTCCCTTTCCACTCCCCACACAGCCCTTAAAACAAACCCCGACACCAAAACCCCACATTACAACATCTTCAACACACACTCCCATTCCCACACGCTCTACCCCTCACCCCCTCAACCCATCCCCTTTCTTCCCCCAAACCCGCCAACACAAAACCTACGAAACTCAGAGCCCACTCTTGAGCATCACGGTACTTGTCAAGGACTCCGCGGGGTGGGGTGAGGTGAAGTGAAGTGAAGTGGGGTGAAGTGATTTGGGAAGACGGTGGGGAGAACGAGAGAGATGCGGGCATGTGTGTGAAGCACGGATGGGGGTTTGGGGCGAGGGTGGTTGGGGGGACAGTAGTGAGGATATGTACCCTCTAGGGTTGAGTGAGAGAGAGAGAGATAGAGTGAGTGGCGAGATCGCTACATCTTCCTCAAGCCAGCCCCATCTTTTCCAAAAAAAAATAGAAAATTTACGCAGGAACGCATGCATCCTTAGCTGCAGTGCTATGACGTTGAGTTTTGGGTGTTTCATGGCTTGGAAGGGGTTTCGAAAGGGGGGGGAGGGGCAGGATGAGAGGTGAGAGGGGAAGGGACGGCGTGGTGAATTCGAGTATGGGAGGTGGTTGTGGTGATGATTTATCTAGTGCTAGCTGATAGATACAATCGTAGCCCTTCTTCCCCGTCTATCTGGCACCCCATCTCGGGCCAATTTCCACGCTCAATGCCAGCCCTTGCAATTCGGCTAACCATCCTTGTTGCTCTTCCAACATTTCCTCGTCCTCCACCATGGCTTCCGTGTTGAGATACCTTTGGGCAAAGTTCACCTTTAGCGGCTTAGGAGATAGAGTTCGGAACGGGAAGGCCGCTTTTGTTTGCTTGTTTGTTGAGGTTTATGATTTTCTGGGCTTGTGGGGCTGGATATTGGAGTGGTTTGGATGAGGCCGGCTGGTGAATGCAAATTTCGTAGCCGCAGTGTCGTCCAGTCCCTTCGTACATTTGCCTTTCCCATCAGCTCCGACCTTGCCTCTGGGGATTTTTCACATTCGCCTCCCAGGGCTCTGGGCTGCCTTCTCCATGTATCGGCCTGGGCATATTGGGTTTTTGGTCCAGGCGGGTCGAGTTGAATCTGTCTGTAGACAACAACTCCTCCTCCCTGTCCCCTCTTCCCAACCACTACAATCTCCCTGTCTCACCCCTCACTAAGCCCCGCGTCCCCTCCTTCAAGACATCCGCCCTCCAGACCACCTCCAACGGCTCAAGCCTCCCCTTCCTCAATCCAACCGTTAGACATCTCTCGAATTCCCCCCTCCTCTCCGTCCCCATAAGCTCTGGCCCCGGCTGACTCATATCCATAACCAGCCTCCTTTCCTCCTCCTTGAACATGGGTACTGGGGAAATACACTTTTCCGTCCACGGCGGATCGCTGGACTTGATAAAGTCTAGTAATGCGCGCCGGCGCGCACGGATTGTGCTCGGGGCGCTGGGGTTTAAGGGACAAGGTGCGGGTGAGGGGGAGAGGATAGAGGAGAGGAGGTGCAGGAGGAAAAATTGAGGGGGAAAGAGGATGATTTCGGCGGAGGGAGCGCGGGAGAGCCAGGTTGATGGTGGGGCAAAAGCGGCGGAGGTGTGCTCGATGCCGCCGTCAGGGGTAGGATTGTGAATGATTGGGGCAGGGGTAGGGGATGAGGGGCGGGATGAAGTGAAGTTTGGGGAAGATGTTTGGTCTCCGGAAGTGGGTGTAGGGGCAAGGGGAAGGAAGTAGAGATACATTTGAGTTGAAAAACGTTTAGCAAGGTTGGCTGGGGTGAGCCACCGAGTAAAGGGGACAAGGCTTCCTGGTAAGGCAAGATCGGTTAAAGGGGACTGGCATGAAAGGAGGCGGGGAGGAGTTACCGGTGTCTGGGACTCCACCGTGCTGGGAGACCCACTCTTGGAAAGGGATTCGTTCCGAATGGACGGCGTGACGGCCCTCTTCGCGTACTTCATCACTCAGATATAAGAAATCCTCCGGTTCCTTCTTGCTTTTTGCTAACAGTATGCCACATTCTTCGAAGCATTCTCTTATAGCGCTCATCCTGTACGCTTCACTGTCTTCATGTCGTTTAATATCTTCAACGGGCGGTAAGGCGCCGTCCTGGGGATCTAGATGACCGCCGGGGAAGACGTGGGCCGAGGGGAATGAGGATGAGGTTTGTACGCGATGGAGAAGGAGGATCTCGTTGGTCGGGGATATCAGGAGTATACTATAAGGCGGTTAGGGAATTAAGTTCAAAGAATGAGATATGTTAGATTTACCTTGCGCTAGGGCTAGGGAAAGCCAGTTCTTTAAGTGGCTTTGGGTATTCAGGTGCCGGGCTTACGTTGCCCTGCCGGTCTACCATAATTCTGGCGTGGCTACTGCGACCCTGTTGGTATTCTTCCATAGTGCTAGATTGAAGTAATGGAGTATGTCGACGGAACCGCGAGATGGGTGAGTTGCTTAATGATCTTAACGAAGTAACATACTGGATATTTCGTCCTCTGCAAATTCGTGCAGTATATGTTAATATCCTGGTGAAAGTTATGGCTTTGAACGTTAGAGAGTTGAGCATGGGATTTGTAGTTATACATTGCGGTTGAGGGACGAGGTAACGATAATCCGGGGAAGCAGGCAATGCCGAGGCTCGTTACTAATCCCTATCTGACTTAGGGCTCATTCAACAAGTCAGGTATATCATTGGTTCAGTGAGCGATCACTGATACCTATTCAGTATTCACGTGATATGTGGATAAGGTAGGTATTTGGAGTAGGAAGTGCAGTTTCACATGATCTTCAAGACTGATTCATTATTTTCAACGTGAATTGACCGGATGTTAGAATGCTAGGCAGGTTGTGAATCACTGCTGCATAATCTCACCCTGAGCCTCTATCTCGAATTACCTTAGCCATCACACTAAGTAGGAACATCATGGAATCTACAACCACTAAACCAGAGCTCGACTACATCCGAGACCAGACAATGAGAATATCTAGCCCTAGCCGGCCTATCCCAGTCATGAAGCTGCCCGTGGAGCTCCACAAGGCTATCATGGATAACCTCACCTTCATTGATGACGTCACCTCTGAAAGCTGATTAAAGCTCTGGACCATTCGGACCTGTTGCAAGCAGAAAAATCTTATGCTTGATCTCAAGACCTCGTCAGAAATGCCTCCGTCCAAGGTATGGCGCGGAATATCCCGACACGATGATTAAGGATAAACGGTCCGTAGACGGTTGTGAAGCTGGGATGCGTTTCTGCATCGCTTATGGCCTGAACTCACAATCTGGCTCAGCGGCTATGGTGATGGTAGCCACATTGTCATCAAAGGGTCAGGTCTTTGTGAGATGTATTGTGTGCGGACGAGTTTAGAGAAGGCGTCAATGGCACAGCGACGAATAGATGTCCTGTCTTTTACTCTAGGGACCGAGCAATATATAGTCGTTGGGGGTTGGAGGAGCGAGAGGCAGAGCAAGCTCGGCGTTCGCAACGAGCAACACGCACGCAATGCTGAGTGTGAAGCGTTTGGGCGAGAAATCAGCTCTGATGATCTGGGGGAATCCACCACGGGTTCTGGAGGTGCTGGGTCATGACGGGAAAAGATGGCCAGTGTCTTAACTTGCGCATGCGCCCTCGGATGTTATGGCGAGATTGCGTAAATGCTGTACCTAGGCTACCGGCAGCTATGTTCAATCAACAATGGGTAAATCGATCAAGGCAAGGATTATCAAATGGTTCATTGGTTTACCTAGATCTATTATGAATACAGCTTTTTGTCGAAGCTATGAAGCCCGTGCACATTACCCTCTGCCTGAGCACTCACAGTCCGCAGTTCAAAACGGACTTTGCCCTCGAGCACGCCCTGTCGCAACTCTGGCAGGCTCTTCGTACCGATATCCTGTAAAGAATGCTGGAGTCCCGCAATCAAGTAAGGCACGAATTTGGTCACGGACCCTCGATCGAGGACCGATCCAGAGACTCCTTGAGCTACCAACAGTCGGTCACCCTCAGAGAAATATCGAGCTGTTCCGGCGTTGTTTTGTTTGGCATTTTTCCCGCCAGCACCAGCTTTCTTGTCTTCCATAGCATCAATGCTGCCCATACCCCGATACGCCTTGACCAGCTGGCCTTCCCGGCTGACAAAGTAGTTACCGGGTGATTCGGTCGTACCTGCAAGAAGGCCCCCCATCATCACTGTAGACGCCCCCAAGGCAAGCCCCTTCACGATGTGTCCCACGTTCTGGATGCCTCCGTCGGCGATGCAAGGTACACCGAATCGTGCTGCAAATGACGATACATTAAATACAGCAGCAGCTTGCGGCCGGCCAACAGCCATGACCTCTTGCGTAATACAAGCACTGCCACTTCCCATACCGATTCTCAAACCATCGACTCCAGCTGCGATCAGAGATGCCGCCTGTGCACATGTGACCACATTACCGCCAATGACGTCCAATCCTGAGTGCTTTTCTTTGATATACTTGATCATCTCGATTTGAAAGATGCTGTTACCCTGGCTGCTATCGAGAACAACGATGTCGAGCCCTGCATCTGCCAATACCTGCAAGCGGTCCTTATCTTCTGGGCGTGTACCGATTGCAGCGGCGCAAATCAGTTGCTTCGAATGAGGTAGTTTCGAAGCTAGTGGGTAGTGGAGGTTTTTCATAAGATCGGAACGTGAGAGGAGGGAGACAAGCTGACCAGTGGAATCCACTATAGGCAATTTGCCTTTCTTTGATCTGCTCAAGACGGCATTTGCCTCACTCAATGTAGTACCCGACGGGGCTGTAACAAGATCAGTGGTCATGACGGCAGTGACTGGCTCATCGAGAGACGGGTGGAACTGGATGTCTCTAGATGTGATCATTCCCACGAGCTTTGAACTCAAAGTTCCATTCTCTGTAGCGTAGACACGTATTAGCTGTCGATTTCGAAAGGAGGCTGCGATTGTGCTGCAGCCATGATATAGAGAATATCATCGGTTGAGAATCTGCTTTCTCAGACGTTAAGCAAGTTGCTTGTCCTCACAACGATCAGATCGTTTTGGATGAACGAAAGTTAATGTATGAATGTGCTAATCATTGAAAGGGTTGATACAGTGATATTGGATACGCAGTAAAAAGACTTACCGGTGACTGGGAAACCACCAAAGCCCCACTTTTCCTTCAACTGCTTTGCTTCTCCAACTGTTGTCGTTGGCGAAAGAACAACCGGGTCGAGGATGAATCCGTTCTCAAAGCGCTTTACTTTTCGGACCATCTCTGCTTGATCCTCTGCCGAACAATTATGATGAATTACTCCTAGGCCTCCTAGCAAAGCCATGTGGATGGCCATGGAGTGCTCTGTAACAGTGTCCATGGGAGAAGAAACAAGGGGAGTTTTGAGCGATATACGCTTAGTGACTGGGGTATCAAGCATCACATCGGCTGCAGAGAAGCCGATGTAGCCAGGCAGTACAAGAAAATCATTATAAGTCAAACCTCCATTGACTCGAGAATCTAGTAGTGTCTTTGCGTCTAAGCCGTCCCGGGCAGAGTGCTCGTCATGAAGTATCTCTACAGCTTTTGTATAATCGCAAGCTTTCGAGCCAGGCAAGAGCTGGGCTGCGCTATAATTAACATCACCGTTTGTCAGCGGCATGATTGGCGATGGTATAAGTCTTGCTCTTTCTGGATGTAGTGATAGTTGACAGTCCTTGTTCTTTGTAGGGGACGTTTATGTCAACGGGTTGAAGTTTCCTTCTCCCAAGAAAAGAAGAGAGAAAAAAAAGATCGCGGTCTGCTCCATGTGAAGTTTGGATGTGGGGCGACGCGAATACGCTAGTGTTTTAGCTGCATAACGGTGCTATCGGATCATGATCCCTGTTTGTTTACATTGAGACATCGGGTTTTCAACGTTATCGACATTACCTTGCTTCAACACCAAACCTCAATATCGACGCCCTGAAGTTTCACCGAGCTGGACTTGCGCGGCTGTTTACCATCTATTTGTCGATTGCTCTCTTCCGCTTGAGATTTGCCGTCAGCTCGATATGTCATAGAAGCCAACGCGACCTCCTCCCAGAAAGCGCAATAGGCCACATGAAGGCCGCATTTGCCGGCAAGGAGTACCAATGTCAATTCCAGTATCAACACATTTCAGAGGAACAGTGCTACAAGAGGCGCTAATGCTATTGGCTGCCTTTGGTTAACATAATGTCGTCGTATCATCCACCGCGTCAGACTCATACGACAAGTCCGGTGTCCAGGTCCAGTCCGTTGCGACATTCGTCAAACGCCTCAACAGCCTCGTCCAATCTCTCGAGTGCCTCAAATCCGTTTCCTCCGAGTCGTACAAGCACGATATCTTCAACCGCATCCAGTGGATACCAACATTTGGGGTCTGGCCACAAGCGGGGCATCAGCGAGACCTCCCCTACACGGCCTTCTGCCGGGCGAGAAATGTTGAGCCATGAGACAATAGCGGCTGGGGGATACAAATCTGCACGGCAATCGTTACGGCCACTACCTCAACCTCCAAGTGCCTCATCCCCGGCGATATATGACAAATTTCAACACACGCACTCACGGGGTCAAAGCTTCAATGACGCCCCGAAGCTCGACTACAATGCACCAGTATATTCTCCTCTGTCAATGGCAGCAAATTCAAATCGTCCACAGTCAATGGTTCTTAGTCGAGCAGATTCCGTAACACCCAGCTCATCGCTATCTCAAAGGCCGCATGTGCAACACGCCAACACCAGCCCTCACGGACCTGCTTTCTCATCGCCAGATTTGAATACTTTAAAGAATTCCTCTACCAATCATCTAAGAACCCTTTCGAAATTTGCGCAGCAAGGATCCAGCGAAGACTTTTCCATTGCTTCACCAGCACCGTCTGTTGTGGGTTTGCAAGGTCGAAGACAGTTGAAGCGCACGGATTCTACAAGGGGAAGTAAGGGCTCAGCGGCGGTCAGCAATCGTAGAAGCTATGCATGGGAAGACAGGAATTGGATGGACAAGCAAAGACAATTCCTTCAGGCATACGAGTATCTGTGCCACATTGGAGAAGCAAAGGAATGGATAGAGGATATCATACATAAGACGTTGCCTCCCATTGTACAGTTGGAGGAGGCTTTGCGAGATGGCGTCACGCTGGCAGAAATCGTTCAGGCGTTGAACTCAAACCATCCTATTCGCATCTTTCGACATCCCAAACTCCAATTCCGCCATTCAGATAATATTGCGCAGTTTTTCCGCTTCCTCGCCGACGTGGAGCTGCCCGAGCTGTTTCGCTTTGAATTGATTGATCTTTACGAGAAGAAGAATATACCAAAGGTCATCTATTGTATACATGCACTATCTTGGCTACTGTATAGAAAGGGCATAGTAGAGTTCCGGATCGGCAATCTGGTTGGGCAATTGGAGTTCGAACACCACGAATTGGAGGAAATGCAGAAAGGTTTAGACAAGGCCGGAATCAGCATGCCGAGCTTCTCGGGTATGGGGGCAAGTTTTGGTGCTGAGCCAGAGCCGGAACCGGAACCGGAACCAGAGCCTGTTGAGTCGGAGGAGGAAAGGATAGCGAGAGAACTGGGCGAAAAGGAAGCTATGGTGCTTGACCTTCAGGCTCAAATGAGAGGTGCTGCCGTGCGAGTGGGGCTTGGTCAAACGATGCAGAGCCTCTGGGAGTCGGAAGAAACGTTGGCTGAGCTGCAGTCTATCATACGGGGTGATTGGGCCAGGCAGGTTTTCGACTACCGGCTGAGCATGAAACAATTCGCGGTCAACCTTCAAAGCGCTGCCCGAGGTTTTGTATGTCGAAATAGACAGCAAGGCAACGAAGATATGTGGAAAAGCAAAGAGGGCGAAATTACCTTCCTCCAGAGCTTGATCAGGGCTAGAAGAGCTCGAGCAGAAATTCAAATTATCGAGTCTTGCACACGAAGAGAAGAGCTTGGCGTTCGACAGTTGCAGGCAGCCATTCGTGGCGCTTTACGGAGGAACGAAGTCTGCGAACAATTTGAGCAGACCAGGAATGCTCAGACGAGCGTGGAAAGCCTCCAAGCTGCTCTAAGGGGAACGTTGCAGCGCCGAAGGGTTCAAGACGACAAATACCGACTTCAGCAAACTCAAGGTATGATATTAAAACTTCAGGCTGCGTCAAGAGGGGCTTCTGTTAGATCGTTCATGGCAGATCAAACGCAAAAGCTTGAGAATTTGACTGGACTATGGTGCTCAATACAGGCAGCCTCACGGGGGAGCCTTTTCCGACACAAGCTACAGGAAACCAAGATTCAGCTTCGTAATCATCAACATGCTACATCTAGACTCCAAGCCAGGATTCGTGGGAAATTCGTACGAGAAGAGATCAATCAGATCAAATCCTCCCTATCCCAAGTAGATGTGCAGAATGTAGCCTTACAAGCTGCGTCTCGCGCGTACCTTTTCCGTATACGATATCTCGCCGATCTTCAAGCGTTGAGGAACCAGACACCCATGATTACTGCGCTTCTAGCTTCCTCTCGCGGATTTTTGCTTCGACAAACTCTGCATGACTTACATGAGGATTTGCTATCTAACACACCAGAGCTCATCGATTTGCAGGCTTTATCCCGGGCAATGCTGCTAAGAACAGATATTGGCGGTTTGCTCAGCCAACTTGAGGACGCTGAATCTGTCATAGCAGAGGTGCAAGCTGCCATCCGGGGCAAGCTGGTTCGCGGGAAGTTCGCAGAAAAGCAACGGTTCTTTAAGCAAAACATGGAGAAGGTCGTCAAGGTACAAAGTTACATAAGAGGAAGATTGCAGGGCGAAGCATACAAGAGCCTGACCAGTGGTAACAACCCACCGGTTGGCACTGTCAAGGGTTTCGTACATCTCTTGAACGACAGCGACTTCGACTTCGACGAGGAAGTAGAGTTTGAGAGGCTCAGGAAAACGGTGGTACAGCATGTCCGGCAGAACGAAATGGCAGATCAGTACATCACTCAATTAGACATCAAGATTGCCCTCCTCGTGAAAAACAAGATTACTCTGGATGAGGTTGTGAAACATCAAAAGCATTTCGGTGGTGACGCCGGAAGCCTACTTACGAACACTGAAATTTCTTCCAAAGATCCTTTCGATCTCAAGGCGCTCAACAAGAACTCAAGAAGAAAATTAGAACACTATCAAGAGCTTTTTTTCGTGCTACAGACGCAGCCTCAGTACCTCGCCCGACTATTTAGGAGATTCAGAGAACAAGCATATGCCGAGAAAGAATGCGAACGAATCAAACACTTGATGATGGGTCTTTTCGGTTACGCGCAGAAGCGAAGAGAAGAATACTATCTGATCAAACTCATCGTAAGATCCATGAAGGAAGAGATTGACAATTGTCATTCGATCCAGGAATATCTGAGAGGTAACTTCTTTTGGGCGAAGCTTTTCAGTGCGTACATCAAGTCACCGCGGGACCGCAAGTATATGCGTGACATCCTAGGCCCAATTATCAAGGAAAATGTTATTGAGAACCCCGAGTTAGACCTCGAAAGTGATCCAATGCAGATCTACCTTTCTTCTATTGAGAACGAGCAATTACGCTCCGGCCAAAGAAGTCACCGCAGTCCCGACATTGCTCGAGAAGAGGCTATTCGGGATCCAGAGACAAAGAGGACTTTTATAGCCCATCTTCAGGATCTCCGAGATATTGCTGATCAGTTCTTTACCGCACTGGAGGAGCAATTGCACAAAATGCCATTTGGAGTTAGATACATTGCACAGCAGATGTTTCAAAACCTTACCTCGAGATTCCAGCATGATGAGCAAGGCCACATTCTGCAAATCGTTGGTCACTGGATATGGAAAAGCTACCTCCAACCTGGCCTACTTGAGCCAGAAAAGGCCGGATCCATAGACCGGGGTCTTTCGCAAATGCACAAGAGGAATATAAACGAGGTGGCAAAGGTGCTTGGCCAAGTTGCTGCAGGAAGACTATTCGGTAGCGAGAATGTTTTTCTGCAGCCTCTCAACAGTTATGTTGGGGAATCTCTCGAGCGGCTTGGAGAGATCTGGGGCAATCGTAAGTAGCGAGTTTCAACCAAGTATTCTAAGAACTCTACTGACGATATTCTCTACAGTGATTGCTGTTCCAGACGCTGAAACGCAATTCGATATTGATGAGTTCAACGATCTTTACGCACGTACAAAGCCCACTCTATACATAAAAATGGCAGATATCTTCTCAGTACATCATTTAGTTGCCGCCGAAACAATGAACATCTGCCCGAATCAAGATGATATGTTACGAGATGCGATCCGCGAGCTCGGCAGCGCAAAGACTAACGAGAATGAGCTTATGAATGTCAGCACCTCCGAAATCTGTCTTACTCTAAACCCGAAACTGCACGATGTAGAAGGTATGTCACACCTTTGTTCGTTCACTAAGAGGATTTCGAAGCTGATCCAAAATACTAGACCCTGATGCGGAGATAAAAGCCCTCTTCATGGAAACCAAACGTTGTGTCCTCTACATAATCCGCGTCCAATCCGGTGCTAATCTCATGGAAATCATGGTCAAGCCCATCACCATGGAAGATGAGGACCGCTGGGACGCCCTGGTCCGTGACGAGCTCTCCGCAGGCTCTCGAAAACGTGGCGCTTACTCCGAAGCCAACACCCTTGTTGACATTGCCTCAATGCCATATTCCGAACTCAAGCGCACCGCCCTCGAAAACATCCTAAGACTCGAACAGGCCGCCCGCCTCTCCCGCCACAATTACTACCAAGATCTCCTCAACGCCATCGCCGTCGATATTCGCACCAAGCACCGCCGGCGCATTCAGCGCCAGCGTGAACTTGAGGGCGTAAAATTAACACTTGCGCGACTGAACGACCAGGCACTATATCTCGAACAGCAGCTCAAGACCTACAACGATTACATCGAGCAGGCAATGGTCACGCTGCAAAACAAAAAAGGCAAGAAACGCTTCCTCTTACCCTTCACCAAGCAATGGGACCACGAGCGTGAACTCGCCCGCTCCGGCCGCGTCCCCAAATTCGGCTCCTTCAAATACAGCGCCCAAGACCTGGCAAACCGCGGCATCCTCGTGTCCTGGAAAGGCTACACGGAGCGCCAGTACGCGCAAATCGACCTGACAATCAGCAGCAACGAAGTCGGCGTTTTCAGCATCGAGGGCAGCATGGGTGCGATCAGCGTCCCGGGTGCGAGCGCGCAGGTGCCCCTGGATGATTTGCTGCAGGCGCAGTATAACGGCACGCAGTTTTTGGAGTTTTTTGCGAGGGGCGGGAAGGTGAGGGTTAGTGTGAATTTGTTTTTGCATTTGATTATGAGGAAGTTTTATAAGGATAAGGAATGAGAGGGTTTGTCGTTGGGTGGATGGATAGGGAGAAAGAGGGCAGAGGGCAGAGGGCAGAGGGCAGAGGGCAGAGGGCAGGGAAAACGGGGAGAAGACGGAGAGGGAGAGAGGGGTTTTTGATGCTTCGATGAGTGAAGGTGCATAGGGGGGAAGGCAGGCGCATTCCGCATCTTTTTGGCTGGCGTGGTTGGGTAAATACGGTCATACCCAAGGCAATATGGACTTTAAGCGGGCAGTCCCGCCAGGTGGTCAGGGTAGGTGAGGGGGTGGAGGTTGTACATATGTAGGTTACATACGGTACGACGTAAATTTACTCTTTAACGCTGCTGTTTGAATGAATGAATGGATGGATGGATGTTGTTGGTAATTATTTGTTACCCATTTCACGGACATATACGTAATACAGGCTACTCCAAAAACCCCACCAACGTCCCCAACATATCCTTCACCACCCCATCCCCATCCCCATCCTCATCGTTCCCCCTCGCATCCATCCCCTCAAGCTGCTCCCTCAGCGTCTTCCGCAAATCCTCAAAGGTCTCATCCCGCTCAGCGAGCAGATCTTGGATCTTAGCTCTCGCGCCGCTGTCCTCGGCGACTAACCAGGCTAGTATCACATCTACGGTTTGTAAAGAAAACAAGCCGGCGTCCAGCCGGCGCGAGAACCAAGCGTCTGCGCGGTCGTCTTGTTCTTCGGGGGAGAGACGTACTCGTTCCTCAGTGATGGCTTGGTCGATGGTGGAGAGTCTGGAGGCGTAGTCACGCCGTATTTGGACGAGGCGGCTCAGTTTCTCGTAATCCTTCTCGACAAATTTAGCGAGTAGACGTATCCGCTCGGCGGAGTCGGCGGGTAGGGAGCGTAGCAAGGATGATAGGATACCGAGGAGGTGTTCTGTCATTTGATGATCGTGTTTCTTCATCAGCAGGCTGAAGATTGGTTTCAGGCCTGCTGCTTCGACGAGTTTCTGGCAGCATGGGCAGCCATTGGGGCCAGCGAGGGCGTGGTCGAGCAGGCGCAGAGAGCGGGGGCGGCTCATTTTGCCGTCACGGAGCATGATTAGGCAAAGCTCAATGCCTTCGGCGTCGACGAATCTGGATTTTCCGGGGGTGGCGTCCAGGCAGCAGGTTAGGCAGTCGAAGATGTTTTCGACATATTCTTCTTCTTCTGTGCTTTTTGCGGGGTCGCGTTTTCGGTATGGGCTGAGGAGTTGAAGAAGCGTGTCAATGCCGTCTCGTTCGATGAGTTGCAAGCGATTTGCGGGAGAAGATTGGAGCAGGATGGCAAGGATTTCGGCGGCGTATTGCTTATTTTGGGTGACTGGAGTTTCGGGCTTTTGGGAGCGGGCGAGGAGGAATTTGATGAGCGAGGTGGAGGTGCCTATAAGGGAGGCGATGGATGGGCGGGAGGAGAGGTTTTCTATGACGCCGAGGACGTGGTAGACGCCGGCTCTGTCAGATTCATTGGATTCGTCGAGGCGCGAAATGTTCTCGTAAAGGAGGTTGAGAAGATCTGCTTCGAGCTAAAGATTTGTTAGAGTACGAAAAGAAACAGGATTCTCATATCAGCTTACCATTGCATCGACAAGCGCGTCCCACTGCGCCTGTTCGGCTTCAACATCCTCATCCGTAAGTTCGTTGATGATCTCGATTGCGTCAATAGTGATATCAGTATTCTCGTGAGATAGCAATGACACCAGAGAAGAGACGCAGCCCAGCTTCGCAAACTCTTCGTAGAGGTTTGGGTGTTCAGAAAGAATTGATAGGGCCTTGATATCTGCATCTAGATCTGCTTCTGAGCCCATTAACCTGATTTGAAGTCAGACCAGACCCACCAATTGCTATAAATTTCCCGCACATACTTTTCCGGTGTGTCCTCGAACTTGCTTCGCAGCTCGGTGTTTTTGGATATCCTTTTCTCGAAGTTTAAGGCAAGTTTTCGCAACCATGCGGAGTCGATCTTCTCCGACTTCTAAAAGCTCGGGTCAGTCAAGCCGTAAAGCTTCTTGTGGACAGCTTCCAGCCTACTATATCGTCCTTGTCTCTTTCATCGATGAAGTTTAGCACCTCCGCTGTATCGTCTGTTATGCCGCCTCCAAAGAAGCGTCCTTCCTCATCATCTACAACCTCCTCCTCGAAGTCAGGCGGTAGCTCGGGGCCTGCTACCCCATCATCGCCTTCCTCGTTCTCCACTGTCGCTCGTCCATTCGATTTGACATCTCCGTTCGCGCTGGTCTTGTTTGCCTTGTAAACTTCATCTAAGGCTAGTCAGCCATGTTCGTTATCATCTCGATGGTCTTCCCATACGAGCATCTCCGGCTGGCTCTAATTTGCGCTTGTTGCTCGGCAGTGAGGGTTTCTAGAAAATATTTAGCATGTACGGAGGGAACGCTTATTAAAGTTATCTACCTTGAACAAATCGTCAATGCTCGTCATACTGTTAAGTGTTCTGACTTAGATACAGTCTAGAACGTATTCATGCTTCAAATGTCATAATTATGGTCACTCAGAGCTTCACGAGTATCTCAACCTGATGCTCAAGTAAAGCCACAGATAATAGCCGCAGTAGACGCAGTAGACGCAACAGCCACGATTCATAATCCTAGCCTCAGCATTACCACAGTTTAACAAACGCCATACAGCAAGTGTGCAATGGATTCATAGGCTGTCACTATCCACTTGGCGCCTGGCCTCCCGTAGGGTCGGGTCTAACCCTTCCTGGGTGCCTCACTCTCCCTTTCGCAACTAACCCTCCCGGCCCATCGAGCTCTTCAATATCCGAAAAAAGCTTATCCATGATCCTGCAACAACTCATAATATCTTCTTTGAGATCTTCCAGCTTCAAGCCTTCAATTTTTCCATTACCAGTACGACCGCAGAAAGCCTCAATGAATTCTTCACCCTCTAAAGTGTGCATCAGAAAACGCATAAACTCGTCATCTGGAACGATTTGATTCTCCAGATGCTGGAATTCCTCAACCAAGGAAGAGTGCCTCTTGTTCAGCGATTCAAAGTGCTCACAAGCAGTTTTAAAGGCTTTGACAAGATCAACTTGAGAGAACTCATTAAGGAAGCTGATACGACGTTCGGAAGCTGGTGTGGAGGTAATGAATGCATTGAGGCGGCTTTGTGAGGTACTAACTGACATATTCTGTGGTATAATGTTTTGGAAACCGGATATGAGGATGCTGTAGTTTTTGATATATTACAAAAAATTGTGGGATTTGACTTCTATATATATTGTGCTGGAAGTTTGCTTCTTTGTTCAGGAAACTTCGATCTTCTGCTGTCGGCAGCAGGCCATCCTTCCCCCAAGATCACATGACGACTAAGCTTCTGTCACGTCCTTAGTAGTATCCAAATCTTCTAGGCCGTTCCGCAAACTTGAGACATAGCGATGACCTGCTGATCTAGCCCCCATTCGATTGTCGACAAAGATCGTCAGAGACAGATCGGACAGAAGAACAGTTTCCAAGACATCAAGGGCCATGCTTCCCGTATTACAAAGCCAGCCCTGAGACAGATAATCAACTGGCTGCACGTCTCTCTTTAAGGCTGCGCCAACCACCTGAACCCCTCGACAATTAGAATCTTAGCAAAGCATGAGAGCACCGTTCTTACTAATCTGCAGAGAAATCATGGAAATCATCACCTATGGCGGGGGTGAAATAGCACCACGTAGACCAGAGCGAATATTGAGAAGGGGTACGTCTTCCTAGTGAAACAATGAGGGGCTGGTCAATGTATGTTCATATCACCTTATGTTAGGAGGAGCTGAATCTCAGTATAGTCACATTCGAGCACTAGACCACATAATACTGAAGGCAGCTTTCCCACGTATTTTTTAGAAGACTACCTATGTTTGACCAACCTACAACAGCCCTAAGTATTTATTGATAACATGTTATAAGACAATCGTTCCTCCCTCGCCAAGACGCGACTCGTTCTTGACAGTACAAGCTTGTTGTATGTGGCTTCGTAGGATGGTGCTAAAGGCATGGGCTGTGGTGGGAGGAAGGCCTCTATTTGGTGTATTAGTCAGTTGTCTTGAGAATCTCTCTAAAGGCCACACCTGACCGATCGAGTAGTGCCGACAAGGCTAGAAAATGAGGAGCCGAAGACCATCGGCTACTTCGGGTTTCTGGTTGGAAGGTTCGAAAGATTGTGGGGTGTTAGTCTCTTGCAGTAACGGTTGAGAGCTGACCGGAGCACTAGTGGTGTCCATAGCGGTGACTGGAGTAGAAGTAGGGCCTTGAGTTGAAGGCTCGGGCGAAAGTTTTGCGGCAATGATTGTCTTCGCTCCTGCTGCAACTGTGATCTGGACGGTTTCACTGGGGTGGAGGAGAGGGGTTTCTGTGGCTGGAGTCTCCCATTCTGATCCTGACAATGATTGGCAAGGTACTGAAGAAGATAAACTCAGGAGATCTATTCACCCCAAAGAGACGGTTGATTTAAGTTCGAGAAGACAAAGGATTCAGAAACGAGCAGGGGTTCAGTCGGTTGCTGGACGAGATAGAAACGACGCGGAACAAACCTCAATGCATCATTGGTTCCATCTTGTGAAGTGGATTAGAGCTCAACGCGCTCATCCACCTCAATTCAAATATCCAGTATTGAATGATTTCTTTACCACTCCCGCTGCTGCACCCAAGTACCTACCATGAATTTCCTGCTATCACGACACTAATGATCATTTATAGGTATATAATAGCAGCTTTTGATTGAAGGAAACATATGCTTAGATATCCAAGCCAGCAGCAGAGCTCAGCGCTAGCCAGGTTGCATATCATAATCATGTTAGCCTCGTTCAAGACATTCAGGACTGTCAGCCGGTCATATTACGGTATGCGTAGGTAGAGAACAGGTCCTCCCACTATGAATATCGACAGTCACGACGATATCTACGGTTCCTTCAGTGAGAAAAGGTATGTCCTACGAAGTAAGGTAATCACGTGGTACTCTGGAGTAAAAAGCCGCTAGGAGATAAAGTAAGCGAGAAGCCCTAGCCCTGATCAGGCATGCATGTCCGATAATATCGTCATCACCTTATCCTCCCCTCAACCAGGGGAAAATCTAGAAAGTAAATAAACATGGAATGGTAGGAGATTGTACATATTTAATGTTTTGACTTGTTTTGAAGTCCTTGCTCTAGTACATAAAGTTCTCTACATTTAGTATTTCTCTTCGGATCCTTTGTACATACAGATGCCCGTACCCACTCGAGACATCCTAGCCGGGCAAAAGCGCGGTGTCTCCAACCCGCCTCGTCTGCTTAAACACAGATCCTCCACCTGGTTCATTCTGAGTACCATCTGCATTGCTGTCTTTACTGATGTTTTCCTCTATGGCATTATCGTGCCAGTAATACCTTTTTCCCTAACTGTCCGCTGTGGCGTCGAGGAGAAAGATGTTCAGCACTGGGTCTCAGTTCTCTTGGCCGTCTACGGCGCTGCTCTACTCGCTTCCTCCCCAGTCTGTGGATGGCTCGCTGATCACTCGTCGTCGAGACGCCTTCCACTTCTCTTCGGCCTCCTAGCCCTCGGTGGGGCGACATTGCTGCTATGCCTGGGCACCAGCATTGTCTTATTGATTATCGGCCGCCTGCTGCAGGGCATCTCAGCTGCAATAGTATGGACGGTTGGCTTGGCGCTGCTGGTTGATACTGCTGGACAGGAAGAGATTGGGCAGGTGATGGGGTATGTGAGTATAAGCATGAGTGTGGCGGTCCTGGTGGCGCCGTTGCTGGGAGGGGTGGTATATGCGCGAGGAGGATATTACCCTGTTTATTATATGGCGTTTGCTTTGATCATCTTGGATATTGTCCTTCGGGTGGCTTTGGTGGAGAAGAAGGTTGCAAAGAAATGGATTGCGGAGGACGAATCAAAAGTGGAGGAAACTAGTACGCCACCACCTTCAGTAAGCGACTCAGAAAAAGAAAAAGAAGCAAACCCCAAGACTTCAGAATCTCCGATTCCTCTCCCGATCGCCCGCCTTCCGAGCACCAATCCCCCATTTTCTCCCAAATCCTCTTCTCTCCCTCCAATTCTTACCCTTCTTTCCTCCCGCCGCCTCCTTTCCACCCTCTACTGCACCCTCGTGCAATCCTCTCTCCTTACCGCCTGGGACGCCATCATCCCCCTCCGCGTCAGTCACCTGTTCGGATGGCACTCCCTTGGCGCCGGCCTCATCTTCCTCCCCCTCGTCCTTCCCTCCTTCCTCGCGCCCTTCATCGGAGCCTACGCCGACCGGCACGGCCCTCGCCTTCCCGCCTTCCTCGGCTTCCTCCTCGCAACGCCCTTTCTGGTCCTGCTACTCCTAGTCTCCCACCCAGGAATCCGTCAAATAGTCCTCATGTGCGCCTTACTAGGCTTGCTAGGTTTCGCCCTAACAATGGTCATGACCCCCTTGATGGCCGAAATTACCTACGAAGTCGCAGCGCAAGAAAAGGCACAGCCCGGAAAATTCGGACCCAAGGGCGCGTACGCGCAAGCGTACGGATTGTTCAATACCGCGTTTGCGGGGGGCATGTTGGTAGGGCCGCTTTGGGGAGGTTTCGTGACGGGGACCGCTGGGTGGGGGACGACGTGTTGGAGTTTGGGGGTTTGGAGCGTGGTTAGTGCTGTGCCGGCGGTGTTGTTTACCGGGGGGTGGATTGGAGAGAGGAAGAGGAAGGATGAGAACCAAGGAGAGGGAGAAGGTTAAAGGGTCAACGAAATGGCACAATCATGAAATGAACCGGACGAACACGGCGTGGGTCCTAGAGTCAGTCTTTAGGCCACAAACCCGCCCGAATCAATTGCTCCATCGACGCAGCCACGCCCCCGTCATGCTGCGGCACCCCGGATGACCACACGAACCGCACCAAAAGACCCGTGCAATCTTTTCGACCCCTCCGCAAAGCGAGTTGATCGACCCAGAAATAGTTCATGTCCCATCCCGGGAATTTGTCCCTCCAAGGCTCCAGAGCGAAACCCATTTTTCACTCACCAATACCAACAGGCAAAGTGCTCATACTACGCTCGGGTTCTTCAACTCAGAACGACACGGCTATCCACTTATCCCACAAACCCACTCGGAATATGGATCACGACTTCCACGAATGATACAGACGATCGCCCTACATAAGAAAATTTCTATACATATATATCAACCCGACATGACATGACACCCATACTCCCAAAAAAAATACATACTACTTACTACATCACCACCGACCACCCCTAGCACGTAATTATCGAGAATATATTTGGGAGAATTAAAGTCGGGGGCGGAGGAGGTGTAGTAGTGGGGGCGGAGAGGGTCGTTGGTACAGTAAATGATGGTGATAGTAGGGTAGTAGTAGTAGTGGGAGAGAAGAAAAAAGGGGGGGAAAGTAGTTGGGGAGAATGGAAGTGAGTTGAAGAATTTTGCGGTGTGGGGGGGATGGGAATGGGCGGAAGGAGGTGGGGCGGGGGGGAGCGGAACGCAGAGGGATAAAGAAAAGGGAAGTGAGATGGCGGGGCGGGGAAGGATGAGAGAGTTATGATGGTGGGACCCGTTGTGTACAGCGTCGCAATGATTGGGGCAGAGCAAGTAATTTTCGATTTTTTCTCCAGTTGTGCGGAACAAGCCTTTTAGCGGCAGTGGTGGCAGGTCATATTCTGTACCTATTCACTGTAGATCTGGGAAAGTAGTGTGGGGAACTGGGGAATGGAAAATCATAGGGATGGTTTAGACTTCAAGCGTTAGGGACGCCTTCGCTTACGCTTACCATGGATGCGTTGCTGGTGGAGTGGGTCTGATGCGTGGTATGCCTTGGTGGTGGGTACAGTACATCAGGAAAATTAAAAAAGTGAGAACGAGCACCAAGGTTGAAATTGTTGCTTGGAGGAATTTCCTCGTTAGTGGCAAGAACTGTACAGTTGTGCTACGTTTAGCTGAAAAGGCAGCTAAGTAATAGGAACGCAATAGTTGGTATCTCGTCGCTGAAAGCAATCGACACCCCTCTTGTGCTTGTGTCGGTTCTGAAACGCCATCGATGGAATTGGAGCAAGTGCTGTGTGCTCGTTGAATGCGAAAGCTTGCCGACCGTCCGCCCTTTGGAAATAGCGCCATGCTGGAGGAATAGTGGGATCGCGCAAGGGCTGGTAAATAATGCTGGCTGGAAAATGCTGGTATTGTACAAATGCTGGTAGGTAGCTGGAGCATAATTGGTGGCATGCCTGGGTCATGCCGAATACAGAAAGGTTGGATGCAGGTGGAGCGTCCGATTTTACTTCTTTGCTTTGGTGGAAGTGATGGCGGTGTTGGACATGCTGCGGGTGAGACCGCCAATGTAGTCTTGTAGCGCAACATTCTGCTTCTCAAGCCTCTCGTGGTCCGACTTGACCAGTTCAATCTTCTCCGCCAGAGCATTGAGTCCGGACTGTAGATTCTTCGCGTGCCTGTGAACCCGTCAGTCATCAACCCATCCATAGCTGCCTCATCACGCGCATCGATCGTACCTTTGAACCGCTTTCCTGGTATCCAGCCCCAACTTCTCAGTCTCATAGGTCGAACGACGTGGACTCATGGCTCGCGCATCATCGGCCGGGAACGACTCTTTTTGTATTTCGACATCAGGGTGATCGCGTGGTACGATGTTGGTGCCACTGGATTTGCGGGAGGCGAGTTTGGGACGCGTCAATGCTCGGACCAAGGATGGACGTTTGGGTTCGCTGTCGGACATGTCTGATGAAGTGTTTGACGAAGGGTTGGATTCGGGGTCACAGATTGAAGGCGCGCTTGTGATGCTGATGGTGAAAGGAGGTTCTGAAGGTGTGGGTGTTAAGTCGAGGGATCCTGATAAGGGACTCATAACTCCAACAGCAGGGTCTACCTCTTGTTGGAAGAGTCACTGTCACTTGATGTTGATAGTTTTCCCAAAGTGAAGGCGCTCGCACCGATTCTCTGTCAAGGATCGTCGAGCGTTTCACCGCTTCTGAGACCAAGTGACGTAGAGCGCAGGAAAAAGCCGATGGGCAAGAATGGTGATGGTTGAAGAAAGACTGCTGGGAGCTTGCCAAGCTGAAGGAGACAGTAGAAGTGAGTACTTCTCTGATTACCACTTTTCAAGGAGCAATGGAAAGTGTGTGGATGCAACTGCAAGAGAAGGTTTGAAGGTGAAGGTCAGGGTGTCAGGGTCCCCGGGGGAAGGTTGTAGGTTGAAGGCTGAATTCTTTAACCCCGGTAATCCACGGAGCGGAACAGTCAAGCGAGTGTGCTACAGCCTACGGGTACGACTCGAAAGCGGGGGAAAGACGGAGGCAAAAGAGGCAAAAAAGGCAATAGCAGAAATGAATTGACAGGTGGTCGAGCTGTGACTCGCAGGAGGCATGTAATAAATCATACCGTATTAAATCATTCATTATTACAGCTGGTCACTGGTCACTGGTCACTGGGTTGATTGGTAAGGTAAGTAGGTACTTTATCTACTTTACAAAAAGGGGAAAGCAATCGCAGGGATCGCAAGATATCCCGCTAAGGTACCTTAGCTGACCCGAGGAACGCACAATGACGCAGACTACCTCAGAATGGATTCGGTAGTGGGAAGCCCATGAGACACCCCTGCTAGCCGCAGTCACCGTCGCATCTTCGTCGGGTTGGATCATTGGATGGGGGAAAGCTCAGCCTGCAACTTGTATGGGTATCGCTACAACCCCCCGCCAAGACGCTTCAACTCCTGCACGCGCTGATTATCAGCCCCCGAAGTCACATGTTGGGATTCCTCAGTCGTTTGCTAGGTACCGGTTGAATTGTTAGAGCCAGTCATCACAATCTTACTGCTGCTCTTATGCTCGAAACACCAAGAACACAACAGGAGCAGATTGGTGAGCTGTGAGGTGCCATCATGATGTATCCGTCCTCGTGTCCGTGGTCTAATCTCACAGACAGTGGGCCTTGTTATGATGCGCACGTCTCGTTGGTTTCCTGTCGTTTGTCTTGCTCGCCAATTGTAATAGCAGAGCCGCATGAAGCGCCAATGTACGAGTGCACAGTAATACCTGCAGCTTTGATATCCTGTCTCTCGTCGTCTACTTCCAACAACCGAGATTGCGACGTTTCACTGGTCACGTTGTACCGCAGGAGACGGGTAAGCCCTCATCAGCAGATGAAGATGAAGTGGGTGGGACATGTATCATCATGTATGACTGTGCGGATAACGAACAACGAGTTCTATGCATGTCATTGGATCGGAAGTCTGGCCAGCCCTATCACCTCTGACGTACGGCACGGTAACGCAAACGTCGGAAAAGATAATGGCCTCATATCGATGTATGGGGATAACGGGCAGCCCTCGATATCTTTTTAAGATGCTCAGGATTTCCGAGGTGGTAGAATAATCGAGGTATCCTAGCCATTCGTATAAGGCACAAGACGTTAGCCAACAATCCTACAAGTAGAGACTCGAGATATTGCGAGCATAATAATTAGTCAAATAGTAATCGAGTAGGGGACTCGTATTTTAGTAATACCGGAAGGAACGATACCCATAGCAGATAATGTCCATGACGGTAAAAGGTAGGTTGAAAAACCAGAAGACCGTTCGCAACAAGCAAAAAGCTGTTGAATACTCATAGAAAAATCTATAGGCAGCATGCATAACGATGACGGTATAGGAGCAACGATACAATTGTTGCTGTGCAACCAGTGGTTTCCATATTCCTCCTAGCATTGTAAGACGACAAGAAGGTGCAACCCTAGCAAAAGAATCGGTAGAAGAAGTGCTGGGTAAAGGGACATACGGAGCTGACCAAACCGGACTTTCTCTACTCAAATTGCCAATTCTTGAGTCTGATATTTGACCTGGTGTGCCGGGCTATCGGTTGTTGTTTATTGACATTCAGCCACTCCTGGTACTGCTATATTGCCATCCAAGTATTCAAGCAAAGTGCTTTGAGACACATGAAATCTTTGTAAAAAATATTTGGACCTGGCTGTGGGATAGAAGCATCCTGGCGAGCTGAGAATAGGGACTATGCCGTTCATGTCCAGCTCGCAGTTCCATGAAATTTGAATATATTATTTGGCGGGGAGAGTAGAATGTATGAGAAAACGAAGGTTCAGCGTTGGCCGGAATTTATACCGGCCTTTAGCGCTAAGCTAGTATCTTAGGGTTTCTGCGCGCTACCCTCATCGAAATAATTAAGACCTCGTCTATGATGATCCAGAAGGCAAGACGGCGAGATATGAATTGCCAAACAGACAACTCATTGCAAAGGAACCTACAAATGGTCGCCTAAGTTCAGCCGAGTATCGATATTTTCTCTGGATATGATTGAAGCCGTAAGAACGCCATCGAGTAGGTGAGATAGTATGAGAGCATCGCAGGAAACCGGGATACTAGCATCAACCAGTCCCCCGCCAGCATTGATATCTCGTATGCATTAATGCTTCCGTTCAGCCACTGCAATCATCACCTGCCCCGTTCAGTTGGCGCCCGCCATGGAATGGAGGGGAAGGCCGGAAACCTTCCGGCCACGAGGTATATAGTCGACGCAGACGTCCGGTCCTCTCGCTCCTTCTTTGGTATCAATCTTCGCTTTGACACGAAAATTTGCCGCATTGATTTAACGTCTTCTGAAGCAATGGGCTCCATGAATACCCCTGAAAGCTTCCCCTTCCTTACCACTCTCCCTCCTTCCTCCACCATCTCTACTCTTCCTCCCTTCACCGTCTCCATTCCTCGTGGGTTTCTTCCTCTCAGTGACCCACCAACCAAGCTCCCCGCTTCTTTCGCAGCCCTGAGCTCGCTACTTGCCCGTATGCCCATGGTAACCATCGAAGGAAAGCCGGGCTTGTTAGCTTCGTTCACATTTGGAGAGACCGTCTTAAGGGAGTTGCCTGATCTAACAGAGAACGTTGACGAGGTAAAGAAGGACTTGAGGATGGTATGCGCTCTGTATAGGGATTATTCTTTCGTAGCGAGCGCCTACCTCTTGGAGCCGTGCCATGAGCGGTGGGTAAGGGGTGAGGGGTATGGACTAGGGAGGCAGCGGTTGCCAGCATGTATTGCGAGGCCTCTGGCCAAGGTGGCGGAGATGTGAGTATTGCACTTCGATGTCGCCGTTATTGTCCGCCTGTTCTGTTTGGTGCTCGTTTCATCTCCTTCATCAGCGTACTCAATCTGTCGCCTAAGAACTTCTCAACACTTGCATACATATCGTAACGACTCAAATTCGTGGCAGATCCGGATTCAAGCCGTTCATGGAATATGCTGGCTCGTACGCTCTCTTCAATTACTGCCTCGCCGATCCAAGTGTCGGTATGGACTACTCGAACCTTCGCCTAGTGCGTGCTTTCGAAAAAGGTCTAAACCCTTCGAGCTCAGAGGCAGGCTTCGTCCTCGTACATGTTGATATGGTCAAGAATTCCGGTCCTCTGGTCGAAGGAGCAGTCAACACACTTGCCGCTTGCGGCAACGATGATAGGAAGGCTTTCGACGCAGGGTTGGAGCTAGTCATCAAAGCAATGGTTGAGGTTAATCGGGTAATGGATGGTAAGTTCAGATCTCTGTGTGGATGCTAAATAATAGGGTTGGATTGATGAAATTGACATTTGTCCGCGAGGTATGTGGAAGAAGAGTATGCCTGGCGACTACAACAGCTTTCGCACTTTTATATTTGGCATCACGGGCCAATCGATGTTTCCTCATGGCGTAGTCTATGAAGGTGTCAGCGAGGAGCCGATGTCGTTCCGAGGCGAGAGCGGTGCGAATGACAGCATGGTATATTTTCCAACGTCTATTCCACCTATAAGAAACGCTAAAGAGACACAGATCCCACTCTGCGACAATCTTCTGGAGATCGAGATGCCGGATACCCCTCTTACAGAGATCCTCGTAGATTTCCGTTCCTATCGCCCGGGAAACCATCGAGAGTTCTTAGAGTGGGTTAAAGACAGAGCCCGAGACATTCGAGTGAGGGAATATGCCATGAAAGACAGAACTTCCGCAGGTACGACTCCTCGCATTCATGATCTCGTTCGCAGTGTTTGACATAAACTGGCTCATAGTGCTTTACCTGCATGCGCTAAATCAAATTCGGGACTTCCGTTTTCGGCATTGGTGCTTTACCAGAGAATACATCTTGAAGAAATCAGCACATCCTACCGCCACTGGCGGCAGTCCCATAGTTTTGGTAGGCTACCTGTCAGGGCTAACCGTCATCATTCTGACTTTCTCTTAGTGGCTTCCGAACCAACTTCTCAGTGTATACGCTCAGATGTTGTATGTCGAGAAGGTTTGTAGTGGTCTACCCGAGTGCAATGACATCTTGGATTTAGTCCGCACACAACAGGAAAACCTGCAGAAGGACGTTCATAAATACTCTACAAAGCGTGGAAGTTGAATAAAATCCGCTTCTTCACGTCATAGCTTGTGCTGTTGAAAAGGATGAGCTTGTCAAGGTTTGGCGGCATATTGTATTTCGATAGGAATCAGAGCGAAGCTCCGATAATCCCACAGTGCTTCTATTCTAGTCTGACTCTCTTACCACTGCGTGAAACGTCTGGAAAGTAGTAATCGACTTTCACGCCTCGTGCCCTCGCAAATTCGACAGCATCTCGGCTTACGTCTTGGCAATTGTGGATGAAAAGATGCTCCAGGTTGTCTTGAGGTTTCAGCACCGCGGCTTTTACTCCAACGCCTGTGATTTTCGTACGTTCAAGAGCCAAGTATCGAAGGCGCGGGACGTACGCCATAAGAGACTCTACGCTTCTGTCATCGATGTTGCAATTTCCTGCGTCCAGCGAGACGACCTCCTTCAGGTAGCCGGCTTTGCCCAGTAGTGAAAGTGATGCAGAGTCAACTTCATGGCAACCGTTTACATTCAATTCTTTGAGATTCCCTTTATTTGACTCAAGCAAAGCATACAAGCTAAGAGGGTGCAGCGTAGTCACATTGGCCATCGAAAGGCTAGTCAAATTAGACATATTGCTGTCGACGATGTTATCATGACTCTGGGCGGATCCCAGGTTACATTCAAAGCAGCCAAACATCACTAGCTTCTGTAGTGATGGTGGCAAGAGGGGGAAAACTCGCAGGCTCATGCTGGCGATATCGAGGCTTTGGAGTTGTTCCAAGCTACAGAATTGTGGGCCTTCCAATGTGCCAAGCCGACTCCAATTTTGGAGGCTCAGATTCTTAACGTTCGGGATCTGCTCGATGAGGGCATCCTAAAATTCATCAAATATGTAAAAGTAGAGGATAATAGCGTAGAACTAACGATGTTTAGTTCTCCTCCGGCATCTCCGGCTCCTCTACTAGTGTTGAGTGCCAGTGTACGTATTTTTGTCAGGTCACCAGCCCATGAAGGACTGAAGCGACCTCGACAAACAGAGAGAAATTCAACTCGTACTAACTGACTGCATATTGCAAGAACTCGGCTTACAGTATCAAGAGTGACCTCGCAGCCCTGTCCAACGATGAGAGTCTTCAAATTTTTAGCGAAAGGAGCAGCTTTGAGCAGTGACGCTCCGGTAAAGCCCACGGGTATAATCAAACTGTACAAGTCTTTGCAACACGTCGTGATGCATTTCAGAACATCGTTGTTTTTATACGTAAATCGATGGAATGTTGCTCCAGTGACTGTCCCTTTGGATCGCTTAATGTACGATTGAACAGCGCCGACAGTCACCGGCTTACTAGCCGCTGAGAAGTTCAGCTCGCTCCACAAGCTGGGTATGTTTTCAAGAAGTTGACGCCATGACTTCGAGACACGGGTTGCTGCTCTAATGAGGCCTCAGCAAATAGAAAAGGCTAACCCAGCACCAATGCTTACACAACTTGGCGGAAACTTAAATGCGTCATTATCATTTCTGCTAGCTCAAGTGGCAGAACGAGCAATGGATCGACCGAATTGGGGGGCGAACACCTTTTGGACAGCTTATCCAGCATACCTCCTAGTAACTGCTCGGAATTATTAGGATCAGTGTCAAAGTAGATAACATCGTGATATGTACCTTGAAATTTGGATCACTATTTGGCACATTTCGGATGCCATATTTGTAGATACCCTGCGCAATGTCGTCCTTGCCTAGTAGCTGCAGCACTTTCCCTGTTCGAAGGTATCCCTAAGCTTTATCAATGACTTATTTAACACGTAGAAACCTTATAGACCATACCAAACAGCTGATGCTCTCTTCCTGGATCATACGTCTTCCATCCTTTAGGGCAGCCTGCAAATTGCCAAGCTTTGTGTGAGTTGCAGCTCGATTGTCAAGCGCAGCAACACAATCCCTATTTCCAGGTATGATGGCCTAGGGGAAACTGAGTAAGGTCTGTCGGGTTTCTGAAGGTGACTTACTGCATTGAAGCATTCGAGAGCCTGTTCGTACTTCTTCTGGCGATACAATTCCTGGCCACGTTTCTGTAATCCTTCGAAAGCCATTGTCTCGCAATTCGAACGGTTCATCAATTGTTTTACCGAAGTACTCTCGAGTCTCGGCTCTCTCACCAAGTAAACGCGTAGAGAAGCGCTAGAGAAGCGCGTTCGTGATTTTGGCTGCCTGTATTCCGTACCCACCCCTGATTAAAGCTACTGACCTGACAACTGTCAAGACTATTAGTCTAAACGATATAGAAAAGCTGCATTCCCAACTTTAGGAGCTCCAGAAGACCAAAATTACTAAGCGGTTACTCAAGGTACCTCGTTATGAAGCGAGGCGATGCAACTGTATAGGTCATGAATTAACCACAGGGCCTCCACGCGTTCCGAACACGTTTTGCTCTGGCTCTCACCATTAACTAGTCACTGTTTCCACTTGCCAGGGGGAACTTCAAGATCAGTCATGGCTTGCAAGAAACGAGGCTATCACTTCACAACCGAATGCGAAAACAGCTATCGGGATAGGATCTACAGAGATACGGACAGAAAGCCCAAGAAATTGCGATCGCGCCTGCTCAACACGCGCTAACGCGATGCACCCGCTGCACAGAGGGCACTGTAAGACATTCTTGCTATAAGTGCAGCCATCCTGTGCTAATTATGTTAAAAGTATGAACCGTAACTCAGTTGTCTCCCCATTTCTCCGCTTGCCTGGCGAGATCAGGAACAAAATCTACGGCTTCATCGTCGGTGATCATCATCTACAGGTCGGATATACACCACATCAGCATGGGATCGAGACGATCAAAGGAAAGCGCTACCGAACACATGTTGGCGGAGGATTTTTCAATCGCCTAGCAGCGCGTGGAAAAAACCACCATAGATATCAGGAGGCACCGAGTCTCCACCTGGGGCTGTTGCGTGTTTGCAGGCAGGTGTATGGTGAGGCAGCATTGTTACCTTACGCCATGAACATCTTCAGTTTCGAAAACGATTGGGTGATGAGGAGGTCCTTGAAAACGTTACGACCTGCGCAGAAGCGGGCGATGGGGAAGCTCTTTGTGCAGTAGTACGTTTCTGGATATCTGCTCTTGAAACAAAGAGGAATTGAACCTGGCAAGCAGAATCGGGTCTGAGTTCAAAGAAGGTTTGGTGGAACTACCGACGACAACGTGAGATTTGACTGAGCTGGACGTGAAAGTAGGGAAGAAAACCACGGGCGATGATGTCTTGACGGCAGTAGGCCTACCTCGGGTAACATACGAAGTAGACTCGCTCTCATACAGTAGCTGCGGCACTTGGCCTACAACGCTAGCTAAATCACGAACGCCGAGACATCCAATCCAGACCAGAATATATCCCTCTCTTTCTCCATAGCCACAAACTCATCTCTCCGGCACACCACGGTTGTGTGCTACTACAACCCCATCATCCGTTCCTTTTCTAATAGCCTTCATCATCTCTCCCCTGACTACGTTTACTTCACTCCATGTCTGCTCTCCACCACCCAACCGAAACGCAGGTTACGGGGTTGCGCAGGGAAAACACAAGGTAGATCTACACTTCTTTCTCGAAATGTAAACAATCTTATAGTTTCTAAAGTAAAGTAGTAAAAGAGTTGGGGTGGTAAAGGCCGGTTGTCCTTCTCTGGATGCGAGTCCTAAACCTCGATCTCTCCACACAGCAAGCGAGGTTCATGTAGCCCCCGGCTGTAACCGGGACACCAGTAGAGTTTTGCCAGCATGCTTTGCAAACGTATCTTTCTCAATTGGAGAAATCTGTGCAAAAACAAGTCTCGTTACTTCATGCAAGACCACTTGTCTCCGAGCCATGTGACTGTAATGTCTTCTCGGCGGCGTGACTCGCTCTCTGCCGACCTCAAGTCCGCGATGCTTTAAACAATTTCCAAAAGACCTGAGAGAGCGGGATAGTTGACACGTTTGATGCGAGGCCCTGAGGTTGTGCAAGGACCTGTCGAATGTCATCTTGTGCGATTTCCAATTGGGTATCCAATACTGTGCGTACACTCGGCTTCTGGCTAATACCGGAAGAATCGTAAGAGAATCCACCGCAGGATCTGTTCCGTTCTTCACTTCCCCCGGCTTAAGCTGGCTTCGAGATGGACTTTGGGTGTTCTCGTCCCGCTCAGATGTGCTAGGTCTAACGGGTAGTGTCTCTGTTGCAACCGGAGGAGTTAGCTGCCGGATCATATGTCGCTGCAACTAAATGCTCAGTGCTCAGTATGAGAATCGACGGTGACGCTGAGTGCTTGGCCTGCATAGCAGTCGGCTGCAGATACTCATGTCCCGATCAAAAATTCTCTAATTGCTCACAATCTTTGAACGAATCTGCGTCAATTAGCACAAGATTTGGAATGCTGTTGCGTAGACATGCAGATATATCATGTGAACTTGTCTGTGAGCTTTTCAATGAACATCCTGCGGCGGCTGCGATTTGCTTCGTTGGGGAGTGGGAACTTAAGCTGTTGCGCCTTTGGGTGGCCAAACGTCGACCGTAAAACGTTCAAGGGTGATGAGTATATTTTGCGCTTGTATATCATTTCGTCGTGGTCAAGACCGATATCGCATTCAAGATTCACGTTTGCGCCATGATCAATTTCGATATCGCACTCAAGTTCCGCCTCTGCGCCATACAGAATCAGTATCTTCGTTGTCTGCAACCATGGCCCGATTTCCTTCGACCCTCTCAAGGACTGGCGTTCTTCATAGAGGAGAAGCAAGAAACGACCCCAAAACTGTGAGGTCCCCAAAATGCTGATTTGGATTTGCACCTTGACCTGAAACAAGTTCCACAAACTCAGGATCCGGGTCCACAGCTCCCTCAATGCCGTAAGCGCAGCTATTGTTGAAACCGGAGTCTGCACGTAAGCCTAGACGCAAGATGCAGTCGAGCATTGGACGGCCTTGCTTTCCCACTACAAATTGAACATCTGCCTCGATCTTTTCTCTTACATAAGATCGATGACCCACCGCCCATGCTAAAGTGAGGAATGTCTCTCCCCGTTTATTCGAATAAGTCCACCGTTCAAGTCCAGCATCGCGAATGTCATTCGTCCAATTATCTTTTGCCGAAGTGCAAAGGCGGGCGGGCTGTCGAACCCACTCTAGCAAACAATACTGCGGCAGTACGATTCAATTCATTAATCGGTGGGGTCAGCCCTGTGAGTTGTTCCTTTCAACTCCTTGAGCGCATCTGAAGATGTTTCCAACGATTCAACGAATGGCTGCTGATTACTGCATTCGAACGCGAGAGATTTAATTTGGGCAAGCAGTGACTTGCACAGTACTAAGCTCGACATTGAAAGAATCATTCTTAAAGTTCTTGAGCATTTTCTGGATGGCTAGCGTCTGTAAATAGTCTCCGACTGTTCTATGCAAGAACTCGACACGGCGACTGAAGTAGATGTGTGTATTAGGAATATGGTGGACCTTGAGCATCCCTTTGCAGCGATAATTTAAACGCCGCTCCATAATTTTGAACCTCTCATATATTTCCGGCACGGATAGTGGTTCGACTTTGGCTTTGACGGCAAAATCCGGATCAGCCTCATGAATAAAGGTGCACGTCATGAGTGAGAGCACCTTGTGGGCACACATAGCTACCTCAAAAAGCTGCGTTGCCTGCTCAAGGTAGAATCGGTCCAGCATGTTCATCGTGTACGTGAAGTACTCTTCATAATCTGCAGGTATCAGTCTTAGTCTTTTTTGCAGATCTTCGATGTCATCCTCATTTTGAAGGCCTTGAAACAAATATTTAACGACGAGATGAACCCAAAGGAACACTCCCGCGTCTTTTTCGACAAGCTCCAGGATGAGCTCTGACCAACCAGGGCTATTTGTTAGCTCAAGTCTTTTAAATCACGGGTTGTCTCCAAGCTCCACCTGAAAAATAGTTCTTGATATCTTTGTAGGTTAAATTTTGGAGCAGGAGCAATGGGCCGTTTTCAAAACGCATCCTTGAAAATGAGCCATGGCCGGCTTAAGAGACAGACATTGATGTTCAGCGAATTGGAGATCTCTTTCAGCAGATCGATCATCTCCGTACGATCTGTATCATCGCCTTCGAACTCATCCAGGCCGTCGATGAAGAAGCAGATTTTTGCAAAATTTTGAGCCATCTCAACAAGATTCCGGAAGGCGTCCAACAGTTCTTTGCCTGTCCAGCGACCAAGTCTTGTTGCACCCAAATCATATGATTGCCAACGCCAAGGAGACGTTATTTCAATCAATTCCGGGGCACTGTGACAAGATCCCGTGGAGCAAGGACTGGAGCAGCCAGCGTTTCAACGACCACTCCAGGACGGTCAGTATCTTTCGGGCCGGAAATTGCACTGTAAATATGCTCACGAGGCAGGTATGGTAAACACAAGTTGCTTCAGACATTTCAGGCCCTGTGCGTATTTGGTAGCCAACCATGGCGGGCTGAGCTGCAGCCTTGCAGTACATTATCGAGCCGACGAGTCAAGTTGCCTCTAACGCCAACCCTCTCGAATCACGCCTAATTCCATAGTAGGGTCGGCGAAACCGTCGTCCGCATGTAACAATAAGAGACTGAAGCTGTGTACTTGATATCACTTTGAATGGCATATTGACTAATGGATTGATCTAAAACACGGGTTGTTCAGATTGCTCGCATTGCTGAGAAGGCTCGAGTCTGGGTATCTTACAAACGTTGGCCTTCCTTCACAGTCATACTGTGATCTCAATAGCTCGAGGACCAGAACCCTCTCACGCCCAAGGCCAAGAACATAGAGATCGTCGTAAGAAAAAACACCCTCATACATTCCATCCTATCATCCTATAATCCTACAGCCCCAACATCCCTCAAATCCTCCCAGGGCCTCCATAACCACCTTGCGGTCCCGCATAACCTGGCGGCGGTCCATGCGGCGGCGCACCGTATTCCAGGGGAATGTCGTTCTGAAACTCAGGTGCGATATAGGCTTGGCTTAAGTTCGCCTGCCGGAAGTTTTGCGCGGCTGGCGTCTGGTAAGCCCCGCGACGGCGCTGGCGGCGGGAGTTCCAGTAGATGGCTGCGGCGAAGACGAGAGCGGCGATGACGACGATGACCAAGTAGGCGATGTTGTGGTTGCTGCCGGCGAAGGTAAAGCCGCTGCGGGGAACAGAAGGGTTAGTGGGGATCGATCTGGGGTTTGAGAGGGCTAGGGAAAGAAGGGAGAGAGGCCTTACAAGGCGCCATTAATGACTCCGAGACAGATGACGGCGGGGCCGAGGAAGCGGTGGATCTTGGACATTATTGTGGGTTTCATTTGCTTTTTGAATATCCTGTGATGGACGGATCCGAGGGTTGCTTGGACGAGTACGAGGAAGAGAACGGTGAGACCGATGATTTGATGTTTATCCTTGTAATGCTTCGACTGTTGGCGGTGTTAGTTGAGCCCCAACAGACATTGGCTGTTCCAAGCGTCAGTGGTTCTTGTTCTTACGCGGTTGTAACTCCCACTCAAATTCACCCCGATTCCGGCTCCCACGATGACGATAAGGACACCAAGTGCCTGTGTTATCCAGTGGAACCGCACGTTCTCGAATATTCTTAGGATGGCCGCCCCCAGCGGGAATAGAATGACAAACGTCCCACACATAGCTAGAGCATGCAGCGCAGCAGCGAAGTCATGATCTTTCTTGGGACTGCCGATTTCAGTGGCATTTCTCATTTGCGAGGTATCTCCAGGGAAATCTCCACGATCGCCGGTTGCAGACACCATGTCTATGGTGAAGGAGCCATCTGGAAGATTTCGGGGTTAGCATTTCTCTTTTGATATTGATACGTAAGATATGAAACATAGCTATAGACTGATTGCTCGTAGAACATGAGTAAGATGGTCTTGTAAATGTTCGGATTGGGATATACTATCATAACAAATATGCTTACGGAACTCATGCATTCGGATTCCTGCATCTTTTGCGTTGCTCTTCAATTTATCGCCAGATCCGATAGCGTAGATCATGTTCTGGGCTTTTGATTTGAAGTCAAGGGATCCGCCAGCCCAGTATCGACAGTCATGACAGATCCCATTGACGATGTAATGCTGGTCGACAACGCCTGAGCCGGGTCGGAGAGTGTAGGTTATGTTGGTATCTGAGGAAGGCTCAGAGTGACCTGTGGCTATTCTAGGACTGACTGTAAAATCTGAAAGATAGGTAAGCTGATATCCTGGGACGATTTTTGGGCTGGGTATGTCCTACTCTTGTCGTCTGCATCGGGGTACACAATGAGCATCAAGGAATTCTTCATCTCCTTGCCGAATCCGACGCCTAGGGATTGACTCAGCTCATGCTCCTCCGACAGTTATAGTATTCTCTTACCGATCCATGAATTGCCCCATGGGCCTTTGATCTGGAACTCGATGTCATCGGGCGAAGTGGGAACATTAGGGATGTTGATCGAAAAGGTAAAATTCTTGTCTCCACCTGCAGAGACAAAGGTCGACTTGGCTGGGTCTGCGCTGACAAAATTGGCAAAGGTACCTGCAATGTTGCGTTAGATATCTCCTATTCGATTGACGATAAAAGCGGTGGTGGTGGTGGGGGGGTTGAAAGGGCGCACTAATTAAACCGGTAAAGCTTGTTAGGAACAGAAGTCTCCTGAATGGTGCCATGATTGATCTTGATCCTGTGGCACTGCCCCGGATCTTGTTTACTTCAACCCTTTGTTTGACTCGCTGCTGCTAAGCAGAATGGCGCAAATTAACTCTTGGCGGATGGACGTGCTTAAGAAATGTGTCAAGACGTTTCTTCATAGATTTGGTTAAGGCCCTGGCCCCTGAGGCTCAAGAACAGGCGGGTCGTGAAACACCGCCGCCCCTTGCGCGCTGGTTCCTCAGGGGTAATTAGATAATCACGCGTCCCTGGACTACTTATTACCAGCTCTTCACCTGGCCTCACCTGGCCTACAGTAAGATATCAAAGTCAAGTTTGGGATACAGAAAGGGTTCTTCCCCCAAGAACAAGTACGACGAAAGACTTCAACCATGTCGAAACTGAACTTAGGATTTTGTAAGCGCTGCAGGCGCTCCACCACTTCAACGAAATATCCTACTGGAACGTATTACAAGGACTGAGCCACACAGTGTTCTATGACAGTCATCGAGTACTCTCGAAGTTTTAGTAATGATGAGGTCTCGCTATTTCCAATTCGTGTTATTGCTTAGCTCAATACGAAACCTCAGTCTCCGGATTTGATACTCCTTCAGATGGACAAAGTGGAATGCCTTCTATTGGAAGACTTGTATCGCCGGCCCCTTCAAAATTGTATGTTCATTTCATGAACACTCTGCTGCTACAAAGTTGGCAGCGGTAGGTTTGCCTAAAGTCATCATATAAAATCGACTTGAATCTTCTTCAAACGTAGGTTTGTAATGTCTGCCTAATCATTTTGCTATCGTATAACACTCTCATCGTCGAACGTCCAGCTCCCTAGTCGAGGATTAATTCCTCTTGTAATTCCCCGCTCCTCCGACACCTACAAAGTAACCACCGCTACCTTGCTTTCCCGCATCAAGCTTGGAAAATTCTTTCCACATCTGCCCCTTCTCTTTCGCTTGAGAGTTTTCCGTGTTGAATAACTCCTCGTGCGTCGTGTACGCTGGAGGGCTATCAGAAGATACATCCGTGATAGTGGCGAAGGCGGGATGAGTTTCTGAAGGGGGCTGGTATTGTGATTTTTCGATTGAAAGAGAGTTCGTGGGCTTTTGGTCTGAGAAAGGCGAGGCGGGGGTCTTGTCAGAGGAGGGCGACATGGGTATCTTTTCTGACCGCGACGGGACCTTTCCCGAAAGAAGAGGCGAGGTTTCGTCGAAGGGATTGGACTGAAACATGAGCGACTTGGTAGCGCTTGGATAGATAGGAGCGGTGGTAGGAGTGGAAGAGAAGGCGATTTTATAGGTAATGTCTCTGGCGAGATGAGGATGGAGGATATGGCTTGAAATAATCTGGAAGGTATTGTGTTGGATGTTGTTGACGATAAGGAATATCTGGAAACGAGAAGGGGGCAGTGAGAGCCACGGTGAGTCCTTATTCATCCCTCCCCCTAGTCTTGATTCACAAGTTTTCATGTTTTTTTATCGACACGCAGCTGGTCTGAAACCTCTTCTTGGAAGGGAAGATATCCTGTTATGATATTGACACCTCTCTACCTACATCTGTTACAAATTTCCATTCCCTCCATATAGCCCACTTAACAATCAACTCCGCACAAAATGCCAATTTCCACATTACTCCTTGCCTCTTTTCCTTCCCGCTCGACTTCCCTTCCTTAACGTACAAACTCATCATTTCCCTTAAACCCTCCTTATATCCCCTCCCGCATCTCCCACCCACAACATCCCCTCCAACACCGCCCCTCCTCTCCCTCCTTCAATGTTTTCTCCCCCCAAACTTCCCCTTCACCTTCCCCCATACGCCCTCATCTTTCAAAATCGCAGCCGGCTGCACCTCGCGCGGCGGCGCATACCCTTCCCTACCCGTCGCATCAATCGGCGTGCTCAAACTCCCCTCGTGAAACTTCGAAGCACGATGCCCCTTATGCGTCTCCCCGGCAGTGCTGATCGCAGGCGCCGCTTTCTCAGGCACGTGGCCAGGAGGGGCACTCTCAAGAATCCGCGTGGGACAGCGCGGTAGCGGGACGTGCGGGATGTCGGAGAAGGAGGTGATGTGGCTGGGGGATGAGACGTCGAGGGAGACGTGTTGGGAGGAGTTGAGATCTGTGGTGCAGGAGATGTGGTGGGTGGACGGTTGAGGGGGATGATGGGGACCTGTGGGGAGGGAGGAGGGGAAGGTAACGTGGTGGGACATTGTGGTGGTGGAATGATTGATAGGGTTAAGATGTTGTGGTGGTGGGGAGGTGTGTGGATGTTGAGGAAGTGGTGAGGTGGATGTTGGGATACAACTGTGTTTATGATGTGGGGCTCTTTACCAGAAAGAGTTTATACCAGAAAGCCAATTGTTTGATCTTGTACTGAAATACAAGCCGGAATTCTCGAGACCTTATATCCCCCCTTCTTCTCCTCCATCCATGTCCCTACATCTCCCCAGTCACGCATCTCCGCAAAGCCGTGATGTTTATTTCATTCCTACTTAACACCATGGATCTATCATAAGGTTTTTTTTTGGGGGGAATTTGAGCATCCGTAACGAATCTCTCTCATCTTGATTACTTGGAGATCTGAATGTTCCAAATTCATTCATTTCCAACATCCCGAACTCCTCAAAAGACATCCCACAAGTCTATCTCCAAGCATTCACAGCTCCAACATTTTTCCTTTACAAAATAGCCATACTTCTGGTTTCTACTAACGTTGTTTGAAACATCAGAGCCCATACATAAGCTTATCTATCTATTGCATGACTCTCGCTATGATTGATTTTGTGGACTTGTGGGAGTGAGTGCGCGGGGCAGGTTCACGGGTTTTTGTTGGGTTTGTTGGTTTAGTTCTGGATGAATCTTCCGATGGAGATATGAAAGATGTGAATTTCCAAGACATCTCACCCCCCCCGATCCCCAGACTCATCCATCTCACCCACCAGTCCATCCCCCAAAGCTCTCCACCACGTTCCCAACTTCCCTACTAGGCTTTTTCAATATACCTCGGATCCCTGCTCCCCGTAATCGGCACCCATTTACTCCCCACCTCCTCTCCTTCATCCGTGTCCTCTTCACTACTTTCCCCTCCCCCTCCCCCATCAGCATCCCCACTCCCACTCTTCAGCTCCCTTCCCTCTTTGCCTTTACTACTGTCCCCTAAATATTCCTCAGCCGAGTACCAAGTTTCCGGCTCCGGAAAGGAGGCGTATGCCCCCTCTGGCTGTGGCGTCTCGTAGGCAGAGGTGTGTTGGGTGTGGTTCCAGCTGTATTTGACGTGGGGAGTGGTAAGGTTTGCATTGAAGGGGCCGGATGCTGTGTGGCGGGACCTGTCTTTGACGTAGTCGGCAGATGTGCCTTTGGCGTCGTGCGTGGCTTCGGGGATTTTTGGGGGAGAGTCGGTGGGGTTGGATGGGGGTTTTTTGGAGGGAGGAGTGGAGGGGGGAGGAGAGATGCCGCCGTGGACGTAGGGTATGCAGGGCATTCTTTGGTGTGTTTGTGGATATGGAGGATGATTTGGTTGTTGGATTATGAGAGATTGTGAGAGGTAGATGGCTGCAAATGAAAGGTGGGAAATGAGGAATGAAGAAAGTTTCGTTTGTTCTGTATTCGGTGACATGAAAGACTCATGGGTATTTGACGTTGTTCCATGATTGGTAGTCTTAGGGGAAAAGCAAGTTGACTCGTGGTACATCTGTGAATACGACAGACATTCACACTTTGTAGAAGTATATTGCGTGTCCAGCATTAGCGACTGCGTGAAGAAATAGCGCAAGAGGAATCAAGTAGAGAGTAGCCATACGAAAAAGCTAGGGCGACAGGAAAACGCCTTTTTGGGGTATCTTATCTCACTGTACTCCGATATATCCTCAAAACCAGCCCAACGTCCACAATGCCGGCAAATGCGGCCACCTCTCCTGCCAATCCGCCAGGATATCGGGCACCCTCTTATCGAAGCTCCTCTCTCCGTCCGCATCTTGCTTCCACCCGCGATCTCCCCTCTCTTCCCTAGCCGCTGCATTCAAATTGTCGGCTAGTTCCAAGATTGCTTTCCCACCTACCAATGCTTCTTCGTGGTTATCTTTTATATCCACATTAATGACATGCACCGGTCTGTTTAGCCTCCCCTCCCTCTCCAAGAGATTATCGACCACGGCATCCCAACACCTTTCCTCGCATGTAAATACCACGTCTACCACCCCTCCCTCAACCCCCCCTGCCCCCCTGTCTTGGTTATGCTCCAGTCTCGGTTTCCCAATCGGCCAATCCTGCCATCTCTCCGGGCCCCACTTTACGCTCCTATTCCTTTCAATCATGTTAAGCACGCCATTCTGACGATACAGCGTCGGGTTCTTCGAGACGAGGTCACTATGCATGGAATCGTAGGAAGTCGTATTGAAGGGATATACGTTTGGTTGATGGATGCTGGGGCCGGGCAGCCGGACGAGGGAGCCGGTGCCGAAGGAGATGACAGGGTATGAGGCGAGGGAGAGGCGCAGGTGAGCTTCCATCGAGCGATTTTGGTTGCTGGCGCAGACGGTGCAGAACTTGAGTTTGAATCCGCCGGGGTCGTTGCGGGGGGTTTCTTGTGTGTCATCGGCGCCGTCGTATTGCGGAATGGAGTTTTGTTGAGGTATGGGTTCTGACGGAGGTGGCGGTGGAGGAGGTTGCAGAGGGGTCGCAGTGCGAGATGTTGCACGTGCTAGTCGAGGATCTGTTGCCATGGCCGGGGCAGAGATGTGGTCGGAGAAGGGTGTTTTCAAAGGTGACGACGCCTGGTTGTATCTGGGTCACCTCAAGACTGACATGGTGGTCATGTATTTCTAGGAAGACTAGGGATTAGCATCGAGGATAAGTATCCGACATCTGAGCTTCACGAAGATCCAATTGGCATCAGAAAGTTGCGTATGTAATATGAATATCCTCATTCTCGAAGGATAGGACAGCTCCAATAAATAGAATTCATCATTGGAATAGGGGTAGGACTGCAGTTTCTTGCGACTCACATCAGAACCATCTATCTTCACTGACTACCTATGAGACCAAATCCAAAGGTGACTTATGAAGAGAGTTGATGAGTTGTACCTTGGGTTTGCATTATTCGGTTATTGAAATACACACGTGATCGGTGTTCTGCATTCTTCCACTATTCTAGTGAGAAGCTAACAGGGCGCTTTCCATAAGCGGTCAAGCACACATCTGAAACACGTTTGCGTGATCTGGACCATCTATTTTTAAACGGCAACGCACCAGATCGAACATCATAAAGAAGAGCGCAAGATGGCCTTTTCACACTGTTTACCCTAGTGAATGCTGGAGAAGGAGACAGTACCTTTGTTGTACATTGAAAGGAGTCACCAGCCGGATAGGAATTATATAGACAACCTCGTTCTGGCCACGCTGAGAAAGAGAATGCTTTGTGGAATACCCCAGCGGGCTTCATAAGGTAAACAACCTCTGACCCTTACATCTCCACCCACGTACACCACAACAATAAATAATTTAATCAACAAAACAAAACAAAACACTCCCCATCCATCAACGAGTTCGCTGGAACCGCCGCTGTGCCACCCCATTAAGTACTGAGACGTAGCATTATCAATCCTCTATCGGCATCTGAAACACACCTGGCCGAACCCGCCCATTTACTCGAGCAAGTCGAAGCGCCGGCCGTTCGGCTCAACCGACCTGAACGGTCCACCCATTATCACGGGATTCTTTATCTGATTCTCCTTTTGCAGCTTCCAAACTTCTGGAAGCTTTTCATACCAAGCGAGGTCTCATTCCAGAGAACTGTCTGTTGCTTTTGGCCCAGTGGCGACCTCGGCGGGCCTTGGGGTGGATGGTCTTGGGGCCCATCTAAGGCAGTAGTAAGTATCATCTGACGGTCAGCACACCCTCAAGAAGGCTTTCTTACGGCTGGAAGCTGCACGAATCGCACGGAATCTGCATTTGCGCCGCCGAGAGGCGCAGTCGCTACAAGGTGCTCACTGCTCACTGCTAACGCTTTCTCTTTCTAGACTCGGTGTTTTCGTTGAGGTACCACGCTTTAACAGCGCTGTGATTCTGGGCATCGCAGCTCTCCAAAAGGGACTTTTGTGGAAGCTAAGCCGCCGGACAGGTCTGGCATACACAGAGGGAGACAAAAGTTGGGTAATCAGGATATCAAGGCTGGCATCATGACGGCTGTGCTGTCATCCTCGCCGACCCCCAATAAATCTCCACATAATACTCAATCTCCACCGCCTAATCCGAGTTTATCATCATTACCTTCTATCAATACCAACACCTCGTCAAAAAGGACCACTTTACAACGCCCACCCTCTTATGCTAGGAATCGAATGTCGTCCTACTCGACGACTTCGAATAATTCGCAGAACCGGTCGCGCCCACCCTCACATGCTTTTCCTACGTTCCATTCAAGTCTACCATATGCCCTGGTCCGAGATTTTGCATATCCTATAATACATCCTAATCATTATGGCCCTCCTCCGGAAACATCAGCAGTGTCAACCCCCGCCAGTGAAGCTCCGCGCAGGCTATCAGATCCTTCAAATAGTACTTGGGATGGTGCAGATCCGCAATGGTCGGCAGGGCCATGGGGGGGTGATGGCTTCTTCGCAACTCAGCACCTTCCGCAGACAGCCTATGGGGATGGACCACCTTATAGTGAGGACGAGGATCTGCATAGTCCGGTGGTCGTAAGCTCAAGGCACAAAAAGCACAAGTCGACATCTGCGGCAATAGCCGGAGGTCAGACCAAAGGCAAAAGTCGGAATTCGAGACATGGCGAAGAAGAGGGAGAATATGATTTCAATGAACGAAGCTATTTTGCCAACGGTATCCGCATGTACCACATCGGGGAGGGCGACGAAACGGAGGGAGACCTGGTGACCTATCCCCCAGATCAAGCGCGGCAATCCTTACTAGCTCCTAGCACGTATGGTATTGCAGGCCAAAGAGACTCCCACTTCGCAACATTACCAAATCGATCGTACAGGCAAGACGAGATTACAGACTCGGATGACGATTCCTTGCTACAACCAGAAAATGGCAACGACTCCCGCTATTCAAAGGACTACCAGTTCACTATTGCCTCGCCGGATGAAGAAATGCACGGCAAAGCCGTCGCCCTCTTCGACTTTGAGCGCGAGAACGAAAACGAATTGCCCCTTGTCGAGGGTCAAGTCATATGGGTCTCGTATCGCCATGGCCAGGGCTGGCTGGTAGCCGAAGACCCAAAGACGGGCGAGTCAGGCCTCGTACCGGAAGAATACGTCCGTCTCCTCCGCGACATCGAAGGCGGCTGGACGTCGCTCAGCGGCGAAGATCCCACCAACAACGAAGACCGCAACTCGCCCATCCCCCTTTCACCCAACCCTCCAGACTCGGCCAACACGCCTACGCAACGCGATCCCAAACCAGGTCACTCGGCCCACAGCAGCAACGGCAGTAGATCCGATACGAAGGAGAACCGGCCACCCGTCGTGAGCACGTTCTCGACCAGCAGCAAAGACCTGAGTCCGTATCCGCATCGTTTGCTGGAAAAGGAGAGGGGCCAGACGCCGCTGGTGGTGCATTATGGGAGTCTGAATAATACGCCGATGGCGGGGAGTCCGGCGGTCGGGGTGGATCTTGGACGGGATGCGCATGCGGGGAGGGGGAGAAGTGAGGAGGAGCGGGAGGGAGAGACGGAAGACGAAACCGAAGAATCAGGCGGAGACGGGGATAGTTCGAGGGAAGATGTGCTGGAGGAGAAGCGGTGATATTATGTGTAAAGTCTCTAAGAGATCGTAAATTTTTTTTCTTTCCAGCGCTTTGGTTTATGACACTCGCTCCGCATGATACCCGACCGGTCTTCGATCGTTATAGATAGTGATAGGATTTAAAAAAGGGGGGGTTTCTTCATTAGTTTTTTGGGAATCTAGCCGCAGGGGGGGTTTAGCATTATATATATATATATATATAGTAATCCACGAGCTAAAAACAACACGTGACCTCCTGCTGACGCAGCGCCGCTGATCTGCTCGCTCGCTAACGCCGGTTTCGTCTATATCCTCCCTCTGTGCTCCCCCAGGCTCCCTCTGTGCTCCCCCAGGCTCCCTCTGTGCTCCCCCAGGCTCCCTCTATACTCCCCTCAGCTCCCTCGTTGCTTCCCTCTGCTCCCCCTGCTTGGATAAGTATCGCAGATGAATGGATTTATTTTTCCAGACCAGCCGTGGGCGCTTTCTTGTTTTCGGCGCTTTATCACGCTATTCCACCTTACTGTAAGAGAGCACAGCATAGGCTGCATTAGTACTGTTTGGTTATTTGCCTGAGGTTTATCTGGGACAAGTTTGGACGGCCGCGTTATCACCAGTTTCATGGTAGGTAAAATATATTTCACCTAGAAGAACCGAAGGCAAAGTCTTATCCGTCAGATCAAACGGTCAGTCCGGTAGTTTCATTGCTGGATTTTAATTCTTCGACAGCACCGAAAATCTTCTTCACTTTCTCCTTCCAAAAGGCTTTGCTGCCCCAGGTGGCCTTTTCAAAGAGACCATCGGGCCTTTCATCCATCCATCCTTTGGTCCTTGGACCGGCATATCCCAAAAATACTTGAGCAAGACCAGAGTTAATTACTTCGAAATTCTGGTGATGATTGTGGGTCAAAGAGAAGGCAAGAAACCAGAATCCAGCAGAAACAGAGCGCCATGCAAGGTAGTACGCAAGCCTGTAGAGTCGAACTCTTCGTTCATCAATTAGAGGTAGGTAGATGGGCAGGTACGTCAGGAAACCGAAGGATATAACCAATATGAGAAATACCCACACGGGCACTGTCCCTTGTCCGAAGATTGCTAGATTCATGCCCAGCATGGCACAAACAAAATTGATGGGGAGGTATAAGAAAGCCAGGTTAGAGAGTCTGCTAAGACTGACTGCCGTAGCCTTTGACTCTTTGGCCTCTTCCAATTGCTCTGACGCCAGCTCAGCCTTGTAATCCGAATCGATTTCGTGAAGGTGCCACTCGTATATTCTCATGGTATTATCATATAACGACAAGAGCATTTCAATATCGGTCAAGTGACTTCGAAGCTTCCGCCGATATGGATCATCAGCCGAATCTGAGTCCTTGGGGACCATGACTGACTTATGCTCAGGAGCAAGCGGTCCGAGATATGCGAACAAATCTTGCTTCAATTTGACCAATCCGAGTCGCCGATGATGCATAGTTATTATATGTGGATGACCTTTGGAAGCGACTCGGTCGCTCTCGTTCAATTTGATTGGTTGCGTATCGTGTCGTAAGCTATAATCCTCATAACATCTTAGGACCAAAAGACGGACGTAGAAGTGCACGATACCGCATAAAAATTCGGATGGGTCACTAGGAAATTCATGATTTGTAGAGGAAATATCGGCGGTGGCAGCGAAAAGGTCGACGGCACAAGGATATGAGGGTCTCTCAAGCCCAGCATGAAGCTCCCATGGCGACAGAGGTTGCTGGTATACAGCTTTTGACCGGATGAGTGCGATGACTATTTCTGCGGTTAGTCCTCCGACGTCGCTGGAAATCTAGTAGAAACCAGGCTCACCAATACCACCTCTGCAGCAGACAGACAAGCATTCCAAGCCCACGCTCAAACGGAGTATGGAGGCGCGCGTTTCTGACGGGAGTCGAATAGGGTTCCACCGGCCGCCGAAAGTCCAGTGGTCTTCATTCAGACCGTACTCCTCTTTAATACGATTGCGAATCACTCCTGGACAGCCCGGTTCGTCGCTGAACTCCTTGTAGTCGAAGTGGTGTCGCATAAATGACACCTCGAGCTTTAATTTAGTCCACAAGAGATCAAGGACATTCGGATCCACTTGAGAGCTGTCTCTGTGACACAATATCACCGCACGTATATATTTCGAGGCAAGAATTTTCTGCAGATTCAGTAGTGCGAGTGATCCAATCCCGAAGTCTTTAGTGGTAGTAGTCGATGCAGCGCCTGTCTCTTTGTAATACACCCTTAGCAAATATATTGGACTGATTTTGCCCGCAGAAATCGCATCTGAAGACACGATTGCATTAAGCCAGTCGCAGTCATTGCACGATGCCGAGTGCGCCTTTGTGTACTCTTTCAAACTTGGCCATTGCGCGTTCACATCACTTGAACTTTCTGCATGGGCAAATCGTCGAGTATCGTCGGTAGCTGCCATCGAATTGGGATCTGCAACACAAATGTTCAATCCAGTGTTCAGAAAGTAGACACTTTAATTTAGGTTACCACTAAACATACACCCCTTTTTACTACATTGACGCCCCTTTTTACTACATGTCGACGTCTTCAGTTATTTCGAGTTATTGCCAAGCCCCCAACATGTTGCATGTCAACAGGGTTCTTCTCCCGATAATATGCAACATATTCGGGGGCTTGCCCCACCTCAGTTATTTATTCAGTTATTGCTTCATTTTGCGCTCGCTGCTTCTGATTTTCTTCAACAATCTATTCGTACGAAGTCTGCCACACCTGAATTAATTCTGCGTGCAGTACTGCAGTGTACAGCGACTCTGACAATGACGTTCTCGACGATGAACGCTTTCAATGAGGTGAATGTCGCAGCCGAATTGTATCAACATGAACAGGCTGCGTTGGCCTTGAAACGTACGAACGCTTCGATCAATACGATCAGAAACTACGAGTCAAAGCAGAAGAAATGACGAGTAAGATCTTCTTCAACGTCTTTGTACGACATGCACTGAGTGAAGTAGAAGTTCTGTGCGAGACACGAGTTCGTGAATGGTCAAATAGTGATAAAAGATAAACTCGTCATGTTTTTGAACAAGAAAGTTCTATCGCGAGAACTTCGTACAAGTCATTACAAGCAGTCTCGTACAACTGCTACGAGGAAGAAAGTGCAGCAGACGTTGAGATTTGATTCAGTTGACAGTTATGTTTCTGCTATCATTTCTTTGTACAATTATCAGCAATCTTTCAATCATGCTACGTCTTCTCATTCATGAGAAGTCAAGGTGAAAGCTCTTTTGAAAGATCGTACGAAGAAGAAGCATGCAAGAAGAAAAGCTCAATATCTCGATCGCGATGTCAATACTCTGCTGAATGAATATGAGCAACGACAAATGATTGATGTTGTACGAAGCTGTTGAACTCATGAGCTCTCTCAGAAACGAGTCACGACTCAAACTGTGAAATTCACTCATTGTACGACGCTTGATTTTTTGATGAGTCATATGATGTTGACGCATGAAGAAAATCGTCATCATCTGCAGTTGACTGATTTGTTTTCTTTGAACTTGAAGAACGAGAGTCTCATTTCTTGTACAACGCACGTTTGCATCTTGAACAATGAAAAAATGAATCAAACTGAACGAATTGAATACGAAGCAGTCATACAATACAAGAATTCATTGCTGTGCATCATCTTGCAGCTTGCTTTTTATCTCTTCTATCGTTGAAACATCGTACGAGAGCAGATTTCATGTTTTCAAAGACGACAGCAATGATATGATCTTCATCTGCTTCAAGAAAGCAAGTTGACTTCGTTTATATCATATGAAGTTCAACTAGAATGAATTAACAAGATGTTTGACGTCGTCAGCATTTTCAGTCTCAAGAAGACTCATGATCGTGATGCAGAAGCATGAGCAGATGAGTTGAGTGATGCATTGAAATCTCAGATACGTCGTGTCAAACAATGAAATACAGATGCTCTGTTCACAAGTTATTTGACTCATCTTTCTCTGAAGTTCGTATGAGTAATGACAGACTTCAAATCAATCTCTGAAGATTTTTTTTTGTCTTGAGTCAAAGTTGAGTCTTTATTGTCTTTTATATGAGCACTCTGATCATGAATTGATCATTGACTGACGTGATTCAGCGATCTTTCAAGCAATGCTTCGTACGAGAATGATAAATCTTTGCTCAACGAATCATTGCTTGATACTGTCGAGAAAGATTGATTTGACATGACTGCTCAAGATTTTCTGCGTTTGTTGAAGAAGCTTCGCATAGTGATCTTGCAGAATTCAATTATTTATCATCAAGAATTTTCTGCTCATTTCTTGTGAAAAGATTCTCTCTTCGTACAAGATAATTATCTGACGTTTGCGAACGAAGTAGAGCTCTCTTTGCTCAATGTCAAGAAGTCGAATGAGCTTTGTATATGAAGCATTGTATCAGATATTATCAATTAAATCAGTATGACTTCAGAAAACATTGTACAAAGTATACAGCATCATGATTCTTGCAATCATCAGATACTAAAGTCATTGCATGATCGTATGAAGAACTTCTTTGCAGAAAAGTTTTTCATTACTCTGCATGACTCTGCTGCTTTCTTGAGCGACATCGTTGCTTTCTCTCAGCTCATGCTACGATCTTTGTATGAGAACAACTTCGACTTCAACGTTGCTTCTTCTTAACTGTCATCACAGTCTTCATATGAAGTCGACTCAAGTCTGAATGATCTTCAGAGATCGAAAGCTGCTTCATATGAAGACATCTCTGATGCTCAAGCTTCTTAAGCTTCATCATTGCTGAACTTTGATGTCATGTTTTCTGAGCATCACATGTGTTGAACTGTGAGCATGATTTCAGATCTCTAATGAAAGTGAATGCTTGACTGAGACTCTGTCTTTGTCATTCAAGCTTTGAAGACGATGTATGAAGCTAAATGATGACTTTCTCAACAGGAAAGAATCTTCTTCGATCGAAGAAAAGTCATCATTAATGAGATACATTGATGAACACAATTAAATTAATTCTCTGATGCTGTCGTGAAAGAATCGAAGCTCATACAAAGAAGATTGAAAGTCAGTTTGCATAAGCTGTGAAGCTGACTCAACAAGAAAAGTTGATTGAGTACTGTCTGTTAACTCTACTTCATATGACAAGATTTAAACTAACGTTATGTACAAAGTGTAAATAAAAGACAGTCTGTCTTCGCTTTTCTTGTATGAGCAGTCATGAAAGCTTTTCTCTTCATACGAAGTACTGATCTTGAGCTGTTTCTTACTTTTTTCTGACTCACTGAATAATTATCTTGATTTTATTTGCATCGTATAAAGAAGATCAATAGTCAGTTTGCATAAGCTGTGACAACAAGAAGAGTTGATTGAGTGCTGTCTGTTAACTCTACTTCGTACAACAAGATTCAAACTAACATTATGTACAAAGTGTAGATAAAAGAGTCTGTCTTCGCTTTTCTCATACTAGAAAGCAGTCATGATAGCTTCTTTCTTCGTACAAAGTACTGATCTTGAGCATTGTGTAGAGATGCAGACTGCTGACTCAAGATACATGACTGTGCTTCAAGATGTGCTGAAAAAACAAACGCTCACAAACAGAAAAAGAAATGTATTTCGTACATATCATTAATTCAGCACAATGAGATTGAAGACATCTTTTGTTCTCAACAGTCTTCGCTTTCTCAGCTTGAGCTCTCTCAATCTTCTTCGCTTCGTACGATCATCTTCTCTCTCAAGTGAGCGAGAACGACGATCTTTGTCTCATTCATTTTCGCTTTCGTCATCTTCAGTCTCAAGAAGATTGCATCATGCTGTATGATTTTGTCATTTGCAATTGACGCAGACTCTCTCAAAGTGCTCTGAAACAAAGCGACACTTCAAGAAAGATCGAAGATCATTTGATCATGCACATTGTATACAAGTTATGAGAGCAACTTGTTCACGAGACTGAATCAGAACAGCGTTGATGTACGAAGATCTGTGCATTCTCATCTGATTTAAAGAAATCATTCTTCATATGAAATCAACGTCTCGTTCAGAATGAGCGAGAAGTGCATGTTCAGATCTTGTATGAACGAAGATAGTAAGTGTCAGAATTGTGTCTAGATGAGTCAATCAACAAAAGTCAGAGTTGAATAGTGCTTGATCTTTAGAGATAGCTATAACTGAATATTAAGAATACAGAAGAAGATTGATACAAGAGCTTCTATTTATGTAATGTTCAGAGACTGCGCTAGGCTCGAAAGAAATGTGTTTGTGACACGAGAAGAATATGATGTAAATGAACAAGATGTTGGTGAAAGAAAAGAGTATTAAGAAAGAAAAAGAATGTTGAGTCATATCTGAGTCATATCTGAGTCATATCTGACTAGCTCGCTGATTAGTTCTAATTATTACGCAGAGAACTCGCTAGCGTTCACTGTGAATTGATTAGAGCTTCAGCCTTGTTCAGTCTTGATACACTCGTAACATTATTTCTTTCTTTGAAAATTTATGTTTGCATGAATGTAGTTTCTTTACTCACTTTTGTTGATAGTTATTTTGATATTTAGCGCGATTTGTTTGAATATAGCTTATGAAATTTATTCAAAACTTTTTCTGAGTCATTGAATTTCTCTTTATTGACATAGTATCATTCGTCGTCTTTATTTAGATCTGTTCATTTGACTTTATACTGTATTCGATCTCGATAGCGTCTGAAGTTCAATATATCGTCTATCTCTCAGTGTTCATCATTTTCAATAGTGATTGATCTGAGTGATTCTGAATGCTGTTCTGATAGAGAGTCTTCTGAATACAATTGCAGTAGCTTCGAGCTGAACATCAAATGCAGATGCTTCATGCTGACTGATAAACGAAGATGATAGAAGATATTCACTTTCGCAGTGATTTGATAGAGACTCAGCTGTTTGTCTTTCAAATCTTTGCAGAGTCTCGTTGTCTTGACATTTCTGAAAGATAGTCAAACTCAGTCATCTACTTCATAAATGACGTCTCGTTTATGTTTATTGATTTGAACTTCGATGATCAGCTTCGTCTTTTTCAATTGTTGATGATCGAAGCTCAGTAGCTCTTTCATTTGAATGACAATATCATCTGCTTTTCTAGCTTCAAGTCGTTCACAAGTTGTTTTGTAGTCAGTTGTATCTGAATCGAAACTCATTCGAGAGTGAAATTCTTTATTGAAGTAGAAGAGAGTCATTGAAGTGATCGAGAAAATATTGAAATTGTCGCTGAATTTCATCATAGATATTGATTTGACTCAGTCGTTCTGCATGTAATTGCAGTAGATTCTAAGTTTGCGTTCAACGTCTTGATTGACTCGTTTCGATTGATCATCAATCTCAGAATGATAGACTGTGAATAAACTAGCTGTGATTCTCAGTCATCTGCAAAGACTCTTTCACATAGTTGATATGAATTGAGAGTCTCTGTTTGAAACAATAGAACTGAGTAGATCATGCAGTCGATAGACGTTTCATAGCATGATTCAAACCGTTTCTTCAACTGAGATGTCATTGTCTTCTCAATGACAGAGAACATAGTGATGTTCTTTGATGAGATGACATATGATTGTGCAAATGACGTTATAGTCTTCTGATAGAGATAGCTCAGTAATGAAGTTCATAACTATATCTTTTCAGCGTTCTTGTGAAATGAATAAAGAATGATGAAGTTCATTGATGTTATTTCTAGAGACTTTGCTTCACTGACAAGCATGACAGTTTTGAATGTACTGTTTGACTGTGACTCAATGATCTGATCAATAGTAGAATTGTTGAATTAGATCAATAGTTCATCTATTGTCGAGATGAGAGATTGAGAGCTGATTATAAATTTTCTGCAGCAGTTTCATATACATATTTTCGAAGACTCACAGTAAGTCTTTTCTAAATAAAACGTCGTCAATAATTTCGCAGTCTTTCAATTTAGTGATATGAAATTTGAGCTTGTTTTCATTCATAGCTTGCCTATATTTGCTGCAGAACTTATCAGTTTGATTAATCATATATACTCGTTGATAGAGATTTGCTTTTGATTCAACAGGTAGAATATCGACTCTATCAAGAGTCAGAATAGTTTGAAAATGATCTTCAAGACGCTGAGCTGATTCAGAGATGTTCATTAGAAACATTCTGATTAAAGCATTGACTTTAGTGTTCATTTTGCCTGATCTAAAGATGATCTGAAAGTTGAACTTTGATAGAATGTTCAGATAGTTGACTTGTCATCAACTCAACTGTTTGTTTTTCATGAAGATCTTTAAAGTCTGATGATCAATGAACATCTGAATGAGTAATTCAGTGCATTTTAGCTCGAGTCATCAGTGTTCGAAGCATCAAATAATGATTAGCAATTTCTTGTCATAAATGTGATAATTGATTTCAGCGAGAATCATGCTTTTGCTGTAGAAGATCATCAAATAAAGAACTTTCTCATCATCATATTGAGATAGTATTTCACCTTTTACATAGTTTGAAGCATTGATCTTCAGAATAGCTTGTCGTTTGAGATCAAAGTGACGAAGTACTGAGATCGAGCTGACTTGTTTCTTTAAATTGTCAAAGACTTGAACACAGACATTTTTTCAAACAAAAGACGTGTTCTTTCTAGTCAGCTGAGTGAATGATTTGACTAGCTTCGAGAAGTTCTTAATGAAACAACGATAGAAGTTAACAAATCTCACGAAGCTCTGAATTTCTTTTAGATTGGTCGAAGTGATTCAGCTGACTATGACTGTCACTTTGCTGAGATTCATACGAAGATTTAGTTCTGATACAATGATTTCTAGAAAGACAGTCTCTTTTACATCAAATTTGCACTTTCAAATATTCATCTGCAGTTCAGCTTCGCGTAGTCGACTCAATACTAGTTTGACGTGATCTCTATGTTTCTTTTTCATTTTGCTATAGATGAGAATGTCATTTAGATAAACTTGGTAAAAGTCGTTCAGAAAGTCTCATAAAACATCATTCATATATTGCTGAAATGAGATTGATTCATTAGTCAGTTTAAAGAGTAGCATCTTATATTTATATGCTTTTAAAGCAGTGATAAAAGTGATGTAATTCTTGCTATCAAGATGCATTCAAAGTTTGTTGAACGCTGATATAATATTCAATCTCATCAGATGCTTGCAACTCACTATCTTTTCAATGATCTCGTCTATTAGCGATAAAGAATATCTATTTCTTTTGAAAATAACATTTAGCTTTCAATAGTTCACGCAGAATCAAAGATCTTCATTTGCTTTAAGAGCAAATAGAACGAGAAAGAAATAAAAGATCTGACTAGAAGTGATGAATTTCTTCGACAGATTCTCGTTTAAGTACTTCTTTATCTTCAGAAGTTTGACAGAGAACATTCAATAAACTCGACAGCGAGAAAGCGTTGAATCACTGATGAGCTCAATTTTATAGTTGTAGAAGCGATGAGAGAGCAGTTTATTCAATTGAGCTCGATCAAAAACATTTAGAAACTCATGATATTTTGATGATAGCTTTGCTTTAATATCTTTCAAATTCTGAGTCGTTTTATTGATTGAAGAGACGTTTAAAGCGTTCAAATTGCACTGAGTATTGTACGCGATTTCTCTATCAATATCAGTCATGAATAAAGCAAAGACTTCAGTCTGATTCTTCTTTAATTAATTCAGTAGAGTTTTAAACGAAGCTGCATCTATGCTTCAAATCAAGAATGATTCTTTCTTAGTTGTAGTTAAAACAGATCATTTGAGCATAATAGAAATCTTAGTCTGAATGATAGAAGAGAGCGAAGTTGATCGCAGTCAACTTGAATGCTTTGAATTGAGAAAAATCGAAAAAATCGAAATAGAAGTATTTAATTGATTCGAAAAAACAATGACGTCATTTTGCATATTCAATAATATTTCGTTTTTATTCATTCAAAGCTTACTCAATATGACTTCATGATGATTGATATCAGCTATCAGCATTGATACAGTCAATTTCTTATGACTTTTGATGATGAGATTGAGTAGAATTTTATGAGTGATGATCTTCTTAAATATCTTCTCATCATAATCTCTTATTAGCTTCTCTTTTGTCAGAGATATAGATTGAATTTCTAGTCTCTCGCATACTCTATTGACTAGATTAGCGTGTATGAGCGTATGAGCGACTGAATCACTGTTTATTAGCGAACGAAGACTGAAGAATTGATTCTGCGAGATGAGATGAGCATCAATTAGAAACGACTTTTCAAAGTAATTTTCTTCTGATAGAATTTCGTCTAGTTTGCACAAAGATATAATCTCTATCTCTTCAATGACTTTTGAAGAGATGACTAGTTTTTTGAATCGAAATTCGAATCAAAATCGAACTCGAAACAATCGTATTCATTGTTCACTGCATTGATTCTGATAGGTCGATCAGAGCACTCTCTAGAGCTATGATCTGATTTATGACATATGAAACAGATTTCGACTAGAACGTCTGCTTCTTTGACGCTAGTTAAAACTGCGTCATGCAACTTTAAATGATCAGATTTTGAATGATCAACTGACTGAGTAACAACAGCTTTATGAAAGATGATCTTTGACAGATCATCGACGTGTTTGATGAGATTGACTTTGTTCTTGATTTCTCGAATGACTCGCTGATCATTATTCAAATGAATCAGATAGAAACGAATCTCTTTGAGAGAATCAGATTGAACTAATTGATTTATTCAAATGAATTGAAGACGAGAGTTTATTTTATCTTTCAGATCGACGATCAGTTGCTTTTCGTGATACTTCAGATAGAAAGATAATCGTTGAAACTGAGTGTAGAACTCGCTGAACTTCTTTGATTCTTGAATCAAGTTGTAGTATTTTCTACGAAAGTTGACTTTCTTATCTGAATCATTGAACAACTCAGCTAGTTCTTTCAAAAGATCATCGACGATCTTATAAAGATTGACACAGTCACGTTCGCGTCTAGATTGAGCGACATCAGCTGCGTCATTGAATAATCTGAAATGTACATAGCTCAGTTTGACTCGTTCATTTGAAAAGAGATTGACGTTGATCTCTAGTTTATTCTGAATTTTGTCGTATCAGTTTTTCCAAGTAGAATTCTTTTCGTCAGTAAATCAGAGAGAATCAGGTATTTTCTGAGATCTAGAACGCTCAGAGTAAATGAAATCAGAAGAAGTGATTTCTTTAGTTTGAAGCTTAGTCTTCAACTCTTTGATTTCGTTGTCTCGTTGATTACTCAGCTTGTTGAGTTGATTCATTTCTCTGTCGAGAATCATGCATCGAGTCTTTCAGTTTTCGATAGAAACAGAGAGTATTACTGTTTCAGCGAATGACTCATCGTCTTCACTGATGAATGATTCAGCACTAAAGAGTTTTGATGAATCAGCATCAGAAATTTGAGAGAAATGATTTCAAAATTCTTTGAAATGCTCTTCAATAAACGAATGACTAAACATGATGAGATTTGTTTGAAAAGAGAATTGAATGAATGATGATGCTCGATGATTGAAGAAGAAAGACGTATAGAGTGATGTTTAATCTTCAACAAAAAAGATGAGATTTGTTTGTTGATTGATTTGATTCTTGAGCAATTCACGAAGATTCTTTATCGTCAATTCTCTTAATCAAGTTGAACAGCTTATTTTCACTCATCTGTTTCATGAGAATGAGTTGATTTTCTTGATCGATTTGAACTGTGCATACTTAGTGAGTGATAAGTTGTCTAGTGATTCAAACAGTCTCATCGTTGATTCTATCAAACTTTCTAGTGTTGTTCAGTCTTTCGATTACGTTGATCATTAGGTAAATGAATTTCTTTAGACTCGTTCTGTCTGTACGAGTATGTTGAATGAGTAATGAGATCAGTATCGTGTGATTAACGAATTCTTAATATAATGTCAAAATCATGTCTAGATGAGTCAATCAGCGAAAGTCAGAGTTGAATAGTGCTTGATCTTTAGAGATAGCTATAACTGAATATTAAGAATACAGAAGAAGATTGATACAAAAGCTTTTATTTATGTAATGTTTAAAGACTGCGCTAGGCTCGAAAGAAATGTGTTTGTGACATGAGAAGAATGTGATGTAGATGAACAAGATGTTGATGAAAGAAAAGAATGTTGAGAAAGAAAAAGAGTGTTGAGTCATATTTGAGTCATATCTGAGTCATATCTGA